>JGI10211J34971_10000001_pt1 | contig 394865 bp, 382 predicted proteins | sample Etolagsediment_FD_34971 | JGI IMG/M metagenome (IMG submission 34971) | reverse complement strand
GTTGACCAGTGCTGAGGTAGATGATATTCCGCAGGACGGCCGCACAGTGTATGTTCGGTTGTTCTATAAGATCAGCGGGGTGAAGTATTATAAGGATTATGTGTTTGAGACTGGAATGGATGGGTTTGTTCTGAGATTGGATGGGATTCCTCAGATTCCGGCTCTTGAAAATGGATCTGATCCGGCAGAGAAATATACCGGTGCGGCAGCCGCGCAGATGGTGTTGACGCATCTCTGGTGGAACAGGAATGATTATCCGCAGGAACCGCCTGCATTAACAGATGCGGTGATGAGCAGTCAGGAAGAGCTGTATCAGCACGGCGTTTTGGATAACTATTCTGTAAACGCAGGGCTTGAGCGCCTGGATGTTCAGGGTCTGTGGTCGCTGCTGCAGAATTTTGATCCGGAGTATGCGCCGTATCATTACAATTGGAAAATTCAGCGTTTTGCAACACAAGAGGAATCGTTGAGCGCTGTTTGTGAACGGATTGCCTATGCCGCAGGCGGCGGCTCTGATAATCCGGACGGATATGGTGTCGACGGCTACCCCGTTCATGTTCCGGCTGTTGTTCCGACAGGCGGAAATTATGACCGCTGGGTGGTGGTAACCGGTATTCGCACGACGGATGATCCGTTGACGTCCGATTCTTATGGTATTTACGGCTTCTGGATTCAAGATCCGTATGTATCCGGTATCGGGGAAAATACGTATGTCACTGCCGAGGCATGGGCAGAGGAGAACGCCCTGGCGATGACCGGTGTTGATATTAATGATCCGAATTATAACCAATGGGTTGTTCTGGTTGATCCGCCTGCAGAAGGCGGAGAGGCTGTCGTTCTTGAGCGTCATTCCAGAAAAGCGCAGGCAATCAAGGCGCAGGTTCAATTGAGTGCTGTTGAAGTCGACGGGATTGCGCAGTATGTTTATTCCCGCTCAACATCCGCTGAAGAAGAGTCTGACCTTGTTCGGGCGGCTGTTGAGGGAATCGAGCAAGAGATTCTTCCTTATGACAGTGAGTTGTCAAAGCTGTATGAGGATGCGGCAGCCGGACGGCCGTTGTTTGTCGATAATTCAAGCGGTTCGGATTATTATCTGGTGCCGTTTGTTCAGGATAAAGATGCCCAGTTGCAGATGTCGGGAGTCTTGTGCCCGGATTATAACGGCACGGTGATTGTCGCTGTGATTGATGCACAGACAGGGGTATTTAAGCAGGCCACCTGGGTCAGTGATCCGCGGAAGTTTCTGCCGGTTTCTAAACGCGAGGCATTATATCGCTTGAAGGATTATCTGGGTCTGGAGACAATACACGCGTTATTTGACGGGGCAGAGGTCGAGTTGATTCATGAGAACAACAGCAGTATCTATGCGCCGGTTTGGTTGATTGTATTCGAAGGAGCAGAATATCGAATTGATCAGCACGGCAATATTACAGAGTAGTTTGTTGTATGGTGAAATTTAAAGGCCTGATATCTTGAGCAGTTTATCAAGGTATCAGGCCTTTGAATTAATAGAAAGGCTCTTAAAAGTTTTTGGATTCCCGAAATCTTCACATGCTTTTTTCATAGACTTCACGCCCATAGTTTATTCTTACCATAGAAAATCATTAAAATTCTCTTAAATTCTTTCCTGGAAAGCGATTCCAGATCATAGAGTCCGGCATGATCACATAAGGAGAGCGCTATGTTCGGCAGTATAAAAGAACTCAAAAAGAGTCAGTCATTTAAGGTTGTTGCATTAGCACTGGTCTTGACATATATCTGTGATTTTGTTGTTGGGCCTCAGCAGGCCCGGGCCCAGGCCTTGCCGATGGCCGCTAATGTTTTGAATTTACCCACTCCCGGACAGATGGTTCCGCTGTCCGAACCGTTTATGCCGTTGACTATTCAGGGGATTACATTGCATCCCGAAGATCCGCTGCAGTTTGATTTTATTGTTCATCAAGGTGATCAGCAATTTTCCAGTGAGGAATCTTATCTGGAAGAGTCCCGGCGTTTAATCAAATATTTCCTGGCGTCCTTGACTGTTCCGGATGAGCAGATGTGGGTGAATTTGTCTCCTTACGAACAGGATCGCGTGATTCCTGAGACCTTCGGTCAGACTGAGATGGGGCGCGACGCCCTGGCCCAGGATTATATGCTCAAGCAGGTCACGGCTTCGCTCATGTATCCCGAATCGCCGGTGGGCGAGATGCTCTGGAAAAAGATTTACGCACGCCTGGACGCGCAGTACCGCCGACAGGACGTGCCGCTGGATACGTTTAACAAGGTCTGGATCGTTCCCGAGAAGGCCGTGGTCTTTGAAAAGGACAACAGCGCCTTTGTGGTGGAGAGCCGGCTCAAGGTCATGCTGGACAAGGATTATCTGGCCATGGACAAAAACGCCCGCAAGCACGGGTTGAGCGACGGTGATGTCGCGCGACGGGGACAAATGCTGACTGAGGAATTCGCGGATGTTGTGCGTGAGGTGATCATTCCCGAGATCGAGTATGAGATCAATCACGGCAGAAACTTCGCGCCGGTGCGCCAGATCTTTGAGGCCATGATCCTGGCTGACTGGTACAAGAAAAATTTGAAAGATTCTCTGCTGGGGCAGGCGTATGTAGGGCGCAATAAAATCAAGGGCGTGGATGTTTCGGATAAGCAGGTCAAGGACAAAATTTATGCCCGGTATCTTGAGGCTTTTAAGACCGGGGTTTTTAATTATATTAAAGAAGATTATGATCCGCGAACCGGCGATATCGTTCCGCGTCAGTATTTTTCGGGGGGATGGGAATTAGGGAATCCGAAGACGATAGTTATTAACGGCGATGAGGGTATGTTGACCGGACGTCAACGCGAGCGGTTGCGGTCGCATTTTAAAAAACTCCGTGTCAACCTGGTGGAATATACGCGCCGGAATTATCAAGAGGCCAGGAATTGGATGCGCGCTTTGCCGGATCGGGCTCATCAGGAACTGCAGACGCTGAAGACGGCGGCGCATCGGATTCCGCAGCGCCTTCAGACGGGTCTGCAGGCGATATCTCACGGACCGGTGGCGGCCGGAATCGCGGGGGGCGCACTGCTGGCGCTTTCCGGGATACTGTTTCCCGATACGACGGCGATGATGCCGTTTGCGCAGGCCGGGATCTTTGGCGGGATCATTGGATCTTTGGGAAAAGTCCATGAGTATGCGTTATCATACAAAAGAATTATGGTCGGCCGAAAACCGGGACCGTATGATCTTCCTGTGCTGGGAATTATCGGAGCGCTCCTGGTGTCGTTTAATGTGTTTTCCTGGGTGCAAATGGACAGGGCTTCTCCGCAATTGCCATCGTTGACAGAAAAAGTCGTCAGCCTGAAGCGGCCCTATGAGGAAATGAATGGTATTCGGAGTTCCGGGGTTAATAAGAATACAGTTATTCTTCCCGGGGGGGCCGTGTCCGCTCCATTATCGGATGATCAGATTCAGAAGCTTTATCAGGATTATACTCAGTGGGAGCCGTCCTTCATTAAGAATGCCGAACAGGATCTGCGGCATCCGGATGAAAATGTCCGTTTGGCGGCCATTGATTTTCTCTTAGGGGTGCCCGAGTATACACCTAGTCTTGAGGCCCAGGGGCTGTTGATCCGATTGACTCAAGGTTATTCACGGGTATCCCAAAAGGCTGCGGCGTTGTTGGTTAAAACAGCCGAGCGGGGGATCAGGATAGAAGGACAGAAGACGAGCCCTCTCAAAGACATTGTTCCTGCAGTTCAGCCACCCTTGAGTGACGCAAGCACTGAGCAGATGTCCCCTGGAGCCATTGAGGCTTTACAGAATGTTTTGGGGCAAGCCATGGATGATGTTTTGTTTGCTCAGGAAGTGTCGTCAGATTCTTTGAAGCAGTTATATACTTTATTCGAGGCACAACCGGTTTTGCGCCAGGAAGCCCAGCGGGTGATTCAGGCTGGCGGCTGGTCGTTTGATATCTCCCGAATCCGGGAGCTTCCAGGATGGGTTTTTTTATTGCTGATGGCTGTTGTGATTCCTGTGGTGTTCCCGTATCTGCAGGCGCGCCGCCGGACATCACTCAAGGGGTTTTCACCGTCCTATCAGCGCACATATACCGCGCTTCAATTTTTGATTCTCGGGTCTGTTTTGTTTCAGGCTGGGGTGATGACGCAGAATGTCGCGCAGAAGAGTTTTTTCAGAGCAGCAGAGCCTGTCTATTATAAATTTGTTGATGTGAAAGGTGGACAGTATCTTAAGCCTCCTTCCGTTGAGCAGGCAGAAGGCGGGGTGCCCAATCAGATTCAATGGCTGAAGGCGTCGCCGGACTATAATAAAACGGCCGGGGCGCTGATCAGTCATATTGCGCAGAACCCTGCAGATCCGGAACCCCAGGCCTTTTATCTTTTATCACAGATTTTTGACACAAATCTCAACGCGATTGAGGGGCCGGATTGGAATAATATTCTGGCGATTTTTTATTCATCCGACGATGTTGTGGGACAATTTCGACTGTTTTTATCTGAACAATCGCAGCGTCTGCACGACATGACAGGGCAGGAGATGACTGCGGATCTGACCCGCCTTCAGCAGATGCCGGCAGCGTCCAAAGCGGCCCTCGTGAAAGAATTTACGCTGTCTGTTGTGGCCCGGCAGTTTTCCGGTTATTCGGAGCCTGTTCAAAGCGCCGCGATGAAAATGCTGTGGTTTATGCAGTCCGATATCTGGCCCTACAGACAGTCCTTTGAGGCGCATCCCTTGTTTGACTCTGTTTTGTATCAGTATGCCTATGCGAATGCCTTTGACGCGGATCTGGCTGATAAAATTACGGATGGACTGCGGGAGGGCAGCCTTCATTTGATTTCCATGCCTCAGATTGAAAAAGATTATCAGCATCATGCCCTGCGGGATTTTTTGAGCCGGGGCGGATTTGTTTACCGCATTCCGAAGATTCAAGCGGACGTTCCGGTGATTTCTGTCTTAACGAATATTTCTGAATTTGAGGCCCAGGAATTGAAGGCTGCCCGGTTTCTTGTGATTGGCGCGAAAGATATTCAGGCCGTTCAGATGTTGCAGCGTCAGCTCTATCATGGAGCCGGTGGAGATGTTTTTCAGAATTTGGACCGTGATCAGCAGGATAGAATCTGGCAGCAATTGCGTACTATTAATGACTATTTTCAGTCTCAGCGAGTCGCTCCGATGCCGGAACAGGATTCGTCCGCTGAGGGGGCGGATATGATGATTCCGGGCCTGGGTCTTTTGTTTGGCATGATTGGAGGAAGCGGGTTGCTTTGGCTTCAGGCCGCGCGCAATCGCAATAAGTTTTTACAGCGTCAGGCTGAGATGGAGTCCGAACGCCGGTCTACCTTTACTTTCGAGTCCCGCTGGTGGGAGATCTTTTCACTGGTTCTTCTTTCAATCGGTACGGTCAGCGCAAGTTCGGTGTTTTTTCAACAGCAGGAGCAGGCGATTCTAAACCGGTCATCGGTTCCGGCGGCGGTTTTCTACAATGATTTGACTCAGGCAAGCTATGAGAAGGCGGTCAAAAATCCGTATTATCTGTTGTTGCGTCGGCGTCTGGAATCGGCGGATGCCTCCGTCGATGATGTGCGTTGGGCCGGAGAGCTGGGTGATGATTTTCTGGTGCCGTTATTGATTAAAATTAAAGATTTGGATCCGGATCCGGCGAAACGCAAGGCCGCACAGGAGGCCCTGGCGGTGCTGCAGCAAAAAAAGTCGGAGCCGTTTTCCCGAAGACTGCAAGATTTTGAGATGTTGCGGCAGCGGCCGGAGTTTCAGGAATTGGCAACGCCCCTTAATCAGAATCGTGAGGCCGGTCTGACCGCTCGCTTGTATGAAGACATTGTTGGTCAGAATGATCAGGACGCGCAGTCTCTGGTGGATTTTCTGGCGCGAATAAATCCGGATGAGGCCGCGTCCATTCTTCGGGACTTTTTAAAAACCAATCCGGACGCGGCGCATGAATTTTCCCGGGATTTATGGGATGCGGTTCAAAAGAATCCCGACAAGGACGGGGAATGGGCCTTCGGTCTGGCTTTTAAATTTTTTCAGGAAACATTTCTGGGAAAGACGGTTCCGCTGGGACGCAACGGCGAGGTTTTACAGGCTCTGGAGGCGTCAGGTCTTGAAGCGGGTGAAGATTTTCAGCAGTGGAAAAATTATGTGCAAGGCTTGGGATGGAGCGCGGGCCTGGCGCACGCGATGCTGGCGCTTGTTGTTCTGGCTTTGGGGCGGACCTGGATTTCCCGCCGGGCTCAGACAGCGGAAGGGATTCAGACGATTGCCAGATTTAATACGCCCGGCACAAACAATACCGACTTTTGGGATCAGTTTGTCGCGTTAGAAGAACAGGAAGAAACGGCCGATGCTGCAAAGATTCTGATGTCGGCTTATCTGGATTTGTATCAGTCCCTGCAGTCGGAAGAATCCGGCCGGAACAAGGCGGTACTGCAGGATCAGATGACGGCGTTAACGACCGCCCTGAGCCGCCGGATAAAAAAGACGACCACGACGCAAGCGGGATTGTTGAATGCCTGGGCGGATATGATGCAGGAGTTCCCCGGGTATTATGATGTCCTCTATAAAATGATTTCGGAGTCTGATTTGGGCAAGGCCGGTTCGGATCAGAGCGTGGAATCCCTGGCGGTCAGGGTGTATGAGGAGGCCTTGCAGCGGATGATGACGATCGTTAAGGATTTATCAGAGAAAACAGCGGTGAAAGAATCCGGGGAGGGGGAAAAAGGCGATTCGGATGAAGATGATGGGGAGAGCGAAGAAGAGCAGGAACAGCGGCGGCAGAATCGGATCACCCGTCGGCATCTGTTGGCCGGGCTGATTGCGGCGAAGGCCTTGCGAGATGCGGATTCGCAAGAGGCCAGGGATGTTTTGCAAAAAGCCGTTCTTGCTAACGAAAACAAACTTTTAAAGCAGACGAAGGAGATCGAGAAACAGAAGATGTCCGGATTTACCAATGGGGATCAGCTGTGGCGCGGATTAAAGCGGGAGGATGTCAAATTTGAAAAATACTCAGACGGGGTATTATCCAGAGGGTTATCGAGTCTGAGAGATTTGGCGAACGGCGGATCGTTTGATGTGAACCGGTATATGCGTTTGGTTGTGATGCAGGCCAGAATGGATGGGGATGATGGGGCTCCCTCAACATCAGATGGCGAAAACGAAACAGGCGACAAGGCCATGATGGTCGGCGAACGAAAAGATTGGCCGGGGTTAAAATGGAGAACCTATATCACAAGGACGCTGATCGCGCTGATGGGATTTCAGGCTCTGCCGCCGCCGGTGCCTTCCGGAGCATTCGCGCGTGATCCTTCCCGGTCTCCGCGTCCGGCCCTGGTGCCGGATAATCAGAATTGGGCTTTGAAACAGAAATTGCGATACAGTCAGGATGATCAGTATTCCGCCAGCCATATCCATAAACTTCTTGAGGAGGTCAAGGCCAATCCGGCCGTCATTCCGTCCAAAATCAGTGTTCTGCCCGGGATTGTCCGATCAGTCAGAGATAATCCGGAGACAGCCCTGGCGGTAAGTCAATTGATCGGCATCATGCGCTCGCAATTGAATGAAAGTACACAAGGCACACTGGACGGGTTGATTTTTCGTGATTTGATGCCTTATATCGGCCACTCCAGTCAGAGCGCTGCAGATATGGCCCGGACCTATCTGGTATTGAGTCGGGTTTCAAATGTCAAGGGTGTTTTATTGGGATCCATGGGAAATGATCCGCATCGTATCGCCGGAATAGTAGAAATTCTGGGATATCGTCATGAGGGGATTGAGGAAATTTACAAGATCGGGAACAAGACTAACACGCCCCTGATTTATGAGGCGTGCTTTGATGCGCTGGTGCGTGCTTCGGGCAAGAAATTCTTTTTGACGGAAGAAGAAATGCGTGCTGTGACCGGATTTTTTCGGGGGTTCGGGCGTCTTCCGGATAATGCCTTTGAACGCCTGGAATTTAAAACCGGATTCGCCGGCAATGATCAGGACCGGCGATATTATCAGTTAGGCGGACGGGGCTGGGGATTTGAGTTTGAAAATACGTTGAGTGAAGTTGAAGAAATACGGCAGGAGGTGACTACGGATACTGTATTTGTTTTTGGTCAGCCGCAGATTATTACTGATACAACAGAAACGAAATACAAAACATTGTCTCGTAATTGGCAGCCTGTTGGCAAAACGGCTGTCCGTTTAAATCTCCCCAACGGTTTGTTTCCAATGCTAATGAATATCTTTCGCAGTCCCTTTAAAAATCATGCGCTGGAGTACGTAAGTGAGATAATCAAAGAGTCAAATAATCCGTCCAAACGCATCGCCGGGATTCAGCGGCTCGCCCAGGTCGAGTCGGAGGACGCGGTCAAGCATTTGTTTGTGTTGATGAGAGAACAGAATAAACTGGTTTCGCGTGAGGCCTTTCAGGGTCTGCGTTTAAACGCGCAGCAGCAGTTCGTTCATCAGCATCTCAGGAAACAGCACGGCAAGATTAATCCGGGATTTTTAAGAAAAGCGGCTAACAAGGTCTTTAAGGTTTTTCGTGACGCGTTTGGTCTGTACGCGCAGAGAGAGTTGATGGGGCTTTATGACAAGGAGCGCGTGTATACCCAGAACGGGCTTGTATATAGTGAGGGAACGGTCACGACACCTGATGGAGAAGTTTATATTGATGACGGAGCACATCTGGAGGCAGGGGAATACGTAGAAAGCGGCGAGTATAATAATATTGTGAAAGGGATCGGCACGGTTGGAGATTTGATGGAACGCGTGACGAACGGACAGAATATGTTTTCCGCAGCCATTGACACAGGTTCGGAATACTGGCTTTCTGAAAAGATCGCATCCTTTATGAGAACGGTAACCGGGCCGTTTAAGATTATCACAGATCTCTTTTTTGCGGAGATGGGCGCCAAGTGGCGCAAAGAGGAGATTCAACGGCTTCGGCAAGATCCGGATCCGACAACGGCTTATCGTTATATGGCTTTTTTGTTCGCCGCAGGCGGTGACAGGAAAGATATTCCCGTCATGCTGGCCATGTTTCAGTCCCGGGATCCGATCGTTCATGCTTTCGCGCGGGACGGGCTCCGGCGTTTAAATTATAAGTTTGATTTGATCAAGATTCAAAGGGTGTATCTGATGTCGGGAAATCTGGAACGGCAGGCTATGGGGGTGGCCTGGCTGGGCGCGGCCGGGACACGGGGCGCGGTGCTGGCCCTGGAGGCAAAGTACAACATCGCATCCCACGCGTCTCTCAAGGCGGAGATTATTACCGCTTTGGCGGATATCGCCCGGGACGGCACGGCCTCGGCCGAGGCATCTGCGGCCCTGGAACGAATCGCACGGCAGTTGGAGGGGAAGACAGATGATGTCTCAAAGGGGATGCGCCTGCATTTTGGCGAACAGGTCAGAGGGATAAAAGAGCAGGCCGGATCCGGTGTCTTGGCCCGCATGGCCGGACGGTTTTCCGGTGAGGCCGGGGGCGCGTCGGGTACGAAAATTTTTGATTCACGAGAACAGCAGACAGCTGATCAGACAAAACGGGAAAAACGCGCCCGCCAACCGTTTTATGCCGGAGGCCTCAAGATTGATCCACAGAATCCCGGATCGCAGGATGTCGCACATGCCGCCGCTGTCTTTGAAAGCAGTCTGGAGTCGGCCGGAGTGATGGGGCTTCGTCAGCAGCTTCGGTTGCTGGAGTATTTTGATGGGCTGGCCCGGCATGGACAGATTGTCGATCGGGACCGGCAGCGGATGATTGATGTGTGCCGGTCTGTGATGAAACGGGGCGGGATGGAGGTTCAGGTGAAGGCCTTGAGATTATGGGCGCGTCTGTCGCCGCAGACACTCTTGAAAGAATTTCCGGCGGAGTCGTACCGGGTTCCGGATTATTCGCAGGAATTTCTTTTGACGGTTCGGTTGTGGAATACAAAGCGGCAGTTTCTGAATGAGGAGGGCAACGCAGTTGATTTTGACCGGCTTGCGGAGAAGGCGCGCCGTCAGACGAATGTTCTGCCGTATGATTTGATGTGGGCGGCGAAAAAAGGGGTCCTTTTGGATCTTCTGATTGAGGCCATCCAGGTGATCGCGTCGATTGACACAGCCGAGGCGGAAATGGCCTTGATTCAGTTGGCGGAGGATAAAAATTTTGCGTTGAGCGGCTATGCGGTGGCTGTTTTGCTGGAGCGCAATCAGATGACACAGGATCCGAAGACCTTAAATCGTCTCGGGGCCGCAGTCGCTACGGCATTGGACCATGATTACTGGCCGGTGCGTCAGCAGGTGCTTCAGGAACTGCTGGTCTATGTGAATGAATTGAACCGGCATCTTGACGCGATCGGGCGCGGGGATGCCGTCGGGGCCTCTTCAGATCAGCTTATTGACCTTCCGCATGAGATCCGCACACAGCTCAAGGCCTTTGACATTATTATGGGCAAGGCACTGGGCGATAATATTGATCCGGATTCCGAAGGTGTCGCGGTGATCCGGCGGTTTGCCGTTCGGGTTAAGGCTTTGCTGGAAAACAGTCAGGGGGTTCGTCCGAAAGATCTGGTGATGAACGACCGGAACGCCGGGCGCGTTAATTTTGAGAATCCCGACCATGATCCCCGTCTAATGATCGCGGAGGAGGAGGCCGAGAGATTAAAACGGAAGATCATCGCGCAGACGTTGTTGTCATCTGCTGTGTTGTATCCGAAGTCCTTTAAATCTGTCATGGAATCAATGAGTGATCTTGAGTTGTCGCCGGCGGAGCGAGCCCTGGTTTCTCAAGCTGCAGCTGTGATGGAACCGTTGACAGCGTCTCAGAAACAAGAGATGCTCAAGAGTTTGGTCGAAACGAAGCCCAGAGTACTCAAGGTCACGATTCAGACAGCATTGAGTCAGGGAATACGGGCTGAGAAGATCAAAGAAAAATTTGTGCATATCATTCATCATCCCGCACAGTTTTCTCCGGAAAACCTTGTCAGCGCCTCCTACGGCCTGGCCTACTTGATGGAGAGAGGGGACATTGCCTCAAATGATTTGCGGGTGTATTTTGCGTTTAATGAACTGCGTAAGGATGATGATATTGAGGTTCGGACCCAGGGGCTGCGCGGTCTGCTGAAAATGAGCTTGACGAATGAGGCCCTGGATTTGATGACACCGCAGCAGAAGCGGGTTCTGGAGCAGGACCTGAAACAGATCCTTGCTCAAACCCGGCTTGAAGGCATGGTGGTTGTGGAAGGACGGTCGAGATTTGTCGAGGAGGTTGTCCTGGAACCGTTACTGCCGTTTAATCTGGTCAAAGATCAGGGGAATAAACCCTCACTGAAAATGATTCGTTCAGGATCAATATTTTTGATGACGCATTTGGGTCTGCTGGAGGCCTCAGACCGCCGGGCTCAGACGAATGCCTTTGCCCACATTCAGAGCCGTATTTTTGAAGAGCGCAAGATGGGCTACGAGATGCTCAGGGATCTGGTCAAGTTTGCGCATCCGCAGTATTTTGATATTACAAGAATTATTCTGACGCTGATTCAGTCCGCCAACACGGAAGAACAGCAGGAGGCCAGAATGGAACTGGCCCAAACGCTGGGCAATGGAAATTTTAAAACAAATCTGAATGCCCTGACCTCGGGCTTATCCGATCAGGATTTGATTCGGTTTTATGAGGGGCTTTTCGGCGCGTTGAACAGGGCCAGCGCGAGCGAATGGGAAAATTATATCAGGATCCTCGATTTGAAGGTTCTGGATGATTTTGACGGGCGTCCGCATCTCGCCTCAAGCCGGGCGGATCTGTATTTACGGATTCTCGAAGATCCCCGGCGGATGCGTGTTCTGCGGGATGCCGGCCATTTGGGGGCCATCTTCCAGACCATTGATCAGGATCTGAAAACGCTATCGGGATTGATTTCCGGTCATGCACCGACGGACGTTCGGATTTACTGGACGCAGAGGTTAAAGCTCTTGCAGGAACGGCGCGCCGGAGTCTGGAACGGCAATGACGCGCAGCAAAAACGGGATAAGGTCAGGAGGGAATATCTGCAAGGCCGGCCGTTGGGGCAGATTGAATCCGTGATTCCATCGACAGATGAAACCAGTGACGCGGCATCCTTGGGAAAGCCTGAGAGGACCGGAGGAATCGACCTGCGCCCGGCGGGATTTGAAACGCAGATTTTGCGGAATTCCGACGGGATCGCACTCCCGTTGCCGCAGCAGTCACCGGAGATTCTGATGAATATTGAAGGGTTTATTCCGGTGATTATTAATCAGGCGCCTGTTTCGGTGCCGCAATTGCTGGGGCTCAAAGATGTTGAACCGTCATCGGAGTGGATGTCCCCGACAGCAGAGACCGCAGGGACCGGCGGCAGGGAGGCGCTACCGTGGTCGCGTCGGCGGAAGGGACCGGCGGATGAACAGATCCCTTACGCGCGTCTTAAGCGGCATCCGGCCTATGAGGGATTTATGGCGGGCTAGATCGGAACTGCACCATTTTGCGTGCCTGGGCCTTTTCGTGATGTATGCGAAAAGGCCTTTTTTATCCGCCTGCGCAGAAGACCCCGCCAGGTTTTACAGCGGGGATGTCAGCCGGAGGATGATCCGATTTTGGCGGAAATGCGCTAATGGGCAACCCATTTGCTTCGGCGGATGTTCGCGAGGAAAAGCTGAATTTGCGGATAAGCCCGCCGTTATTTTTGGCGGGTCATAAAAAAGGCCCCACGGGTTTACCCGTGGGGTTCCATGCGGCAGAAGCTGGATGCCCCTCGGGGGAGTGTTGCGTTCAGCCGGTTATAATGGGGATGAGATGTTGTTTATTATCTTTACTCAAAACCGTATCCCGTATAATATATATTAAATATGATTAAACAGGATTAACGGTTCATTTCATGGGAGCGGTATGTCACAACACACGGATGTCCTGGAACAGGAACTTGCACAGTTCGAACAGGAAAAGCAACAGATCCGGGATCTGATCGGTCATATCGGCGGGGTTGAGAACAGCCTTTGGGATCGCATTCTGAATGCCTTGTTTTTCGGATTGATTATCGTCATCTTCGGAGTTTCTACGGTTCAGCATTTTCTGCATATTGAGTTTTTGTTTTCTCCGCTGTTTTCGCTGGAGATCGGTGTGATGCTGGTTTCGCTCAAGATTATCTGGATGATTCACCGGCAGACCCGGGTTGAGCATTTTCAATTCTGGATTTTAAATTCGATTGAATTTCGGCTGAATGAGCTGGCCAGGGATTTGAAAGAGGTCAAGCGCAGGACAGGAGACGGCGGATGAGGCTTTGGCGTTCTCGTGTTTATGATGTGATTTTCGGAACGGAAACCCGGGCCGGACGTGCCTTTGATGTGTGCCTGTTATGGACCATTCTGATCAGTGTCCTTTCGGTGATGCTGGAGAGCGTGGCGTCGGTCCGCGTGCAGTTCGGCAATCTGTTTCGTGCGGTTGAGCTGACCGTGACGGTCTTGTTTACCGTCGAATATATCTTGCGGCTTGTATGTGTGCCGCGGCCTCTTAAATACGCGCGCAGTTTTTTCGGTCTTGTCGATTTGTTGTCGCTGTTGCCGCTTTATATCGGGTTTGTTTTGACGGGCGGTTCGTCGCTGGTCGTGATTCGGGTTCTGCGCCTGCTGCGGATTTTTCGTGTTCTGAAACTGGCACGGTTTATGAAACAGGCCGACGCATTATTGGCGGTTCTCAAACAGAGCCGGTATAAAATCGGGGTGTTTCTCGGCGCGATTGCGACGCTGATTCTGATTTTAGGAACTGTGATGTATTTGATTGAAGGTCCACAACACGGGTTCAGCAGTATCCCGCAGAGCATGTATTGGGCGGTGGTGACGATGACCACGGTCGGATATGGAGATATCGCTCCGGCCACTGTTGCGGGAAAATTGCTGGCGTCGGTGATTATGCTGATCGGGTATTCTGTGATTGTTATTCCCACAGGCATCGTGACCTTTGAGGCGGTGGGAATGGCCGGCCGCCGGGGGCAGGGACCGCGGTGCCCGGATTGCGGTTTAACCCGGCATGAGGCGGATGCGGTGTACTGCCGCCGCTGCGGCGCATGTCTTGGCGAAAGGAGGGTCTGATGGCCTCGGCCTATGAAATCAGTTTGGCGGATCTGGCCGTTGTTTTTATTCCGCTGGTGATCACGATTGTGATCTATATCCGCTGGGTAACCGACTGGCGCACACCGGTGCTGGCCTCGCTGCGCATGCTGGCGCAGCTTTTGTTGATCGGATTTTTTCTGAAATTTATTTTTGAAGCGGGCAGTGCCTTGACCGCTGTTCTGGTTTTGAGTGTGATGGTCGGCGTGGCGGCCTGGATAGCACTGCGGCCCCTGGCCGGGATGCGGCGGCGTTTGTATATTAAGACACTGGCGGCCCTGATATTGGGAGGCGGGCCGGTGCTGGCCCTGGTGGTTTTGGGTGTGGTTCGATTGTCCCCGTGGTATCTGCCGCGGTATCTGATTCCGCTGGCCGGGATGATTTTTGCTAACGGCATGAACAGTATCAGTTTATGCGCGGAACGAATGTGTTCCGAGATGGATCATGGCCGCGATTTGGAACAGGCCCGTTCGTTCGCTTACCGGGCCGGATTGTTGCCGCTGACCAATTCTTTCTTTGCCGTGGGGCTGGTGTCGATTCCGGGGATGATGACGGGCCAGATTTTATCCGGGATCTCACCGCTGCTGGCGGCGCGGTATCAGATTATGGTCATGTGTATGCTGATGGGGGCGTGCGGCATATCAGCGGCTGTTTTTTTATATTTGGTGCGTCCCGAGATTCAGGAGCGTTTTGATGGTCAAAATACAGCGTCTGTGTGCGCTGAATGATTGATAGAGGAGGACAGCATGGCAGCAGAAATGTATAAGATCGGACGAAAACGTGTCAGTGTTTTTAAGATGAAAAACCGTCAGGGTTATGCGGCACTGTGTGACGAGCATTTGACGGAAGGCTCCAGCGCTGTTCAGGCACTGGACCGGATGGAGAAGGCCCTGGCAAGAACGGCCCGTAAAACGGCCGGAAAATCATGAATTCCAGGAAAAAGACAATTGTCTGGCATAAGAAAAAAGGATCGTTTATTCCGCCGTCATTGATATCAAAGCATGGTGTGAATGCCGAAACGGACGTCTCCGACCGTCGAAAGAAATTTGCCGGAGATCTCGCCGCAAAGATTAAAAACGCCGTCCGTCGTTCAAAGGAGCCGCAGGTCTGAGTGATGTCGAAGTCATGGATTCCGGAACAATTTTTTCAGCGGCTGGATGCGATCATGTCCAGGCAGGATCGGGATGAGGTGATTCGCCGGATGGATGAGCCCTCGCCTCTGGTTTGGCGTGTGAATACGCTTCAGGCGCAGCGGGCTATGATTCTATCACAGTATCCGAAGCTGCGGGCGGTTGCATGTCTGCCCGAGGCAGTGACCGGTGATGCACAGGCCCTGGAACAACTGCGGGCGGAAGGGCTGTTTGATCACGGCCGGCTGTATCAGCAGAGTCTGTCCAGTATGCTGGCGGTCGCGGCGCTGGATCCCGGGCCTGATGAGCGGATTCTGGATTTGTGCGCGGCGCCGGGCAGCAAGACGTCTCAGATCGCCGCACGGATGCAGAATACCGGAATGATCACAGCTGTTGAGGTGGTGCGCGCGCGGTATTATAAATTGCGTTCCGTATTGAATTTGTTGGGGGTGCTTAACACCCAGTGTCTTTGTCTGGACGGACGGCGCTTTCAGAGTCGCGATGGATTATTTGACCGTGTTTTAGTGGATGCGCCATGCAGTTCCGAAGGCCGTTTTAAACGTTTCGTTCCCAAAACATTCGCGTATTGGAGTCCGCGCAAGATTCAGGAAATGGTCCGCAAACAGCGCGGTCTGCTGCTGAATGCCTCGCGTCAGCTGGCACCCGGCGGGACGATGGTCTATGCGACCTGCACCTTTGCGCCGGAGGAGAACGAAGGGGTCGTTGACTGGTTTTTGCGCAAGACATCGGAATCGTTTGCATTGGAGCCGGTGATATTCGACGGAATTCCGGTATATCCGTCTGTCAGACAATGGGGGCAGCGCCGCTTTGATGAACGCGTGGCACAGTGCTGCCGCGTCTTGCCGGGAGAGATGACAGAGGGGTTTTTTATCGCAAAATTTCGAAAGGATTGAGGATGATTCAGGCAGTCGGATTGTTCAGCGGCGGGCTGGACAGTGTGTTGGCTTCACAATTGCTTCAACGTCAGGGCATCGTCGTGCATGCGGTTTATTTTCGGCAGCCCTGGACGGAGAAAGATCCCGGGCAGGTTCGGCAGATCGCGGAATCCCTCAGTCTGCCGTTTCATGTCATTGACTTGGGACGGGATTATTTGGAGATGTTGCTGTCGCCCCGCTACGGTTACGGCAAGGCCTTTAATCCCTGCACGGATTGTCATCATTTTATGGTCAGAAAAGCGGCCGCGTTGATGCGCCGTATCGGAGGAAAATTTGTTTTTACCGGTGAGGTTCTGGGGCAGCGGCCGATGTCACAGCGGCGGCAGTGTCTGGAACTGGTGGAGCGGGACAGCGGTCTGGAAGGATATCTGCTGCGTCCGCTGAGTGCGCACCTGCTGGAGGAGACGATTCCCGAACGCCAGGGCTGGGTCAACCGCGCCGCACTGCTGGGACTCTCCGGACGTTCGCGGAGCCCCCAATTGGCGCTGGCCCGGCAGTGGGGGATTGACGGCTTTTTCCCGACGGGAGGGGGGTGTCTGATTACGGAAATTCCGTTCGGCGCGCGGCTTAAGGATTTTTTGAGCTGGCCTTATCGGGATCCGAAAGAAACGGCGGTTTTGAAATGGGGCCGTTATTTTCGTCTGTGCCCGGAGGCATTTGTGATGATCGGACGGGATCAGCGGGAAAATGACCTGCTGGAATCTCAGGCTTGTGGCGGAGACTGGATCATTCGTTTGTCCGGGGAACGTCCCGGTCCGCTGGCACTCTTAAAGAGTGCGGTTAGGCCTGATGAGGATCTTCTGAGGCTGGCCGGAGGACTGGTGCAGCGTTTTTCCAAATTTCGAGAAGTCCCTTGTGAGGTCGAGTGTTTTCAGGCCGGACATGCTGATATTCTTCACACGCTTCTGGCTCGGCCATGTTCAGAGGCGGAACTGGAATCGTTTCAGCGGTAAGCGGTTAAATGAGATTTAGCAGATCGCAGGGTTTTTGGCAGAGGTAATCCGGCATCAGTTGTTCAAGTGCGCGCGGGGAATTGTAGCCCCAGGTGACTGCGGCAGCCCGGATGCCGAGCTTGTGCGCCGCTTCAATGTCACGCATTTCATCACCAATATAAATGACGGTGTCTTTATCGATTCCGTAAGCGGCCAGAAGTTTTTTGAGGCAGATATGCTTACCCCAGATATTGGTGGTGGAATGGATGAAGTCAAAGACGGCAAGGTCGTGATTGGTCAGGAAGGTCTGGATATTGTCGATCGCGTTGGAGGAGAGGATGCCGATGCGGATTCCAGCGGCCTTAATATGCTGCAGAATATCTCCCAGGCCCTGAATGGGTTTCAGGCTTTGGATGTCTTTTTGGAATTCCCGTTTGGCCCGAGCGACGATCGAGGGGATTTTGAGCATCGGAACGTTGAGATGACGGATCACCTCCCGGACGGTTTTGTCCTTCAGGTCTTCGATGTCTTCCGGGAGGATCAGGGCGTAGCCAAATTCATCGGCCAGGCGGTTGCTGACCTGGATAATATAGTGATGGGTGTCGGCGATTGTGCCGTCGAAATCAAAGATGAATGTTGTCGAGTGTTTGTCCATAGATGCCGTTATTATAGCGAAAAAATAAAAAAAAGAAAGATGGGATCATCAATGAATGGCCGGGATCTGTCCGGATCGTATTTCCGGGAAATCAGAGAGCTTTATGAATTTGCCGCGGAGAAAGTCCGTGAGGGGCTGTTCAAGTCTGAGATTATTGAACGGCTGATTGAGTTGGGGGTGGATCGGATGCTGGCCTTTGATGTCTTGGAAGAGATGCAGCGGTGTCTGTCCGGCCTGCGTCAGCGTCGGGTGATTCTGGCCTTTTCGGGCAGTCCTTTCCGGGAGCATCTTTTTCAGGAACTGCGTTTTCAGGGTTATCAGGCGGTTTGCGAGGACGATCTGGCCAGGCTGGAAGACGGGCTTGTATCTGCGGTTCCGGATCTGGTGATCGCGGATGCCTGTGACCGGGAGATCAAAGGGCGGGACGTTGTGCGGATGCTGCGGGCGCATATTGTGGGCCGCCGGATTCCGGTTTTTATCAAGATCGGAGAGGGACTTTGCGATACGGATTTTCAGCAATGGGAGCATCTCTTGTGCCTGGATTCCCGATGGACGTATGCGGATATTGCGCTGGCAGCCCGTGATGTGTTTCTGCGCAAGATCATGGGAGATGCGGATGACGCGTGATAACCGGCCGGATGATTTGATGCGCTATTATCATGGATTTTTTTTACAGGATCCGGTGAGTAATAATGCCTTTTCGTTTGCGCAGCGCCGAAATCGCCGGCTGTTTGTTCCGCCGCTGGTTTGCGGAACACCGGCGGATCTGGAACCGGGAGACCGGCCGGTTTTTGGAGAGATGCGTCATGGAAAGGAATGTGTTTGTTCCGGGCTGCGTCAGTGGATTTATTGGCGGGATCGGGGTCGGGATATCTTTTTTTTCGATAATCATAATCATGCCTTTGCGTTCTGGGTCTGGGCCGTAAAAAATAAACGGATTCGGCCCGGAGGAACGCTGGTTCATGTGGATCAGCATAAAGATACCCGTCCGGCAGATAAGGTCCCGGAGCCGGGATTTTGGCAGACGATGACGTTGTCGGAGGTTTGTTCTTATGTGAACACGGTGTTAAATGTGGGAAATTTTATTCCTCCGGCCCTGGAAACAGGGCTTTTTCAGGAAGTGGTCATGGTTGATCGCTCAGCGGCCTTTGATCTGCCGCTGCAGGGAGAACGGATTTTGGACCTGGATTTGGATATCTTTGCTCCGGAGATGGAATATATTTCTCATGATAAGAAAATAAGGCTGATTCGCCGGGAAATCGCGGCAAGCCCTCTGGTGACTGTGGCGACAAGTCCATATTTTCTGGATCAGCAGCGAGCCGTGGAGCTGATCGGTGAATTATTCGATTTCTTATGAGTTTGAGGTTCATCTTTTGCGCCGGGAGGTCATTTTACACAGGAGACTTGAGAAAAGAGCCTTTTCTCATTATAATAACGAAATGAAGCGAATATCTTTTATATTAATTATGATATTCTTTATAACGGTTCCGGGGTCCGTGAGGATTGCGTATGGGGCCAAGCCTCCGGCGAATGGACGGTCTATCGAATATTATCCGGGTGGAAAAAAGATTTATCGCATGACCTGGCGCAAGGAAGAACGGGTTGTCCGGCGCAAGGTGTTCTCGCGGGAGGGAACATTGCTGCGTGATGTGATTTATGATGAGAACGGCGGCCGGATGATTGATCGAATTTATTTTGATAATGGACGGCTCAAGAGTCTCTGGACAGCCAGGACACAGGAACTGAAGATTTTTGATAAAACAGGCCGGCTGCGCCGAACCCTCTCGACCGCCAGTCAGGGCCTGACCGTGGATACTATGCCCCGCTCGTTGATTTTTCGTTAGTCCTGCACAAAAGAGCGTATTTTCATGTTGAGTTTTTTTATGATAATTTGGGGGATAGATCTTTTTCTCCTGCCTGCCTGCGGCAGCATTCCGTTACGAATCTCATTTCTGCGTTATCACCGGAGTGGTTTTGTGTTAACGGCGCTTTTATGGGTTTTTTCGATATGGCGTCCGGCCGTGCAGGATCTTTTTTCAGCCGTGTTGTTTTTCGTGATCATTTTTTATGCGATTTATCGTCGGAAGGCCGAGGCGTTTCTGCTGGGACCCATCACGTCATCCGGGCCGGAGAATCTGCAGGCGTTTGGCGCAGAGAGGACTTTATCGCCGATCGGCAGACCGCTGTTATTGATTTTATTTTTCGGTGTTTTGATTTCCTGGCTTTGCGGGATGCTGGTTTTATCGGTCGGATTGTCTGTGCTGATGTCGGTAGTACCGTCGCAAAATATTTTTTTGGGGCAGGCGGCGTTGTTGAGTGTTCTGGCCGGAGTCTGGATGATTGCTTTGATTCGGGATATGTGCCGGCGAGCGCAGCGGTATTGTCTGAAAGACTTTCTGGGCCTGGCATCTAAACGCGTTTCTCTGTTTTGGGCCGTTTTTGTTCCGCTGGTACTGGGATGGCTCATTGCCCTGGCCGCCTCCTGTGTGCTGGTGTTTCGAATTGAACAGCCGGTCACTCCCTTCTCGGAATTGATGGACTGGGCTCAGCCATCCTGGACGTTCGGACTCTTTATTTTTGCCGCTGTGGTGGCCGGGCCGTTTCTGGAAGAAATTATTTTCCGGGGGTTTTTCTTTCGAGTCATTCAGGATTTGAAAGGTGCCCGTTGGGCATTCTGGATTGTGGCGGGTTCATTCGGGCTTTTGCATATCGAGCAGTATTGGGGTGATCCCGCCGCGGTTATGATTGTATTTTTTATCGGGATCGTTTTGGGTGTTTTACGGGTCAGAACCGGATCCGTCTGGTCCGGAGTTGTCATGCATTATACGTTTAATATTTTCATGTTTATTCTGCCGGGGATCTTGATTATGGCATCGCATCCGGTGTTTGCGCGCTATTCTTTGGTGCAGGAGACGTTATCCTCTTCGGAGAAGGAGGTCCTGCTGGAAGAGAGTATCGTGGAAGATAACCGCAATAGTATGGCGTATTATGAGCTGGCCGGGCTGTATTTGGAACAAGGACGGGATTTGGATAAGGCCTTGCGGCTAATTGAAGACGCCCTGCGGATTAATCCGGGCCGGAGTTTGTTTGAGTCTGTTCGGGGACAGATTGTTTATGCCATGGGAAACTCAAATCAAGCGCTGGAGATCTTTGAAGGGATTTTGGCATCCAATTCGGATAATCGTGATGCTGCCGATCATATTGCAGAGATTCAGCGGGATATGTTATCCCGTCAAGAACCGTAAGCAAAAAAGCGTTCCGGAGGATGGGAAAAGGATTCTTTCACGTGATTTTCATCAAATGTTTTCGGGAATTTTAGATTGATCGATAATACTTAATAATATTAATAGAAGGGGGCGCGTGTGCGCAAGAGTTATCGTGTTTTGACCTGGAGTTGTGTGATCGCTGTGTGTTGTTCTTTGTCATGGGCTCAGACGCGTGAGGTTGCGGTGAATGCGATGCCGGATACCGCCGGGCAAAAGATTCATGCCGAACCGATTGATAATCAAGAAGTTATGGATTCTGATCGGGCGAATCCTCCGGCGATATTGACGGAAACGGTGTCGTCGCTGGATGTGAGTGATTTGCCGCTGGAAGAGGTTTTAAACCGCATTGCGGGTGAAACCGGCATTGTCTTTATCCTGACAGAACCGGTCACGGATCGGGTTTCGATCTGTATGACGGGTATGAATGTCTGGGATCTGCTCAAAATTCTGCTTCAGCCGATGGATCTGGCCTATTATCGCACGGATGGTGCTGTGCATATTATGCCGGCATCAACATTTTTGGCGCGTTACGGTTATGATTTTCCGATTTCCTTTCCCGTGAAAACAGTGCATCTGAATTATGCGGATCCGATGCGGATTTTGGTCAAACTGGAATCGGTCAAGAGCCCGGAAGGGCATGTCTGGGCGGATGTCAAAAACCGGCAGGTGATGATGATGGATGATTTTGAATCTTTGCAGGCTATGCAGCGGATGATCCGGGAGTCGGATTACCCCCTTGTCACGCAAAGCATTATTTTAAAGCATCGGTCTTATGAGGATGTCAAAGAGGCGCTTGCGCCGATGCTGCGTCAGGGAATTGAGCGGATTTCGGTGAGCCCGGACGGGCGGACCGTGACGCTGGAGGGATCGGCGCAGGCGATTGAGGCGATGTCTGAATTTTTATCCCGGGAGGATCGTCCGCAAGCGTTGACGTTTCGTCTTGAAATTTTAAGAATTGATTTGAATCAGGAACATCCGCAGGGCGTGGATTGGGAGGCGATTGTTTCGAATTATCAGGTGGCGACATTATCAACGCCGGATCCCGATGCCAAAGATCCTCAGGAGAAGATTGAAATCGGAACGCTGACACAGGAAGATTATGGCGTTTTGATTGAGGCCCTGGATACCGTCGGAGATCTTAATAAACTGATTTCGTTTGAGCAGACCCTGGCCCAGGAACAGTCCGAGTCGATGGCGATTGAAACGAATGATCCGTTTTGGGCACTGCGGCCTGGAGCGCGCCGGGATCCGGAACATCCGGCCATGCTGGACTCCAGCGGGTTTGAGATGTCGGCGGTGGTTGAACTGCACCGCGGGGAAGACCGCTTTGTCATGGATTTTTTGCCTCGTCTGCATTGGATGCATCGGGGACCGCGGGATAGTATTTATACAGGACAGGAAACGGCCCGGATCGAGTTTGATCCGACGGAGGTGATTGTGCTGGGAGGGTTGATCCGCACCGAGGAGACCGCCCGAACCCGCAAGGTACCGCTTTTAGGTGATCTTCCTATGGTCGGCGGGGTGTTTCGACTGGAACGCAAGAAATCGGAAAATAAAGAGTATGTGGTTTTTTTGAAACCTCAGCCGGAAACGGATACGACGGATTAAAATCATGGAACAGGAACATCAACGGCAATTATTGGGAACGCGCCTGCTGGAGGCCGGGGTCATCACGCCGGTGCAGTTAGAGCAGGCCCTTGCAGTGCAGAAACAGAATGGAAAACTGCTGGGCGTTATTCTTTTGGAGATGGGGGTGATTGCGCAGGAGGATGTGTTTCTATCCCTGTTGGCCCGCCATTTAAAGCGGGAGTATGTCCGTCTTAAGGAGTTTTCTGTTTCTTCCGAGACCATCGCCCGCATTCCGGCACAGTTTGCGTCGCATTATAAAGTGCTCCCTTTGGAGATTCGCGATGAGGTGCTGATTGCGGCTACACCGTATCCGGATGATCAGTCGGTCGTGGAAGGGCTTCAGTTGGTCTGGCCGGGCAAGATGCGGCTGGTGCTGGCGCTGGAGGCGGAATTGATGGACGCGATCCGTCGGTATTACGGCGTCGGGGCCGAGACGATTGACGCGATGATGGGGCAGCGTTCGGCCTCATCCGGAGAAACAGCGGCCGCTGAAGATTTGGTCGAATTGGATTCTGAGGCCTCCATCGGAAAATTTTTAAATCAGATTCTGCTGGAGGCCTGGCATCGTCGGGCCACGGATATCCATATTGAGCCTTTTGAAACGGAGTTGAAGATTCGCTATCGTGTGGACGGTTCATTGACGGATGTGGAGGTTCCCAAAAATATTTTTCATTTTCGGGACGCGATTATTTCCCGGATCAAGATTATGTCGAATCTCAATATCGCCGAGCGCCGCCTGCCACAGGACGGCCGGTTTAAGGTGCGGGTTCAGGGGGTGGATCTGGATTTGCGCGTTTCATTTTTGCCGACGCCCAACGGCGAGAGCGCGGTCATCCGTTTATTGAGTTCCGGCCGTTTATATGCGTTTGAGGATTTGGGGCTTTCTTCCGGACACGCGGCCTTGCTGGCGAAGGTGATCCGGCGGCCCCATGGCATTGTCTTTGTCACTGGTCCGACGGGAAGCGGCAAGACCACGACGCTCTACTGTTGTCTGTCGCAGGTGATGGATACGGATAAAAAGATTATTACGATGGAAGATCCGATCGAATATTTGATTCGCGGGGTTACACAGCTTCAGGTCAATCCCCGGATCGGATGGACCTTTGCGACGGGGCTGCGCTCCATGCTGCGGCATGATCCGGATATCATGATGGTCGGGGAGGTGCGGGATCTGGAAACGGCGCAGATTGCCATTCAGGTAGCGCTGACCGGGCATCTGGTGTTTTCGACGCTGCATACCAATGACGCGGCCGGAGGGATTACCCGGCTGCTTGATATGGGGGTTGAGCCGTATCTGGTTTCCAGTGCGGTGGAAGTTTTTATCGCGCAGCGGCTGGTCCGCCGGATTTGTGAACATTGCGCCAAAGAGGTTCGTCTGACCGCCGAGAGCTTGCGTGCGATGGGATTTGACGCCCGGGAGGACACCGTGGTTCGGGAAGGCGAAGGATGCGAGGCCTGCGGATGGAGCGGTTATCACGGACGTCAGGGAATCTTTGAATTTCTTCCTGTGGATGATGAAATCGGACGGATGATTACACAGAAGATGCCGGCGTCCCGGATCCGGGAATATGCCCAGGGTCAGGGAATGCGGTCATTGCTGCAGGACGGATGGGACAAAATTCAACAGGGTGTGACGACCGTTAGTGAGGTGGTCCGGGTGACCAGGGATGACGGTGGTTTGAACGGATAAGGCGACATGCGTTTTCATTATCGTGCGAAAAAGGGACCGGGCGAACACGCCGAAGGAGAGATTGAGGCGGTCTCACAGCGGGCCGCGGTGGATCTGATGATCCGTCAGGGATTGATTCCTGTTGAGATCCGTCCTGTGCGGCAGGCCGCCGGACAGAAGGAGATGCTGGCGGCGGGCAGCCGGGTTAGAGATGCGGTGGCGCGGATTCGGGAGACCTTGTTTCAGGCAGATAAAGTTTTGTTTTTTCGTTATTTGGCAGATTTTTTAAGCGGGGATATTCCGGTGCTGCAGGCGGTGAAGTTGACGCGCCGTCGGTTTTCTTCCGGAGTGATGGCGTCGGCGCTTGAGGATATGGAAGACGCGCTGACCAACGGTGACGCATTATCCGAGGCCCTGAGCCGGCATTCCGGTCTGTTTTCGGAACTGCAGGTGAATATGGTGCGTTCCGGCGAGGCCGGCGGATCATTGGCCGCCACAGTGGGAAGTCTGGCGGATTTTTTGGAAAAAGATCAGGAGACCCGAAGCAAGATTCTGGGGAGTTTTATCTATCCGGCGGTGATTGTGTTTGCGGGGTTTGTGACAGTGGTTGTGATGTTGACGGTCTTTATTCCCAGGATTCTCGGTCTTTTGCAGGAGATGGATCAATCAATTCCGCTGTTGACACGGATGTTGATCGGAGCCAGCGATGTGCTGGTCCACTTCTGGTGGCTGATTTTGATCGGGGCCGTCGCGGCGGTGATGCTGGTTGTCCGCTGGTATCGCACGCCGGAGGGGCGGTTGTCTGCGGATCGCCGGTTATTGCGCGCTCCGGGGCTGGGGCTGTTTTTACGGGAGGTGATGGCGGCGCGATTTGCCCGGACACTGGGTTGTCTTTTGGAAAACGGCGTCGACCTGGTTCCGGCCCTGGGCTTTGCGTCCGGAATCGTCAAGAATCATTATGTGCGCCTTCAATTGGCCGAAACGGCTCAGGATGTCGCCGGGGGAATGCCGCTAAGCGCGGCGCTGGCCCGTTCGGATGTGTTTGTGGAGTCGGATATCAGTATGATATCCGTTGGGGAAGAAACCGGACGGCTCTCGCGGGCCCTGCAGAAATTGGCTGTGTTTTATGACGCGCGGACCGACCGCGCGGTTAATGTGATGATTAAAATGCTTGAACCGGTCTTGATTATCGGATTAGGGCTGGTGATTCTTGTGATGATTCTGGCGATGTTGATGCCGATCTTTCAGATGAACCTGTCGGTGCGGTAGGGGGCCGGGGGAAACAGACGTCAGAGGCAATGCAGAATACGGGAGCCGCCGCGGTAAAGAGAGAGGATCTGATATGATCTGTCCCGGCGTGAGTTAATACGCAATGACGAATCGTTCAAAATCAGGCAGAGGAATGATTTTAAACACACGGAAGGGCGGGTTTCTTTTAGAGGCTTTGATGGCGACGATGATTCTCGGGATAGGATTGACCGCAGTAATCCGGTCTTTTTCCATGGCCCTGGACGCACAGAAACGGGCACGGGAATTTTTGACCGCCTCCGTCATTTTGGAAAATACGCTGACGGATTTATTATTGCGGCGTTATTGGGATGCGTCCCTGTCCCGCAGTGAGGAGTTGGAAGAACCGTTTACCGGTTACCGGTGTGAGGTGTTGTCGCCGGCATCCGTCGTTGTGGGCGGATTGCGTGAGGTGGCGGTACGGGTCACCTGGCCGGGCCGGGCGCAGGAGCGCGTTCTGGAGGCTGTGACGTATATGTTTGAACGCCCGCCGGAAGGGGGTGCCTCATGACGATTCGGCGCTGCAGCGGTTTTACTTTGATCGAGGTTTTGTTCAGCGTGGTGATTTCCGCACTTCTGGCGCTGAGTTTATATCTGGTTCTTTCTCAGGGGATTCGCATTGAAAAGTATTTGCTTCGCTGGTCGTCCGGCGGGCGCGGTGTATCGGAAACGGTTCTGGAACTGAGTGAAGACCTGCGGCATATGGTATCGTATACGACAGCCGCTTCCGGAGCAGCGTATCTGGAGGCCGGACCGAATCAGATCACCTTTGTCTCTAATCGTTATGGAACGCTTGAAGAGGTTCATTATGCTCTTGTGGAGCCGGACATGACCGAGATTTACCGGGTTGAGGTTCGTCGGGATGTGACGACGGTCAAAGAGGCCGTTAGGGCCGGTGAGTCGCAGGCAACGCTGCCGGAGCCGTATCAGTTGATCCGATGGACTCGTCCGTTTCTCGCGGGCCTTGATGATCGGGATGAAAGAGTGCCGGAGGTTTTAAATGATCGGATTGCGCCGGACGGGCTGAATTTTTTTTATTTATATCAGGATGATGCCGGGCAGGATATCCGGGGAGATCACTGGACCCGGAAAGATTTGCCGCTGGCGGTTCGATTTGATTTGACGGTGCTGGAGGATCAGGGACGGCAGGAGACACGGCTGGTTCGGGATATCTTAATCGGAACGGCCGGAGGGCTGGAGGACGGATCATGATCAGGAACCGTCGGGGATCGGTGTTGATTTTGTGTTTTTGGGCCCTGATTATTTTGGGGCTGCTGGGCTTGGGGATTAGCCGTCGCGTTGACGCGCAGTTAAGGCTGGTGCGCTATCAAAGCCGTAAGGCGCAGGCCCGGTATGCCGCATTTGCGGGTTTGGCCTATGTGCTGGAGCAGATTCGTCAGGATGAGGCCAATGAGCAGACCCGTGATCGGGATACGTTATATGACTGCGGTCTGGCGCTGGACGGGGATCAGACGCCCCGGGAGATTCTGGGGGATCGGCAGGTCGGAGACGCCGTGTTTCGTGTGCGCCGGATCCCGGTCGCCGGTGAAGAAACACAAGAGCTGTTCGGGCTCAATGACGAGACCGCGCGCTTGAATGTGAATGCCCTGACGGAATCGAATTATAATATTTTGGCTGAACTGCTCGAGGAACTTGAGGTTCCGGAACAACAGGCCGAAATGATCGCCGCATCGGTGATTGATTGGAAGGACGAGAATCATATCATGGTGGCGGAGGATCTGGGTGCGGAACAGTCGTATTATGCGAAGTTGCCTGTCCCGTATGACTGCAAAAACCGTTATTTGGAGAATGTGGAGGAGTTGCTGCTGGTTCGCGGCATGACACCCGAAATTTTTGAACGGCTTCGTCCGTATATTACAATTTATCCGTTGTGGGGATCATTGCGGGTGAATTTTTCGACGGCATCCGAACCGGTTCTTCTGGCCCTGGCGCGCTGGACGACCGGAGCCAGGACAGGAGCGAATGACATGGATGCCGCGAGTTTTGTGCGCAAGGTCATGGATTTTCGCGAAGGTGCCGATGGGATATGGGGAACCCGTGATGATGAACCGGTGACGCTGGGACAGCAGGGTTTGGCCTTGAATGGCCCCGAGACCGCCATTGCGGCCGCGTTAAGTTTGTTTCATTCGCCCAGATCGTTTTTTATTCGGGCCAGGGTGGAAAGTGAAATCCCGGGCAGTCATGTAAAGAGTTTTTTAGACGCGGTGATCCAGACGCAGGGTTTAGCGGTTGTGGCCATGGATTTAAAATGATCCGTGTGAAATTTTTTGAGAGGGGAATCAGGAAGGATGGGAATGACGTCACAGAAAATTGTGATACAAATTTGCGATGATGAGCTTCGGCTTCTGGGAGGCGTCTGGCCGGATGTGTCCGTTCAGTCGTCCTGTGTTCGGGATCCCGGCGAGAATTTGGGAGAGGCCTTGCAGCGTCTGACCGGAGCGGTTGATCTTAAAACCCGGGAGTGTGTTCTGGTTTTGCCCCGCCGGGAGGCGGTCTTCCGGGTGTTGGAACTTCCGTCGGCGGATGAGCAGGAGACCGGACGCATGGTTGCGCTTCAGATTCCCGCCTTGATTCCCTTTGAAGCCTCCCAGGCGGTTTGCCGCCACCGGATTCTCCGCACGCGCGAGTCCGGATACAGCGATGTGCTGGTGATGATTATTTTGAACAGCGCTCTGGAACAGTATCTGAACGCGGCGGATCGCGTCGGGCTGACAGTCCGGAATGTTTTTGTGAGTTTTGATGGATTGGCCGGTTATGTCGGGGATTTTTGCAGCGGAGAGTTTTCCGAGCAGAGCGGGGGACGGGCGTTGGTGATTTGTGATGAGCATCGCAGTGAGCTGATGATTTTTGATCATGCCAGTCCGGTGTTTTCGTATTATATCGCATCGGGGCGCCGCGACGCCCGGGAGGATCCCGAGGGGTTTTGTGAGGCCCTGCGGACCAAGCTGATGGATTATCATCGTCAGGGCCGTGGGCAGGCGGTTAAGGCGGTGTATTTTCCCAGGGAGTTTCCGTGTCTCCGGCCGGTGGGGGAATGTTTTCAGCGGCTGGAGGGCCCGGCGGTGCGGGCGGTTGATCTGTTCGCGGACGTACCGGCGGAGGTCAAGGCCTTCGCGCAGAGGGTGCCGTCTCCCGAGTCCTGGATTGCGGGCCTTGGCTGTCTGGGGTCGGCCTCCCGGGAACGGTTCTCCAGTTTTTTGCCGGAGCGGATCCGGCGGGCGCATCAGCGGCGGATTTGGTACGGCGCTTTTGGACGTTTGGCCGTAACAGCGGCATTGGCGCTGTTTTTGAGTATCGGATTGTTTTGGAGTCTTTTGTCACGGCAGGAGGCGGCACTCAAGAGCGTGCGTCGGCAAACGGACGCACTGGAACCGCAGCTGGCGGCGTTGGCGGATCGCGAGCGGTTTTTGGATCTTATGGCGTCGCGCAGTGATCCCCGGTCTTCAGTTCCGGAGATTATCAAAGAGGTGTATGAGATTTTTCCTGAGGGGGCCTTTATGCGGTATTTCGCGATGCGTCCCGGCGGGAGTTTTGAGATTCAGGGATCGGCTTTGGAGGATGACGGAGTCAGCCGGCTGCAGTCGGCGCTGGTGTCGTCTGCGCGATTTACGAATGTGGATTTAAAATTTGCGACCAAACGCAAACGGTTTAATCAGGATTACACAGAATTTAAAATGACCTTTGATTTGGCGGAGTAATTGATGGGATTGATTTTTTCAAAACGGGAACAGCAGATTGTCTGGATTCTGGGAATTCTTGCGTCGGGATATTTGATCTATACGGCGGTGGATCAGTTGTTCTGGACACGGATGACGTTGCTGCAACGCCAGGTGGCGGAGGCACGGCATCATCTGATGCTGCAGACGCGCCGCCAGGAGGCCTTGTCCGTCAGGCTGGAGGGTCAGGCGGATCTTTTGGAGCGTTTTCGTCAGACAGAATCCGACGGCAGTGTCCGGGCCCGGATGCAGGCCTCTTTGCAGGAGCTTTCGTCCCGGGAGCAGGTGCGTATTGCCGATATTAAACCGGTCACCGAAAAGACACAGGGCTTTTATAAGGAATTTCCGGTGAGTGTTACACTGGAGGGGGCCTTTGTGGATATTATGCGGTTTTTGTATTTTGCGCAGACGCCCCGGTTCAATTTTCGGATCAGAGAGTTTCGTTTTTCCAAGGCGTATTCCGAAGGAGCGGCGCTGCAGTGTCAGGTTGTGCTGGTTCAGACATTTTTGGCGTCTTCGGAGTAATGGTCTGTCGAACAGGATGATGGAATGAAATATTTCAATGCAATGACATATGGTTTGATGGTGATCTGTGTGGCGCTGGCCGGAGCGATCGCGGCGGTTTACTGGATGCCGAATCCCGCGGCAGAGGGCGGCGTGCCGGCGGGCAGCCTCAACACGCCGGAGTCGCACAGCCTAAAGATGGATGGTCATGCCGTCGAGCCGCCGTTGTTTGATGTCTATGAGCAGGTCTTTGCGCAGCGGGACGTGTTTCAGGTGTTTCGCGGATTTTCCGCGTCGAATGGAGATAAAACGCTCCGGGACGAATCGTCGGTCTCCGGGGGGGGGCTTGAGGAACGGGTGAAGATTGTCGCGATTCTGGTCGATCAGAATCCCCGGGCAGTGATTTGGGATCTGGTCAGCAAGGAGACAGTTTTTTTATCCGTTGGGGATCGGTTTTCCGGAGCGGTCGTGACTGAGATTCTTCCGGGAAAGGTTGTGTTTAATAGAAATGGACAGGCGGTGACGCTGAGTCCGTAACAAGTGAAGATGCCTTATGAAAAAATATGATGATGTAATGATGCGAATTGTCCTGGCCGGAATGATGTGTCTGTTGAGTGTCTGCCCGTGCCGGGCCGCGCAGCCGGATGAGCCGTCCGGGGCCGCAGTGCAACCTTTATTGAAGGGGGCGCAATCGCCGCAAGGCGATTTTGATCCGCAGGATCTGGATACCTTTTTATCGCAGGACCATATTCCGGGTGAGATTCGGGCGATGTTTGAAGCCGAACGCCGAACGCAGGCGGGGCAGCCCGCCGCGGCTGTTTCGGATCCGGCTGAGTCACCGGCCCGGGTTGAGGATGCGGCGCCGCGTCCCGGCGATGATCCTGTGGCGTTGTCCGAAAAACCGCAGACAGCCGGCAGTGTTATTGAGACCGCAATGATTGACTCTCTGGAGATGAAAGAGATGGAGATCACCGATGTTTTGAATTTATTATCGCAGAAGAGCGGGTTAAATATTGTCGCCGGAAAAAATGTTTCCGGAACGGTTTCAATTTATTTGAAAGATGTCCGGCTTAAGGATGCGTTACGGATTATTCTGGACAGCAACGGGCTGGCCTATCGTGAGGAAGACGGGATCCTGCTGGTGATGACCGCTCAGGAATATGAAAAACGTTACGGGAGTGTTTTCGGCGGCAAGGTGACGACCCGGATTGTTCATATGGATTATGCGTCGGTCAAAGATGCGCTTTCGGTGCTGGATCAGGTTAAGTCTTCTGCAGGAAAAATTTTGACGGATGAGAAATCCAACACCCTGATCCTGATGGATACGGCCGAAAAGTTATCAATGATGACGGATCTGATTATGGAAATTGATGTTCCGGTCGAAATCCAGGTTTTCGGATTGAATTATTCTCTCGCCAAGGAAACCGCTGAGAAGGTTGAGCCTTTTTTGACTGATGGTTTGGGCACGGTTAAATATGATGAGCGCTCCAACAAGGTTATTGTCAGCGATACCGCTGAAAAACTGTCCAGGATTGCCAGGATGATTGAGGCCTTTGATGTGAGGGAACAGCAGGTACTCATTGAGGCCAAGATCGTTCAGATTGAATTATCGGACAGCTATGAGCTGGGAGTTGACTGGCAGGCGATTTTTTCCGGTATTGATGATCTGAACGTGCAGTCGGACTTTAATGTGATTGATGCGGGAGCCGCGAATATGGGCAGTCTGGCCATCGGGACCATCGCCAACAATAATTATTCCGCCACGCTGGAGGCCCTGCGGCAGATCGGCGATACGAATATCCTCTCCAGCCCGAGCATTACCGCGTTAAATAATCAGGAGGCCAAAATTCTGGTCGGTTCCAATCAGCCCTATGTCACGACCAGCACGACCACATCCAGCGGGATCGCGACAACCGCTGAGGCGATTAACTTTATCGATGTCGGCGTGCAATTATACGTGACACCGACGATTCATCCGGACGGATTTATTACGCTGCAAATTCGGCCGGAGGTCAGTTCGGTCCTGGACTATCTGGAGACCAGCGGGGACAACAGCATCCCGATTGTCAAGACCTCCCAGGCCGAGACAACGGTGCGGATTAAAGACGGGGTCGGTATTGTTCTCGGTGGACTGATTGAAGATTCGACGGCGGATACGCGCAATAAGGTTCCTGTGCTGGGCGATATTCCGCTATTGGGCATGGCCTTTCGCAATCGGAATACCTCGTTGGGAAAAACTGAGATCGCGATTTTTCTGACGCCGCGGATTATCTCGGGTGATCAGGAGGTTGTGACCGATTTTACGTCTCCGCATGAGACCCGGAAGGCCTTTGAATAATTTGAACATTTCTGATGAAAGGATGCTATGAGGCTGCGGACTTTGATGTTGGCAGGATGTGTGGGCTGGGCGGTGCTGATGTCCGGCTGTTCCTCAACACCCTATTATTCACAAACACAGGAATCGCTGAATGAATTGTGCCGGCAGGCCGGGGTGGATTTTTTATATGATCCGGTCGTCCGTTCTGTGTCGCTGGCCAGGGCCGGACGCTCCGCGGCATTATTGATCGACAGCCGTGTGGCGGTTCTGGAAGGGCAGGAAATTCTATTGAATGAACCGGTTCGGGTTCAGGGCGGCCAGGTGTATGTCTCGCCGGATTTTCGTGACCGGGTGTTGTGCCGGCTGGATGCGCGCCTGTGTCAGGGGGCGGCGGCGGATCATCGGGTGCGGATTATGATCGATCCGGGGCATGGCGGCAAAGATCCCGGCGCGATCGGCGCTTACGGGATCAAAGAGAAAGATGTGGTATTGGATATTTCCCGCCGGTTGGCGCAGCGCCTTGAGCGTGACGGCTATGAGGTGCTCATGACGCGCCGGGCGGATGAGTTTTTGTCACTGGAAGAACGCACGGAAGCAGCGGCCCGGTGGAAGGCGGATGTGTATATCAGCATTCATGCCAACGCCAGTGAGAGTCGTCAGGCCGCCGGTTTTGAGGTCTGGGCGCCCCGGCGTCTGACCCGGGAGGATTTCGCAGAGACGCAGCGGCGGAAAAATCATCAGATCCTGTTTCAGGATTTGAAGATGACGACAGGGCGCGCGGCTCTGGAACGAACACTGGAAGATTTGCTTTATCGTTACAAACAGGCCGAATCATTTCAATTGGCCGACAAGATCTCGCGGCGGTGCCGGCGGGATCTCTCACCCTATAACCGCGGGATCAAAGAATCGGGATTTTTTGTCTTGCGGAACACCTTGATTCCATCCGTTTTAGTCGAAGTGGGGTTTATCACCAATACCACGGAGGCCAGGCGTTTTAAAGACGCCTCTTATCGGCAGGAGATCGCCGGAATGCTGGCCCAGGGGGTTTTGGACTATATCCGGGCGCTTTGATACGAAACGAGGCCCGAAACCGGCAGAGTTGCGTTCTGTCGATCTCTGTATATAATGAGAAGGATTTTTAGCCCGCCCTGGCAAATGGTCGGGGCGGCTTGATGGATTATTGCGAAGCAGGCAAATCCGCAGGCCCGCACGGACGGCGGTTCTGTTGTGGTTTGCGGAATTCGGTAACGATGCCGCGGATAGGAATCCGGACAACGCTAACAAGGAGACGGTCGGGATGGGAAAGGGTGTTCACAATGCGCCGGTCGGAATTTTTGATTCGGGTCTTGGCGGTTTGACGGTCATGAAGGCGGTCATGCGTCTGCTGCCGGATGAGGACCTGATTTATTTTGGAGATACTGCCCGGGTTCCCTATGGAACCAAATCACCGGCTTCAATTATTAAATTTTCCCGTCAGAATGCCGATGTCCTGACCCAGCGCGGTGTTAAGGCCATTGTGGTGGCCTGCAATTCGTCCTCCAGTTACGCCCTGGAGACCCTCAAGGCGCATGCCGGGGTTCCGGTGATCGGGGTGATTGAGCCCGGGGTCCGCCGGGCTCTTGAAGCGACCCGTAACGGGCGCATCGGGGTGATCGCGACCCGGGCCACGGTCGCCAGCCGGAAATATCAGGATTCACTTTGCGATGCGGATTGTGCGGTATCGGTGGTCCAGCAGGCCTGTCCGCTGTTTGTGCCGTTGGTGGAAGAGGGATGGTATAGCAAAGCGGTTACGGAATCCATCGCGCGGGATTATTTGAAACCGCTTCAGCGCCGCAGGGTCGACACGCTGATTTTAGGCTGCACGCATTATCCTTTATTGAAGACCGTTCTGCGCCGGGTCATGGGGCCGGATGTGCGGCTGGTAGATTCCGCGCGTGAGGTCTCGCGGGATCTGGCGGATGAATTGGCGCGTCAGGGGCTGGCGGCCGCGCCGCGGCGGCGTGCCGCGCGCTATGAGTTTCTGGTCAGTGACGAGCCTGAGCAGTTTCAGCGTCTGGCCCGACGGTTTTTGGGCCACGAAATCCCGAGAGTGAAGAAGATTTTTTAAGATTAGGGCGTGTCGTCAATTAGCTCAAACTGTTTAAAATGCATCTTTTTTACCATGATTGCCTTGCTTCGGCTTGAATTAGCTTTTCTAGTCCTGGCCTTAGGCGCCTTATCATGGCAAAAAATCTACAATTTATCCAATTTAACCTAATTGACGACACGCCCTAAAAACGCATTATGAATTATGGGATGCTCGTTCGTGGGCCAAGTGATTGAAAACGATCGGGAAAGCGGCCTGGAAAGCAGTTTAGAAAGTCGGATGAACGTCATTGAGGTATGCGATATGTCAGGAAAGAAGAAAAACGAATTAGAAGAGTTTGAACAGACGCAAAAGTTAGCGGTTTTTAAGGGAAAACAGATCCGCCGGGCGATCCATCATGACGAGTGGTGGTTTTCGGTCGCCGATATTGTGGAAGTTCTGACTGAATCTGTAAATGTATCTGATTATATTAAAAAACTCAGGAGACGTGATGAAGAACTCGGCAAAGGGTGGGGACAAATTGTCACCCCCCTTTCCATTGAGACAGCCGGGGGCAAACAAAAGGTCAATTGTGCGAATACAGAGGGAATTTTTCGTATTATTCAATCAATCCCTTCTCCCAAAGCAGAGCCTTTCAAGCGTTGGCTGGCAAGGGTCGGATATGAGCGTATTAAGGAGATTGAAGATCCCGAGCTTGCGACACAGCGCACAAGGGCGTTATACAAGGCCAAAGGCTATTCAGACGCCTGGATTGAAAAACGGATGCGCAGCATTGCCATCCGTGAGGAATTAACGGACGAATGGCAGAAACGGGGGATTCAGGAACAGAGGGATTACGCGATTCTTACAGCCGAGATATCCAAAGCAGCCTTTGATATGACACCTGCTGAGTACAAGAAATACAAGAATTTGAAGAGAGAAAATCTGCGGGACCATATGAATGATCTGGAGTTGATTTTTTCTATGCTTGGCGAGGCCTCAACAACAGAGATCGCCCGGAACAGGAATGCGCAGGGCATGCTGGAAAATCAGGAATCCGCACGGCAAGGCGGCAGTGTTGCGGGGAAAGCCCGCAGGGATTTGGAGAAGAAAAGCGGGAAAAAGGTCGCAACTAAGCAGAATTACCTAAACGCCCCGCAGGATAAAAAACTGCTCAAGGGCAAGAGGGCATCATGAAGAATTTAATGAAGCGCCCCGGGTTGTGAGTCGCGGGTATTGAGCCGAACAGATCGGCGGGATGGGTTTTGCGCAGGACCGGACACGTAATGCTTGATCACTCGTTATCTCCAGGATGAAAAGCGGCGAGGGAAAGAATACCTCTTGACAAATATGCATGTATAAAGCATATTTATGCATATAAAATAACACATAATTATGGGGGCGCTGTTATGAGAACAACGTTAAACATTGAAGATGCCTTATTGAAAAAAGCGGCTCAGCTGACAGGGATCAAGGAAAAGACCTCTTTGGTCAGGCGGGGTTTGGAAGCTTTAATATCATTGGAAAGCAGTCACAGGCTGGCGAAGTTGGGTGGGTCGGAAAAAAAACTGCGTTCCATTCCCAGAAGAGGATAAGAGGAGATTGAATGATACTTGTCGATACTTCAGTATGGGTTGATCATTTTCGAAATACAAATACTCAGCTAAGGAATCTATTAAATGATGGCGATGTCGTGTGCCATCATTTTGTTGTTGGTGAACTTGCTTGCGGGAATATGAAGAACAGGGAGGAAATTTTGTCTTTGCTGGGAGACCTCCCGATGGCGATTCAGGCAAATCACCAGGAGATATTAAAATTTATTGAAATCAAGAAATTAATGGGAAAGGGTCTGGGCTACATTGATGTGCATTTACTTGCCTCCGCGGCCCTTTCAAATTCTGCGCTCTGGTCATTAGACAAGAAATTAAAAGATATCGCTTTAGAAATGAACATCGGATATAAAGAGCAATAAAATAAGAGGTTCTTGTGAATTTCAAGTGGGCATCACCGGATCGCGCATGTTGACCCACAGATAACTTAAAAGAAGCAAATAAGAAAATGCCCGGATTGAGCGGACACCGGAAACAGCTCCGCTTATCTGCCGGCGTTAAGGAGCCATTATGTATGAATTAATCATTCACGATCATTTTTCCTCCGCGCATTATCTGCGCGAATATGAAGGGGCCTGCGAGAATCTGCACGGCCATACCTGGCGCGTCGAGGTGGCCATCGCCGGTGATCAGACCGACCGGATCGGGCTGGTCATGGATTTTAAAGAGATGAAAGCGCGCCTCAAGACCTTGATGGACCGCTGGGATCATGTGTGTCTCAATGAACTGGAAGAATTTCAGCAGATGAATCCTTCGACGGAAAATATGGCGCGTTATGTGTATCAGGAATTCCAAAAGGATCTGCCGCCGGAGGTGCGCATGCGGCATGTGCGGGTCTGGGAATCCGACAGGGCGAGTGTCAGGTATAGTGAAGAGTGAACAGGAATCAGTAAACAGTGAACGGTGATCAGGGAACAGAAATGGGTGATCGGTGATGAGAAAGACGAAACAGAAGAAAAAACAGGCGGTGGTGTTATTGTCCGGAGGGCTGGATTCGGCCACAACGCTCTATGAGGCTCTGGCCAAAGGGTTTGTCTGCCGGTGTCTATTGTTTGATTACGGTCAGCGGCACAAAAAAGAATTGACCCGCGCCCGGCGGGTGGCTGATTCGGCCGGGTGTGACGCGGATATCATCAAGATCCGTATGCCCTGGCAGGGGTCGTCGCTACTGGACCGTTCGCAAAGTCTACCGCTGGGCCGCGCAGAGATCCCGCTGACGATCCCCTCGACCTATGTTCCGTCACGCAATATTATTTTCCTGAGCTTCGCCGCGTCATTTGCCGAGGCCGTCGGTGCGCGGGATATTTTTATCGGCGCCAATGCCGTGGATTACTCGGGCTATCCGGATTGCCGTCCGGAATTTTATGCCGCCTATCAGCAGGCGCTGGATACCGGAACGAAAGCCGGGGTGGAGCGGCGGCGCATTAAGATCCATACACCCCTGATTCACAAGACCAAGGCGCAAATCATCCGCCGGGGCATCAAGCTGGGCGTGCCGTATGAATTGACATGGTCGTGTTATGCCGGCGGCCGGCGGCCCTGCGGGGAGTGCGACAGTTGTCTTCTTCGGGCCAAAGGCTTTGCTGAGGCAGGAATTGAGGATCCGGCACTGTAAGGGCGTAAAGAACACAAGAGCACAAGAACACAAGAGCACAAGAGCACAAGGGCACAAGAACACAAGGGCACAAGAACACAAGGGCACAGGGGGGCAAGAATGCAAGGATAGAGGGATATAAGAAAAGCGCAACCCCAAAAACCCATAAAGTTTTCTGTCTCTGAATCTATAAATTTTTGAATGAGTAAATTTTATTGTGTTTGTTTTTGATTTTTGTGTCTCTGTGTCTTTGTGTCCTTGTATCTTTATAATTTAAAACATGACATCGGCTGATATCACAGAAATTTTCGATTCCATCCAGGGCGAGGGCAAATACGTCGGCGCACCCACGGTGTTCGTGCGTTTTGCCGGGTGTGATCTGGACTGCGCGTGGTGCGATACCGATCATCAGGCGCGCGAGACCCTGACCTGCGCGCAGGTGCTTGAGCGCGTGGATGAATTCTATGAGGATGGATTTTTTGTCAGTCTGACCGGCGGTGAGCCCTTGCGGCAGTGGGAGTTTCTGCAGGAATTTATTCCGATGCTCAAAGACCGGCGCATGCGTGTGTATCTGGAGACCAACGGCGTGTGCTACCAGGAGTTTCGTGCGGTGGCCTCCGGGATTGATGTGGTCTCCATGGATATGAAACTACCGTCCTCGGCGGGATGCCGGGCCCTGTGGGCCGAACACCGGGAGATGCTTGAGGCGGCCCGTCATAAAGATCTTTTTGTCAAAATTGTTGTCACATCAACCACAACCGATCAGGACGCGGACTTTGCTGTCGAGATGATGGCCACGGTGAGTCCCGGGATTCCGCTGTATCTGCAGCCCGAAACCTCCCGGTTAACCACCGGGGCGCTGAGGCGCTGCCTCGAGATTCAGCGACGGGCGCTGGAGTTTCTGCCGGATGTCCGCGTGGTGCCGCAAATCCATCCCTTGATCGGGATCAAATAAGGAAGGAACGCAAGAGAATGACAGACCAACAGAGTTCATATGAAGGACTGCAGGCCGATGTGCGCAACCTTAAGACCCCGGCGATTGAGATCTGGGAAAATCAGTACGCGGATCGGGAGTATGAAGTGGAACTTGAAATTCCGGAATTTACCTGTGTGTGCCCCAAGACGGGCCTGCCGGATTTTGCCGTGATTCAGATTATGTATGAGCCGGATAAGGCGTGTCTGGAATTAAAGTCGCTCAAGATGTATCTGCTGTTTTATCGTGATGTAGGGATTTTTCATGAGCATCTGGTTAACAAGATTCTGGATGATCTGGTTCAAGCCTGTGATCCGCGATGGATGGAGATTGAGATTATTATGAATCCCCGCGGCGGGATATCGACGACGGTGCGGGCGGAGTATGAGAGGCCGTAGTCAAGAGGAAAGATGAGAGAGGATCGAAAAGAGAAGATCGATGGGGTGTGCAGGGCGGGCCGCCCTTCCGCCAACCATTCCGGCGGACAGGCGCGCACGCCGGATATTGCGATTGCCCGCCATTGCCGGAAAAATAAAATGTTTTGTAGCGGTCCGCCGAGGGCGTCGGACCCTACATGTAGGGCGTGATCCCCGGGCACGCCGGATATAATAATTGGTTGTTCCCGGCACACGAAGTGTGCACCACAATTGTGATTTGTTAATAGAATAAGGGAGAGATTATGAAACGCAGCGACGGACGACGGGCGGATCAATTGCGCCGTATCAGAGTTAGAAAAAATTATATTAAGAACGCGCAGGGCTCATGTTTGATTGAGTTCGGCGATACGCATGTGGTGTGCACAGCGACCGTTGAGGAGAATGTTCCGCCGTTTCTGCGCAACAGCGGCACCGGATGGGTGACCGCGGAATACGGCATGCTGCCGGCCTCGTGCGGCCAGCGGGTCAAACGCAATCAATCCTCGGGTCGAACGTATGAAATCCAGCGTTTGATCGGGCGGAGCCTGCGTTCGGTGATGGATATGAAACTCCTGGGCGAGCGCACGGTCAAGATCGACTGTGATGTGTTTCAGGCCGACGGCGGCACGCGCACAGCCTCGATCACCGGCGGATTTATCGCGCTGGCCCTGGCCCTGAACAAGGCCCGGCGCGCGGGTGTGATCGCGGAGATGCCGCTTAAGGATGCGGTGGCCGCGGTCAGTGTGGGTATCTGCGAGGGCCAGGCCATTCTGGATTTGAAATATGATGAAGATTCACAGGCCGAGGTAGATATGAATGTGGTGATGCTGGGCGGCGGAGGATTCGTGGAGGTGCAGGGCACAGCCGAGGGCGCGCCGTTTTCCCGCGCGCAGATGGACAAAATGATGGACCTGGCCCGCCGCGGCATCCGGGAACTGATCGCGGTGCAGAAGAATGTGTTGAAGTTCTAATGGGGCAGGGCTCGCCTCTGTCCGGTTAGCTCATTTACACCAGCAGTGACCAAAAAGAGTGTCTGTCCCTAATATGTCCAATATACCTAATATAATTTTGAAGATCCAGGGGATGATGTGATAAATCATAGGGGCCTCCGAAAAGGCTCAAAACAAACTGGTCTGAAATAAATCGTTGTTGCAGTATAAAATTACTATTAAAAAACGCGACAGTTCGATCCGGATATTTCAGGAGGGGGGGGATGATGACAGATCTATTTTCAAAACGGAACATCGGATGGAAGTTTGTCTTTACGGTCTTGGTGTTTCATCTGATGCATGGCGTTCTGATTACAGGGCCGTTCTTTATTGTGCATTCTCTGGTTCCGCTCTCTCCTGAGCTGAGAATTATCCTGTATGTGATCCAGGGTATTGTTTATATTATCGTCCTTCCGCTGATCGGATATTTTATCCTGGACTTTTTTTATCCGGCGGGAAAAAAGAGCGGTTTTATTCGGGTGGGACGTGACTGACGGTATAGGACATAAGGGCACAAGAGCGAAGGAGCACAAGCGCACAAGAGAAATGGAAAAAGAAAATAGGAGAGGAGGCGTGATGGACCCGCAGGTGTTTACAACGTCGGAAGATGCAGTAAAAACGATGAGAAAGGGAGTTTTCACCGCAGGTGTTTTTGGGCTTGTGATCTTCACGTATCTTTATAATCAACAAATTCCCAAGTTTTGGCGTCCGGAAGAAACCCAGGCTTTGATTATTTTTATTTTCGTGGCCACCAGCACGGCAGTTATTTATTATAGGATGGTAATCCAAAGAGGATTACGATCGATTTCGGAACGGAAAGTTTATTTGACGGACAATGAACTTGTCATAGAAGTGAATTCGGAGAAACTGCAAATTGATTATGAGGATATTAAAACACTAACGGTTTTTCACAAGGCCTCCGGAGAAATTGAGCGCCTGGAATTGAAACGCAAGGGTCTCGGTAGACGGGTGCGCCTGTGGGGGTATCATCATATGAGCACGATGCTCGGTAGTTTAAGGACGCGGGCCGGCATCAGCAATGTTATTATGAAATAGGCGGAACCGGAGTTTTTGCCTGAGGGTCAAATCAGGCTCTGTTGATTTATGCGAAAAAGGAGAAGTCTATGGCGTTATCCAGGAAAGAGTTGTCGATTGTCATGATGGTTATGATGTCTTTTTTGTTTATACTGTTGCTTCTTTACAGGGGGGTTCCGGTCATTGTGCCTGCGATTTTTGGAATAATAACGGTGGTTGTGGTTCTTGTCATGGTCGTTTTAAAGACGGGGGCGGCGGATTAAGCTCTGGAGGAGAGGATGGAGTTTATCAGGCCCTTGCGAGAACGGCCGTATCCGTTATTTTTTACGCGCTGGTGTGTATCGGTGATTGTGCTGGGCGTCTGGAATATCTCGAAGAGGATGGGCTGATAGAAAAAGGAAAAAAACGGTAAGGGCTTACTTGCTTAAAGAAACCTTTCAACATTTTTGGACATACAGGACGCGCTGGGGTGCCGAACGCTTTTTAAAGACTTGGACAGCCCGCGCTATGCGATCCAAATTACCGGAAATCAAAAAGGTCGCCAAACGCTTACGTAAGCACCAGGAGCTTTTGCTGAACTTTTTTTCTTTCAAAGAACGATTATCCAACGGTATTGTTGAAGGATTCAATCTTAAAGCCAAACTGACTATGAGAAAATCCTTCGGTTTTAAATGTTTTGAAACAGTCGAAGTCGCTTTGTTCCAAACACTTGGGAATTTGCCGGAGCCTCCGGCTACCCATAGATTTTATTGACGAGGCGGTTTTTTTAGTTTTGTTCCAAAATACAGTTTGACTTGTTAGTGAAAGCGAAAATTTCAACAAGAGGTGGCATTAGTTTTGGCGAACATAAAAGCTATAAAATTATTGTTACTGTTTTTCAAAGGAGGGTTATGAAACCGGCAGCGAATATTCTGGAATTGATCGGACGCACCCCGCTGGTGCGTTTAAATCGCATGGCCGCGGATACGTCGGCCCGGGTGTTTGTGAAGCTGGAGTCGCAGAATCCCGGGGGTTCGGTCAAGGACCGGATCGCGCTGCAGATGATTGCGGATGCCGAAAAACGCGGCGAGATTGTCCCCGGACGCAGTGTTATTATCGAGCCGACGTCGGGTAACACCGGTATCGGTCTGGCCATGGTCTGCGCGGTCAAAGGCTATCGTCTGATTATTGTGATGCCTGATTCGATGAGCCGCGAGCGGCGGATTTTGCTTGCGGCCTATGGCGCGGAGCTGGTTTTGACGCCGGCGGATCAGGGTATGACCGGTGCGGTGGCCAGGGCCCAGGAGCTTGCCGCCGGCATACCGCAGAGTTACATGCCCCAGCAGTTTATCAATCCGTCGAATCCTTTGGCCCATCGCGAGAGCACGGCCCGGGAGATCCGGGAGGATCTTAACGGACAGATCGACGCGGTGGTAGCGGGAGTGGGAACCGGAGGGACGTTATCCGGTGTGGCCGGGGCGCTGAAAGAGGATAATCCTCAGCTAAGGGTCGTGGCAGTCGAACCGGCGGATTCTCCGGTGCTCTCCGGCGGACAGCCCGGGCCTCACAAGATCCAGGGCATCGGCGCGGGATTTATTCCGCAGAATTGCCGCACGGAGTTGATTGATGAGGTGATCTGTGTGGGCATTCATCAGGCCATGGAGTTTGCGCGGCGTCTGGTGTCTGAGGAAGGCCTGCTGGCCGGGATCTCTTCGGGAGCCAATGTCTTTGCCGCGCTGGCGCTGGCGCACCGTACGGAATTTGAGGGCAAGACGATTGTGACCTTTATCTGTTCAACCGGCGAACGGTATCTGAGCACAGAACTTTTTGAAGGGCTGGCATGATGAGACTGCGTTCGGGCACGATCAAGTTTGTGATGTTTTTAGTCTGCATCCTGATCTTCGCGCTGGCCGGACGTTATCTGAATCTGGATCCCCAGACCTCCCGTGCCTTTTTCAGCCGCTTTCCGCTGGCGGTTTCCAGTATGATCTTTGTGGTTCTGTATGTCGTCGGGACTTTTTTTATTTGGTTCGGCCCCAAGGATGTCCTGCGGGTGGCCTCATTATTTATCTTCGGGGTGGTGTGGAGTTCGGTGCTGGTCTATGTCGGCGAGATGCTCAATATGGTGACTATGTTCTGGTTCAGCCGCCGTTTGGGCCGTCCGTTTTTTGACGAGCGGGCCCCGGGCAAGTGGCAGGCGATGCGCGCGTCGATGGGGACGACCAGTGCCCCGGTGATTTTTTTTATGAAATTTTATCCGATTATTCCCTTCCGGTTTCTGGATCTTGCCTACGGGTTGACCACAATCTCATTTTTAAAATACGCGGCCGTCTCTGTGATCGCCGCGCCGATCCGTCTGTATGTGATTCAGTATTTTCTGGATTTGATGATTCGATTCGGATTGACCGCAGTTCAAGGCGATGCGGTGCTTTTCATACAGCGTTATCTGGAGATGACGCAGTATTTGGTGGATCGTCCGGCGCTGTTTGGCGCGCTGGCGCTGTATACGTTTTCTGCAATTCTTTTTTTTATAATTCTGATGACTCGCCGCAAACGTTGTTCGGCGTGATTCCAAGGGCCAACGACAGCGCGGTTTCGGCCATGACGGCTGCGCAGGCAGTGACCCGCGGCGCCATCGGCGGGTGTGATGCGTCGACCGGGGTCATCCCGTCTCCCACAAAAAACAGATTGCCTGTTCTCCGGATCGACATCGCCGGTCCGGTGATACCGGCCAGGCCGTTGCCGCTGATGAGAGCATCGACCCGGTCCTGATAGGTCTCGAGAAACAGGGTCTTGGTTCGGGCCTCATCAAAGGCCTCAATGAGCAGGCGGCAGTCCGGGAAGGGGTCCGGATGAATGTCAGGACTCCAGCGCTGAACCAGGACGCGGCATTCTGCCGCCGGGTTGACGGCCTTGATCCGGGATTCCAGACAGCAGGCCTTGGGCTGTCCGATATCATTGAGAAAAAATTGTTGTCGATTAAGGTTGGAGGCCTCCACCGTGTCGTGGTCGATCAGCACAAAACGGCAGAATCCGCACCGGGCCAGAATTAGCGCGGTGTTGGATCCCAGTCCGCCGCAGCCGCCGATTCCGATAAGGGTCTGCTGAATGGTTTGAAGTTGTGCCGCGGACAGATACGTCCGCAGGCCGTCGTCCCAAAGCGACATGGGCTTCACCTTGTTGGGGCCGGAGTCCGGCCGTGTTATTCTTTTCCTTGCCAGGTCAGATGGAGTTTTGCGCCGGACAGGTCTTCGGGCCAATCGGTTTCTATCTCGACCCGGCCATACCGGTTTTCTTGTTCAATAACGATCGGCAGGGCCTTGCCTGTTATGGTCTGGATGATCTCGTCTTTGCTGTTGATCAGATCCACCGCGACCTCGGCGTGCACCAGACGACGGCGCAGCATATTCTGGATATGCATTGAGATTTTCAGAACATCCGGGCCGTTCTGCGCGTTGCGGTGCTTTTCAAACGACAGGTTGCGGATTCGGGCCTGAAGGCTTATCGGAATCGTGACCGGCAATGCCGCGGGCGAGGACGAATTCTGAATCGTGACGGTCTGAACCTCGGTGTTTTCTTCGGCCGCTGCCGGAGAGATTGTCGCGGCGGTGAGTCCCAGCGCCAGAGAGAGGATGATCAGCAGTCGTGTCATAGGTCAATCCTCTCCGAGTTAAGAATATCCGAGAGTTTGGCTGAGATTTTTACCAGGGCATAGCCGGTCGCCAGAATGTAAAGACTGGTCTGCATATTGCTGAAATTTTTATTCATCAAGTTCATCAATGTCACGGCGAGTCCGATAAAGACTGAAAACATTCCGCAGAGATGGCAAAACCATGAAAGCGATTCCAGCGTCTGTCTGTTTTTCTGTTGCATGAGATTCCTCCCGGGGATGGTGTTTTTCTTATTATATCCTGAAAACGCAGAACGCAAAGCCCTGCGGCCGTTTTATTCGTTGGGAATGCGGCGCCAGTCTGTTAAGACGGGATCAAACTGATGGTCTTTGAGAAAACGGACAACATCGCCGACGCCCCGATGATCGACGACCTGAAATTGTGAATTCCGTTGCGAGGCATCGTCAGCGGCATAGCCTCCGACCGAGGTCCGGGAGGCCGCGGAAAGACGTGTGGCGGCGATATGAAGTGCGTGATTACGCAGCTGTCCGGATTCGCGGGTCGATAAATTGATGCCGGTCCGGGGAAAGAAGATCCGTGCCAGACAGAGGATTTTGATCAATTGCGCATCGCTGATCGAAATCGCCTGAAAGTTTTGATCCGGAACGCCGCGCAGACGGGGAAACGACAAGCTGTATTCCACTCCGGGAAACATGCGTTCCATGCGGCGCAGATGAGTGAACAGGGCGTAGAGATCCTGGGCCGGATCCGACAGGCCCAGCAGAACGCCCATTGAGATACGACGCACGCCGGCCGCGGCAATGCGTTCAGGCGCGTGATAGCGAAAGTCATAATCTTTTTTGCGTCCGGCCAGATGAACCTCCTGATAACGCACGCGGTCGTAGGTTTCCTGGTAAAGGGTGATGCTGTCCACTCCGGCTTGAAAGAGAGAGCGGTATTCATCTTCTTCCAGCGCGTGAATCTCCATGCCGATGCTGGGAAAGAACGGCTTGCAGATGTCGACCGCCTCAATCAGATAGGAGAGCGGCGTGGCCGTGTAGGATTCACCGGTCAGCAACAGGATATCTTCGATGCCCATTTGCGCGATTGTCTGTGCCTCCTGGTGGATTTCATCCGCGCAGAGTTTGATGCGGGTAATCGGTTGCCGGTGATTAAAACCGCAATAGACACAGCGGCCGGAACAGTAATTCGATAAATAGAGCGGCGTATAGAGCGAGCGGGCGCGGCCGAAATATTGACGGGTTAAGGCGGCGGCCTGCCGGGCCAGCGCTTCAGTGCGGGCCGGATCGGTGTCGTTGAGTATCTGGCGTATTGTATCGGGATCAAGGGGGATCATGGCATTTCTGCATTCGACGAATAGAGAAAACCGGTCAGCGGCGAAGAGGCCTCGGCATGGCCCTGTTCGGCGGGCAGGCCGCTTAAGAACGCGGCGCGTCCGGCCTCGACAGCCTGGGCAAAGGCGGCGGCTAATCGGGCGGGATGCTGCGCGCCGGCCACGGCGGTATTGACCAGGACCGCATCGGCGCCCATTTCCATGACGCGAGCCGCATGTGACGGAGCGCCGATCCCTGCGTCGACCACAATCGGAATATCGATTTCAGCGATCAGGATCCGGAGAAATTCTTCAGCCTTGAGTCCGCGGTTGGATCCGATCGGCGCGGCCAGGGGCATCACGGTCGCGGCTCCGGCGCGGACCAGCTCCCGGGCTGTATACAAATCCGGAAACATATAGGGAAGCACCACGAATCCTTCTTCGACCAATTGACGGGTCGCGGCCACAGTCTCGGCATTGTCCGGCAGAAGATACTTGGAGTCGTTGATAACCTCGACCTTGATCCAGTTGCCGTAACCGGATTCCCGGGCCAGCCGGGCGATGCGCACCGCCTCTTTGGCGTTGCGGGCCCCCGAGGTGTTGGTTAGCAGCGTGATGCCTTCCGGAAGATATTCCAGGATATTTTCTTCGTGACGCTCCAGATCAATGCGGCGCAGGGCCACGGTGACGATCCGGGTGCGTGAGGCGATAATGCTGTCGCGCAAGACCTGCTTGCTGGAAAATTTTCCCGTGCCCAGAAGAAACCGGCTGTCAAAAGATTGTCCGTTAATGATGAGGGAATCGTTCATAAAATAATAACAGCAAGGGGAAGGGCTTGTATCATTTAACCGCCGCCGACCAGGGTGACCAGTTCGACCCGGTCGCCGCTGTTTAGGCGGTAGTCAGCCCATTGCTTGCGTTTGATAATCAGTTCGTTGACCTCAGCGATAATCCGGTCCGGATGCGGGGAGACTTCGGCAATATATGCTTCCAGACATAGTCCGTCCTGGAGTGTTTGAGGTTTTCCGTTAACAATGACGTCCATAATAATAAGTCATATTATTACGTTTTGTTGGAAAATGCAACCAAACTCTTTTGACAAGCCGTTGAAATCCATGTAAACTGCACAGCAGACAGGATAACGCTTAAAGGAGAGGCTGCTGTGGATGCCAGGCATACGGAATATGTGGTTTTTGATGTGGAAACGACCGGATTGTTTCCCCAGGGCGGCGATCGGGTGATTGAGATTGCGGCCGCGAAGATCCGGAATCTTGAAATTGTCGCGACCTTTGAGCATCTCATCAATCCCGGGCGGGATATTCCTGTCGAGTCCCAGAGAATTCATCAAATTACTCCTGAGATGGTGGCCGATGCGCCGCGAGCGGATGAGATCCTGCCGATGTTTGTGGATTTTATCGGCGGAGCCTGCCTGTGCGGACAGAATATTAAATTTGATCTGGATTTTGTCTGTCATGAATTGGCCGTTATGGGGGCCAGGATGAGAGACGAAACCCCGGCCGTGGATACGCTCAAGATGGCCCGGTATTTTATGCCGCAGTTGGGGTCGTTCCGTCTGTCCAATCTTGCGCAGGCGTTCGGTGTTCGGGTCGATGTCACGCATCGGGCCCTGGCGGATGTGGAGTTGACCTTTAAGGTTTTTCGTCATTTATTGATTGCGGCCCGGGACCAGGGCATGACGCAGTTTGCGGACATCTTGCGGGAGTTCGGGGTTCCCAAACCGGTGATTAAACTGCCCCAGAATCAGGGGATGCTGTTCTAGTCCGTGATCCGTGATGAAAAGGCGCGGGGTCATGGTCAGGGTGCCGCGCGCCTCCTGCAGGGAGACGGAAAACTATTCTAGTGAAATAACGCGTCGCGAGTCTCTATCGGCCGGTCAGGCCTTTCGATAATATTTTTATGATGGATCGCAAAATCAGCTTATGGAATAGTCTTTTTTTGGCCTTCGGGATCGGGCTGGTTTACGCGAATGTTCTGAATGCCCCGTTTCATTTCGATGACATTTCACTGCTGCTGAAAAATCCTCATATTCAATCGGTCCAGGGGTTGTGTTCCCGTCTGGGATGGGATCAACGCAAGTATCTGACCTTTGTGACGTTTTTTTTGAATTTCAAATTGACCCCTGGTTTGACGGTGGGGTATCGTCTGGTCAACATTGTCTGTCATTGGTTGACGGCGGTGATGCTGGCCCTGGCCCTGCGCCGGTTGTTTGAGGCGCCGTTTTTTCGAAAGCAGCCGTTGGCTTATCCGAATTTTTTGGCGTGGGGTGCGGCTGCGGTCTTTGCCCTGCATCCCCTGCAGACGGATTCGGTGACCTATATCTGGCAGAGATCCGAGGTGTTAAGCGGTCTGTTTTATGCGGTGGTGTTGTGGTGTTATTGGCGGGGGCGTGTCGACGGGCTGCGTCGTTTCGGGTTGTATGCCTTGGGGTTTTGGGTGATCGGGATGTATGCCAAGGGATCGATTATGACTGCGCCGTTATTGATTGCGGTTTCGGAGGTTTTGTTTTTTGAAACAGGAGGATGGTTCCGGCGGCATGCCCCGGCGGTGATCGGCGCGGGGCTCTTGTTGTCTGCCGCGGCTGTTGTATTGGATCGGCCAGTGTTTCAGGTTAATTTTTCCGTAGACTGGCAGTATCTGCAGACGCAGTTTTTGGTGATCTGGAAATATATTCGCTTGACCCTGTGGCCGGTCGGTCAGAGCGTGGATCATGGTTATCAGTGGGCGGAATCGTTCTGGCAGCCGCAGGTGCTGGCCGGGTTTTTGGGGCTGATTGCGGTTTTTTTCGGACTGATTATTTGGTCCCGGCGATATCGGCTGGCCTGTTTCGGCGCGGCCTGGTTTTTTATTTATTTGCTGCCGACATCCTCGGTGATTCCGTTGTTGACCCCGATCTTTGAACACCGGCTGTATTTTTCTCTGGCGGGGTTCGGTGTCCTGGCCTGTGATGCTATTCTGCGGACCACCGGGAATCATATCAAACGGGCCCGTCTGATGTTGGTTGTGATCCTCAGCCTTCTGGGAACCTTGACGGCAGCCCGTAATCAGATTTGGAAGACGCAGGAAGGACTGATGCAGGACGCGATTCGCAAGTCGCCGGATTATGTGCGTCCTCGGTTTGTCCTGGGTTCGTATTATTTATCCTGGAAGCGGTTTGATGATGCCCAGCGGATGTTTCGTGATTGTATCACGATGAATCCGGGATTTGCCCACGCCATGAACAATTTGGCAACGATTCTGGAACGGCGGGGGCAGACGGAGGAGGCCCTCGCATTATACCGTCAGGCCGTTGCCGCGAACCCGCGGTATAAAGATCCCTATATCAATTTGTCCCGGTTTTACTGCACGCGCGGTGATATGGGGCGGGCCTTGTTTTGGATTGGCCGGGCCCTTGACGCGGAGGGGGAGGACTCACGGGTCTATGCCTATGCGGCCTTACTGCAGGTTCGGGTCGGACATTTTACGCAGGCGCAGAGACTTTTGCAAAAAGGTTTTGCCTTAAATCCGATGAGCGCCAAATTGGATTATTCGCAAGGGCTATGGTTTCTTCATCAGGGACGATTGAAGGAGGCGGCCCGGTTTTTGGAGCGGGCGATGCGGCAGGCTCCGGATTGGGTTTGGCCGGCGAATGATTTAGGGGTGGTGTATTTTCAATTGAAAGATTACGAAAAGGCCCGGGATGCGCTGGAGTGGGCGCATCGCTTGACGCCGCGGGCGGCTGATATTTATTTAAATTTGGCCAATGTGTATCATGAACTGGGACAACATGATAAGGCGCAGCGGTATTACCGGACCAGCCGTTATGGCGATATGCTGCGTTATCTGCCGGCCGATTTTGACGGGCAGGACTTGTTTCTCCTGCATCAGGATGAGTAAGTTTTTTGCATTCCGGATGTTTTTTGGTATAATCGGTTTCTTTAAAGACCATGGGCCATACAGGATGCGCCACAGGTCAAACAGACATGAATGGAATCATGCCGTATACAACCAACGAAATTTTAAAGATTGAAAAAAAATGGCAGGACTTCTGGCAGGCCGATCAGACCTTTCAGGTTCAGGAAGATCCGGATCAGCCGAAGTTTTATTGTCTGGAGATGTTTCCGTATCCTTCAGGACGGATTCATATGGGACATGTCCGGAATTATACCATTGCCGATGTGGTCGCGCGTTTTAAGATGATGCAGGGATTCAATGTCCTGCATCCGATCGGATATGATGCCTTCGGTCAGCCCGCGGAGAACGCGGCCATCAAGCATGGCTCGGATCCCGAGGACTGGACCCGCCAGTGTATCGGACAGATGCGGGATGATTTTATCAAGATGGGTTTTTCTTATGATTGGGATCGTGAGCTGGCCACGTGTGACGCAGAGTATTACCGCTGGAATCAGTGGATCTTTCTCAAGATGGTCGAAAAGGGATTGGCGTATAAAAAGGCCTCGCCGGTGAATTGGTGTCCCAGTTGTGAGACCACGCTGGCCAATGAAGAGGTGATCGACAGCAAGTGCTGGCGTTGCAAGAGCACAGTGGATCAGAAGGATTTGGAGCAGTGGTATCTCAAGATTACGGATTATGCACAGCAGTTTTTGGATGATTTGCAGAAACTGGATCACTGGCCGTCGCGGGTCTGTGCGATGCAGGAGAACTGGATCGGCAAGAGTTACGGGGTTGAGATTGATTTTAAAGAGCAGGACAGCGGCACAGTGATTCCTGTTTTTACGACGCGCGCGGATACGATTTTTGGGGCGACCTATGTGGTGTTGGCGCCGGAGCATCCGATGGTGGAGGCGCTGATTGAAGGCCGTGAGCAGGCTGCGGCTGTGCGGGATTTTGTGCGCAGGGCCCAGGCGATGAGCAAGTCGCTGAGGGTCTCCGGTGATCAGCGCAAGGAAGGGGTTTTTACCGGGGCGTATGCGGTCAATCCGGTGAATCATGAAGCGGTTCCGATCTGGGTGGCGGATTATGTCTTGATGGAATACGGGACCGGCGCGATTATGGCGGTGCCCACGCATGATCAGCGGGATTTCTTGTTTGCAAAAGAGCAGGGCTTGCCGATGCGGATTGTGATTCAGGATCCGCAGCGTCCGGATTTGACACCGGATCAGATGGCTGAGGCGTATACGGAGCCCGGGGTGCTGACAGGATCCGGTCAGTTTGACGGCATGCCCAACGAAGACACCAAGCGGGCAATTGCCGAGTGGATGCAGGAAACCGGAATCGGTCGGATGACCGTGCACTGGAGATTGCGTGATTGGTTGATTTCCCGTCAGCGTTATTGGGGAACGCCGATCCCTATGATTTATTGTGATGCGTGTGGTGTGATTCCGGTTCCGGAAGATCAACTGCCGGTCAGGCTGCCCAAAGGCATTGAGATCTCCGGAGAGGGGGGGAGTCCCCTGGCCCAATGTGAAGAGTTTGTTTCGGTCGCGTGTCCCAAGTGTGGACAGCCCGCCCGTCGGGAGACCGATACTATGGCGACATTTTTTGATTCCTCATGGTATTACCTGCGTTATTGTGACGCGCGTAATCATGAACAGATTTTTGATCCGGACAAAGCGGCCTATTGGATGCCGGTGGATCAGTATATCGGCGGTATTGAGCATGCCATCCTGCATTTATTGTATTCCCGTTTTTTTACAAAATTTCTGCGTGACCTGGGACTCTTGACATGCGATGAGCCGTTTGACCGTCTGCTGACCCAGGGCATGGTCTTGAAAGAGGGCGAGGTGATGTCCAAGTCCAAAGGCAATGTTGTGGATCCGGGGTCGGTGATTGACCGTTACGGGGCCGATACCCTGCGGCTGTTTATTTTGTTTGCCGCGCCACCGGAAGATCAGTTGGAATGGAATGACAGCGCTATTGACGGGGCCTGGAAATTTTTAAACCGGATTTATCTGGCGGTTGAGCGCCGGTTTGATAGAAACGTTGCGGCGGGCGATCTGTCCGCATCGGATGCGGCGGATCAGGATTTGCTGCGGCAGATTCATCTGGCGATTAAAAAGGTCACCGGGAATTTCAGTCAGGATTTAAAGTTTAACACGGCCATCGCCCAGATTATGATTCTGATGAATCATTTGGATAAATATGATTCGTGTGGATCCGCCCTCAAGCAGTCGTTGCTGAATGAGGCCATCCGCACGGTTGTAAAGCTGATGGCTCCGATTACCCCGCATTTGTGTGAAGAGCTGTGGCAGATGATGGGGCAGACCACCGTGATCGCCCGCGCCCCGTGGCCGGTGTATGATCCCGGGGCCTTGATTCAGGATGAAGTGGAAATGGTCATTCAGATCAACGGCAAGGTGCGCGGCAAGCTGGTTGCCGCCCGCGATGCGCAGGAAAATGTGCTGCGTGAGGCGGCCCTGAGTCATGAAAAGGTTGCGGCCCATCTGGACGGTCGGCCGGTACGGAAGTTTATTGTGGTTCCCAACCGACTGATTTCTATTGTGATTTAGCGTCCGCCTGAAATTTCCGGAAGCGGCGTTCCCGGAAATTCTTTTATCCCCCCCCCTTAGAGAAAAAAATCAGAACACACAAAATCCCCCGTTTGAGGAACTGCGATGGTCGTGTTGACGAGGCAGGAGAAGGGCGTGCTGATGTTTATTGCATTTGCCGTTTTTCTGGGATCAATTTTTGTGCTGGTGCAAAAACGGCATCCGGCGTTCTTGCGAGTCTTTTATGATCCCATTGAACAATTTTTAGCGGTGCCGATTGAGATTAATTCGGCCTCGCAGGATCAGTGGCAGAGTTTGCCCGGGATCGGTCCGCAGCGCGCTCAGCGGATTGTTGAAGCCCGCCGCAAGCAGGGGGGCTTTGCGAGCATTGAGGATGTTCGTTATGTGAAAGGAATCGGGCCTTATGTGTTTAATCAAATCCGTCCCTATCTTGTCCGGGATCCATAGGGCTGCGGCGTATGGCGGTGCCGGTGTTCGCCGGCATATTATTCTATGGGTGTTTGTGTCGTTTCTGGCAGGGATTATGATCAACGAATGGCTGCGTCCGGATCTCTGGTGGGAAATCGCGGCAGCAGTGGCGGCGTTAGGGGGGCTGATTGCGTCAGCTCGTCGAGGACAGAGGTCTTTTTTAGCGGTGCTTTTGGTTGCTTTTTGTCTGGTGGGGATGGTCTATTGCCGGGCGAGGGCCTTCTTGCCGCAAGATCATATTGTGCGGGTCGTTGCGCGGAATGATCCGGCCGGGTTACTGTGGGTCGGGAGGGTCGCCGGTGATGTGAAGCCCTCTCAGGCCTTCGGCGGTGTTCAGCAGTTTGAATTTTTGCTGGATCATCGTGTGGACCGTGACGGAAGGGTGCAGGACGTCAGCGGCCGGATTCTGGTTAAGCTCTTCGGCCGGAATCCTGTTCAGGAGGGAGACTCTCTGGCGCTCAGCGGCACGCTTCACCGCCCGTTTGAGTTTTTATCCCGGGGACGATTTTCTTATCGTCAGTATTTAATGCGCCGGGGAATCTTTCGGGTCTTGAGTGTCGGCAGGTCCGGCTCCGTTGAGGTTCTGGGATCGCAGCAGAGTTTCTGGGCTCGGGGGCGGGCCCGGATGAAATTAATTTTGGATAAGGCTCTGGGTCAAACCGAATCGGCGATTATGAAGGCTGTAATTTTGGGCGACCGGACCGGGATCCGCCGGGAGGTGCGTGAGATCTTTGCTCGAACAGGTACCGCCCATATTCTGGCGATCAGCGGACTGCATATGAGTATTGTGTTGATGATTGTTTTGCTGATCGTCGGGTTTTTGCCGTGCGCATTGAGAGTCAAATATTTTTTGGCGATGATCGCTCTTGTGCTGTATCTTCCGGTGACCGGACTGCGTGTTTCGGTCATCCGGTCTGCCGTTATGTCGATCGTTTTGTTGTACGCGGTCATAACGGAACGCCGGGTCTGTTCGATGAATTCTGTGGGGTTGGCCGGGTTGTTGATTTTGCTTATCCGGCCCCAGGATTGTCTGATGATTGATTTTCAGTTGTCGTTTTCAGCGGTTTTTGCCATTGTGATGTTTTTCCCTCCGGTGGTTTCACTTGTCACGAAATACTGTCCGCGGGTTCCGCTAATGCTGTCGCAATGGTTTGCGGTCTCCTGGTGCGCCTGGATAGGAACGGCAGGCTGGGTCCTGTATTATTTCGGCCGGTTGACGCCGGGCTCGGTTCTGGCCAATATGTGTTTGGTCTGGATTGTGCCCGGGGTGATTGCGCTGGGATTTCTTGTTGTGCTGAGCGCTTTGATCGGGATGGCCTCTGTTTCCGGGGTCCTGGCCGGTGCGCTGACGGTATTGCTGCGTGCTATGATCTGGCTGAATGTTTTTTTGGGGCGCATCCCTTTGATGTATCTGGATGATCTTGCCGTTGAGAGAGAATGGTGTTTGACCTATTATGCTCTTTTGATCGTGGCGGCGTTATGGATTGCGGTAGTTCGCCAAAAAGAAAACCCCCTGTTGGCAGGGGGTTTTCCAAAAACCATGTAAGTCGTCGTTACTTTTTCTTTTTAGCAACTTTCTTCTTAACGACTTTTTTGACAACTTTCTTTTTGGCCGGCTTCTTGGCGACTTTCTTCTTAACGACCTTTTTGACAACTTTCTTTTTGGCCGGCTTCTTGGCGACTTTTTTCTTCACGACCTTTTTGACGGCTTTCTTTTTAGCCGGCGCCTTTTTCTTCACGACCTTTTTGAGGGCTTTCTTTTTAGCCGGAGCTTTTTTCTTAACGACTTTTTTCTTAACGACCTTTTTGACGACTTTCTTTTTGGCTGGCGCCTTTTTCTTCACGACTTTTTTAACAACTTTTTTCTTAGCCGGAACTTTTTTCTTCACGGCTTTTTTCTTGACTACCATGTTGCTCTCCTTTGTTAAAGTGTCTTTGCCACTTACGAATTAATAATAACATAGTGAAAAACACTTTCAAAAAAATATTTTTATTTTTTATGGAAAAGAAAAAAAATTTTACGGTAAAATTTATACAATCAAGTTTAAGCACTTCAGTAAAACATTTTTTTCTCGTCGGGGGAAAAGAGTTTTTTTGCAACGGATCTTTAATCAAGGAGAGTGCGCGGCAATGACTTCACGAGGTCTTTATTTTCACATTCCGTTTTGTCGGAAAAAATGTTTTTATTGTTCTTTTGTTGTTGCAATTAATCAGCAGCATTATGAAGATGAGTATGCGCGCGCATTATTGATGGAGTTGTTGCAAAGTCATGAGCGCTCGTTTCATTCTGTTTATTTCGGAGGAGGAACACCGTCACGCCTTGGCGAACGGATTATGCGTCATGTGGTCGAAGGGATCCGGGCATCGGTGTCTCTGGACTCCGGTGCTGAGATTACCGTGGAGATGAATCCCGAGGATGTGTCCCGCGCCCGTCTGGAGTGTTATCGTGATCTGGGAATCAATCGAATCAGCCTGGGTGTTCAAAGTTTTCAGGATGAGTGGCTGCGCCGCTCGGGCCGCTGTCATGATGCACAACAGGCCTCCCGGGCCTATGAGATGATTCGGTCGTACGGGTTTGATAATGTTAATGTGGATCTTATGTATGGATTCCCCGGTCAGACGCGAGCGCAGATTGATTATGATCTTCAAGAACTGGGGCGATGGGGTTCTGAGCATGTTTCGTTGTATAGCCTGACAGTTGATCCGGGCAGTCGTTTTTTTGTTGAGGGTGTCGCCCTGCCCTCATCCGATGACAGGGCCGCGCAGTATCTGCATGTTCGGCAGGCGTTGACAGACTTGGGATACCGCCAGTATGAGGTCAGTAATTTTTGCCGTGAGGGACGGGAGTCGCGACACAATCTGAATTATTGGCAGGGGGGCAATTATACGGGACTCGGCGTTGCCGCGCATTCGCATGAAGACGGACGGCGCTGGTGGAATGTGACGCGAATGCGTGATTATTTGGCTGCAATACGTGAGGGCACAGCGGTGCGCGAAGGATCGGAAATATTATCTGTTTCACAACGTCTTTCAGAGGCGCTGGCCTTTGGTCTGCGGATGACCGACGGGGTGGACCTGAATGCCCTTGAACAGCGTCTGACGCGATTGTCGGATGAACAGACATCCTGCATCCGCCAGCTTGTGCGCGATGGATTTCTTTTGCGGGACGGGCGTTACCTGAAGGCCTCTGTCAACGGATTGCTGGTTCTTGATGAGATCGCGGCGCGATTGATGTAATTTTTTTCCGTTTATGTATCGGCGTAGAAGATTTCTGAGGGCAGACGACGGCGTCCGATAGCGCAGTTAGAAACTCAGATGGTAGTCTTCGGCAATGCGGTGAGTGTGTTTAAAAAGCCGGTCAAGGGATTGCGCCACCAGATTTTTATATTTGTCACGCATGGAAATTTTTTTAAGAATCGCATCGGTTCGTTTGAGCCGCTGTTTGACGTGATCAAAGGCATAATCCAGCGAGCCGCTTTCAATCAGAATCTTCCGAATGGCGGCCAGATCTTTATAAGTAATTTTCGGTTTGGAAAAGCAGGCAAGAAATTCTTTGCGGGCCTTGCCGCGCAAGGTTTGATAGGCATGGCAGACAAGAATCGTTTTTTTGGATTCTTCAATATCGCTGAGAACCGACTTTCCGATGTTTTGTTCTGTATCGAATACACCGATAATGTCATCCTGGATTTGAAAAGCCTGGCCGGTCAGCAGCCCCAGTTCCGAGAGAAGCCGGATTTCACGGTTGTCGGCACCGGCCAGCAGCGCGCCGATGACCAGCGGGCAATCAAAGGTGTAACGCGCGGTCTTGAGCGAATAATTTAAAAAGACATCGTGTTCGGTGATCGTCTTGAGCGGACGAACTCCGTTGAGGGTGTCGATAAATTCACCCATAGCGGTCAAGGCGGCCGTCTGGACGAAATACTTCAGGGCCCGGGACATGCGCCGGGGTTCTTCATCAAAGGATAAAAATGCGTCAATCGCCAGAGAATACACAATGTCGCCGGTAATGATGCCCAGATCCAGACCGAGTTTTTCGGGATTGTCTGTTTTGGCGGTGCGCTCCAGCATGCGGTGCATGGTTTTTTTATTGCGGCGCAGATCCGAGCAGTCAATGATATCATCATGGATCAGCATAAAGTTGTGCAGGAGTTCAATACACGTTGAGGCGTGGTAGATCTTGCGGGGAATCCGGGACGCCGTCGGATGGTATCCTTGATAACTGAGGATCAGAAGGAGCGGCCGGATGCGTTTGCCTTTGCGCAAGATAAATTCTTTGATGCTGGAAAACAAGAACGGATGAAGGGTTTCCAGTTGATAGTCTTTTCGGGCTTTTTCAATAAAGTCCTCCAGACTGCGGTCGATATTGTTTCGGATACGTGTCAGCATGGCCGATATCCTAGCATAAAAAATGAATCGGTTCTATTTTTTTATTCCCGGGCAGGGAAGAGATTTCCGCGATGATCGGACGCAGGACAGATTGATCAGGGAGGGATGAATTTTCCTGCTTTGCGTTTGTGATTCTGAACCGGCTCGGATATACTTATGGAGAGTTCAATCAAAAAACACTGAAAACGTGTTTTTGCTCGAGTCGCGTTCTTTACGCTCTTTATATAGAGAAGTGCAACGGTAAGAATTGTGTGATAATAGCTTGGGAGCAAGGGCAAGGAAGAAAAGAATCTTGAGAATTTGGAAAGACGGGGATTGTTCATGATGAGGCCGGTTTTAATTTTTCTTAAGGAGGAAGCATGAAAAAGATAGGGATCTTTGTCGGGGTTTTTGTGGCGCTGATTGTGGGCCGGGGGTTCGCGGATGTGGTACATCTTAAGGACGGGGCCTCTGTCCGGGGCAAGATCATCTCTGAAACAAAGTATTCGGTTAAAATGATGGTTGGGGATCTGCCGAAGGTCTTTTACAGCGATCAGATTGATCATGTGGAACATGTCGACCCTGAGCGGGAGGCTGCGATGGCTCAGGCTGAGGCCGGGATTATTTCGGATAAAAAACGGGAGTTGATTTTTCAGTTATTGGAGGTCAATCAGGCCATGGCGGGAATTCGGCAGACGGTGGCAAGTTTCATGAAGTCGCTGTCTCCGCAGAAGCAGGAAGAACTCAAGAACCGTTTAAATGCCGAGGCCCTGGCGGAACAACTTATTCCGGTTTATGCCAAATATTTTACAGAAGAGGATTTGGCTGTGATGATTCAGTATTTTTCCAGTCCGGCCGGACAGCATGCCACCGAAGCAGCGCCCCAAATTATGAAGGAGAGTGTTCGGGTGGCGGCGGAGTATTTCAAAAATATTGAATAGCCTGTTTTGGGACTGTGCGGCGGTCTTGAAATTCTATCGGAAATCCCGGGAAGGCAAGCGCATGTCTTGCATGTAACTCTATTGATTTCAATGGGTTTCTTTTTTGCGACAGTGTGTTTTCGCGCGAAAAGAAACCGGGAAGATTTTTCAAATTTGATATTCAGGAAATTTGCAAGTGTTTGATAATAAACAAATTATGCAAAATCCCGCTTAAAACCCTTCGTTTTTTTCTCTTTTCGATTGCTTTTAAAATTATCTTTTGCTATATTATTGGCGTTATTTTTTCACAGAGGGGCTATTCCCGCCAGCAGGATTGCGTATTAAATCTTATCGAAGGAGAGGCTGATGATTGAACGTTACACCTTATCCAAAATGGGAAGTATTTGGACGGATGAGCACAAATTCGAGATTATGCTGAAGATTGAAATTCTGGCCTGTGAGGCGATGTGCAAATTGGGAAAGATTCCCAAGAAATCTGTGGAAAAAATTAAAAAGAATGCGAAATTTGACATTGAAGAGATTCGTGAGCTGGAAGCCAAGACAAAGCATGATATTGTCGCGTTTATCAATAATGTCGGAAAATATATCGGGCCCGAAGCCCAGTATCTCCATATGGGGATGACCTCATCCGATCTTCTGGATACCACGCTGTCGGTTCAGTGCGTGGAGGCCTGCGATCTGCTGTTGGCGGATGTCAAAAAGTTTCTTTCCGCGCTTAAAAAACAATGTAAAAAATATAAAGATACGACGTGCGTCGCCCGGACACACGGGGTGCATGCGGAGCCGACCACATTGGGGCTTAAACTGGCGACCTGGTATGATGAAACCAGGCGGAATTACGCGCGTCTGGAGCGGGCCCGTGAAGAGATCAGTCTGGGCAAGATGTCCGGAGCGGTGGGAACCTACGCGAATATTGATCCCAGTGTCGAGGAATATGTCTGCGAAAAGCTGGGGCTTAAGCCGGTCAATATTGCCACACAGATTATTTCCCGCGATATTCATTGTCAGTTCCTTAATACGATCGCTTTGATCGGAAGTTCGCTGGACAAATTCGCCACCGAGATTCGGGCCTTGCAGAAGACCGAATTGCGGGAGATTGAGGAACCGTTTTTTAAAGGACAGGTCGGGTCATCGGCCATGCCGCATAAGCGCAATCCTATTACGTGCGAACGGATCTCCGGGTTGTCGCGTCTACTGCGGTCCAATGCGCAGGCCGCCTTTGAAAATATTAACCTCTGGCATGAACGGGATATCAGCCACTCGTCGGTAGAACGTGTGATTATTCCGGACAGCACGATCGCTCTGAATTATATGTTTCATAAATTCACACCGATTATCGAAGGGCTGCTGGTTTATCCCAAGAATATGATCGAAAGCCTGACCAAGACCAAGGGGCTGATCTATTCACAGCGCGTGTTGCTGGAGCTGATGTCCAAGGGGCTGACCCGGGAAGAGGCGTATGAGATCATTCAGCGTTGTGCCATGCAGGTTTGGGATGAGAGTTCCGACTTTCGGGATGTTCTGGTGCGCGATCGCAAGGTGCGCAAGTATTTGAAAGAGAGTGAAATCAATACGTGTTTTGATATCAAATATTACACCCGTCACCGGGATTATATCTTTAAACGGATTGGGATCAAATAACCCGGGTGCTGATAACAGGGAGCAAGTGATGCAGAAACAAGAAAAACTCTACGAGGGAAAAGCCAAGATCGTTTACGCGACCGAAAATCCGGATTTGGTGATTCAGAGTTTCAAAGATGATGCCACGGCTTTTAACGCGAAGAAGAAGGGAACCATTGCGGATAAGGGCATTGTGAATAACAAGATTGCCTCGACCATGTTTCGCTATTTGGAGGAGCGTGGAATTCCGACGCATTTTGTCGAAATGCTCAATGATCGGGAGATGCTGGTCAAAAAGGTGGAGATTGTTCCGCTGGAGGTCATTGTCCGGAATAAGGCGGCCGGGTCGTTCTGTCGTTTATTGGATCTGGAAGAAGGCCGGGAGCTGGCTTGTCCGACGTTTGAATTTTGTTACAAAGAAGACCGGCTGAATGATCCGCTGATTAATGAGTCGTATGCCCTGGCGTTGGAGTTAGCCACGCAGGAAGAAATTGATCGGATCAGAGAGCTGACCCTGAAGATCAATGAGCTGATGAAAGAATTTTTCTTAAAGCTTAATGTCAATCTCATTGATTTTAAATTGGAGTTCGGACGGTATAACGGAGAGATTATTTTGGCGGATGAGATTTCTCCGGATACCTGCCGTCTGTGGGAAGTCGGCACGAATCGCAAGCTCGATAAAGACCGGTTCCGTCAGGATCTCGGCGGTATTGAGGATGCCTACCAGGAAATTTTAGCAAAAGTAACACAATAACGGTGCCGGGGCGCACGGCGGCAGAACGAACGCAGCGGTCAGTTGGCGGTTGGTTCTGCGCGGCAGTGTCGCGGTGCTGAAGGATTGATGAATATGTGGCGAATTGAAATCCGTGAGAAAGACGGAGTCTTTGACGCTCTGGGTGAGAGTGTTCGTAAAAGCATCCGGGATTTGGGACTCAAACAGGTTGACGATGTTCGTGTCGTTCAAGTTTATACTTTGGAAGGCGCATTAACCGACGATGAGGTCTCGCGCATCGCACAGCAGTTATTATGCGATCCGGTGACCCAGGAATATTCCTGCGCGCAGGAATCCGCGCCTCATTATAATCATTCCGATTCCAATGAGCATATTGTTGAGATTGCCTATAACCCCGGTGTGATGGATCCGGTGGAGGCCTCGACAATAAAAGGAATTCGGGATTTGGGGGTTTCCGGAGTGCGTGCGGTTCGGACCGCCCGTCAGTATCACCTTCAGGGCGCCCTGACGGCCGAAGACATCCGGCTGATCGTCGATAAGGTGCTGGCCAATAAGTTGATTCAGCATCTGGTTCAGGAGGATGTGCAGCAGGGTTTTCCCCAGACCGGATCGGCGCAGGATGGTGAGCCCGTTGTGACGGTTGTGGATATTCTTGATGCGGATGATGCCCGTTTAATCGAGTTGAGTGAGCAGGGGCAGTTATTTTTAAACCTCAACGAAATGAAAACGATTCAAGAGCATTTTCGCGCGCAGGGACGAAACCCGACGGACTGTGAATTGGAGACCATCGCCCAGACCTGGAGCGAACACTGTCATCATAAAACCTTTCGCGGCAAGATCCGTTGCGAAGTGATCCGGAACGGGACGACAGAGATTGTTGAGATCGATAATCTTTTGAAATCCACCATTGCCAGGGCAACCTATGATCTGAATAAACCCTGGTGTGTATCGGTTTTTCATGATAATGCCGGAATTATTTCGTTTGACGACGAGCATGATGTGTGTTTCAAGGTGGAAACGCATAATCATCCTTCAGCTCTGGAGCCTTTTGGCGGGGCCAATACCGGGATCGGCGGCGTGCTGCGCGATACCATGGGAACAGGACTGGGAGCCAGGCCGATTTGTAATACCGATATTTTCTGTTTTGCGCCGCCGGATTATCCGTCTGATCGTCTACCGGCCGGAACCCTGCATCCGAAGCGCGTGATGAAGGGCGTTGTCGGCGGCGTGCGGGATTACGGAAACAAGATGGGAATCCCGACGGTCAATGGAACGATTCTTTTTGATGAGCATTTTGTCGGCAATCCGCTGGTCTATTGCGGCAATGTCGGGATTATTCCGCGCGGCAAGGAGCATAAAGAGGTTCATACCGGTGATTTGATTGTTGCCGTCGGCGGACGCACGGGCCGCGACGGTATTCACGGCGCGACGTTTTCCTCAGGGGAATTGACCTCCGAATCGGAGGTTGTTTCGTCCGGAGCTGTGCAGATCGGGGATCCGATTCAGGAAAAAAAGGTCCTGGATGTTCAGCTCAAGGCGCGGGATGAAGGATTGTATCATGCGGTCACGGATTGCGGTGCCGGCGGGTTTTCCAGCGCGGTGGGAGAGATGGGAGAAAAAACCGGTGCCCGGGTCGATCTGGATAAAGCCCCGCTGAAATATCAGGGGTTGTCGTATATGGAGATCTGGATTTCCGAGTCTCAGGAGCGCATGGTTTTTGCGGTGCCGCCGGCCAGGATTCAACGGTTTCTGGATTTGTTCGCTTCGGAAGATGTCGAGGCCACGGTGATCGGAGAGTTTGCCGATACCGGGCGGCTGGAATTGTTCTATCACGGCACGCAGGTCTGTGATCTGGACATGCGTTTTATGCATGATGGAATTCCGAAAATTACCAAGCAGGCCGTGTGGAGCGCGCCGAAGACACAGGAACCCGGTTGGGACGTTGCCGAGGATTTGACTTCGGATTTGAAAGCGGTTCTGGGACATTGGAATATTTGTTCCAAAGAATGGGTCGTGCGTCAGTATGACCATGAGGTCCAGGGCGGCGGCGTGGTCAAGCCCTTTGTCGGGCTTCGGTGCGACGGTCCGTCTGATGCGGCGGTGGTTGCCCCGAAGATGTCGTCCTCGATGGGAATTGCGGTCTCGAATGGGATTAATGTTCAATACGGCAAGCTGGATCCGTTTTGGATGGCCGCCGGTTGTATTGATGAAGCGGTACGGCAGATTGTGGCGGTCGGAGGGAATCCGGACCGGATTGCGATTCTTGATAATTTTTGCTGGGGCAATCCCGACAAACCGGATCGTCTGGGCGGTCTGGTGCGTTGTGCGCAAGGGTGCTATGACGCGGCTATGGCCTATGAGACACCGTTTATTTCCGGAAAAGACAGTCTGTATAACGAATATGCCGAGAATCAGGAGTCAATCGCCATTCCCGGAACGATTTTGATTTCCGCTATTGGAGTTATGGAGGATGTCGGCCGGTCGGTAACGATGGACTTTAAAGACGCAGGGAACCGGATTTATCTCGTCGGATTGACACGGGATGAGTTGGGCGGATCGGTTTATTATTCGACCAGGGGCGTGCTGGGCGCGAATGTGCCCAGGGTGGATTTTTCTGCGGCCCGACGGATCTTTCAGTCATTGTTTTCTGTGACACAAAAACAATTGGTTGCGTCGATTCATGACTGCGCTGACGGCGGGATGATCACGGCATTGGCTGAAATGGCAATGGCCGGCCGGATGGGATGCCGGATCAATCTGGATGCTGTGATTTGCGACGGCGCCCTGACGGATGAAAAAATTCTGTTCTCGGAGTCACACTCCCGTTTTCTGGTTGAGGTGCCTGAAGCCCGTGCCGGGGAGTTTGAATCGATTATGGCCGCAACGCCGTTTGCACACATCGGTGAAGTTTGTGATGACGGTTCGGTTGTTGTTGTCGGTGTGCAGGGGCAGATATGTATCCGGACCTCCACCGAAGAGTTGCTTTCGGTATGGAAGGCGCCGTTCAACTGGTAATTGCAGATAGGAGAAACGATGGTCAATTCAATCGGCAAAACATCGGATCAGCTTAAGTTTGAAGATCCATGGCGCGTGTTTCGGATTATGGCGGAGTTTGTTTCGGGGTTTGATCAGTTTTCCGAGATTAAGCGGGCTGTAACGATTTTCGGTTCGGCCAGAACCGCCCCGGAGGATCCGATGTATCAAAAGGCGGCGCAGGCAGCGGATCTCCTCGTAAAAGAAGGGTTTGCCGTGATTACCGGCGGCGGTCCCGGTATTATGGAGGCCGGCAACAAAGGCGCCACGGAAGCCGACGGCGCGTCGTTTGGGTTAAACATTGATCTGCCGTTTGAACAGAAGCCGAATCCGTTTATTCGGACATTGATTAATTTTCATTATTTTTTTGTGCGCAAGGTGATGTTTTTGAAATATGCCAAGGCCTTTGTGGTCTTTCCGGGCGGATTCGGAACGCTGGATGAATTATTTGAATGCATTACGCTCGTTCAGACACGCCGCGTTGAGAAATGTCCGATTATTCTTGTCGGCGTGGATTTTTGGGCCGGCATGATGGCCTGGGTTAAAGACCGGGTTCTGGCTGAGAAGAAGATCAGTCCGGAAGATCTGGATTTGTTTCAGGTGGTCGATGATCCGCAGATGATTATCAAGATCATCAAAGATTTTTATAATGAATAGAAATTGTTTTTAATCTCTCAAAGTCGCCGGACTGCACTACAGCCGGCAAAAAAAGATTTAAGGACAGCCATGTCAAAAGTCGTTCGTGTTATTGTCTTGAGAACTGCCGGAACAAATTGCGACCAGGAAACAGGATTTGCGTTTGAGTATTTTGGGGCGCAGGTCGAGTATGTTCATATTAATGAACTCTTCCGCGGTGAAAAACGGCTGGATGATTTTCAGATTTTGGCGATTCCCGGAGGATTCAGTTACGGGGATGATATTATGTCCGGTCGTATTCTGGCGAATGAATTGCGTCTGAGATTGGGACAGGACCTGCAGCGTTTTATCAATGACGGAAAACTGATGATCGGCATTTGCAACGGTTTTCAGGTTTTGGTGCGGGCCGGAATTTTGCCCGGAGAACCGGACGGAGAACAGATCTGGACACCTCAGACCCGGCAGAGTGTGACATTGACGTATAATGACTCCGCGAAGTTTGAAGCTCGGTGGACCCATCTGACGATTCAGGGGCAATGTGTTTGGACCCGGGGAATGGATCGTGTGATTTTTGCGCCGGTGGCGCATGCGGAAGGGAAATTTCTAGTCGGGGATTCGTCGCTGCTGGCGGCCATGAAAGCCCGTCAGCAAATTGTTTTTTGCTATTGTGACGAAACCGGCGGCAAGCCGTCTTATCCGGATAATCCTAACGGTTCTGTGGAGGATATCGCCGGCATGACAGATCGCACCGGACGAATTTTAGGAATGATGCCGCATCCGGAACGGCATATGCTGCGCAGACAGCATCCGTATTGGACGCGTTTGAAACAAACCGGCGAGCTGGGCGACGGCGCCAGGATTTTTGAAAACGGTGTCGCCTACGCCCGTGCCCATTTACTTTAGATTATGAAACAGCTGACCTATAAATCCAGTGGTGTTGATATTGATGCGGGCAATGCTTTTGTGCGGATGATCGCCCGTTCGGTCAAGAGTACCGCCACCCAGGGGGTAACCACGACCCGCGGAGGATTCGGCGGGTTGTTTTCTCTGGACCAGACGAATTATCGGGATCCGGTTTTAGTCTCCTCGACCGACGGGGTTGGAACCAAGTTGCTGATCGCCCAGGCCAACGGAATTCATGACACGGTCGGGATTGATTTGGTCGCGATGAATGTCAATGACATTTTGTGTGTTGGTGCCAGGCCGTTATTTTTTCTGGATTATATCGCCTGTGGCCGGCTGAATCAGGAGATTCTGGCGCAGGTTGTCAAAGGGATAGCCAGGGGCTGCCGCCAGTCCGGTTGTGCTTTAATCGGCGGCGAGACCGCGGAGATGCCGGATATGTATCGTCCGGATGAATATGATTTGGCCGGATTTTCGGTCGGTGTTGTTGAACGAAAACGGATGATCGACGGATTGCGGATCAAGCCGGGCGACTGTGTGATCGGGTTTCCGTCCAGCGGCATTCATTCCAACGGATACAGTCTGGTGCGCAAGGTTTTCTCCAAAACAGAACAAAAGCGGCGTGCTAAAGAGATTTTGGCCCCGACAAAAATTTATGTTAAAGAACTGTGCCCGCTGATTGAAAATTTTGATGTTAAGGGGGTCGCCCATATTACCGGCGGAGCATATTATGAAAAGATGACGAAGATTCTTCCGGGCGGGCTGGGTTTTGAGATTGAGGAAGGATCCTGGCCGGTCCCCAAAATTTTTAAGGATATTCAGCAAACGGGACGGGTGCCGAAAGACGACATGTATAAAACCTTTAATATGGGAATCGGAATGGTCGCAGTGGTTTCCGCGCGAATCGTCGATCAGGTCGGGGCATTTTTAAAATCCCGTCGCGTTCGTCACTATCGCATCGGTCGTGTCGTGAGTTCAAAACAACGGTTTCAACTGATTGCTTCCTCAGAAAGGAAATAATGAAAATTTTAGTGATCGGTTCCGGCGGTCGGGAACATACGCTGGTCTGGAAGATCGCGCAGAGTTCCCGAGTGCAGAAAATTTTTTGCGCTCCCGGCAACGGCGGGATGGAAGAGTTGGCCGAGTGTGTGGATATTGCGGCGGACAATATTTCGGCACTGGTAGATTTCGCGAAGGATCAGGCTGTGGATTTAACGATTGTCGGTCCTGAGGCGCCGTTGGCATCCGGCATCGTCGATGCCTTTGACCGGGAGGGTTTGAGGGTCTTTGGTCCGGATCAGGCCGCTGCCCGTTTGGAAGGCAGCAAGGTTTTCGCCAAAGAATTTATGCATCGCAATGGAATTCCGACAGCGGCATTTATGTCGTTTGATTCTGTTGAAGATGCCCGGGGGTTTTTGAAATCAACCCGCTATCCTCTGGTGGTCAAGGCCGACGGGTTGGCGGCGGGGAAAGGCGTCTTTATTTGTCATGTTGAGGAAGAGGCGTTTAAGGCCCTTGAGGAAATTCAGGAGCATATGTCCGGGGCTGCGGATAAGATTCTGATTGAGGAATGTCTGCAGGGAGAAGAGGTCTCAATTTTGGCGATTTCTGACGGTGAGAAGTTTGTCATCCTGGAAAGTTCTCAGGATCATAAACGAATCTTTGATGATGATTTGGGCCCGAATACCGGAGGGATGGGCGCGTATTCTCCGGCACCGGTCATTGATGATGTTCTGATGGCGAAGGTTGAGTCTCAGGTGATTGCGCCGACGATTCGGGGTATGAGCCGGGAGGGATATCCGTTTAAAGGGGTCTTGTATGCCGGGTTGATGATGACCGATGAAGGGCCGATGGTTCTGGAATATAATGTTCGGTTCGGGGACCCTGAGGCGCAGGCAGTGCTTCCCAGAATGAAAACCGACCTGGTGGATGTTATGATTGCGGCCTGTGAAGGACGGATCGGGGATGTTCAAGTCTCCTGGGATCAACGGGCGTGTGTTTGTGTCGTGATGACATCGGGAGGGTATCCCGGATCTTATGAGAAGGGCAAAGTTATTCAGGGGCTGAAAGAGGTGCAGGAGTTGTCTGATACGGTTGTTTTTCATGCCGGAACCCGGATGGATAATGGTCAGGTCGTGACGACGGGAGGCCGTGTTTTGGGTGTTACGGCTCTGGGGCAGGGGATTGAGGATGCGATCAGGAAGGCCTATGCCGCTGTCGATCGGATTTGTTTTGACCGCTGTTTTTTTCGCCGGGATATCGGCGCCAAGGCGATGAAGCGACTGTCCGGGAGCGTGTGACGCGCCGCAGCGGATGAGGAATGTTTTATCAGGAAAAAATGCGGGCACGCATTGAATCTGACAGGAGGATCAAGGTATGGTGGTCAGAGTAGCGATTATGATGGGAAGCCGGTCCGATCTTCCGGTGATGGAAGCCGCGGCCGCGGTGTTGAATGATTTTCAGGTCGGACATGAGGTCAAGGTTCTTTCGGCGCATCGCACCCCGGCTGAAACGGCCGCTTATGCTCAAGGCCTCAAAGAACGCGGAGTTCAGGCGGTCATCTGCGGAGCCGGAATGTCGGCAGCGCTTTCGGGAGTGGTGGCCGCTCACACGACCTTGCCGGTCATCGGTGTTCCGCTGAATGCGTCGGATCTTAACGGTATGGATGCGTTGTTGTCGACCGTTCAGATGCCCCCGGGGGTGCCGGTCGGGTGTGTGGCCATCGGAAAAGCCGGAGCCAAAAATGCCGCGTTTTTGGCCTTGCGTATTTTAGGGATTCAGGATGCCGGGATCGAAAAACAATTGGCCGATTATCGGGATGATCAGCGGCGGAAGATTTTAGAAGGATAGTGTTGTCCGCGGCAGCATGATTATAGCAGGACGGAAAATTCCTGTGAGATTTGCTGACGGGATGAACGGTCCGGCTAATGCACTAAGACCCAGTCATGAAGACAGAGATTTTTAAAGTTCATCCGCAGTTTCCGGAACGGGACAAGGTTGCCCACTGCGCCGAGCGGATTCGGCAAGGTGGGCTGGTTGTTTTTCCGACGGAAACAGTCTACGGGATTGCCGCAGATTTCCATAATCCCCTGGCAATGCAGCGGTTGCGTGAGGTTAAACACCGGTCCGCGCAGAAACCCTTTACGCTGATGATTTCGCGCAAAGAGACCCTGCTGGATTATACGAATTCCCGGCGGTCCGGTGTATTTAAGGTGATTGACCGGTATTGGCCTGGGCCCTTAACGGTGGTTGTTTCCGGGAAGGACGGTGCTTCGACCGTCGGCATGCGGATGCCGGCTCATCATGTGGCCTTGTCGCTGGTTCAAGCGGCGGATGGTGTTGTGGCGGCTCCGTCTGCAAACCGTGAAGGATGTCCGGCGCCGCGAACATGTGCGGAGGCTTTGGCGGATTTGGACGGACAGGTTGATTGTGCTTTGGATGCCGGGCCGGCATATCTCGGTCAGGCCTCGACGGTTCTCGATTTGACGCAAGAGAGTCCGGTGATCTTGCGCAACGGCGCGGTAACTAAAGAGGATGTCTGCCGGGTTCTTGAAAAGAAGATCGTTTTAATGGTTTGTACCGGCAATAGCTGCCGTTCGGTTATGGCGGAATATCTTTTGCGGGATAAGCTGAAGAATCGGCCGGATGTTGAGGTGGTTTCCGCCGGGACCAGTGTTTTTGTCACGTCCGGAGCCAGCTCCGGGGCGTTGGAGGTTTTGCGTCGGCGCGGTATTGACGCCCAGGACCATCGATCACGCCCTGTGACCAGAGTTTTATTACATCAAGCGGATTTAATTCTTGTGATGGGCAGTCGTCATCAGGAGGCGGTGTTGCGTATCGCGCCGGAGGTCGCGGCCCGCACGTATTTATTAAAAGAATTTTCAGCGGGCGAATTGTCGTCCTGGCAGGGATTGGATATTGCAGATCCTATGGGGCAGGCCGCTGAGGCGTATGAAGAATGTGCCGGGATTATTGAACAGTCTCTCGACAGGATTGTCGAGATTCTTTGAGAGGGAGTCAGGGGATGAAAATTTTTATCGGAGCGGATCATCGAGGGGTCGCCTTAAAGGCAAAGATTACGGCCTATTTGAAAGAGTTGGGACATGATGTGGTGGATGTGGGCGCCTATACAGCGGATACCCCCTGTGATTATCCGCCTTTGGCCTGCAAGGTTGCGGAAAACGTGGCGAGCCGCCGTAAGGCGCGCGGCGTGCTGTTATGCATGACCGGCATCGGGATTTCAATTGCAGCCAATAAAGTTCCGGGGGCGTATGCGGCATTATGTTATAATTTAGAGTCTGCCAGGCTTTCGCGGCAGCATAATAACGCGAATATTCTGGTTTTGGGCGCAAAGTTTGTCTCCGAAGAGTTGATGCGCGAAATGATTCGTGTCTGGCTGGCCGAAGAATTTGAAGGCGGCCGTCATGTGAGGCGTCTGCGCAAGATTAAAGCGATTGAAAAGAAATATCTCAACAGAGAGGACTAGACGATCATGATGGATCATTTGAAAGAATCCGATCCTGAAATTTATCAGGCCATTGCCGCGGAGTTGATCCGCCAGAAGGATAATCTTGAGTTGATTGCCTCTGAAAATATTGTTTCCGAAGCGGTGATGGAGGCTCAGGGCAGTGTCATGACCAATAAATATGCGGAAGGGTATCCGGGACGGCGCTGGTATGGCGGATGTGTTCATGTTGATGTGGCTGAAGATCTGGCGATTGCACGGGCCAGGGCCTTGTTCGGGGCCCAGTGGGTCAACGTTCAGCCGCATTCCGGATCTCAGGCCAACAATGCGGTGTATAATGTGGCGATTCAGCCCGGGGATACGATCTTAACGCTGGACTTGGCCTGCGGGGGGCATCTGACCCATGGATTTAAAATGAATTTTTCCGGACGCACGTATCAGGTCGTTCATTACGGCGTCAATCGTGAGACCGAGATGCTGGATTATGATGAAATTTTACGGCTGGCGCGGGAGCATAAGCCGAAGTTGATTTTAGCCGGAGCCTCGGCGTATCCCCGCACGATTCATTTTGATAAATTCCGTGAAATTTGTGATGAGGTGGGAGCGGTTTTGTTTGTCGATATGGCGCATATTGCCGGATTAGTGGCGGCTGGAGTCCATCCCAACCCGGTTCCGTATTCGGAATTCGTGACAACGACGACCCATAAGACCCTGCGGGGACCGCGGGGAGGAATGATTTTATGCCGGGAAGAATACGGCAAGAAGATTGATGCGCATGTCTTTCCCGGTATTCAGGGCGGGCCGTTGATGCATGTGATCGCGGCCAAGGCCGTGGCGTTTCAGGAAGCCCTGGGAGAAGATTTTAAAACTTATCAGCGTCAGATTGTCGCCAATGCCAAGGCCATGTCGGATGAAATGGCGCGTTTGGGGTTTCGGATTGTTTCGGGCGGAACGGATAATCATCTGTTTATGGTGGATCTGCGGGCCAAGAAGATTACCGGCAAAGAGGCCTCGGCGATTTTGGATGCAGTTCATATTACCGTAAACAAAAATTTAATTCCGTTTGATCCGGAAAGTCCGATGGTGACCAGCGGAATCCGTATCGGAACACCGGCGTTGACGACGCGGGGAATGAAGGAATCGGAAATGTGTCGCGTCGCCCGTTATATTGACCAGGCGATCAGTCATCGCGATGATCCCAACGTTCTGGAACAGATCAGGGGATCGGTTCTTGAATTGACGCAGCAATTTCCGATTTATTCCGGCTTAACGATGTAAGCCGGCATCGGATCGGCCATTACAGGATCCCGTATCCGGTCTACTAGAAAGCAGCGTTATGAAATGTCCTTTTTGTGATTATAAAGAAACCAAAGTGGTTGATTCGCGCATTGCGTCCGATGGAGGATCGATTCGGCGCCGCCGGGAGTGTTTGGAATGCACCCGGCGGTTTACAACATATGAATATGTGGAATGCGTGCCGTTGATGGTCATTAAAAAGGACGGGCGCCGTCAACCCTTCGATCGGGCCAAGATCATTGCCGGGCTTATTAAGGCCTGTGAAAAACGTCCGATTTCCATTACGCGCATCGAAGAGCTGACCGGAGAAATTGAACGCTTTTTACAAAAAAAGTATGACCGTGAAGTGGATGCCAGCGTGATCGGCGAGGAAATTATGAAACGGCTTGCCGCAATGGATGAGGTCGCGTATGTGCGTTTCGCCTCTGTTTATCGGCGTTTTCGGGATGTCAATCAGTTCATGAGTGAGTTGCAGCATATTTTGAAAAGAGAAAAAATTGGAAAATCATCATGACACAAGTCGAGCTTTTTAAAATTATTATTGATGAAAAACGTGCTGACCAGGCCATTGTCTTAAAGGAAAAAGGGGGACAACGTCAATTTCCCATTATGATCGGTCTGGTCGAGGCCTCCAGTATTAAGATGAAATTGTCCAATATCAATCTACCCCGGCCGCTAACGCATGATCTTCTGATGGCCACGATTGCAGGGCTGGATGCCCGGCTGGAACAGATTGTGATTGATGATATCGTGGATGAGACCTTTCATGCCAAGCTGATAATTCGGGATAAGGGTGGTGATCTTCGCCGGATTGACGCCCGGCCGTCAGACAGTATCGCCCTGGCCGTGAGGGCGGATGTTCCGATTTTTGTGGAAGATAAGGTCATTGATAAAGCGGCTGTTGTGAAATAGACTGCCGGGATTGATGGTAATGAAAAATTCCGTTCTCACGCATGTGATGGTGGTTCAGCAACTGGCCCGAAAACGCTCCGCAGAAATTTATCTGGTCGGCGGGTTCTTGCGCGATCTGTGTCTGGGCCGGGAAAGCCGTGATTATGATTTTGCGGTCAGCACAGGGGCGTTGGATCTGGCTTCTGTCTTTGCGCGGAAGATTCGCGGCGCGTTTATTGTGCTGGATCGGGATCATGGATGTGCCCGGGTCGTCAAAAAATATAACGGCGAGATCGTTACCTTTGATTTTGCGGATTTTCGTTCGTCCTCGCTTAGAAAAGATCTGACGGGGCGTGATTTTACGATTAACACATTGTCGCTGGACTTGCAGTCCTGGAACGGCCGGGATTTTCAAAACGGTGTGCGGGATTATAAAGGCGCCCGAAAGGATCTTGAGGCCGGACGGATTCGGATGGTGTCGGCGCGAACATTTGCGCAGGATCCGCTACGGTTATTGAGGGCGTTTGCGCAGCGGGCGGTGTTGGGGTTTACAATTGATCGCGAGACACTGGCGCAAATCCGTCATGACCGGGTCTTGATCCGTAATGTTTCGGCGGAACGCATCCGGGATGAGTTATTTAAAATTCTGGAATCACCGCGCGCCGCTTTGGTTCTTCGACAGATGGATCGGGTCGGGTTGCTGGAACATGTGATTCCCCAGGTCCGGGTGATGTTCGGTGTCCGTCAGGGAACTTATCATCATTTGGATGTTTGGCGTCATGCGCTGGAGACGGTCAAGCAAGTGGAGGGCCTGATTAAGGAATTTGCCGGTTGTGATCAAACGATGACCGATTATTTGCAGGAGCCGATTGCCGGAAATCGAAGCCGCCGGGCAGTGCTGAAACTGGCTTGTCTTTTACATGATGCCGGAAAACCGGAAACCCGCAGGCGGGAAGGGCAACGGATTCGGTTTCACGGGCATGAGCATGCCGGACGGAAAATCGGTGCAGCGGTGGCGCGTCATTTAAAATTGTCAAAGCGGGAACGGCATGTTTTGGAAAATATGATCGGCCTGCATCTAAGGCCCGGATATCTTTCAAATGTCCGCCATCCCAGCCGGCGCTCGTTGTTTCGATATTTTCGTGATGCCGGAGTAGAGGCGGCGGCGATTGCCGTATTGGCCATGGCGGATCAGCGCGCGACGCGGGGCCCGATGACGACCGACGATGATGCGGCGCATCATGATGTGATCTGTCGTGGATTAATTCGGGAATTTTTTCAGAATCATGCCGGGGAGCCGTCACCGCCGCTTGTGACGGGGCATGATTTGATTCAAACCTTAAAGTTGCAATCATCTCCGGTTTTTTCTAAAATTCTGGGGTGTATTGAAGAGCAACGGGCGGCCGGAAAGATTCAAACCAGGGAGCAGGCATTGGAGTTGGCGCGGAAGATCGCGGACGAGGAGGGCGTCGCTTGAGAATTCAGGATGTTAATCTGGAAATTATTAAGGGAAACGGTGTCGATCTGAAGGTGGATGTTGTGGCCGTGGGGTCGGTGGAAGATTATCCCGTTGATGAAGAGGCCTCTCTGACCTCTGTGGATGGGGAGGGGCATTATTATACGGTAATTGCGAGTTTGTTCTTTGAGCACAGTCTGCATGATGTTGAGCGGGTTCGGCAGGGATATGCGGATGTTATGGCCAAATCGGTGGAATTGGACGCGCGGAAACTGGCACTGATTCCGTTTGGATGTGAAAAAGGAATCATTACCACAGAGGCCTCGGCCAAAATTTTGGCACAGGAGCTTTTGAAGTTTCTTCGATTTTCCGACCATAGTTTGGAAACGATTTATGTGTGCGTGACCGATACGGAACATTTTGAAGTTGTTTATAATAATGTCATCGGATATTTGACACATATTCAGGATACCCTGGGGATGGGACCGTATGTTACGGTTGATGTTATTATTGAACGGCCGGAAGGTGTGGTTATTATTGAGCGCACAAATCCTCCCTATGGAAAGGCCTTGCCCGGAGGCTTTGTGGATTACGGCGAAAGCCTTGAGGACGCGGTGACGCGGGAGGCCAAAGAAGAAACCGGGCTGGTGCTGAAGGACCTGCGGCAGTTTGGAACCTATTCCGATCCCGGGCGGGATCCGCGGTTTCATACGGTTTCAACCGTTTATATCGCGCGCGGGGAGGGGGAGCCGAAAGCCGGAGATGATGCCAGGGCCTTGACAGTTGTGGCGTATACGGATCTGTGTGCTCAGGAGTATGCGTTTGATCACGGGACGATGATTCGGGATTATCTCAAACAGCGGGATGATGAAACGTGATGAATTCGAGCTGGCGCAAGGTGGCGGGATTCATGAGAGGGTCATGGGGGAAATGATATGGAATGTTTAAAAGATAAAAATAAAGAGCTGTGTAATTGTTCCTACAGCGGATGCGCAAAGCAAGCAATTTGTTGTCAGTGCCTGCATTATCATCGGTTGAAAGGCGCCATGCCGGCGTGCTATTTCCCGGATGATATTGAAAAGACCTATGACCGATCAATCGAAAATTTTATTCGAGTCTGGCAAGAACGCAAACACTTATAATTTACGTTTAACGAAAGGATTCAAGATGAGAGTTGTCATGTTATTGTTGGCTGCGGCACTTGTCGCGGGAACTCCGGTTCAGGCGTGGGCTGCAGCAGAGAAGGTGGAAAGCCCGTATGAGGATCAGTTGCGATCCTATTCGACGTTTCATGAAGAGTTGCTCAAGGGCAAGGAGCGTGAGAATCTTGTGCGCGCTAAAAAGAATGAGACGCTGCGGGTACAGGAAGTGCAATTGGAAAAAGAGTACAGCGATCTGCAGACAGGGATCGAGAGCAAGGAAGAAAGCATTGTTCGTCTGAAAAGTTTAAATGACCGCATGAAAGAAGCTCAGGTGAAAATGTATAATCAATACAATGAGCTGGAAAGTCTGTTCGCGGAACAGAAGGCGGAAAATGATCGTCTTAAAACGGAATTGGAAACCAACAAGATGGCATTTTATCAAAAGATGCTGGATTTTTATCAGGAAGAATATGATATGCTGACTGATAAAATCGATTCTTTGGAAGAGCGGCGGGAGGCGGTTTCTTCAAAGCTTGAGGCCATCAAAAGCAATTTAATGCAGAAAGATGAGTCGAACGCAAAATAGAATGGTGATTGAGTGGAATCAATGCGCCGGGAAGATCAAAAAGACTTCCCGGCGTTTTGTTAGGTGATTTTTTATTGAAAATCGGGATTGTTGCGCCTATACTTATTTAAAAAGGGAGGGGGTCTTGGTTTTTTTTAAGCGAAATGTGTTTTCCCGCATCAATAAATTTCAATGGAGAATTTTGTTTTATTTGCTTGCATTGGGATTGTCCTGTCTGATTCTTATTTTACTTTTTTTGTCTTATATCTACGCGGATATCAACAATTTTCTGCATTCTCCGAAATTTTTCACGATCAAATTATGTATTGCCGTGGCCTTGCCGACGACGGCGTTGCTGCTGTTGATCGTCTGTTTGTATTTATATTATATAACCAACAAGATGTTCGGCCCGTATGAACGGATCTCACGGGAAATCGCGGAAATCGCCCGGAGCGGAAACAAGAAAGAGGTTCACTTGCGCAAAGGCGACGACATGTTTGAGGAGTTGGTGGAGAGCCTGAATGTGTTGATCCGCCGGATTCCCTGAAGACGTTTTGGGTGAACCGTTGGCGGCGAGTTGTGTGCCGCCGTTTGATCGAAATTAACAAGGAGGAGGATGTGGAATTTTTAAAAAATCCCACAGTGATTTGGGGTTTCGTCGGTTTGCTGATGTTTATGCTGGAGATGGCCGGTCCCGGATTGATCATTTTATTTTTCGGGATCGGGGCCTGGGTTGTTATGCTGGCAACAGTGTTTATCCCGATGTCTCTGAATGTCCAATTGGCGCTTTTTTTGGGGGCATCCGTGCTCTCGCTGGTTTTGTTCCGGCGTCTTTTGCACAAGGCCTTTTACGGTCATGAGATTGGGGAACAGGATTTAGATTTGGAGATTGATGATTTTAGCGGCCAACGGGCGCGTGTGATCCAGATGATTCTTCCGGATGTCGGCGGAAAGGTGGAGTTCCGGGGGGCGCAATGGACAGCCATGGCCGCCGAAGAAATCGCGGAAGGGGAAACCGTGCAGATTATCGGAAAAGAAAACCTGACGCTTACTGTTGAGCGGCTTCATCACGGAAAGGATTAAGTATGGATACGATTACGATCATATTTCTACTGTTTATTGGTTTTTTGATTTGGATTGCGGTGAATTGTTTTGTGGTCGTGCCGCAGAAAAGTGCGTATATTGTAGAGCATCTTGGAAAATACCGCACGACCTTGACGGCCGGATTTCATATCCTGACGCCGTTTTTCGACAGGATTGCGTATCGTCACACATTAAAAGAACAGGCCCTGGATGTAATGCCGCAGACGTGCATCACGAAAGATAATATTTCCGTTACGGTCGACGGGATTTTATATCTTCAGGTGATGGATGCCCAGAAGGCCTCGTATGGAATTAATGATTATCAGTTTGCTTCGACCCAGATCGCGCAGACAACCATGCGCAGTATTATCGGAAAGATGGAGCTGGATAAGACCTTTGAAGAACGAGAAGCGATTAATTCGGCGATTGTGGAGGCTGTGGATAAGGCCTCGGATCCCTGGGGTGTGAAGGTGACGCGCTATGAAGTCAAGAATATTGTGCCGCCGCAGAGCATTAAAGATGCGATGGAAAAACAGATGCGGGCCGAACGCGAAAAACGCGCGTCTATTGCGGAGTCTGAGGGGGATAAGCAGGCCAAGATCAACCGGGCGGAAGGGCAGAAGCAGGAAACGATTAAATATTCCGAAGCGGAAAAACAGCGGCGGATTAATGAATCGGAGGGGATAGCCTTTGAGATTGAAAATGTGGCCCGGGCTACTGCGGAAGGAATTCGCAATATTGCCGCCGCTATTAATCAGCCCGGCGGGGCAGCGGCGGTGAATTTGAGAATTGCGGAGGAGTATCTTCAGCAATTCGGAAAACTGGCGCAAAAGAACAATACGATGATCATCCCGTCTAATCTGGCGGATATTGCCGCGGTTGTCGCGAGCGCGAAAAAGGTTGTGGATGAAAGTGCCCGGTCGGAAACGTCCGATTAATCGGCTACAGTTGATGTAGTATTCACTCAGGTGACAGAGCTCTGATCAGGGCTCTGTTCCTCTGTTTAAAGGAGCCGGGCCTGGTTGCCGGAGACAGGAGAAACGGTCCAAACATATGGTGACGACAGACGCGCAGAAACGGATCATTTTTATCGGCGGCCCCACGGCGTCCGGAAAGACGGCTGTTGGTGTTCAGGTGGCCCAGCGTCTTGGCGCGGAGATTGTTTCATGTGATTCAATGCAGGTTTATCAGGATGTGCGCATTGCCAGCAATAAACCGTCCCGGCAGGAATTGGAGGCGGTGGCGCATCATATGATTGATATGGTGCCATTGACGGAAGGGTTTGATGCGGCGCAGTTTGAACGCGGCGCCCGGCAGGCGATTGATGACATTCAGCAACGCGGCCAGCCTGTTGTTGTGGTCGGCGGAACCGGGATGTATATGAAGGTGCTGCTGGATGGAATTTTTGCGGATCATTCGGGTGATCCGTTGATTGTTGGGCAGCTGCAGGCGGATCTTGAGCGGCATGGCAGTGCCGTGCTGCATGAACAGCTGACAGCGGTCGATCCCGAGGCGGCCCGCAAGATTCATGTTAATGATGCCCGGCGGATTATGCGCGCGCTGGAAGTTTACCATGCAACCGGCATGCCGATTTCCCGGCTGCAGCAGCAGACACAGGGGCTGTGGGGACGAAAAGGAGTGTTTGTTTTTGGTTTGGATATGAATCGGGAAGACCTGTATCATCGCATTGAGGATCGTGTCGAGATGATGTTTCGTGAAGGATTGGTGCAGGAGATTCAGTCGCTATCGGAGATCTCTTTGAGCCGGACGGCACAGGCGATTATCGGAATCAAAGAGGTCCGGCGGTATCTGTTGGGGGAATGGACGCTGGACCAGGCGAAAGAAGAGATGAAAAAGAATACCCGGCGGCTGGCGAAGCGGCAGATGACGTGGTTTAGGGCCGAGCGGCGTCTGCAATGGATCCCGATCAGCCGGGGGCAAGGCGCTGGATCGGCCGCGCAGCGAATTATGGAAGAGGTGGAACGAAATGATGGAGCATCGCAAGGTGAGCGTTAAAGAACGGTTGTTGTCGGTCGTGGTCACAACAGGATCTTCTGAGGAATGGGGACCGGACGATCAGGCCAAAGAAATGGAAGAGTTGGTCAGCGCCTGCGGCGGAACAGTTGCCGATGTCGTGTTTGCATCTGTCGATAAGCTTTCCCCGTCTCATTTGGTCGGTCAGGGCAAGGTCAACGAGATCTTTGTTCGGGTTGCCGCCGGTGATATTGATACGGTGGTGTTTAATTTTGACCTTAAGGGTACACAACAACGGAATCTGGAAGAGGATTTAAAGGTTAAGGTTTTGGATCGCACCCAATTGATTCTAGATATTTTCGCCCGTCATGCCAGGAGTTTGGAAGGAAAGATGCAGGTCGAGTTGGCGCAATTGGAATACGCCCTGCCGCGGCTGACCGGACGAGGGCGTCAGATGTCCCGCCTGGGCGGCGGGATCGGAACCCTGGGGCCGGGGGAAACGCAGCTTGAGGCGGACCGCCGCAAGATTAACACGCGCATTGCTCAATTAAAACGGCGGCTCAAGGATGTCGAGTCCAACCGTGCCGTTAACCGGAAGAAGCGCAAGGATCGCGCGATCCCTGTGATTTCTCTGGTCGGCTACACCAACGCCGGAAAGTCAACCCTGCTCAATGCCCTGACGGATGCGGGGCAGAGAACTCATGACGGGTTGTTTACAACGCTGGATTCTGTATCGCGCCAATTGATTCTTCCGAATCATCAGACGGCTATTTTATCCGACACCGTCGGGTTTATTCATCAATTGCCGCACAATTTGGTTGAGGCGTTTCACGCGACGCTGGAAGAGGTGATTGAAGCGGATATCCTGATGCATGTTATTGATGTCAGTCATCCGAAATTCCGGGATTTTTATGATTCGGTCAATGAGGTGTTATCCGGCTTGGGGGTGGTGGATAAGCCGACCATTACGGTATTAAATAAAATCGACCGAATTACGGATCGGTCCTGGTTTGCAACCGTCTACGGCAGTATTGCCAATCCGGTGGTGATTTCGGCCAGGACCGGCGAGAATCTGGATGTGCTGCAGCATAAAATCCTGGAAGATCTTCATGAGATGGTTTGTGAGATTCATGTGGATGTGCCGATTACGCGCATGGATCTTGTTCATTTGGCCCATGAGCAGGGCGAAGTCTATTCGGTCAAATATTATAATGATCGGATTAATTTGAGGGCCTCAGTGCCCAAACGGCTTGTCGGGATCTTTGAGAAAGGATCGATTCCCTTCTGAATTGTTTGAATGGAGACGGCATATTTTGACGGATGATGCTTGCGGAGCGTCGCGGATTTCGAAAAAACATGTTTTCAAGCCGGGTTTTTATTGTAAGATGAGACCAATTATTTTTTTTGATTTTTAAAAGGGGGCGCCATGGGGTTATTGATTGGGGCAATTGTCGGCATTCTGGTGATCGGCATCATCTATTTGAGCAGTGATGTTGAGAAGAAGGATCTTCGGGAAAAACATCTGAAGGGCTTGTGTCATCTTTTGCACGCGACCCGGGAAGAGATCGTCGGGCGGCAGAATTCATTTGTTTTGCGTTTTGAATATCGGGGGATTCCGTTCTGGTATGAAGATATTGAAGATAAGGTTTTTGATAAGGTCTCGTATCATGGGTTTTTACGGGTTAACCTGCCGGTTCACTTTAATGTGGTTTTTACCGAAAATATAAAAAGTGCCTTTCGTTCGGCCCCCGCGGCATTGGCTCAGGCGTCATCGGCCTCAGAGACCAACCATGTGGAGTCGCCCAGAGGGTTCCAGGAATTCAGTATTTTTTCGAACCGGCCGGATGCCGCGCAGAAGCTTTTGGCGGATGATGCGGTTGTTCGGGTGTTTGCGAAATTTAAAAACAAGGACGTCCGGGGCAAGCCGGAAATGGCGCTGGAAATTGTTGATGGTGTCTTGTTGCTGAAGTTTCATCCGCTGGGGCAGCAGCTGGAGCCTACGATTTTTGATTTGAGAAATAACACGGCATTGATTGAAGATTTTCTGGAAGATATGCTGGTTGTGTGTCGGAGAATGGATAAAGTCGCCCAAGAGATCATCAATTAGAATCGACGGTCTCTCCTGCCTGATGATGCTGTTTTCATGCCTATTTTGAAATTGACAAGCAAAAAGATTTTGTTATAATAACGCCTTAGCAATCATTTTCCAAGAGTGCTAAAATTTAATTTCCGGGTGTGCTGTGGCCGAAAATCAGGAGAACAGCCATGACTCATCGACGAGAAGATAGTCAAAAGCGCAAAGAACATATTTTAGGCATTGTGGTGAATGAATACATCCGCAACGTCAGTCCGGTTAGCTCCGGTCTTATCAAACAGAAATACCGACTGGATGTCAGTTCCGCCACAATTCGTAATATTCTCGCTGATCTGGAAAAAGATGGGCTCTTAACGCATCCTCATACATCCGCCGGGCGCATGCCGACGGAAGAAGGGTATCGATATTATGTCGATTATCTGATGCATGAAATCTCTCTTCTGGAAGAGCAGAAGCAGCGGATTAAGGCGGAGTATGAGCAAGAGCGCAAGAATTTGGAACATATTTTGGAGAAGACATCGGAGCTGGTATCCGATTTAACGCATTATACCAGTATTGTCAGCGTGGAAGATCATAACGGCCGGGTCTTTTGTAACGGGGCGCGTTATGTGGTGGATTATGCGGATTATCAGGACTTGAAAAAGATTCAGGAAATTCTGACGCTGCTGGAACATAAAGAAGAAATTTTGGCGCTGATTAATCGGGAATTGCGCAGCCGGATCCAAATTTTTATCGGCCATGAATTGGCCTGCCGGAATATCGAAGATTGTTCGATGGCGGTTTCGCAGTATACATTGAGTAACGGGCGTCAGGGACGGATTGCCGTTCTGGGACCCAAGCGGATGAATTATCAAAAGGTTGTTTCAGCTCTTGATTATATGACGCACTTAATGAGAGAAATTTTTTAAGGAGAAGGCCCTATGGGACAAGACGGTCATAAACAGAAAAACGATGCCGCGCCCGACGATGCAAAGCATCCGGAATCCGAAAGCCGGCCGGCGGAGGTTTCGTTGCAGGAGTATCAGCAGATGAAAGAAGAGCTGGCCCGGCAGAAAGATCAGTATATCCGGTTATGTGCGGAGTTTGACAATGCGCGCAAACGGCAGGAGCGGGATCGCACGGAGTTCGTCAAATATGCCAATGAAAACTTGATTCGGGACTTTCTGAATATTGTGGATGACCTGGAGAGGACGGTTAACGTCGCGAAAGAAAAACATCAGGATTACGATTCGTTTTTGAAGGGTGTTGAGATGGTGATGAAACATGTCGGCAATCTTCTCAAACAACACGGCGTCCAGGTGATTGATCCGAAAGGACAACCTTTTGATCCTTACGCCCATGAGATTTTAATGCAGGAACCGACGGATCAGTATGAAAACGGCACCGTGATGGAGGCCTTGCAGAAAGGCTACAAGATTGACGAACGGGTGATCCGGACCGCCAAAGTCAAGGTGGCCCTGGCCGTTGCGGATTCTCATCAAAACAAAACGGAGAACCCGAAGACGGCTGAGCCGGAATCGGAATAGTTATTATATTTATCGATAAATTCATTTGAACGCAGGAGGTTAATTATGGCAAAAGCGATTGGAATTGATTTGGGAACATCAAACTCGGCAGCCTCGGTCATGGAAGGCGGACGTCCGGTGATTATTCCCTCGGCGGAGGGGGCGGGGGTGGCTTCCGGGAAGGCCTTCCCATCGTTTGTCGCGTTTACGAAAGACGGGCAACGCCTGGTAGGAGAACCGGCCCGACGGCAAGCGCCCATCAACTCGGAAGGCACAATCTATGCTGCCAAACGCAAGATGGGAACCGATGAAAAATTCAAGGTCTTTGATAAAGAATTTACACCACAGCAGATCAGTGCGTTTATTCTGCAGAAAATCAAGGCCGACGCGGAAAAGTATCTGGGAGAGACGGTCGAAGAGGCGGTGATTACGGTTCCGGCGTATTTTAATGATAATCAGCGTCAGGCCACACGCGATGCCGGTGAGATTGCCGGCCTGAAGGTTCTGCGTATCGTCAATGAACCGACCGCAGCCTGCCTGGCCTATGGTCTGGATAAGACCGGAAAAGATCAGAAAATTATGGTTTTTGACTTCGGCGGCGGAACGCTGGATGTCACGATTATGGAAATGGGATGGGATGAAGAAAATAAGGCGGCGACCTTTGAGGTTTTGGCGACCAGCGGAGACAATCATCTGGGCGGAACCGATATGGATAATGTCTTGATCGAGCATATCGTGTCGCAGTTTAAGTCCGAGTCCGGTATTGATTTGACCAATGATAAACAGGCCTTTCAGCGATTGCGGGAAGCCGCCGAAAAGGCCAAGGTCGAATTGTCAAGCACGATATCGACGGAGATCAACCTTCCCTTTATCACGGCTGATGCCGGCGGCCCTAAACATCTGAATATGACATTGGATCGGGCCAAGCTGGAATCTCTGGTGTCGCCGATTATCGAACGCTGCCGGGGGCCGATTGTGCAGGCCTTGAAAGATGCGGGAGCCAAAATCGGAGAGAAGATCAGTATTGACCGTGTGATTATGGTCGGCGGACCGACCCGGATGCCGAGTGTGCAGGAGTTTGTTCAGAAAGAAGTCGATCAGAAAATTGAAGGCGGCATTGATCCCATGGAATGTGTGGCGATGGGCGCGGCGATTCAGGCCGGGATCGTCAAGGGCGAGGCCAAAGAGGTTCTGCTTCTGGACGTGACGCCGTTATCGTTGGGTATTGAGACGATGGGCGGAATTTTTACAAAGCTGATTGAACGCAACACAACAATTCCTACCAAGAAAAGTCAGGTGTTTTCGACGGCCGCGGATAATCAGCCGGCGGTGGATATCCGTGTTCTTCAGGGAGAACGCCAGATGGCCAACGATAATACGGAACTTGGAAAGTTTATCCTGGATGGAATTCCTCCGGCACCCCGGGGCGTTCCTCAGATCGAGGTCACCTTTGATATCGACACCGACGGAATTGTGCATGTTTCTGCCAGGGATAAAGGAACCGGTAAGGAGCAAAGCATCAAAATTACCGCGCCGCATAAGTTGTCGGAGGAAGAGATCGACAAGATGGTCAAAGAAGCGGAACAATTCTCTGAAGAGGATAAGAAGAAAAAAGAAGAGGTGGAGCTGTTCAATCAGGCCAACAGTGTCGTTTATGCCACGGAGAAATCGCTGAAGGATTACGGCGATAAGGTGTCGGCCACCGATAAAGAAGCGATTGAAAAAGAGCTGAAAGGGCTGAAGGACAAAATTGAGGCAAAAGATAATGACGGCATCAAGACGGCGATGGAGTCGTTGCAAAAGGCCAGCCATAAACTTGCCGAGGAGGTTTACAAGGCGACGGCGGCCCAGCAGGCACAGCAGCAGGCCGGGGAGAATCCTCAGCAGGATGCGGCGGCTTCGGACAGCTCAAACGACAGTGGAAAGAGCGACGATGATGTTGTGGATGCGGATTTTAAGACAGAGTAAATGGATGTAAACTAGGATTTCGGAATCCCTTCGGCGCATCTGCGTGCGCGGGGATTCCGGAACCGGAGACGGCGGGGTTATGAAAAAAGATTATTATGAGATTTTAGGGGTTCCCCGGGACGCAACGCTGCAGCAGATTAAGAAAGCGTATCGTTCCAAGGCGTTGAAATATCATCCGGACCGCGTGGAGGCTGATCAAAAGAAAGCGGCGGAAGAAAAATTTAAAGAAATCTCCGAGGCCTATGGTGTTTTGTCTGATGCCAGCAAGCGGAAAATGTATGACCAATACGGGCATGCGGGGATTGATCAGAATTTTACGGCAGAGGATATTTTTAAAGGGGCGGATTTTAGCGGATTCGGTGATTTGGGCGATGTTTTGAATCAGTTCTTCGGCGGAGGCGGCGGCGGATTTGATTTTTTTGGGGGAGGTTTTGGCGGCGGAACCCATTCCCGCGGTCCTGCTCGCGGACGGGACATTCAGTATGAGGTGGAGATCTCTTTGGAAGAGGCCTACCGGGGTATTGAAAAGACGATTTCGGTGCCGCGGCATGAATATTGTCAGGCCTGTCAGGGAACCGGAGCCAGGGACGGGACTTCGCTCAAGACCTGTGAAACCTGCGGCGGATCCGGACAGGTGGCGGTCTCCAGTGGTTTTTTCCGGATGGTTCAGACGTGTTCTGTGTGCCGGGGGCAGGGCAAGATGATTCTGGAGGCCTGCCCGAAATGTCAGGGGCAAGGATCTGTCCGGGTGACCCGGAAGATTGATGTCCGGATTCCCGCCGGTGTCGACAATGAAACGCGATTGCGGGTTCGTGGGGAAGGCGAGGTGGGATCCGGCGGCCCCGGTGATCTGTATCTTTATATTTATGTCAAAAAACATGATGTCTTTCAGCGCAGCGGACAGGATATTGAAGTGCGCCTGCCGGTGAGTTATCTGATCGCGGCGTTAGGAGGGGAAATTTCTGTTCCGACGCTGGAAGGGCCGGTCAGCATGAAGATTCCCGCCGGAACGCAGAGCGGTAAGGTCTTTCGTCTGAAGGGAAAGGGAATGCCGCATCTGCGCGGCGGAGCAGTCGGTCATCAATATGTGCAGGTGATGATTGAGGTGCCGGCTCGATTGTCCGCTGAAGAAAAGAAATTGTTGTCTCAGATTGCGGATCTTAGAGGGGTGAAGGCCGGAGAAGAGCATAGTAAGGAAACGCCTCTTGACCGCGTCAAAAAAATCTTTAAGTAATTTACCTGCCGTCAAAATCTGTCGAAGAATCCGGGGAAGTCGATCCATGGAGCTTCATGAAAACAACATTGCGGTTTTACCGCCGGTCGAACACTGTTCGGCTCGTAACGATCAAGGAGTCAAAGGATGCCGACATATCAGTATGAATGTGAACGTTGCGGACATCTTTTTGAGGTCATGCAGTCTATTACGGATGCGCGTCTGACCGATTGTCCGTCTTGTCAAGCCAAAGGATCGGTGCACCGTCTGATTGGAAAAGGTGCCGGGATTATTTTTAAAGGAACGGGATTCTATGAGACGGATTACAAAAACCGCTCTTGCCCGGATGCCGGGCAGTGCCCGTCATCAACGGAAAATTCCGGCGGCTGCGGGTGCCAGGGATCCTGCGGACACTCAAGCTGACAGATGCCCCTGTTTTCTGATAAGCCCATAAACTTTTGTTTAGCAATAGTTTGTGCTGTGTGTGCTTTTTTTGAAAAAAGCAGTTTTCACTGGACTTTTCTTTTGATATGATTCTTGAGATCTTTTAATGATAAATAAAGAAAATTAAGAAAGAGAGGGGCCGGGTATTGTCCGGCCGGACGTATGACTGAGATTCGACCATTTCAAGCTGTTCATTATAACCAGAAAAAGATTCATGATCTGAACAAGGTTGTTTGTCCTCCCTATGACGTAATCTCCGAGGAACAGCAGAACGCCTTTTATCAACAGAGTCCTTATAATTTTATCCGGGTGATGCTGGCGAAGCGGGAGGCGGAAGAAACCAGGAGCAATAATTGCTATACCCGTTCCCGGGATACATATCAACAGTGGTGCAAGGATGAGATCCTGGTTCAGGATAAGACGCCGTGTATTTACTTTTATAAACAAGAGTATAAAATTTTGGGATCGCGCCACAGTCGTTTAGGATTTATCGCCCTGATGAAGATTCAGGATGAGGGCGCCTCCCGTGTTTATCCGCATGAAAAGACGCATGCTGCGGCGAAAGAAGACCGGTTTCAGTTATGGCAGAATCTCAACGCCAGCCTGAGCTCGATTTTTGTGTGTTTTTCCGACCGGGACCGCAAGACTGAACATATTTTTCTTTCTGATGTTGTTCAAGGCGAGCCGTTTATGGATATTACCGATGGGGATGGGGTTCGGCATATGCTCTGGCGTCTGGACCGGCAGGATTTGATCCAGGATATTGTCGCGAGCATGACGAGCCAGCCTGTTTTTATTGCCGACGGACATCATCGCTTTGAGGTTTCGCGCCGGATTCAGCAGTGGAAAAAATCTCAGAATCCTCATCATAACGGTCAGGAACCCTATAATTATGTAATGACCTATTTTACCAATATGGATAGCCGGGACCTTCAGATTTTTCCGATGCATCGGATTGTCAAGACTTTCCCGAAAGACATTGCATTTCTGGAAGAGTATTTTCGTATTGACCGGATTAAGACACGGGATGAACTGCAGGTCCTTTTGGCCAAGGCCGGTCAGAATGAGCATGCCTTTGGATTGTGCCGCACGGACGGAATGTGGTTGCTGCGCCTGAAAAACAAGCGTTTGATTGACCAGGTGATTACAGAAGGCTCCCCGGAGTTTCGACGATTGGATGCAACGATTTTGAAATTTTTTGTTTTCGACAAGATCGGTATTCCTTCTGAAGATATCGTTTATACCAAGGATGCGGATGATATCACACGGATGATTGATAACGGACAGGCTGCGGCGGGATTTTTGCTGAATCCGGTCAAGATCCGGCAGTTGAAAGAGATTGCATTAAACGGCGAAAAGATGCCTCCGAAAACGACCTATTTTTATCCGAAGTTATTATCGGGGCTGACGATCAGTCCGTTTGAGTAATTGAGCCGAAAACACAAGGCGGGGATGAGATTATGGCATTATTCGGCAGTAAGAAAAAATATACAGTCGTCAATGTGAAGAAACGCAATATTCCGGAAGGGATTTGGTCGAAATGCCCGGATTGTGAAACTCCGACGTATGTCAAGGCGATTCAGGATAACATGAATGTCTGCCCGCATTGTCAGCACCATTTTTCCCTTGGGGCGAGAGAGCGGCTGAATTTGTTGCTGGATGAGGGGACCTTTGAGGAGTTTGATACGGATATTATTTCAGGTGATCCTCTGGGATTTCGTGGCCCGAAGACCTATATTGACAAACTCGCTGAGGATCAGAAGCGGACACAGATGGATGATGCGGTGATCACCGGACGGGGAAAGATCTGCGGACGGGAGGTTTATCTGGCGGTTACGGACTCCCGTTTTATTATGGGATCCATGGGATCAGTCGTCGGAGAGCGCATTACACTGATGGTTGAGGCGGCGATAACGGCCCGGTGTCCGGTTGTGATTGTTTCCGGATCCGGCGGTGGAGCGCGCATGTATGAGGGACTGTTTTCCCTGATGCAGATGGCCAAGACATGTGCCGCACTGCGCAAGCTGCAAGATGAAAAATTGTTGTATATTTCGGTTTTGACCAATCCGACGATGGGCGGCGTGATGGCATCGTTTGCCGGAGTTGGAGATGTGATTCTTGCGGAACCCAGGGCGCTGATCGGATTTGCCGGTCCCCGGGTTGTGGAGCAGACGATCCGTCAGAAACTTCCGGACGGCTTTCAGCGTTCGGAATTTTTGCTGGCGCATGGTTTGATTGATAAGATTGTGGAACGCAAAGATCTGCGCGAGACGATCGCCTCCATTGTTTCGTTCTGCGGCCATGCCCGACAGAAAGCACAAGAGTAAAGTCCCTTAATTGTTGATACCAAAGAGAGCATACCATGGCACAAATCAGTCTGAAAAATTTAAGCAAGGTTTATAAAGGCGGAACAGTACGTGCTGTTGATAACGTGAATCTCGGGATTGAAAATAAGGAATTCCTTGTTTTGGTCGGTCCCTCGGGATGCGGGAAGTCCACGACCTTGCGGATGATTGCCGGGTTGGAAGATATTTCGGAGGGGCACATCTGGATCGGCGACAAACTGGTCAATGATTATCCGGCCAAGAACCGCGATATCGCCATGGTCTTTCAGAATTATGCCTTGTATCCGCATATGACGGTCTATGAAAATATGGCCTTTGGACTGCGCCTTCGCAAATATCCCAAAGCGGAGATTCATCGCAGGGTCACGGAGGCGGCCGAGATTCTTGGAATTAAAAAATATCTGACCCGGAAACCCAAGCGCCTCTCCGGTGGAGAACGGCAGCGTGTGGCTCTGGGCCGGGCGATTGTGCGTAAACCCCAGGCATTTTTGTTTGATGAACCGTTAAGCAATCTGGATGCCAAGATGCGGGTCCAGATGCGCACCGAGATTCATAAGCTGCGTCTGCGTCTGCAGACGACCTTCGTATATGTTACGCATGATCAGACCGAGGCTATGACGTTGGGAGACCGGATTGCGGTTATGAAGGGCGGAAAATTGCAGCAGTGTGCGGATCCGATTACGATTTATGATAAGCCGGTCAATAAATTTGTCGCCAGTTTTATCGGAATGCCCCCGATCAATCTGATGGAAGGGCGCATCATCAAGAAGCAGCGAAAATATTATTTTGATGAAGGCCAGTTTCAGGTGGAGCTTGTGGAAGCGATGTTTGATCGCGTTGCGGATCTTGAAGGCAAAGATCTGACCATGGGAATCCGGGCTGAGGATATTTATGATAAATTGTTTGTTTCGAATTCCACGCCGAACAATACGGTTAAAGCGACCTGTGAGGTTGTCGAACCCATGGGATCTGAGGTATACTTGTATCTTAATACCGGACGACATTCGTTTATCGCTCGGGTCGGAGCCCATAACCGTCCGGAGGTCAACCGGGATATGGAGCTTGTTTTCGATATGAACAAGGTGCACTTTTTTGATAAAGATACCGAAGAAACAATTATTTAGTTCCCGCATCCTTCCCGCAATATTGTTGTGCCTCATTCCATGCGGCTTTGTTGTTTTTGCCGCGTCTGTGCGTCCGTCTTTTTTTATCCTGTTGGGAATCTCTTTGGTTTTTATTATCGGCTTTCTTGTTTTTTTCCGGGGACGCCTGATCGTCGCCTGTGCCCGGTGCGAGGTTCGGCGTCAGGATTTTCTGGAACAGGCCAATCTGCTGGAATCGGAGATTGAAAAGGAACGCCAGGCCGTGCGGTCTCTTCAGAAGAAGATCGTCGATTACGGCCGGCTGAAAGATTTAGCCGAGGAGTTGAACAAGTCATTTTCTTTGGAGGAAACCTCCCGGGTCTTATCCGGTCAGGCCAGTCGCCTCTTCGGTCAAAAGGATATTACTGTCATCTTATATTTATTTCATTCCAAAACAGGAGAACTGGGCATCTCGGCTTCAAAGAAAGGCCAGATGGAAATTAACCTCAAGGCCAAGAAAGGGGATCTCTATGACCATTGGGTGGTCAAGAATCTTTTGCCGTTGATGATTGAGGATACCAAAAAAGACTTTCGTTTTGATTTCGACAAGGTTCAGACAGAGGATTCCCGTCTGGTGCGCTCCTTGATGAGTGTTCCGATGATGATCGGCAACAAGGCGATCGGTATTTTACGTCTGGATAGTCCGGTGCCGAATTATTTTCAACCGGAAAATATTCGATTGCTGACCACGGTTTCCGATTTGGGGGCGATTGCCATTGAGAACGCCCAGCTGCATGAAAAAATTGAAGATTTGGCGATTCGTGACGGATTGACCGGGCTCTTTTTGCGTCGTCATTTTCTGGAGCGGCTGGAGCATGAGATGAGCCGGGAGCGACGGCAAAACAAGCCGTTATCTTTTTTGATGATTGATTTGGATTATTTCAAGCGCTATAACGATATGCACGGTCATATGGCCGGCGATATTGTTCTTAAGACAGTCAGTCTGATGTTGACGGAGTGTTTTCATCAGCCCGGCAATATGGTGTGCCGCTATGGCGGAGAGGAGTTTGCGGTTTTTCTTCCGGAGGCCTCTGCAAAGCAGGCCTGTGATCTGGCGCAGACATTGCGCAAACAAGTAGAGGCGCAGACGATTGTTTTGCGTCGGGCCAGGACTAATATTACGATTTCGATCGGAATCGCGACCTTTCCGGATAACGCGCTGGTCCGCGATGAATTGATTGAGAAGGCGGATATGGCCTTATATGAGGCCAAACATCGGGGTCGCAATTGTGTGGTTTTGACGCAGTGAAGCTGAGGAGAGGCTCATGTCGTGGATGATGACGGTTGTGCTGATTATGTATACGCTGGGCGTGTATTACGCTGTGCGGGCGCTGGTGTCTTCGTATGAGTCCAGGGCTGAGATGGATGTCCTGAAGGTCAAAGAACTGTATCATAAAAATTTACTGCATCAGGATGAGGTGTTGGCGGAAAAACAGGTCTTGAAGGAAAAATTTCTTGAGCTGTTTACATTATATGATATGACCAAGGAGATTACCAAAAGTCTCAGCAACGAAGAGGCCATGGAGATTTTTGTCGATAAGCTGCGGGAAAATGTGGTTTACAAAGAATGCTATTTTCTCGATCCCCTTGCGAGCAATGATATCCAGGAGGCCAGGGACGATGCGCAGTCCTTTGTTTTCTCCCTTCAGGGGAAAAAAGAATTTTTAGGCTACATTGTTATAAAAGGGGCCCGGCAGCGTGATTATGACAAGATGGCCATTCTGACCAATCAGTTTGCCCTGGTTCTGCGCCGAATTTATTTGTATAAAGAAGTAGAGCGGCTGGCTATTACGGATAGTCTGACGCAGGTATTTACCCGGCGCTATATTATGGAACGTTTTACGGAAGAGCTCGCCCGTGTTCGTCTGAAAAACATGAAGCTGTCGTTTTTGATGCTGGATGTGGATTATTTTAAGCAGGTCAATGACCGTTACGGCCACCTGGTCGGAGACCGCGTTCTGCAGTCGGTCGCGACAAAAATTATGGAAAATGTTCGGGAAATCGATATTGTGGGGCGTTACGGGGGAGAAGAGTTTTGTATTGTTTTGCCGGATACCGATACGGCCGGTTCGTTGTATGTGGCCCAGCGTGTTTGCAAGTCGATCGCGGACAGCACGATTAAGGCCTATGACGCCAATGTGAAAATTACGGTCAGCATCGGAGTTTCATCATTTCCTGATGACGGCAAGAGCATGCCGTCTCTCATTGATAAAGCGGATTGGGCCCTCTATCAGGCGAAAAAACATGGGCGGAATCAGGTCCGGTGTTTTAATGTCCGGGGAAACTGATCTTATCCTGCCGTAAATCCACTGAAAACTGAAAACCGTCTTGCCAATCAAATTGTTTTCTTGTAGAATGCATTCTAATTCTTATTATTAATATTTATATATAACTTATGAAAAAAATTACCATCGGAGTTGATGTCGGCGGGACGAATGTGAAGTTAGGTCTTGTTGATGCTCAGGGGCGTGTTTTTTCCAGAAGTCGTTTGGTTACAAAATCTTACAGTTCTCAGCCAATTTCGCTGATTAATGCGATGGCGGATGAGATTCATCGGTTGCTTCAGGCGGACGGGCTTAAATCGTCTTGTGTGTCCGGAATCGGAATAGGGCTTCCCGGTCTGATTGATCCGATTTCCGGTCATGTCATTTTCCTTCCCAATATTCCCAAGTGGAAAAATATTCCTTTGCGCCGGATCCTGGAGAAAAAAACGGGTTTGGCGGTATTTTTGGATAATGATGTCAACGTGATTACATTGGGCGAGTGGCGTTTTGGGGCCGGAAAGGGATCGAAACATATGATCGGAATGACGCTGGGAACCGGAGTCGGGGCCGGATTGATTTTAAACGGGTCGTTATACCGGGGGCCGGGATTCGCCGCAGGAGAATTAGGGCATATGCCGATTAATTTAACAGGTCCGAAGTGCACGTGTCCGTCCTATGCGTGTTTGGAATCCTATGTGGGGAATCAACGGCTGATCAAGCGTGCCGTTAAACGGTTTCGGCGGCGGGATATTACCCTGGAAGAGATTTCGGACCTGGCCAAACGACAGGACTCAACGGCCCTAGCATTTTGGCAGGAACTCGGACAGCATGTCGGCAGCGCCCTGGTCGGGGTCGTGAATTTGTTGAATCCCGAAAAGATTGTCATCGGCGGGGGAATTTCCAAAAGTTCCCGATTCTTCTTTCCGGAGATTCGACGCCAGATCAAACAGCGGGCCATGCCTGTTCAGGCAAAGATGGCCCGGGTGGTCAAGGCCCGGTTAGGCGATGACACAGGATTAATCGGAGCCTCTGTTTTGGTGGACGCAGAGAGGCAGGCCCAACAAATCCGAAGGAAACGATCATGAAGCGATTATGCGTTTGTCTTGGCGTTCTGATGATGTGTATCGGAGTCCTGCCGACCTTGGCACAAGAGGAGGTTTCTCCGGTTGAAGTCAATGGGGACAATGTGACGTTTGATATCAGGGAACACAAGGTGATCGCCTCGGGGAATGTCTCGGTGATTAAAGGCGACACCCGTCTGGCCTGTGATCGGGTGGAATATTATCGTAAAACTCAGATCGCGCACGCTCACGGCCGGGTTGTGCTGGAACGCGGTAACGGTTATCGTCTGGAAGGGGAGGAACTGGTGTTTAATTTTCAGACGCTCAAGGGAGATTTTGAACGTCCGCTTCTGACCGCGCCGCCGTTGTATGGGGCCGGTCAATCGGTGGAACGCCAGAACGATGAGTTCTTTCGTATCCATAACGGTTTTATTTCAACCTGTGATTTTGATGTGCCGCAGTGGCGGGTCAATGCTAAAACGATCGACGTCTATCCGGGAGATGTGGCTGTGGCCAGGAATATGGTTCTGCGGATCGGGACGATCCCGGTTTTTTATTGGCCCAAATATACCGAAGATTTGAAAAACCGCAGCTCCATCGTTCGCATTACTCCGGGGTATCAGAGCGACTGGGGTGCTTTTTTGTTGACGCGATGGCGATTTGACCGGAATGAAAATTTTAAAACATTCGTGCATGTGGATTACCGGGAACGCCGGGATTTGGCCTGGGGAATTGATAACGCGTATCAGTCTGATGTGATTGGAAGCGGGGCGCTGCGGACCTATTATATGAATGAACGAATGATCAGTGCCGATCGGATCTGGGATGAACGTACAAGCCCGACGATTGAGCAGGAACGGTATAAAGTCGAGTGGCGGCACCGCTGGGAACCGGATGACTCGACCATGGTGATGGCCCAATTTTATAAGCTTAGCGATTCCGAAATTCTTAAGGATTATTTTGAGTCCGAGTATGAGCGGGATCCGATCCCGGATAGTTATTTTGTGATGACCCAGGGGCTGCGTTACGGCACGATCGGCGCTCGGGCGGATTATCGCGTAAACCGGTTTACTTCGACAGTGGATCGTCTTCCGGAATTGAGCTATACGCTTCCGAGTCTGGAAATCTTCGACACCAATGTTTATTGGAAAAATTCCACAACACTCTCCAGTCTTTGGAAAAAAAATGCCAGTCCGACCGATACCTATGCCAAGACAAAACGGGTGCATATCAATAATGAATTGTCGTATCCGGCAAAGGTATCGTTCGTGGAGGTTCGTCCGTTTGTGGGCACACGTCATACCTATTACAGCCGGACCAAAGAGCCCATGCTGCAGGATGTCGTCCGGGGCATTTTTCGAACCGGGGTGGATCTGAGCACGAAATTTTATCGGATTTATGAGACGCAGACCGATGCCTGGGGGCTTGAGATCAACAGGCTTCGTCATGTGATCACCCCATCCGTGGCGTATGAATATCAGGATGATCCGACGGTCCAAGCCTCAGAGCTGGATTATTATGACGCCATTGATGCCTATGGGCGTGTCCACAAAGCGGTCTTTTCTATCGAGAATAAGCTGCAGACAAAACGCAACGGTCAGAACGTGGATCTGGTTCGGTTAATTCTCTCGGCGGACTATGCCCTGAAACAAGATGCCGACCTGCCCAGCGGATACAACAATCTGGGGGTCGATCTGGAACTGCAGCCGTATGAATGGCTGGGGTTTTATTTTGACGCGACCCATAATCCGCAAGATGACGACCTTGTGGAAGCGAATTTTGATTTATACATTAATAATCCCGGCGATCGCTGGTATGTGCGACTGGGCGAACGGTATCATCATTTGGTCGACAATCAGTTTGAAGCCGAAATCGGGTGGGCGATTAATCCCAAGTGGTCGGTTCAATTTAATCAGATTTTTGATGGGGATACCGGAAAAAATGAGCGGCAGGATTTTATCATACGCAGGGATCTGCACTCCTGGTTGATGGACATTTCATTCAGCAACCGGAAGGATGACGGACAGGAAATTTTATTTATGTTCAGTCTTAAAGGTTTTGATGATGTAAAGTTTGAAGGCGGACACAGTTTCGGCGGCGGATCGGAAAAACCCGGCGCCCACTAAAACAGTATCGGCGTCAACGGCCGAGTCAATGATTCGTGTGGATGAGAGAGGGGTATTATGAAAATTGCGATTATCGGATCCGGGTATGTAGGCCTGGTCTCAGGAGTGTGTTTGGCCGAGATCGGTCATCATGTCGTCTGTGTGGATAATAATCAGGAAAAGATTCAGATGCTTCGACGAGGCCGGTCGCCGATTTATGAGCCGGGCCTTTCGGAGATGATGCGCGCCTTAATCAAAAAGAAGCGTCTTGGCTTCAGCACGTCGGTTTCCCAGGCCACCAAACAATCCGAGGTGATTTTTATCGCCGTCGGCACGCCCTCCAAGAAAAACGGCGACGCGGATTTGACCTATGTTGAAAATGTAGCCCGGCAGATTGCCCGGAGCATGACATCCTATAAACTGATCGTGGAAAAGTCGACGGTGCCGGCGCAAACCGGTGATCGGATTCAGCGGACGATTCAATTGAATTTACCGGCCAAATATCGATCCGGCAAACATGCCGTCACCTTTGATGTGGCCTCCAATCCGGAGTTTTTACGCGAGGGATCGGCGATCGGTGATTTTATGCATCCGGATCGCGTGGTCATCGGGGTGGAATCCCGTCAGGCGGAGAAATTACTGCGGGAAATTTACAAGCCGTTAAAGGCCCGGATGGTGGTGACAAACATCAAATCCGCTGAAATTATCAAGCATGCCTCGAATTCGTTTTTAGCGACCAAGATTTCTTTCGCCAATGCCTTGTCGCAGATTTGTGATCATGTGGGGGCCGATGTCCTAAAGGTTGTCGAAGGAATGGGATATGATAAACGGATCGGACGGAATTTTCTCAACGCCGGCATCGGATACGGCGGCAGCTGCTTTCCCAAGGATGTCGAAGCCTTTATTCGTTTGAGTGAAAAGAGCGGCTATAATTTTGAATTGCTGCGTCAGGCGCGTGAAGTGAATGAAAATCAGAAGAAGATGTTTTTGCGGTTGATTGAAGACAAGCTGTGGATTATTAAAGGCAAGGTGATCGGCGTTCTGGGGCTGGCCTTTAAACCGGATACGGATGATATGCGCTGTGCGCCGTCGATCGATATTATTCAGGGTTTGGTTGAAGAGGGGGCCCGTGTCCGGGCCTGTGATCCGCAGGCTCAGGAAAATGCCGCCGGAATTTTTAAAAAGAAGGTCTCCTTTTTTCAGGATCCTTATGCGATGGCCAAAGGCTGTGATTGCTTGCTGCTGCTGACGGAGTGGGCCGAGTTTAAGGATTTGGATTTTGACCGTATTGCGTCCGGGATGAAACAGACGATTATCTTTGACGGACGGAATTTTTATGCGGATCGGGATCTGACGAAAGCAGGCTTTGAATATTACGGAATCGGTCGGGGAGCGGCCGCGAAAGGGTAACAGAGATGTCGTTGAAACAGCGAATTCAAAATCGCAAGGCCAGAATCGCGGTGCTCGGGTTGGGATACGTCGGTCTTCCGTTGGCGGTAAATTTTGCCCGGGTCGGATTTCCGGTCTGCGGGGTCGATTGTGATGAAGACCGGGTCAATCGCGTCACGGCCATGCAGAGCTATATTGCGGATATTTCTTCGCAGCAATTGGCGGATGTCGTTACTGCGGGAACCTTGACGGCGACGACGGATTTTTCAGTGTTGGCGGATATGGACGTGGTGGTGATCTGTGTGCCCACACCGCTGAAACGGCGTTATACACCGGATGTCTCCTATATCACATCCGCGGTTCAGCTGCTACGGCGGTATTTGAAGAAGGGGGCGCTGGTTGTGATGGAAAGCACCACTTATCCGGGAACGACCCGTGAGCTGATTAAGCCGGGCCTGGAGCGGCCGGGATTTCAGGCGGGACGGGATTTTTTTCTGGCCTTTTCGCCGGAGCGTATTGATCCGGGCAATCAACAGTATGATGTAACCCGGATTCCGAAAGTCGTGGGGGGGCTGACGCCGCGATGCACTCAACTGACTGCCCAGCTGTATGAAACGATTATTCAACAGATTCACTGTGTGGATTCTCCCGAGACCGCGGAGATGACCAAGCTCCTGGAGAATTCGTTTCGGATTATTAATATCGGCTGGATTAATGAAGTGGCCATGATGTGTCATCATTTGGACATTGATATTTGGGAGGTGATTGAAGCAGCCAGGACCAAACCCTTCGGATTTATGCCGTTTTATCCGGGGTTGGGGGTGGGCGGACACTGTATTCCCGACGACCCGCTTTATTTATACTGGAAGGCTAAAAAATACGGGTTCAATTCCAGATATATTAAGTTGTCCGCGGACATCAATTCTCATATGCCGGCCTATGCGATGGGCCGGATCGCAGAGATGCTTCAGGGGCAGGAAAAGCGCTTGTCGGCGTCGCGGATTTTAATCGTTGGGGTGACTTACAAAAAGGATGTGAAAGATCTGCGCAAGTCTCCCGCGCTGAAGTTGTTGAGTCTTCTGCAGCATGAGGGATGTACGGCGGATTATTATGATCCCTTGATTCCGTATCTGGAGATCTTCGATATTCATCAGAAGGTCTCGGTGGAGCTGACCCCTGCGGTGATCCGTTCGTATGACTGTGTGGTCATCGCCACGGATCACAGTATCGTGGATTATCAAAAGATTTTACGTAACGCCCGGATGATTTTCGATACACGCAATGTGTATGCCGGATCCCGGAGCCGCAAAGTGGAGAGGATTTAGTTATGGCAAAGCGCAGGAAAACGGCGGTGATTACCGGCGGGGCCGGATTTTTGGGAAGTCATCTGTGTGATCTGTTTTTATCCGAGGGCTATCGGGTGCTGTGTCTGGATAATCTGATTACCGGCAGCCGGGATAATATTGCGCATAACGCGCGCAACAGCCGTTTTGAATTTATTCGTCATGATATCTCCCGGGAAATTTTGATCGCCGGGCCTGTGGATTATGTCTTGCATTTTGCTTCCCCGGCCAGTCCGGTGGATTATCTGAATTATCCGATTCAAACACTTAAGGTCGGAGCGCTGGGATCGCATAATACGCTGGGGCTGGCCAAGGCCAAAAAAGCCCGGTTTTTACTGGCATCGACCTCGGAGGTTTACGGAGATCCGTTGGAACATCCTCAACGGGAAACATATTGGGGTCATGTGAACCCGACGGGGCCGCGCGGGGTTTATGATGAGGCCAAGCGTTTTGCCGAGGCGATTACCCTGGCGTATCACCGTTATCACAAGGTCGACACACGGATTGTCCGGATTTTTAATACCTATGGCCCCCGCATGCGGGTTAACGACGGGCGGGTGGTGCCGAATTTTATCGACCAGGCGTTTAAGGGACAGCCGCTGACGGTTTTCGGCAGCGGACGTCAGACCCGATCGTTCTGTTATTATTATGATTTGATTGAGGGGATTTATCGGCTTCTGTTGTCGGAGTATACCGGGCCGGTCAACATCGGGAATCCGTCGGAGTTTACAATTTTACAGTTCGCCAAGCTGGTCAAAAAGATGGCCGGGTCGGACTCGGAGATTATCCGTCAGCCGCTCCCGGTGGATGATCCCAAAAAACGCCGGCCGGATATTACTCTTGCCAGAAGGCTTTTGAAGTGGGAACCGGTAGTGCCGCTGGAACAGGGGCTGGCAGAAACGATTCACTGGTTTCAAGAGGTGCGAAAGGAGAACAAGTCATGAGGGAACCGATATCGGCGCAAGATTTGGCGGCCTTTGAGTCTGAGATCGCTGAGATTTTTGCCCGGGGGGAAATTCGGGCTCCGGTGCATCTGCGCAGAGGCCGGGAACAGGCCTTGATTGATATCTTTGAACAAGAACAGATCGGCCATGACGATTATGTGTATGCGTATTGGGATGCCCATGAGTTGGCCCTGCTCAAAGGCGTGCCGCGCGAGGCCGTCAAGCAGGCGGTCTGTGACGGACGCAGTATTGCCTTGTGTTTCCCCGAGTATAAATTTTTGTGTTCCGGAATTGTGGGGAGTTTGATGGGGGTCGCGGTCGGAACGGCGTGGGCGTTGAAAACACAACAGCGGCCGGGCCGGGCTTTTGTTTTTTGCGGCGACATGTCGTCGGAAACAGGGATTTTTCACGAGTCGGTCAAATACGCCGTGCATTTTGATCTGCCGGTGACCTTTGTTGTCTCGGATAACGGCCTGAGCGTCATGACCCCGACACGCGAGGTGTGGGGTGATTCCAGGCCCTGGTTTGAGGATACGCGGTATGCGGCCAAGATTCGGTATTTTTGTTATAAGAATGAATATCCGCATTCCGGATTGGGATGGAAGATTAAATTTTGACCAGGACACAAGGACACAAGCGCACAAGGACACATAAAAATCACCAGAAAAAATAAAGGGTTTTATGGCTGCTGGATTTTAATTTTACCTGGGTCGTGTGTCGTTGTGACATTTTAAAAATGATGAAATATTTTGATGAATTAAAACGAACCATGGAATGGCTGGCCCAACAGCCCGGGACGATGTTTGTCGGGCAGACCGTGGCCGGTCCCGGAACATTCATGTATCAGACCCTGCGGGATCTTCCGGCGGACAAGACCCTGGAGATGCCGATTAATGAAAGTTTTCAGATGCAGTTTACGATGGGACTGGCATTGGCGGGCTATATTCCGATTTCTGTTTATCCCCGTCAGAATTTTTTACTGTTAGCTGTATCGGATTTAGTCAATATGCTGGATAAAATTCCGGCGATCAGTCAGGATCGTTGGCCGTGCCGGGTGATTATCCGGGTGGCCGCCGGGCCGTATGAGCCGGTTCATCCCGGGCATCAGCATATCGGGAATTATGCTGAGGCGTTTCGTCAGATGTTGACAACCGTTGAGGTCCGGGAATTGACGGAACCGGAACAGATCTTTCCGGCCTATCAGGAGGCCTATGAGCGTCCGGACGGGCGATCCACGTTATTGATTGAACACGGAAATTTTTATTCTCAGAAATAATCAGCCGATCCTGGTTAAGGAGATCGGCGGAAGGAGTGCCGTATGAAAGTTCTGGTTACGGGAGGGGCCGGATATCTGGGATCCGTCCTGGTGCCGCGTCTTTTAGATCAAGGGCATGATGTAACGGTTCTGGATAATTTTTTGTATCATCAAACACCGTTGCTGGATCATTGTCTGAATCCCCGATTGTCGATCGTGCGCGGCGATGCCCGTGATGAGGGTCTTGTCAAACGCCTGATGCAGACCGTGGATGCGGTTTTTCCATTGGCCTGCCTGACCGGCGCGCCGTTGTGCGATAAGGATCCCTGGGCGGCGCGTCAGGTTTTGTTGGAGACGGTTCGGATGGTTGCCGAAGCGAAACGCCCTGACCAGATGATCATTTTTCCGACGACCAACAGCGGTTACGGGGTGGGCGAACAGGGAAAATTCTGCACCGAAGACACGCCGTTGCGGCCGGTTTCGCTTTACGGGCGGTTGAAGGTCGAGGCCGAACAGGCGGTGCTGGAGGCCGGGGGGATCACCTTGCGGCTGGCCACGGCGTTCGGGATGAGTCCCAGAATGCGGCTGGATCTGTTGGTGAATGATTTTGTTTATCGTGCGGTCTTTGACCGTTGTATCGTATTATTTGAGGCCGGGTTTAATCGGAATTTTATTCATGTCCGGGATGTGGCCAAGGCCTTTGTTCATGGATTGACCTGTTATGATCAAATGCGGGGGCAGGCCTACAATGTGGGTTTGAGTGATGCGAATTTAAATAAGCGGGAATTGTGTGAGGCCATCAAACGGCATGTGCCGGAATTTTATATTGTGGAGTCGGCGATCGGATCGGATCCGGATAAACGCGATTATCTGGTGTCCAATGAAAAAATCGAATCCACCGGCTATCGTCCGGATGTTTCCCTGGACGAGGGCATTGCAGAGCTGGTCAAAGGCTATGCGATTCTTAAGCGTTATCAATATGCCAATATCTAGCGGCGTCCTGACGTTTGCCGCAGGTTTTTAAGGGGGAAGAATGATTATCAGCCGGACACCTTTTCGGATTTCATTTTTCGGCGGGGGGACGGATTATCCTGACTGGTTTCAGACCCGGTCCGGGGCCGTGCTGGGGACGACGATTGATAAATATTGCTACTTAACGTGCCGGTATTTGCCGCCGTTTTTTGATCATAAGTCGCGAATTCTGTATTCCCGTATTGAAAATGTCAAGACCATTGATGAGATCGATCATCCGGCGGTTCGGGAGACGTTGCGGTTTCTCGGGATTGACGCCGGCGTAGAAATTCATCATGACGGGGATCTTCCGGCGAGAACCGGGCTGGGATCGAGTTCGTCTTTTACCGTCGGACTTTTGAATTCGCTGTATGCGCTGTTAGGCAAGATGCCGTCCAAAGAGCAGTTGGCGGCCGAGGCGATTCATATTGAGCAGGACATGTGTCATGATGTCGTGGGGTGTCAGGATCAGACCCTGACGGCCTATGGCGGATTGAATTATATTGAATTTGGCGGCAACAATCATTTGAAGGTGCAGAAGGTGACGGTGGGGGAAGAGATTACACATAATTTGCAGGATCATCTGATGCTGTATTTTACCGGATTTTCGCGCATTGCTTCTGAAGTGGCGCGCCATCAGATTCGGAATATTTCACAGAAAGAACAAGAACTGAACACGATGTATGGGATGGCTCGGCAAGCCCTGGATCTTTTAAAAAACGGAAGGCTGGATGACTTCGGCCGGTTGCTGGATGACGGATGGCAATTAAAGCGATCGTTATCCGATAAGGTCTCGACGCCGCAGATCGACCAGATGTATGATGCGGCCCGTCGAGCCGGGGCCCTGGGGGGAAAGCTGCTGGGGGCCGGAGGCGGAGGGTTTGTTCTGCTGTTTGTTCCGCCGGCGCATCAGCCTCAGGTTCAGCAGCGCTTGAAGGGGTATTTGCGGGTTCCGTTCAAGTTCGAAGATTTGGGTTCACAGATTATTTTTTATCAGCCGAATACCGGCAAGGTCGATTAATCGTAACGGCAGGATGAAGTGATGACGCAGCTTGATGATGTGGATGTTTTATTGTTATGCGGGGGGTTGGGGACGCGTTTGCGTTCGACCATCGGGTCCCGCCAAAAGGTGGCCGCTGAGGTGGCGGGGCGACCGTTTCTCAGTTTTCAATTGGAACGCCTCTCGCAGCTCGGAATCCGGCATGTGATTTTGGCAGCCGGTTTCGGCGCACAGCAGATTGCCGAGGCGGTTTCCAATGATCATTTTGGAATGGATGTGGAGTTGTCCGTTGAGCCGGAGCCGCTGGGCACCGGCGGCGCGATTAAGTTTGCCCGGGATAAGGCCCGCGGCCGCAAGTGGATTATTATGAATGGAGATTGTTTTTCTCAGGTGGACTTGGCGGGAATGGTCCGTTTTCATGATGAGTGTCAGGCCATGGTGACACTGGCGGTTGCCCGTCGGGATGACGCGCATGATTATGGAACGATTGACCTGGATGCAGAAAACCGGATTCTGGCCTTTCGGGAAAAAGAGGTTCAGCAGACCACCGGCCTGGTCAGCGTGGGGGTTTATTGTTTTGAACACCGCGCCTTCGACAGGATGCCGGCTGCCGAGGTCTTTTCGATTGAAAAAGATTTTTTTCCGGCCATTCTGGATGAGGCTGTTTACGGATTTTTGGATGATGGGACCTTTCTGGATATCGGAACGCCGGAACGTTTTGCCCAGGCCCAGCATATTTTTAAGGGAGAGACGTCATGAATTTAGAAGCCCGACGCCAGCAAAGTGTTGAAACCAAGGCCGGATATAAGGTGCCGTTCGGCACAGTCTCCATTACGCCGGACGCGAAAGATCTGATTGCCGAAGCTTTGGAGACGACTTTTGTAACAAACGGACGTCGTGTCCGGGAATTTGAAGAGGCCTTTGCGGCATTGTTCGGTGTGGATTATGCCGTGGCCGTGTCCAGCGGCACGGATGCCGACGCCTTGTGTTGCGCGGCGCTGTATGACTTCGGGGCGCAGCGCGGTGATGAAGTCATTGTTCCGGCATTGTCGTTTATCGCCACGGGCAACGCGGTCTTTCAGGCCGGGCTGACGCCGGTCTTTGTCGATGTTCGGCGAGAGACATTAAATATTGATCCCGAAAAAATTGAAGCGGCGATTACCGAACGCACGCGTGCGATTATGCCGGTCCATCTGATGGGCAAGCCCGCGGATATGGATGCGATTATGGCGATCGCCCGCCGTCATCAATTGATGGTGATTGAAGACACCGCCGAGGCGCATGGCGCTCGTTATCATGGCCGACTTTGCGGAACGATCGGCGATATGGCGGCCTTCAGTTTGTATGCTGCGCATATCGTCACCAGTATTGAAGGGGGGATGATGATGACCCGGGACGCCCGGACGGCCGAGATTCTGCGTTCTTTACGGAATCACGGCATGGAAAACAAATTCGATTTCCGGCGTATCGGGTTTTCCGCCAAGATGAATGAGATCGAGGCCGCGGTCGGTCTGGGGAATATAAAGATTTTCGATCAGATTTTTAATAAACGTCGAAGGAATCTTCTTTATGCAATGGATCGGTTCCGGGAGTTCGAGGAGTTTTTTCTCTGTCTGAGCGAAGATCCGGGTGAAGTGATCGGTCCGCATGCCTTTTCCATTATTTTGAAAGAACACTGCCGTTTTTCCAAAGATGAATTTGTGGCCTTTCTTGATTCCCGGGGAATCGATTCCCGGAATTTATTTTATTCCATGCCGACGCAGTGTCCCAGCTATGCCTTTTTAGGATATCGGCTGGGGGATTTTCCCGAGGCTGAATATTGCTCCGATCATGGGACGCATATCGGAATTCATCAGGATATCGAATTAGACCAAATTGATTATGCGGCGGATTGCATCAGAGAATTTTTAGGATCACGGGTTTAAAAAAAGAGGTCGGTGAATGATCGGGCGGTATAAAAAAATTGCGGTTGTGTTGTTGAGCATGGGGATTCTTTTGGGCATTGCGTATCGTGTCTGGTTGTATCCGCGTTATACGGTGCCCATTCTGATGTATCATTATGTCAGCGAAGGTGACGGAACGCTGTTTGTCAAGCCGGACATCTTTGAGCGTCAGATGAAATATCTGCGGGATCATCGCTATAACGTGATTTCAATGGATGAATTTGTGGACGGCAAGCGATCCGGTCGGCATTTTGCGCATAACACGGTCGTGGTGACCTTTGATGACGGCCGCCGGGATAATTATCTGAATGCCTTTCCGGTACTGCAAAAATATCAGATCCCGGCCACAATTTATATGATTACCGGGTGGGCGGAGCAGAGCGCCTATTTAACGTGGGACCAGATCCGGGAGATGGCAAACAGCGGTATTGATTTCGGGGCGCATACACAGCATCATGTTTATCTTCCAGATGTGGATTTGGAGACTGCCCGCGCCGAGATTGTCGGATCCCGCGACGATTTGCTCAGAGAGATCCGGCGGCGACCGCGGCATTTTTGTTATCCCTCGGGCGGATTTACCGAACCGGTCAAGCGGATCGTTCGCAAGGCCGGCTATGATTCAGCCACGACTACCAATCGCGGGTTTGATCGTCATAATGTCGATCTTTATGAGCTTAATCGTGTCAAGGTGACCAATTCCGACGCGGTCAAACCATTTCATTTCTGGGGCAAGCTGTCCGGATACTATAATCTGTTTCGCAGTTCCCGGCGCGGCTATTAAAATTGTATGGACGCATCACATTTACAGCGTGTCTTGATCGTGAATCCCTTTGGGATCGGGGATGTCTTGTTTACCACCCCGCTGATCAAAAATCTTAAGCAGCAGATTCCCGATATTTCGTTGGGGTATCTGGCGAATGCCAGAACAGCGGATATCTTAAAGAATTATTCGTTGCTTGATAAAGTGTTTGTTTATGATCGGGATGAATTTCATCGGCTTTACCATCGGTCCAAATGGGAGTTTTTGAAGCGGACACGCTGTTGTCTCGATGAGATCCGGGCTCAGCAGTATGATGCGGTCATTGATTTGTCGATGGCAATGCCCACAGGTTTTTTGATGGCCCTGGCCGGAATTCGAGAGCGTATCGGTTTTGATTATCGGGGCCGCGGACGGTTTTTGACCACGCGTATTCCTTTGGCCGGCTATGAGGGGCGGCATGTCGTTGAATATTATCTGGATTTACTCCGGCGTCTGGGGCTGGAGGCGAAGCCGTTGGAGATGGATTTTCCGATGGGGCCTGACGACCGCCGTTGGGCCGCCGAGATTTTTCATCGTTATCATTTAGACAGTTGTGTGATTACGATTGTCCCCGGTGGAGGGGCGTCCTGGGGGCCGGAGGCGTCCCGGAAGCGTTGGCCGGCAGAGCGGTTTGCCGAGTTAGCGGATCAATTGGTTGAAACCTACGGGGCCAAGATTGTGTTGGCCGGCGGGCCGGAAGATAAATCATTGAGCCAGATCATTCAGTCGCGTATGGTCAATACGGCATTGGATTTTACCGGAGATCTGATGCCGGCGCAGAGTGCCGCGTTGTTTGCCAAAAGTCATGTGGTGATTACAAATGACGGCGGGCCGCTGCATATGGCGGTGGCGGCCGGCGCCAGAACCGTATCGATTTTCGGCCCGGTGGATGAGCGGGTCTATGGTCCGTATCCCTTTGCCGGGCATGGATGTGTCTCGATGAAAATTCCATGCCGTCCTTGCTATCACCGGTTTCGTGTGGCACAATGTGCCCATCTCGCTTGTCTGCAGGAGCTTTCGGTGGAGGATGTGTTTCAGAAAGTGAAGGATCTTTTGTAAGAGATGCGACAGAGAAGATCAGGGCGTTCGGACGCCTGTGATGAATTCGAAAAGGAAAGGGTGGGATGATGAGCGTTCCGTTTGTTGACTTTAAAGCGCAATGGCAGGCTGTTAAGGATGAGGTTCAGAACGGCATTGAAAATGTTCTGGTCAAAGGCAATTTTATTCTCGGTGAGGAAGAGAAAGATTTTGAACGGGACTTTGCGGCGTATTGTGATGTGCGTTATGGAACCGGGGTCAATTCCGGAACCGATGCGCTGTTTTTTGCCTTGACGGCCCTGGGGGTCGGCCCGGGCGATGAGGTGATTTTGCCGACGCATACCTTTATTGCCACGGCCTTGTGCGTTTCGTATACCGGGGCGAAGCCGGTCCTGGTCGATATTGATGAACAGACATATAATATGGATGTCGCGGCCTTTGAAAAGGCGATTACCTCCAGAACCAGGGCAGTGCTTCCCGTCCATATCTACGGTCAGCCCGCCGATATGGATGAGATTGTCGCCGTGGCCCATCGCCACGGCATTAAGGTGGTGGAAGACGCAGCCCAGGCGCACGGAGCCTTTTATCATGACCGGCGGGTCGGCTCGCTGGGGGATGTTGCGTGTTTCAGTTTTTATCCGACCAAAAATTTAGGGGCCTTCGGTGACGCCGGGATGGTGGTGACCAATGACCCAAAGATTCATGAAACTCTGGGGGCCTTGCGGGATTACGGCCGCCGGGGACGGTATGAGCATACGATTAAAGGTCATAATTCCCGTTTGGATACGATTCAGGCGGTGGGATTGTCGGCCAAGTTGAAGCGGCTGGATGAATGGAACCGGATGCGCCGGCAGGTTGCCGATTGGTATGCGCAGGAATTATCCGGCGTGTCGGAGGTTATTCTGCCCCGGATTAAAGAGGACCGCAGCGGGGTGTTTCATTTATATGTGGTCAGGGTTCCGCATCGGGATAAGGTCCTGGCGGCGATGCAGGAACGCGGGATCGGGGTCTTAATCCATTATCCGATTCCGATTCATCTGCAGGAAGCGTATCGGGACGCGGGGTATCATCAGGGGGATTTTCCTGTGGCGGAAAAGATTGCTGAAGAAATTTTATCCTTGCCGATGTTTCCGCATATGTCGCGCGAACAGGTTTGTGATACGGTCCGGGTTTTAAAAGAAACAGTCTTGTCGTTGTCATAAGAAAGGGGTCTTATGTCAGTTCCGTTATCAGTCGTGGTTGTCACAAAAAATGAAGAGCAGAATATTGATTTGTGTCTGGAAAGTGTTCAGGGCTGGGCGCAAGAAATTGTCATTGTGGATGATGAGAGTTCGGATCGGACCGTCGAACGGGCCAGCGCCTATACAGACCGGATTTTTCATCGCAAAATGGATGTGGAGGGCCGTCATCGGAACTGGGCCTATGCCCAGGCTTCGTGTGAATGGATTTTAAGTCTGGATGCCGATGAGCGCGTTACAGAGGAACTGCGTCAGGAAATCGCGCAGGTTCTTGCCGAGCCCGAGCATGCGCTCTACACGATTCCCCGACGCAATTATATCGGAGATTATTGGGTTCAATACGGAGGGCAATATCCTTCCGCGCAATTACGTTTGTTTCGTCGAGGGGCGTTTCGTTACGAAGAGACCTATGTTCATCCGCGCGTTTTTACGGAGGGGACGACGGGTCATCTCAAACAGGATATTCTTCATTATAGCTATCGGGATTTCGGGCATTTTCTGCAAAAATTGAACGGGCAGACGACATTGGAGGCCCGGAAATGGGCGGAGGATGGTCGTCGAATTACTATGGGCAAGGCGTTGTGGCGTGCGTTCGACCGGTTTCTGCGGACCTTTATTCGGAAAAAAGGATATAAAGACGGTTTTATCGGATTTATGGTGGCTTATTTTGCCTCACTTTATCAAGTAATTAGCTATGCGAAATATTGGCAGATAATGCATCAAAACAGCGGGAAGAGTTAGGGCAGAACAGGTTGAAGAATAGTTTGGAACGCCGGGGGACTTTTTGAATAAAAAAGTTCCCTTTTTTATTGTTGGTCCTGAAAATGTCCTTTATACTATTTTTTTGTAGATTCGTTGTGTGACGGGAAAAACATAATAGAGAAAGGTCGGATGAGTGTGAAGGTGGTATTTTTAGATCGGGACGGCGTCATCAATCAGTTTCCCGGAAATGGAAAATATGTGACCAGGGTTAAAGATTTTCATTTTTTGCCTGGAGCTCTTGAGGCGTTAAAGATTCTGACGGATCACGGATATCATATTTTTATTGTTTCCAATCAGGCCGGAGTCGGCAAAGGGGTTTATACCAAGGCCAAACTGGATCATATTACCCGCAATATGCTGCGCGATATCAAAAAGGCCGGGGGAAAGATTGCTAAGGCCTTTTTTTGCACCCATCATCCGCAGGATGGATGTGATTGCCGTAAACCCAAAACCGGTTCCATCGAACGCGGGCTTAAGATGCTCGGGAAAGATCTGCGCAGTGCCCGGCAGACCTTTTTTGTCGGTGATACCAAGAGTGATATCGAGGCCGGTCTCAAAGCCGGATGCCGGACGATTTTTGTTCTGTCCGGCCGGGAGGATCGGCGCTATGTGGCACGCAAATGGGATGTCAAGCCGGATTATATTGCCGAGGACTTGCTGGACGCGCTCAAAATTATTATTCCCAACGGTAAGCCGCTGCCCAAACGGTATTATTACAATTATCAAAGGACATCTGCGTGAAAATTCTGATCGTCTATGCCACAGCCGGAGCCGGGCATAAGAAGGCGGCCGAGGCGCTGGCAAATGCTTTACGGTCCGCGCATCATCATGAGGTGGTCTTGCTTGACGCGCTGGAATATACCAGTGCCGTTTATCGTCAATCCTATAGTCGAAGCTATACCTTTTTAGTGTCTCGTCTTCCATGGGCCTGGGGATTTTTTTTCATGCTTTCGGATATCCCCTGGCTTCGGCCGGTGATGACGCTCTTGCGCCGGATTCATAATACGCTTCATGCGCGCCGGCTGGCAGACTATTTGCGGCAGCAGCAATTTGACTATATTTTTTCCACGCATTTTCTTCCCAATGAGGTCTCGGCCTGGTTAAAACGCCGCGGACAGATTCGTTCGACCATTGTCTGTTGTGTCACGGATTATGATGTGCACCGCATTTGGTTGTCGCACGGGATTGATGATTATTGCGTGGCCTCAGACTGGACCCGGGACAAGATTTGTTCGCTGGGTGCCGGGCCGGATCAGGTGCGAGTGACCGGCATTCCGACGGATGAGAAGTTTTCCCGGGAGCGGGATACAGGTGAAGTGAGACGCCGGCTGGGTCTGGATACGGAGTTGTTTACCGTCTTAATCGCCACCGGCTCCTTCGGCATTGGGCCGATTGAGCAGATTGTTGATCGGCTCGACGGGATCCAGGTTCTGGCGGTCTGCGGACATAACCGCCTTTTGTATGAGGCCCTGAGCCGCAAGCAGCGGCCCGCCTTAAAAGTCTATGGGTTTGTTGATAACATGGATGAGCTGATGGCCGCGTCGAATGCCATGATTACCAAGCCCGGAGGGTTGTCGATTTCCGAATCGCTGGTCGTCGGACTGCCAATGGTCTTTTTTAACGCGATCCCGGGGCAGGAAGAGAATAACGTCCGGGTGCTGGCCCGGTATGGCGTTGGCATCAGCGGGCGTCCGGTCGATGAGATTGCCGATGTGCTCAAGGCCTTGCGGGACGATCCGCAGGCGTATGCTGAGGCAGCCGCACGGTCGAAAGCTCTGGGCCGGCCGCAAGCGGTTCACGATATTCTGGCCGTGGTTCAATCCAGCTAAGGCGTGGCCTCAATTAGTTTAAACTGATTGAGGACACGTCCTGGAGAAAAGGGGTTATGTGATGCAACGTTTAGCACGCACATATGCGTTTGTAAGTCTTTTCAGTGCCGTTACCGCGATTACCCTGCAAAGTTGGGTTTATCGGTATTTTATTTCCTTTGGTCAGAGTTTCATTCCTTCGGCCGTGGTGAATGCCTTGACGGCCTCTGCGGTTTATGTTGCGATTTACAAAGGGTTATGGGAGCTTTACAAGCGCTGGGGATGGAAGAAGGAATGGGAATGGGCTATTTTTAAAACAAAAAAAATCCGACCGAATCGATACCTTCTGGAAGGGTTTTGGTATCATGAGTGTGTTGACGGGAGCCGACCCGAATACCGCCGATTGGGGGTAACGGAGGTTCGGCAGACGTTTGATTCGATCAAATTTAAAGCGCAAAATTATAATGAAGACTTTAAGAAGAGCGGCAGGTCGCTGTGGAAGTCCAGGGCTATTGAGATGACGGATGACGGTGATATTGAATTCTCATACAGTGTCGAGAGGGCTGAAGCAGGAAACGATGATGATATCGTGTCGAAAGAAGGTTTGATGACGATTCAGATCAAATGGGACAAGGACGGCAATCCCATACAAATGGATGGCATATACAGAGATTGCGCGCCGTCCGATTACAGAGGATCGGTCACATGGCGTAAACATGTGCCCTGGGGACATCATTTTGAGCAGGCTTCAGGAATATCTGATTCCGGGAAAGAACAAATTTCGGGGAGTGCTGTATGAAGACCATCGGCATCATGGGCGCTATGACCGAGGAGATCGCGTTATTGCGTGAACAGATGGACGGCGCAGAGTTTGTCACCCATGGGATGCGTGAGTATGTCAGCGGGCGAATCAGGGGACAGGCGGTGACCGTTGTCTTCTCCCGCTGGGGCAAGGTCGCGTCCGCGTCAACGGCGACGACGCTGATAGAACATTTTCAGGCCGGGGCGTTGTTCTTTACCGGTGTTGCCGGAGCGGTGGATCCGGTGCTGAATATCGGCGATATTGTGGTGGCTGATGCGTTGATTCAACATGATATGGATGTCAGCGCCCTGGCCGGGATTGAACGCTTTGAAATCCCGCTGTTGGGAAAGTCGCGATTTCCGGCGGAGCCGTCCTGGGTCCAGGCGGCCAGTCGTGCCGCACAGGATTATTTAAGCGATGATCTTCGCCGGGATGTCGATCAGGAGATTCTCAATGAATTTGATATTCAATCGCCCCGGGTGGTGGCCGGAGTTGTGGCCAGCGGGGATCAATTCATCGCGGATCAGGCCGCGGTTGAGCGCCTGCGGACAGAAATCCCGGGTCTGCAGTGTGTGGAGATGGAAGGGGCGGCTGTGGCGCAGGTAGCCTATGAGCATCAAATTCCATCGGTGGTCGTGCGAACGATCTCGGACAAGGCGGACCACAGCGCAGCGCTGGATTTTCCCCGTTTTGTCGATCGGGTCGCCTCACATTTTACCTGCGGCTGTATTCTTCGTCTATTGGAATCGCTTCCGAAGGAATGAAAAGACCCGGGATCCGGGTTTGCATTTGGGTCAAGCCGGGCGATTCTGTCTTTTGTGGTAGAATATTTTCCTGTTGAAACTAGGGCGTGTCGTCAATTAGCTCAAACTGTTTAAAATGCATCTTTTTTACCATGATTGCGTTGCTTCGGCTTGAATTAGATTTGCTAGTCCTGCGCCTTAGGCGCCTTATCATGGTAAAAAATCTACAATTTATCCAATTTAACCTAATTGACGACACGCCCTAAAGAATCAAGCGAAACCGGAGCAGAGGTCTTCGGGAACGGATATGATGCAAGAGCAGATTCTACAAGTCGTGACCGGCCTGCCTGTCGAAGGCCCGTTTGATTATAAGCCTCCGGAAGGATTCTCCGGTTCGCTGGTGCCCGGGCAACGTGTGATTGTGCCCTTCGGCCGCCGTCGGGAGATGGGGTATATTGTCGGGCTCGTCTCGCAAAGCACGGTCCCGTCTCTTAAGGCTGTTATAAGGGTTCTGGACGCGTATCCGATCATTGATCCCGATTTGATGGCGCTGGCCCGCTGGATGGCCGCTTATTACGGATGTTCCGTCGGTGAGGCCATCGAGAAGATGATTCCCTTCGGGATTCGGCATCGCAAGTCTTTGGCCCTGAGTGCTCCGGCCGCGGAGTTCCGATGCCGTCAGGGAAAGGCCGCGATATCGGTTTTTTTATCTTTGGATGAAGACGCTGCCTGGAGGGCGGTTCTGGAGCGGGCGCGGGAGAGCCTCTCGCGCCGACAGGGGGTGTTGTTTTTGGCGCCGGATGCGCAGGCCTCCCAAAGGATTGTTGAGCGGGTTGCTTCAAGTTTGGGTCAGGATCCGGCTCGTTTGGATCAGGGAACCTCTAAAGAGCAGACGGCAGCCTGGCTGGCAGTGAAAAATGGCGAGGCCGGCTGCGCAGTGGGTTTGCGCTCCGCCGTGTTTGCCCCGATCAGGCATCCGGGATTGATCGTGGTGTTTCAGGAACATCATTATGGCTATCAGGAAGACCAGTCGCCGTTTTATCATGCGCGGGATGTGATTTTGGAACGGGCCCGGATTCAGGGATGTGATGTCATCTTTATGACGCCGGCGCCGACGGTCGAATTATGGTCGGGGGTTTCTGATGGACGATTTGAGCTGATTCGGTTTGAAAAATCCGATCCGGTTCGGGTGACACCTATTGACCTGACGAATTATAAACCCCGCAAGGATTCCGCGCTATCGTTTCCGGTCGCCAGCGCGGTCTCTCAGGCTCTGGAACAGCGAAAAAAGGTTCTGGTGATTTTTAACCGCCGGGGAATGTATACCGTGATCAAATGCGAACACTGCGGGCATGTCCTGCGCTGTCCGCGCTGTCAGGCCAACCTGAGTTATCATGAAGAGATCAGCGAGATGGTTTGTCCATCCTGTGATACGCACCATGGGGTGATTCGTAGTTGTCCCGAGTGTCGGCATGCGGGGTTGAACCGTTATGGGGAAGGGGTCGAACGGGTTCGGCATGATTTGGCGCGGTTTTTTCCCCAGGCCCGTCTGGCGGTCTTTGATCGGGAGAGCCGATCCTTTCCGCATCAGGTGGATATTGTGGTGGCGACCCAGGCGGTGATTAAGATGCTTGACCGGGCGTGTGTGGATCTGGCGGTGCTGCCGGATGTTGATGCGGAATTGAGCCGCCATGATTTTCGTTCTCATCAGGCGGTCTTTTCCATGGTGATGGATTTGGCCAAGGTGGTGCGGGATGAGGTCTTTGTGCAGACACGTCATCCTAATCATCCGGCCCTGCGCTGGGCGCGATCGTTTGCGATTCAGGAATTTTATGATGCAGAGCTTCGGGCCCGGCAGGAATTGGGGTTTCCGCCGGCCAGACATCTTTTTCAGGTGATGGTCCGGGCGAAAAATGAAGAGCATGCCCAACAGCAGGCCGATATGATTTATGAAAAATTCTTGGCGCTGCCTCATGATGGGTTTGAGGTGATGCCGCCGCAGCCGGGATTTCAGGCCAAGTTGCGCGATCAGTATCGGTATATTATAATGGCCCAGGCTCCCAGGGCTCTTGCGAGTATGGCGCATATTAAGACGGTCTTGAAGGCCGTGAAAAAAAAGCGCGGCGTGATTGTTACGGTTCATGTGGATCCGTAGGGAAAGAAGATAGCGAGGAGACGGGAGAAAACAGAGTAGACGGCAACGAAAACAGAAAAAGGGGGAATTAGATCAGAAGAGGTGTTGTTCAGGCTGTCTGTCGCGGATTTTTATCCCGCTTTTGGATACGGGTGATTTTTTTGCGTCTGATTTTTTGTTGTTGTCGTTTCGCTGTTGATGGCTATCTTCTATTTTCTCTAATCTTTTTTCTTAACAAAGTTTATGTCTATGAAAATTATTTTTTTTGGTTCAGATGATTTTGCGGCGGTGAGCCTGTCTCGATTGATTGACGGACCGCACCGGATTTTGGCTGTGGTCACACCCCCGGATCGCGCGCGCGATCGGGGCAAGGTGACATTCCTGCCCGTCAAACAGTTGGCCCTTGAGCATCAGATCCCTGTGTTTCAGCCGGAGGATCCTGAGGATCCGGGGTTTCGGGGCGAGATGGAAAAATTTTTGGCGGATGTCTTTGTTGTGATTGCCTATGGGCGAATTCTTTCCAACAATATTTTGCAGATGCCCAAAAACATGTGTATCAATGTTCACGCCTCATTGTTGCCGGCCTACCGGGGGGCCGCACCGATTAATTACGCGTTGATGGATGGACAGACGCGTACTGGGATTTCGATTATTAAAATGAATGAGCGGATGGATGCCGGAGAGATTCTTTGTCAGTCTGAAATGGCGATTGCCCCGGTGATGAATGCCCGGGATCTCAGAGAGGCCCTGGCTGATCTGGGGGCCGCGACACTGGTGCAGTGTCTGGAGGATATCGCCGCCGGCCGGGTTGTTGCTGTTCCTCAGAACGAGGCGCTGGTGAGTTTTGCGTCGAAACTGACCCGTCAATTGGAAAAAATTCATTGGGATCGACCGGCCCGGGAGATTCATAATTTGATTCGGGGGTTGGCCCCGCGCCCGGGGACCTACGGGATCTTTCATGATCGCCGTCTAAAAATTTTACGCGCGTTTGTAATGGATGAGGAACAGCATCAGACGCGCCCCGGAACGATCACAGACATCACGCCGCAGGGAATTGTTGTGGCCTGCGGGCAGGGACATCTGGTGCTGGAATATGTTCATCCCGAATCCTCCAAACCTATGAATGCCAGGAGTTTTGGTCTTGGTCATCACATTGCGGTCGGGGATTGTTTTAAGACCGAAAAATAATTTGCAACCCCGGGGTGTTGTGTTATAATCCTCTGGTTTTATTGGGGATGATAAAAAATCCCGGCTGTCCGTTGGGTTAAAAGGCGCTTGACCGGCGGATGGGTTTCCTCGCGCACTGTTTAATCAAAAAATTTATTATGCCGGAATTACGAAAAGATCCAGTTGTGGGGCGGTGGGTGATTATTGCCACGGAAAGGGCAAGGCGTCCCGGAAATTTTGTCTCGTATCAAGAGAATGCTTTTGGCGAGACCAAAGAGTGCCCGTTTTGCCAGAATCAGGATCCTGAGATTTATGCGATGCGTCATCCGGGATCCGGGCATGATCAGTGGTCGGTCAAGGTCGTTCCCAACGGCACGCCGATTTTATCCAGTGAAGTCAAGTTCAAGCGGCGCGGCTCGGGGCTCTATGATGTGATTAACGGCTATGGCGCCAATGAAGTGGTGATTGAAACGCCCGAGCATATTTCCAATATGGCGGATCTTTCCATTGATCAGATTCAGAATGTTTTTCAGACGTATGTGGCCCGTTTTCAGGAATTGGCGCAGCGATCCGATCTTCAGTATGTTTTTGCGTATAAAAATTATGGGGAAGCCGCCGGAAGCCGGCCGATCGGACATTCCCGATCCCAGGTCATTGCGGCTCCAGTCAATCCGTTGCGGGTCAAAGAAAAGCTGCAGGGTGCACAACAATATTTCAACTATCGGGAGCGGTGCTTGTATTGTGATATTGTGCGCCAGACTCAGGATGATCCTTCCCGTCTGGTTCGGGAGACGGAACATTTTATCGCGATTACGCCGTTTGCGCCGCGTTTTCCGTTTGAGGTTACGATTCTTCCTAAAAAGCATTGTTGTGATTTTATGGTCGGCGCGGCCGGTCTGGAGCAAGATTTGGCCGGTTTGGTGAAAGATGTCCTGATGCGCTTTAAAGTCGGTCTGGATGATTGCGCGTATAATTATGTCATTCAGACAGCCCCGTTACGTCATAAGCGTAAAAGCGGCACGAAATGGGAGACGATTGAAGAGGATTATCATTGGCATCTGGAAATGATGCCTCGTCTGGCACGGCCGGCCGGATTCGAAAAGGGAAGCGGATTTTATATTTGTCCGATTCCGCCCGAAGATACCGCAGAGTATCTTCGACGGGTTAACATCTCGGGGAAATGATTTATTATGGGTGAATTACGACGTGATCCGATTATTGGACAATGGGTAGTGGTGGCGACTGATCAGGAGTCTTTGACGCCGAAAGCCTATGAGCGGGATATCCGTTCCAAGACGCATCAGGCCGTATGTCAATTTTGTCCGGGACGGGAATCCCAGACGCCGCCGGAGGTGGATGCGATTCGTTTTGACGGATCTGCGGCGAACACCCCGGGTTGGACGGCGCGGGCTGTGCCCAATAAGTTTCCGGCGCTCAAGATTGAGGGAAGCCTGGATAAGCGGGGCATCGGAATTTATGATGTGATTAACGGAATCGGGGCGCACGAGGTGATTGTGGAAACGCCGGATCATGAACGGGATTTGGCGGATTTGTCGGCCCAGGAGATTTCCTGCGTATTGCGGTTGTTTCTTAACCGGGGCAAGGCACTTGCCAAAGATCCCCGGTTCAAGTATATTATGGTTTTTAAGAATTATGGCGAATCGGCCGGGGCTTCGGTCGAGCATGCCCATTCGCAGTTGATTGCCCTGCCGATGGTGCCCAAGTTAGTGAAGGCTGAATTGGAAGGCGCCGGAAACTACGCCAAATTTCGCGGACGGTGTTTGTTCTGTGATATTCTGGATCAGGAATATGCCGATGAAGATCGGATGATTTCGCAGAACGATAAATATGCGGTCTTTTGTCCGTATGTCCCGCGCGCACCGTTTGAAAGCTGGATTCTGCCGAAAGAACATGAGTCGGATTTTTTTCATCTTAAAGATGACGATATGATGGATTTGGCGGTGATGATTAAAGATGTGCTGCAGCGCATCAAGATTGTGCTGGGCTGTTCCTATAATTTTTATATCCACACGGCGCCAGTTCAGTATAAAGAAAAAGAAATGTATCATTGGCATATTGAAATCGTCCCCAATCTGGTTAAGATCAAAGGGTATGAATGGGGCACGGGATTATATATGGTTCCGACATCCCCTGCTGTGGCGGCAGGATATTTGCGGGATGTGGAATTTTCAACATGAAAGCGAAGATTAGAACGGCGGATACGGCGATGAGGTCGTGTTGCAGGATTCGTACTTCGAATGTTTAACAGATGAAGGAGGTTGTTATGGCAGTAAAAATCGGTATCAACGGGTTTGGGCGGATCGGACGCATGGTCTTCCGGGTTGCCAGTAAGAATGCTAATGTCGAGGTGGTTGGAATTAATGATTTAACCGACGCCAAGACGCTGGCTCATTTGCTCAAATATGATTCAACCCAGGGCAGATTTGACGGCACCATTGAGGCCGGGGATGGCGCGATTGTGGTGAACGGGACAGCCATTCCGGTGACCGCGATCAAAAATCCGGAAGAGATTCCCTGGAAGGAATACGGGGCTGAAATTGTCATCGAATCGACAGGGGTTTTTCGCAAGAAAGAGCAGTGCCTGATGCACGTTAAAGCCGGCGCGAAAAAAGTGATCCTGACGGTTCCGTCGAAAGATGAGATCGACAACACCATCGTGCTGGGGGTCAATGACAGTGAATTGAAAGACAGCGATGTGGTGGTATCAAACGCATCGTGTACGACCAATTGTTTGGCGCCGATGGTCAAGGTCTTGAACGATACCTTTGGGATCGAGAAAGGCTTGATGACTACCATTCACGCGTATACAAATGATCAGTGCATTTTGGACTTTCCGCACTCAGATCTTCGTCGTGCACGCAGTGCCGCGGTTTCAATGATTCCAACGACGACTGGCGCGGCCAAGGCCGTGGGTAAGGTCATTCCGTCGATGAATGGCAAACTTAACGGAATGGCTGTGCGCGTTCCGACGGCAGACGGATCCTTTACGGATTTCGTTGCAGAACTCAAGAAAGAAGTGACGGCTGAGGAAGTTAACGCTGCGATGAAAAAAGCGGCGGATGGCGATCTGAAGGGGATTCTTGAATACACAGATGAACCGATTGTTTCTATTGATATCGTCGGAAATCCGTCATCGTGTATCTTCGATTCATTGGCCACCATGGTGCAGGGCAATATGGTTAAGGTCTGCGGCTGGTACGACAACGAATGGGGTTATTCGAATCGTGTTGTTCAGTTGGCCGAGAAACTGGCCGCATAAGGGCGGGCAGTTGTTGTTTGAAAAAGGCAGGCTCAAATTTGAGCCTGCCTTTTTTGTTGTCGCAAAAAACCGCGGCCGGTTTAGGCCGTGGAGTTTCATCGCCGTATAGGCGTAACTTTGTGTGTGCTGGTCGGAAGAGGGCGTTCGGATAACGGCTTTTCCCCTTTGAAGTTCAAAAAATTCTGATATAATTTTGGACAAAGGAGAATCAAAATTTTTATAATGAAACAGGGTATTTGACTGTTTTATTTCACACCAATCGGCGCTGCGTTGCACGCTGGCCGTCTTTTAACGAGCGAATAATGAAAAAAACTGCCAGCCCTTACATTATTGTTCGGTCTTCCAGCATTCACTCCCGCGGAGTTTTTGCCCGGAAAGAGATCTCCGAGGGCACACGGATTATCGAGTATGTCGGAGAGAAAATCACAAAGGCCGAATCCGACCGTCGGGCTGAGACAGTTTTGCACGCCAGCAAGAACGACAAGACACTGGGCGCGGTGTATATCTTTACGTTAAATAAACGTCATGACATTGACGGCAACGTCTCCTGGAACACGGCGCGTTTGATTAATCATTCATGCGCTCCCAATTGTGAGGCTCAGTTGATCCGGGGGCATATCTGGATTGTCGCCGTGCGTGATATTCCGCGGGGAGAAGAAATTACCTATAATTACGGGTATGATTTTGATAATCATGAGGAGCATCCCTGCCGCTGCGGTTCGCCGAATTGTGTGGGATATATTCTGGCCGAGGAACACTGGCCGAAGCTTAAGGCCAAACGCCTGCGGCATCGTCCCAAACATAAATTAAGTCATCAAGAGATTATTGATCATCAAAAACGATTTCGGTCTCAGCCGGTTGTGCCGTTGGTGGTTGTGTTGGATAATGTCCGCAGTGCCCATAATGTGGGCGCGGCGTTTCGTATTGCCGACGGAGCTAAGGCGGAAAAGATTTTGTTATGCGGAATTACGGGCTATCCGCCGAACGCGCAAATTGCCAAGACGGCACTGGGGGCCGAGCGCAGTGTTCCCTGGGAATATTATGCGGATGTCTGCGAGGCTGTGCAGGAGATGAGGGCGCGCGGGTATCAAATTGTTTTGTTGGAGCAGACCGATAACAGTTTTGATTATCAGGATTTTGAGGCCAAACAACCGGTTTGTCTTGTGCTGGGAAATGAGGTCGACGGGGTTTCGGATGCGCTTCTTCCGTTGGCGGACCGGGCGCTGGAGATTCCGATGTGCGGTGAAAAAAATTCATTAAACGTTTCAGTGGCCTGTGGAATCGCGGTTTACCATATTGCGCAGTCCTGGCGGGCATCGCTGAAAACATGAGGTGGGAGTGCGCTACAGATCATCTGCCCGGCAGACGCTCTGAAAGACAGACAACGGGGCGCCGTCTCGGCTGGACATAAAAATCGGCATATATAACTCCAGGGAAAGGACTCGATATGGGAGAACAAAAACAGATCTTGATTATTGATGATGAGCAGGATTTTTGTCTGCTTCTGAAAGAGGCGATTGAGATGAATGAAGGGTTTGAGGTTGAGTTTCTCACGGATTCGCATAGCGCTGAAGACAAGGTGGCGCAGATGAATCCTGATCTGCTTTTGGTTGATAATGTGATGCCGGGCCGCAACGGTGCGGATGTCGTTAAGGCTTTGCGCAAGAACCCTCAGACCAGGACGCTTCCGATTATTATGCTTAGCGGCCGAGGGGAGATGGTGTTTTCGAAGAAACAGGGAACATTCCGCTGGCTTCCGAACAGAAAGATTGTTAAGGAAAGAGGAGAGATCTCTGCGGAACGGAATCCCGAACAGTTATGCGAGATTTATCAGGTTGACGAATATGTGTCCAAACCGGTCTCGTCCGAGGCGATTATAAGTATTATTCAGGAATTGCTTGAGCGTAAAAATAAATGATTGGATGATGGGGGGGGGTAATGGATCTTGCGTTTTTGGGAACCGGGTTAATGGGATCTCCCATGGCGCGGCGTTTGATCGACGCCGGCCATCGAGTTTCGGTCTTTAACCGGACCCGGGAGAAACTTCATTCTCTTGAACAGGCCGGTGCGTTTGCTGCGGATTGTGCCGGCGAGGCCATCGCGCGGGCAACCTGTGTGATTGTGATGCTGAGTGATTATCAGGCGATCTGTGATGTCCTGCCGCAATCTCAGGACGGTCTGGATCTGGCCGGTAAGACGGTGATTCAAATGGGAACGATTCTGCCGTCGGAAAGTTTGTCTTTAAAAGACTATGTGGAACAACGGCAGGGGGCTTATCTGGAAGCGCCGGTGCTCGGCAGCCGTGATAAAGTTGAGTCCGGTGGTCTGATTGTCATGGTCGGGGCCGCGCCCCGGGAGTTTGATGCCTTTTGTCCATTGTTTGAAATCTTTGGGCCGGATCCGTGCTATGTCGGTTCTGTCGGAACAGCGTCGGCATTAAAGTTGTCCTTGAATCACATGATTATTTCATTGATCACGTCCTTCGGATTGTCGATCGGGATGGTTGAACGAGCCGGGGTGGATCCTGAAATCTTTATGAAAATCCTGCGGCGCAGCGCCTTGTTCGCGCCGACCTTCGATAAAAAGTTTCCCCGTATTCAGAACGATTCGTTCAGCGATCCGAATTTTCCCGTCAAACACATGCTGAAAGATGTTGATTTGATTCTCACCCAGGCGCAGGATCTGGGGCTTCCCGTCGGTCTGATCCAGGGCATTGAAGGGCTGCTGCGTCAGGCGATAGAACAGGGACGCGCGGAGCAGGATTATTCTGCGATCACCCGGGTGATTAATCCGCGGTCTTCGACGGAAGAGTCATGAACAGGGCGGCACGTTCGCTGGGTCTTTGTGTTTTAGGGTGGACGGTTGTCCTGGCCAATCTTTTTTTGTACCTGGGGTATTCCTTCCATCTTTTATCTTCCGTCCCGGTGCTGATTCGGCGCCTGACGTCTCTTGTCTCAATGCTGGCTGTCTTTCCGTATGATCTTTTCACGGGATATTTCTCTGGGGAATGGCTTGCTCGGATGATCTGGGTGATGATCACCCTGATCTGTGCCGTTGGAATTTTGTTGCGGAATAAACTGGCCCGGGCGGTGTTTATCATTTTAAATATTCTGCAGATTGTCATTCTGGCGCATTTGGTTATCAGAACTATCGGCACGGATGCTCTTTTGGACATGGTTTTCAAGTTTTATTTTACCACTGTTGTTTCCGGAAGCTATATCGCCTATTTGCTTGTGCCGCAGGTTCGGCGCCGGTTTGATAGTGTTTCGGTGAAGGGGATCGGATTCCCGACGTTTTTGCAGCGTCCTTTCGGACGGGCGGTTGCCGCATCCGACGGAAAAAAGTATGCGAATCTGGCGTTAGCCTATTTTCGTCTGGAGCGTTATGAGGAGGCGGCCGAGGCCTTGCATCAGGCTCTGGCAGCTGATTCGGAGAATGCCGATTACTATTTTCATCTTGGTCTGGTTTGCTTAAAACAAGAGGATCTTCGTCAGGCCGCGGACGCTTTTGCGCAGGCGGTGCGCTGTCATCCCCTGTATTATGAAGCCTATTACAACCTGGGCGTTTTATCGGTCCGGCAGGGCTGCAGTCAGGAGGCCTATGAATGGTTTCTCAGCGCCTCTCATGTCCGACCCGGGGAGCCGCAGATTTATCGGGATTTGGGGGATGTTGCCTGTTCTCTTAAACGTTATCAGGAGGCCGCAGATTTTTTTCAAACGGCCGCTGCGCTGGGGCGGGCCGATGCCTATGCCTATTTTCGATTGGGGTGTTTAAAGGCGGAGCATCTTGGGCAGCCTCAACAGGCTCTGGAGGCCTTGCGGACGGCCGTTCAGATGGATCGGAATTTCTGCGAGGCGTATTTTCGTCTGGGAGAGGTTTGTCTGGCCATGCAGCGTTATAAAGAGGCCCTGCGGGCGTTTAAAGAGGTCCTTCGCCTGGAGGAGGATCACCGGCAGGGGCGGTATCAGCTGGGATTTGTCTATGCCATGCTGGGCGATAAGGCGGCCGCGAGACGTCACTATAATATTCTTAAACAGGTTGATCCGGAGCTGGCACAAAATCTTTCGATGTTGCTGGCGCGCTGAGCTGTTTTGTATAGAATAAACAGGATAAGCAATGCGGTTTTTCCCGATGGGAGGTGCGTATGAACAATCATTTCAGGCGGCGGCGGTATTTTGTGGATCCGTCTTTTCAGCTCAAGTTTGTCTTGAAATTTTGTCTCATCGTTTTGGTGTCATCCGCTGTAATCGGAACGGCGCTTTTCTTTTTTTGGCACAATTCCACGGCCGTTATGATTGATGGCGCCCGGAGTTGGCTTAAGCCGGGACCGGATTTTCTGCTGTTCCGGATGGCGGTGGTTTTATTGATCGTGACGGTTTTTTCATGCCTGGTCGGTATGGTCTTAACCCTGTTGACATCCCACAAGATTTCAGGGCCGATTTATCGGATTTGCCGGGAGATTGAATTGGTTCAGACCGGCGATCTGACGCGTCAGTTTCATATCCGGGATTCCGATCAGATGAAGGAACTCGCCCGCAGTCTGGCGGAGATGACACAGACCCTGCGGGAAAGGCACCTGAAGATCGGAGGGCAATGCCGATCGGTGTCGAATTTTCTGGAAGAAAAAAATCTCGGCGGTTCCAAAGAAGACCGTGAAAAGCTGTTGAAGATGATTAAAGAGTTTTATGAAATGCTGAGCGATTTCAAAGTCTGATTCAGCATCGTTGTTGCCTTTCTGCCGGTTTGTGCGCAGGCCCGATCTTGATTATTTTTTTCAAACCCTGTAAAATAAATAAAAATTTCTACCGGAAAGAGGTCCTGTCTGAACCGCTATATTTGTATCCATGGTCATTTTTATCAACCGCCCCGTGAAAATCCCTGGCTGGAAGAGGTCGAACTCCAGGATTCCGCCAGCCCGTTTCATGACTGGAATCAGCGCATTACCGAAGAGTGCTACGCTCCGAATACTGCGGCGAGAATTTTGGGCGCCGACGGCAAGATTGTCGACATTGTCAATAATTATAGTCACATCAGCTTTAATTTCGGTCCGACCCTGTTGAGCTGGATGCAGCGAAAAAAGCCTGAAGTCTATCAGCAGATCCTTGACTCCGATCGCCAAAGCCGGGAGATTTTTTCCGGCCACGGAGCAGCGATCGCCCAATGCTATAATCATATGATTATGCCGCTGGCCAGCGAACGCGACAAAGAGACGCAGGTGATCTGGGGAATCGCGGATTTTGAACACCGGTTCGCGCGCCGTCCTGAGGGGATGTGGCTGCCCGAGACCGCCGTGGATCTGGATACGCTTGAGATTCTGGCGGCGCACGGAATTGCGTTTACCATTCTGGCGCCGCGTCAGGCGGGTTTGGTCCGGAGGATCGGGGAGGAGGCCTGGAAAGATGTTTCGGGGGAAAAGATTGATCCCGGGCGGCCGTATCTGTGCCGTCTGCCGTCAGGCGCGACGATAACGATCTTTTTTTACGATGGGCCAATCGCCAAAGATGTGGCCTTTCGGAATCTGCTTCGGGACGGCCGGCATTTTTCCGACCGGCTGATGAGTGTGTTTTCCCAAAACGATGGGCCCCGGCTGGTTCATATCGCCACCGACGGGGAATCCTACGGTCATCATCACCGGTTTGGAGAGATGGCGCTGGCTTATTGTCTGGATCATGTGCGCCGGGACTCGCAGGCGGGGCTGACGGTTTATGGGGAGTATTTGGAACGTTTTCCGCCGGAGGATGAGGTGCGCATCTATGAGAATTCGTCCTGGAGCTGTGTGCACGGTATCGAGCGGTGGCGGGCGGATTGCGGATGCAATTCCGGCGGCAAACCGGGTTGGCGGCAGCAATGGCGAGCGCCTTTGCGTCAGGCGCTGAATGATCTGAGGGATCAGGCCGCGGTTCTTTATGATCAGATGGGCCGGGAGCTGCTGAACGATCCCCGGGCCGCGCGTAATGATTACATTCAGGTCGTTCTCCGGCGGGATGAGGCGGCCCGTCAGGAATTTTTTAACCGTCATTCTTCGCGGGAACTCAGCCGGTCCGAGCAGTGCCGTCTGCTGCATCTGATGGAGATGCAGCGCAATGCCATGCTGATGTTTACCAGCTGCGGATGGTTTTTCGATGATATTTCAGGAATTGAAACGGTTCAGATTCTGCAGTATGCCGCAAAAGTCTTGCAGTTGATTCGGGAGACCTCCGGCCGGGATTTGTCCGGGCCGTTTTTGGAGCAGTTAAAAGCCGCACCCGGTAATGATCCGCGTTACAGTGATGGACGGGTGGTTTTTGAATCGCGGGCGCTGCCGGCGGTGGTGGATATGAAACGCGTGGTCGCGCACTATGCCATGACCTCGTTGTTTGAGGACTATTCCGATGACGTCCGGATTTATTGTTTTTCGCTCAAGCCTCTGGAATACGACAGCGTTGCGAAAGAGGCGGAACGTCTGGCGCTCGGACGCGTGAGGGTGCATTCGGATTTGACCTGTGAGGAACGCACGTTTTCGTTTGTGGTTTTCTATCTGGGCGGGCATGATCTTTATGCCGGAATCAGTGAGCAGTTGTCGGACAAGGATTTTGCCGCGGTCAGCAAGACCCTGAAGCAATCGTTTCTCGGTGAGCGGAGTCAGGCGGCCATGGATTTGATGCAGCAGAATTTTGAGGCCGGTCCGTTTTCGCTCAAACATTTGTTCCGGGATGAACAGGCCAAAATTTTGTATCAAATGCTGGATTCGTCTTTGGTGGAGGTGGAGCGGTCCTTAAAAGAAATTCATGATCATCATTATCCGATTATGCGCGCGGTCAGAGAATTAAATATGCCGCTGCCCAAGGTTTTGGCCAACACCGTGCTGGTGATGGTCAATACGGATTTTTTGCATGTCGTGTCCCAGGAGGAAATCGATTTTGATCGTCTGGCGGCGCTGGTCGCGGAGGTCGCGGAATGGAAGCTGGATGTGGATGAGACCACGCTGGAGTTTTTCGTCAGCCGGCGGATGAAACATTTGATGGATGAATTTTATACGCCTCCGCATCCGCAGGCCCTGTTGGAGGCCATGACGCGGCTGCTTAAGACGCTGGAGCCCTTGCGGCTGCATTTTGATGTCGGCAAGGTGCAGAATCTGTTTTTTTCAATGTCCCGGACGGTTTATTTTTCGATGATGGATCGGGCCCGCGCAGGGGATGAGGAGGCCCGGCGGTGGACGGGATTGTTCCGGGAATTGGCCGGCCGGCTGAATGTGGCGATTGAAGAACAAGAGGGGGCGGTGAATGGATGAACCGGTGCTGACATCGCAGGCCCGGCAGCGGCTTCGTCAGATCCACGCGCTTTCGGCACGGCTTAATGCGCTGGAAGGCCGTCCGCACCGGCAACGGCTGATGGAGCTGGTTCGGCATCATGTCCGGGAGATTGACGAGCTGGCGCAACGGCAGGATCCGCATCATATTGTGGAAACAGGAGACTTGCTGATTTTATGTTTCGAGTTATTATTAGAAAGCGGCGCGGATATTGATGAGGTCACACGCGTGTGTTTTGAGCGGTATGATAAAAAATTAACCGGGTTGATTCAGCAGCACCGGCGGAAAATGGATGAGGGTTCCTTATGAACAGTTTATGGCCATTCCGATTGCGTTTATTCTCTTTTCGCGATTTTCTTCGTTTGTCGCTTCGTGTTTTTCCTGGTTCTTTTCCCGGTTCTTTTCTTCGCTCTTCTCTTCGCTCTTCTCTTCGCTCCTCTCTCTTTTCTATATTCTTTCTTGTGCCCTTGTGCCTTTGTGCCCTTGTGTCTTTGTCGGGCTGTTCCACCATTCCGATTATCGGACGTCAGCAGTTGTCGTTGATCCCTTCATCGCAGCTGGCCATAATGAGCCGGCAGAGTTTCGACGCGTTGCTGGAAGAATCCCGTTTGTCGCAGAATTCTGAAAAGACCGCCATGGTCGAGCGGGTGGGAGAACGCATCGCCCGGGCGACCGAAGAGTTTCTTTGGGATAACGGGCAGGGAAATAAAGTTCGGGATCTGGATTGGGAATTTAAACTGATTGAGGATCCTGACAATATCAATGCCTTTGCGATGCCCGGCGGCAAGATCGGGGTTTACAGCGGTATTTTAAAAGTGGCCGTTGATGACGCGGGGCTGGCGGTGGTCATGGCCCATGAGGTCGGTCATGTTCTGGCCAATCACGGCGGAGAACGCATGAGCCGGTATCTGCTGGTATCTCTGGGAGGATTATCGCTGGATTTGGCATTGAAAAAAAAGGAATCCGAAACGCGTCAATGGTGGATGATCGCCTATGGGCTGGGCGCAACGTATGGTTATATTTTGCCCTATAGCCGTCTTCAGGAAAATGAAGCGGATCGTCTGGGCATGATTTTGATGGCCATGGCCGGGTATGATCCGCATGCCGCGATTGATTTCTGGCAGCGCATGAGCGCGCAGGAATCCGGCACCCGCATGCCGGAGTTTTTATCAACCCATCCGTCCAATGCGACGCGCATTGCCGAGATGCGGGCCCGGCTGCCGGAGGCGCTTGGCTATTATCAGACAGAATAAAACAGCGGTCGTTGCAGGCCGCCGGTATTGGAGAAGAGACGGGAGTCCATAGAGGATGAAAAGATGAATCAGCGTTTGAAACAAGCGAACCGGGTAACGTGGGAAGGACTGATCCTGAATGTCGGGCTGACAATGTTGAAAATGACGGCCGGCATTTTTGCGCATAGCGGCGCGATTGTTGCGGATGCGTTTCATTCTCTCTCGGATATGTCGACGGACTTGGCCTTGTTGTGGGGGGTCAAGGCGGCCGCGCGTCCTGAAGACGACGATCATCAATACGGGCACGGACGCATCGAGACCATTATCTCGGCGGGAATCGGGATTTTTTTATTTGCGGTGGCCGGGGCGATTTTTTATGAAGGCGCGTCCAAAATCGTTCGTGTTTTTCAGGGCCACATTCCGCTGCGCCCGGGATGGGCGGCGGTTGCGGCCGCGCTGGTTTCGATTATTTCCAAGGAATGGATGTATCGCCGGACGATCGCGGTGGGACGGTCAACCCGGAATCGGGCCTTGACGGCCAATGCCTGGCATCACCGGAGTGATGCCTTTTCGTCCGCCGGTGTCATGATCGGAATCTTCGGGGCGATTGTCCTGGGCGAGCGCTGGCGGCTGCTGGATCCGATGGCCGCGGTCATCGTCAGTGTGTTTATTATTCGGGCGGCCTATGCGATTATCGGGGAGAGTTTTAATGAGTTGATGGATGGGGCGCTGACGGCGGCTCAGGAGCAGGAGATCCTGAATCTGGTCAACGCGGTGGAGGGGGCCAGTCATACCCATCGGCTGCGAACCCGCCGGATCGGCAGTCGGATTGCCATAGAATTGCATGTGCGCGTGCGGCCGGATTTGAATATCCGGCAGGGACATGATATCGCCACACAGGTTGAAACGGTGCTGCGGGACCGTTTCGGCGCCGGGACGTTTGTTTCGGTGCATATTGAACCGCTCAGGGAGGAAGACCCATGTCTGTAGAGACGGATTTTTCCGAGGATGTCCTGGCGGGCGTTGTCCGGCAGTGGGATCTGGATCTTAAACAGGTTCATCGTGAACAAGAGATTGCCGGCAGTCCGGAACGTTCGGAGTTTCGCGTGGTGATTGAAGACCGGCAGGAGCGGCTGTTTATTCTGGAACAGATTTTTTCCCGGACCCTGGACCGCAAACGGTTTATTGCCGGGACGCTGGCCCGATTAGCCGATAATGGTCTCGACGCGGTGATCCCCTATCGGAAGACCCGGGAGGGGAATGAGGTGGTGCCGGTCGACGGGATGTTCTGGCAGCTTCAGCCGTTTCGGCCCGGCCTGGCGCTGGAGCGTCCGGATTATGCCTTTGAGGAATGGCGGGGCCGGGTGCTGGCCGCTTTTCTGATAGATTTAAAATGTTCCGCCCTGCAGGAGGCGTCGTGGCACACCGAGGTCTTTTCACTGCCGCAATATATCACCCGGTTGATGAGCGATATCACGCGATGTGATCCGCAGTATCTTGAAAGGATTTCACCGGTCTTTGCGATGCTCCGGCAATCGTTTTTTCCGATTCACGACACACTTGAGACAGGATTGTGTCACGGCGATTATCATCCGATCAATGTCTTGTGGAGTTCCCGGGGAATCCTCGGGGTCATTGATTGGGAGTTTTGCGGGAATAAGGTTGAAATTTACGACGCGGCCAACATGGTCGGGTGTCTGGGGATTGAACATCCGGACGCGCTGGTCTCGGGATGTGTGCTGCGGTTTTTGCATGATCTTAAGGCTGCCGGGATTTATACGCCGCAGAGTTGGTCGTCGTTCTGGGAGCTGTTGATCGCGATCCGTTTCGGGTGGATGGCCGAATGGCTGCGCAAAAAGGATCTGGAGATGGTCGAGATGGAGTGTGATTATTGGGAGATTCTGGTGAAGAATAAAAACACGCTGAAAGAGGCGTGGGGGATCATAGAGTGAACAGTGACGAGTGATCGGTGAACAGGGAGCCGTGAACGGCGAAGATGAAATAGCGGGAGAAGATTTGGAAAATATAGTCGGTATCGAGTATTGAGTTTAAAGCGAAAAGCGCAGAGGGCCGTTTTGCGGGTTCAGGGTTTATAAGTTTATGGGTTTAGGGGTTGATAAACCGCGAAACTTATAAACCATAAAATTGATAAGTGCCTGATTTTGAAGTTTTGTTTTTTGACCCAATATCCAACACGTCTGATTCTTGAGACATGAGACTTTTTTACAAAAGGAATCTGTTATGCTGCCCAAAATTATTCCCCTGGGGATGATGATCTGCGACATGGTCATTCAGGATGTCAAGACGCATAAGAAGTCACTGATCGGGATCTTCAGTCAGATTAATGCGACGCAGGCTCCGGTGTGTCATCCGCGGATCTCTGTATTTGTGGCCTTGACCGAGGGCAACGGCCATTATCCATGCGAACTGCGCTGTATCCGGGATGATGACGACCAGTTGATTATGAACGCCAAAGGAGCCCTGGATTTTCGTGATCCGGTGCAGGTCCTGGAGCTGGTCTTTGATTTGAACGGGCCGGCATTTCCCACCTTCGGGCGTTACCGTTTTGAATTTCTGGCCGATGGGGTCGGTCTGATTTCACGAAAATTTAATGTGGTTCAGGTTCAGCCGCCTGAACAATCGTGACAAGGGAGAAACAAGATGAAACAAATGGGATTATGGATTATGGGTGTCTGTTTGATCGCGGGATGTTCTTCGTCCATGCCGGTTACAGAGCAAAAAGACGGGGCGTATCAGACCGAGATTCTGATCGGACAAAAACGTGCGGCCGTGTTGAAAGCGGCGGAAGCGGTCTTCGGTCAGCCCAAAGAGAGCGGCGCGATTTTTAAAGATTCGGATTATGAGGTCGAGTCCCGACGCTACAATTTTACCAATGTCTCGGACTTTGTGATGTATTTTCACAAGAATATTTTTATTCAGGCGGGCCTGATGCCGGTGGAGTCGCCCGAGTATCCGCCGCTGAGGCCGGACTATAAAGGAATCTCGCAGGATAAACCGGGTCCGGTGCTGGGCTATACGATCTTTATGGATGATCAGGAAGTGGTGCTGGACACGATTCAGCCGTGAGGATGTTTGCTTGTTTAGAAAGGGCCTGATGGTTTTTGTGCAGGGCGCGACGCCCTCGGCGCGCCGTATAGAATAAAGAATCGCCCATTTGTCCGCCGGGATTTTGGCAGAGAGGGCGCCTGACTGTCGGTAGACAGGCCGATCCTTGCATCAGCGTCCTGCCAGCGACATGATGACATCAATGATGATGGCCAGCGCCGAGAGGATAAAGATGCTCAGGTAATTCCAGTTTTCGTGTGAACGCTCGATCGAGGTCAGCAGATACGTCAGGCCTTCGCGGTCTTCCCGGGTTAGCGGCTCCTGTGTCTGGAGTTTGGCGATAAGATTTTGGGCGTTAATGGCGCGTTTGCGTTTGCGTGAGATGTGGTAGCGAAACAGAAAAAAAAGAAAATTGGTGATGACCGCGACATACCACAGGGCGCGCACCAGCAGCGGGCTGAAATACTGCACCAGAATGATCGCGCGGAATGAGACCGCGGAGATCAGTCCGATGAAAAAGGCGATGGTTGCCACAGATTTTGGGAAGGCCCTGGGAGCGCTCATGGGTTTATCATAGAGGGTTTTGGGGGTTTTGCAAGACTGCGTAGCAGATATTTTTCCTCACCGGAGTTTTTACATGCAGAGCGTGACTCCTCCGTCAAAAGTCCGGCGGACTGACGGGCGCGCCGATTAACGTCACGCCGGACAGAATCGAATGTTTTTTAACGGATCGCCGGGGGCGCCTGCAACGCCGCGCCTGACGCTCAAATCAACCGCGCCACGCGGTTGATTTGTAGCTGTCCATGCGTCTTGTTGGCCCTCTTCACTGTGCCCAGTCCTCTAGAATGCGCTCAAGCTTCTTGAAATGTAAGCGAAGTTGTGTGAACTCATCTCCGTCAACGTACTTGGCGTGTGCATCTGGCCGACCACAAGCATTGATCTCTTCGAGAATCAACTCTGTCTTGTTCTTCTCCATTTCAAAGATATTCTGAAGCGACGCCCATTCACGCTTGATCACGGAGATGAGTTCCAAGAAGAACAGGGGAGAAGAATCCCTTGCCAACAGGACGTCGATATCGCTAGTGCCAACGGCATCTCTTCGTTTCTCTGGAATGGCCTTGACGACGAATTCCCCAGCCTTCCTTCGTCCGTGGGCGGCACGAAGTGCGTTGCGTACGGCAACACGAAGCAACTTTTCAATACGATTTCGGCGAGCGGAAATCTCCGCCACTTTCTCATCATCAGTTAGGTTCAGGCGTTCATACTTGTGGAGATTGTCCAAGTATTCACGAAGTGCTTCGATGTTGAAGCTGTACCCATGCTGGCTATGGGAGATTAACCCATAACCAATCAGGTGCTTTGTATAGAGGGCATGATCTTCTGCAAACTGGGAGAATGTAGCTTGGTCTCCCTGGGCAAGGAACCTGAGCATGTCGTATTCGTCTGGATACCAATCCCGCAGCACACTCACAATCATTGCAAGGTAGTCGATTGCCGTCCTCTTGAAACTCGCTACGGCTTTGTTGTAAAGAGCACGATCCACTTGGATTGGGCGGTCACCTTGACACATCTCGTGCACTTTGCTGCAAAACTGGCGCACGAGAAACGGATGTCCACCAAAGTCCTCTACAAGCTTGGCATAGAGCACTTCGTCGAAGTGCAGACCCATATATCGACCGAGTTTTCTAACCATTTCTCGAGTCTGTTCAACAGTGAATGATGGTACGTACTGACTTGGAATTGATCCGAACAGCGGGTTCTCATGTCCGGCTATGATGGACTCTTCTACACAGCTCGGGTTCGTGCCGACGAGCATATATGTAAGGACTTCTTGATTCCTCTGGTAGAACCCGCGAAGAGTCTGCCAAAAATATACGAAATCGGAACCCTCGCTCCAGTGTTTTGACGAAGCGGTACGTGGGGAGATTCGCTCAATCTCATCGAACAGAATAAGTAAAGGCTGGCGTTTCTTGGACTGGTAAATGCCGAGGAAATCCTCTGCGAAACTATCCGCAGCAGATTTTTCCGTGTATCTGTCTCCCGGCTTAATGCGGTACTTGGATCCACGAGCCGCCTTGAAGTCGTGCACAAGTTTCTCCAGTAACTCGTACCAGCGGAGACCATGGATGGACGGGCTTTCGCAGTCGATGGAGAGAAAGGATCCATCATGCGCTTTCAAGTGTCTTTCAATTGCGTATATGAGCGAAGTCTTCCCGCTCTTCCTGAGTCCGAAAAGACCTGTATGCTCTCCTGCTCTATGTTTGTTGATTATCTCTTGTAGCAAATGGCTACGCCCAAAGAAATACAGGTCTTTTCGCAGTGGAGAGAGGAATCCAAACAGATCGCGGGTATAGAAGTGGGAGCGGAAGCGATTCCGAAGAAAGAAGGCATCATGTGGTGAGCACAGTTCGGAATACGTAAACGGAATGACAATTGGCTGTTCCGGATCTGTTTTGAGGAGATCAGTTACCTTTCTCTCCGTCTCTGGGTCGTCACTGACAAGGACGCGACAGACGGACTCAACCCGTAGGTCGGAAATCTGCCTTTGAGCACTATCAAAGACATCAAGGCTTCTTGGTTCGAAATTGGGGTACGGACTAAGGACAACTATGACTTCGCGCTCAATGTTAAACATCTCGGAGAACATCCGAGTCGGCTTCATGAGGAAGTAGTCGTACTCTGAGGCAGCCAGACGGAGATGGGAACCGCTCGATGTTAAATACCATTGAGTTGCCAAGCGTTCGATCAACTGGCGATCACGGCTCGAGAAGCGATCGATGAGGAACTGCCGGTGGATGCCGGGATTAGTTATCGTTTTGTCGATTTCAGGCATTGTCAGTTTCCTCTCCTTATTATGGGCCGTTGCCAGCGCGCGTAGCGCGCCTGCAACGATCAAGCTAAGGGGCAAAAGCGCAGCTTTTGTCCGCTTGAGCGCCTTGTTAGACGTTTAATATATTGTGTTCTCTAGCTTTATTAGTCCAAACCTTAGTTTTAATTTTTTCTTTTTGTATAAGCTTTACTCGCCATAAAAGATCCATTAAGAGTATAGCAACAGCAAAGCAGAAGCGATTTTTTGAATCAGATTCATGTTCAATGTCCTTGGGACCTAGCCAAGGGAGATTATTTGATAAATCTTTTATTTTTTGAGCATTAAAAGAAACACCTTTCCAACTATGACTAAACTCATTTCTTATTTTTCTTATTATTTGGAGTTCATCAAATTCGTTTTTTTCAATTAATCCGAGAGAATAAGACGCTTTTATTCTTGCCGAAAAAGTACCTAAAGGTGCATTAAAGCCAAACAGTAAGTCTTCGGTTTCTTTAACATCAGCTAAAAATGTCCTTAACATTTCTAGTAGCCTTTCATCAAGGTAGGCACCAGCTGCAAGGACAGCACCTTTATCGCTTTCCTTATTAAATTCATTAAGAAATTCTGAAAATTCTTTTATTTCTGGTTCAATTTTTTTCATATTTTTTTTCGTCTAACAAATAATATACGACGTTCCCATTGACCGTCGTTTTTTTTATATCTTCAGAATTATACAGTAATTTTCGACGGGTTTCACGCCATTTTTGCGGGCTATAAATATTAGGTAAATATTAGGGACAGACACGAATTTGTGTCAACAGTGACCGAAAGAAATGCCTGTCCTCAATATTTTATGCAGGGCGTGACCCCTCCGCCAAAAGTCCGGCGGACAGGCGGCACCCCGAGGTTCCGGAAAGACACGCGCGTTCTTTCCGGATTTTTTGATTTTCGTCTACAATCCCGCGTGATCTTCGTATACAATGCAGGGTATGAATCCGTCCCGCACACAGCTTGAGTTCCCCGAGGTGAGGGTGGTTGAGGCCTCAGCCGGGTCCGGCAAGACCTTTGCCCTGGCCAGGCGTTATGTTCAGCTCGTTCTGGATGCGCGCGCGTCCAGTCATGACCTTCCCATTCGCACGATTCTCGCGATTACTTTTATGAAAAAGGCCTCGTTTGAGATGAAGCAGCGCATTCTGGCGTTTCTCAAAGGACTGGCCCTTCAGTCCATGCCGGCGCATGAGGCGGCGGATATCCTTGCGCCCACGGGTCTGGATGCCGACGAGGCCTCTCGCCGGGCCTTTGAGGTGATGGAGACGGTCATTCATCACTATAATTTTTTTCAGGTGCAGACTATTGATTCCTTTATCAACGCCCTGCTTTCGGGGTGCGCGTTCAAGATCGGTTTGTCCGCGCGCTTTCAGATCCGGCAGAATCCCCGTAATGATCTGGCCGCGAGTCTGGATCGTCTGATTGAGCATGCCATGCATGATCCGCGGATGATGGATCTGTTTACGAATTTTCTCGACCAGTATCTGCTTCTGGAGAACAAAGGCAGCTGGTTTCCCAAGAAAGATATTCTGGGCCTGCTCAACGCGCTGTATCATCAGCAGAATTCTTACGGCATGGAGTTTGTGACTCATGCGGAGGCGCCTGGAGTGCTTGAGCAGATGGCCGGGGTTCTCAGAACAATGCGCCGGCTCAAGGAGATTCTGCCGGTCAAGACGCACGCGACCTTCCGTAAAACTTTCGAGAAATTTCTGACGCAGTACACGAGCGCCTTTGATTTTGACCGGGTTTCGGATTTTTTTCTAAAAGACGCTTTTCCGGCGACCGGCGGGGAAGAGCCTTCCGCCGAGGTTCAGGAGTTGTGGGATGATATTCAATCGCGTCTGGGTGTCCTGGCCGAATCCGAGGCCGCGCAGTTGTTTGATCCGTATGTGGCGGTGTTCCGGGAACTGATGAAGGAATTTCAGGCGCGTGCCGCCCGGGATGATGTCTTGTTTATGGAAGAACTCAACCGACGGGCACGGGCTCTGTTTGATGAGGGCGGGATCACGGTTGAGGAATTGTATTACCGTCTGGCCATGCGGTTTCGTCATTACATGATCGACGAGTTTCAGGATACCAGCCGTCTGCAGTGGGGCAATCTCATGATGATGGTGGAAGAGGCCTTGTCCACGGGGGGGTCATTGTTTTATGTGGGCGATAAAAAGCAGGCGATCTACGGGTTTCGCGGCGGTGAGGTGGAATTGTTTGATGAGGTTCAGGAGGATTTCCGGCATTTTCATGTCCGGCCCGAGCGGTTGACCAGGAATTACCGCAGTTATGAGGCCGTGGTGAAATTTAACAACGCGGTGTTTGATCTTGAGAATCTGAATCGGTTTATCGCGGCGCGAGAAGAGATGGACGGAGAGAAAAAAGGGCGGCGTCAGACCGCGTTTGTGTTTCAGGATTCCGAACATCAGCGTCTGGCTTCGACGTTCGCGCATTGCGCCCAGGACTTCCGGGATGACCGGCAGGGCGGGCATGTGGCGTGCTGCCGTATTGAAGGCGCCCGGCGTCAGGAACGGGATGAGGCCACCCGTCAACAGGTCGTGACACTGCTGACGGACCTGCACCGGCGCTTCGCCTGGAAGGATATCGCGGTGCTGACGCGCAAAAACAGCGAGGTCGAGCAGGTGACCGGCTGGCTGATGGAGGCCGGGATTCCGGTCAAGTCCGAACGCACGGTTAACATGACGGAGAATTTTGTCGTGCAGGAACTGATGGCCTTTTTGACATTTTTAAACTCTCCGATTGATGATCTGGCCTTCGGCCGGGTGATTCAGGGCGAGGTGTTCTGCGCGGCCGCGGGATTGACGCCGGATCAGACGCGAACCTTTCTGTTTGACCTGCGCCTGCGCGATGCGGCCCGGCGGGGACAGGGGGCGCTCTACCGGGAATTCCGCAAGGCCTTCCCCGAGGTGTGGGACCGGTTGATCGCGCCGTTTTTTCGGTCGACCGGATTTTATCCGCTGTATGAATTGTTTGTCTCGATCCTGACCGAGTGGCGGGTGCTGGAGCATTTCGGCGATCAGTGCGGTTTTGTCATGAAGTTGCTTGAGGTGATGAAGAGGTATGAAGAAGAGCGCTGCGACTTGATATCGTTTCTGGAGTATTTTGACGGGATGCGCGCGGACGAGGCCTTCGTCAATGTGGCGGAGCTGGATTCGGTCGAGATCCTGACCACGCACAAGGCCAAAGGTCTGGAATTCAAGGTGGTGATCTTGCCGTTTGCCGCCATGCAGATCAAGCCGGGAACGCGCAGCAGCGCCGGAGATGGTGAACTGGGTCAGCGTTCGTTTATGATGAACCGCACCGGTGGAGGCATGGAACTTTTGCGGATTAAAGAAAAATATCTGGGCTACTCCGATCGGCTCTATCGGATTTACCGCGCGCAGGCCGTCGAGGCCCTGTTTTCGGAATTGAACAATGTGTATGTAGCGTTTACGCGTGCCCGGGAGGAGATGTACATCTTTGTGCCTGAGCGCAGCGGCTCGGGATTTAACATTTTAAATTTGCTGATTCCGGAAACCCTCTGGTCGGATGGAGAGACAGGGATTCAATCCCTGGATCCTGCGGATCCGGTTCCGGCACAGGCGAACACGGAGGCTTCTCCCGGAGTGACGGTGCTTCCGGTCTCACGGTATCGCGACTGGATGGGGTATCTTGCGGATGAATTTTTGCCGGAGCACAAGACGCCGCAGCGGAGTCTGCGGGCCCGGCGGGGAGAACGCCTGCATGAGCATCTCGCGGCCGCGAGGACCAGCGAAGACTTGGATCGTTTGCTGGCGTCCTTGCCGGCCGACGCGCCGGAGGGGCCGACCCTGGCCGGGGTGCGGCAGGCGCCGGCCTTGCAGTTTTTGTTTGATCCCGGCGCACAGATTCTGACCGAGCAGGAAATCGTTGACCGGCGGGGATTTGTCAAACGGGTGGACCGTCTGATCCTCCGCGACGATGAGGTGCTGGTGGCGGATTACAAGAGCACGCGTTCGTCTCAAGGGTCGGACCACGCGCAGGTGCAGGAGTATGTGCGGCTTGTGGCGGATCTGTATCCGGAACGACGTGTGCGGGGGGTGCTGGTCTATTTGGACAGTCTGGAGTGTGAGACGGTCAATCAGTGATCAGTAAGCAGAGTGATCAGTGAGCAGGGAACAGTAATCCGGGGGCAGTGAGCAGTGAATAGATCAGGATGACTCATCACTGATCACGCATCATTGCGCAAGGGAAATGATCAGGGATGGCGTTTTGGTTTTGACTCATGCGATGATCTTTATTCGCTGAGCATTATTTTTAACGAACCAGGGCGTGTCCTCCCGGATCAGGGTCGGATTTGATTTTATCTCTTATCGTTCATCAATCTATGTTCTGGGGGGGACAGAGGAATACATGAAGCAGGTGGTTACCTACAGTTTTTGTGAGCCGTTTTTGGAGCGCTTCACGCAGGATTTGGTGCAGGATTATCAGGACCGTGGTCAGGATTGGCGACGGATTGCGATTGTCTTCGGCGGGCATCGCCCGGCCCTGTTCGTCAAGCGCCTGCTGGCGGCCAGGATCGGCCGGGCCTTTTATCCGCCCCGGTTTTTCAGCATGGATGAATTCATGGGCTGCACGGCCGCCCGGAGCGAGGCCTTTGAGCCGGCCGGGGATCTGGATCAATCGTATGTCATGTATCAGCTGGTGCGCCGGCATTGTCCGGAACTTTTAGCCGGCCGGGATTCCTTTGCCCGGTTTCTGCCCTGGGCCGGGGAGATGGTCTCGTTCATTGAACAGCTGGATCTGGAGGCGGTGGACAACGCGGCCCTGCAGAATGTGGAACGCAACGCGCAGATCGGTTACGAGGTTCCCGAGGAGATTAACCGGCTGCTGCGCCACATCACTGTCCTGCGTGAGGCCTTTCATCAGCACATGCGTGATACCGGACACTACACGCGCGGGTTTCAATACCGGCGGGCCGCTCAGACAATCGGACAGGTTTCATTTGATGAATTTGATACCGTGCTGTTCGCGAACTTTTTTTATCTGAATCGTTCGGAGCAGACCGTGATTCAGACGCTCTATGAATCCGGCCGGGCCCGGCTGTTTTTTCAGGGGGATGAACGCCGCTGGCCGGTCTTGACACGGATCGGCCGGGTGCTGAACGAATCCATTCGGGAAGCGGACCAGGTCCCCTCACCGTCGTTTGCCTTGACGCTGTATCGCGGTTTTGACGTGCACTCGCAGGTCTGTCAGCTGCGGGAGATTCTTAAAACAATTGAAGACTGGAACCGCACGGTGATTGTTCTGCCGGAACCGGATCATATCATTCCGCTGCTGTCGGAAATCGGTCCGATGATCCAGGACTTCAATATCTCCATGGGCTATCCCTTGAAGCGCAGTGCCGTGGTCTCTTTGCTGGAACAGATCTTTGAAACACAGCGTCAACGCACCCGTGATGACCGGGGATATTACGCCAGGGAATATTTGAAACTGCTTAAACATCCCCTGGTCAAAAGTCTGTCGCTGCATGAGGACGCCCAGACGGTCCGGGTCTTGATTCACAAGGTGGAGGAGGTGCTGACCGGTTTAATTGATGATCCCGAAATTTCCGGGAGCGTTTTTATCAGTCTCGACAAGGTGGAGTCAAGTTCTGTGCTTGTGGAGCAGGCGCGCGTGACGCTCAAAGCCATGGGGATTGCCGTGACGGCACAGGCGTTACGGGCCATGCTTGAAGAGATTCACCGGCTGTGCTGCCGTTGCTGGGAGGGGCTCGGCAATTTCGCGGCGTTCAGCCGGGTTCTGCGGTCCTTTCTGGATGTCCTGGCCCGCGACAGTGTCATGCGGCATTACCCGCTGAACACCCGCGTGGCCGGCCGGATCGCGGCGCTGCTGGATGAGATCGACGCGGCGGCCTTTGTTGACGAGGATTTTCCGGAGCAGGATATTTTTCGTATCGTCATGGAAAAAATCGAACGCGAGATGGTGGCCTTTCACGGGTCTCCGCTCAAGGGGCTGCAGATCCTGGGACTGTTTGAAACGCGTTCGTTGAATTTCGATCATGTGATCGTGATGGATGCCAATGAAGGGGTGCTGCCGCGGCTGCATACACAGGAGGCCCTGGTGCCCCGGGATGTCATGGTGGCCTTGAATCTTGACCGCATGGAGCAGGAAGAGGAAATTCAGCGTTATGGATTTATGCGTCTGATCTCCTCGGCCAAGCATGTTCATTTGATCTATCAGGAAAATCGTGAACGCGAACGCAGCCGTTTTGTCGAGGAGCTGGTTTGGGAACAGGAGCGCCGGAGCCGTCGGATCGGCTGTGTTGAGGCGGTGCGCACCGGTTTTCTGCTCAAGCCCGGTGCGGGGCATGCCCCGGTAGTGAAGACCCCGGCGATGCTGGATTTTTTGCGCGGTTACTGCTACTCCGCCTCCAGTATTAATACCTATCTTCAGGATCCGATGGCGTTTTTTCATCAGTATGTACTGGGGTTGCGCCTGCAGGATGATTTGCTGGATGAGCCGGAAAATCGGCAGGTCGGAACGTTCATCCATGAGGTGCTGGAGGAAATCTTTCGTCCGTGGATCGGACGCCGGCCGGAGGTGGATTTATCGCTGTGTGTAACGGCACAAAAGATTCTGGATCAACGGTTTCAGGATCGTTTTGCGCGCAGCGGGCGTTCGGATCTGTTTTTCTTAAAGCGCGTGATGGATGAGCGTCTGCGGCGGTTCATGGAGGCCGAGATTGAGCGCTGTCGGGAGGTGGCTGAGATTATGTGTCTGGAGAAGACGTTTTACGATACCGTTGTCCTTCCGGCGGGGGAAATGCAATTTGTCTATAAAGTCGACCGGATTGATCGTTTAAACGACGGAACGATTGTGCTGCTGGATTACAAGACCGGCTCGTCGGATGTGCTGCCGGGCAAGTGGGAGGAGGTCCGCGCCCTGAGTCCGGACCGCCGGGAGATTTATGAAACCGTCAAGTCATTTCAATTGCCGCTCTATTTTCATTATTTACGCAAGACATTTCCGGAGGAGATGGTTGACACGGGTCTCTATAATGTGAGAGACTGTCACATCAAGTCTTTTTTGGGGTCGCGCGCCCAGGCGGCGTCTGCCGAGATTGATCAGGCGTTTCTGCACGCCCTGAATTTTGTTATCGCCGAGATTCTGGATCCCGGGATTCCTTTTACCGCAAACGGTTGAGGATGCGGCCGCATAAAACGTATCGGGCATGGGATGAGGATTATGATGAAAAAAATTTTTTGGATGATGGCGTTTGTTGTATTCTGCAGCACCGCAGCGTTGGCCGAGACGGTTCGGCTGGAAAACGGGATGGAATTCGAGGGTCGGATTTTTGAGGTGACCGACGATTATATCCGGATGTTTTCCGACGGAGAGATTCTCAAGCTGCGGTTTCGCAACATGGATATTGATTCCTCCGAGAAATACAGAGATTATGTTCCCAGGCCCTATGACGGTCCGGTGCGCGTCGAGCGGGAACCGGCGCCGCAGCCCAAAACCTATCGCGACTACACCCGTGAGGGACTGGATTATGCTCAGCAAGGTCAATTCCCTGAAGCCATTGCCGCCTTTAACGAGGCCATCGACATTCGGGATGATGTTTGGGATATCTATCTGTTTCGTGCCGGAGCCTATCAGCAGGCGGGACGCCTGGATAAGGCCCTGGAGGATTATACGACGGTGATTACCCGGAATCCGCGCGACCCCGATGCCTATGCCCGGCGGGGATGGGTCTATCAGTCTCAGGGGCAGTGGCGCAAGGCGGTGCGGGATTATTCCCGCGTTCTGGAACTGGATCCCGGCAATATTGAGATCCTGATGGAGCGCTATAATATTTACAAAGAGCATGAACAGTGGTGGAAGGCGAAAGAGGATATTGAGTATTTGATTGCCCTGAGTCCTGATCAGGGGGAGCCGTATGTGGATCAGGCCTTTTTAAATTACCGGATCGGAAGTTATTTTAATGCCTGGAAGAGTGTCTATGACGCCGGCAAACGCAAGGTCAGGGTGCCGCCGGAATTTATTGAAATGTTGAGTCAGCGTTATGAGGATCCGTTTTTGCGAAAACAGGAGTCACAGCCTAAACCCACCGCCGGTCAGGCGATTAAAGGCGTGATTGATGATTACTGGGTCTGGATTGTTCTGGCCTTGATGACCGCGCTGTTGGGGGTGGGTGTTTTATTTCTGCCGTCCCGTCCCCGGGGAGCGCTTCGCTTTTCGGCCGCAGGTTCACAACAAGAGCCGGATCAGGAATCGCCGGATGCCCAGGAGCCGCAGAGGAATGATTTGTTTCACATCGTGGTGTTTAAGAAGGCCTCGTTCAGTAAGCGTTTATGCGCCGGGCTGTTTGACTTTTTTATCTTCAGCACCCTGGCGTGGGCGGTTCAGTTGATGACAACAATGGATGTCTTTGCGGCGGCCCTGGCTGTTTTGTTTTTTTTCCGGGATTCCTTCGGAGCCAGTCCGGGCAAGAGTCTGGTGGGGCTGCGGGTGATTGATGATCACGGGTACCGGGCTGTTTTTCTGCAGGGATTTATTCGCAATTTCCCCTTTGCCTTACCGTTGATTATTTTTTATGTCTTGATTTGGGGTGCCGGGTTTGAGATGAATCTTGTCGGGCAACTGGCCCTCGCCGGAGTTTGTCTGTTTTATATCCTTGAATCCGCATGGACAATTTTTTCAAAAACCACCGGGCGCCGGATCGGGGACCGCATGGCCGGAACCTTTGTCCACGATCTGCATCCGGAATGGTGGCGGTGGCCGTTTATGGTGATGTCCGCCATACTGGCGGCCGGGTACCTTTGCGGCATGGTTGTTTTGAATATGAAGTTTAATCAGACCTTTCTCTATCAATTGAATCCCATGCGCTACTATAACAGTGAACGCCGGTTTTCGTTTAAACGCCTCAGCGGTTGGGACATTAATTCCTCGGGAGACGGCGGTCTGCTTCTGACGAATGAGGAAATGGGCGGGTCAATCCTGTTAATGTATAACGCGGAAGTTCGGGATTATTCATTGGATTTATGTGTGTCGGCCTTTAATCAGAATATGCAGGCCAACGGATTGGATCTGCGCAAGAATGAGTCGATTACGGTATCCGGCCGACCGGCGTATAAGGTGGGATTCATGGATGCCCAGAGCAATATGGGGATCATGTTTGTTTATTTCAAGAAAGAGCCCTGGGGTGATCTGTATTTGGTTCAGGTGAGTTCTCCGGCGAATAAGATGCGCTATGTGATGTCGGATGCCTCGGATTTTATTAATTCGTTTCGCTTTGAATAACCACGGGCCTCGGGAAGGATCACGATGTCGAAAATCAAGCTCGACCTGCATGAAATTTTTAATCGGGGGCAGGCTATTGATGCGGCCTTGGAACGTGTCATGCAGGAGGCCGTGGCGAAGAAGATTGATGAAATCGAGATTATTCCGGGCAAAGGCAGCGGTCAGCTGAAAAAACGGGTGCTGCGGTTTCTGGAGCAGAAACAGATCAAAAGTCTGTATCATCGTATTGATAAGGATTCAAAAAATTTCGGCCGGTTGTTTGTGCGGTTCCGGCATTAACAGCGGCCGACTTGGGCGGATCTTATGTGGTTACGGTTTAATCTTGCCGGGTTTCGTTCTCTGCGGCGAACCGCGTCAGACATACCTAAAGAAATATCATCCGGCCCGGAGCTCCCGCGGCGAGCTGCGGCGAGTCGGGAAATGTAGAAGGCGTCATTTATTTATGAAACGCAGATCTTTTTTTATCGGCAGACGCCGGGGCCGTTGGGCCGATTCTCTTCGCATCGTCCGGGGCCTGACGGCGTTGGTGCTGGCGTGTTCCGGCTGCAGTCTGACGCAGCGCTCCGCGGCGGTCGAACAGCCCTATCAGCAGGGGATTATTGAAAAAAGTGTGCGCGCTGCCGATTATGCGATTTTAGACAGTCATTTTTTCGGGTTGGCGACACGTCCGTTTTCCTATACCTTCCGGATGCTGACATTATCACGGGATACGGTTTATGAGACCGCCACGCTTCCGATCCCGGTTCTGTATCCGGATATGAAAAAGATTCCGCCCTTGTCCCGCCGCGCGCCGATGGACCGGTCGTCGTTTGAACAATATCTGGATCGTTTGACCGGACGCCCGGTGTCCCGGGGAACGGCCCGGTTTCTGATTGACGGCGACGCCTTTTTTCCCCGGATGATTGAGGCGATAACGAATGCCTCCGTCGGCATTGATATTCGTTTGTTTATTTTCGACAATGATGATTATGCTGTCCGGATCGCGGATTTGCTGAAGGTGAAGTCCGCCCAGGGAGTTCGGGTGCGGGTGCTCCTGGACTCCATGGGGCAGATTCTGGGGGAAGGCAAGATGCCCGAAGACTTGCCGGTCGGTTTTGTTCCGCCGCGTTCCATTGTTCCGTATTTGCAGCAGGATTCCGGCGTTGAGGTGCGGCGCCGACCATCGGCGTTCTTTCGCGGAGATCATACCAAGACGATCATGATTGATAATCGCGTCGGCTTTACCGGCGGGATGAATATCGGACGGGAATACCGGCGGGACTGGCATGATATGATGATTGAGCTGTCCGGTCCGATTCTGGATGAAATCCGCTATGAATTCAATCTGGCCTGGGAGCACGCCGGAATGTGGGGTGATCTTGCCTATTTTTTTGCCAGGATGACGCATCGGCGGCCGGTTCCCGGCACAGCAGCGACCGGGGTTCCGATGCGATTGCTGTATACGCGCGTGAATGATCCGGAGATTTTTCGGGCGCAGTTGGAGGCGATTCGGCGGGCCCGTTCGTATATCTGGATTCATAATGCGTATTTTTCCAATAATGACATCATCAATGAGCTGGTTGCTGCTCGCCGCCGGGGCGTTGATGTCCGGGTTATTTTGCCGGGACGCACCAATCACAAGATTATGACAAAAAGCAATATCGTGACGGCGAATATCTTGTTTCGTAACGGGATCAAGGTCTACTTTTATCCCGGTATGGCGCATGTGAAGGCGGCGATTTATGACGGCTGGATCTGCGCGGGTTCGGCGAATTTCGACAAATTAAGTCTTTTGGATAATCTGGAAATGAATATCGCTTCGTTTGATGATCAGGTTGCCGGACAGCTCAAGGACAGTCTTTTTGAACGGGATTTTCAGCGCTGCACGCTGATGACAGAGCCTCTGGACAGTAATATTCTGGATGTGATTGCCGAAATTGTGGCAGAACAGCTGTAATTAACAAGTTTTATAACATAGAGTTAGACCTTTTTAAATCAACCTGTTATAATTCAAATTCATAAATCAGAAATGAAGCGTACAATACTGTCGGATTAAAAAGGAAAAGGCTTATGACGCGATATTTTTATCGAAGGGGCTTTACTCTGGTTGAGGTTATGATCGTCGTGGCAATTATTGCGGTTTTGGCGGTTATTGCGGTTCCCCAGTTTTTGAGGGCCAAGGTCAGCGCCAATTATTCGGCGGCCCGCGCCACGTTGAAAGTGATCGGCAGCGCGCTGGAGACCTATGCCGGCGACAATCAAACGTATCCGACCAATACGGCAGATCTGATCAGCACCTTGCCTGCCTATCTGCAAAAAGATTTTTTTAACGGCACCCATTCGGGATATCAATACACCGCCACTTTATCGGATTATGATTATACGATTGTCGCATCCCCGGCCGCTCCGGCCAACGGCACGACCGTCTTCACGCTGGCAACCGGCGGGGCTATTACAGAATCAACACCCTAAACAGTAGGCTGACCGGTACCGTTTTCGGGATGCAAGATGCAGTCCGGCGTCGCGCAGCTTGAGAGAGGTCTTTGTGACCATACAGCGGATCAAGGTTCGGGAGAAACAGAATCTTTATGGTTGATGCCCGCGCATCAGGGGTTATGTTCAGGCAGAGACGTCAATTTTTTCCTAGTCCGGATAGGTCAAATTTTCAGCCTTGCAATAAAAGATCTTTTTAAAAAGAATTTTCAAAGGGCGGGATGGTGTCTTATTGACGCCCATAGGGTTTTGTGCTAGGTTATTGCGCATGATTTCAGAAAGAATTGCTCAAATTCAGGCGAATATCCGGGAGATTTGCCGAAAGAATCACCGTGATCCGGATGAGATTACCCTGGTGGCCGTGACGAAATATACGGACACGGAGGCCATGGCACAGGCAATTGCGGCCGGCGTTGTGGATATCGGAGAAAACCGGGTGCAGGATGCCGGGCGCAAGTTTGAGATCCTTGAGAATCAGGGGTTTGTATTTAAGCGTCATATGATCGGACATCTGCAGACCAACAAGGTCAAGGATGCGGTTGCGTTGTTTGATATGATACAGTCTGTTGACTCCTGGAAAGTCGCGGCTGAAGTGGAGAAACGTTCTTCCCAAGCCGGAAAGATGATGGAGGTTCTGGTTCAGGTCAACAGCTCAGGCGAGCCGCAGAAATCCGGTGTGGCGCCGCAGGCGCTTGAAGAATTATTGGATCGCATGGCCGGGTTAGAACATGTTCGGGTTCAGGGATTAATGACAATCGGCCCGCTGACGGAGGATACGGATGCGGTTGCGCGGTGTTTTGAGCGGACACAAGTCATGTTTAACAATATGGGCCGAAAATTTTCAAATCATTCGGTTATTGCGATGCAGCATCTGTCGATGGGCATGACCCATGATTATGCGCAGGCCCTGGATTATGGGGCAACCATGCTGCGGATCGGATCAGGGATCTTTCAATCCTAGGCGCAGGGCATTTTTTGGGGACGGTCGGCAAATTTTGATTAGAGAACATTTAAAGCACGGGGAATCATTATGAAAGTCGGATTCATTGGGGCAGGACATATGGGCTCCGCGATTATTGCCGGGATTTATAAAGAGCATGAAATTTTTATCTGTGAAAAGGAGCCCCGCAGGATTGAACAGCTGGTGGCGGAGTTTGGAGTCACTGTTCTGGATTTGCCGGACTTGAGTTCGCGGTGTGATGTCATTATTTTGGCCGTTAAGCCTCAGGGGATGGAATCTGTTCTGGCGCAGCTCAGAGAGGTGATCCGTCCCGAGGTTTTGGTCATCTCTGTTGCAGCGGGATTAACGCTGGATTATTTGCAGAAAGGTCTTCCGGACGGAATTCGCGTGATTCGCACCATGCCGAATATGCCGGCCCGTATCGGGCAGGGGATGACCGGATTATGCGGCGGGGTCTATGCTACCGTCGGGGATTCGCAGACGGCCCGGGATTTGTTTAATGCCGTCGGTCAAACGGTGGAGGTGGAGGAGGCGCTGATGGATGCGGTGACCGCGGTCTCCGGAAGCGGTCCTGCCTATGTGTTTCTTTTTGCGGAATGCCTGATCAAGGCGGCGTGTTCTTTGGGGTTAAGCGAAGAGACGGCCCGGTTATTGGTTGAGCAGACCTTGCAGGGTAGTGTTCGGCAGATGGCGGCGCTGGGTGCCTCGCCGGAGGTTTTGCGCCATCAGGTGACCTCTCCCGGAGGGACCACGGCGGCGGCACTTCAGGTTTTTGAAGAGTTTGATTTTGAGGGAATGGTTCGGGGGGCGCTGGAGGCGGCGGCCCGGCGGTCCCGGGAATTGGCGCGTTGACAGAATAACAGGCGGCGCGGTGCGCAGAGGCAATGTCGCGGTGCCGGATCAGTTGAAATGAAGGATAGGGCATGTCAAAACAAAATAAATATCAGCAGACATTAAATCTTCCTAAAACGGAATTTTCCATGCGGGCCGGTCTGGCTCAGAAAGAGCCGCAGATGCTTGAGGCCTGGCGTGAACAGGGGTTGTATGAAACGATCCGTCAAATGTCGCAGGGCCGGCCGGCCTTTGTTCTGCACGACGGTCCGCCGTATGCCAACGGCAATATTCATATCGGGCACGCACTCAATAAAATTCTGAAAGATATTATTATTAAATTCAGGACCATGCAGGGCTATGACGCGAAATATGTTCCCGGGTGGGATTGCCATGGCCTGCCCATCGAACATCAGTTATTTAAGCAGATGAAGAAGCGCAAATCCGAGGTGGATTCTGTCCGGTTTCGCAAGGACGCCAGGGATTATGCGATGAAATTTGTCGCGACACAGCGGGAGCAATTTAAGCGGCTGGGAATTTTTGGTGAGTGGGATCATCCGTATTTGACGCTGGATCCGCAGTATGAGCATTGTATTCTGGAGTCTTTTGCCCGGCTGGTTGAAGAAGGATATATCTATCGCGGTTTGAAACCCGTCAACTGGTGCGGGGATTGTGAGACCGCCCTGGCGGAGGCCGAGGTCGAATATGAGGATCATACCTCGCCGTCCGTGTTTGTTAAATTCCGGGTCATCAATGGTGAGTCGGCGTTAAAGCATTCGTTTGACAAGCCGGTATCGCTGCTGATTTGGACGACAACGCCCTGGACGTTGCCGGCGAATGTGGCGGTCGCCGTTCATCCGAATTTTGAGTATGTCTTCGTGGATACCGGTTCCGAAATTTTGGTGATGGAGGAATCCTTGTGGCCAAAGGTCATGGAAAAAGGAGGCGTCGCCGGGGGGAGGGTTGTGACCAGGGTGACCGGTAATTCGCTGACCGGGTTGCGCTATAAACATCCGTTCGGTGTTGAGACGAACTGCTGTGTGATCACCGCCGATTATGTGACGCGTGAAGACGGCAGCGGTCTGGTTCACACAGCACCGGGACACGGGCAGGAGGATTATGAGGCCGGCCGGGCCCATCATTTGGATATTTTAATGCCGGTGGATGATCGGGGTCTGTTTACACAAGAGGGCGGAGCCTTTGAAGGCTTGCATGTTTCCAAGGCAAATCCGAAGATCATTGAGGATTTGGAATCCCGCGGATTGTTGTTTGCCCGGGAAAATATTGTGCATTCCTATCCGCATTGCTGGCGTTGCAAGAATCCGATTATCTTTCGGGCGACCAGGCAGTGGTTTTTAAAGGTGGATCACAATGACCTGCGCGTCCGTCTGCAGACGATTGTGAAAGATTCGGTTCAGTGGATCCCTGAGGCTGGATTGGAACGGATTTTGGGAATGGTGACCGGTCGTCCGGATTGGTGTTTATCCCGCCAGCGTCATTGGGGTGTTCCGATTCCTGCGCTGAAATGTGTGGGAACGGATGGGGAGCACCGGCTTTATCCGGAGGTGATTGCCCGTTTTGCCGAGGTGGTCAAAGAATCCGGCACGGACGCCTGGTTTGAAAAAGATCTTGATGAGTTCATCCCGGAAGGATTTCAGTGCCCGGAAACCGGATGCACACAATTTGAGAAGACCTATGATATCCTGGATGTCTGGTTTGATTCCGGAGTCAGTCATCGGGCCGTGATCGGGCCGATGCTGGGAAGAGATTTGCCGGCGGATCTCTATCTGGAGGGCTCAGATCAGCACAGAGGATGGTTTCAGTCATCGTTGATTCCATGTGTGGCCTTAACCGGCCGGCCGCCGTTTAAGGCTGTGTTAACGCATGGGTTTGTAGTAGACGGCTCCGGACGCAAGATGTCCAAATCTTTGGGAAATGTGATCGGACCGGATGAGATTACCAGGACCTATGGGGCCGATATTCTGCGCCTTTGGGTGGCGGCCAGCCATTATCATGAGGATATCCGGCTTTCCCAGGAGATCGTGGACCGGGATATTGACGCCTATCGCAAGATCCGCAATACCCTGCGGTATTTACTGGGGAATTTGTCCGGATTCGATCCTGATTCACAAGTTGTTGAATATGAACAGCTTATGCCGTTAGATCAGTGGGCGTTGGCTGACCTGGCTCAATTATCGGACCGGGTGCGGCAGGCGTATGACCGGTATGATTTTTCGACTGTTTATAAAGAGGTTTATGCCTTTTGTAATGATGATCTGTCGAGTTTTTACCTTGACATCTTAAAGGATCGTTTGTATACTTCTTCCACTTATGCGCCCCAGCGGCAGAGCGCGCAGACAGTTCTTTTTTATATTCTGAATTATTTGGTTCGTTTGCTGGCTCCGATTCTGGTTTTTACGGCGGAAGAGGTTTTCGGTTTAATGCCGAAAAATCAAGAGCTGAGATCGGCTGCCGGAGTCCATTGTCTGGCCTGGCTGGAAGTGCCGGAGCAGTGGCGGAACCAGGACATTCAGCGGCGTTATGAACCATTAGTGGCGTTGCGTCCTTTTGTTATGCGGGCGTTGGAAGATCAGCGCAAGGACGGGCGGATCGGGAGCTCTCTGGAAGCCAGGATTATTTTTAAATCCTGCAGCGCAGAGGACTTGGAATATCTAACGGCGCATCAGGATGAATTGCCTGCGGACTTTATTGTTTCGCAGGTGGATGTCCGATCAGTCGAAACGGTTTCCAATCCTTTGGGGTCGCAATTTTCCAGGACAGAGGTCGAAATTGTCCGGGCTGAAGGCGAAAAATGCCAGCGCTGCTGGAATTATCGGGTTCTCGGCGTTGATCCGGATTATCCGGATCTTTGTGAGCGATGCGCCGCGGCGCTGAGCAATCATGATTCTGTGCCTGTGTCATCCTGATACGGTATACGGTGAGGCCGGTCGAGAGGTGGAATGGGCGATAGAAATTAATCAATCCTGACGGTGTAATAAGGCGCAGGGTTATATCCAGACATTTCCTTATTCGAAAGACGGAATGTCGCAAGATTATCTGAACAGGAGTGATCTCATGCCGGACAAAATCATGGATTCCAAAAAATTAGAAACCTACCGCAAGCAGCTTATGGCGCTCAAAGAAGAAATTCTGCATGATATCAAAAAGCTGCATTCTGATAATGGCGAAGGGGCTGCGGGAGCGTCGATCGGCCACGGGATGCATATGGCCGATGTTGCTTCCGATATGTATGACCGGGAGTTTTCTTTGAATCTGGCATCCAATGAGCGGGAGCTTTTGCAAAAGATTGATGAAGCGCTGGCGCGGATTGATAAAGCGGGTTATGGGTTGTGCCAGGAATGCGGCAAGTCGATTCCGATCGCACGGCTTAAGGCGCTTCCCTATGTTGAAAATTGTCTCAAATGTCAGGAAGCGCTCGAACAGAATTCCCGTTAAGAGAGTGTCGGCCTGATGAAAAAAATTCTACGTTCTCATTTTGATCTCATTGTCGCCGTATCAACGGTCTTCCTGATTATCTTTCTGGATCGCATCACAAAAAATTTCTTTTCCCAGGTTCTTTCCGTGGGAGAATCGATTCCTCTGATCCGCCATGTCCTGCATATGACGCTGGTTCATAATACGGGCATTGCCTTTGGTCTTTTCCGGGATCAGGGAATTGTCTTTATCATTATCCCGGTGATTGCAATCATTCTCTTAATTTACAATATTTATTATTACCATCGTTTTGAAGAGCGCATCAGTGAGATGTATATTATTGGATTCTCGCTGATTTTCGGCGGAGCCATCGGGAATTTGATCGACCGGGTGGTTTACGGATACGTCATTGATTTTATTGATTTTCGTATCTGGCCGGTTTTTAATGTTGCGGATAGCGCGATTACGGTGGGAGCGGTGATGATTGCCGTCAAGATTCTGTTAATGAGCAAACACGAACAGCGCTAGCCCGGGGATTTTGTCTGGTTTTTGCAAACGGAATAATAGGGGAGGCGCCCCCCTGTTCACAGGGTGCCGATACGCGTTCAGGGTGTGTTAAACGGTATTGGATTGGATCGTTGCGTCAGGAGAATGTTATGCATCCCACGATTTGTCAGTTCGGCCCTGTTGCCGTCCACTCTTACGGCCTGATGGTTGCGGTTGCCGCGATTGTTTGTTCCTTTCTCATGGCGCGGGAAGCGAAGCGTCTTTCGATGAATCCTGAAGATATTTATGATTTCGTATTCTGGGTTTTGATCAGCGGAATTCTCGGCGCCCGGATTTTTTATGTTTTTTTAAATTTTGACCGCTTCTGGGCGAGCCCGATTGATATTGTGATGATTCAGCGGGGCGGCCTGGCCTGGCAGGGATCGGTTGCGGTTGGGCTGCCGGCAGCGATTCTTTTTATTAAAAGAGCGGGATGGTCTGTGCGGGTGATGTCGGATTTTGTCGCGCCGTATTTGGCATTAGGTCACGCGATCGGACGGATCGGATGTTTTCTTAACGGCTGTTGCTACGGACGGGCTTCCGCCTGGGGTGTCTATTTTCCGGTTCATGGACAGCGGCTTTTGCCCACGCAGCTTTATGAGATGGGATTGCTGGTGATGCTGTTTTTTTTGCTTAAGGCCCTGCGGGTTTCTTTAGAAAAAATCCCCGGCCAGCTGTTTTCGGTTTATTTGATTTTGGCCTCTGTTGTTCGTTTTGCGGTTCAGTTTTTTCGGGCAGACTATGAACCAGTCTATCTGGGGCTGGGAATTTTTCAATGGGTGAGCCTGGGTTTTATGGGGCTGGGTGTGATATGGCTGTTTTGTGTGAGGCGCAAACATGGATGAACAACAATGGGTTGTGGATGAAGAGGGGCATGGACAACGGCTGGATATTGTTGTGGCGCATCGGCTGAGCGGTTCGTTGTCCCGAACAGCGGTTAAGCATCTGATTGATGAGGGTGCCGTGACGCTCGACGGGCAGCGTGTGCGGGCCGGGCACAAAGTGCATTCCGGAAATTGTATTTGTGTCCGCCATGATCCGCAGCCTTCAAAAAACGATGAGATTCTGCCGGAAGAGATTCCTCTGGATATTGTCTATGAGGATGAGTGGCTGCTGGTTTTAAATAAACCGGCCGGGATGTTGGTGCATCCGGTTCATGGGCAGAACTCCGGAACGCTTGTGAATGCGTTGTTGTATCACTGCGATCATCTTTCCGCGGTTAATACCGCTGAGCGGCCGGGGATTGTTCACCGTCTGGACCGGGAGACCTCCGGGATTATGCTGGCGGTTAAAGATGACGGGGTTCATGAAGATCTGGCGCGGCAGTTTAAGCGGCATAAGATTCGTAAAAGCTATGTGGCGATTGTTCAGGGATTCGTGGAACTGGATGAAGGGGAAATTACAGCGCCGCTGGTCAGACATCGCGTGCATTTCGATAAGAAAGCGGTGGCCCGGGATGGTGAAGAGGGTCGGAGCGCCAGGACATTTTATAAAGTGATCAAACGGCTGGGATCCAGGGCAACAATCGTCCTGTTGAAACCTAAAACCGGGCGAACGCATCAGCTGCGTGTTCATATGAAGCATTTGGGGCATGCGATTTTAGGTGATGAAAAATATGGGAACTCGAGATCCTTTTCCCGTCTGGCCCTGCATGCGCAGTCGATTCGGTTTTATCATCCGAAACGCTCTGAATTTATGGAGTTTTCCGTGCCGCTGCCGGAGGAGTTTATGACGGCTGAACGGGAATGGGGGATTGAATGAACCGGGGGACCGGCATCACCGCAAGACGTTTCTGCCGTTTGACATCGTATTTTTTATTCTAGCTCGCCGGAAAAATTCAAATTGTCTTTACTTGCGACTGTTTTCCAATATAATAACTTTATCATTTAACTATCTTCGGAGGAAACCTATGGGAAAAGATTCGGGAAAGGCGCTGACTATCTTTTTAATCTTGATCGCCGTGATTCTTGTCTCGTTGACCGCTATTTCAGTTTTTTTATTGGTTAAACAGGTTCAGTTGCGGGAGAGCGCAGAGTATAGTCTGGCTCAGCTTAAGACGGCTGAGAGTACACTGCGAGCGGAGCTGGAGCAAATCAAACAGGATCGGGATCTTTTACAGCAAAAGTCGCAGGAATCTGAGGCAAAGATTGAGAGTCTTCTTGAAGAATTGGATTTGGCCGAAGGGGTTCGTGATGAAGTAAAAAAGGAGAATCGGGAGCTGAAGGATTCCATGGAACAGCTCAAGGTTAAAAATAAAGAAATTTCTCAGAAGCTTGCCTCCCAGGAAGAGGATACTGCGGTGCGGATTTCGGATCTGCAACAACAACTGGATGACGCCAGGCGAATGAATACAGAGTTGGAGCAGCAACGCCAGAGCCTGGAAGAAGAATATAATGCCCTTAAGGCCAAAATTTCAGATCAGGAAGCCGCAGCATTAGATGCGCTTGGAATTCAAGACGCTGATTCCGTTTCGGTCGACAGCCCGGCGGATGTAGATCTGAATGAAATTGTTGTGAGTCATGCCGATGCGCAAAATTCAGGAGAGGTTGTTTCTGTGGATCATGAGGCAGAGTTTGTGATTATCAGTCTGGGGCAACGTCAAGGGGTCGCCGTCGATTCGACACTGGCGGTTTATAATCAAAATCGTTATTTGGGAGATGTTGTAATTACCAAGGTCTTGCCCGAGATGTCGGCGGCAGATTTTGTCCCTCCGTTAACAAGCCGCGATATCTCTGAAGGAGATCTCGCCAAGATTAAAGAATGAATGTCCGCGTTTTTCCCACAACACGTCTTGAAGGGGATATCGTCCTTCCCGCATCAAAGTCATATTCTGTCCGGGCTTTTATGATTGCCGCTTGCGGCGGCCGTTCCCGGATCGGATCACCGTCGCTGTGTGATGATGCTCTGGCAGCGGCCATGGTTGCCAAAAAACTCGGGGCCCGAATCAGCCGGCATGGTCAAGAATGGGATATCGAGGCCAATGCGGCCCGTGAAGATCTCAAATGCATTGATGTTAAAGAATCCGGAACGGTGTTGCGCATGCTGCTGCCGTTGGTGGCCCTGCGCGATCAGCCGGCCCGGGTTATCGGTCAGGGAACGCTGAAAGGCCGGCCCAATCACCATTTGGTTCAAACCTTGCAGCAATTGGGTGTCGCGGTCAGCGGTGTCGGTAAGAAACACAGTGTTCCCATTGATTTTTCCGGCGGGCAGCTTTCCGGCGGGACGGTCGTCATTGACGGGTCGCTGAGTTCGCAATTTATTTCAGCCTTATTGATGGTCTGTCCGCAACTGCCGCAGGATTCCACGCTCAAGATTTCCGGTCCCAAAATGGTCTCAACGGATTATATTACAATGACGCTCCAGGTTCTCAAGGCGGCCGGTATTCGGATCGATCGGCGCTCATCACGGTGTTTCAAGATTCCCGGCGGACAGGTGTATAAAGGTCTGCGGTCGTTTTCCGTGCCGTCCGATTACGGGTTGGCGGCCTTTTTAATGGCGGCCGCGGCGCTGGTCCCGTCGAAAGTAACCCTTAAAGGGGTTTTGGGGGATAAGTTTATTCAGGCGGACGGCCGGATTCTTCCGATCCTTGAGCGTATGGGTGTTGTTTTTCGCAAAACATCCCGGTCACTCAGATTATCCGGCCCGTTTCAATTAAAAGGCGGTGTTTTTTCTCTCAAAGACTGTCCTGATCTTTTGCCGGTTTTATCGGTGCTGGCGCTTTTTGCCGATCGTCCGGTTAAATTTACCCATATTGAACATGTCCGGGCCAAAGAATCCGACCGGATTTTTGATTTGGCCCATGAGCTTCGAAAGATCGGGGCGTCGCTGGAAGAGGGTCGGGATTTTTTGACCGTTCAGCCTCGTTCGCCGCAAGAGTATCGGCAGAATGTTACGGTCAACCCGTATTCGGATCATCGTTTGGCGATGGCCTTTGCTGTTCTGGGACTTCGCACAGGCATCCAAGTCAAAGATATGGAATGTGTTGCGAAATCTTATCCGGATTTTTTTCGGGATCTCAAGGCCCTCGGCGGAAAAATTCAGAAGCAATCCCGCTGATTTTAATTAAATATTATGAAAAAGCATTGACGCTAAAAATTTTTTTATATACTATATTACTAATTATATTTCAACGAGTTACAGTTTTTTCGGAGCCGTCCCTTTCAACGAGGATCTTTTAGCCGAGGGTACATTATGTTGCCAAAAATGATTAAAGTTTTTAACCGTGTTGTGAATTATGTCCTGGGCCTTTTTGCTCATGATATGGGGATCGACTTGGGGACCTGTAATACACTGGTCTATGTCAAGGGTGAAGGTGTTGTCCTGTGCGAGCCCTCTGTTGTCGCGATTGAAAAGGATACCAACCGGGTTGTCGCGGTAGGGGATGAGGCAAAAAAGATGCTGGGGCGAACGCCGGGAAATATTGTGGCCATTCGTCCGATGAAAGACGGAGTTATCTCGGATTTTCAGATTACCGAAGCGATGCTTCGGTATTTTATTAAAAAGGTGCATAAAGGAAAATTTTTGATTATGGCCAAGCCGCCGATGGTTATCGCCATCCCGTCCGGGATTACCGAGGTGGAAAAACGTGCGGTCAAGGACTCGGCCGAGCGGGCCGGTGCGCATTCGGTGGATCTGATTGAAGAACCCAAGGCGGCTGCGATTGGCGTCGGTCTTCCGGTTGAAGAGCCGGCGGGGAACATGATCGTTGATATCGGTGGCGGAACAACCGAGTATGCCGTAATCTCTCTGGGCGGGTTGGTTTATGCCAACTCGATTCGGATTGCCGGAGATGAGATGGACAAGTCCATTATTGAATATCTCCAGAAAACGTATAATTTGATGATCGGCGAACGAACAGCCGAGGAGATTAAGGTCCGGATCGGATCCGCGTATCCGCTGGATGAGGAATTGACCATGGATGTGCGCGGCCGGGATTTGATCGCCGGTCTTCCCAAAACGATTACCATTACCTCGGAAGAGATCCGGGAGGCTCTGCATGACCCTGTTTTGGCGATTGTCGATGCGGCCAAGGTGACGCTGGAAAACACCCCTCCGGAGCTTGCATCGGATTTGATTGACCGCGGGGTCGTGATGGCCGGAGGCGGATCGCTGCTCCGGGGGCTGGATCGCCGCATCGCTGAAGAAACCGGCCTGCCGGTTCATATTGCGGACGATCCGATGACCGCGGTGGTATTGGGGACCGGTCAGACCTTGAATATGCCGCAGCGTCTGCGCCGCCGATTAGTCGTTCCGTCGAAGCTGGATTTCTAAGATTATCAATCATTCAATATTCTGGTTCGTGAGTGTCAAGACGCAAAAGCAAATTTATCGTTTACGGTCTGTTATTTTTAGCGGCATTCCTGCTGTTGTTTGTCCGGCCGGAGGTTTTTCGTCCTTTTAAATTTTTTGTATCCAATATCGTTGCAATTCCTATCAGGATTATTTCCTCCCCTTTGCATGAGCTGAAGAAAATTATTTCCTATCATCGCACGTATGAAGAATATCAGTTTCTTAAAAAAGAATATTTGATTTTAAAAGATCGTTTAAGCGGGTTTGATGAGGTTCAGAAAGAAAACAGCCGCCTGGCCCGGCTGCTGGAATTTAAGCGGGGTCTGGTTTATTCGTCCATTGCCGCCAATGTGATCGGACGTGATCCGGACACGTGGAATTCCGTCATTATGATCGATCGCGGTCAGGAAGACGGGATCGAGATCGGGATGCCGGTGATCAGCGCGTTTGGGGTTGTCGGCAAGGTTCTGGAGGCCGGCGCTTCAAAATCCAAGGTGATGTTGCTGACGGATCCGGGATTCTCTGTGGCGTCACTGGCGAAGCGTTCCAGAGAGGTCGGAATGGTCTCGGGATCGCTGAGCGGGATCTGCCGTATGCGGTATCTTTCAGGGGATGCGGATGTTCAGGTGGGGGATGTGATTCTCACCTCAAAGCTGAGCGCCGCGTTTCCCGAGGGGCTTCTCGTCGGTGAGGTCGTCGAGTCGCATACCGACGATAATAGCCTGGCGATGTTTTGTCTGGTCAAACCGGCCGCCGAGCTATCCCGGCTTGAAGAGGTTCTGGTGATTCAGAAACGGTAGGGCACGATGAGAAATATTTGCATTATTTCATTATGGATCTGGATCTGCTTTGTTATTGAATATTTTCTTGGGGAGTGGGTCTCTCCGTGGCTGAGGCCGAATTTGCTGTTGATTCTGGTTATTTTCTTTAATCTTTACCGGGGAATTCGGCACAGTCTTTTGGTGGCGTTTATTGCAGGCATTATTCAGGATTCATTTGCGCCGCAGTTTTTCGGGTTGAATGTGTTTACGTTGATGGCCTGCGCGTATTTAACAACATTTTTAAAAATGTATATTTATGAATCGGGATCGTCCGTAACGCGTCTCTTGCTGATTTTCTTGACGAGTATCTGTTATGTCCTGATCGGTTTCTGGACGCGGTTGATTTTTATCCCGCTTGATTTTTGGGGAGCCTTCCGTTTCATTTTGCTGCCGGAAGTCTTTGCAACGACCGCTGCGGCGTTGTTTGTCTTCAAGGTTTTTAAACAATGCGCCTTAAAATTCTTCGCATAATTCTGATTTTATGTTTTTGTGTCTTGGGACTCGATCTTGCATATGTGCAGGTCCTGAAAGGCAATTATTATTATAATCTTAGTGTCAATAACCGGATTCGGGTGATTCCGCTGGAAGGACAGCGGGGACGGATTCTGGATCGCAATGGCGAGGTCTTGGCGGAAAATCGCCTGTCGTTTAATGTGTCGGTGATCCCCCAGGATGTCGTGGATCAGGATGTCCTGTTTGAGTATTTAAGCGGAATTTTGAAATTGTCGGCGGATCAGCTGACGCAGCGGTTCAGGCAGCGGCGGCATACTCCGTTCGCGCCGGTGGTTTTGGCCGAAGACGTCGATCAGAAGACGGCGATGGTTTTGGAGGAAAACAAGTTTCGTTTTCCCGGTCTTTACATTCAGGAAGCGTTTCGCCGTTATTATCCTCAGGGACCGGCGGTGGCCCATGTCCTGGGTTATGTGGGAAAGATTGATATACAAAAAATCAAGAAGCTGAAACATTACGGATATACCCGGCAAAGTATTATCGGGTATACCGGGGTCGAAGAATATTACGATCAATATCTTTTGGGGAAAGAGGGTGGCCAGCAGATTGAGGTGAATAGCCGCGGCCGGCAGGTTCGGTTGCTGGGGATTCGGGAGCCTGAACGCGGCCGGGATATTCAATTGACGATTGATTCCCGGATGCAGCAGGAGGCCTTCCGGGTGATGGACGGCCGCCCCGGATCAATTGTGATCATGGATATGGATTCAGGTGAGGTTTTGTGTCTGGTGAGTTCGCCGGCCTATGACCCGAATGTCTTCAGTGATGCCGGCCGTCGGCGGGAAAAGGGGCGTCTTTTCACGGATGCTCAGACTCCGATGTTTAACCGGGCGATTAAGGGGCAGTATCCGCCGGGTTCGGTCTTTAAAATTATTATGGCGATTGCCGGGCTTTCGGAACACAAGATGACATCTCACGATACGGTCCATTGTCCGGGATATTATCAGTTAGGCAAGCGGCGGTTTCGCTGTGCGCATGTCCATGGTGATCAGAATATCGTGCAGGCGATCGGACATTCCTGTAACGTGTCTTTTTATCAGTTGGGTCTTAAGCTTGGTCCGGATCTGATGCATAAATACGCACGGAATTTCGGACTGGGCGCATTGACGCATATTGATCTTCCGTCGGAGGAAAAGGGGTTTGTTCCCAGCCCCCGGCATCGTTGGAAGAAAGGCACGACCGGATGGTATGACGGTGATACGCTGAATTTTTCGATCGGTCAGGGAGAGGTGCTGGCTTCGCCGATTCAGATTACACGCATGATGGCCGCGGTGGCGACCCGGGGAAAGATTTTTGAACCGCATGTGTTGAAGCAAATTGAGGGAGAGGCCATTGTAGCAACGCCGGCTGTTAGGGTGCTGCATCTTGATGATCAGGTCATGGATTTGGTCCGGGAGGGGATGCGTTCTACGGTGGTCTCCAGCCATGGGACGGCGCGGATTTTGAATCTGGCCGGATTTGAGATTTACGGCAAGACCGGCACGGCTCAGACCGTGCGCGGAAAAGATACCCATGCCTGGTTTGCGGGTTATAATTTACAGGGCGAACGGCGGATCGCATTCTGTGTTTTCCTGGAATACGGGGGATCCAGTTATTATGCGGTGCGTGCCACCAGAGATCTGTTGAATGCCTTGCGAAAGAAAAAAATTTTGTAGCGATGGATTTTTGTGATCGGATATCGAAATTTAAATGAATGATGGGGTTGGGCCATGCAGCGAAATTTGGGAACGATGATCTGGGCTTGTACAGGGGTGATTATTATGATCGGGCTGGTGGCGCTGTATAGTGCGTCTTACCATAATTTTCGTATCTCCCATCAAGTGTTTTACGATCAGATGACCTTTGCTGTAGTCGGGTTTTTAATTATGTTTTTATTAAGCCGGGTCGACTATCGCAATTTCTATGATATTTCCTATGTCTTTTACGGGGCTATGATTTTCTTTTTGATTATGGTTCTTGTGTCCGGACGGCATGCCCTGGGCGCGACCCGGTGGTTTACGCTGGCCGGGGTCAGTTTTCAGCCGTCGGAACCGGCCAAGTTTGCCCTGATTCTTGCCCTGGCCCGGTATTTTGCCGGCCGAAGGCCCAGCGTCGCGCTCAATTCCAATTTTCATGGCGGGCTATGGTGGGATATGCTGGTTCCGATGATGATTGCTGTCTTGCCCATGCTGCTGATTTTTAAGCAGCCGGACCTCGGAACGTCGTTATTGTTTATGGGGATCTTTCTGGTGATGTTGTTCGCCAGCGGGCTGGAACTGAAGTATATCGGCGGCCTGTTGGGAGTTTTTTTAGTGGCGACCCCGTTTGCCTGGCATCTTCTTAAAGCGTATCAGCGGGATCGTCTGTTGGTATTCTTGAATCCGAATATTGACCCTCTGGGCGCGGGCTATACGATTATTCAATCAAAGATCGCGATCGGATCAGGAAAATTTTTCGGCAAGGGATGGTTGGCCGGAACACAGAACCAGTTGAATTTTCTTCCGGAGCGTCACACAGATTTTATTTTTTCGGTAATCGGGGAGGAATGGGGGCTTCTGGGCACGATTGTAACATTGCTGTGTTATTTTGTGCTGATTTATTGCAGTCTCAAGATTGCCGAACAGGTGAATGATAAATTCGGGATGCAGATTGCCGTAGGCATCAGCGCTATTATGACCTTTCAGGTGGTCATTAACGTGGGGATGGTCCTGGGGCTTTTACCGGTTGTGGGACTGACGCTTCCGCTGATCAGTTTTGGACGTTCGTCATTTATGGTCACCATGATGATGCTGGGGTTTTTGCTGAACATGAGCCGAAAACGAACGATTTTTTAGCTCCGCAGAAAGAACAGGGTGCTTTTTATTGTCGGAAGAAATGTTTTATATTACAATGGAACCGCTATGAGAAATTTGAAACGAGTTACAAATAAACATTTAGGAGAGCTTCTGATAGAGCGGGGCATCGTGAATCAGGAACAGATTGCGATGGCCATGGCGTATCAGAAGGAACACGGCAGTCTTTTCGGCGAGGTGCTGGTAGAGCTGAAGTTCGCGACGGAAGAGGATATTGCGCAGGCCTTGACGTGTCAATACGGTTTTCCTTATTTGCCCCTGGCGAACTATGAAATTGATCCGGAGGTTCTGGAGGCCGTGCCGCAGGATGTCTGCTGCAAGTTCTGTTTAATTCCTATCGATAAGATCGGCAAGAGTTTGACGGTGGCAATGGCGGATCCGCTCAATTTGCAAGCGCTGGACGATGTCGAGTTGATTACGGGGTGCACGGTTCAGACCTTTGTCAGTACGGCCACGGATATCAAGGAATCAATTGAACGGTATTACCGGAAAGCCTGATCCATGTTATCGTTAAAAGACAGACTGCAGCACATCCTGATTGACGATCAGATTATTTCCGAAGCCGATCTGGCGCGGGCCCTTGAAGAACAGCGCATTCAGGGCGGACAGCTGAGCCGGATTCTGGTGCGGATGCGGCTGGTCGGTGAAGATGATTTGACGCATGCCCTGAGCAAGGGGCTGGGCATGCCCCCGATTGATGTCTCCCGCCTGAAGATTGACCCTGATGTGGTAAAGTTGATTTCCCGCGAAACCGCCCTCAAGAATCAGATCATGCCGATTTCCAGGATGGGCAATAATCTGACCATCGCGATGGCTGATCCGTTGAATATTTTTGTGATTGATAATATTACAGCGGTGACGGAGATGAATATTATTCCGATCATCGGCCGGGCCGCTCAAATTCAGGACACCATCGAGAAATATTATTCCGAAGATTCGCAAGCCAGCCTGAACAGTATTATTCAGGATATTCAGGGCACGGCGGATGATATGGAACTGGTCAGCTCCGGACATGCGGAGGAAGACGGGGCGTCTTTGGATATTAACCAGGATGCGCCCATGATCAAGCTGACGGACGCGATCATTCAGCAGGCGATCCAGGCCAAGGCCAGCGATGTCTTTATTGAGCCCATGGAATCCGCGTTGCGGGTCCGGTTTCGGGTCGATGGTATTCTGCAGGAGGTTGATCAGATGGCAATCGCACTGCATCAGCCGATTGTCTCGCGTATAAAAGTCATTTCCCACCTGGATATTTCCGAACATCGGTTGCCCCAGGACGGACGGTTTAAAATGGTCACGCCCCAGGGAAAAGAGGTGGATTTTCGTGTGAATGTTCTGCCCACCGCCACAGGTGAAAAGGTGGTCTTGCGTGTGTTGGATAAAAGCGCAGGCATGCTGGATTTGGTCAAGCTGGGGTTTGAATCCGAAACGCTCCGCCGTCTTCAGGAAGCGGCGCAAAAACCGCATGGCATGATTTTATCCTGCGGACCGACCGGCAGCGGCAAGACCACGACCTTGTATTCCGTTCTTAAATGTGTGGATAGTCCGGAAAAGAATATTATTACCGTTGAGGATCCGGTGGAATATCAGATACGTGGCATTAATCAGGTCAATATTAAGTCGAAAGTGGGTCTGACCTTTGCCGCGGCGCTGCGCTCAATTCTTCGGCAGGATCCGGATATTATTATGATCGGGGAAATCCGCGATAGCGAGACACTGGATATTGCCGTCAAGGCCGCATTGACCGGGCACCTGGTTTTGAGTAGTTTGCATACGACGACAGCCGCCGGATCGGTTGTGCGGATGATGAATATGGGGATTGAGCCGTTTTTATTATGCTCTTCAGTGATTGCGGTTAGCGGTCAGCGTTTGGTGCGCCGGATTTGCGAGCATTGCAAAGAGTCGTATGATGTCCCCCCGGAGGTTGCCCAGCGGGTAGGCCTGGTCCGGCTCATGAAGGGGCGTGAGGTTCCGCCGTTGTTTAAAGGGAAAGGCTGTGATCGTTGCCGAAATACCGGATATTCGGGGCGTGTGGTGATCTGTGAGTTATTGGTTTTGACGCCGGGGGTGAAAGAAGAGGTCTTAAAAGGCGGAGACGAACTCAAAATCAAACGGGCCGGACGACGGGACGGAATGACGACCATGCGGGAAGACGGGTTGATTAAAGCCGTTAACGGATTTACATCACTGGAAGAAGTTCTGCGGGTGACCGCGCCGGATGAAGATTGAGGATGGACTGCAGTTATGGCGGAGACCTTAAAACAAAAAATTATCCGGATGCTGATTGAGTCGTTTCAGATTTCTCCGGAGGCTTTGAAAGAAGCGGAGGCCTTGCGCCAGACCAAAGGGATCAGTCTGGACCGGGCCTTGATCGAAAAAGGCCTGATCAAGGAAGAAGATGTCTTGATTTCGCTGGTCAAAGAGCTGCGGATTCCGTTCATTAATCTTAAGAAATACAAGATTGATCCGCGGTTGAAGACGCTGATCCCCGAGAAAATCGCCCGTCAATACCGGATTGTTCCGCTGTCCCGTCTGAAAAACACTCTTACCATTGCGATTGCCGATCCATTGAATATTTTTGTTGTGGATGACTTGAAAAATATTACCGGTCATGATGTGGATGTCGTGATGAGCACCGAAACAGATATCCTTGCGGCGATTGGTCAGTATTATGATGATGGCGTGGAGAGCAGTGTGAAGGCCATGACCAGGAATCTTTCGGTGGAAGACTTCGAGATTGTCTCGGATAGCGGCGATCTGATGCAAAATGAAGAGATTAATGCGGATGAAGCCGAACAGGCTCCCATTATTCGTTTAGTGAATCTGATCATTAAAGAAGCCTTGCGTCAGCGGGCATCGGATATTCACATTGAACCGTTGGCCGATACGGTCAGGGTTCGTTACCGTATTGACGGGGTGTTGCAGGAGGCCATGACGGTGCCCAAGCAGAATCAGAATTCGATCATCGTGCGAATCAAGATCATGTCGCGGCTGGACATTACAGCGACCCGGACTCCTCAAGACGGGCGTTTTAAAATGCGTCTTCAGAGTGCCGAGGTAGACTTTCGGGTTTCGCTGCTGCCGACGACCTTCGGACAGAAGATCGTTTTGCGGGTTCTGGACAAGAAGAATTTAAGTGTCGGGCTGGACGGTCTGGGATTCTCCAGGCGTTCCGCGCAGTTTTTGAGAGAAGGGATGCATAAGCCCTTTGGGATGCTGCTGGTAACCGGGCCCACCGGCAGCGGAAAATCGACAACGCTGTATTCTATTTTGAATCAATTAAATACGGTAGAGCGGCATATTATTACGGTCGAGGAGCCGGTGGAGTACTTGGTCGATGGATTGGCGCAAATTGAAGTGCGTTCGGAAATCGGCTTGACCTTTGCCTCGGGATTGAGGGCGATTCTTCGGCAGAGTCCGGATATTGTTATGGTCGGTGAGATTCGGGACTTTGAAACTGCGGATATTGCGATTAAATCGGCTTTAACCGGTCAATTGGTGCTCTCGACACTGCATACCAACGATGCCGCCGGAGCCTTAACCCGTCTGGTTGATATCGGTGTGGAGCCGTTTCTGGTGGCCTCCAGTCTCGTGATGATTGTGGCGCAGCGATTATGCCGTCGGATTTGTTCGCACTGCCGGGAAATCATCGAAATCCCTGGGGAAGTTCTCAGCCGGATTGATTATCCGATTCCGGAGGGCACGCGTTTTTTTCACGGCAAGGGCTGTGAGGTCTGCCGTGGCACCGGTTACCGGGGACGGCTGGGTGTGACTGAAATCCTGGAGGTGGATGATAAGGTCCGGGATCTCTTGTTGCGGGGGGAAGCCGCCGATAAGATTAAAGAGGATGCACGGGCCCGGCAAGGGATGGTGACGCTCTGGGAAGATATGATGCAGAAATTTATCGCCGGTGAGACAACATTGGAAGAGGTCTTTCGGGTGACGTCTCAAGATTAAAAATAAGCGAGAAAGATGTTTTTCCCGAACGCTCTGATGCTAGAATAATTGAAATATCACAAAGGAGACGGTTGTGCCTACTTTTGAATATGTTGCCAAGAATCATGAAGCCAGAACGGTGTCCGGTCATATTACAGCGGAAGATGAAGCGGGTGTTGTCCAGCAGGTTCGAGACCGCGGTCTGATGGTGGTTTCCATTACGGAGGTCAAGGATCAGGGACAAAAAAAATCCGGTGCGAAGGGGCGAAGGCGGGTCAAACAGGAAGACATTGTCATTTTTTCTCGCCAGCTTTCTACGATGATTGAGGCCGGAATTCCGATTCTTCAGGCCCTGGATGCGCTGGAAGAACAGATGGAGAGTCCGCATTTCAAATCAGTGATTGCATCGATGCGCGGCGATATTCAACAGGGAAGCAGTCTTTCGTCGGCCTTTTCCCGGCATCCGCGTGTTTTCGACAATCTGTTTGTCAACATGATTAAGGTCGGAGAAACCGGCGGGATTCTGGATATCATTTTGGACCGGGTTGCGACGTATTTGGAAAAGAGTCTGAAGCTTCGGCGGCAGGTGCGTTCGGCGTTAACATATCCGACGGTGGTTATCTTGATGGCCACGGCCATTACAACACTGTTGCTGGTGAAGGTTGTTCCGACCTTCGCCGGAATTTATGAATCCTTCGGCGGAGAATTGCCGGCCATGACGCAGGTTTTGATTGATGTCAGTGATTTTCTGAAAAAAAATATTCTCCTGATATCCGGAGCGGTCGTGCTTTTGATTGTGGCGTTGCGACAGTGGTATAAGACCGACAACGGAAGAATGGCCATTGACCGGACACTTTTGAAAGCGCCGATCTTCGGTTCGCTGTTGCGGAAAGTCGCGATCAGCCGTTTCAGCCGGACTTTGGCGATTCTTCTGCAGTCCGGGGTTCCGATTCTGGAATCTTTGGATATTGTGGGAAAAAGCAGCGGCAATGCAGTGATCGAGGTCGTCGTGGATGAGGTGAAAAATAATGTCAAAGAAGGGGAAAGTATTGCCGCCCCGTTGGCGAAGAGCAGTGTTTTTCCTCCGATGGTGACGCGGATGATTGCGATTGGGGAAAAGTCCGGTCAGCTGGAAAAGATGCTGTCCAAGATTTCGGAATTTTATGATGACCAGGTTGATGCCGCGGTTGCCGGCTTGACAAGTATTATTGAGCCGCTGATTATCGGCGTTCTGGGAATTGTTATCGGGTTTATTGTCATTGCATTATTTATGCCGATTATCAAGATGACACAATTGGTGGGGGCGTAGGATGAAATATTCAACGGGTTCAGGAATTTGTGTTGGTGTTGTTTCCGGATGCCTGGTGCTGGGCCTCTCCGGCGCGGCCGGGGCCCAGATGCTGTCACCGGATGAGATGCTGGAATACGGCGTGGCGTCGATTCGTTCTTCCATGAAGGAGGCCGCTGCAAAAAATCAGCAGCTCTCCTATCATAACGCGGCTTTGCGGCAGGATATTCAGGGATTGAAACATGAACTGGGAAAAAAGGAACAGCAGTTGTTGTCCTTGCAGCGGCAGAATGCTTCGTTGAAGAGTCAGGCGGCGACGGATGATCAGATGGTTCAGACCCGGGATGAGCGGATGGCCTCATTGCGTAAACGGAAACAACAATTAGATCAGGAACTCAATACATTGCGGCATATGATTGAATTGCGATCCCGGGAGTCGCGACAGGCCCAGGAGGCGGCTCAGGCGATGGATCCCGCCGTCGCAGAGTTGCAGCGTCGTTCGGATCAAGCCAGGGGTGATTTGGGATCCGCGGATGATGCCGGGCAAAAAGCGCAGCTTCAGGATACGATTCAGAAAACCAGGGATCGTCTCAATCGCCTGAGCGCACAGATGGATCGATTAACCCGTCAGATTGACAAACGGATGAAGGAGCAGAGGGCGGCTTTGGCCCGTCGGGATGACCTGGAAAAAGATATTGCGCAGTGGCAGGATCGTCTTCATGAAGAAGCGGCCCGGGAAGTGGTGCTGCGGCGATCCGCCGAAAAGATTCAACAGGCGGCGCTTAATAGCCCGGCGCGGGATGCAATGCCGGCGGATGAGCGCCGAATTTATCGCGATGCGCTGGCAGAGAGTCTTCAGGATCTCCAGGCCTCCTTGCAGAAAATCCGTTCGCAGGGAAGTCAGGATGAAACGCAGATGCGCCAGACCCTTTCTTTATTGAAAGAGCAGAATAAAGGGCTGCACGAATACCAGAAGGTTTTGGGAGCAGGAATGATTTTAAGCGGACAGGATCAGGACGGCGGGGATGATCACGCGATGATTTTAGAAGAGCGTCGACAGGAGATGCGTCTGGATCAGGATCGGTTGGCAGACGATTTGGGACTGCTTCGCAAGCAGATTCAAGAACAGCAGCAGATCAACCGTTCTTTTAAAACGGAAGAGGATGGTCTTAATCACGAGATAAAGCAATTAGAAAAGCATGTCGATAAAGCGCAGCGTTCGGTCGCGGCTATTCGCAAGAAGACATTCGGCCGCGCCTATTATCAGGTGGAAGAGACGCTTGAGCAACAGCGGCAGAGGGTTGATGATCTTAACCGTCAATTAAGCGAGGTCAGGCAGCGATGGAGTGGGGAGCAGTCGGCGCGTCAGGATCTCGGCATGCAGGAAGAACAGGTTCGCGCAGAAATTGAGCGTTTAAAGGAATTGATGAGTAAAGCCAGGACGAAAAATCAGGAGCTGGTGAAGGCTCATCAGCAGTTGGCCGAAGCCAGGGCTAATGCGACAGACATGATCCAGGCCAAGATTCGGCAGGCAGAAATGAGGAAAGACGCGTTGGCTGCCTCTGTGGATGCGGTGCGGCAAAAGTTTGATGCCGGGCAGGATGAGCGTCTTCGTTTTTCCTCGGAACAGAAAGAATTGGCACGTTATTTGGATGTCCTGAAACAGGAAAACCAGGCCCTGCAGAAGAAGATGCAGGATCTGTAAGACACAAAGACACAAAGACACAAGGGGGATGTCTTAACTATATTGAAATGCCGAGGTGTTTCATGCATAAGTCTTGTTATGGTTTTTATGTCCTTGTGTGGGTGTGTCCTGGTAATTTTGGAGGCCCTTGACAAATCGCGATAACGGATGGCATACTTGCAGTGAGCTGTATCGTTCTTTGGTTTTTATGAAAAAGGTAAACCATTCGAAAGGATGGGGCCCCGGCGTAGTGAAGATATGATTCGTTTGATTATGCCGGGCTCGGCGGCGCTAAAAGGTTTCATGTTTAGCAAAGACGAGACAAAACTACAGGGCCCTCGATTCGCCGTCCGGCGGATGTCAGGGCAGCCAGTTGCCATAACACAATTTGTGATGGTTAACGGATTTTGTGCGCCTGTTCTTTAGAATAAGAACAGGCGTTTTTTGTTTATGTTTTCCTTAAGGAATCGGCCCAAGATTTGGGGAAAAGCCGTTGACACCCTTAAGGGGAGTGTTAAACTAAAAAACAGGTTAATTATAACCAGGCCACAGAGTTAGAGAATTTGACGAGGACCGGATTAAAACGTCATTCTTTATTTTTTTAAGAATCGAAAAGTTTTCTGGCGATGTGGCGTAAACAACAAGGAGGAGAAAATGAGAAAGAATCGCCAGGGTTTTACGTTAGTCGAGATCATGATCGTTGTCGCGATCATCGCTCTCCTGGCTGTCATCGCGATCCCGAACCTGATGCGGGCCCGGGTTTCTGCGAATGATGCGCTGGCGCAGAGCACGCTGCGCACGTTGGCCACGGCCGCCCAGAACTATGCGGCGGATAACAGTGGAACATTCCCGTCAAGTTTTAATGATATGTATACCGCAACCCCGCGATATGTTAACAGCACCTATGGGGCGACGGTCAGCGGGTATGATTATACCTTTTCTGGCGGCGGAACAACGGGTGATTTCACGATTCAAGCCGCTCCGCCCAGCGGAAGCTGTGGAAAAACCGGAAGCAAGAGCTGTACGATTGACGCAACCGGGTCAATCTCTTGCGGTTCATGTTAAGAAGCGTTTTCTGTTCTGTATGATTTGACAAAAGGCAATGGGGGCCTCAGGATTTTCCCGGGGTCCCCTTTGTCATCACTGAGGAAATCAACATGGCTCGTCTAATGCGCTTAGAAAGAAGCGGTGTGACGCTTGTCGAGGTGCTGGTATCGTTTTTTGTGTTGGTGCTTGTACTGGGCGGTATTTTGTATTCTTTTATCCGCTGTCTTGAATTTATTGAGCTTTCCAGAAATATGTCCCGTGCAGTCCAAATGGCGCAAAGCCGGATGGATCAGATCAGATCGACTTCCTATAATTTAATCGTTTCAACGTATGACACTGTTCCGTTTACGACCCCGGCGGGTCTGGACGGCAGGGGAGTGGTCTATGTGGATAATTCCCTGTCGGATTTGCTGGAGGTGCGTGTGGTGATTTGCTGGAGGAATAAATACGGCCGTATTTATGGAGAAGACGACAATCTGGATGGTGTTTTGGACAGCAGTGAGGACGATAATGGGAACCTGGAGCTTGATTCCCCAGTGGAACTGACGACAAGGATTTTTCGCAAATGAGACAACAGAGATTATTTTCAGACAGAGGCTTGTCGTTTATTGAGATGCTGGTTGCGATCACATTGGCCGTGATTTTGCTTGGAGCCGGTGGCGTGATGATGATCTCGGGACATGAAACCTGGAGCGCCGGAGATGCACATATTAAGATACAGGAAAATGTCCGTTTGGCTCTGGATCGAATGGCATCGGAGCTGCGTTTGTCCAATACTGTTTCCGGGCAAGGGGATGTCCAGATTATTCACGGAGCCGGATTGGGGGGAAGTGATGCGATTAAATTTTCGATTCCTGTTGTTTGTCAGACAGGGGCGGAGTTGATGGTTAATGATGCCGTTGCGCATTGGGGAGCGTCGTTGCGATGGGGGTGTAAAGATGCCTCCTGTATGGATGCGGATAATAACTGTGCGACTGTCGATTATAAATATATTTATTATCGGATAGAGAATGATGGATTTTTGGAACGCCGTGTTCTGGATAACACAAATACGACGGTGGTGCTTGTGAATATGGATGCGCAGCTAACGGATTTGCGGTTTTTTCTCAATGGATCCGTGTTGACGATTACGGTGACGGTGCAAGAAGAAACACAGGGCGGGCGCATTGTTTCGTATACGACATCTCAGGATGTCTATCTACGTAATTAGGAGGTGAAGCCATGATCCTTTTACGAAAAAAGACCGGATTTGTTTTTGTGTTTGTGTTGTGCTTGTTCTCGGCTCTTTTGATTTATGGGACGATGTTTGTCTTGCGGGCGATGGCAGAGTGGAGGGTCGCGGAGCATCAGCGGCGCTCGGCCCAGGCCTTTGCCCTGGCAGAGGCGGCCGGAGAGATAGCCCTGGATCAGTTGGATGAATTTGTCAATGTGGATCTACTGACGGCGATCAGCGGTATGAATCCGCAGACCGTAGGGAAGAAATCCGGAAACGCGGTGTTGAAAAAGGGAGGCTTCAGCGGGGTCGATTTTCTTGTTGAAATGGTTAACCACGGTCAGCAGCAGTTTGTTCTTAGCGATGACGGCACGCAGGCGCTTTATTCTCAGTCCAATGTTGCCTACGGCCCCGGAACGTATACGTATGAGATTGTGGTTTCAGAGAATGGGAGTGTTGTGGAGACGGCGACGGATATGTGGGAATTTCCGTTTAGTTTTCATTTGAAGGGGTATGGCGGCACATCGGGGATCAACAAGTCCATTATTATGGAAGGAAATTTTACGGTTCAGGTACGTAAAGATAATTTTGCAAAATTTGCCGGACCGATTCATACCAATGGTCAGTTTTGTTTTGCCGGGGATCCGTCGTTGGCCGGGTTGGCCGGGATTTTTGACGGACTTGTGACCCAGCATGAAAATAAGGCCCGTTTTTATGATAATGGAGCACAGACGGCCATCAATGCCGATGCCAGCAGTTATGACATTCCGGTCTTCAACGCGGGATTTGACCGGGGAGAAGCGGAGATTGTCCTGGCGTCTTCGGTTCAGAAACAGGACCTTTACGCACACGCACTGGGTTCGCAGACACCTTCATCCGGTAATGGAATTTATATTGCGAATAATGGTTCGGATCTGACCGGAGGGATATATATTAATGGCGATGCCGAGATTACTATGGGTGTCGACAGCAACGATAACGCGCAATACAGGATCAAACAGGGTGGAATCACCAAGCTGGTGACTGTGGACATTCCGAATGATCAGACAACGATTGAAAATCTTGCCAGCGGGGCCACCGAGACCTATTCCGGGCTTCCGGATGGCCAGGATGATCTGGGAACGATCATCTATGTTAACGGAAGTGTCACCAGCCTGAGCGGAACGATTCAACGGGATACGGAGTTGACGGTTTCATGCGAAAATAATGCGATCATTACGGATAATATAATTTATACGGAATACACACCGGCGTCCGGGACTCCGGGAACGGCCGGCTATGTTGCGCCGAGTGCGGATGGGTATACGAATCTCTTCGGGATTGTCGCTTGGGGCGGAGATATCCGTATCGGAACATCGGCTCCGAATGATTTGAATATTCACGGGGTTATGATGGCGCGTAATGGTGTTTTTACTGTGGATTACTATAACGGCATGCCTCGGGGAAATGTCACGCTTTTAGGCGGGGTGATTACGCAGTTTTACGGGGCCTTCGGTCTTTTTAATGCAAGCAGCGGGAGTCAGCTTTCCGGTTACGGCCGGAATTTTAACTATGATGCCCGGATGATGAAAGGGAAATCGCCGCCGTATTTTCCGACTATGAAAACATTTATCGGATTTACCGACGATCTGACGGATCATATCGTTTTCTGGGAAGGGAATACGCCGTAAACATTTTGAGACAAAAGATTTGTGAAAATTTCGCGTGAAGAGTTTTGCCGGTGATGTTATAATGGCTTTCCAACGGAGGATTTGAAATGGACAGGCTTAAGAAATACGTCGGCTGGATCATTGCAGCAGGGTTTTTGGGATTGATTTTTTTGGGCATTGTCGTAAACGTTAAAATCGTCCGGGAGTTAAATGATCCCCAGCAAAGCGGAACCGTATCGGCACCGAAACAAGTGTTACCGCAGGTTCGTCAACGACCATCGGTTCAAATTTCTGATTCGTCCTTTCCTGAAAGGGCCCGGTTGCATCAGACTGAGGTGACGCAATCGGCGCAGCCTCAAGCGGTAACACAGAGCAACGCCGGATCCGGACATTTGGTGTCGGGACCGTCTCCGATATTGGTGAATTAATGATGAATTACGACAAATTATTTCCACAATATTTTAATTTTGTGAAGCGCTTTATCCCGGAACCCAGGCGGGTTTCTTCGGTCGGAATTGATATCGGATCATCGACCTGTAAGATGGTTGAGGTCTGTCCTCACGGGAATTCTTTTGAGTTGCTTCAGTGGGGTGTCGAGTCCTTTGAAGGAGGCGACCCGATTCCGGCGATTCAACGGTTAATTTCTCAGACATCCAATCCGATTAAACCGCCGGCTACGGCAGTTCAAGGCAAGGGGACATTGATCCGTTACGTGGATCTGCCAAGAATGCCTCTGGAGGATTTGCGAAAATCTTTTCAGTATGAGGCCGATAAATACTTGCCCTTTCACGCCGATCAAATTTATATGGATTGTATCATTCTGGATTCACGCAAGAAAGATAACGGGCGCATGACCGTGATGGTCGCAGCCGCCAAGAGAGATATTGTGGATGAGAGGATTGCGTTGTTAAATAAGGCGGGTTTATCGGCGGATTTTGTGACGTTGAATTCTATCGCGACAGCTAATGTGATTAATACATTGGGCGGGCCCTCAGGGGCTCAGGAAGCAGAGGGTGATCAGGGTGCGGTGGCGATGGTCGATATCGGAGAACAGGTGACGACCATTACGATTTTGTTTGAGCATCTTCCGCGTTTTACACGGGATGTTTTTACGGGTGGGAATGATGTCACGCGTCATTTGTCCAATAAGCTTGGAATTTCTGTGTCCGAGGCGGAGCGAATGAAACGGGATCCGGCACAACGCAAGGAAGAAATGCTGGAGGCCTGCGATTCGGTGATCATGAATCTGGTTTCAGATCTGAGGCTGTCTTTTGATTATTTTGTGACCGAGCACAATATCCCGATTACCAGGATTCTTTTGTCGGGAGGGGCAACGTTAATGGAAGGCCTGGTTGATCTATTTTCGAATTATCTGGAGATTGAGGTCTCCTCCTGGGATCCGTTTCAGAATCTGCAGATGACAGAGGATCAGCGACGGGAATTAAGTAAGATTTCCGGTCAGTTTGGGGTGGCCTTGGGGTTGGCATTGTATTCATGAGGATCGAGAGATGATTGATATTAATTTAATTCCCGCGGAGAAAGGGCGACGGCAGAAGAAGACCGGTCTGTTTCATGCCGGATTTATGTTGCCGCGTGAGGTGATCATCGGGTTGATTGGCGGGTTTCTTGTTTTGCTGGCCCTGGGGCATGTTGTTCTGCAGGTCACCATTGTGGCCAAGTATATTCAATTAAAGCATCAGCAGGATCAGTGGCAGAAGATTATGCCGGCCAAACAGGAAGTCGATCGGGTTATGAAGGATTTGCAGAATCGACAGGTTCGATATAAGACAGTGCGTGGAATTACCGGGCCGGAATCAATATCCTGGGCAGCCAGGCTGGGCGCCCTGAGTCTTCATTTATCGAAAGAGATTTGGCTGAGCGATCTTGTATTTGAATCCGGAAATCTGACCATTAAGGGAAGTTCGGTATCCAAACATAATCTGGAAAAAATCAGTGTTTATAACTATGTCAAGCGGCTCAAACAGGATGAGTTGTTTATGGAGGGAGTGGTCTCCGTTGAGGTCGAGTCGGTGACAAGCCGTATGATCGGTGCTACGCCGGTTGCGGACTTTGTTATTCGGGTCATTTTGTCACGGAATTCACCGGATGTCTAACATGTTCGGCGGGATGAATTGTTATGAAAAAAGATATGAAAGTCGAAATCCTGAAGACGGTTAAGTCTATCAATGAGAAAAATCCGTATTATCTCATTATCGGGGTCTTGCTGACGGTGTTGCTGCTGGATTATTTTTTAATCATGCAGTTTCAATTGGGGGCGCTGAGAACACTGGGCCCCAGGATTTTGCAGATCAAGAGTGATATTGCGTTGTATGAGCAGAATAAGGGTCGCGTGGAGAAATATAAAGAAACGATTTTGGATTTGGATCAGAAATTGGCGGCATTACAGGGCCGGATGAAGACGACGGAAGATATTTCTGCGGTTCTTGAGGGGATTTCCCGGCTGGCTAATGAGAATCAGGTATTTGTGGAACAGGTTCTTCCTGAAATTAATCTGGATGATCCGGTCTTGAAAAATGATCAGGGGCGGTATTTCTTATTGCCGATCCGGGTGGCAGCCCGGGGTGGCTACCATCAATTCGGCCGTTTTTTAAATGATTTGGAAGAGCGCGGGACGCTGATGCGGATTGATCATCTGCGAATTGCCGCAGATCCGCAGCAGAGCCGACAACATTTAATTAATATGATTTTAGAGGCGGTTGTCTTTGAGCCGTCCTCTGGAGTGGGAAAATGAAAAAGAGTCTTGTCTATGTCTGCATGGTCCTTGGCCTGATGACGGTGATTCGGCCGGGATTTGCGGCAAAAGAGCTTGTGGAGCGGGAGCCGTTTATTTATAATGATGCCGGCAAACGGGATCCTTTTTGGCCTTTAGTGGGTGAGGGCGGAGTCATTATTCGTTATGATGAGACGTCTCTTTCGGCATCGGATATGGTTTTGATGGGGGTCATGACGGGAGCAGATAACAAAAATGTTGCGGTGATTAATGGAAAGATTGTCAGGGAAGGGGATTCTGTCGGTCTGTTTAAGGTGATCTCTGTGGACACCGACCGTGTCATTCTCGATAATGGCAATGAAGATATTACGCTGCAGCTACGAAAGGAGGAGTAATATGGTTTATAGATTTTTTTCTCTGGTTATGATCTCGGTCCTCCTTTGCCCTTGTGCATTGGCCCAGCAGTTGGAGGAGAAAAGTCCGGTTGCCGCGGTTCAGCAAGAAAAGCTCCTGGTTTCGGATCCGGTCAAGGATGAAACCAAAGATGGGTTTGTGAGCCTGAATTTTCGGGATGTGGATATTAAAGATGTTTTGCGGGTTTTGGCCTATGAGAGCGCGGTCAATATCGTGGCCGGTCCGGAGGTAACCGGGCTTGTTTCGATTCAACTGGATGAAGTGCCGTGGAAGCGGGCACTGGATGTGGTCGTGGAAACGTATGGGTATGCCTACGATCAGCGGGATAATATTATTACGGTGACCACGGTCGAAAATTTGAAAAAGCGGCGCGAGGATGCTATGCTGCTGTCCGAGCAGGAAGCGCTGATAACAAGAACTTTTTTACTGAATTATGCCAAGGCTGCGGAGGTGATCAATTCCGTCCAAAAAATGCGCACAGAGCGCGGCAGTATCAATTATGACGAACGCACGAACGCCATTATTGTGCGCGACACCTCATCAAATGTTGAGATGATTGGAGAGGTTATTGATCAGTTGGATCAGACGACGCCTCAGGTTATGATTGAAGCAAAGATTGTTGAAACGACGTTGGGTGATACTGAAAAAATGGGGATTGACTGGAATGTCGTGGTTTCCGGGAATGGAGCTATTTGGCCGACGTCCTGGCCGTTGACCGACACGCAGCATGCGGGCGGTGATTTTTTCCCGGATATTTCCAGTGCGGATGCGACAGAGGTCTTTACCTACGGAACGTTAGATACGGGGAGCTTTCAGGCGACGCTGGAAATGCTTGATAGCCGAAGTGATACCAACACATTATCAAATCCGAGGATCGTGACTCTGGATAATAAGCCGGCCAGGATTGTTGTAGGACAGCAGTATCCGTTTCCGGAATACACCTACAATGAAGACCAGGCGCAGATGCAGGTGTCCGGTTGGGAGTATAAAGATATTGGGGTTATTTTTGAAGTGACCCCGCATGTGAATAATGCGGGGATGGTCACACTGGATTTGGAACCCAAGGTGACGGCCATTGATAGTTATGTAACGGTTGATTCGACCGGAGGAACGGATGTTCCATTGTTGACGACACGGGAGACCAAAACAAGTGTGATGATCAAAAGCGGCGAGACTCTGGTAATCGGGGGGCTGATTTCAGATGTCGAGACTGAAGCGGAGAGCAAGGTCCCGTTTCTGGGAGACATTCCGTTACTGGGTCGCTTGTTTCGGCACTCATCGACTGTCAAGGCCAAAACGGATCTTTTAATCTTCTTAACACCTCATATCATTACTCCAGACGGACAATCGGAAAAATAATCAGTATCGATTGAAATCGTAAGCGAGGCGGGAAAGGGCAGAGCCCTTTCTCTGCCCGCGGACAAATTTTTAACACAGATGAGGTGGGAAACGTGTCAAAAGAAATCTTAATCAGTAAAGATGTGGATAAGACCCTTGTGGCCGTGACGGAGAACGGCATTCTGGAAGACTTTCACGTCGAGTATGAGAATCAGCAGTCTATTTTGGGAAATATTTACAAAGGGCGGGTCGAATCGATTTTGCCGTCCATTAACGGGGCGTTCGTTAATATCGGACGGGAGCGCAACGGATTTTTATACCTGACCGATGCGGATAATCCGTTGATTGAAGAAGCCGTATCGCCTCCGGTCGGATTTTTAAAACGGCTTTTGACTTCAAAGAAACCCAAACAAGAGGGGGAGCCTGAGGTCGAACAAGCACCTCCGGTGCCGCGCAAGAAAGAGCGTCTTTCGTTAAAAGAAGGCCAGGACATTCTGGTGCAGGTGGTCAAGGATCCGTTCGCCAAAAAGGGCGCGCGTCTGACAACGCATATCTCGCTGGCGGGGCGCTTTATTGTTTATATGCCCTGTGATAAGCATAGCGGAATTTCGAAAAAAATCGAAGACCCGCAGGAACGCAGGCGTTTACGCGAGGTGCTTAATGAATTGAGATTTGTCAAGACCGGAGGGTTTATCATTCGGACGGTTTCTGTGGGGCGGACCAAGAAGGAGCTGATCCGTGATGCCAAATCGCTTTATAGCGGCTGGCAGAAGATTTCCCGGGAGGCAGATAAGAAAGAGGCCCCGTCTTTGATTTACAAAGAGTGTGATTTGATGTCCAAGGTGGTGCGCGATTATCTGCGGGAGAATATTGATAAGCTGACGATTGATTCAGAAGATGATTATCGAAAGATCAGAAATTTTGTCGAAGGCCGGATCGGCGAAGAGCAGGTCAAAAAGATCCATTGTTATCGTGGGCATAAGCTGTTGTTTGAGGCTAAGGGAATTGCCCGGCAGATGCAGCGGATTTATGATATCCGTGTTCCGGTGAAAAACGGTGCGCATATTGTGATTGAGCCGACCGAGGGATTGACCGTGGTGGATGTCAACAGCGGCAAATTTAAAATGAACGGGACGCCTGAGGATGCGGCATTTGCGGTAAACATGGCGGCGGCGACCGAGATTGCCCGCCAGTTGAGATTACGGGATGTGGGCGGAATCATTGTAATTGATTTCATTGATATGAACAAGGAAGCACACAAACGCAAGGTGTTGGCAGAACTCAAGATGGGGCTTTCGAAAGACCGCGCCAAGACCGAGGTTAACCGGATTTCATCATTGGGGCTGGTAGAAATGACCCGGGCGCGCACCGGAAAGACATTAGAGGCCTTGTCCTTTCATGTGTGTCCCTATTGTGGCGGGCGGGGCAAGGTGCGTCGCCATTATTAAAAATTTGTTGACATTTAAGAAAAATTCGCTTTAATAGGGTATCTATTCTTGTTAAATAATCATAAAATTGACGGATTTTACCCAATAAACAGGGTTCATCCGGAAGGAGCAGCAATGTATGCAGTAATTCAAGTAGGTTCTGATCAGTTTAAGGTCGCTGAAGGAGATGTTATTGAAGTGGACCGTATGGAACAGAATCCGGGAGAGACGATCGGTCTGACTGAGGTGTTGATGGTGTCTGACGGGCAGGAGATTACTCTGGGACAGCCATTTGTGGATGGAGCCAGGGTTGAGGCGCAAGTCGTTGATGAGACAATGGGTGAGAAGGTCTTTTCGTTTAAGTATCGTCGCCGCAAGGCCTCTGCCATTAAAAAGGGCTTTCGTGCGAAATTCACCGCAGTGCGGATTAACAAGATTTCTGTCTAAAACGCGTGAATCGACGAGTGGTGTGCTATGGCATTTGTTGATGAGGCCAGGATCTTTGTCAAGGCTGGCGACGGTGGAAAAGGCTGTGAAAGTTTTTACCGCAGTAAAGAACTGCGCTATCCGCGCCCTGACGGCGGTGACGGCGGTAAGGGCGGCGATGTGATTTTTATTGCGGATTCGCGTTTGCAGACGTTGCTGGACTACAAATTTTGTCAGCACTACAAGGCTAAAAACGGGTCGCACGGAAGCAGCAACGGAAAAACCGGCAAGCGGGGTTCGGCCTGTGAGTTGCGGGTTCCGGTCGGAACGATTATCCGGGATGCCGAAACAGGGCACCTGATTCGGGATTTATCAGTGCCGGGCCTTCAGGTGATTGCGGCCCGGGGAGGGTGCGGCGGCCGGGGAAATCAGAAAAAGCAGACGCCGACACCGCCGCAGGCCGGTGAGACCAAGACCTTGTTTTTGGAATTGAAGCTTATCGCGGATGTCGGACTGATCGGATTTCCCAATGCCGGAAAATCAACGCTGATCACGGCAATTTCAAAAGTCCGCTCCAAGGTGGCCGGCTATCCTTTTACGACCAAACAGCCGATTCTGGGTGTAGTCAAAAATGAGCATGACGAGCCGGATTTCATTGTCGCAGATTTGCCCGGTCTGATTGAAGGGGCGCACACCGGACGGGGCTTGGGCGACCGATTCCTCAAACATAGTGAACGGACCAAAATTCTGGTTCATGTCGTTGATGTAGCCGGGATCGAAACCCGGGACCCCATTGAAGATTTTCAAAAGATTGAGCATGAACTGGCTGCCTACAGTCAGCCATTGGCCGACAAGGCCCGTTTGATTGTTGCCAATAAGATGGACCTTCCGCAGGCTCAGGAGAATCTGGAGCGCTTTCGCCGGCAGGTGTCCGGTAAGATTTTTCCGGTTTCTGCGCTGAACAAAGAGGGGCTAACGCCGCTTCTGGATGAAATTCGCCGTTTGCTGGCCCGGGAGCAGGAGCCTGTAACGAATTCACACGATGGCACGCAACTTTCCTCGTCCAATTAAACGTATTGTTGTCAAGGTCGGATCCGGAGTGATCGCCAACTACCGGCTGAAACCCCGTACGGCCCGTCTGCGCTCGCTGGTGCAGCAGATGGCCGAGGCCCGGCGCCGGGGCATTGAGGTGGTTTTTGTCAGTTCCGGGGCAATTGTTCTGGGCATGGGGGAATTGGGTCTCACGCAGCGTCCGACGGAGCTTGAACAACTTCAGGGGCTGGCGGCCATCGGACAGGCCGTGCTGATGCGCACCTACAGTCAGTTGTTTGCCCGGGCCGGAATGACCTGTGCGCAGGTCTTGCTGACCTGGGATGATTTTGATGAGCGCCCGCGTTACAATAATGCCCGCAAGACACTGGGCGCCTTGCTGGAACAAGGCGCTGTTCCCGTCATCAATGAAAACGACACAATTTCAACCGATGAGATCAAGTTCGGCGACAATGATAAATTATCGGCTCTGGTGTCCGGATTGGTTCATGCGGATTTATTGATTCTTCTTTCGGATGTCGAGGGGCTCTACCGTTACCAGGACGGGCAACGGATTGTTTTTAAAGAAGTCAAAGAGATCACGCCGGATATCGAGCAGCTGGCCTTCGGCACATCCCGAAAACACATTTCCAAAGGCGGCATGTCCGCCAAACTCCAGGCGATTAAGATTGCGGTTCAGTCCCGGATTCCCTGTGTGGTGGCACACGGAGAAGTGCGGGATGTTTTGACGAGGATTCTGGACGGAGAACATCTGGGAACATTGTTTTCGGAACGCGAAGACACGCTGTTGGCGCGCAAACACTGGATTTCTTTCGGCGGTCGCCCCAAGGGGGTCCTGGTGGTTGATGACGGCGCCCGGAAGGCTCTGCTGGAAGGCGGCAAGAGTTTATTGCTGCCAGGGGTGCTGGAGTGGGACGGCCATTTTAAGACGCAGGATATCGTGGTGGTCTGCGGACGGGATCGTCAGGAAATTGCCCGCGGCATCACAGCGTATTCGGTCAGTGATCTGCACACGATTCATGATAAAAAAGGCCGGAAAGAAGTGATTCACCGGGATGATCTTGTTTTGAGTCAGCGTTGATCCGGGCATCGGCACGTGGTATATCGCGAAAGACGAGCCCGCGGTTTTAAAATTTTGGGAGGAGGGTGTTATGGCGAAGGCGTCACCGGTTTTGAAGATGGCCAAAATGGCCAAGGCGTCCTCTCGACAGTTGGCCGTTGCAAAAACAGCGGACAAGAATAAGGCCTTGCGATTGATGGCGGATGTTATCGTTCGCGAGCAGGCCTTTCTGATTCGGGAGAACGCAAAAGATATGGCCGCCGGCGAACACGCGGGACTGTCCAGGGCGCTTTTAGATCGTCTGCTCTTAACCCCGGACCGGGTCAAATCCATGGCCGAATGTTTGCGCGATACCGCCAGGCTGGAGGATCCGGTGGATACCGTGATCGAGACCTTTACGCGCCCCAACGGACTGAAGATCAGCAAGGTCAGAACGCCGATCGGGGTCATCGGGATTATTTATGAATCCCGACCGAATGTCACCAGTGACTGCGTCGGGCTGTGTCTGAAATCCGGCAATGCCTGTATTTTGAAAGGCGGGAAAGAGGCGCTGCATTCCAACAAGGCGATTTTTACGTTGTTGCGTCGGGCCTTGTCAGAGACAACGATTTCTCCCAACACGATTCAGCTGATTCCTTCGACCGATCGGGGCGCTGTACAAGAAATGCTGTCCCTGAATCAATTCGTGGATTTGATTGTGCCTCGCGGCGGGGAGGGCTTGATCCGGTTTGTGACCGAACATTCACGGATTCCCGTGGTCAAGCATGATAAAGGCGTTTGTCATACCTATGTCAGTGACCATGCGGATCTCAACAAGGCGCACAAGATTTGTTTCAATGCCAAGGTCCAGCGCCCCGGTGTCTGTAACGCCATGGAGACGCTCCTGGTTCATCGGGACGCGGCGATTCGTTTTTTGCCGGCGATGGTCAAAGACTTTATCGAGGCCGGCGTCGAGGTGCGCGGCTGTCCGATCACGCGCAAGATCGTCAAGGCCGGGGTCAAGACGGCCCGGTCCGGCGATTGGCCCGCGGAATATCTGGATTTGATTCTAGCCATTAAGGTAGTGGATTCTCTGGATGAGGCCATCAACCATATTAACACGTATGGATCGGGACATTCCGATGCGATTATTACTGAAGACAAAAAAGAGGCGGAGAAATTTTTTAAAGGGGTGGATTCTTCGACCGTGTATCTGAACGCATCGACCCGGTTTACCGACGGGTATGAGTTCGGCTTCGGGGCGGAAGTCGGGATCAGTACCGACAAATTGCATGCCCGCGGCCCGATGGGGCTTCGGGATTTGACGACGTATAAATACGAGGTCCGGGGAACGGGGCAGATTCGAACATAAAATTCAGCGAACACAGCGCCGGGCAAGGTCGTTCGGCAGGGTTGTGTTCCGGCATCTCTGGGAACATAATGCGCATCGGCATTTTCGGCGGAACATTTAATCCGCTTCACATCGGTCATTTAGCGGTAGCTCAGGCGGCCCGTGATTCTGCGGCCCTGGATCGGGTTGTTTTTGTGCCCTGCAGTGAACCGCCGCATAAGCGGCTTGTTCATCTGGCCTCGGCCAGGGATCGTCTGGCTATGCTTAAGGCCTGTATTCGGACTAATCCCGGGTTTGAAGTCTCGGATTATGAAATCCGCAAAGGCGGCAAGTCTTACACGATTGAAACCGTCCGGTATTTTCAGGAGACCCTGGAGCCGAACGCGCGTCTTTTTTTTATCGTGGGCGGCGACAGCGCCGCGCAACTGCAGACATGGAAAAAAATTGAGGAGATCACAAAGATCGTTTCCTTTATTGTCGTGAATCGTCCCGGTCATGACGGCTGTGCGCCGGAGATCCCGCATCGCTCGGTGGTAATGCCCGGGATCGGCATCTCCTCCTCGTATGTTCGGCGTCGAATTTTGCAGGGAAAATCCATAAAATATCTTGTTCCGGATGAGGTGCTTCGTTATATTAAAGCGCACAGGATTTATTAACAGTTTTTGAAAACGCAAGGAGTAGCACAATGACATCCAAAAAAAATAGTGTGATCAAATTCGGAACCGACGGATGGCGGGCCGTGATAGCCGACACCTTTACTTTTGAAAATGTCCGGATTGTCGCCCAGGCGATTGCGCATTGGATCAATAAAGATCTTAAGAAAAAAGGCGGCACCAAAAAGGTGGCGCTGGGGTATGATGCCCGTTTTATGTCGAAAGAATTTGCCGAGTTGGTGGCGGAGGTCCTGGCGGCCAATAATATTAAGGTATTACTGGCCGAGACAATGGTGCCGACTCCGTCGTTGTCCTTCGGTGTTCCGGACAACAAATGTGTTTGCGGGGTGATGATTACCGCCAGTCATAATCCGTATGCCTTTAACGGGATCAAGATTAAAACGGCGGAAGGCGGGGGCGCCGGACGGGATATCACCGATAAAGTTGAGGGATATCTGGAATGCACACCGGTCAAGTCGATGCCGCTAAGTGATGCTGTTAAAAAGGGTAAGGTTGTTCTGCATGATTTTAATCCGGCGTATCTGAAATTTATGCGCAGTTATATTGATCTGAAAAAGATCAAAAATTCGACATTCAAGGTGGTTCAGGATGTCATGCACGGCAGCGGCAGTGATTTGATTACCCGGGTGCTGAAAGGAACCGGGATTCGTCTGGAGCTGATGCGTGCGGATATCAATCCGTATTTCGACGGCAAGAAACCCGAGCCGGTTGTGCAGTATCTTCCAGGCATTATTGAACGGGTTAAGAAAGGCAAGTTTGATCTGGGGCTGGTTTTAGACGGCGATGCAGACCGTATTGCCGCGGTGGCTCCGGGCGGAGAATTTATCCATCCGCAAAAGATTCTGGGATTATTGATTTTGCATCTGGTGCGTAACCGAAAACGCACCGGCGGAGTGGTTAAAACGATTTGTGGAACCCGCATGATCGATAATATCGCCGAAAAGTTAAATCTCAAATTGTATGAAACCCCGGTAGGGTTTAAATATATTTCCGACCTGATGATTAATGAACGGATTATTGCCGGCGGTGAAGAGGCCGGCGGGATGGGATTGCAGGATTATATTCCGGAACGGGACGGCACATTGGCGGGTTTGTTGCTGTTGGAGATGATGGTCTATGAAAAGAAAAACATCAAGCAGATCGTCAAGGAAATGGAGAAGGAATTCGGACGTTATTATTATGTCTTGCGTAATGTGACGCTCAAGAAGGGGCAGAAAAAACCGAATCCAGCGAAATTTAAAGGCATCAAAACCGTTCTGGGGAAAAAGGTTGTTGCGGTTAAAGATTTTGATGGGGTCAAACTGGAGTGTGAGGACGAGAGTTGGGTGATGCTTCGTCCCTCCGGCACCGAGCCGTTGGTGCGTGTTTATGCCGAAGCCAGGTCCGTAAAGCGGGCCAATGACCTGCTGGATTTTGGTGAGAAGTTTTTGAAATAATATCAGATCAGATGGTCTCAGAGCGCAAGGGTGCAAGAAAGCTGATTTTTCTTGTGTCCTTGTGCTCTTGTGTTCAGGGGGTGTCGGTGGTTTACTGGATCGGTTATATTCTGTTTCATGTTTTTCGTTTTTTGTTTTTTCCTTGCCGGATTATCGGGCGTGAGCACCTCCCAAAGGAGGGAGGATTCATCTTTGCCAGCAATCATGCCAGCAATCTGGATCCCTTTTTGTTGGGAATCATTCCGCATCGGGGCATTTATTTTTTTGCCAAAAAAGAGCTTTTTCAAAATCCGATTCTCGGTTGGCTGATGCGGCAGTGGCATGCCTTTCCGGTGGATCGTTCCCGTGCCGATATCGGGGCCTTGAAGACCTCCATCCGATATCTGAAAAACGGCTCACCCATGGTCTTCTTTCCGCAAGGCACGCGGCAGGCCGGGAGCGCACGACGGGGCCGGGTCTTTTCCGGCATCGGATTTTTAGTCAGCAAAACCGGCGTGCCTGTGATTCCGGCGTATATCAACGGATCTGATCAGTGCCTGCCGCCGGGGGCCAAATTTCCCCGTCGCCGCTGGATTACCATTACAATCGGGGCGCCGCTTGTCTTCAGCCCTGATGATGCGCATGACGTCATCACCGCGCAGGTTATGGACGCTATCCTGGCCTTAAAAGACACCGACAAGACGTAAGGAACGGTATTGTTTCAGTGCTGATTTGATATGCAGCCCAACGAGATCAGCACTGTCGGCCGCGAGAATGATCATCAATCGGAGCGATCTTTATTTTCCATTGACAAAAAAATTTTTTTTGAGATAATATCTGAACTTTGGCTTTTTTAATTAAAAGTTAAAGAATTTCTAGAAAAAGCGAGGTTTTAAAAACATGAGTATTTCACAAGCAGAGATGGAAGAGTTGTATGCCAGCACGATGCGGGATATCCGTGAAGGAGAGATTGTGACTGGAACGGTTGTCGCCCTGACAACCAAAGAAGCCGTTGTCGATATCGGATTTAAATCCGAAGGATTCGTTTCGGCTGACGAATTTCGCGATAAGGAGGATTTCCAGGTCGGGAAAGAGATCGATGTCCTGATTGAGTCCATGGAAGATGAAGACGGGCGTCTGATTTTATCCAAGTTCAAGGCTGAGAAAGTCAAGGGCTGGCAGCGCGTGATGTCCGATGTGGATGAAAATGATGTCGTGGAAGGACGTGTGGTCAAGCAGGTTAAAGGCGGATACATGGTCGATGTCGATGGTGTTGAAGGCTTTTTGCCCATGTCGCTGTCCGCATTCAAAGGGTTCGCGCTTGATCAGATTATGGCTGGAAAGTATAAGTTCCAGGTGGCCAAGATTAATAAACAGCGCCGGAATCTGATTTTATCCCGCCGGGATCTTTATCAAAAAGAACGCGAGGCGATCCGCGAGAAGCTGTGGGCGGAGCTGGAAAAAGGCCAGGTGCGTGAAGGAACCGTTAAGGGGATTACCGATTTCGGAGCCTTTATTGACTTGGGCGGTGTGGACGGGCTCTTGCATATTACGGATATGAGCTGGTCCCGTATTAATCATCCGTCCGAAATTGTTTCCATCGGAGACAAAATTGAAGTTCAGATCCTGTCCTATGATAAGGAAGGGTCAAAGGTCTCGCTGGGGTTAAAGCAGATCAGCGAGAATCCGTGGGATGATATTTATGAGAATTATCCGGCTGGGTCCCAGGTCAAGGGCAAGGTCGTCAATATCATGCCTTACGGGGTGTTTGTTGAAATCAAGAAGGGCATTGAAGGGCTGTTGCATTCCTCTGAGATTTCCTGGCAGAAAAAGATGGTCAATCCGCAGGAGATGTTTCAGGTCGGGGATGAGGTTGAGGTCCAGATTATCAATGTCGATAAAGATAAAAAACGGATTTCTTTGAGTATGAAGCAGCTGGAGCGCAATCCCTGGCTGGATTCCGAGCAGGAGCTTCCCGTGGGAACACGGGCCAAAGGAACCGTGCGAGGTTTTACCGATTATGGAGCCTTTGTCGAATTGGATTCGGGCCTGGAGGGAATGATTCATGTCTCCGATATGTCCTGGACCAAAAAGGTCAATCATCCGCAGGAGGTTCTCAAGAAGGGGCAAGACGTGGAAGTGGTGATCCTGGGCGTTGATCCGGAGAACCGCAAGATTACGTTAGGGTTGAAACAGCTGGAAGATAACCCCTGGCCGGCCATTGCGGAAGAATATCCTGTCGGAATGGTTGTGGAGGCGGAAGTTGTGCTGAATTCCAATTTCGGTGTCTTTGTAAAAATCAAGGATGATATCGAGGCGCTTGTTTATTCCTCGGAAATCGATAAGGAACAGGCCGCAGCCCTGAAGCCGGGCGACCAGATTCAGGTCAAGATTATTAAGGTAGACACCGAGCAGATGAAAATCGGTGTCAGCACACGGCTGGATGCGTAAGTGTTTTGAATCACTGCCGTCACCGGCATCGATCACGACAAATCCAACGATACAATCAGAGTAGTCAATCCAGCCGGGGGGATATCCCCCGGCTGTTACAAAACACCTTATGTCTGCACAGGATGCTATAATTCAGACAATCTGCCGCGGAACCACGGAGATTATTCATCTTGAAGTATTGCGCGCCAAGCTGGCCGAGGGTCGTCCGCTGCGTGTGAAGGCGGGGTTTGATCCCACAGCTCCGGATATTCATCTGGGCCACGTGGTGCTGTTGCGTAAACTGAGACAGCTTCAGGATATGGGACATGAGGTGTATTTTTTGATCGGAGATTTTACCGCGCAGGTCGGTGATCCGACCGGGAAGGACCAGCTCCGGCCGAAGATGAGCCCGGAAGAAATTGCTCAAAATGCGGTCACGTATAAAGAGCAGGTCTTTAAAATTCTGGATGCACAAAAGACCCGGGTTGTATTTAACAGTCATTGGCTGTCCCAGTTGTCCGCCCAGGATTTTTTAGAGCTTTCGGCCCGTTCCACGGTCGCGCAGATGCTGACCCGTGCGGATTTCAAGAAACGGATTGAAGATCAGAAAGAAATCAGCATTCTGGAATTTTTGTATCCGTTGCTGCAAGGCTATGATTCGGTTTATTTGAAAGCGGATATCGAAGTCGGCGGAAACGATCAAAAATTCAATTTGCTGATGGGGCGGCAGATGCAGGAGTCTTACGGCCAGACCCCGCAGGCAGTCATTATGACACCCTTACTGGAAGGGCTTGACGGCGTCAAGAAGATGAGCAAGTCCCTGAACAACTACATTGGGATTCATGAGCCGCCTGCAGAGATTCTGGGTAAGACAATGTCGATCAGTGATGATCTGATGATGCGGTATTATGAAATGCTGACGGATTTCGATCTTGATCAGGTCCGCGCCGGACACCCCAGAGATGCTAAGCTGAATTTGGGACAAGAATTGGTGCGGCAGTTTTACTCCGAACAAGAATCCCTTCAGGCTCGGCAGGAATTTGAAAAAGTGTTCAGCCAGCGGGAGCTTCCCGAAGACATGCCGGAGTATCTGATTCAGGAAGGGGATGTCGTCATGGATGTCCTCGTGAGGGCGGGGTTGGTGGAGTCCCGGAATGAGGCGCGCCGCCTGATTAAACAAGGAGCCGTTGCGCTGGATGGAGAGAAAGTTCAGCAAGAGGATGGGCCGGCGATGCCGGGAATTATCAAGGTTGGAAAACGGCGTTTTGTCAGAGTCTTTCGGGTCGCTTGAGAGAAAGCGCTAAGTTCTCTGATTTCAATATGATAGAAAAATGTCGGCATATAGAAAAAAACTTGACAAAATATTTAGCAAACATTATACTATTTGTTCATTTGTCCTGCCCCTGTAGCTCAGCCGGTAGAGCACGTCCTTGGTAAGGACGAGGTCACCGGTTCAAGTCCGGTCGGGGGCTTACAACGTGAAAGAGTAGACGAGCCATGCGTGAAAATATACAGTTTCAATGTACAGAATGTAAGCGGATCAATTATAGCAGTACGAAGGATAAGAAGAAAAAGCCTGAGCGTATTGAATTGAAAAAGTATTGTCGTTTTTGCCGGTCGCATACATTGCATCGTGAGACGAAAAAATGATTTGTCTGGTAGACAATAGTCCGGAAAATTGGAGAGAATCCGGTCAGAAGAAAATTCTAGGCCTGTAGCTCCAATTGGTAGAGCATCGGTCTCCAAAACCGAGTGTTGTAGGTTCGAATCCTACCAGGCCTGTTAACCTTGACATATACTAATTTTAGGAAAGCGAGATGGCGCGCATGCTGGGAGCGGTTACAAAATTTTTTAAGGAAGTTGTCGCGGAACTGAAAAAGGTCTCCTGGACAAGTCGGAAAGAATTGCTTGAATCCGCCTGGGTTGTGATTGTGAGTTCGTTTTTCTTGGGAATTTTTATCGCTGTGACAGATCTTATTCTCTCTCGATTTATTACATGGGTGATTCATTAAAATGAAAAAGTGGTACATCATACATACGCAGACAGGGGCTGAAGAAAAAGCCAAAGCAGGTCTTGAAAACCGGATCGCCACGACTGCGTTGAAAGATTTTGTCGAGGAGATTGTCGTGCCGACGGAGCAGGTTTCGGAAGTGCGATCCGGGAAAAAGCGGATTGTGGAGCGTAAATTTTTCCCCGGTTATATTCTGGCGAAGATGGAAATGACCAAAGAAAGCTGGTATCTGGTCAAAAGCACTCCCGGCATTACAGGGTTTATCGGGCCGGGCCGCAGACCGACACCAATTTCCGAGGAAGAGGTCAACGCGATTATCAAGCGGACGGAAGATACCGAGATGCATCCGAGCCCCAAGGTGATCTTTGAAGCCGGCGAGGCTGTGCGAATTGCCGAAGGGCCTTTCGCAAATTTCAGCGGTCAGGTGACAGAGGTCTTTCCGGAACGCGGCAAATTAAAAGTCAGTGTTCCGATCTTCGGACGCTCGACACTCGTAGAATTAGAATATTGGCAAGTGGAGAAGATCTAAAATGGCAAAAGAAGTAACCGCACAGATTAAGTTATACGTTCCGGCTGGTCAGGCCAATCCGGCTCCGCCGGTTGGACCGGCACTCGGTCAGCACGGTGTAAATATTATGGGATTCTGTAAGGAATTCAATGAACGCACCAAAGGCCGTGAAGGGTTGATTCTGCCGGCGGTTATTACAGTGTATAAAGACAAGTCGTTTGATTTTGTGATTAAAACCCCGCCGAGTTCTGTATTGATTAAGAAGGCGGCTAACCTTGCCAAGGCCTCGGGGCTGGCAGGGAAGGAAACCATTGCGACCTTGACCCGTGAGCAAATCACTGAAATCGCTAAAACAAAAATGGAAGATTTAAATACAGCGGATATTGACAGTGCGATTAAGATTATTCAGGGCACGGCGCGCAGTATGGGAATTGAGGTGGAGAAATAAAATGGTAAAACTCAGCAAACGGAAAAAAAGTTTTTCACAGCTAATTTCAAAAGACGCTGTCTTTACGATTGAGGAAGCGATTGAAAAAATCAGCACTCTTCCCAAAGTCAATTTTGATGAGAGTGTGGAGCTGCATATGAAGCTCACCATCAATCCCAAAAGTTCCGATCAAATGGTTCGCGGAACTGTTGTTTTACCGCATGGGATCGGAAAGGCTGTTCGGGTGGCCGTTATCTGTAAAGGCGAAGATGTTCAGGATGCCGAAAAAAGCGGAGCGGATTTTGTCGGCGGAACAGAGCTGATCGATAAAATTGCCGGCGGGTTTATGGATTTCGATTGTTTGGTCGCCACACCGGATATGATGCGTGATTTGAGCCGTCTGGGAAAGGTCCTGGGGCCGCGGGGATTAATGCCGAGTCCCAAAGCGGGAACCGTGACCAAGGACATTGAGCGCGTGGTCAATGAGGTGAAGGCAGGGCGTGTTGAATTTAAGTCCGATAAACAGGCCGGCATTCATGTCGGAGTCGGGAAACGGTCGTTTTCTCCGGCGCAGCTTCAGGAAAATGTCTCGCAGCTGCTTGATGCCATCAATCAGGGCAAACCGGCTGCGGTCAAGGGAAATCTGATTAAGTCGTTGTGCTTGTCCACCACGATGGGACCGGGACTGAAAATATCCATTTAACATAAAGGTGTCAATTATGGGGAAAGTCGGAACAATATTCAGAGAAGGCTTGCTTAAGAGCGTTAAAGACGGGGTTGCTGAAAACAAGGGAACATTTGTTGTCAGTTATTCGTCTTTGACTGCCGGACAGATGGATGCCCTGCGGCAGAATATGACGGCGCTGGGAAGCAAAGTTTATGTCTCGAAGAACCGTATTGCCAGGCTGGCATTGACAGAAGTCGATTGTGCCGAGCTGGCTGAGGGAATTGCAAATCAGACCGCCTTTGTCTGGACCAACGATGATATGGCGGCGGTTTCCAAGGCCCTGGTGAAGTTTGAAAAAGATTTTGAGACCGTGAGCATCAAGGGAGGGATCCTGGATGGCGGAATTCTCAGGGGGCCGGATGTTAAACGGCTGGCGGACCTTCCGTCGAAAGAAGTTTTGCAGGCGCAGTTGCTGGGGGTTATGGTGTCACCGATGACCCGTTTGGCGGGCGCCCTGAATGCGAAATCACGGGAGTTATTGTCTATATTGAAACAGTTAAGTGAAAAAAAGGGAGGGACTAACGATGTCTGATGCGACAAATACAGTGGAAGAGACCAAGGAAACGGTGGTTCTTTCTGACAAGCTTGAAGCGATCGCGAAAGAAATTGAAGGACTGACAGCTCTTGAGCTGGCGGATCTTGTCAAAGGGTTGGAAGATCGTCTGGGGATTCAGGCGGCCGCTCCGATGGGAGCCGGAATGATGATGATGGCTCCGGGAGGCGCTGCGGGTGATGCCGGGGCTGCTGCGGAAGAAAAGACGTCTTTTGATGTTGTTCTGGCCGATGCCGGCGACAAGAAAATTTCCGTCATCAAAGAGGTTCGGGCGATTACAAATCTGGGACTTAAAGAAGCAAAAGATCTAGTCGAGTCTGCGCCGAAGCCGATCAAAGAAGGCGTTTCAAAAGAAGAAGCTGAAGAGTTGAAAAAGAAACTCGAAGAAGCTGGCGCCAAGATCGAAATCAAGTAACAGATGTTCCTGACATGATGTGATGCGAAACATCCCCGCTATGGGTGTGCTTCGCATCGCATTATTTTATATTATTGCAGGGCCTTCGCCGAACATCCTCGGATAACCTTTAACCAAAGATACCGATACTATGGAAACGCTCAATATTAAAAATTTCGGGAAGATTAAGGATAGTTTTGTTTTGCCGCAGCTTCTCGATATTCAGCTTGTTGCGTATGAAGAATTTCTTCAGCGCTATGTGGATCCGGACAAACGGGACGATAAAGGGTTGGAAGAGGTGTTTCGTGAAGTCTTTCCTTTGGAGAGTTATGACGGACAGATCAAACTCGACTACATCAGCTATTCTCTCGGAAAAGAAAAGTATTCCAGTCTCGAATGTCAGCATCGCAGCATGACCTACAGCGCTCCGCTGAAAGTTAAGCTGCGTCTGATTACCCCTGTCGACATCAAAGAACAGGAAGTTTATTTTGGAGAAATTCCGCTTATGACCGATACCGGAACGTTTATCATCAATGGTGATGAACGTGTTGTGGTGTCCCAGATTCAGCGTCCGCCGGGAGTCTCGTTTGAAGAAGAGATGCATCCGACGGGGCGAAGCCTGTATCACGGACGAATTATTCCTTCACGCGGCGCCTGGTTTGAGATTAAATACGATTTGAATGATATTTTACTGGCTTACATTGATCGTCGGCGGAATTTTCCGGCAACACAGATTTTGCGGATTATGGGGTTGACCGGTGAAGATCAGATGCGCCAGATGTTCGGGGAACAATTCGACAAGCTGGCTCCGACGCTGGAAAAGGATCATACCGAAAGCAAGGAAGAGGCGCTTTTGGATTTTTACCGCAAGATGCGTCCGACGGAGCCCGCGACGGTGGAGGTGGCTGAGGCGCTGTTTTACCGTCTGTTTTTCGACCCGAAACGCTATGATTTGAGCAAGGTCGGCCGGTATATTATCAACCGCAAGCTGGGAACTCATGTGCCATTGGAAAACCGGGTTTTGGATATTCATACGGTTGTGGCGGTGATTCAATATTTAATCGGTTTGCGTGAAGGTGTCGGTGAGACCGATGATATTGATCATTTGGGAAATCGCCGTATTAAGAGTGTCGGCGAATTGGTTCAGAATCAGGTCCGGATCGGGCTGTCCCGTCTGGAGCGCTCAATCAAAGAGCGTCTGGTTGTCATGAATAGTTTTGAAACACTGACAGCGCATCATTTGATTAATTCCCGGCTGTTCTCCAATCAGATCCATGATTTTTTTGCGCGCAGTCAATTATCCCAGTTTATGGATCAGGTCAACCCGCTGGCGGAGATGACGCATAAACGACGTTTAAGTGCGCTGGGGCCGGGGGGATTGTCTCGTGAACGAGCAGGCTTTGAGGTTCGCGATGTTCACCCGACGCATTATGGACGTGTATGTCCGATTGAAACGCCGGAAGGACCGAACATCGGACTGATCGCCTCATTGACGACATGCGCGCGGGTTAATCCGTTGGGATTTATTGAAACGCCTTATTACAAGGTGGAAAACGGCCAGGTAACGGATAAGGTCGAATTTTTGACGGCCGATATTGACCAGGATAAATATATTGCACAAGCCAACCTTCAGATGGATGAAAAGGGCGCGATTGCCGAACCGCAGCCAGTGTGCCGTTTTCGCACGGATTTTCCCAAGGTTAAACCAGAGGATATTGAATATAAAGATGTCTCAACCAAGCAGTTGGTGTCTGTGGCGACGTCATTGATCCCGTTTTTGGAACATGACGATGCGAACCGGGCCTTAATGGGGGCCAACATGCAGCGTCAGGCTGTTCCGTTGATGAATCCCGAAGTGCCGTTAGTGGGAACCGGAATGGAAGCGAAGGTCGCCCGTGACAGTGGCGTGGTTGTAATCGCCAAAAACAGCGGGGTCGTGACCAAAGTTGACGGCCGTGAAATCGTGATTGATGAGACGGTCTATCCGTTGAAAAATTTTCAGCGTTCCAATGCGAACACCTCGATTATTCAAAAACCGTTGGTCAAGCTGGGCGAGAAAGTTCAGGCCGGGCAGACGATCGCCGACGGTTTTGGAACAAACAGCGGTCGGCTGTCTTTGGGACGTAATGTTTTGGTCGCATTTATGCCCTGGCGGGGGTATAACTTTGAAGACGCGATTTTGATTAATCAACGCGTGGTTCGGGAAGATGTTTTTACCTCGATCCATGTCGAGCGTTTTGAGGTCGAGGCCCGGGAGACCCGTCTGGGGAATGAAGAAATTACACGGGACATTCCGAATGTCGGCGAAGAGGCGCTGAAGGATTTGGATCAAGGCGGGATTGTGCGCGTCGGTGCGGAGGTGAAACCGGGAGATATTCTGGTCGGAAAAGTGACACCTAAAAGCGAAAAGGAATTGTCGCCGGAAGAACGTCTGCTGAGGGCCATCTTCGGGGAAAAGGCCGCGGATATTCGTGATACTTCGGTGACATTGTCGCCGGGTGTTGAAGGCGTGGTGATTGCGACGGAGGTCTTTCAGCGGGCCGAGCGCGGTCGCAAGTCCAAGGCCGAAAAACTCAAAATTAAAGAGGCTGTGGCCAAGGTTAAAGAGTATTACCGGCAGGAAATTGAATTGATTGAGCAAGAGCGGGAGCGCAAGTTGTGTGATGCTTTGGGTGTGACACCGAAGAAATTATCCTCAATGGATTTAAACAAACTTCCGAGTGATTCCGAAGCCAAAGAGATGCTGCGCTTTTTTAAAGATAAAGTTCAGGAACTCTCCGAAGAGGAAGAGCAGGAAGTCGAACGGGTCAAACGCGGTGATGAGCTTCCGGCCGGAGTGCTGAAACGTGTGGTTGTCTATGTGGCGACCAAACGAAAGCTCCAGGAGGGAGATAAGATGGCCGGGCGGCATGGAAACAAGGGAATTGTCTCCCGCATTCTTCCGGAAGAGGATATGCCGTATCTGGAAGACGGAACCCCGGTTGATATCGTGCTTAATCCGTTAGGGGTGCCTTCACGTATGAATGTCGGGCAATTGCTTGAGACCCATCTGGGATGGGCGGCCAGGATTTTGGGATTCCATGCCGAGACGCCCGTTTTTAACGGAGCCAGTGAAAAAGAGATTATCGGTTTTCTTGAAGAGGCAGGTCTTCCGGAGACCGGAAAAACAACCGTCTATGACGGGTATACCGGTGAGCCGTTTGATCAGAAGGTTACGGTGGGATACATTTATATGCTGAAGCTGAACCACCTTGTCGACGAGAAGATTCATGCCCGGTCAATCGGTCCGTATTCGCTGGTGACGCAGCAGCCGTTGGGTGGGAAGGCTCATTTCGGGGGGCAGCGTTTCGGAGAGATGGAGGTCTGGGCTCTGGAGGCTTACGGCGCGGCCTATACTTTGCAGGAAATGCTGACGGTCAAAAGCGATGATGTCGCCGGACGAAGCCAGATTTATGAGGCGATTGTCAAAGGGGAACAGCGGCTTAACACCGGAACACCGGAATCATTTAATGTCCTTGTCAAAGAACTGCAAGGACTCTGTCTGGATATCCGTTTGGAACGAGCGGATGATGAACCCCAGGCGTAAACAAGAAATCGAACGATTCGTCGGCTGTATTCAGCGGGCATGACTCCATAAGGAGAAAATACAATGGCCAAAAAAGAAGACATTATGAATCAAGACAGGATCACGATTCGGATCGCGTCGCCCGACACGATTCGGTCATGGTCAAGCGGTATTGTCAAGAAGGCGGAGACCCTGAATTACAGGACGCTCAAGCCGGAAAAAGATGGGCTTTTTTGTGAACGAATTTTTGGGCCGGTGCGAGATTGGGAATGTAACTGCGGCAAATATAAAGGAATCAAGTTTCGCGGCATTACCTGTGACCGTTGTGGCGTTACGATCAGCCGGTCTTCTGTCCGACGGGAGCGGATGGGGCATATCGAATTAGCCTGTCCTGTGACGCATATTTGGTTTTACAAGGCTGTTCCCAGCCGTCTTTCGGCATTGTTGCAGGTTACGTTGCGCAATCTGGAAAAACTGATCTATTATGAAGAATATGTGGTCATTGATCCCGGTGACACATCATTAAAATATAAAGAGTTTCTTTCCGAAGATAAGTATCAGGAGGCGCTGGTTAAATACGGCGGAGCATTTAAGGCCCGGATCGGTGCCGAGGCGGTTCAGGAGCTTTTGAGCGATCTGGAACTGAATGAATTAAGCAAGAAGCTGCGCAAGGATCTTGACGGGGCTAACCCGAATGGGGCCAATGCGAAGAAGATTATTAAGAGTCTTAAGATTGTTGAAGATTTTCGTGATTCCGATAACAAAGCTGAGTGGATGGTTTTGGATGCACTTCCTGTTATTCCGCCGGACCTGCGTCCATTGGTTCCTCTGGAAGGGGGGCGTTTTGCCACCTCGGATTTGAACGATCTTTATCGTCGTGTGATCAATCGGAATAACCGTCTAAAAAAGCTTATGGATTTGCGTGCGCCGGAAATTATTATCCGAAATGAAAAGCGGATGTTGCAGGAGGCTGTGGATGCTCTGCTGGATAACGGTCGCCATGGACGCCCGGTTTTGGGTTCCGGCAATCGCCCGCTGAAATCGTTGTCGGATATGTTGAAAGGAAAGCAGGGACGTTTCCGTATGAATCTTCTTGGAAAACGTGTCGATTATTCCGGACGTTCGGTTATTGTAGTCGGGCCGACATTAAAACTGCATGAATGCGGCCTTCCGAAAAAGATGGCCCTGGAATTGTTTGAGCCGTTTATCATTCGCAAACTCCGTGAAAAAGGTTATGTCCATACGATCAAAGGCGCCAAGCGCATGGTGGAACGCGCCAAGACTGAAGTGTGGGACATTCTCGACGAAGTGATTCAGGATCACCCGGTTCTTTTGAACCGCGCTCCGACGCTGCACCGTTTGAGTGTCCAGGCTTTTCAGCCCACGTTGGTTGAAGGCAAGGCGATTAAATTGCATCCGTTGGTGTGTTCGGCGTTTAACGCGGACTTTGATGGAGATCAGATGGCGGTTCATTTGCCGTTGTCGCTTGAAGCGCAGCTGGAATGCCGGCTTCAGATGTTATCGGTCAATAATCTTTTTTCTCCGGCAGATGGGCGTCCGATTGTTTCGCCGACTCAGGATATGGTTTTGGGGCTCTATTATATGACCAAGGATTCCGGGCAGGAACCGACCAGGATATTTTTTGGGCGGGACGAAGTCTTTGTGGCGTATAACGACAATGAGCTGAAAATCCATGACGCAATCCGAATGCGGCTGGACCGGCCGCTTTGGGGAGAGGATAAGCCGTCGTTGGTTATTTCTGAAGATGATGTTCTTTCCGGAAAGACAGAACAGTCGCAGGATGATAAGCCTGAGGTTAAGCGGGCGCCGATTATTGAAACAACTGTCGGAAGGGTCTTGTTTAACGAAATTCTTCCGCCGGAATACGGTTATGTGAATGAACTGCTGGATAAGAAAATGATCGGAAGGGTTATCGCCGATTGTTACAAGCGCTTCGGGCAGGATATGACCGTCAAGTTACTGGATAAACTCAAGGAGTTCGGATTTGTGTCTTCGACAGAGGCTGGGATTTCGATTTCCATTCCCGATTTGACCAGCCCGGAGGATAAATCCAAACATCTCGATCGTGCCAAACAGCAGGTTGCCAAGGTCGAAGATCAGTATCGCAAAGGAATTATTACCGGACGGGAGCGCTACAATAAAATTATCGATATTTGGACGCACACCACCGAAGCCTTGTCGGATCTGGTCTTTAAAAAGATGGATCAGTTTAACCCTGTTTTTATTATGGCGGACTCCGGAGCGCGAGGTTCTCGTTTGCAGATCCGGCAGTTGTCCGGAATGCGTGGATTGATGGCCAAACCTTCGGGAGAAATTATCGAGAACCCGATCACCGCCAGTTTTCGTGAAGGGTTGACGGTTCTGGAATATTTCATCTCGACACACGGGGCCCGGAAAGGTCTGGCGGATACCGCTCTTAAAACAGCCGATGCAGGATATTTGACGCGACGCCTGGTTGACGTTGCACAGGAAGTGGTTATTACCGAAGAGGATTGCGGTACGCTTAACGGGATTACCGTTTCAGCGATTGTTGAAGGGGAAGAATTGGTCGTCAGTCTGAAGGAACGTATTATCGGACGGGTCGCGCTGGATAATATTGTGGATATTATTACCGATCAGGTGGTTGTTCAATCCGGGGAGGAGATCACCGAGGAGAAAGCCGCGATGATCGAGCAGCTGGGTATTGAAAAAGTTCGGATCCGCAGCGTTTTGACCTGTGAGTCAGATCGTGGTGTCTGTGTTCGATGCTATGGGCGTAACCTGGCGACGCAGCGTATGGTAGAAATTGGTGAGGCGGTCGGGGTTATTGCTGCGCAGAGTATCGGGGAACCGGGAACGCAGTTAACCATGCGGACCTTTCATATCGGGGGAACGGCTTCGCGAGCGGTTGAACAGTCGTTTTATCAGTCCAAAAATGAGGGATTTGTCAAATATCACCAACTCCGCGTTGTTCAGCGTAATGATGAATTTGTTGTCTTAAACCGCAACGGATCCGTTAGTATTAATAATGAATTCGGGCGTGAGTTTGAGCGGTATCAGATTCCGCAGGGCGCGACCTTGAAGTTTGCCGATGGGGGAGAAATCAAACCGGAAATCATTTTTGCGACATGGGATCCCTATACAGTTCCGATTATTACTGAGGTAAAGGGAAAGGTTAACTCCGAGGATATTATTAATGAGGTGACGGTTCAGGAAGAACAGAATCCGATTACCGGAATTACGGAACGCGTAGTCATTGATCACAAACCGAATTACCATCCTCAGGTGATTATCACCGACGATAAAGGCGAGGTGGTCGGGATTTATTCCATTCCGGTCGGTGCGCATATTTTGGTTTATGATAAGGCGGAAGTTAAGGCCGGGGATTTGATCGCAAAGATTCCGCGAGGTCAGGGAAAAACCCGGGATATTACCGGAGGGTTGCCGCGCGTGGCGGAGCTATTTGAGGCGCGTCGTCCCAAAGAGCCGGCGATTATCAGTGAAATCGACGGGATTGTAGAATTTGGTGAAGATAAAAAAGGAAACCGGACGATTGTCGTTCACAGTGAGACGGGACTGAGTAAAGAATATGCTATTCCGCATGGAAAGCATCCGACGGTGTATAAAGGCGACCGTATCTTTTCCGGTCAGCAGTTGACGGACGGGCCGGTGGTTCCGCATGATATTCTGCGCGTCTGCGGCGACAAAGTGCTGCAGGAGTATCTGCTCAATGAAGTTCAGGAGGTTTATCGTCTGCAGGGGGTGCGAATTAACGATAAGCATATTGAGTTGATCATTGCGCAGATGTTGAAAAAGGTCAGCATTGATGAGTCGGGCGATACGCCGTTTCTGGTGGGTGAGCAGGTCGACCGCACGCATTTTAAAAAGATCAATGACGAATGTATGAAAAAGAAAAAGAAGCCGGCCAAGGCAACGCCGCAATTGTTGGGGATTACAAAGGTCTCTCTCACGACGGATAGCTTTATTTCTTCGGCGAGTTTCCAGGAGACAACAAGAGTCTTGACAGATGCGGCATCGAGTGGTAAAATCGACCTTTTACATGGCCTTAAAGAAAACGTTATCGTCGGGCATTTGATCCCGGCGGGAACAGGATTAAAGTATTATTCAAATATAGAAATGGTGAAATATGCCGACGATACAGCAATTGATCCGGAAGAGCCGGATTCTTCAGAAGAACAAGAGTAAATCGAGGGCCTTAAACGCCTGTCCGCAGAAACGCGGTGTATGTCTTCAGGTGAAGACCATGACGCCCAAAAAGCCGAATTCCGCGTTGCGAAAAATCGCCAGGGTGCGATTGTCAAACCGGACGGAAGTGACGGCGTATATTCCAGGGGAAGGGCACAATCTGCAGGAACACTCCATTGTCTTGGTTCGCGGAGGACGTGTTAAAGATTTGCCCGGGGTTCGCTATCATATCATTCGCGGTACGATGGACGCGGCCGGAGTGAATAAGCGTAAGCGTTCACGTTCAAAATATGGGACAAAGAGAGAGAAATAATGCGAAGACGCAGAGCGGAAAAACGAAAAATTGCACCGGATCCGAAATATCAAAGTATTTTGGTCGCGAAGTTTATTAACGCCTTAATGCTGGGCGGCAAAAAGACCAAGGCCGAACAGATTATTTATGGGGCGATTGATATTGTTAAAGAGCGAGCGCAGGAAGACAGCGGTCTGAAAGTTTTTAATAAAGCGCTGGATAATGTCAAGCCGCGGCTGGAGTTGAAATCACGCCGGGTCGGCGGATCAACCTATCAGGTTCCGATTGAGGTGTCTCCCGACCGCGCAAACTCGCTGGCGATCCGCTGGCTTCGGGACTTTGCCCGTAAGAAAAAGGGCAAGCCGATGGAAATCAAACTGGCAGAAGAGTTTTTGGCGGCCTACAAATCGGAAGGCCCTGCAATTAAAAAACGGGATGAAACCCATAAGATGGCTGAAGCCAACAAGGCCTTTGCGCATTTGCGCTGGTAATACTAAAATCAATATTTAAGGATTTAGAAATAAAATGGCAGATCAAACACCCTTAAAAGATGTCCGCAACATTGGAATTATCGCTCATATTGATGCCGGAAAGACAACAACAACGGAGCGCATTCTCTATTATACTGGAGTCCTTCACAAGATGGGAACGGTTGATCAGGGAAATGCGGTCATGGACTGGATGGAGCAGGAACAGGAGCGGGGCATTACCATTACATCGGCCAATACCACGACCTTTTGGAAGGGGAAAAAGATTAATATTATTGATACCCCGGGTCACGTTGATTTTACCGTTGAGGTAGAGCGCTCATTGAAGGTTTTGGACGGGGCTGTTGTGGTTCTGTGCGCGACCAGCGGTGTTCAATCTCAAACAGAAACCGTTTGGCGTCAAGCGGATCGGTATAAGGTGCCGCGGTTTTTCTTTATTAATAAGATTGACCGTCTGGGTGCGGATTTCTTTCGGGTTGTTACCGAGATTCATGAGCGATTGGGTTGTAATGCAGCACCGGTTCAAATTCCTGATGGGGCTGAAGACAATTTCAATGGACTGGTTGATCTGATTGAAATGGACTATATTAGTTGGAAAGATGATAGCGGAGCTAGTATGGAACGCGGGCCGATTCCGGAGCATATGAAAGAAGCCGCGGAAAAGTATCGCCATGATATGCTGGAGCGTTTGGCGGAAGCGGATGATCGTATTATGGAAAAATTTCTTGAAGAAGCAGACATTTCAAAAGATGAAGTTCATGCGGCAATTCGTAAAGGGGTGATTGATAATACCTTTTTGCCGGTCTTTGTTGGAACCGCTTTACGCAATCGTGGTGTTCAGCCGGTTCTGGATGGAATCACAAATTATTTACCTTCCCCCTTGGATGTTCACCCGGCTGTGGCGCACAAACCCGGCGATGAAGAGGCGGAAATTGTTTGCAAACCCGATCCCGCGGACCCGTTGGCAGCGCTTGTTTTTAAAGTGGCGTCGGATCCGTATGTCGGAAAGTTGTATTACACGCGCATTTATTCCGGAACGCTTAAGAGCGGCGAGACTGTTTATGATTCGACCCAGGAAAATAAAGAGCGGATTTCAAAAATTGTTGTTATGCATTCCAACAAGCAGACGATTGTTGAAAAGGTGGAGGCCGGTGAAATTGTTGCCCTGGTGGGCCTCAAGAATGCCAAGTCCGGAGACACCATTTGTCATGATCCCAAGAATCCGATCCTGTTGGAAAGTATGAATGTTCCGGAGCCGGTTGTTTCCATGGCCCTGGAGCCGAACTCCAAGGCGGATCAGGACAAGCTGGGAATGATTATTCGAAAGTTTCTGGATGAAGATCCGTCGCTGTCGTGTCAATATGATGAAGAAACAGGTCAGACGATTTTGTCCGGAATGGGAGAGCTTCATCTGGAAATTATCATTGACCGAATGAAGCGCGAACATAATCTTGCCTGCAATATCGGACGCCCGCAAGTTGCGTATCGTGAAGCCATTACCAAAAAAGTTACCAATATTGTCGGAAAGTTTATTTCACAGACCGGTGGACGTGGACAATATGGGCATTGTGTTGTCAATATGGAGCCCAACATCGAAGAGGATAAGGGAAAAGGAATTATCTTTGTCGATAAGATTAAAGGGGGAAACATTCCGCGGGAATATATTCCGGCCGTTGAAAAAGGGATTCGCAATGCGGCTTTAACGGGGATCTTGGCGGGATATCCGGTGACGGATTTTACAGTGACGCTGGTGGATGGATCATACCATGACGTCGACTCCAGCGAACTGGCCTTTCAGATGGCCGGCCGGATCGCCTTTCAGGAAGGCATGAAACAGGGCGGACCGGTATTTTTGGAACCCATTATGAATCTGGAAGTTACAGTTCCGGAAGAATTTATGGGTTCGGTCATCGGCGATCTCAATACCCGGCGAGCAAAGATTTTAGAATTGGGAAATCGCGGAGTCTTAAAAAATGCTCGCGTGGAAGTCCCGTTGGCGGAAATGTTTAATTATGCCAATGCGTTGCGTTCGTTGACGCAGGGACGGGCTTCGTTTTCGATGGAACCGGCCTTTTATGCAGAGGTTCCAAAATATATTGAAGATCAGATAAAAGGTGCTAGACAAGACGCAAAAAAAAGCTAGAATATTATAACTTCGTAGCACAAAAAAAATCTCAACATAAGGAGGAGGGTTGTTATGGCTAAAGAAAAGTTCGTTAGAAGTAAACCGCATTTAAATATTGGAACGATCGGTCACGTTGATCATGGTAAGACTACTTTGAGTGCGGCCATAACAACGTGTTTGAGCAAAACAGGTCTCGCCGCTATGCGCAGTTATGATTCTATCGATAACGCGCCGGAAGAACGGGAACGCGGGGTTACAATTAATATTGCTCACCTCGAATATGAGACAGATAAGCGCCATTATGCGCATATCGACTGTCCGGGTCACGCCGATTATATTAAAAATATGATTACCGGTGCGGCTCAGATGGATGGGGCGATTCTTGTTGTCTCTGCTGCTGACGGTCCGATGCCGCAGACACGTGAACACATCCTTTTAGCCCGTCAGGTGAACGTCCCCCGACTCGTTGTCTTCCTGAACAAATGTGATCAGGTTGATGATCCGGAACTACTTGAGCTGGTTGAGATGGAAGTCCGTGAATTGCTCAGCAAATATGATTTTGATGGCGACAATACACCGATTTTAAAAGGCAGCGCCTTAAACGCCCTGAATAATCCGGAAGATGCGGAAGCAACCAAGCCGATTATCGATCTTATGGCTGCGGTAGATGAATGGGTTCCGGAACCCCAGCGTGATCTGGACAAACCGTTTCTGATGGCTGTGGAAGACGTATTTTCGATTTCCGGTCGAGGAACAGTTGCGACTGGGCGAATTGAACGAGGGAAGGTTAAGGTTAGTGAAGAGGTTGATATTGTCGGAATGAATGATGCAATTTCCAAGACGGTTGTCACCGGCGTGGAAATGTTTCGTAAAGAACTTGACGAAGGGCAAGCCGGGGACAATGTCGGGTTGCTGCTTCGCGGGGTTGATAAATCTGCCATTGAGAGAGGGCAGGTCTTGGCGGCAAAAGGATCTATTACGCCGCACAAGAAGTTTAAAGCGTCTGTTTATGTTTTGACCAAAGAAGAAGGTGGTCGACATACGCCATTCTTTAAGGGCTATCGTCCGCAGTTCTACTTCCGAACAACAGACGTTACTGGTACGGCTGAACTTCCGGATGGTGTTGAAATGTGCATGCCTGGGGACAACGTGGAACTGAAAGTGGAATTAATCGTTCCGGTCGCCATGGAGAAAGAGTTGCGTTTCGCTATCCGAGAGGGCGGTCGCACGGTCGGCGCCGGTGTCGTTTCTGAAATCCTTGAATAATCAAGGGTGAGACATCCAGTAGCGCAAAAATTGCGATCCTGACTTAAAAGTTGTTATGTAGAAGTTTATCTCTAATAAGCCTTGCCGTCTCTTTGGGTTTGAGACGGCAAGGCTAACGGAATCGTTTACTATGCAGAAAATTAGATTAAAATTAAAAGCTTATGATCATCGTTTGATTGATCAGTCCGCTCAGGAAATTGTGGATACAGCGATTCGTAGCGGAGCGAAGGTTTCAGGACCGATTCCGCTTCCCACAAAGAAAGAGCTTTACACCATCTTACGTTCACCGCATGTCAACAAGAAGGCGCGGGAACAGTTTCACCTGGTGATTCACAAGCGGATGATTGATCTGTTGGAGCCGACAGCGAAGACGGTTGAGTCGTTACGAAAACTGAATCTTCCGGCCGGTGTCGATGTCGAAATTAAGCAGTAACCAGGGGTAAACCCTGAATCTTGAGAGACTATTATGATTCGAGGATTATTAGGTAGAAAATTAGGAATGACGCGGATCTTCAATAACGAAGGCAATGTGATTCCTGTTACGGTTATTGAAGCGGGTCCTTGTCCGATTCTTGAACTGAAGGATGAACCCAAGAAAAAAATCGCGTTAGGTTTTGAGCAGATTAAAAAAAGTCGTCTCAAAAATCCGCAAGCCGGTTTTTTCAAAAAGGCTAACGTCGAACCGTGCCGTATTATCAAAGAATTTGAGTCTGCGGATAACAGCAGCTATGAAGTCGGGCAGGACGTCAAAGTCGACATTTTTCAGGCAGGAGATTTTATTGATGTTTCAGCCGTCTCTAAAGGAAAAGGATTTCAGGGCGGGATGAAGCGCTGGAATTGGGACGGCGGACCCGGGGGACATGGTTCGATGCATCACCGACGTGTCGGTTCGATCGGTGCCAGTGCTCAGCCGTCACGCACCTTTAAAGGAACGCATATGCCGGGACAAATGGGCAATGAACGCGTGACTGTCCAGGGTCTGAGAGTTATGAAGGTTGATGTTGAAAATAACATTATTCTTGTTAAAGGGGCGGTGCCGGGATATAAAACCTGCTTACTTGAGATCAATCGTTCCAGGAAACGGCAGTATCAATCGCTTGATGAAAAACCGGCCAGTGTTGTGACAAAGCGCAATCCGATGAAACAAAGTAAGTCCAAGGCGAAAGGTAAGAAGTAAGATGGTGACGTTGCCGATTTTTAATAAACAGGGAAAAGAAGCATCCAAGATGGAAATCTCGGATGAAATCTTTGGTCAAAAAGTGAATCAGGATGTTCTTCACCAGGCGGTTGTTATGTATCAGGCTTCAATGCGCCAGGGAACCGCCTCCACTAAAGACCGGTCTGAAGTTAGGGGGGGAGGGAAAAAACCTTACCGTCAGAAAGGGACCGGACGAGCGCGTCAGGGGTCGACACGGGCGCCGCAGTTTATCGGGGGAGGGGTCGTCTTTGGACCGCGTCCTCGCGACTTCGGTTATACCTTGCCCAAGAAGATTCGAAGACTCGCATTGTTGGAAAGTCTGAAGGCAAAATATCAATCCGGCGACTTGATGTTTATTGAAGAGTTGCAGGACCCATTTTCAAAGACCAAGGACTTTGCAGCGATTTTAAAGGCCCTGAATCTGAATGGAAAAATTTTGGCCCTTTTGGAAGGCTGCGATCAAAGCATCGGATTGGCCAGTCGGAATATTCCGCGATTTGATATTCAGCGGTCCGAAGATGTCACGGCCTATGATGTGCTTCGCAACAAGCATTTATTATTAACAAAAACAGCCTTTGAAACAGTCATGGGCCGTATTAACAAATAGTGATCATGATGACAAGCTACGATACAATTCAGACATTGGTCCGAACCGAAAAAAATACAATTCTGGAATCATCCGGAAAATATGTTTTTCAGGTTTCCAGAAAATCAAACAAGATTGAAATTAAAAAAGCGGTTGAGGACATCTACAATGTCAAGGTGGATTCCGTGAATGTCATGAAAGTCCCCGGGAAACGTAAGCGTGTGCGCCGGGATTTCGGATATACCACGGCCTGGAAGAAGGCAATTGTGACCCTAAAAGAGGGCCACTCGATTAACGTGACATAAAGAGTTTGAGGTCTATTGTGGGAATTAAAAAATTTAAACCGACAACAAGTGCTTTGCGGCATACCGCTATTTCCGATTTTTCGGAGATCACAAAGTCGAAACCGGAAAAATCACTGTTGCGACCGTTAAAAAAGACAGGCGGACGTAATTGTTACGGGCGTATTACAATGCGTTGGCGTGGAGGCGGACACAAACGGATGTATCGACTGGTTGATTTTAAACGCAACCGGCTGGATACTCCGGCAGAAGTTCTGGCGATTGAATATGATCCAAACCGTTCCGCGCGGATTGCGTTAATTCAATATGAAGATGGCGAAAAGGCCTATATCCTGGCTCCACTTGAACTTTCTGTGGGTGAGACGATTCTCAGCACCATGGAGCAGCCCATTGAAATCAAAGCGGGGAATTGTATGCCGTTGATTCAAGTGCCGCTTGGAACAGCCGTGCATAATATTGAGTTGACACCCGGACGAGGGGGACAGTTGGCGCGTTCTGCCGGAACATCGGCTCAGTTAATCGCCAAAGAAGGCGGATTCGCCCTTCTGCGGATGCCTTCGAGCGAAGTCCGGCGTGTTTTAGATAAATGCCGGGCGACCATCGGCCAAATCGGAAATGTGCAGCATGAGACGAGATCTTTGGGGAAGGCCGGCCGTTCGCGTTGGCTCGGTCGTAAAGGAAACGTTCGCGGTGTTGCGATGAATCCGATTGATCATCCTCACGGCGGTGGTGAAGGAAAGGCTCCGCAGGGAAATCCGCATCCGGTGACACCGTGGGGAAAAGCGACCAAAGGGTTAAAAACGCGTAAGAAACGTAAATATTCGGACAAATATATTGTAAAAAGAAGGACCAAGTAATATGCCACGTTCAATTAAAAAAGGGCCGTTTATTGCGGAATCCTTGATAAAAAAACTCAGGCGTATGGAAGCCTCCGGTAAAAAAGAGCCGATTAAGACATGGTCCCGAAGCTCGACCATTACACCGGAATTTGTGGGCTATACCGTCGCTGTTCATGACGGACGAAAGCATGTGCCGATTTATATCACAGAAAACCTTGTGGGATATAAATTCGGTGATTTTGCGCCGACACGTCTTTTTCGAAGTCATGGTGGTGTTAAGGCAAAGAAGGCTCCGGCCAAAACGTAATGTTTGTTTAATTCATTTTATGTGGACAGAAAAATGATCGCACTTGCAAAAGGAAAATATATTCGAATTTCACCGACCAAGGTTCGGCCGGTGATAGATCTGATCAGAGGAAAAGATGTTGAGACCTCGATGGCCATTCTTGCTCAAGCACAAAAACGGGCCAAAGATGTTGTTCAAAAGTTGTTGACATCTGCTGTCAGTAATGCCAGGCAAAAGGGCCTGGATGAACATCAGTTATTTATCTCGAAAATTACCGCTGATCAGGGGCCGTCATGGAAGCGATATCGTTCAGCTCCATTCGGACGAGCGACAAGGATTCTAAAGCGGACGACACATTTAACCATCGAGTTGGATTTGATTACTAAATAGGAGCCAGACGCGTGGGACAAAAAGTTCATCCATATATCTTAAGAATCGGCGTTAACAAAAATTGGCGCAGCCTTTGGTATGCAGACCAAAAAGATTACGCCGGAAATATTAAAGAAGATTTTGAAGTTCGGAAGTTTATTAAAAAGCGGTATGTGCACGCATCGATTTCTTACATCAATATTGAACGGATGGGCAATCAGATTAAGATCAAAATTGCGTCCGCACGTCCGGGAATTATTATCGGACGCCGTGGAGCGGATATTGATCGGCTGAAAGGCGAATTGGCACGGATTACAAAAAAAGAATTAAGTATTGATATTATTGAAATTAAAAATCCGTCGACCGATGCGCAGTTGGTTGCGCAGAATGTGGCATTTCAATTGGAAAAACGTGTGGCGTTTCGTCGCGCAATGAAACGGTCGATTGATCAGGCCATTCAATCCGGGATTCCTGGAATTAAAATTTCTGTAGCCGGCCGTCTGGGCGGAGCCGAGATTGCCCGACGGGAAACCTATCAGGAAGGGGCCTTGCCGCTGCAAACACTGCGGGCGGATGTCGATTATGGATTTTATGAAGCGGTGACGACCTATGGCGTCATCGGCGTTAAGGTCTGGATTTATAAAGGGGATGTTATCCCTCAGAAAAATAAAGCAAAAAGCGGAAGATGATTAGGAGATTCGTAAGATGTTAACGATGCCACGAAAAGTTAAATATCGCAAAGCCCAAAAAGGAAAAAATCGGGGTGTTGCGACGCGGGGAGATCGGATGATCTTTGGAGAGTTCGGGCTCAAGGCGCTGGAAAACGGCATGATGAGCGCCAATCATATGGAAGCCTGCCGGCTGGCTGTGGCGCGCAAGATGAAGGGGGCCGGAAAGTTGTGGATTAATGTGTTTCCGCGCAAACCGATCACCAAAAAGCCTGCGGAAACCCGTATGGGGAAAGGAAAAGGGGATTTATCTCACTGGACCTGCCCTGTTAAGCGAGGAAAGGTTGTTCTGGAAATCGGTGGAATTCCTGAAGATTTTGCAAAGCAAATTTTTCGGTTGGTTTCATTTAAATTGCCGTTTAAAACCAAGTTTATAACGAGAGAGCATTAATCGGGGTCTTTCATGAAAGCACAAGACATCAGACAATTAGCCACGGCTGATTTAATTCAAAAACAAAATGATCTGAAAAAAGATCTTTTTGATATGCGCTATCAGCGCAAAATTGGCCGGGTAGAAAAACCTGCGCGTTTTAAGACCATCAAGCAGGATATTGCCCGGATATTAACGGTTTTGAAGGAAAGAGAGAATGATGGAAACGCGTGAAAATAGAAGACGGGTTTTGGTCGGGGAAGTTGTCTCGGACAAAATGAATAAGACGCGAGTGGTCCAGGTGCGTTCGGCCTTTCGGCATAGTAAGTATAATAAGATCGTGCGGACGGCTAGAAAATTTAAGGTGCATGACGAGGAAAATGCGTCCAAACAAGGAGATCGCGTCAGCATTCTCGAAACACGGCCGTTATCTAAAGATAAGCGCTGGGTCTTAGTCAAAATTCATAAATAATCGAGGGTTATAATGCTCTACATGAAATCATTATTAAATGTTGCTGATAACTCCGGTGTCCGAAAGGCCTCATTGATCGGGGTGTTAAACGCCAAGAATCGGCGTTTCGCTCAGGTCGGCGATGTGGTGCGAGTCAATGTCAAGGAAGCGGCGCCGGATTCTCAGATTAGAAAAGGAGACAAGGTTAAAGGCGTTGTGGTGCGCACCAAGTTTCCGGTTAAGCGATCCGACGGAACCACCGTTCGGTTTGACACGAATGCGATTGTTGTGATTGATGATGGGGGAAACCCTAGAGGTACGCGTGTCTTCGGCCCTGTCGCGAGGGAATTACGAAATTTGGAATTCATGAAGATTATTTCATTAGCACCTGAGGTCGTGTAATATGCTCGGAATCAAAAAAAATGATAAAGTGATGGTAATTGCCGGAAAAGATAAAGGAAAGACCGGCCGGGTTTTGCGCATTTTTCCTGAAAGCAATAAGGTTCTTGTGGAAAAAATTAATATTGCCAAAAAAGCCCATCGCAGGACACAGCAGGATCAGCAAGGCGGATTTGTTGAAATCGAAGTTCCGCTGCATATTTCCAACGTCATGTTGGTAGATAAAAAAACCAATCAGCCTACAAGGTTTGGGGTTAAGGTTTTGAAAGATGGAACAAAGGTCCGCATAAGCAAAAAAACCGGGGAAGTTATTTAATTTTAGAGGAGTAGACCAAAAAGTGATACCAAGACTTCAAGAAAAATATCAGACCGAAGTTTTGCCGGAGTTGCAAAAAAAATTCGGTATCGGTAATGTTATGGCCAGCCCTCGTCTCCAGAAAATTGTAATCAACATGGGGATCGGGGAAGCGATTCATGACATTAAGCTTTTGGAAAAGGCTATGGCGGAATTGACGGCCATTACAGGACAAAAACCTGTTATGCGTCGTGCCAGGATTGCAATTTCCAATTTCAAATTGCGTCAGGGCATGCCGGTCGGATGCAAGGTAACCTTGCGTCGCGCCAAAATGTATGAGTTTTTAGATCGGTTTATTAATGTCTGTTTGCCGCGAATCCGCGACTTTAACGGAGTGTCCCGCAAATCGTTTGATCGTTTCGGAAATTATTCTTTAGGGATCTCGGATCAGGCGATCTTTCCGGAAGTGGATTCCGGGAACATCTCAAGGACACAAGGAATGGATATTACCTTTGTCTTTAATAATAAACCAAAAGAACAGACGATGGAATTGTTGAGTTTATTGGGCATGCCGTTTCGTAAGGCATAAGGAGAAAGAGCGTATTTATGGCCAGGAAAGCGTTAATTAATAAATCAAAACAGGAACCCAAATTTCCTGTCAGACAGCATAACCGTTGTAAACTTTGCGGGCGGCCGAAAGGATATATGCGCCGTTTCGGACTATGCCGGATTTGTTTTCGTGAGTTGGCATGGCGGGGAGAAATTCCCGGAGTTCGTAAGGCTAGCTGGTAAATATCTTAGGAAAAAGCAATCAGACAAGGAAAAATGTCATGTCGTTAAGTGATCCCATTGCCAATATGTTAACCAGTATCCGGAACGCGACGCAAGTCGGCAAGGAAACAGTCGATATTCCGGCCTCAAAAATGATTGGCCGCATTCTCGAAATTTTTAAAGAAACGCAGTATATTGAAGATTTTCGTCTGCTCAAAACCAATGTTCAGGGAATTTTCCGGGTGTATTTGAAGTATGACGGACGCCGGGCCATGATTACTGGTCTCAAACGTGTGTCTCGTCCGGGATTGCGTGTTTACGCGTCGGGAAAAAAGGTTCCAAGAGTTCTCAATGGGTTGGGAGTCGCGGTTATCTCAACATCAAAAGGCGTGTTATCTGACAAAGAGGCCCGTAAGTTAAAAGCCGGGGGAGAAGTTGTCTGCCATATTTGGTAGATTTGAAATATTTTTACAGGATTTTATTATGTCAAGAATCGGAAAAATTCCAGTTACAATTCCTCAAGATGTTAAAGTTCAGTTGAATGGGGCCGTAGTTGCTGTGGAAGGGAAAAAAGGGAAATTGTCATTCAGCGTTCCTTCCGGAATCGAAGTAAAAAATAACGACGGAAAGCTTGAAGTTCTGCGTCTGTCCGAGAGCAAACAGACTCGGGCTAACCACGGAACTGTGCGGGCTATTCTGGGCAATATGATCACCGGTGTTTCACAGGGCCATAAAAAGGAATTAGAGATCCAGGGAGTCGGGTTTCGGGCCCAGCTTCAGGGACAAAAGATTATATTTAATTTAGGGCTCAGTCATCCGGTCGAGTTTGAATCGCCCGAGGGAGTGACCCTGCAGGTTCCGACGCAGACCTCGATTACCGTTGAGGGAATCGATAAGACGCTGGTCGGTCAGGTGGCGGCAAAGATCCGGGATATTAAACCGCCGGAACCATATAAAGGAAAAGGCATCCGCTATGTCGGCGAGCATGTCCGAAGGAAACAAGGAAAATCCGTAACAAAGTAGTGTTATTATGCCTAAGAAAATGAATGAACGGGAGTATAAGCGTATCGCCAAACACCAGCGAGTTCGCAAGATTGTTTCCGGAACCCCGGAACGACCGCGTTTATGTGTGCATCGTAGTCTCAAGAATTTTTATGCGCAGATTATTGATGATGCATCCGGGAAAGTTCTTTACGGGTTGTCCACTCGCAATAAAGCCATCGCAGAAAAAATTTCCAACGGTGGGAATGTGGAAGGCGCCGCGGTGTTAGGTCAGAAGTTTGCCGAAGATGTTAAAGGCAAGGGAATAGTGAAGGTGTCTTTTGATCGGGGAGGTTATTTGTATCATGGACGCGTGAAGGCCTTTGCGGATGCAGCCCGAGAGAGTGGTTTGGAATTTTAATCATATAATGCGGAGTAAAATTGCGATGTCAGACGAAGTAAAAAAAATATCAGAAGACGAAAAAAAATCCGTCGAGAGTTCTCAAAATTCTGTCAATGAGACGGCATCCGATACAGCTTCGGTAGAGACTCAACCGGATACAATAGTAGATCAGACGGCATCAGCACCGGCGACTGACGTCAAAAAGACTTCTCAGGCGGAACTGAAGCCCGGAATTCAAGCTTCAAGATCATCGGCGCAGGGCGGACAGCGCCGGAAAGAATCCCGTTCGCGTATGCCGCAGCCTAAAGAAGCGGAATCGGAATTTATTGAAAAGGTTTTATCAATCCGTCGTGTGACAAAAGTCACCAAGGGAGGAAAGAAGCTCTCGTTTAGCGCCCTGGTTGTAGTCGGAGATGGTAAAAGTCGTGTCGGATATGCGCAGGAAAAGGCGGGGGAGGTTGCGATCGCGATTCGTAAGGCAATGGGGACGGCAAAAAAACGTATGGTGAAGATTTCACTTAAAGGAACCACAATTCCGCATGAAATTATCGGGGCCAAAGGCGGCGCCCGTGTTTTATTAAAACCGGCGTCCGAAGGAACCGGGGTTATCGCATCCGGACCGGTGCGTGCAATTTGTGATGGAGCCGGAATTCATAATATTCTGACAAAATGTCATCGTTCTAATAATCCGGTGAATGTCGTGAAAGCGACGATGGATGGATTAACACGTTTAAAGACACTTAACACGCAGCAGACAGGATAGATATTATGCAGGTTCATGAGTTAAAACAACCCGTTGGGTCGCGCAAGGTTAAACGCATTAAAGGGCGGGGAAACGGCTCTGGTCGCGGGAAGACATCGTGTCGTGGGATGAACGGGCAAAAAGCGCATTCCGGTCGAGGCGTTATGACGGGATCGGAAGGCGGCCAGATGGCGTTAATCCGGCGTTTACCCAAGGTGGGGTTTCGTTCTCATCGTCCGGTAATCTATCAGTTGGTCAAGATTAGTGACCTAGCACGTTTTCAAAACGGGGCTGTGGTTGATGCTAAAGTTTTGCGGGAAGCCGGGTTGATTCATAATATATATAAACCGTTCAAAATTTTAGGCAATGGCGAATTAAAGGTGTCTCTGACGGTTAAGGCCACGGCCTTTTCCAAATCGGCCGCCCAAAAGATTATCGATGCCGGTGGAACCACAGAGATTTTTGATAAAGCTGAATTGAAAACAAAAATCGAAAAGGAATAAACCAAACATTATGCTTTCCGCCTTTGCAAATTGTTTTAAAATTCCGGAATTAAAAAATCGTATTTTGATCACATTGGGATTAATTGCGATTTATCGGCTAGGTTGTTTGTTACCGACACCGGGTGTCAACGGCTCGGTCCTGGCGCAATATTTTGAAAACATGAATTCCTCGGCCGGAGGAACGATCTTTGGCATGATGGGGATGTTTTCCGGAGGGGCGTTCCAAAAGATGACAATTTTTGGACTCGGGATTATGCCCTATATTTCGAGTTCGATTATTTTGCAGTTATTGACGGCGGTTATTCCGGCCTTAGAAAAGCTGGCCAAGGAAGGACAGTCGGGATATCACAAAATCAATCAGTATACTCGTTACGGGACATTAGGGTTGGCTCTGATCCAATCATTTTTCATCGCCTTATGGTTGGAAAAACAGGGTTTTGAAGGTATGATGGTTGTTAATTTTCCCGGGTGGGGGTTTCGGTTGGTCACGATGCTGACGCTGGCAACAGGAACGCTGGTTTTAATGTGGCTTGGCGAACAGATTCAGGAACGGGGGATCGGAAATGGAATTTCCTTAATTATCACGGCTGGAATTATTTCTTCGGCTCCGGCCGCTATACAGATGCTGGTGCGCTTGATTTCGACAAAGGGCGAACTTCAGCCGTTGCAGTTGTTAATTATGGTCGCCTTTTTGTTCACTGTTATTATCACCATTACGCTCATCACACAAGCTCAGCGGAAAATTCCTGTTCAGTATGCCCGACGGGTTGTCGGGCGCAAGGTCTACGGCGGCCAGAGTACTTATATTCCGCTGAAAGTCGATACCTCGGGAATTATTGCGATCATTTTTGCGCAATCAATTTTGTTATTTCCTGCGACAGTTGCCAGTTTTATCCCGTCACAGGGATTGCAGTGGTTCGCCGGTTTGATTATGCGCGGCAATATTGTCTATTATATTATTTATGCATTGTTGATTGTGTTCTTTTGTTATTTTTACACAGCGATTGTATTCAATCCAGTTGATGTCGCAAATCAAATGAAAAAGCACGGCGGATTTATCCCCGGGGTGCGGCCGGGAAATCAAACAGCTGAGTATTTGGACTTTGTGTTGACGCGGATCACCTTGGCCGGAGCGGTATTTATTTGTTGTATTGCGATTATGCCGGATGCGATCATGGCGTCCTTCCGGGTTCCCTATTTGGTGGCATCATTCTTCGGCGGCACAGGGGTTTTGATCATGGTCGGGGTTATGCTGGATACGATCAAACAGATTGAGTCACATCTAATGACACGGCACTACGAAGGATTTATGAAATCCGGACAACTGAGAGGACGACGATAATGCGCGTAGTTTTATTAGGACCGCCCGGGGCAGGAAAAGGAACTCTGGCTGCAGGGATTAAAGAAAAATTTGGTGTTTTGCATTTGTCCACTGGAGATATTCTTCGGGCCGAGATGAAAAGCGGTTCGGATCTGGGCAATGAAATGAAGAGTTATGTTGATAACGGAGCGCTCGTTCCGGATGAAGTCGTCACCAAAATTATTGCTAATAAATTGAAGACGACGGATTTATCGGCAGGGGTCTTGTTTGATGGTTATCCCAGGACAGTTCAGCAGGCAAAAGATTTAGATGCGATCCTTGACGAAGTGAATGCACCCCTGAATGCCACGGTATTTATGGCGGTTGAGCTTCCGGTTATTATTCGACGATTAACCGGACGACGCGTTTGCCGCGGCTGTGGAGCGGTCTATCATATTGAAAATATTCCCTCTAAGGTCGAAGGTGTTTGTGATGTCTGCGGCGGAGAACTCTATCAGCGCGCGGATGATAATGAGGAAACCATTAAAAACCGTATGGATGTATATTTAAAAAGCACAACACCGATTATCGACTATTATGAAGCGCAGGATAAGCTTAAGCGGGTCGATGCATCTCAGGATGTTAAAGTCGTGCTTGAGTTTTTTGAAAAAACGATAGCCGTCAATGAGTAAAATCATTCCCATAAAGACTTTGGAAGAATTAGCAATTCTCAGGGAAGCGGGAAGGATTTTATCCGGTGTCTTAAAGCAGGTTGCTGCGTCGGTACGACCCGGAATGACGACTTGGGATATTGATGAATTGACAGAATCGCTGATCCGGAAACAGGGCTGTGTTCCGGCCTTTAAAGGGTATCGCGGCTTTCCCGGAAGCGCATGTGTTTCGGTCAATCAGGAAGTGGTTCACGGCATTCCGTCTCCCCAGCGCAAAATTTCCGACGGGGATATCGTCAGTATTGATGTGGGACTGATCTATGAAAAGTATTATGCGGACTCCGCATTGACAGTTGGTGTCGGATCGGTTAATCCTGAAGTCCAACAGCTCATGGATGTAACCCGTGAAGCGCTAAATAAAGGAATTGCCCAGGCATTGGTCGGTTCGCACTTATCCGATATCTCCCATGCGATACAGACCTATGCGGAGGCTCACGGCTGTGCGGTTGTGCGGGATTTTGTCGGACACGGAATCGGAAAAAATCTCCATGAAGAACCGGAAGTCTTAAATTATGGTCCACCGAATTGCGGGCCGATTCTTCAAGAGGGTATGGTGTTATGTCTGGAGCCGATGTTGAACATGGGTGATTGGAAAACCAATATCCTGGATGATGGATGGACCGTGGAAACGGCTGACGGAAAACCGTCGGCCCATTTTGAACATATGGTTGCTATTCAAACGAATGGCCCGGAAATATTGACGGCATAATATGGCTAAAGAAGACCTGATTGATGTGGAAGGTGTTATTGTTGAAGCTCTCCCGGATGCGAAATTTCGTGTGAAGCTGGAAAATGGGCATATGGTTTTAGCACATGTTTCCGGAAAGATGCGGATGCATTTTATTCGGATTTTGCCGGGCGATAAAGTGAAAGTTCAACTTTCGCCCTATGATTTATCTCGGGGCCGTATAACGTATAGGGACAAAAAATGAAAGTTAAGTCATCAGTTAAACGAATTTGCAATAAATGTAAAATCGTCAAACGTAGCGGCGTTGTGCGTGTGATCTGTGAAAATCCAAAGCACAAACAGCGTCAAGGATAAAGGTCTGTAACCAGTTAAGGAAATAAGGACAGCAAAATGCCAAGAATTTTAGGTGTTGATATTCCAAGAGAAAAGCGGATTGACGCATCCCTGCCGTATCTTTATGGTGTCGGACGGGTAAATGCGAAAAAGATTCTCGCTGAAGCCAATATTGAAGCCAGTCGGCGGGCGAAAGAACTTTCCGATGAAGAGATCGCCCGAATCACAGCTGTGATTCAAAACAATTATGTGGTCGAAGGGGATCTGCGCCGGGACGTTTCCGAAAATATTAAACGGATGATGGATCTGGGAAATTACCGGGGTCTGCGTCACCGTAAAGGACTCCCCGTTAATGGTCAGCGGACCAAAACCAATTCCCGTACCCGCAAGGGGCGTAAAATGGCCACAGGCAAACTGATCAAGAAAAAAGGAAGGTAATTTTTATCAGGCTTAAGACGATCTGAAGGCTGATACCGGCAAGGTGTCTCTTCGGAAATTTCGGCCGAAAAATAGAGTTGAAAGATGGCTTAAATAACATTAAAGGATTATTATGGCACGCAAAAAAGTATCGGCAGGACGCGAAAAAAAGGCCAAAAAGAAAGCGCTCAAGGGAATCACCGCAGGATCTGCGCATATTAAGGCCACATTTAATAATACGATTATCTCCATTACGGATAAACAGGGCAATGTCATTTCCTGGTCAAGTCCGGGGGCCGTTGGATTTAACGGTTCAAAAAAATCGACGCCGTTCGCGGCTCAGGTTGCCGCATCCAAGGCCGCCCAAAGCGCCAAAGAGCTGGGGCTGCAGAGTGTTGATGTTTATGTCAAAGGGCCGGGATCCGGGCGGGAATCGGCTGTCCGTGCGATTCAGGCTGCCGGACTGACCGTCACGGCGATCCGGGATGTGACACCGACTCCTCATAATGGCTGCCGTCCGCGCAAGAAACGACGGGTTTAATTTAAGAAGGAACGAGAAAGGATTTATTTGCTATGGCAAGATATACTGGACCAAAATGGCGTCTTTCACGACGGGAAGGGATTGAGCTTTTTTCCTCAAAGCGTAATGCCCTGGAACGCCGCAATTATGCTCCGGGACAGCACGGCGCAAGACGTTCCAAACTCTCCGACTTCGGATTACAGTTGCGAGAAAAGCAAAAAGTGAAACGGATCTACGGTGTCTTGGAACGTCAATTTCGTTGTTATTATGAAAAGGCGACGCGTTCCAAGGGGATTACCGGAAGCGTTTTGTTACAGATGCTGGAGCGCCGTTTGGACAACGTGGTTTACCGTCTCGGTTTCGCCACAACACGTCCGCAGGCCCGGCAGATGGTCAGCCACGGTTTGATTTGTGTCAATGATAAACGGGTAAACATTCCTTCTTATCAAATAAAAGTCGGGGAAGAAATTTCCGTTAAAAATAATGAAAAAATCAAACGGTTAGCCCAGGAAAATTTGAAGCAAAACAAAGAATACCAGGCTCGGGAAGAGGTCGGCTGGGTTGCGGTGGATGAAGATCATCTGAAAGGAAAGGTCTCCCGCTTGCCGGAGCGTGAAGATATTGTGTTTCCGATCAACGAGCAGTTGATCATTGAGCTTTATTCCAAATAATAGAGATCTATTGACGATAAATAGGAGGACCACATGGGGATTAAATGGCGTGATTTTCAAATGCCAAAACGCTTGGACTGCGATGAGACCAGTTATACAGCGTATTATGGGAAGTTTATCGCCGAACCGTTTGAACGCGGATATGGTGTATCCCTGGGAAATTCATTGCGCAGAATTTTGTTGTCCTCGATTGAAGGAAGCGCCATTACGTCGGTTCGGATTGACGGCGTGCAGCATGAGTTCAGCACAATGGAAGGGGTCTTGGAACCGATTACGGATATTATTCTGAATTTAAAAGGTGTTGTTCTGCGTTCACATTCCAAAGTGGTTAAGACGATTTATATTAAGGCCGATGCCAAAGGCGTTGTGACTGCGAAAGATATTATTTGTGATGAGACGATTGAAATTATCAATCCGGATCATCATATCGCGACATTAACCGCGGATGTTCCTTTTAATTTGGAGATGGAAGTATCCCGAGGTCGCGGGTATGTGCCGGCTGATCAGAATAAAAAGAAGGATGATCCTCTGGGAACTGTTGCGATTGATTCCTTGTTTTCTCCGATCACACGGGTCAATTATTATGTCGAAAATACACGTGTCGGTCAGCGGACAGATTACGACCGTCTGGTGCTTGAAATCTGGACCAATGGGGCGATTGAACCGAAAGAAGCCCTGCTGTATGGCGCGAATATTTGTCAACGGCATTTGGATGTCTTTGTCTCTTACGGTCAGCTTCCTGAGGAAGAAGAGGAAGAGGAAGAGATCTCCGCCGAAGAAGAAGCTGTTTATGAAAAATTGCGCCTGCCGATTTCGGAGTTGGAATTATCCGTGCGAAGCGCCAATTGTTTGAAGGATGCGGAAATCAAGACGATTGCGGATTTAGTAAAATATCAGGAATCGGATTTGTTGAATTTCCGCAATTTCGGAAAAAAATCTCTTACAGAGATTAATGAGTTGCTCAAGATTATGGGGCTCGGCCTGGGAATGAAAATTGATTCCAAAAAATTAAAACATTAAGTTGTGATTGAATAGAGAAGGGCATTATGAGACATCAAATTGCAGGAAATCGTCTGGGACGAAATTCGAGTTGGCGTAAGGCCACAATTCGTGATCTGGCTAAATCCACGTTGGTGCATGAACGGATTACGACGACGGAGGCCAAGGCTAAAGAAGCGCGTAAACTCGTTGACAAATTGATTACGCTGGGGAAAAGGGGGTCGTTGGCGCATAAGCGCCGGGCATTCGCGATTTTATGCGACCATAAACTGGTTAGTGATCTTTTTACGAAGATTGCCATTCGGTTTGAAAAGCGTCCCGGGGGATATACTCGTATTATTAAGCTGGCGGAAAATCGTCGGGGAGATAACGCACGGATGGTTCTTCTGGAGCTTACGGAGCGAGATCAGGCTCCTTTGCAGGACGGCAAGAAAGGCAAGAAGGCTTCCCGGAAAAAAGAGGCTGCTGAGGCCGCCGGATCCGTTGGAACAAAGGAAACGCATGCTGCGGAACATTCGGTGCGGGAGAAGAGCTCCCGGAAGGTCGTTGAGAAAAAAGAAAAGGATAAAGGCGGCGGATTGAAGAAAATCTTCCGACGGAAGAATCCGGAATAATTTTTAAGGCCTGCCCGTCGGCAGGCCTTTTTTCATGAACACAAACTGTTAAAGGAGATGACTGTGAAATTGAATCATCGTGTCGAGTCATTAGTGGCCTCATCAACGTTGGCAATTACAGCGCGAGCGAAAGAGCTTCGGGCTCAGGGGGCGGATGTCGTTAATTTTGCGGCGGGTGAGCCGGACTTTGATACGCCGCAACATATCAAAGAGGCGGCCATCCAGGCGATTCAGAACGGCCAGACCCGTTATACACCGAGTATCGGTTCGGTCGAACTGCGCCAGCAGATTGCCCGGAAGTTTCAAGCGGATAACGGACTGGATTATACCGTTTCTCAGATTGCGGTCTCTTGCGGGGCCAAACATTCGTTATTTTGTGCGATTCATGTTCTGGCCGATGAAGGAGATGAGGTCTTGATTCCGGCTCCGTATTGGGTCAGCTATCCCGAGATGGTCAAGCTGGCCGGAGCGGAACCGAAATTTATTCCCACGGAGGCGGTGAATAATTTTAAAGTGACGCCTCAGCAGTTGGAAGCGGCTGTGACAGATAAGACGCGAGTCCTGATTTTAAACTCACCGTCGAATCCAACAGGAACGGTTTATGGGCGTGAAGAGCTTGAGGCCATTGCAAAAATTTGTATTGATAAAAACCTCTTTGTCATTAGTGATGAAATTTATGAAAAGCTGATTTATGATTCCCTGGACTATGTCTCCATTGCATCTTTGAGTCAGGAAATTTATAACCGTACGATTACAGTCAACGGTGTTTCCAAGGCCTATGCCATGACCGGATGGCGCATCGGTTATGCGGCCGGACCTCAGCCCGTCATGGACTGGATTAAGAAGATCCAGGATCATTCCACCTCAAATCCCTGTTCTATCAGCCAGGCGGCTGCTCTGGCGGCTCTTCAATCTTCGGATGACGAGATTGTGGCAATGCGGAATGAATTTCAGGCACGGCGGGATTTGATGGTGAATTTGTTGGATCAGATTGATGGCCTCTCCTATATTTATCCTCAGGGAGCGTTTTATATGTTTTGTGATCTGTCCGCCTTCGGTGATTCAATGGAGGTCGCAACGGCGATTCTAAACGATGTCAACGTGGCTTTTATTCCGGGGGAAGGATTTGGCGCGCCCGGGTTTGCCCGCCTGAGTTTTGCCACATCGCGTGAGCGGATTACCAAGGGGGTTCGCCGAATCCGTGAATGGATCGACGCCAATAAACGGTCGTGATTTTGGGCGAAGAGTTTTGGACAACCTCCCGCCGGAGTGTTAGACTGATAGCACATTTCGGATTTTAACAAGGAGAGATCGTTATGGAACTGCGGGACCTTTTAATGATGGCGAACGAACAACGGGCTTCAGATATTCATCTGACCTTTGATTCTCCGCCGATTTTGCGTATTGATGGGCGTTTGCAGCCGACGGACTTTGAGCCCATGGCCAAGGAGCAGCTTAAGGCCCTGATTTATAGTATTTTGTCCGATCGTCAGAAAGAAAAGTTTGAGACAGAAAAAGAACTCGATTTTTCTCTGGCATTATCCGGAATGGATCGGTATCGCGTCAACATTCATATTCAGCGCGGGTCTGTTGAAGCGGCGTTTCGCCGTATTCCGTTGTTTATTCCGACGATGGAAGAGTTGGGGCTTCCTCCGGTGATGGCGGATCTTGCACGGAAACAGAACGGCCTGGTATTGGTGACCGGACCGACCGGATCCGGAAAGACCACGACACTCGCGTCTATGATTAATTTTATTAATGAAGAGCGGGAAGCCCTGATTATTATGATTGAAGATCCGATTGAATATATGCATTTTAATAAGAAGTCGGTGATTAAACAGCGTGAGGTTTTTTTCGATACCAATTCGTTTTCGGAGGCGCTTAAGCGTTCCCTGCGGCAGGATCCGGACATTATTGTCGTCGGAGAGATGAGGGATTTGGAAACAATTTCAACAGCCTTGACTGCCGCCGAAACAGGGCATCTTGTTTTAGCTACTCTTCATACCCCTGATGCGCCACAGACCGTGCAGCGTATCATCGACGTGTTTCCTCCTCATCAACAGACGCAGGTTAAGCTGCAATTGGCTTCTGCCTTGCAGGGGGTGGTATCGCAAAAGTTGATGGGGCGGGCCGACAGCCAGGGCCGTGTTCTGGCCACAGAAATTATGATTGCCACACCGGCTGTTCGTAATTTGATTCGTGAGCAGTCCATTGAGCAGCTTCCGACGGCGATTCAGACCGGAAGTGCGTATGGGATGCACAGTATGGATAAGTCACTTCAGATTTTATGCAAGGAAGGGGTGATCTCCCATGAAGATGCGCTTGCTCATGTGAAGAATGTCGATGAATTTCGTCAAATGATGAATATCAAGACCTGATCACATCAGAGCGCATTGGCCGTTCGGTCTCAAAGTTTCTTTTAATTCGACAAACGATAAAGGACGAGGTATGAGTTATCAAGTGACCCTGTTGCCGGGGGACGGAATCGGTCCCGAGGTAACGACTGCGGTGAAAGAGTGCATGACGGCTCTGGATGCCGGAATTGAGTGGGATGAGTTTGAGTTGAATGAAGCGAGTATCCGGGCCTCCGGGGAATCGGTGCCCGCCGAGGTTTTGGAGTCCATTCGCCGCAACGGGATTGCGCTCAAAGGCCCCATTACCACGCCTGTTGGAAGCGGGTTTCGTTCCGTGAATGTTTTTTTGCGACAGGCACTGGATTTGTTCGCGTGTGTGCGTCCGATCCGGTATTTTCAGGGAACACAATCGAAGACGACGGATATTGATTTGGTGATCTTTCGGGAAAATACCGAGGATCTGTACGCGGGCATTGAATTTGAACAGGGAACAGAAACGGCCGGTGAGGTGATCCGGTTTTTAAACCGTATTTCAGAGCGCCAGATTCGTGACGATGCGGCGGTGTCGATCAAACCCATTTCAGTCTTTGGTTCCCGTCGGATCGCGCGGGCGGCGTTTGAATACGCCGTCAGGAACGGCCGCAAGAAAGTCACTATTGTCCATAAGGCCAATATTATGAAATTCAGTGACGGTTTGTTTTTACGGGAGGCGCGGGAGGTGGCCCGGGAATTTGAAGGGGCGGTGGTTTGTGAAGATTTGATTGTGGATAATATGTGTATGCAGCTTGTTCAGCGGCCCCAGGATTATGATGTCCTGGTTTTACCTAATCTTTATGGTGATATCGTGTCGGATTTATGCGCCGGGCTTGTCGGCGGTTTGGGCATGGCGCCCGGAGCCAATATCGGCGAGGCTGCAGCGCTTTTTGAGCCGGTTCATGGTTCAGCGCCCATGATTGCCGGGCAGAATCTTGCCAATCCGACGGCAGCGCTTTTATCGTCTGTTTTGATGCTGCGTCATTTGGGTGAAACCGCCAAGGCGCAACGTCTGGAACAGGCCGTCGCGGATGTGGTCGCTGAAGGACGTTATGTGACGGCGGATCTGAAATCCGGGGATGCGTTTGATGCTGCTGTCGGAACGCGTGAGATGACACAGGCGATCATAGCAAGGTTGGGATAGAATGGATATTCAGTATCTGGGGCTGGTTGATTATGCACTGGCCTGGCAGCGGCAACGGGAGAGTGTTCAACAAGTGCTGGTGAATCGGCAGCGGGAAAGTCTGCTGCTGTGTGAGCATCCTTCCGTGCTGACCCTGGGCCGGATGGCCGACCGGTCGCACATTCTTTGGCCACAGGATGAGCTGGACCGGCGCAAGGTCTCAGTCTTTGATATTGATCGCGGAGGCGAGGTGACGTTGCATGCTCCGGGGCAGTTGGTTGTTTATCCGATTTTGGATCTTTCCCGGCGAGGAAAAAATCTTCACGACTATCTTCATAAATTGGAGCAACTTGGAATTGATTTCCTGAGGCATTTTGGTATTATGGGTGAAAGAATTCCGGGAAAAACAGGGGTCTGGATCGGCCCGCGAAAGATTATGTCAGTCGGAATCGGAGTCCGGCAATGGGTTTCTTGCCACGGGATCAGTTTGAATATTCATACTGATCTTTCTCTTTTCAAAATGATTCGTCCCTGCGGGATGGAGATTCCCATGACTTCGCTGAAGCAAGAGACCGGGCGGCATATTGATTTGGAAACGGCCGCACAGTATTTGGTGACGATATTTCAACAATTGTTCGGAGTGTCATAGTATGGATGAAGTCAAATTGCCGGAACTGGGAGAAGGGATCACTACAGCAACAGTGGCGTTATGGCATTGCCGGCCCGGAGATGTTGTGGCGAAAGATGATGATCTTGTGGATGTGGTCACGGATAAGGCGGCATTTACAATCTCCGCGCATCGGGATGCCGCCGTGAAATCGCTTTGTGTGTCCGAGGGATCGGATGTGGATGTCGGAGCGACCCTCGCAATTCTTGAAGGTTAATACAAAGGACAAATTGCCGTGAAGAAAAAACGCCGTGTGCTGTTGATGTATATTACCAAGGTCTCCGGACACCGCCAGGCAACAATGGCGATTCAGCGGGCACTTAAAGAACTTGATCCGAATATTGAAGCGCCGACCGTCAATGGATTCGGTTACACGTATCCCCGTTTGGAACGCGTGGTCAACAGCGCGTATATGGGGGTTATTAAAACCACGCCCAAGGTCTGGGATTATCTTTATGATAATCCAAATATCGTTAAGAAATCTCGTCGGATTAAGGATTATCTCCACAAAACCAGCCATGCCAAGATCGGGCGATTGATCGATAAATATAAACCGGACACCATTGTGTGCACACAGGCGTTTCCGTGCGGCATGGTAGCGGATTATAAGCGTGCCCATGGATCGGACATTAAGGTGGTCGGCGTCTTGACCGATTATGCCCCGCATTCATTTTGGATTAATGAAGGCGTGGATTACTACATCGTCCCCTCAAATGAGGCGAAAGAACGTTTTATGATGAAAGGAGTTCCGGGGGATCATATTAAGGTCTATGGGATTCCGATCCGTTCAAAGTTTTCGACACAGCTGGATAAAGATTCACTGACACAGTCAATGGATTTGGATCCGGATGTGCCCACCATTTTGGTTATGGGCGGAGGACAGGGGCTCGGCCCGATTCGAAGTGTCGTCAAAGCGTTGATGAAGATTGATATGCCGTTGCAATTGATTGTCTTGACCGGCATTAATAAAAAATTGATGAAATGGCTTGGCAAGCAAAACGCAAAGAAGCGAAGGCCCAAAGAGCATAAAAATAAAAAACTGATTTTTTATGAGTATGCTAATAATGTCGATGAATTGATGGAAGTGGCGACGCTTATTATTACCAAGCCCGGCGGGATGACCACCAGCGAGTGTCTGTCCAAGGGGTTGCCGATGGTCATTGTAAATCCGTTGCCGGGACAGGAAATGCGCAACACGGATTTTCTTCTTAAAAAGAATATTGCGATTCGCATTGATAAGACGTCTGATATCGGCGAAGAAATTGAGCTGTTGTTGAAATCACCCGATAAGATTTTGAATATGCGCAAGGCGGCTTATGCGGAGGCGCATCCGCATGCGGCATTGGATATCGCAAATTTGATTCTTGGAGAGACCGAGCGGGGTGCTTAAACAGTGGCGGGTCGAAAAGGGTCCGGAAATTTTCGGTCCGATCGCAATAATTGTGCCGCACGCAAACGAATCATGCTGAAATATTACCTTTTTAAAATTGCGCATGGAATTGCCTGCGCTCTTCCGCTGTCGTTTGTGTATCGCGTGGCTGTTTTTTTAGCGGACATCAAATATGCGTTGTCGCGGACCGATCGCAAGGCCGTCCGGGAAAATTTGCAGGTGATCTGCGGCGAGAGACCGGATCTTGATGGGGTGGCCCGGGAGGTCTTTCGAAATTTTGCGAAATACCTTGTTGATTTTTTTCGGATGCCGCGTTTTACCCGATCATTTCTGGAAACGCATGTGGAGTTTGAAAATCTGCACTATCTGCAGGAGGCCCTGGCCCGGAAACAGGGGGTTATTATTATGACCGCCCATATCGGGAACTGGGAGTTGGGCGGGTTAACGCTGGGCCGGATGGGATATCCGTTGACTGCGGTGGCGCTACCTCATAAAGAGCCGGCCCTGGATAAGTTTTTTAATCGGCAACGGGCGGAAGGCGGAGTGACGGTTGTTTCGGTCCGGCACGCGATCCGTCGGTGTTTGAGGGCATTACGCGAGAACAGGATTGTTGCTCTTGTGGCTGATCGGGATTTTAGTGCGACCGGTGAAGTAATGCCGATGTTCGGCCGGGCAACGATGGTGCCGCGAGGGTTGGCCATGTTTGCCTATCGGACCGAAGCGGTCATTCTGCCGATGTTTCTGCGGCGCAAAGCTGGAAGTCTTGTCGGATACACGCTGACGATTGATGCGCCGTTGGAGTATCCTGAAAATTTTCGGCAAATGGATGAGTCCCGGTTTATCCGGGAGATGATGCGGCGGCAGGTTGCGGTTCTGGAAGAATATATTCGCAGGGATCCGTCGCAATGGTTGATTTTTCGCCGTTTTTGGGTGGATCAGGAAACGGGCCCGGAAAGGATTGCCAGTACATGAAAATTTGTGTCATTATTCCTGTTTACAATGAATGCGAGGCCGTCGGGTTTGTCGTGAAGAGTGTCTTGCAGAAAGGTCTGGATGTTTTGGTGATTAATGACGGCTCGACGGATGAGTCGGGAACGGTGGCCCTGGAACATGGAGCCCGGGTCATTACGAATCCGGCCAAAACAGGAAAAGGCGCTTCATTACGCCGGGGATTTCAAAAGGTCCTGGAGGAAGATTACGATGGCGTGATCACGATGGATGGGGACGGTCAGCATGATGCGCAGGATCTCGATAAGATTCTTCATAAGGCGCAGGCTTGCCCGCACTCGATCGTTAACGGAACCCGCATGACGGATCCCCATGGAATGCCGTTGGTTCGGTTTCTCACGAATAAGGTCATGTCGTGGATGATTTCTTTGGTCTGCCGGCAGAAGATTTCGGATACCCAATGCGGATTCCGGTATATTGACACCGGTATTCTGCAGACGATCACATTGGCTTCGGAATCCTATGAAATTGAGACAGAGACGTTGATCAAGGCCAGCCGCGCCGGATTCCCTGTTTATTGTGTGCCTGTCCGCACGATTTATTCCAGTGAGAAAAGCAAGGTTCATCCCGTCAAGGATACGATTCGTTTCTTGAAGTATTTTCTGAAAGAGCTTTGGGGCTGATACGGCGGCAGCGAGGACCGATGATGAGAGAAAATCGTATTTTTTATTACGCGCTGGCCAGCTCGGCGATGGTCCATTTTTTTCTGTTTGCCGTGGTGTGGTTGACGGATATTCAATACCACAAAGAGATTCAGGAGCACGCCACGGAGATTGCCTATATTACCGATATTCAGACACAACCTCCTGAAAAAGATATCTTGCCGCCGATTAAAAGTGTGACGGAGAAAAAAAAGGCGGCATTGCCTCAGGCTTTGACCAAAGCCCCGGACCAAAAACCGCAGCCGATTCGTCCGTCGGACAAACAGCCGGTCAGATTAGATCTGCCGGAAAAAATCCCCCCGGTGTTTAAGGACGTCCATGAGAAACGCCAGATCAAGATTCCGATGCTGGATTCCGGTTCGGTCATGGGGCCGCATTATGTGACCTATCATGAACAGGTTCGGGACAAAATCCGGCAGCGGGCCTATTTTTATATTGATGATCCGGATTTCCAATCCGGAGAAGTTTATCTGACCTTTGTGCTGGGGTCTGACGGTCGTTTGAAGGCTGTTCGTGTTATCGCTGAGAAGACCCGGGCCAATCCGTATTTGATTAAGATCGGGTTGCGCAGTATAAAAGAGGCCGCGCCGTTTCCGGCCTTTCCCGGTGGTTTGAATTATCCGGAATTGACATTTAATGTTGTGATTTCATTTGAAGCCGGAAATTAAATCATGTTGATATGTCGGATATACGCACAGGACGCCCGGAATCATCCGGTGTGAGGCATATTCAAAAGTTTTTAATAACAGAGAATGTTTTTTATTCGGATGTTTGCGTATAAAATGTATTTTGAATTAAATTTAATATGGGATATACTACCTATCACATAAGAGATTTAATCGACAGTGAAAGAGCCGCCGATGCCGTTTTTGGAATATAAAAATAAAAAATTTTATTATGAGGTTCACGGGCAGGGAGAGCCATTGCTTTATTTGCACGGGTGGAACGGGAATATTGCCGGATTTAAAAAAAATCTGGTCCCCTATTTGAATCAAAATTTCCAGTGTATTGCCTTTGATCTTCCCGGATTCGGTCAGTCTCAGCCGTATGATTTGTCTTTTGACGATTTGACCCAGAGTGTTCAGGCATTGCTGGATCATTTAAAGATTCAATCGGTTCATCTGATCGGATTTTGTATGGGCGGCACCATTGCGCTGGATTATGCGATACGATTTCAGGATCGCGTGAAAAAGATTATTTTAGTTGAAACCTACGCCGATTTCCCATGGTTTTTGTCTCTCTTAATCCCCGGATGGATCGGTCATCGCTTATTTCGGTTTTTCCTGACTAATCCGCTGGGGATTCGATGCACCAAACACTATCTTTTGTTGCGGGATCAGATTTATCGTGATGATTTTTTTGAGGCCTTCCAGAAGGCCGACCCCAATGTGTCGTTGTATTATATCCGGATGTTATGGGATTATGCCAAGCGCGATCATTATCAGCGGATGCGGGAATTGACCCGTGAGACACTGCTGGTGATGGGCAAAGATACAAAAAAGCACATCAAAGAATCCATTCAGAAGTTAAATCAACATATTCGCGGCAGTATGATCGAGGCCCTGGACCGGGCCGGGCATTTTCCGATTGAAGAAAACAGCCGGGATCTGATCGAAAAAATCCGCGACTTTGTCAAACAATAATGTCAATAAATTAGAAGGGCGGACGCACCGTCGCGGGAAAAGTCGTTAGGGTTTTTCGGGCACTTTGCTTCGCGCGCGCGGGATTATTTTTGAGACGGACGTCTGCGGGCGAGCCAAAGATGATATCCGGGTTCGCGGCGTGCAGGGACTCCTGGTAGGATTTGATGCCCCGGGCCGGGAAGCGGGACTTAAAGGATGCCATATCAATTATGATTGTATCGGCGCCGTATTCTTTGGCGCTGGCGGCCAAACGTTGTGTATCGTGCAGATTCCCCGCTGTGATGTAGGCGGTGATCTCTCCGGGAAAAAATTCGCAGGCTGATTGAAACAGGGTTTTATGTTCCTGCTGTGTCAGGGTGATGTGCTCACCGCAGAAATGTCCGACGATGATTCGATGTCTTCCCTGCTGAAACAGTGCGTTGAGATAATCATCGTAGGTTTGCAGGTCCAGTGCCAGGTCACTGGTCAGCGGCAGCGGGATATCCAAAGCAGGAGATGATGCATTGATGGGATGAAGCCCGGTCTCAAAAACCTCTCGGTGTGTCTCAAAGAGCGATCGCTCAACAGATTCAATAAAGAAATGGAAATCCTTGTCGCAGTAAATATGGATGTCCGCGTGACGTTTGCTGTCAGCGCCATAGCGGGAAAATTCCCGCAGGTTGCTGTGTAAAAAGGTAGCGATGGTTTTATCAGTGTCATAACCGCGCTGCGCGATATCGCGGATCAGGCGGGCATTGAGCAGTGTTTTCCAGTGGGCATCGACAAAGATCGTCAAAGATGCGAAGGGACGAAACGGTTTATAGGTGGCGATCTCGCCTTCCACCAGTGTCACCGGCCGGGGTGAAAATTTTTCAAACCGGCTGATGCGTCCCAGACGCCGGTTGTAGACCGGTTTATCAAAAGCGCGGCCCTTTTTTAGACAAATCAGGTGCTCTTTGATCATGGCCATTTCATTGGCCCTGGGATGTGGCCCAAAGATGTTCTGGGCTTTGCGAAGAGCGCGGGATGTTTTATAGTCGTCCAGCGCAAGGACCGCAGCGTTGTTGAGTTGCATCCGGATTTTTTCGGAAATGGTGGACTTGCCGGATCCTCCCGGTCCGCCGATCAGGACGATAAACGGAGAGGAGGAATCTGAACTCATGGCCTGAATCAGTCGTGCCAGAATTTTTGCCGGCTGCCTTCGGACCCGCTTGTTGGAATATTGGACATGGACCTTGCTCATACTAAGCGCTATTATAAAAAAATTTCGTTCAAAAACAATGAGAATAATAAAGGATTTTCTCGGGTTCTATTCATTGACACTGTTGAGGATGTTTGATATTCTGGTGACATTCTAATATGAGTATTTTTATACAGGAGAGTCGGTTATGACGCAGGACAAGAGTGTGGATGAAGGCTGGAAGCAAAGCGCGGCGAAAGATAAAAACGACGCGGCCAGGGCCTATCAGCAGCAAAATAATGAGGCGCAGGAATTTGATTTTCGCGCTTATATTACCAGTTTGGCCATGCAGGCCTTGATTTTTTTGGGTATTGTTGCGAATCCCATGAGTGGGGATAAGATGGAGAAGAATTTGGATCAGGCCCGTCTGCTAATTGATACTTTGGCGATTTTGCGCGATAAAACAGCCGGCAATTTGACCAAAGAGGAAGAAGATCTGCTTAATACAGTGTTATATGAAATACAGGTTAAATTTGTGGAAGAATCGCAGAGTGCGGATCAGAAAATTATTACGCCATCATAAGAATGCCGGATGGAGATTTTGTAAAGCCGGGAATGGAGTGAAACACAATGATTGATCCGGAGTTGTTGAAAATTCTTATTTGTCCGTCGTGTCAGGGATCTCTGGATGAGATCTCGGAGGGCCTGGTTTGCCGTCAATGCGGATTGCAGTATCCTGTCCGGGACGGAATTCCTGTTTTGCTGGTTGATGAGGCCTTGCGCAAGACAAATGAAGAACGCGGAAAATGAAAAGAGGGCAATTGATGAAAAGAGTTTTAGTTATTCATGGTCCGAATTTAAATCTTTTGGGACAGCGGGAAACCGAGGTCTATGGTGAAACCACGCTGGACGATATTGATCAGGCCCTGGCAGATCTGGCTCAGGACTATGAGATTGAACTGGAATGTTTTCAATCCAATCACGAGGGCGCTCTGGTCGATAAGATCGGCAGCGCAAAGGACCAGGGATTCGAGGCGATCTTGATCAACCCGGCCGCGTATACGCATACCAGTGTGGCCATTCGGGATGCGGTTGCCGCGGTTCATATTCCAACCGTTGAAGTTCATTTATCCAACATTCATGCCAGAGAAGAGTTTCGTCGCACCTCATTGATTGCGCCGGTGGCTCAAGGGCAGATCTGCGGATTTGGGATCGGAAGTTATCTGCTGGGCCTGGAAGCGGTGGCGGATTTGATTGCATAATAATAAAGCACGCCACAGGAAGGTCTCAGCACCGCTGATGGGCGGTCCGGACCGGATGTGATTTGACAGAGAATATCATGCTGCAACATCTGAAAAAGTTTTCCCGTTTACTTGAATCAATCGGCTGTGACGCCTATCTTGTCGTTGACCGATCCGATATGCGCTACCTGACCGGAATCTCCTGCCGGGATGCCTGGTTGCTGGTAACGCCGCGGCGCACATATTATCTGACGGACGGACGGTATCTGGAAGAGATTCGGCAGATGTTGCCGTCCGGCATTTCTGCGCGCAAGATTTCCGGAGGATTTATTCGGACCGTCTTTCAGATTCTTTCGCGCAAAGGATCCATTCGTTTGGGATTTGATGAACATCATTTCACGGTAGCTCAGTTTCGCGATATGACACAAACGTGTCCGTCAGCCATTCATATGACGGCGAGGAATGGCAGTGTTGCCGCAATGCGTCGGATTAAGACGGCCGAAGAGGTTGATGTGATCAGAAAGTGTCTGAAGATCAATCTGGCGGCATACCGGTATCTTAAGCGGGTGATTCGGCCGGGCATGACTGAACGGGAGATTTTTTTTAAGGTCGAGCGATTTGTCCGGTCGCGAGAGGCCCGGTTTTCGTTTTTGCCGATTATCGCCTCCGGGCCGAATTCATCACGGCCTCATTCCCGGATCGGAACCCGGGTTTTTCAGCGCAAGGAGGTGCTGTTGGTTGATATGGGGGTTCAGCTTCAAGGCTACAAGTCCGACTTGACACGTATTTTTGTTTTCGATAAAATATCCCCGCTTGTTGCGCGGACGTATCGGGCTGTCGCCGAGGCCCAGGAGGCGGCGATTCGAGAGATTCGACCCGGAGAGGAAGTGGCCCGAATTGATGTGGCTGCGCGGAAGTCCTTGAAAGCAAAAAAGCTGGATCAGTTTTTTGTGCATGCAACCGGTCATGGCGTTGGGCTGGATATCCATGAGTCGCCGCGCCTTTCCGTTAAAAGTTCTGAAATTTTACAACCCGGGATGGTGATTACAGTCGAGCCCGGGGTTTATTTTCCCGGAAAATTCGGTATCCGTATTGAAGACATGGTGTTGGTGAATGACAACGGGTGCGAGATCCTGAGCCGTTCTGCAGAGGTCGAACATCCGTTTGTATTATCCGGATCCTGATTCGGGAGTCAGGAATTAAGAGGGAAGAAAGGATTGATCGTATGACAGTTGGGATGAATCAAATTGAAGTCGGCATGGCTCTTCAGATTAACGGAGATATTTATCTTGTTACCGAGCATCAGCATGTCAAGCCGGGCAAAGGCAGTGCCTTCTGCCGGATGAAGATCAAAAATCTCAAGACCGAGGCCGTCCTGGAACGGACGTTGCGATCTTCGGATAAATTGGAAGATGTGGCGCTGGAGGAACAGGAACTGGAGTATTTGTATCATACCGGCGACACGTATCACTTTATGAATCATGTGACTTATGAGCAGGTTGAGGTTCCGCTGGAAGTGCTGGCCGGGGCTGAGAAATTTCTGCTTGAGAATCTGGCGGTCACTGGTATGGTTTTGAATCATCAGGTGATCAAGGTGGTACTTCCGATTTTTATTGAGGCCGAGATCGTCGAATCGGAGCCGGGCATTAAGGGCGATTCATCACGGGCCGGAACGAAACCGGCCAGGATTGAAACCGGCGCAACCATACAGGTTCCGCTTTTTGTGAATCAGGAAGATTGGATTAAAATTGACACACGCAGCGGTCAATACGTCGAAAGGATACAGAAATGAATTTGAAAGAGATTAAAGAAATTGTCAAGTTGATGAATGCTAATGATTTGGGAGAGGTCGAGGTTGAGAGGGAAGGATCAAAGCTGGTTTTGAAGAAAGGAAGTTCTGCAGCCGCGTGTGTTCCGGTTGCGGCGCCGGCCCCGGTGGCTCCGGCGGTTGCAGCGGCACCGGCCCCCTCAGCGGCACCGGCGGCAGAAACGGCCAAACCGGCTGTCTCCGGCAACCAGGTGGAAATCACCTCTCCGATGGTCGGAACGTTTTATCGTGCCCCATCGCCGGAATCCCCGCCGTTTGTGGAACTCGGTCAGATAGTGGATGTGGGGCAGGTGGTCTGTATTGTGGAGGCGATGAAGCTGATGAATGAAATCAAGTCGGAAGTGAAAGGCAAGATCATTGATGTGGTGGGCATTAACGGGGAACCGGTCGAATTCGGTCAGCCGCTGTTTATTGTGGAGCCCATGTAAGCTGTCGTGTTCGTCGTGATCGGGAAAGCCGGCGGAATCGTCAGGCTGAAATCCAATAGAGATTTAACACAGGGATTATTATGTTTTCAAAAATATTAATTGCGAACCGTGGAGAGATTGCCCTGCGGATTATTCGTGCTTGTCGGGAAATGGGAATTCAGACAGTGGCGGTCTTTTCAACGGCCGACCAGAATTCTCTTCATGTGCGGTTTGCGGATGAAGCGGTCTGTATCGGACCGGCGAGGAGTTCGGAAAGTTATTTGAATATTCCCGCGATTATCTCGGCGGCTGAGGTGACGGATGTCGATGCGATCCATCCCGGCTACGGATTTTTAGCGGAGAACGCGCATTTCGCGGAGATCTGCGAATCGTGCAATATCAATTTTATCGGTCCGACGCCTGAGACCATCCGGCTGATGGGGGATAAGGTTCAGGCCCGTGAAACCATGCGCGCCACCGGGGTTCCGTTAACGCCCGGTGGAAAGGGCGTCGTTAAGTCGCAGGAGCAGGCGATTGAGATCGCCAAAAAGATCAAATATCCGGTGATCATCAAGGCCACGGCCGGCGGCGGCGGCAAAGGAATGCGGGTCTGTCATAATGATGTGACCTTGACCAGTTCGTTTGTGATGGCCCAAAAAGAGGCTGAGGCGAATTTCGGCAATCCGGATGTCTATATTGAAAAGTATATTACGGATCCGCGCCACGTCGAATTTCAGATCCTGGCGGATAAACACGGCAACGTGATTCATTTGGGAGAACGTGATTGCAGTATTCAGCGCCGGCATCAGAAATTAATTGAAGAGGCGCCCTCTCCGGCTCTGGATGAGGCATTGCGCCGCAAGATGGGGGAGGCGGCGATTAAGGCGGCCAGAGCGTGTCATTATCACGGGGTGGGAACGATTGAGTTTCTGCTGGATGCGTCCGGAGAGTTCTATTTTATGGAAATGAATACCCGGATTCAGGTGGAACATCCGGTGACCGAGATGGTCACGGGGATTGATTTGATCAAGGAACAGATCAAGGCGGCCGCCGGTGAGAAATTGATGATTCGGCAGGAGGATGTTCAAATTAATGGGGCCGCGATTGAATGCCGGATTAATGCCGAAGATCCCCGCAATAATTTCATGCCGTGTCCCGGAACGATTGAAGAATTGAATCTTCCGGGCGGTCGCGGTGTGCGAATCGATACCCACATCTATCCGGGCTACAAGATTTCTCCGTTTTATGATTCTATGGTCGCCAAGTTGATCGTTCACGGGTCGGATCGTCAGGAGGCGATTCAGATTATGCGTCGGGCTCTGGAAGAGTTTTTTGTCAGTCCGGTCAAGACGACCATTGATTTACACCTGGATATTCTGAGCCATCCGTTATTTGTGAAAGGAGATTTCTCCACGCATTTTATCGAAAAACATATGAAAAACGAGCTGGAGGTTTAAAACATGAAAGATTCTCAAAAGCTTGATCTCGGGTCAATCCAGATTCATCGGCAGGTCATTGCGGATATCGCGGCAAACGCTATCACAGATGTCAAGGGGCTGTCCCTGGCGCATGATGATCTGGTGGGAAAGCTGCAGGAGTTTTTGGGGATGCGCAAGTATCCGGCGATTAATGTGTTTGTGGATAAAAGCAATCAGATGGTCATTGATGTGAATGTCGTCATTAAGTACGGATTGAACATCTCGGATGTCGCCGGTCAGGCTCAGGATCTGATTCGTGAGGCTGTTGAGCGCATGGGGGATTTGCATTTAAAGGATGTTAATATCAATGTTCGGGGAATCGAGAGGGGGGATCAATGAAGCTGCGTGTTCGTTTGGCTGTTTTATTTTATGAGGTGATGATCCTGCTGTTTGTGTGCTTTCTGGCGATGTTTGTCCTGCACCAGATTTCACTGTCGATGGTGAATGACGTTTTGGAGATTATTTATATTGATCCTAATATGCGGATGCTTTTTGGCGCCATTGCGCTGGTCTTATTAATCAAGACGCATGTGATGGCCCGGATGATTTATGGGGCGCATGAAAAAGAACGCAATATTGCTTTTGATAATCCGGCCGGCCGCGTTTATGTGACCTTGACGGCTCTGGAAGAATTGATTCGCCGGACGCTGGCGCGTCAGGATGAAGTGAAGGAGTCCCGGGTGACCTTGCTGGCCAGGAAAGGCGGCGACTTGCATGTCGGCACCCGCTTGACGTTGAATGTGGATTGTAATATTCCCGAGATGACCTCCCGGATTCAGGAGCTGATTCAAAAGAAAATTGAAAAAACAATCGGATCTGAGCACAAGATTTTTGTGGAAGTGGATGTGGTAAAGATTTTAACCCGGGATAAAGCTCCGGCCAAGTTAAAAAAGACGCCGGAATCGACGGACGAAAATGGTTCCAATGTTCCGTTTGAAGGATATCGAGCCTAATACTGTATAACATCCAAGGCGGTGCAATGATGAAAAAAATCGGGATCTTAACGGGGGGGGCGGATTGCCCGGGGTTGAATTCCGTGATACGGGCCGTGGTGCGTAAGGGAATGATGGAAGGTTATGTCGTAGCCGGAATTAAAAACGGCTGGCAGGGACTGGTCAATAATGACATGAAGATTCTTGACCCGCGATCCACATCAGGAATTCTGGATAAAGGGGGGACGATTCTGGGAACCAGTCGGCTGGATCCGTTTGATGATAAGCAACAGATTAAATTAATCGCTGAAAATTATAAGCGCAGCGGCATTGATGCGCTTATTGCCGTCGGTGGAGAAGTGACGTTGGGCGTTGCCTGGAAGCTGCACAAGGCCGGCTATATCAAGGTTGTCGGGGTTCCGAAGTCGATTGACAATGCCCTGTCCGGAACGGATTATGCCTTTGGATTCGACACGGCGGTAAATGTCGCCACGGAATGTATCGACCGGCTTCACACTACGGCAGAAAGTCATCACCGGATTATTGTTGTGGAAGTCATGGGGCAGTATACCGGATGGATAGCGCTTCAATCGGGAATTGCCGGCGGTGCGGATTTTATTCTTGTGCCTGAAGTCGAATTCGATATGAAAAAAGTGTGCGCTGAACTCAAGGCCCGGCATCGCCGCGGCAAGACCTTCAGCATTATTGTCGTTTCGGAAGGGGCAAATATCAGGAATTTTAACCGTAATGAAATTGATCCGGTACATTTGCGGCATTTCAGCGGTGTCGGAGAATTTGTCGCCAAGAGCATTGAGGATATGACGGGCTATGAAACGCGGGTCAGTGTGCTTGGGCATATTCAACGGGGTGGAACACCGACGACATATGACCGGGTGATCGGAACACAATTCGGGATTAAGGCTGTTGAGCTGGCCAAGGAAGAACAGTTCGGGCGGATGGTCAGTCTGCGCGACAATCATCTGGAATCGGTGCCGATTGATGCCGCCATCAAAGAACGCAAGACCATGGATATGGAACTTTATGAAATGGCCCGGGTGTTTTTTGCGGCCTGAGGAGAGATGGAATGGGACGGATTGAAGAGATTTTTGCAGACAGCATTGCGGTCAAGCAGGCGACGTTGAGCGAAAACCGTCAAAAAATCGAGCAGGCCGCTGAGATGATTTCATCGGCATTTGAGCAGGGATGCAAGGTTCTGATATTCGGAAACGGCGGTTCTGCCGCGGATAGTCAGCATATTGCAGCAGAGTTTATCGGGCGATTTCAGAAAGAACGCCGGGCTCTTCCGGCGATTGCCTTAAGTACGGACACTTCGATTTTGACAGCCTTGGCGAATGATTATCATTTTGATATTGTTTTTAGCCGGCAGATTGAAGGTCTGGGACAGCCGGGCGATATTGCTTTGGGGATTTCAACCAGCGGAAACTCCCGGAATGTTGTTGAGGCGATCGCCAGGGCCAGGCAATTGGGGTTAAAAACAATTGTCCTGACCGGGCACGGCGGTGGCCAGTTGGCCGGGATTTCAGATGTCTGCCTGGCAGTGCCGTCGACGGTGACGGCCCGTATTCAGGAGTCTCATCTTTTAATGGCGCATGCGGTCTGTGAGTTGGTGGAGGCCGGTATATAGCGCAAATGTCAGCGCAAAGAGCCGGGATCATGCGTTTTTCCCATCAAAAGTCCTGGACCGGTTGCCGGAATTATTTTATGACAACACAATCCAAAATTGTTAAAGTTTCGACGCTTCGGCGTAAGTTGGCGGCTTTGAGGCGTGAGGGCAGAGTAATTGCCTTTACCAACGGCTGCTTTGATATCCTGCATTACGGGCATGTCAATTATCTGGAGAAAGCCAGGAAATCAAATCGTATCCTGATCGTCGGGCTTAATAGCGACGCCTCAATCCGGCGGATCAAGGGACCGCAGCGGCCGATTAATACGCAAGCCGACCGGGCCGGGGTCCTGGCGGGTCTGGCTTGTGTGGATTTTGTGGTTGTTTTTGAGGAGGACACGCCGTATGAGTTGATTTGTTCGCTACGTCCGGATGTCCTGATTAAAGGGGCAGATTGGAAAGATAAGGGCATTATCGGTTCGGATATTGTCCGGGCGTCGGGCGGGCGGATTGAATTTATTGAGTTTGTTCCGAATCTATCGACGACTCATACGATTCAAAAGATTGTCAGCCAATGTTGAAAGTGACGGACCTTAAGATTCGGCGGGTATTGGATGCCAATTTTAACCGGGCCAAAGAGGGGGCCCGGGTCTGTGAAGATGTCTGCCGGTTTATTTATGACAACCGTTTGATGACACGCCGGTTAAAGAATATCCGCCATGAGTTGACCGATATTATGCAGGCGTTAGGATGCGAGCAGCTGGCCGCGTCCCGCAATATTGTAAAAGATGTGGGAAAGGCCTCAACCAATGTTGAAATGATCCGCGAGAGTGTCGAAGATGTGCTGTTGGCGAATTTTCAACGGCTTAAGGAATCGGTCCGGGTTTTGGAAGAAATGGCGAAATTGATTTCCAAAAACGGGGCCCAGCGCTTTAAGACCTTGCGGTATCAAATTTATGATGTGGAGCGGGTGTTGATTCGAAAGTTTTAGTTTTACTATCGATATTTGTTTGATATAATTCATTTCTTCATTATGACGGCGATCAGCGATAGATTAAAAAAAGCTTGTGTGTATTGTGTGCTGGACGCGGCGGTAGCCGGATATGATCGTTTATTTGATATTTTGAAATATGCGGCAGAGGCTGGGGTGGATATTTTTCAGATTCGGGATAAAAACGGTTCCGATCAGGAGATTATCGATTTTGCAGGCCAGTCTGTGGCCTGGCTCAACGGGCGGGCAATTTTTATTGTGAATGACCGGCCTCATGTGGCGCTGAAATCCAGAGCAGACGGTGTGCATATCGGACAGGACGATCACACGCCGGATACCGTTCGGGATATTTTGGGGCCGGAGAAAATTATCGGGGTTTCCTGCCAGACTCTGGCGCAGGCCAGGCAGGCGCAGAGCGATCATGCGGATTATATCGGATTCGGTTCGGTCTTTGCGACACAGACCAAGCCGGATCGTCAGCCGATGGATCTTAATCTGCTGGCAGAGGTTTTGCGGGGCGTGACGATTCCGGTTTTTCCGATCGGCGGAATTACCGCCGGACGGTGCGCTCTTTTAAAAAACTACGGAGTGACTCGGATTGCCGTGACACGGGCGATTTGTCAGGCGAAAAATGTCTTTGAAGAGGTCCGTGCGTTAAGAAAACATTTTGACTATTTTACGTAAGCAAAACGTGGACGACAGACACGATGTTAACGATCAATGCGGGGGTAATTCAGTGGTAGAATTCCAGCTTCCCAAGCTGGCCACGCGGGTTCGATTCCCGTCCCCCGCTCCAAATGGTGTTCCGCGTATTTTTCAGAAAGAATTCTATGCGATTGTCGCCGGGGTCTCTGTATTTTTGACCGGATGTGCGACGGTATATTATCCCGGTCCCGAACCGCTGCCTGTATCAGCGCATCAGGGTGTTTATCATGTTGTGGAGCCGGCAGAGACTTTATGGGGAATTGCGCAAACGTATCACGTGGATATTGATCAATTGACGTGGGCCAACGGCATCAGAGATTCCTCGTTGATTAAAGAAGGGCAGCGGCTGTTTATTCCCGGAGCCCCGCAGATTCTCAGCACAGCATCGGCTGAACCGGACATCGCTGATGAGGAGTTCTCGTGGCCGTTAAGGGGAAGAGTGACGCGTTTTTTCGGCAGTAGCGGGACAGACATTTGGAATAAAGGTCTTTGTATTCAGGCTTCGGAGGAAGAGCCGGTCAAGGCTGTCCGCCGGGGTGAGGTGGTCTTTGCGGATTACCTGCCCGGGTATGAGGCGACGGTTATTGTAGAGCATTCGGACGGATTATTATCTGTTTATGCCAACACAAATCAGTGCCGGGTTCGGGCCGGGGAGCAAGTCGGTAGAGGGACAATCGTTGCCGATGCCCGATCCGGGCGGGATTCGTTTTTGTATTTTGAGATCAGGCGTCGGGGAGAGGCGGTCAATCCGTTGTTTTTTCTTCCCAAGTGATACGATACGGGAGAGGGATGTCGATGATGGGGCTCGAAAAATTTTATGGACGTCAATCGATCCTTGAGTTACTTAAAAAGCGGGTTCTGGATTTTAAGGCCGGATACCGGCAGAATGTGGCCCTGACCGGCGAACGGTATATCGGCAAAAGTTTTATTTTGCATAAATTTTTGTCGGAAGTATCGGCTCCGGATATCCTGCAGGTCTATATTGATTTGGAGTATAAGGATACGGATTATTTCTGTCGAAAAATTTCCGGAACCATTCTTTACGAGTTTTGTAAAATCCGGCGGCTTCCTCTTCATGAAGATTTAAATCTTTTGTTGGAAAGCACCCAATCGCTTCTTCCCAAGACCACGGCTGAAATCAAAAGAATGCAGCGGTATCTTCGTTCCGGAAAGAATTTTGAGGCGTTTAAGGCGGCGGTCGGATTGTCTCAGGTTTTTTCATCCGAGACCGGTTTGTTTTGCTTGTTTATTTTTGACGAATTTCATTGTCTCGAAGAGTGGGCGATTCCGGAAATTTTTCAGGAACTCGGCAAAACGATTATGACGCAGAAACAAACCTTGTATGTCTTTGCCAGTTCCAGTCCGGATCAGGCTGAGTTGATTTTATCGGAAAAATTGTCCTTGCTGTTTGGAAATTTTGAGGTCATTCAAGTCGGGGCCTTTGATCTCAAGGTTTGTCGGGATTATCTCGAACAGCATTTGCCGCAGCTGACCCTCAGCGAGCCGTTAAAAAATTTCCTGATTGATTTTACCGGCGGTCATCCGTTATATCTTCGGTTGCTGTGCGAAAAATTGACTGAATTGGCTTCCATTCATCAGCAGAAGGAGGTTTTTCTTCCCTTGTTGCTGCGCGCCGTTGAAGATGTGGTTTTTGATCCGTGGGGTGTGTTAAGCCGTCATTTTGATTTGATTATTCATCATCTGTGTTCCGGTAAAGGAAATGCGATTCACTCCGCCTTGTTGATTTCATTGTCCGAAGGGAAGCAACGGGTGAAAGAGCTTGCGGACCGGATGGGGATTAAACAAACCGGTTTGGGGGCGAGATTGACACGGCTGCAGGAAAAAGGGTTTCTTGCGAAAAACGGAAAATCATTTTATATTTGTGATCGTCTGCTGAAATACTGGGTCTATTATGTGTTTCGTCCCAGGCGGGAGGCCATTGAGATGGATCCGCAGCATCGGCGCAAGCAGTTTGCAGAGGAGTTCGCGCGGGCGGTCGAAGAGTTTCGCATCAATGAACGCAAGGATATTTCGACGCGGATTATCGATTTGTTTCACTGCTTTGATGATGAGTCGTTTCAGATGGATGGCCGTCGTTATCAGCTTCCGATTTTTGATCAGATTAATCCGGAAGACCGGGCGCTGTTTTCTGAACTGTCTTCGGGTTTTGATGTGATCCGGGCCTCAACGACCAATGGCGAGTGGGTTGTTTTGCTCAATGCGGATCGGGTCACGGAGCATGGATTGACCTCGGCGGTGACTGAGGTCCGGCGGCGCTACGGCAAACCGCAGCGGTGTGTTTTGATTGCGCTTAATGGGCTGGACGACACGGTGCGGGTGCGGGCGCTTCAGGAGCGCATGTGGATCTGGGATGAACGGGAACTGCGGGCCCTGTTGCATATTTATGATCAACCCTATATTGTTGTGAACTCATGATAAAGATTGCCGTCCTTTCCGATACACACTCCTATATGATTCCTGATCAGGTCCGCAAGGCCCTCAAGGATGCGGATTTTGTGATTCATGCCGGAGATATCTGCGATGCAAAGTTGTTTAAAGAAATATCGGATCTGAACACAGTGAAGGCTGTCTATGGAAATATGGACGAAGCGGCCTTGCGCCGCAAGCTTCCGCGGCGTTTGATTTTTAAATGTGAAGGCCTTCAGATCGGGGTGGTGCACGGGAATGGATCTCCGGAAGGATTGATCAGCCGGGTCGAACAGGACTTTGAAGGCCAAAAGGTGGATGTGGTGGTGTTCGGCCATTCGCACGAACCGTTTAATAAAAAAATCGGAGAGGTTTTGTTTTTTAATCCCGGCAGCCCCAATGACAATATTTTCGCGCCGTATCGCTCTTACGGCATTCTGGAAATCCATGGGGAAGCGGTGAAGGCCAAAATTATTAAGGTGGAGGCATGATGGATCGTATTTGGGCTCCATGGCGTTCGGCATATTTGACGACGATTTCTGACCACAAGGACGGTGAGTGTCTTTTTTGCCGTATCGGATCACAGCCGGAGGGCGGATCGGATCATGTTTTTTTGCGCCGGGAGTACTGTTATGCCGTTTTAAATCGATATCCGTATAACAATGGGCATTCGCTGATTGTGCCGTATGCGCATTTAAGTGATCCCGGGCAGTTTAATGATGATCAGCGTCGGGAATTTTTCGGGTTGATCGATGAGGTCAAATCGTTACTGGATGAAATCCTTCATCCGGATGCCTATAATATCGGCATGAATATCGGACATGCGGCCGGCGCCGGGATCCCTGACCATATTCATATGCATATTGTGCCGCGATGGAGCGGTGATGGAAATTTTATGCCGGCGATCGCAGGCACCAAGGTCATTTCCCAATCACTGGATGAATTGCATCAGGCCCTGCAGCAGGCTGATCGAAATCGGAGGACGGCATGAGAGACCGGCAGGAGATTGAGCGCCTGGAAATGCAGAATCTGGCCGCGTATGCGATGAAAAGCGCACAGAGCGGGCAAAGGGATGTTGATGAGCCGGCGCATCCTTACCGGACGTGTTATCAGCGGGATAGGGATCGGGTCGTGCATAGTCAGGCCTTTCGGAAGTTGGAATATAAGACCCAGGTCTTTGTTATTTTTGAAGGTGATTATTATCGAACGCGGCTGACGCACACCATTGAGGTTGCACAGATCGGGCGCACCATCGGACGGGCCTTGCGTCTGAATGAGGATTTGATTGAAGCGATTTCTCTGGCCCATGATTTGGGGCATCCGCCCTTCGGTCATGAAGGTGAGGCCGTGCTGAAAGAGATCATGGATGTTCCTGACGCGGGTCACCGGGGATTTAATCATAATTTTCATAGTTATGAGATTGTCACGCAATGCGAGAAACGCTATCCGGATTTTCATGGCCTGAATCTGACTCGGGAGGTTTTAGTCGGTATTTTGAAACATGAGACGGATTATGACCGCGCCGGATATTGTGAGCGGTATGATGAGGGGCCGACGATTGAGGCGCAGATTGTCGACTTTGCGGATTCTCTGGCTTATGTCAATCATGATGTCGATGACGGGTTGAAGTCCGGTTGCATCACGGTCGACGATTTGATGGAAAGTGAGTTATGGCGGCATACTATTGATCGTTTGGGTGCGGCCGTGCGGCTCGATGATCTGGAGATGTTGCGGTATCAGGTGGTTAAGGAGTTGATTGATGTTCAGGTACGCGATTTTTTGACCCATACATATGCGCGTCTGCAGGATTTAAAATTTTCCAGCGCGGCTGACGTGAAGCGGTTTCGGGAGAAGGTCGTCGGATTTAGCCCGGAGATGTGCCGCCAGGTTCAGGAATTAAAAGACATGCTGATGGATAAGCTGTATCATCATTATCGTGTCCGCCGCATGACAAATAAGGCGCGGCGCATCATCACGGATTTGTTTGAAGTTTATCTTAAGGATCCTCATCAGCTTCCCCCTGAGGTTTATCCGAGAGTTGCATGTTCCCAGCAGGAGAAGTATCATATTATCTGCAATCACATTGCCGGCATGACAGACCGTTCGGCATTGGAAGAGCATAAGCGCTTTTTTAATGCTTATACCAAAGTGTAACCCATGCGAAGAATTCCATCCAAAGTCAGAGGTTCAAAGCGGACTGCGGCACAGCAATATCAGATGACGCTCTCGGCAGTCCACATGGTTTATCGTCTTATTAATTCGACCTATAACGTCAGAGAATTATCATTACGGCTGACCCGGTTGTTATGCCAGTTTATTCAAGCCCATTCGGCACGGGTTTTTATCCTGGATTCCCAGGAAAAAACATTGGATATGGTCGCCATCTTCAATAATAAAATCAACATTCTTTGGGACAAGAAAAAAGATTTGGCCAGGGTCTCGCGTTCCGAACTTCGCGTGACCGAAGGCTATCCGATTATCAAGCCGCGCTTGTTAGGAATCCCATTGGTGGCAGATGAGTCGGTGGGGGCGATTTTTGTTAAACGGACACTGCGGGATGAGCCGTTTACGGAATATGATCGTGAGATTTTATCTGTTTTTGCCGAGCAGTCGGTGACGGCTTTACGCAATCTGCAGCTGTCCGAGCAGCAGCAGGAGACGATTCTCAGCAGCATTAAATTGGTCGGAGTTCTTCTGGAAAAGACCGGCCTGCAGTCTCATCACTCTTCGGCCTATTATGGCGCAGCCCGGATGGTTGGAGAAAAACTGCATATGCGTCAACAGCAGTTGGAAAATTTAAATTATGCCAGTATTTTAAAAGATATTGGAGCCCTGGATGTGCCGTATGACATCTTATCCAAAAAGAGTCAGTTGACTCCGCAGGAATTTCAGATTATTCGGGATATGCCGTCGCGGGCTGCAGAATTGATTCGTCCTGTGGAATTTCTCAAGCCTGTTCTGCCGTTGATTCTTTATCATCACGAAAAATACGATGGAACCGGATATCCGTTGGGACTCAAGAAGGAAGAGATTCCTTTGGGGGCCAGAATCATGGCGGTGGTCGATGCCTTTGAGGCAATGACCGGAAAGCGGCCATATAAGGAGCCGTTGAGTATTGCGGCGGCGGTTGAGGAACTCAAGCAAAATAGCGGGACACAGTTTGATCCCAAAGTTGTTAAGATGTTCAGTCGGCTTTGCAAACAGAAAACGTTTTATCAGTATCTTGTACAGATCAAAAAACGAAACCGGTAGAAGATTCCTTCCCCAATCAACACTAGACATAATTTCTGCGATGAAGACTCCGTTTAGTCGACAATCTCAGTTTGAACTTTTTTCAGGGGGGTCCGGTGTGGCGCCTCAGCGTGCCAAGCCGTCAATCTTGAATCGCTCGGTGACCCTTTCATTTGAAAATATTGTTGTGCTTGTTGTGGCCGGGATTATGGGGTTGATTGTGGCGTTTTCATTCGGCATTGAGATGGGGCGCAGGACGGCCATGCGTCCGGCGGCAGTAAAGACATCGTCCGGCACAGTAGCCGAGCCTGCCATGCGGCCTGCAGTTAAGACCGAACAGCCAAACCGGACTTCAGAGAGTTTTTCGAAAGTTACGTTATCGGCTGAATCCCGCGCTACAGACGTTTCAGCCGTTGCACATGTTGAAACCCTTCAAAATCCTGAAATTTTTGAAAATCCAGAGGCTTTTAAGAAAAAGGTTGACAAAATTCAGGCTTTAGAGAAAATACATACTGTTCAGGTGGCCTCATTCAAGCAGGAAAATCTTGCGGATCTCGAATCCGAAACTCTGAAAAAGAATGGGTATGACGCCTTTACGGCCCCAAAAGGATCGTATTGGATTGTCTGTGTGGGGCGTTTTCCGGAATTTCGGGAGGCGCAACCCTTGTTGAAGGCCTTGAAAAAGAAATATTCAGACTGTTATATAAGGAGTTTATAATGTCGTTACATCCATCATTACGAATTGATTCAGCCGGGGCTCAACAGCGCACTGTGTTAACGCGGATTGAGCGTATTAAAGATTTAATGAAAAAGGGACAATGGCAGGACGGCCAGAATGTTGTGGCGTTGCCCAAGACCAAGATCGTCAAGGTCAAGGCCCGTCGCACCAAACCGACCAAAGAAGAAGCCAAGAAGAAATAAGCAACATTGTCTTTGAGCGATGCGGAAAAACCCTTTGTGAATATCAATGACCGCTGTGACAGTGTGATCTTATGAAAATACGTTTCTTGTCAGGATGTTGTGTTGTTATCATTATTGGCTCAACGGCAGCGATGGCCGCAGAGAGCTATCCGTTTCTCGGCCAGGTGAATGCGGATGAGGTCAATATCCGCGCCGGCCAAGACACAAGCTTCGATAAAATCGGAGAACTTCGCAAATCCGATCCTGTTGTCGTTATTCAAAAAAGTTATAGTTGGTATAAAATCAGGCTTCCGGAGCAGGCCAAGTGCTATGTCTCCCGGAAGCTTGTTCGTTTTTTGAGGGACGGCATCGGGGAGATCTCGGGAGATCGGGTCAATATTCGATCGCGTCCGAAACTCAATGCAACGATTCTTGGACAGTTAAATGAATTGACCAGGGTCAAGATTATCGAGACCATGGACGAATGGTGTCAAATTGAGCCGGTGGAAGGGGTTTATGGATGGGTCTGGGCGGATTTTGTTGCGCCCCGGTCCGGCAAGGTTCCGCCTCCGGTGGTTGTTCAACTCCCTTCGCGGAATATCTATGAAATCAAGCGGCAAGAGGAGGCCCTGCAGCGTCAGCAACAGGTTCATCAAACCGTGGCCTTAAGCGGAACGGTTCAGTTGATTGAAGAACTTTCTTCGGATAAACATGTGCGGCATCAGATCACGGATTCTCAGGGGCGGACCTTTTGTTTAATGGGATATCGCAGTATTCTGGACGGATTTCTGAATAATCGTGTCCGGATTGAAGGGGTGATTCAGGATGATTCCCGGTTCGCACATCCGGTTTTGCTGGTAACCAGAATTTTGCTGGTTCTTTAGAGAAGGGAGGGCGGCTGCATGTTTGACTTAGAGACAGTGGCGATTATTTGTGCCCTGTTTTTTTCCGTGATTCTTCATGAGTGTGCGCATGGCCTGGTCGCGTTGTGGTGCGGAGATCCCACAGCCAGAGACCGCGGACGCCTCACATTAAATCCGATCAGTCATATTGATGCCTTTGGAACGGTAGTTCTTCCTGTGACCCTAAGTTTGCTGCGGTCCATGGGGTTTCCGTTGTTTCCGATTGGATGGGCCAAACCGGTTCCGGTCAACTTTTCCCGGCTGCGGCATCCGCGCCGGGATATGTTTTTAGTCGGGATGGCCGGTCCGTTGACCAATATTTTAATTGCATTAACGGCTGTCGCCCTTTTTCACTTATGGTCCACAGCGTCATTCGGTGTTCGGAGTCTTCTTGAGATGGTGATGGTTTTGAATTTGATCCTGGCTTTTTTTAATCTGACGCCGATTCCGCCGCTGGACGGATCCCGTATGGTGATGAGTCTCTTGCCTAGAACTTGGGCTCAACAATACCTTCGGTTGGAACCGTTTGGAATTGTTATTGTTTTGCTTTTATTAAATATCGGATTGTTTAATGTGATCGGGTCAGTTGCGGGCGGGATTCTGCGTTGGCTTGGCGTGGTCTGAAATTTCGGCCAGACAATGATGTGTTGAGGAAAGGAGATTCATGCGTCCTGTTTTTATCGAATTGAAGCGTCCGGAGGAGCGTTATGATATCGTCATTGGTCATGATCATTTGAAGACGTTGGCCGCCCATTTCCGAAAATTAAATCTTGGTTCCACGGCGATTATCGTGACCAATCCGTTGATCTGGCGATATCACGGCAAGAAGGTTATGGACGGATTGCGAGAGCAGGGTCTGCGATGGGATGTGATTGAAATTCCGTCCGGAGAGTCCAGCAAATCGGCCCAAACGGCCTTTGAGGTGATTCAAAAAATTGCCGAAGCGCATTCATCCCAGGATGTTTGTCTGGTGGCATTGGGTGGCGGAGTGGTCGGGGATTTAGCCGGGTATGTCGCAGCGTCCTATAAACGGGGCATTCCCTATGTTCAAGTGCCGACAACATTTTTAGCGCAGATTGATTCGGCGATCGGCGGCAAGGTGGCGATTGATCTGCCGTTCGGCAAAAATCTGGTTGGCGCGTTTTATCATCCGAGGCTTGTTTTTACCGATGTTGGAGTTCTGGAAACGCTGGACGAACGGCAGGTTCGTTCGGGATTAGCCGAGGCTATTAAGTATGGGGTAATTTGTGATAAAAATCTTTTTCAGTTGATTGAAAAGAATCTGGATGATTTGATGGCGCTGGAGTCCCGGATTTTGACGCAGGTCGTCGAGCATTGCTCCCGGATTAAGGCGAGTATTGTTTCACGGGATGAAAAAGAGACCGGGGGTTTGCGCACGATCTTGAATTTCGGACATACGGCTGGGCATGCCATTGAAACAGCCTGTGCTTATGAGGCGTATAATCACGGGGAGGCGGTGGCTTTGGGCATGCGTGTGGCGGCGGAGATTTCCTTGCAGATGGGATTAGTCAAAGAATCGGATGTGATCATTCTCAATGACGTGCTGACCCGCGCGGGTCTTCCGGAGAAAGTGGCGGGATTATCAATCGACCGTATTTTAGAGCTTATGAAATATGATAAAAAATTCCGGGCCGGGAAGAATCGGTTTGTCTTGATGACTGCCATCGGCAGCGTTAAAATTCGGGATAATATTGACGAAAAGATTATTCGTGGGGCACTAGAGAGTATTTCTGTACCGGAAGATCCGGGTCCGTCGATACAGCAGCCGTTGTTTGATCAGGGATCAACAGATCAGGATTCATCCTCGGAGTCGATTTTATTTTAATTGTTAAGTCGTGATTGGAAAAAAGAAATCCCGCAGAAAATCTGCGGGATTTCTTTTTGAATAGAGAATACCGGCCGTTCTATGGGACAACCCGCATCAGTATTTGTTGCCCGTTGTCATCCCGGAACAGCACCGCTGTTTTTGTGATATTCAGGATGGTTTGTCCTTCCACAACGTCTCCAGCTGCATAAATTTCATGATTGATCAGGGCCACTTCTTTTCCGTTGACAGACATAATTCCCTGGACCTTGATTTCGCCCGGTTTGACCGGAGGTGCGACGGTTGCTTGAGGCGGTGTCTTTTTCGGCGCAAGGGAAAAGGAAATTTTGTGCTGTAGCGCAGACAGGTCCGAGCTTTTCAGGATGACGGTCAATCCGGCTCCGATGGCGATCACAATGATCACAATCAGAATGATAAAAAGGATTTTTTTCGGACCCTCTTTGGGGGACTCTGTTTCTTGAGCCGTTTGGGGTGCCGCGGCGGAAGGCGGCGGATTAAACGGATTATGGGGCCGTTGCGGTGTTGGCCCTGCTGCGGTTGGATCGCTCGGATTGGGAGATTCTGCTGAGGGGCCGGTCATATCGTCTTGAACCTTTTTAAGGGCGTCGTGAATTGTGCTCATGAGTCGATTGCCTCCATAGTATCACAGGACTGACGGTATCGGATGACCGTCATGAAAGTTGAAATTTTTGTCAGCCGGTTTCCTTGGCGCATTTACAAATGCCCTGGCGGTCGATAGTTCGTGTTTCATTGACAAAACCGTTGAGCAGAACCCGGTCACAAAGAATGTTGATCAGGCGCGGGGTTCCGCGGGAAAAATGGTAGATGGCATCATAGGCTTCGGCTGTAATGGAGGGGGCCAGACCGGCATCCCGGGCAACCGAGGCGACATCCAGACGATGTTGTATATAAGATTCCAACTCATCCCGTTTGAGCGGTAACATATGGTATCGCACGGAAATGCGTTGATTAAGCTGCCGTAAAGCGGCCAGTTTCAACTTGTCCAGCAGTTCCGGCTGTCCGACCAGAATAATCTGCAGGAGTTTGTTCTTTTGTGTTTCAAGATTGGATAACAGGCGAATTTGTTCCAGCTGCCGAGGGGTCAGATTTTGTGCCTCATCAATGATGACAACAACATTATTCCCCAGTCCGGATTGTTCCAGCAGGAATGTATTAAGGGCTCGGGTAAGATCCAGCTTGTTGCGAAACGAGCCCGAGATTCCCAGGTCTTCCACGATCATCCGCAGAAGCTGGGCCTCCGAGAAATAGGGGTTAAGGATCAGTGCGGTTTTGATGTTTTCCTCCAGGCGGCTGATCAGCGTCCGGCACAGGGTTGTCTTGCCTGTTCCGATCTCTCCGGTAATGACAAGAATCCCCTTGCGCTGTTTGATTCCGAACACCAGATGGGAAAAGGCTTCTTCATGGTGAGCGCTGGGAAAGAAGAAATCCGGGTCACAAGTCACATTAAAGGGATTTTCCTGGAGTCCGTAAAATTTTTCATACATAAGCGGAATTATAACATGGAAAAAAAATACGGACGAGTCTTTTTTCTATTGAAATGTGCGTTTTTTGAGTTGCGGAAAAATGAAATCGCTAAATTTTTTGCGGATTTTTGAGGGGAAAAAAGTCATTGCCACTCAGATGGATTGTGTTATAATTTGGCAGTAACTTTACGGAAAAAGAAGGAAAAGGAGCCAAAGGTGTCTGAACAACGGAAATATTCACGGATCCCGTTTCGGCAAGCTCTGGGGATTGAGGCAGGGAAGTTTGAAGAATTTCAGGGGCTAACAGGGTTTGATCTTAGTGCCGGCGGTGTTCGGATGCGTTCAGAACAGTTTCTGGCTATTGGAACCCAGGTCCGGATTCGTTTTAAATTGGAAAACGAAGAATTTATCGTGCTGCGAGGCAAGGTTGTCTGGACACAGAAGGAGCCGGAGGGAGAATACTATCAGATGGGGATTGAGTTTTATCAAGAACCCAATAATGATTTTCGCCGCCGGCGTGTTCAGGATTATATTGAAGACAGATTTCGAAATTAACTGGAAAGGAGTTGTTGAGAATTATGGGAGCAGAAAAGAATGAAGAATTAAGAAAATGCGCGGCCTGCAAGAAGGCGGTCAATCGTGCAAAACGATATTACCGTAATGGCCGGTATTATTGCAATCAGAATTGCTGGAATAAAGCGAAAGCCGAGGCTGCTGAGGCCGCCAGGGCTGCCGGAGATTCGGCTGAAGAATAATTCTGTTTTTCAGATAAAAAAGTGAGTTGGTATGGTTAATCAAAATATGACAATAAGAGACAGACGGCGTCACCCGCGTGTCTTCGGAAATATTCCGGTCAAGATTCGAGGGGAAGAGTTTGATGCGGTGACGGAGACCAAGAATTTGAGCCGTTCCGGGGCTTTTTGCCAGGTTGATAAACAGATTGAGCCGATGACCAAGCTCAAGATTCAGTTACTGTTGTCTTATAAACGAACCGGAAAGGTTGTGACCAGGAAGATTTCCTGTGAAGGAATCGTGGTGCGCAGCGAGGCGGTTTCCGGACAGCCGTATTTTGATACGGCAATTTATTTTAATGATATTCAGGAAAAAGATGCCGGTATTATTACGGATTATGTTCATTTTATGCTGGATCGGCAAGAAGACACGGAAGGATGAGTTTTATGGATGGCGTGTTATCATTCACTCCGGAGCAGATTATTTTGACTTTGGCGATTTATATTTGGATGTTTGTCATCTTTCCGGTATTGGTTTTGCGCAAGTTGAATCATATCACGAATTTGCTGGAGGCGCAGGTTTATGACGATGATGAGGATGCGCCGTTTGAATAGGAAGGGTGATTAATCAGGCAGCCGGAAGAAATCAGGACACGTCATCAGTCGGGACGTGTCCTTTTTATATGGAGTCCCCGGGAGGTGTCTTGAGTATGGGGCAACGATGTCAGACAAGAAGAGGCGAACGGAATGCCGAAATTGATTTCGATTCTTTATGAAGATGAACAATGCGTGGTTTTTGATAAACCTGCAGGGGTCTTGGTGACGCCGGCGCAGGGAAATTCTTCCAGGACGCTGACAGAGCGGGTCAATGGGCAGAGTCGTCATTTATCCTGCGGTCTTCATCCGTGCCATCGTCTGGATCGTATGACATCCGGGGCGATTATTTATGCCAAAGGAAAACGACACCAGCAGATGATTCGCCGGTTATTTCAGGACGGGCGAGTCTCCAAGATTTATCTGGCCTTTGTGCGGGGATGCCCTCATCCGCAAGCGGGTCTGTTGACGGCGGGGATCAAGGATTTTTACCAGCAAAAATACGCCCGTACCAGCCGGGCCCGTTCAGCTCAAACGCGGTATCAAACAATTCGGCGCGCCAAAGGGTTCTCGGTGGTTCAGGTTCAGCCCCGCACCGGACGTACCAATCAAATCCGGATTCATTTTTCCGAAATCGGGAGTCCGTTACTGGGAGAGCGGGTCTATGCGTTTCGCCGGGATTTTGAGGTAGATATGAAGCGTCTGGCCCTGCATTGTCATATTCTGAGGTTTGAAAATCCGGTGACCGGAGGCCGAATTCGGGTTGTTTCAGGTTTGCCGAACGATATGGCAGAATTTTTAAAAGCGCATGACGCTGCTGAGTCAAAAGGAGATTTTTTATGCTACGAAAAGTGATCGCAGGGGGTCTTCTGGTTTTTATGACAGGATGTGCACCGCTGTCGCTGCCGCGTTATATCCCGTCCAGGAATGTGGAAACGCAACGTTTTTATGCGGGTTATGAGCGGGTTCTGCCGGCGGCTCGGCAGGCGATGCAGGAGATGGGATGGCAGATGGCTCAAGAGGCGGATCCGAATATCTTTGAGATTGGAAATGCTGATAATCAGGCGGATCAGGCGATATTGATTATTTCCGAGCCCCGTCCGGAGCGGGCCCTGTGGGGATCCCGGCAGGCTCGGTTGAATATTTACATTTACTCGCAAGGGGAGGTTTCGGATATGGAAATCCGCAGGCTTGAGGTGTGTCGGGGCTGGATCCTTCGGACACGAAGATTCGGCGCCCCGGATGAAATCCAGGCCTTTTTTAAGCGGGTGCGGGATCTTTTGGGCATTTCCGGATCGTTTGGTGGATGAGGATCGAAAATATTGCTGATGGTATCCTGATGGGGAGACATGATGGACCGCTTTCAATTAGTCAGTCAGTTTCAGCCGGTAGTCGAACAGCTTAATGCCGTTGAGCAAATTGTGGGCGGTGTCGAACAAGGGGCCAGGGCCCAGACACTGTTGGGGGTCACCGGCAGCGGCAAGACCTTCACCCTGGCCAATGTGATTGAACGGCTCAATCGGCCGGTGCTGGTTATCTCGCATAACAAGACGCTGGCCGCCCAGCTGTATAGCGAATTTAAGAGTTTCTTTCCCCATAATGCTGTTGAGTATTTTGTGTCCTATTATGATTATTATCAGCCCGAGGCCTATATTCCCCAGACTGACGTCTATATCGAAAAGGATGCGTCGATTAATGATCGGCTGGACCGGCTGCGTCTGGCCGCGACCACGTCTCTGATGACCCGGCGTGACGTGCTGATTGTGGCCAGTGTGTCCTGCATTTATAATTTAGGATCGCCTGATGAATATCAGAACCGGTTGGTGTTTTTGGAACGGGGTCAGGCCATTGATCGGGATGAGGTGCTGCGATCGTTAATCGACATCCAGTATGAGCGCAATGATTATGATTTGGGGCGGGGGAAAATTCGGGTGCGTGGAGATGTCGTGGAGGTCTATCCGTCGTATCGTCAGGATGTCCTGCGGTTTGAATTTTTCGGAGATGAGATCGAACAGATTTCGCAGGTCGATGCGGTCTCCGGTGATGTGATCGCGCGTCTGGACAAGGCAGCGGTCTATCCGGCAAAACATTTTATGACCACCCAACCGGGGATTGAGCGGGCGCTTGCAGAGATTGACGCCGAGTTACAGCAGCGTCTGCGGCAATTGCGCAAGGCCGGCCGTCTGGTCGAGGCCCAGCGTCTGGAATCGCGCACGCGTTTTGATATGGAGATGCTCGCGGAGATGGGGTATTGTCACGGTATCGAAAATTATTCCCGGGCCCTGTCCGGTCGTCCGCCGGGATCCCAGCCGTATTGTTTGATTGATTATTTTCCCGAGGATTTTGTCACGCTCATTGATGAATCACATGTGACCCTGCCGCAGGTCCGCGGCATGTATGAAGGCGACCGCGCGCGCAAAGAGACTCTGGTGGAGCATGGATTTCGCCTGCCGTCGTGTCTGGATAACCGGCCCCTGCGGTTTCATGAGTTTGAAGGCCTGATGCGCCGCAGCATTTACGTCTCGGCGACACCGGGGTCCTATGAATTAAAACACAGCCGCGGTCATGTGGCCGAGCAGATTATCCGCCCGACCGGAATTGTGGATCCGCCGATCATTGTGCGTCCGACCGCCGGGCAGGTCGATGATCTGCTGGCCGAATGCCGCGTGCGGGCCGGGCGGAATGAACGCGTCCTGGTGACCACGCTGACCAAACGCATGTCGGAGGATCTGAGCGCCTATCTGGCAGAACGGGGACTCAAGGTCAAGTACCTGCATTCGGATATTGAGACGATCGACCGGGCTAAGATTTTGCAGGGTCTGCGTATGAAGGTCTTTGATGTGCTGGTTGGGGTAAATCTCTTGCGTGAGGGGATCGACCTGCCCGAGGTCTCGCTGGTCGCGATCTTTGATGCGGATAAACAGGGATTTTTGCGTTCCCGGACGTCGCTGATCCAGGTCTCCGGACGCGCCGCGCGCAATGTCAATGGAGAGGTCGTGATGTATGCGGATACCATCAGCCGGGCCATGCAGGAGGCCATGGAGGAATGCGAACGCCGTCGTCAGATTCAGATGGCCTTTAACGCCGAGCATGGTATTACCCCCAGGACGATTAAAAAATCATTAAAGGACGGCATTGCGGAGTTTCACGCAGAGGAAGAGGCTGACCTGGTGATGAGAGAGGTTACGGAGCAGAGCGAAGAGGAATATGAATTGGCCCGGTACATCTCTGATTTGGAACGTGACATGGAGTTGGCCGCGCGGAATCTGGAATTTGAAAAAGCAGCCATGATTCGCGATAAAATAAAAGAACTGAATGCTATGGATTATCAGGACACAAAGACACAGGGGCACAAGGACACAACAAAGCGCCGGTCGTAAAAGCAGGGAAGGAGTTGCGTGGCCTTTTCTTGGGAGATTAACGCAGGCGGGAGTCCGAGAGCCTAAAGTTTTGGCATGGTTTTCGGGGTTTTGATGAGTTCTTCTTGTGACGTGTGTCTTTGTGACGTTATAAATTGTTTTTATCCCGGGATCTGGAAAGGATTATCATCATGTTAATTGCCGTGGATATCGGAAATACAAATACCAGTCTGGCTGTGATGAATGGCGAAACGGTTGTGACAAGCGAATCGGTCAAGACCGGTCTTCGCGGGTGTTACGAAAAACGGCTGACCAGGGCTTTACGCGAGATTGCGGGAGGTCGGCGACGCGCTCAAGGCAACAAGGATGCGGCGGCAGATGAAATCGTCATTTGCAGTGTTGTGCCCAAGGCCCTGACGATTGCGAAACGGTGTGTTTCAAAGGTATTTAAAGTTTCCCCAAAAGTCATCGGCAAAGATATTATTGTTCCGATTCATAATAAATACAAAGATCCGGATCAGGTCGGCCAGGACCGGCTGTTATGCGCTTACGCGGCGGTGCGGTTTTACGGCGTGCCGGCGGTGGTAGTTGATCTGGGAACCGCCATGACCTTTGATGTGGTTTCCCGACGAGCCAAGGCCGGGCCGGCCGATTATCTGGGGGGCATGATTGTTCCCGGGATTCGGTTATCGGCCGAGGCTTTATATGAGAAGACGGCCTTGTTGCCTCAAATTGAGATTCGTCAGCCGAAACGACTGATCGGTCGGACCACTCAGGAAAGTATGCTCAGCGGGATCTTCTATGGATACGGGGAGATGATCCGCGGTCTGATCGGCCTGTTGTGCCGTCAGCTCAAGCAGGAGCCCCGGGTCATTGTCACCGGGGGGTTTAGTCAATTAATGCGGCGTTATGTGGCGTGTGCCGACTGTGTGGTCGACCAGGACTTGATTTTTAAAGGCATGGCCGCGTTGTGTGCCGAAACCGCACAGCGTAAATCGGTGCCGATCAAACAGTCACGGCAAAGATCACGAGGGGGATCGAAATGAAACGTTTGGGATTCTATGGATGTGTCTGTCTCTGCCTGATGGCAGCTCCTGTTCAGGCTCAGCTGACGGAACATGAACAGCGTGTCATTAAAATTTTTGATCAAGTGGCTCCGTCAGTTGTTTTTATTAAAAATGCGGCCCTGCAGTGGGACTGGTTCTCCGCCGACATCTATGAAGTGCCCATGGGGGCGGGCTCGGGTTTTCTCTGGGATAATGAGGGGCACATCATTACGAATTTTCATGTGATCTATCAGGCGGACCGTATTCAGGTGGTGTTGTCCAATCAGAAGACTTATGAGGCCAGGGTCGTGGGATACTCGCCGGATCATGATCTGGCCGTGCTTAAGGTTGACGCCCCCGGGGAAGAGCTCAGGCCGCCGGCCATCGGATCTTCCGGGGATCTGCAGGTTGGACAGACCGCGTTATCAATTGGAAATCCCTTTGGCCTGGATCATTCGTTGACCACCGGTGTGGTTAGCGCCCTGGGGCGCAATATGCGGTCCATGACCGGGCGTCAGATTTATGATGTGATTCAGACGGATGCGGCGATCAATCCGGGCAATTCCGGCGGTCCGCTGTTGAATTCCCGGGGAGAGGTCATCGGAATCGCAACCGCAATTTACAGCCCGTCGGGAGCCGATGCTGGTGTCGGGTTCGCGATTCCCATTGATGATGTTCGTCGCATTGTCCCGCAATTGATTCAATATGGCCGTGTCCGGCGAGCCGGTCTGGGGATTGTTTTGGTTCCGGATGCGATTCGAATGCGTATGGGGGTGCAGGGGGCGATGATTTTAGCGCTTGAGCCCGGCGGTCCGGCGGAACAGGCGGGTCTGCGTCAGACCCGGCGGGATGTATTCGGAACCATTATCCTCGGGGATGTGATCACCGCCCTGGATGAAAATTCTGTTTCCGGAAATGATGACTTGATCCGTCTTCTTGAATCAAAATACCGGTCCGGCGATCGCGTGCGCGTTCGGTTTTACCGGGAAGGCAAACAAGGCGAGGCTGAGTTGGTATTGCGGGAGGGGTAAGATCAGTTGATCGGCCATCAGATTTTTGTGCAATAAATTTTATCAGCCGCACGGTGTTTTATTTTTTGTTTTAATGTGATTCGTTTTTTTTGCAGTCTTCCAAAATTTTCCCCTTGACAAAATTTTCAAAATTTGTAGAATTAGCACTCGGAAAATAAAAGTGCTAAAAAGCACTGAGCGTTTTAAGGCCTAATCATTTAACAAGGAGGAGTTGGCATGTCATTACAACCACTCGCAGACAGAATTATTGTCAAGCCGCTGGATGCGGAAGAGGTGACCAAGGGCGGAATCGTCCTGCCGGATACGGCCAAGGAAAAACCGCAGGAAGGTCAGGTCATTGCCGTCGGAGCCGGTAAGGTTCTGGACAACGGACAGGCCCAGGCGTTAACGGTCAAGCCGGGGGATCGGGTTCTTTACGGGAAATACAGCGGAACCGAGGTCCAAACCAAAGACGGCGAAGATCTGTTGATTATGCGTGAGGATGATGTGTTGGCGATTGTAAAATAAGTAATGAATCCCGGGACTTCGGTTTCGGAAGAATGATGGTGTGCCGGCTTATCCGGCGAATTAACACAAAAACTTTGAGAGTGATGGGGAGGATCAAATGGCAAAGCAATTGCAATTCGGAGATGAAGCCCGTCGGTCCATTTTGGCCGGGGTGGAAAAATTGGCCCGTGCGGTGAAGGTAACACTGGGACCCAAGGGACGCAATGTGGTTTTGGATAAAAAATTCGGTTCCCCGACGGTATCGAAAGACGGTGTTTCGGTGGCCAAGGAAATCGATTTGGAAGACGTCTATGAGAATATGGGCGCTCAGATGGTTAAAGAGGTCGCCGAGAAGACTTCGGATAATGCCGGAGACGGAACGACAACAGCGACGGTTTTGGCTGAAGCGATTTATCGTGAGGGATTAAAGAATGTTACCGCCGGGGCCAATCCGATGGCGCTCAAGCGCGGGATTGATAAGGCTGTTGAGAAGGTTGTCGAAAAGATCGGCGCCTTATCCAAAAAGGTTGATTTGAAAAAGACCCTTGAGGTTGAACAGGTGGCTACCATCGCGGCCAATAGCGATACGCTGATCGGGAAAAAGATCGCGGAAGCCTTTGAGGCCGTCGGAACCGACGCACCGATTACGGTCGAAGAGTCCAAGACGATTCATACGGAGTTGAAAATTGTTGAAGGAATGCAGTTTGATCAGGGATACCTGTCGCCGTATTTTTCCACTAATATGGAGAAAATGGAATGCGAGTTGGAAGATCCGTTTATTTTAATTTACGAAAAAAAGATCTCCAATATCAAGGACATGCTTCCGGTGCTGGAAAAAGTGGCTCAGGCCGGAAAGCCGCTTGTGATTATCTGTGAAGATGTCGAAGGCGAGGCATTGGCGACGTTGGTTGTCAATAATATGCGTAAGACACTCTCCTGTGCCGCGGTCAAGGCGCCGGGCTATGGGGATCGCCGCAAGGCTATGCTGGAAGATATTGCGGTGTTGACCGGCGGCAAGGCGATCAGTGAAGATTTGGGGATCAAGCTCGACAGCGTGGATGTCTCCTATCTTGGCCGCGCTAAAAAAGTCAAGATCGATAAAGAAAATACCACGATTGTGGAAGGGGCCGGCAGCACCGAAGATATTAAGGCTCGAATCACGCAGATCAAGAATCAGATCGAAAAAACAGATTCATCTTATGACAGAGAGAAACTGCAGGAACGCTTGGCCAAATTATCCGGCGGGGTCGCGATTGTTAATATCGGCGCGGCAACCGAAACGGAGATGAAAGAAAAGAAAGCCCGGGTGGAAGATGCCCTGCATGCGACACGCGCGGCGATTGAAGAAGGAATTGTTCCGGGCGGCGGCGTGGCCTTATTGCGGTGTCTGGATGTCCTGGGAGAGCTTAAGGTTGACGGGGATGAAAAGACTGGTGTGGATATTATCCGTCGTTCTCTGGAGGCTCCGATTCGCCAGTTAGCCGAAAATGCCGGTCTGGAAGGCTCCGTGATCGTCAATCGGTTAAAGACTGAAAAGGTCAATGTCGGTTATGATATGAGCAAAGATGATTATGTGGATATGCTTGAAAGCGGTGTGATTGATCCGGCCAAGGTGACGCGCACGGCCTTGCAGAATGCGGCCAGTATTGCCGGATTGCTGTTGACCACGGAATGTTTGGTCACAGATGTCCCGGAAAAAGAAGGTGCCGCTGCTATGGGCATGCCTCCGATGGGTGGTATGGGCGGTGGAATGCCGGGAATGATGTAAGACAATACCCAAAGCACAGGCTATTGGCGTATTTCGTCTAGTTAATAACATATAAAAATCTGGTTTTTATATGTAAAAGAGGCTGGCAGATTATTTTTAAAAAATAGTCTGCCGGCCTTTTTTTTCGGTTTCTAGTTGACAGGACAGGGGGTTTTCTTTATATTATATGGTTATACAAACACAAATTTGACGGGAATCTTTAAATTTAGGCTTAAAAACGCTTATTTTTCAATAATTTATAGAATTTCTATCCAAAAAGGAGTTGTTCAATGGCAGAGTGGATTGGAATAGGACGTCGGGCACGACGCTGTTATGGGTTTGATGAAGTGGCCCTTGTTCCCGGCATGCAGACCATTAATCCCAATGAAGTCCAGATTGGTTGGGATTTTACTGGAAAAACGTTCGAAATTCCAATTTTAGCAGCGGCGATGGATGGTGTTGTTGATGTAAATTTTGCGATTGCGATGGGAAAATTAGGCGGTATTGCTGTTTTGAATCTGGATGGGGTTCAGACCCGGTATGATGATCCCAGTGAGATTCTGCGGGAAATTGCGGAAAGCAGCCCGGAAAAGGCCACGGAGATTCTTCAACGATTATATCAGCCAGAAATTCAGGAAAATTTAATCGCCGAACGCGTGAAACAGATTAAGGCGGCAGGTGTTCCGGCGATTGTCGGATGTGTGCCGCAGCACGCTCAGCGTTTTGGAGAGATTGTCCAGGAGGCCGGGGCTGATTGTCTGGTGGTCCAGTCTCAGGTGTCATCAGCCAAACATATTTCGACAGAATATAAGGTTTGTGATTACGGACAGTTATGCCGGAGTCTTAAGATGCCGGTGGCGATCGGGAATGTTGTGACGTATAAGATGACTTTGGAACTGATGGAGCTGGGTGCCAGTGCTGTTTTAATCGGGGTCGGACCCGGCGCGGCCTGCACCACCCGGGGGGTTTTGGGGATCGGTGTTCCCCAAATTACATCGACTGCGGATGCCTCGGCAGCCAGGGATCATTTTTTTAAAAAAACCGGCCAGTATATTCCGATTATCACCGATGGTGGGATGCGCATCGGGGGAGAGATTTGCAAGGCCTTTGCCGCGGGGGCGGATGCGTGTATGGTCGGATCGGCTTTTGCCAGGGCTGAAGAGGCGCCGGGCCGGGGATATCATTGGGGTATGGCGATGCCCCATGCGAATCTCCCGCGGGGAACACGGATTCGCGTGGGAACAACCGGAACATTAGAGCAGATTTTATTGGGACCGGCCAGGGTGGATGACGGATCACAAAACCTGGTGGGGGCGCTTCAGGCGTCTATGGGTGCTTTAGGAGCACAGACCATCAAGGAAATGCATGATGTAGAGATTATTATCGCTCCGTCGATTCAGACAGAGGGTAAGGTGTTCCAGGTCGGACAGAGAGTCGGTATGGGCAAGTAATGGGTGTCGGTATTGAGGGATGCGGCTTGAATGAGAGCCTTGGCGTTCCCAAAAACTTTTAACCCGGGTAAAGGATTTTAATATGCCAAAGACAACAAAAAAAGCTTCGAAGACGACGGGGAAAAAGACAGCGGCCAAAAAGGTTATCAAAAAAGTCGCTAAAAAGGTCGTCAAAAAAACAGTTAGGAAGAGCGCTGAAAAGACGGCTAAAAAGAAGGCTGTTAAGAAGGCGGCAGTCAAAACGACGAAAAAGACAGCAGTGAAGTCGACGAAAACAGCGAAAAAGAAAACGGCAGCCGCAAAACCCCTCGGAATGAGCGGTCTTAAGACCAAGCGCACACACAAGCCGGCCAAGGCTAAAATGCCGAAACTTCGGGTTCCGAAAGGCCGAGTGAAGTATTCCGTCAAGGTGACCAAACAGCGCAATAAAGATTTGATCCTGATTTTGGACTTCGGATCACAATATACCCAGTTGATTGCCCGGCGAATTCGTGAAAACAAGGTGTTCTGTCGAATCGTTCCTTATAATATTACGCCGGACGAGGTGTTGAAGCAGAATCCCAAGGGGATCATTTTTTCGGGGGGGCCGCTTAGTGTTTATGATCAGGATGCGCCATTGCCGGATAAAGGGCTCTATGATCTGGGGCTTCCGATTTTGGGGGTTTGCTATGGGATGCAGGCCATTGTCCAGATGATGGGCGGAAAAATTAAACGTAGTAAACAGCGGGAGTATGGACGGGCCGAGCTGTTTATTGATAGAAACTGGGATCTGTTTGCGAATCTTCCGACGAATTTGACCTGCTGGATGAGTCATGGGGATGAAACGATTGAACTTCCCAAGGGTTTTAATGTGATGGCCCATACCCTGAATGCCCCGGTGGCGGCGATCGGAAATCCGGGTAAGAAAATTTTCGGTGTCCAGTTTCACCCCGAGGTGATTCATACGCAGCGCGGCGATCAGATTTTGACCAATTTTGTCTATCAGATTTGCTCCTGTTTTCCCCGGTGGACAATGGAGAAGTTTGTGAAGGCTGCAGATAAGGAATTGAAGGAGTGTATCGGACGAAAGAAGGTTGTGCTGGGCTTAAGCGGCGGGGTGGATTCTTCAGTCGCGGCGATGCTCATTCATCGGAATATCGGACGCAGCCTGCATTGTATTTTTGTCGACAACGGTTTGTTGCGCAAGAATGAGGTCAAGGCGGTCGAACGCACATTCAAGACGAATTTAAAAATGAATTTGACGGTGGTGGACGCGGCCAAACGATTTTTGAAACGTCTGGAAGGGGTCGTTGATCCGGAAGAGAAACGTAAAATTATCGGTGATGAGTTTATTAAAGTCTTCCAGGACGCGGCGCATAAGATTAAAAATGTTTCCTTTTTAGCGCAGGGCACCTTATACCCTGATGTCATTGAATCCATTTCTCCCTTGGGCGGGCCTTCGGCCACAATCAAGAGCCACCACAATGTGGGGGGGCTTCCCAAGAATATGAAATTGGAATTGGTGGAACCGTTGCGGGAATTATTTAAAGATGAGGTGCGCAAGATCGGAAAGCATCTGGGGTTGCCTGATGCGCTGATTAAGCGTCAGCCGTTTCCCGGGCCGGGATTGGCGGTTCGGATTCTGGGGGATGTGACCGAGGAACGGTTAAATATCCTCCGGGAAGCCGACGAACGTGTTTTGGAAGAGATCAAACGCGCCGGTCTTTACGATGATATCTGGCAGTCGTTCGCGGTTTTGTTGCCGGTCAAAACGGTCGGGGTCATGGGAGATCAGCGCACCTATGAAAATGTGATCGCGATCCGTTGTGTCACCAGTGAAGATGGGATGACCGCCGACTGGGTTCCGCTGGATCCTGCCTTACTGGGCCGGATTTCTAACCGGATTATCAATGAGGTGGAAGGGGTTAACCGGGTTGTCTATGACGTCAGTTCCAAACCGCCGGCCACGATTGAGTGGGAGTGATCGGCACAGGATCAAAAACAACAGGGAATACCGCACAACGAATGGTTATTGTGCGCACTGACGTGATTGATCCGTTGTCGACGGATCAATGAGACCGGGAAACGGTCATATCCATTGATCATTACGACCTGTTCGTCGCTCATTTTGGTTTTCCATACGCTATAAGCCATAGGCCATCAATTTATGTCATCTCATTTTGTTCATCTCCACGTTCATACGGAATATAGTCTGCTGGACGGAGCTTGCCGGGTCAAGGATATCGCCCGAAAAGCCGCGGAATTGGAAATGCCGGCCGTGGCCATGACCGACCACGGCAATATCTTCGGGACCGTTGAGTTTTATACCCAGGTCCGCAAGGCCGGTGTCAAGCCCATCATCGGTCTGGAGACTTATGTCGCCAAAACCAACCGTTTTGACCGCAGCGGACGGCAGGGCGGCAATGCTCATTTAGTTTTATTATGTAAAGATTATGAGGGCTATAAAAACCTCGTCAAATTATCTTCCGCAGCCTTTCTTGAAGGATTCTATTATAAACCCCGTATTGATAAAGATCTGTTATCTCAGCATGCCAGGGGGCTGATCGGTCTGTCCGCCTGCCTCAAAGGGGAGACGGCGTTTCAGCTTCAGCAGGGAAACTATAACGAGGCGCTGAAGGAGGCGGATGATTACCGTCAGATTCTGGGGCCGGAGAATTTTTATATTGAGCTGATGGATCACGGCATTCCGGATCAGAAACGGGTCAATGAGGGGCTGGTGAAAATTGCCCGGGAATTGGATATTCCATTGGTGGCGACAAATGATGTGCATTATTTGGAGCAGGAACAATGGCGGGCGCATGACGCGTTATTGTGCATTCAGACGCAGTCGTTATTGAGCGATGAAAAGCGCATGCGAATGTCGACCAATGAGTTTTATTTCAAGTCCGGGGAGGAGATGTCGCAGCTGTTCGCCTGGGTTCCCGAGGCTGTTTCCAATACATTGAGGATTGCGGATCAATGTAATCTTGAGTTTGATTTCAGCAAGTATCATCTGCCGCGTTTTGATCCCCCTCAGGGGAAAACCCAGGAAGCCTATCTTCAGGAATTGTGTGTCCAGGGGCTGCGCCGGCGTTATGGGGAGCGGATCAGTCCGCAAATTCAGGAACGGCTGAAGCATGAGTTTGCGATTATCCGGGATATGGGGTTTGTAGCCTATTTTCTGATTGTTTGGGATTTTGTGAACTATGCCAAAGGCCATGGAATTCCTGTCGGACCGGGCCGTGGGTCGGCAGCCGGGAGTTTGGTATCATATCTTCTGGGAATTACAAATTTAGACCCATTGAAATATGGCCTGCTTTTTGAGCGGTTTTTAAATCCTAATCGGGCTGGAATGCCGGATATTGATATCGATTTTTGTTTTGACCGTCGTCCCGAGGTAATTACGTATGTGACGGAAAAATACGGCGAGGCGAATGTGGCCCAGATTATCACATTCGGAAAGATGAAGGCGCGTGCAGCGGTTCGTGATGTGGGCCGCGTGATGGGGGTATCGTATGCGGATGTGGACCGGATTGCCAAGGCGATTCCGCCGGATTTGGGAATGACGATTGAGAAGGCCCTGAGCGATGCGCCGGAGCTTCAGACAATTTGTGAACAGGATCGGACCGCACGTGAGATTATTGAGACCGCTCAGGTTTTGGAAGGGTTAAACCGCCATGCCTCAATTCATGCGGCCGGTGTGGTGATTTCCGATAAGCCCTTGACGGATTATGTGCCGTTATACAAGACGTCGGACGGGCAGATTACAACCGGTTATACCATGGATGGCATCGCCCAGATGGGGCTGCTGAAGATGGATTTTTTGGGTCTGCGGACCCTGACGGTTATTGCCAAGGCCGTTGAGTGGATCAAGAAGACCCGCGGTCTTGAGCTGGATATGGACGCGATTCCCATTGACGACGCCAGGACATTTGAGCTGCTTGCAGAGGCGAAAACCTGCGGCATCTTTCAGCTGGAAAGCGCGGGCATGCGCGACCTGCTGCGCAAAAGCCAGCCGGCGCATTTTGAAGATATTATTAGTATTTTGGCGCTGTATCGTCCCGGTCCGATGGGCAGCGGCATGCTGGATGATTATGTCCGTCGGAAAAAGGGTGAGGCGGTGGTGGAATATCCGCATCCCAAACTGGAGCCGGTGCTGAAAGAGACCTATGGCATGATCGTGTATCAAGAGCAGGTCATGCAGACGGCCAGTGTGCTGGCGGGTTTCAGTATGGCGCAAGCGGACAATCTTCGCCGGGCGATGAGCAAGAAGAAGGTCGATGTCATGCTTAAGATGAGGGAAGATTTTGTGGCCGGTTGCCAGACCGCCAGTGACATCGGCGCGAAAGAGGCCAATGATCTTTTTGATTTGATTGATTTCTTTTCCGGCTATGGATTCAATAAAAGCCATTCGGCTGCCTATGCCCTGGTTTCCTATCAGACGGCGTATCTTAAGGCGAATTATCCGGTGGAATTTATGTGCGCGTTGCTGACCTGTGAGCGGGATAATACCGAAAAGGTTGTAGAATACGTTAAGGAGTGCGAGCAGATGGGATTGTCGGTGCAGCCTCCCAGTGTCAACGAGAGCTTTGAAGAATTCAGTGTTGTGGACGCGGGGCATATGCGTTTCGGATTGCTGGCGGTCAAAAATGTGGGACAGACCGCAATTGAATCGATTGTGGCCAGCCGAAAGAGTAAGGGAATGTATGAATCGATTTTTGATCTGTGTGAACGGGTTGATTTGCGTCTGGTGAACCGCAAGGTCTTGGAAAGTCTGATCAAATGCGGGGCCCTGGACTGTTTCGGCAATCGCCGTTCCCAATTGATTTCTGTATGTGATCAGGCGCTGAATACCGGCGGCAGTAAACAGAAGGAGCGGGCGGCCGGTCAGATGTCGTTTTTTGATATGGGGGAAGACACGGGGTTTTCCGGAAACCGTCAGCCGCTGCCGGATATTCCGGAATGGTCGCGGAATCAGGTGCTGGCCTATGAGAAAGAGGTTTTGGGGTTTTACATTTCCGGTCATCCGCTGGAACAATATAAATTTGAGATCTCGAAGTTCGCAAATTGCACGACCGAAAATCTGGGGAAAATGGCTGAGGCGCAGAGTGTGAAACTGGTCGGGATGATTACGGATGTCAAGCTGACATCAACGCGGCGCACAGGTGAACGGATGGCGATTTTGACATTGGAGGATGCGCAGGGATCGGTAGAATCGGTGGTTTTTCCTTCGGTCTATCAGAATGTCTTCGCCAGTCTTCAGCCCGGGCAGGTTGTGGTTCTTTTCGGAAAGTTGGGTTTTCGCGAAAAAGAACCGAATATCATCTGTGATGACGTTAAACGGATCAGCGATATTTACGGAGCCATCAAAACAGTCAAGGTCAATCTCGGCGGATTGGATCAGAAGCAGCTAAACCGATTCAAAGAACGGTTGTGTCAGTTTCCGGGTGAGGTGCCGGTTTATTTGGAATTAGATACGAAAAAGTTTAAGAGCGTGAAGATCTTGATTGGAAAAGACCTGTTTGTTCAGCCCAGCGAACTTCTTTTCAACAATGTTAAAGAGATGGTCGGGGAAGAGAATTTTTCTGTTACGCTATAAAGCAATGCGGTATGGAGGACGAGTTTTGGAACAAGGCCGTTCGTTGTGTTCCGGAATGATCTTTTTCAGGAGAATCGGGTGATATGCTTTGAGTGATGATCGCGGTATGATTTTCAAGGGGAGGGGAATCCCTGTGCAGGAATAAAGCACAGACAATGTTAACAGACAAGACGGAGGCCATGATGAAAAAAAACAACGGTTTTAGCTTGATTGAGATTATTGTTGTGATTACGATCCTGGGGGTCTTGGCCGGGTTATCGTTCCCGCGGATTGTCGGGGTGATGGAATCACAGAAGGCAAATGTTGCCTCAGATCAGCTTGAACAGATCGGCACGGCAATTCAATTTTTTTCCGAGAATAATAAGAGTTATTCCTTTTGTGTTAACAGCGATGATTGTGATACCACAGACAAAATCAACGGAGCGCTGGATCTCAATATCCATAATCCTGATTTTAATTATTCGGCGAGTTGGGCGGATGATCTTTGGACGATTATCGCCACCCGGGAGGGCGGCCCAGTGGATTATTTATTGAGTTATACAGTAGAATCAGATGGCACTCCAACAGGGTTTACAGTGGATATTGGAGGAGAAGGGGACGATGGCAGCGGTGATGGCGAAGACCCATTGGCCGGATGTACGGAAGAAGAGGTTGAGCAAGCCATCCTGATGGGAATTATAGACCCGCTGGGTTTGAGAAACTGAATAAAATTTTATGGGTTATTTTGGTAACGATTTTGAAAATATGAAATTTGTTTACAAGAAAATTTTGCAAAGCCTTAGAGTAATGAAATTTTTCAGGTGCGGTTGAAATAAACATTAAAAGGACGTGTTAATAAAGGAAAGTGGGGCGGGGATGCACGGAAATTTTATTTTAGGGTTAATCGGCATTGTTATTGGATCTTCACTGATTTTTAACAGGATGAAAAATCATGATTACGACAAGACGACTAATGCGGCAGGATTTGTCATTGTGGCTGTTGCGCTATTTTTTATTATTTTTAGCTTTATTCGTATTGTTCCGGCCGGAACAGTAGGGATTGTCGACCTGTTCGGTAAGGTGGCCTCTGCGGAGCGCAAGTCAGGCCTGAATCTTGTCAATCCGTTTGCCAGGTTGGTTATTTTTAATATCAAGACAGAAGAGGTTAAAGAGGTGATGGTTGTTCCGTCTAAAGAGGGATTGACGGTAAAACTGGATGTGTCTATTTTATATCGTCTTGATCCGAATCAATCCGGTAATATCTATATGACGGTTGGAAAAGATTACCGCAATATTGTGATCATTCCTCAGTTTCGTGCGGCGGCGCGGGGGGTGACGGTTAATTATGAGGCGAAGGCCTTGTATACATCCAGCCGGGATGAAATCGCTGCCGGTTTGGCCGAAGATCTGCGCAGTATGCTGGCTGAGCGTGGAATTATATTAGAAAAGGTTCTTTTGAGGGCAATTCAGCTTCCGCAGACGGTTTCCAAGGCGATTGAGATGAAACTCAAGGCGGAGCAGGAGTCCGAGCAGATGAAATTTGTTCTGCAGAAAGAACGGCAGGAAGCTGAGCGCCGGGTTATTGAGGCGGAGGGAATTGCCAAGGCCCAGAAGATTATCAATGAAACATTAACGCCGGCGTATTTACAGCATGAAGCGATTCAGGCCCAGATGAAAATGTCTGACAGTCCTAATCATACGACGGTCTACATCCCGACAGGTGACAATGGGATCCCTCTTGTCCGCATGATGGGAGATTAGCGCTTTGATCACTGATCAGACAGCGTTGCGGTCAGGGGAAACGGTGTTTTTATTCGATGAAAAAGCGCTTGACACTGTAAACCCTTGTTGATACTATCTTTAGGATAAGAGGAGGTGACATTCATGACCAAAAAAGATATCGTGCTTAAGATCACGGATCAGACCGGGATCAAGCAGGTCGATGTCAAAACAATCGTTCAAGCGACATTTGATTGTATTGTCGATAGCCTGATGCGCAACGAAAAGGTGGAATTGCGGAATTTCGGAGTCTTCAAGCTGAAAGAACGGCGGGCCCGTTTCGGACGGAACCCCCGGACAGGGGAAAGCGTTCCCGTTCCGCCCCGGAAGGTCGTTGTTTTTAAACCCGGTCTGGAAATGAAAGAACGCATTAAGTAATCATTTTTTAGTTCTTGATTTTGAGGGAATTAAAAAATGAATTCTTTTTGGATAAACTGTGCAAGGCGGAGGATATGATTCTCCGCCTTTATAATATTCTGATCCCAAAATGACAAAAAAAGCATTTTCCGTCCCGCGCGGGACCGCAGATATCCTGCCTGATGCCGTCGGCCTGTGGCACTATTTAGAAAACCAGGCCAGGCGTCTTATGCAAATTTATTCCTATCAGGAAATTCGTACGCCTGTTTTTGAAGAGACAGAATTATTTGCCCGTTCTGTCGGGCAGACATCCGATATTGTCCAGAAACAAATGCTGACGCTGGCCTCCCAGCAGGGATCAAATAAGGAGGACTCCTCTTTGAGCGCCGGAACATTATCGTTGCGTCCGGAGGGAACAGCCTCGGTGGTGCGATCTTATATCGAGAACGGATTGGCGCGTCAAGAAAAGTTGTCGAAATTGTTTTATATCGGCCCGATGTTTCGTGGCGAACGCCCGCAAAAAGGACGGCTTCGGCAATTCCACCAAATCGGCGTGGAGGCGATCGGGATTCAGTCCGCTTCGCCCTATTTAGATGCTGAGATTATCAGTTTAAGCGTCGAATTACTTAAGGCCTTTGGCGTTAATGATTTTGTATTGAAACTGAATACATTGGGCAGTTTGTCAGATAAAGAAAATTTTTCCGTTTATTTAAAAGAGCGGCTGGCGGTTTCACTCAATGGATTGTGTCCGGATTGCCGAAATCGTTATGAGAGAAATGTTTTTCGTGTGCTGGATTGTAAAAATGCGGGTTGCCGCAATATTGTTCATGGCTTGAAATTGGATTTTCAGCATCTTTCTTCCGAAAGTCTTGATTATTATGAAACGGTTAAGAAAATATTGACGAATCAGGGCGTTGTCTATGTTGAAGATCCATGTCTTGTGCGGGGTCTGGATTATTATACGCATACAGTCTTTGAATTGTCTTGTGCCCGTTTGGGAAGCCAGGACGCGTTGGGCGCGGGGGGACGCTATAATCATTTGGTTCAACAATTGGGAGGCCCGGAGGCCGATGCGGTTGGGTTTGCTTTAGGAATGGAGCGAATTCTTCTTGCAACAGAAGCGGAGATCGGGCCGGGTCATAACACCCTGGATGTCTTTGTTGTAGCCCTTTCAGAGGCCGCGATGCTGCGGGCCGTTCAGATTGTTGCAGCCTTAAGATTCGCCGGTTTGGCGGTGGACATGCGTTTTGACGGCGGATCGTTGAAGAGTCAGATGCGTCAGGCAAATAAGCTTAATGCACGTTTTGCCGCTATGATTGGGAGTGAGGAATTAGAGGCAGGGCAGATCACCCTGAAGAATATGGAAGACGGTGAACAGAGATCCGTGGCCATGGATCAGCTGGATGAGATGATAACCGTTGTGAAAGGATAAGGAGTTAAGATGTTAAGAAGTCATACATGTGGTGAATTGCGCAAAGAACATGAAAAACAGGTTGTGACCCTGTGCGGCTGGGTGCATCGGCGGCGGGATCACGGCAAATTGATTTTTATTGATATTCGTGACCGCTATGGACTTACACAGGTCGTCTTTGTTCCCGGTGTTTCCAGGGAGGCGCATGCCGTGGCCGAATCGCTGGGGCCGGAGTTTGTGGTCAAGGTGACCGGAGAAGTGGTTGGGCGTTCGCAGCGTAATATTAATCCTGATATTGCGACCGGGGAAGTGGAAGTCTGCGCGCAGGCCCTGGAGATTCTTAACACCAGCAAGACTCCGGTTTTTGAAATTGATGATAATGTCGATGTGGGTGAGGAATTGAGGCTGACCTATCGCTATCTGGATTTGCGCCGCCAAAAGCTCGCACAGGCCCTGCAGCTACGGCATCAATTATGCGCGGTTGTGCATCATATGCTGGATGAGGAAGGATTCCTGGAAATCGAGACACCGGTCTTAACCAAGTCGACGCCCGAGGGAGCCAGGGACTTTTTGGTGCCGTCACGTCTTAATCCGGGTGAATTTTTTGCCCTGCCGCAGTCGCCTCAGTTGTTCAAACAGATCCTGATGGTCGCGGGGATGGACCGGTATTATCAGATTGTTAAGTGTTTCCGGGATGAGGACTTTCGGGCTGATCGTCAGCCGGAGTTTACGCAGTTGGATCTGGAGATGGCCTTTGTCACCCAGGAGGATATCTTCGCGCTGACCGAGCGTCTGTTTCAGCGGATTTTTAAAGAGGTCAAAGGAATTGATTTGCCGATCCCTTTTCCCCGGATGACCCATCAGGAGGCGATGCAGCGCTATCAGTCGGACAAACCCGACCTGCGCCAGGATTCTGCCGATAAAAATGAATATGCGTTTCTTTGGGTTGTCGATTTTCCATTATTTCAATATAATGAGGAAGAAAAACGCTGGGACAGTGAGCATCATCCGTTTACCTCATTTCATCCGGAGGATCGTGAATTGTTCGAGCAAGGCCGTTACGACCAGGTGCGTTCCTGTTCCTATGATCTTGTTTTGAACGGGAATGAATTGGCCAGCGGATCGATTCGTATTCATGATCAGGAGGTGCAGCGTAAAATTTTTGAGATTATCGGAATTTCGGATGAGGAGGCGCAGAGCCGGTTCGGATTTCTTTTACGCGCATTTGAATACGGAGCGCCGCCTCATGCGGGAATTGCGTATGGGATTGATCGCCTGACGGCGATTTTGACAGGAGCTGATTCAATTCGGGATACGATTGCCTTTCCCAAAACACAACGGGGAAATTGTCTGATGACCGATGCACCGTCCCCGGTGGATCACGATCAGTTAATGGAACTGGGCATCGTCGCTCTTAACAAAGGAGATCGCAATGCATAAAATACTGTTTAATATTATGATGATTTGTGGTGTGATTGTTTTGGCCAGCGGCTGTGCGTCAACACAGAAAACGGTTGAGTCTCAACCGGGTCAGACCGTCACGACGATGAAGACACTGGAGACACGCTTTTACACGGATGACCGGGAACGTGTCGATCAGGAGATGAAGGGGAATTTCGGATATATCAGCGGCACACCCGTTCCGGAAGACCGCAGCCAATACAAAAAAACGCGTAAAATGTATGTCCTGGAAGTAACGAAGAACGTCAATGAGGCCGTCAAGGTCGAGAATATGGAAATCGAGCCGTATCAGCCGTCTTCAACAGCGCAACCTCTTCCGCCGATGGCCGCGCAGAAGGATCCGCAGTGGACGCGTCCGGTTGCCATTCCTGATTTGGACAGCATCTCGAAGGAGAGGGCGGGCGGTTCTGTTGAGGAGTATGTGGTTCAAACCGGCGATACGCTTCAAAAAATTTCTAAAAAATTTTATGGGACATACCGTCAATGGCTGAAGATTTATGAGGCCAATACGGATGTCCTGAAAGATCCGAACCGTATTAAACCGGGAATCCGTATCCGTATTCCCATGGACTAAATGGATTGGCGATCCGGTGCGATCGGAAGGAAGGTATGGAAAAAGAAATTTTTCTTAATAGTTTGCAGGATGAGCAGGTTCTTTTTGGAAAATATGATCAGAATCTGAAATTGATTGAAACGGAAATGAAGGTGGCGCTCATCCGCATCGACAGCGGTTTGAAAGTTGTCGGCGATCCGGAAGATGTCCAGAAGGTCGGTGAGATTATCGAATATCTTTTGAGCATCGTCGCCGACGGGCGGGAAATCAAAAAGCGCGATGTGGTCTATGCCCTGCAGCTGAAGAAACGGCACGAAGACGTGGATTTTAAACGGCTGGCCCGAAAACTGATTCAGGTGCCGATCCGGGGCGGAGTCATCACGCCCAAGACCAAAGGGCAGATCGATTATGTCGAGGCGATCCGAAAATATGATATTACATTCGGCGTCGGTCCGGCCGGAACCGGAAAAACATATTTGGCGATTGCCATGGCGGTCAATGCCTTGAAAAAGGGTTTGGTGCGCCGGATTATTTTGACCCGTCCGGCTATTGAAGCCGGAGAGAATCTGGGATTTTTGCCCGGAGATATGGTGGAAAAAGTAACGCCTTATCTGAGGCCGGTTTATGATGCTCTTTATGAAATGATGGATCCGGAAAAGGTCGAGCAGTATACCGAGCAGGGAATTATTGAGGTGGCGCCGTTGGCATTTATGAGAGGCCGCACGCTTAATGAGGCCTTCATTATTTTAGATGAGGCGCAGAATTCCACATCTTTTCAGATGAAAATGTTTTTAACCCGTTTGGGATTTGATTCCAAGACTGTCGTAACCGGAGATTTGACGCAAAGCGACCTTCCGCGCGGCACGCTTAATGGGTTGGCTGAAGCCGAGAAAATTTTATCTTCAATTGAGGATATTAAATTTGTTCATTTAACCGGAGATGATGTCGTCCGGCATGAACTCGTGCAGAAGATTATTGAGGCATACGCCAATCATCCGGAAAAATAGGGGGCGCCATGGAAGAATTGATGAAGGGTCATGTTTCTTTGAGACAGTTTTTGGTGACGATTATTCTGGCGGCTGCGATTGCCGCCTATTGTGTTATTCAGCATTATCCTTATATTATTCCTCTTGTATTATTAATTTTTACCCTGCATTTATTTTTTATTAATCGGTTCAGCCGCAAGATCTTTCTCGATCTGGGTCTGATGGTGACGATTCTGCTGGCCATGCAGCATATGGTCGTTCAGGTCGGAGGCTGGAGTCCGTATTATATCCCGGTTGCGGTCATCGGGATGCTGACCATGATTCTGTTTAATGATCTGCACTTGATGTTTTTGATGGCGCTGTTGTCGAGCCTTCTGGTTACACTGATTTGTGGCGGGGATGTCGGGATGGCGCTGACTTTTTTTCTGGGCAGCCTGATGGGCGCTTACAGCGTGCGTAACGCCCGACGGATTTGGACCGTTATCAACGCAGGACTTGTTGTGATGCTGGTTCAGACGTTGTGCATGATCATCCTGAACGGACATTTGGCCTGGACAAACATTCGGGCTTTTTCCAGTCTGTATATTCAACCGTTCATTGTCAACGGATTTGTAGCCGCGTCATTGTGTATGATTTTGATTAAGGTCTTTGAGCGGCTCTTTGATGTGGTGACGAATTTTACCTTATTGGAACTGTCGGATTTTAATCAGCCGTTGCTCAAGCGGATGATCCTGGAAGCCCCGGGAACCTATCACCACAGCCTGATCGTCGGTAATTTGTCCGAGGCGGCTTCCGATGCGATCGGCGCGGATGCCTTGTTGACGCGTGTGGGGGCCTATTATCATGATATCGGCAAGATGGATAAATCCGAATATTTTACCGAAAATCAATTGGGCGGAGGCAACAAACATGATGATCTGGAGGCGTCGGTTAGTAAGTTGGTGATTATCAATCACGTCAAGAACGGGATTGAATTGGCCAAACGGCACAAATTAAATCGACGGATTATTGATTTTATTCCGCAGCATCATGGAACCAGTCTGATGTATTTCTTTTATCAGAAGGCCCTGAAGGATACCGAAGATCCGGCAACGGTTGATGAGTCCAATTACCGTTACCCCGGTCCAAAACCGCAGAGCAAGGAAACGGCGATCGTATTGCTCGCCGACTCTGTGGAGGCTGCGACCCGGACTCTGGAGGAGCCTAACCCCCGCAAGATTGAAGAGCTTGTCCGCAAGATTATTAACAATAAGTTTATTGACGGTCAGCTGGATGAGTGTAATTTGACGCTGAAGGAAATTGATCAAATTTCCGCGACCTTTACCAAGGTCTTGAGCGCGATGTATCATACCCGGGTCAAATATCCGGAAAAGAATCCACCCGGTAGAAAAGACTAGATTCTGATTGGGGTCCGGCATGTCTTATGAAATTGAAGTGCAGAATTGTCAAAAGTCCGTGACGATAGCCTCATCGGAGATGTCCCGCATCACCCGGGATATCTTGACTTTTTTAAAGATCCGGCGGGCGGTCGTCTCGATTATCCTGCTGACGAACCGCTCGATTCGGGTTGTGAACAAAAAGTTCCTTGCACATGACTATCCGACCGATGTGATCACGTTTGATCTGAGCGACGGAGAGTTGTCCCGGTCGGGCAAAACAATTCGTGAGTTGGACGGTGAGATTTATATTTCAGCCGTTATGGCTAAAGAGAATGCTGTGCGTTTTAAGACCAGACCGCGTCAGGAGATTGTGCTGTATTTGGTGCATGGGATCTTGCATTTATGCGGCTATGATGATCATTCGCGCAGGGAGCAGGAACGGATGCGCCGGCGAGAGCGGGAGGTGCTGGCGCATTTAAATTTTTAATTTGCCATGGATCGGCGTGCGAGAACGATTTGATTGACGGAAACCGTTCGGCTGTCAAAATATGATTGTGATGTGGATGAAGATATGGCCATTATTTCCGCCCAGGGGATTATTTTAAAAGTGTTTGATTTCCGCGAGACCAGCAAGATCGCGGTTTTTTTTACGGAAGATCACGGCCGTGTTACCGGGATTTTGAAAGGCATTCGCACTCGCCCGAAAAAATTCGGTTCCAGTCTGGAACGGTTTTCGCTCAATCAAATTGTGTATTATCAATACCGCAATACGGACATGCATCTGGTCAGCCAGTGTGATATGCGCTCCTATTTTTATCCGATCCGTCAGGATCTGCGGCGCTCTATGGCGGCGAGTTATGCGATGGAATTGGTTTATCTTATGATGCCGCCGGAGATGCCCAACAAACGGATTTTTCGTTTGTTGATGCATTACTTGGAAGATTTGCAGAGTTGTGACGATGTGGATCACTTGGTGAAAATTTTTCAGATCAAGGCATTGTATTTTTCCGGATTTCGTCCGCATCTGGATACCTGTCTGCAATGTCAAAACAAGGTGCACGGCCGATCCTGGTTCAGTCTTCAGGATGGCGGGTTGATTTGCAACGGTTGTGCCGGTGAACAGCAGTCTCTGCACCCGATATCTCCGGGAACAGTGGCAACAATGTTGACGGTGGAACGAAGCTCCTGGAACAATTGCCGCAGGGTTAAGCTTTTGCCAAAGTCCCGTGAAGAGTTGAAATATATCCTTAATAATTTTCTTGTGTTTCATTTAGGCAGAAAAGTGAAGTCTGCCAAGTATTTATAATAATTCTTTATAAAAATTTTTTACCCCGAAAGACAGGGGCGCGGGTTGACCGGCAGAGGGTTTGCTTATATAATTCTTAATAATTAATTTATTATATTGGAGGGCATATGCAGAGAATTGTCGTTGTCGGACCCGGGGCCTTGGGATGTCTGTTTGCCGGAATGCTGTCGCGGCAGGCAGAGGTTTGGTTGCTGGATCATGATCCTGTGCGGGCCGGGCGGATTGTCGATCAGGGAGGGATTTATTGTGACGGCGTTGAGTCGTGGAATGCCAAGGTTCCTGTTACGGCGAATCCTGCTGATATCGGGACCGCCGATCTTGTCGTCATCTGCACCAAGTCATTTCATACGCTGGAGGCGCTGGGACATGCGGATCCTGTTATCGGTGAGCATACGGCTGTGTTAAGTCTTCAAAATGGGATTGGAAATATTAATATGATCCAGAGCCATGTCGGGAAAGACCGGGCGTTCTGCGGTGTGACGCATCAGGCCGCGATACTGAAAAGTGCCGGGAAAATTTATCAGGCCGCCGGTGGAATCACGGTGGTCGGATCCGTGTCCGGCACAAAGCCGGAAAGCCTTCGCAAGATCAGACGGCTTTTTTCTGCGGCGGGGATTCGGGTGAAGGTGTCTGAGAATATTCAGGGATTTTTATGGTCAAAATTAATGGTCAATGTTGGAATTAATGCCCTGAGTGCGCTGACGCGCTTAAAGAACGGCGGGCTTCTGGAATTTGAGGAATCAATCCAGATGATGGAGGCGGCGGTGGCTGAGGCGGTAAAGGTGGCCAGGCGCAAACGGATCACGTTACTGTATGCGGATCCGGTAAAGGCGGTCAAAAAAGCCTGCCGGGAATTTTGTCGTAATCAGTCGTCGATGCTGCAGGATGTGTTGCAGCAGAAGCCGACCGAGATTGATTATCTTAACGGAGTAATTGTCGAGGAGGCCAAAAAATACCGGATAGCGGTTCCGGTGAATCAAACATTGTGCCGCCTGGTCAAGGTCCTGGAGCAGTCTTATGCTCTTCAGGAAAAACGGAGTTGATAGAGTCGGGTGTTTGGAAATCAGGATGGAAGCGCAGAGGCAATACGGTATATGAAGATTGTTGTGCAGCGGGTGTCGAGAGCCCAGGTGGATGTCGATGGAAAGACCGTGGGGCGAATTGGGTACGGGGCGCTGATTTTTTTAGGCGTGGCGCACGGCGATCGGGAAGAGGATGCGGCTTATTTGGCGCGAAAGGTTTCCCAATTGCGGATGTTTTCCGATGTGCAAGGCAAGATGAACCTGGCAGCCGCTGATGTTTCGGCTGCGTTTTTGGTCATTTCCCAGTTTACACTTTATGGAAATTGCCGCAAGGGACGGCGGCCCTCATTTGATGAGGCGGCCGCGCCGGAGAGAGGGCGGACACTTTATGAGTCCTTTGTTCAGTGTTTGAAAGATTTGGGATTCGTTACACAAACCGGAATCTTCGGGGCTCATATGGCTGTTGATTTTGTCAATGACGGGCCCGTGACCTTTATTTTGGAGAGTCTGTGATGAGACACGGAGCAGATACGGTAAAAGAATGTTTAATGCGATATGATGAAATTAATTGATACGCACGCGCATTTGGACAGCGTGGAAGATATTGACGGGGCAATGGATCGTGCGGTTCGGGCCGGAGTGTCGGCGGTTGTGGCTGTGGGGGAAAATCTGGCGGCGAATCGGAAAAATCTGGCGATTGCCCGAAGGATTGAGCGGCCCCGGATTTTGGTGGCCCTGGGAATTCATCCCTCTGAAGCCGGGCACGAGGACGTTGCGGCCAGCCTGGCCTTTATTGAAGAGCATATTCAAGAAGCCTGTGCCGTGGGCGAGATCGGATTGGATTTCTGGTATCAATGGGCGCGACGTGATGATGCGGCCAGGAACGCTCAGCGGGATATTTACCGCCGGTTATTGGAAGTTGCCCGGCAGCGGGATCTCCCGGCCGTTATCCATACACGGGGGGCCTGGCGGGAGGCTTTGGAGACGGCCAAAGAGATGGATGTGCGCAAGGCGGTTTTTCATTGGTATTCCGGTCCGTTGGATGTTTTAGATGAAATCCTGGCGGCCGGATATTATGTTTCGGCCTCGCCCAGCATCGCCTACAGCCCGGAATCCCGTCGTGCGATAGAGGCGGCACCGATTGAGCGGACATTGATTGAGACGGATTCACCGGTGTATTACAGATGTAACGGAGGATTTCAGGCCGAACCGAAAGAGGTTTTTTTTACGTTGCGGCATTATGCGATACTCAAACAGTTGCCGGAGGCAGAAGCGGCGGAGATTTTGAATCGGAACGCGGGGGCGGTCTTTCAGACGGCGGATTGAATGATAACGGATTTTTATTTGAGATGATTGAGGATGTCTGGATTGGGAGCGGTCAGACATTTTAGACAATCTGTGGAAAGGGACGATATGGGAAAAAAGCGCATTATTGGTCTTATTTTGGTCGCGGTGAGTTTGATTGCTTTGATCGGCATTATTGCGGTGCAATCGTTCCGTAAGCCGTTGAGGCCGCAAAATATTTTGGCGTCGGGTGCTGTCGGATACTGGCATGCCGTTGATCTGCGGCAGGCGATGAAAGATTTGTCACAAACCCAGTTTGTCCGGGCTTTGAGTCAGATTGATTTGGAGGCGGCGGCGCGACAGATTGGCGCGAAAGAAGAACAGCTTGTCATGTCCCGTTTATTATGGGCGCAGATTTCAAATGAGACGAATCAGCATCTTGTGGCGGAATTGTTGGGGAATGACCTGACATTGGCGGTTTATCCTGTGCGGTCGTTGAAAGGGGCCTCCTCGATTCAAAAGATGACGGATGTGGTGTCCAATATTTCACTGGTGACACGTTTAAGTCCCGGGGTGCGGTTTATTGAATTGTTGACGGCGGCGGCATCCCGTCTTAGCCCGTCGATCTCGGAGACCACGCAAGAGTATCGAGGCAAGATGATCCATGTGATTGATATCCAGGGCGTCTTTTTTAATTTGGCGTATGTAAGGATTAAGGACTTTCTTGTCATCGGTCTGGGCGATATCGCGGCCAGGCGGGCCATCGATGTCGTGACAGGTCATAGTCCGGCGTTGGCGGATGATCCGAGTTTTCTTGAGGCCCGGTCCGCACAGATCGCGCAGGCGGATCAGTTCGGCTATTTTGATTATGGAAAATTTATTCAATTGATGGAATCGCTGCTGAAGATCCCCGGGAATCTTCAGGACCAGAATCCTGCGCAGAGCCGTCTGGCAGAGGGCTTTAAAAATGCGCAAGGGTTTGGTGTTTTTTCCTGTTCGTTGACGTACGGCTCTGTGCTGCAGGGGCGCTGTGATTTTTCCTTTGACAAGGATCGCATTTCAGATGATGTGCGGCGGTTTTATAATTTTGAACTGAGGCCTAATCAAACATTATCTTTTGTCCCCAGGGCAGCAGCGCTTTATTCCTGGAATGCAATGATCAGCCTTGATTTTTACTGGGAAATGTTGCAGCGGCAGTTAGCGCAATCCCAGCGGACACAGTCAGGTGCGCCGCCATCCGGCCTTGCGGCCGTGCTGCGTGCTGATAAAATTTTCGGAGTCGAGACACAGTCAGTGATTGACCTTCTGGCGGATGAGTTCGGATTTTATTTGACGGAGGTGAAGGTCGGACGCATTCCGGTTCCTCAGGGCGTCTTGTTTTTCAAGGTTCAGGATGTTGCCGGGGCGAAAGAGTTATTGCGTCAAATTTTTCCGGAACAGGGGATGCTGGCTTTTCAGCATGAGACCTATCAGGATGCGGAGATTGTCTTTTTGTCGCCGTTTCCGTTTTTGGCGGATTTGGAGCCGGCGTATTGTTTTTTTCAAGGGTATTTGCTTTTATCCCCGAATCGGAATGTCTTGAAACAGTCTTTGGATGCGGCCCGGCATCCTGAGGGGTTGTGGCGGGGATCGATTGCCGTTGCGAATGATCCGGATGTGTTGACCCGTCCGGCGAATGGATTGTTTTTTGTGAATACAGCGCATTGGGCACAGGAGGGAAAAAAGATTCTGGCCTGGGCGAATGAATGGGCCGGGATTCAGGATGAACGACGAAAGGCCTTTGAGGCGGGGGCCCGCAAGAGATTGGATGATGTGAATGCGAATCTTTCGCAGAGGGCCCAGGAATTGGAGCAGTTGGAGGCGCAGTTGATGGATGAAGAGCAGCGTCGGCAGAGCGCCGAACAGGATCCGGAAGCAATTAAAGAGACTCAGGCTCAGTGGGAACAAAAGACTGCATTGTTAAGCACGGTTCGGGAGGCGGTTGAAAACTTGCTTGAGGAACAGGCTCAGTTGGAATCCGCACAGTCCGGAGAAGAAGAGGGTCAGCGTTTGACGGAGGCCGGAGAGGCGCGGTTGGCGGAATTGCTTGTCCAGATCCCCAAACGTCAGGAAAGATTGGCGGAATTGGAGGCAGACGTCAAGCAGCTTGAAGATCAGCGAAGCCGTCTGCAGGATCGCTGGAATACGGCACAAGAAATCTCGGCCGCCATTAAAGATCTGGAGTTTCGTTTTGAAGAGATTCGACGGGAGATGACGGTGCTGGAGGAGACCCGGGCGGAACTGGAGAAAGTTCTGGCTGCATATAGTCGTTCGAATTTGCCGAGCTCCGAACAGCGTCACATTGCATTGCGTGCGGTTGTGAATCCCTTTCTGGATTCTTTGGAATTCATGCCGTGGGCGGCGGCGACGACCCGGATGCTGCCGGACCGTATTCGTTCGGAATTTTTTCTGGAGGCGCGTTGATTGATGTCTGTTCAGGAATTTTCCCAGGCGTTGTGTTTTTCTTATGGACGGGGCGTCTATCGGCGCGGCGGGCATGTCTATAAGGGAGAAATTCTTTTAGGGCCGCATAAGTTGTATCTGAAAGACGGTCAGGGGGAGATGTCGGCGACATTTGTTCCGCTGGAAAAGATTTATAAGGTTCAATGTTTTTGGGGAGGGGTTGTGTTGTTTGTTCAGCCCTCAACCTTCATGAAGTTTGAGGCCAGACTGACCGGTGAGGTCCGCAAGATGTGGGCCCTGGCCTGTGATGTCGGGCGTGTCCGGTGTCTGAAAAAAAAGTGGTGGGGATGGCAGTGGGAGGATCCGGATTTTTTCAAGGTGGTCTAGTGGGCCCGGGGATTGGGTCCGGATCGTATAGCGATGGCCCGGTTTAAAGGATGGTGCATGTTTAAAATTATCAATAAGTTGGTTTTAGGGAAAGATATGAAACGTCTGGACGTGGAGGCGCCGGATATTGCGCGAACCTATCATCCCGGACAGTTTGTGATGGTGTGTCCCGAGGCCCATTCAAAGTGGATTCCGTTGACGATTGTTGAGGCGGATACGCGCCGGGGAATTATTACGATTATTGTGCAGGAAACCGGTTCTGCAACACGATTGCTGGGAGCCCTTCCGATTCATGATGAAATTTTTTCTGTTTCCGGACCATTCGGGAAATTGGCGGAGCCGCGTCAAGTGGGAACGGTTGTCTTTGCGGCCTCGGGGATTTGTGCGGCACAATTGATTCCGGTGTGCCGGGCGTATGGACGGGTCGGGAATAAGGTGATTGGGGTCTTGGGGGCCGCGACGCATGCAGAGTTGATTTTGGAAACGCAGATGCGGATTGCCTGCCACAAGATTTTTTTAACAACAGAGGATGGATCTTATCAGCGCCGGGGATCAGTTGCTGAGGCCGTGAAAGAAGTGTTGAATGCCGAGGATGCGCATTTGGTTTATAGTATCGGGGATGTGGGGATGATGCGGGAGATCGCCGCAATTACAGCTGAGCAAAAGATTCCCAATTTGATTCAGGTTCATACAGGAGTCTCCTGCGGGCGCGGGTTGTGCGCGTCTTGCCGGATTAAAGTCGGTGGGGAGCTGGTGCTGGGGTGCGAAGAAGGGCCGGAGTTTAACGGGCATGCCGTTGACTTTGATTATTTGCAGCATCGTATGGCGCATTCGTGTTCACATGATTCCCGGGAGTCGCCGCGGCATTCTAAGGGTCGTGTCTTTTGGAAAACCATGTTGGGATTGGGGCAAGAAGAATGAAGCCGGCAACGACATCCGCACAATCTGTTGAAAAGCGTCTGAAAAATTTTCGGGAAGTGGATTCCGGTCTTTCCAAACGCCAAGCGATCGAAGAAGCTCGAAATTTTCCCCAAAGCCATGATCCGTCCTGCCGGCCGAAATGTCCTCTGGGGGTGAATATTCCTGAGTTTGTCCGCCTGTTACGTGAAGGCCAGATTTCGGATGCGTATAAGAAAATCCGGGAGGCAAATATGCTGCCGGGGATTTGCGGACGATTGTGTTTGGCGCCATGTGAAGAGGAATTCGTTATCGGGGGACGCAAGATGCCGGTCGATATCAGGGCGCTGGAGCGGTTTGTGGCGGATCACGGGCGTCCCAGGTTGTTCGGACGGGATAAATTGACCTGTGCCGGGCAGCGGGTGGCCGTTATCGGTTCCGGTCCTTCGGGGCTTTCTGCGGCAGCGACGTTGGCGAGAGATCTTTATTGTGTGACGGTCTTTGAATCCCAGCCTCTTCCAGGCGGGGTGTTGCGTTACGGCATTCCGGGATTTCGTCTTCCGGTCAGTGTTCTTGACGCTGAAATTTCCCAGCTTCGTGATTTGGGGGTGCAATTTCGGATGAACGAAACATTGGGCTGTAATGTGTGTGTCTCGGATCTTCAGAGGCAGGGGTTTGCGGCTGTTTTACTGGCGACGGGACGCCCTGCACCGGCGTTGGCCGATATTCCGGGTGATGATGCGCAAGGGGTTTTTTACGCACAGGAGCTTTTGCTGAAATTGAGTTGGTCGGAAGATATCTTTGTGCAGGAGTTTTCTAAAAAATTAGGAGATTCCGTCTTAATCGTCGGTGGTCAGGATATGGCGCTGGATTGCGCCCGTGCCTGCCGCCGGATTGGGAAACATGTCGGGCTGGTTTTTGCCGGGACGGAAGAGGATGTAAACGCGCATCGGGTGGAATTAGAGCATTGTAAGGAAGAGGGTGTGATTTTGCACATGATGTTGAAGCCGTTAAAGGTTGAAATGAATGATAAGGGAGGGGCCACGGGGCTGCGTTGCCGCAAAATGGATTTTGCGGAACGAAGCGGGCAATGGGTTTTGATGCCGGTTCCCGGGGCGGAGCAGGTTTTGTCGGCAGATGCCGTGGTGATCGCCGGCCGGCGGAGCATCAGTCCGGCTCTGCGAAAAATCTTTCCTGATTTAAAAATTCTGAAAGATCAAACAGTGCACGTGGATGAACAAACGGGCCTGACATCGCTGCCCGGCGTTTTTGCCGCCGGAGATTTGATTGATGCCCGGGAACATGTTCTTGATGCAATGACCTCGGGGGTTTGGGCGGCCCAGCAGATTATTCAATATTGTCAAAGTGATAAATCGTTGTTATGACGCAGCCGATTACCATAAAACAAATTCAGGAACGCAAAACGAGGCATCAGCCGATTACGGTGTTAACGGCGTATGACTATCCTTTTGCCGGGATTCTTGATGAATGCGGTCTGGATATGATTCTTGTCGGGGACTCGCTGGCCAATGTGGTTTTAGGGCTGGAATCGACGCGAGAGGTTGATATTGATATTATGGTTTATCACGCGCAGGCTGTTGCCCGGGCCGTCAAGTATTCCCTGGTCGTTGGAGATATGCCCTTTGGGTCGTATCAACGAGCGGGCGCGGATCCGGTCGGTGATGCGAGGCGTCTGCTCAATGCGGGATGCGGGGCTGTTAAGGTGGAGTGGTTTTCCGGATGTCTGGAAATTGTTAACATGCTGCAGCGAGAAGGGATTGCGGTCATGGGGCATATCGGCCTGACACCGCAGACCGCCCGTGAAGAGTTGGGGGGGTTTAAGGTGCAGGGCAAGACTGCGCAGGATGCGTTGCGATTATATGAGCAGGCGCAGATGCTTGAGAAGGCCGGGTGTTTTTCGGTTGTTTTGGAATGTGTGCCGGATCGTGTGGCGCGGTCCATTACGCAGGCGCTGGATATTCCTGTCATCGGAATCGGCGCGGGCCCGGATTGTGATGGGCAGGTTCTGGTGTTGCACGATATGGCAGGGCTTTATCATGGGAAAAGTCCCGGTTTTGTCCGTCGGTTTTGTGACGCCGGACAGCTGATCCGTCAGGCGGCCGTGGAGTATATTGAAGCGGTCCAGTCCCGAACATTTCCGGGAGATGGGGAAGTTTTTGACATTGATGATGAGCAATACAGCTGTTTTTTAAAACAGATCCAATAAAAAGGGACATATCATTATATTTTAAAAGGGGATAGTGTTATGGGCGATGGTCCGAAGAAGATCTGCAAATTAGCCAAGAAGGATTATCTTAAAGAGAACCTTGAAGAATTTTCCAAATTAGTGAATGATCCTCACTATATTTGCCGCAAATGCGGCCATGTCTGCAATACATCCGGACGGCTATGTAAAGAAGCTCCGCTTCCCGGTGAATAGGCTTCACAAAAATTTCACATGCCTTTTTGATCAATTAGCGTATACTAAAAGTCTATGAATCTCGAGCAAACATTCAGAGAAAAGATCGAGCGCACCATTGATCTTGAGAAGATCGACCCTCAGATCACGGAATACGATGAGGCGATTTTTCGAGAGGTCACACAGACGGATCTCGGACCGGAGCAACGAAAGGCTATCCTGGAACCCGTTAAGACGTATCCTGCCCAGACATCTTTGCTGGCTGTTCACTGGCATCCGGAAACGATCCCGTTTGACTTGATCGAGCAGCGGATCGATACGCTGTTCCCCAACGCGCAGGAACGGCTCATTATTCCGACACAGCATAATGAAATTTTAACGTATGACCACCGTTGCGGAGTTGAGGTGGATTGCTATTCCAAAGAGTTTAATCTGAAAGTTCAGTTGCTGATCCATTTTGATGAGGTTAAAAAAGAGAAGGCCGGTCAGCTTGAGCGTATGCTGGAGCATACGTTTAAGTACCGTTCGAGTCAGTTGTTGAGTTTTATTCACACTATTCTTGATCCTGATATGGAAGATCGTCTGGAAGAAGCGATCAGCGTAACCGGGGCCAAAGAGAATCTGGTTGCGTTTGTCCGGATCTATACGCAGAAGATCAAACGGTTGATCGATCAGAATATTACGGAGATGTCCCCGCAAATGCTTAAGAATAAACTGCTGCGGAATTTTTTCGACCGTCTGCGGGATGACTATTCGGATATGTTCATTAATCGGGCGCAGGTCTTTTTGAAAGCTGTGAAAAAGATCGTGAAGCGGAATTTCAATTTTGAATATTTTTATCGGACCCAGGAAATCATTGAAGAGGCGCGGTCTGTCGGGGCCGGTATTGTGGTTCCTCATCCGGAGCAGTTTTGGCCGATTTTGTTGGCGGATTATGATGTGGACGGTTATGAGGTCTGGAATCCTCAATCCCAGGAGTATACAGAGTTCTTGATCAATGCCGTGGAGCGGAAAAATAAAGAGTCTTCCCGCCGGGACCGCAGGCTGTTAGTGTTTATGGGAGACGATTGTCATTTTGGCGAAAAAATCAAACCGCAGCGCTCTCAGGATCCGGCCAAGGTCGCGCGTGAGATCGGTGTTCAGCCGGCATGGGATGATCCCCAGATCGCCAAGGCGCTGATCGCCGGAGGGTTTGACCGGGCCGGGGTCATTCGGGAGTATCGTGAGCGGTTATAAGGAGGTGAGGCAGGTATGACAGTCAAACGTTCAGGAGAGTTTGAACTGGATTTTTTGGGCGAGCCCGAAATGATTGTCAAGTATCTGGCAGCGTTAAGCGAGGGGTTTGCCAATGCGGAGTTGGTGCTTGGAAATAAACGCACACAAATTCTGTTTGAACCCGAAGGGCTGATCGATTTCCGTGTTAAGGCCAAACGCCGGGGAAATGATAATAAAATCAGTATCAAGTTCAGTTGGAAAAGCAAGAAGGCCAAGTCGGATGACAGCAAGGCTGTGATCGAGACCGGCAAGGCCGTTAAAAAGTCCGTTAAGAAATGATCCCGGGTATTGAAGAAAATTTTGAGTTTATGGTGTTGGAGACCCGCAAGCAGCTGCAGGACGCGGCCCGAATGCTCAAGGCCCCGCATCAAAACATCATCCGCAAGATCAAAGAGCGGGACAACTATATTGACATCCTCAATAATGTCATTCAAACCAAATGTTTTTCCTCGCCGGTCCGAACCAAAGAGATGGTCGATTACCTTAAGGCGATGGATACCATCAGCCGTAATATTGAGAGGCTGGGGGACTATGCCGTATCCATCGTGAATCAGAGCTTGTATCTGCGGGATCCGGAGATCATCAATAGTTTTGACTACAGCGTCCTGTTCAAAGAGCTGATCGCGGCCAGCAATGTGATCTCCAAGGCTTTTGTGGCCCGGGATGTTGAGCTGGCACTAAAGATCTGCAAGTGTGAAAACACCATTGACCATATTCACAGCCAGACATTAAGGGAGATCCTCTATCGGTTGCCTCATACCCAGGAGACCGGGGATCTGGTTACGTGCTTGTTTATTTTCGGTTATCTGGAACGCGCCGGGGATGCTATGCAGAATATCGGCGAGGCGATCTTGTCGATGTGCCTGGGTGAGCGGGTGCGCGTGAATGAATATATTTCTCTCAAGGAACTGGGTCATGATTCCGGTATTGCTTTTGACCAGCAGCTGGGGGATATGTCGCTGCGGTCTATGGGGGAAACCCGATCCGGTTGCCGGATCAACAAGATCGGATTGTCGCAGGCCGATGAAGAACCGCAGGATAAACGGGATGTGATCTTTAAGGACGGAAGCGCGCGCAAGATCAATCTGGAGAAAGAAAAGCTGGAGCAATGGCACGAGTTGGCGCCCGGATTGGTTCCCCGGGTCTTCGGTTATCAAAAGGGCAAACAGGAGGCCTCGCTGCTGCTGGAATTTTTAAGAGGGCGCAACCTTAAGGAAATGGTGCTGGATCTCTCAGATCAGCAGACGGAAACTGCATTGGCGGCGGTTCAGAAGATCCTTAGCGATGTGTGGACAAAGACCATGACGGATGACGAGGTCCCGTTAAAGACGATCAAACAGATCCGGGAACGCATTGAGGATGTTTATACGGTGCATCCGGATTTCAGGTCGCCTCATTATAAGATCGGAGCGCTGGATGTTCCCTCATTTGAAGAATTGTTAAGGTCGGCGGGACGGATCGAACGCAAATTGGCGGCTCCGTTCTCGGTCTGGTCGCATGGGGATTTTAATCTGGATAACATTTTGTATGACAATGAGGCCGGGAGCGTGCACTTTCTGGATGTCTACCGCTCGGGGATGAAAGATTATGTTCAGGATATGGCGGTCTTTTTGATCTCCAATTTCCGGCTTCCAATATTTGATTCCAGGGTTCGCAAGCGCATTAATCAGGTCATTTTATCCATGTATGATTTTACCGCGGAGTTCGCGCGCGATCATCAGGACCCTGTTTTTGAAGCCAGATTGGCGTTCGGTTTGGTCCGGTCGTTCGTGACCTCGACACGCTTTGAACTGAATCATCAATTCGCCAAAACTATGATGATGCGGGCCTCATTTCTTCTGGAGAAAATCACGGAGTACGATGGAGACTCCTGGGACGGTTTCCGGTTGCCGGAAGCGGTTTTGACTTATTAAAAAGTTTCAAGGGGAGACTGGAATTGATGAAACGGATTGGAGTCATTGGAGTGGCGGGCGGCTGGTCGTCCGAGCGGTTGGCGGACGCGATGCAAGAGAGGACAGGGTTTCGTCTGCTGATCGAAATGGACCAGGTGTCGTTTGATGTCTCCTCTGGCCGGGCGGTTTGCGGTGATGTGGATCTGTGCTCACTGGATGCGTTGATCGTGAAAAAGATCGGGCGTTATTACTCGCCGGACTTGATGGATCGGCTTAATATTCTTGAATTTGTGGCCGGCAAGGGAACGCCGGTATTTTCCAGCCCTCAGAAGATCGGACAGATTCTTAACCGGCTTCACTGCACCACGCGGCTGCGGATGGCCGGGATGCCGATTCCGGAAACAACCGTTACCGAAAATATCCCGGCGGCCGTTGCGGCGGTGCAACGGTATGGACGGGCGGTGCTCAAGCCGTTGTATACATCCAAGGCGCGGGGCATGCTTGTTGTCGATGCGAAGGATGAGATGCTCAAAGATCAGATCACTGAATTTCAGCATTGCGGCAACACGATGATCTATATTCAGAAATTTCTGGACCATCCCGGGAAGGATCTGGGTATCACGTTTCTGGGCGGAAATTATGTCGGCACCTACGCGCGCGTGGGGAGCGGGGATTCCTGGAATACTACCACGGTCAGCGGCGGACGGTATGAAGCGTATGATCCTTCTCAAGAGGTGATTGAGCTCGCGCGCCGGGCGCAGGAACCGATGGGGCTTGACTTGACGTGTGTGGATGTGGTGGAGACCGATGACGGACCGAAAATTTTTGAGGTTTCGGCTTTCGGCGGGTTTAAAGGATTATGGGAGTCCGGAGGGATCGATCTGGCCCAGCAGTATAGTGATTATGTTTTAACCAGGATCGAATCGTCATGAAATGTCCGGATTCCGCGGCGGCCATCGCTAAGCATGTGCTGGATGGAAAAAAATTTACAAGATCTCTCTATGTTGATTTTTGCGGCTGTGTAGTCGAGATCCGTTCCAACACGTCCGAGGTAATCCGTCGGCTGGCTGATTACTATCGGCCTTTTGTGGTCAAGAAGCAGGCTGCGGCGATCTGTGTTACGGCGATTCAGCGCCAACGCCTTTCGCCGGATTTCGCCTGGGTTGAACACACACGGCCCAAGGGTAAACAACTGAAAGAACTGTTCTTTGATTTTGACGACGGTCGTGCGGTCCGGAAGTTCCGGACCGGAATGATGATGGTCATGACCCGCGACGTTAATCTTGCCGCGGGGCCCTGTTTGGGCAATATGAACCAGGTGGTCAATTTTATCAATAACCGCCATATTGAGCGGCTTTTAAATCAGGGCGGGGTACTGCTGCATTGTGCCGGTGTTGTTGTCGAGCGGCAGGGTCTGGCGATCTGCGGGTTTTCCGGAATGGGAAAATCAACATTGGCTCTGCATTTGATGCGGCAGGGCGCGGATTTTGTAAGCAATGACCGTTTAATCGTTCATAAGAACCGCCGTGCTCCTGTGATGCACGGTGTGGCAAAACATCCGCGGGTGAATCCGGGAACCATTATTCATGATCCGATGCTTGAGGGGCTCCTGTCGTCCCGACGTGCCAGTGAACTGCGGCGCATGAACGCACATGAACTGTGGGATCTTGAACAGAAATATGACGTCTTAATTGATAAGGTCTACGGACCTGGCCGGTTTCATTTGAAGAGTCCGCTCAACGCGCTGGTTATTTTAAACTGGAGTCGTCGGACACGTCAACCTACGCAGATGAGACAGGTTGATCTTTCCCGTCGTCGGGATCTCTTTCCGGCTTTTGTGAAAGATCCCGGGGTCTTTTTTCAACCCCGGCACGAAAGGTTTTATCAGGAATTTACCACAGACGAGGCCTATGCGGATCATTTAAAGAACTGCCGGGTTTATGAAATTTTCGGCAAGGCGGATTTTGATCAGGCCGGCGCTCTCTGTTTGGAATTATTTCAAAAAACAAAATGAACGGAGGTGTATCATGGAAAAAGAGATCGAATTTGAGGCCATGTTGCCGCGGGACAAGGTGATCGATTACCTTCAGGACTTTATTAAATCCTACAAAGAAGGAAAGATCTTTGTTCAAAGCGGTGAACGGACGGTTGAGTTGAAACCCGAAGATCAGGTTAAGGTCGAGGCTGAGGCGAAACAGTCTGAAAGTAAGGGCAAGTTCAGTCTGAAGCTGAGTTGGAAAAAGGTTGCTGAAGAACGGGACCAGCCGGAATTGAAAATTTGTGCCAAGGCGCCCGCTCCCAAGGCCGAGGACGATCGTCCGGTTGTCAAAAAGGCGATCCAACAGCCGGCGCAAAGTGCGGGTGTGCCGCAATTCAAATCAGCGAAGCCCAAATCTGCGTAATTGTGAAAAAACACGGCGGGAAGCCGGGACAAATGTCTTGCGTTTTTAAAAACTTTTGTTAGAATAAACGCTCACGTTCAGTCAGTTCCAATTTCACAATACAATATTCCAAGGTATTGAATACAAAGGCATTTGGTTGCTATGTCAATAAGTGTGAGTATGGATACAATAGTGTCGTTGTGCAAGCGGCGCGGATTTATTTTTCAGTCGTCTGAGATCTATGGCGCTTTATCCGGGGCTTGGGATTACGGGCCGCTGGGAGTCGAGTTGAAGCGAAATGTCAAAAACGCCTGGTGGAAGAGCGTTGTGCAGAATCGCGATGATGTCGTCGGGCTCGACGCGAGTATTCTTATGCATCCCGAGACGTGGCGGGCGTCGGGTCATACAGAAAATTTTACCGATGAACTGGTGGATTGTAAAAGTTGTAAACGCCGTTTCCGTGCGGATCATCTTAAGGGGGCCTGTCCCAATTGCGGCGGGAAAGAATTTACGGAGGCGCGTTCATTTAATTTAATGTTACGGACATACCTCGGTGCAATGGAAGATTCCAGTAGCGAGGTTTTTTTGCGCCCGGAAACAGCCCAGGGGATTTTTGTCAATTTTTTGAATGTCCGTGATACGGCCCGTAAAAAACTTCCCTTTGGAATTGCGCAGATCGGAAAATCGTTCCGCAATGAGATTACCCCCGGCAACTTTACGTTCCGCACGAGGGAATTTGAACAAATGGAGCTGGAATATTTTACCCGACCCGACGAGGCCGTGCGTTGTCATGAGGAATGGATTCAGGCGCGCTATCAATGGTATTTGGATCACGGCATCAAGGCCGAACGCATTCGTCTTCGTCCGCATGGGGAAGATGAATTGGCGCATTATTCAGTCGGGTGTACGGATGTTGAATATCAATTTCCGTTCGGATGGTCCGAGCTGGAAGGGATCGCCAATCGCACGGATTTTGATTTAAAACAGCATTCGCAGTTCAGCGGCAAGACGTTGAAATACAAGGATCCTGTGACACAGGATGAGTTTTTCCCCTACGTGATCGAACCCTCCGGCGGGGTGGACCGGGCGGCATTGGCTTTTTTGGTCGATGCCTACGACGAGGAAGTCGTTAATGATGCCAAACGCGTGGTGCTGCGTTTTCATCATGACCTGGCTCCGATCAAGGTGGCGGTGTTGCCATTACTGAAGAAAAACTCCGATATTGTCACGATGGCCCGGGCGATTCAGCAGGACCTGCAAAAAGAAACGGTGTGTGTCTATGACGATACCGCATCAATCGGCAAGCTTTATCGCCGGCAGGATGAAATAGGAACGTTGTTTTGTGTGACGGTAGATCCGGATTCGCTTGAGGACCGGCAGGTTACTGTCCGTTTTCGGGATTCCATGACACAGGAGCGGATCCCGGCGGATCGGTTAAAACAGTTTTTAAGAGAACAAGTTATTTTTTAAACCTTAGACTAACGAAAGGCGATGTGACATGGCTAAACAAGTCAAGTATGTTTACGCGTTCGGCGGCGGCAAGGCCGACGGGAAGGCATCAATGAAAGAATTGTTGGGTGGAAAGGGCGCCAACTTGGCCGAGATGTCCAATATCGGCGTGCCGGTTCCTCCGGGGTTTACGATCACAACGGAAGTATGTGATTATTACTACAAAAATAATAAAAAGAATCCAGCGACACTGGATAAAGAAATCGACGGGCATATTGTCAAGCTCGAGAAGAAGATGGGTGCGAAGTTCGGTGATAAAGAGAATCCGTTGCTGGTCTCGGTTCGTTCCGGAGCGGCGGTTTCAATGCCGGGTATGATGAATACGGTGCTGAACCTCGGAATCAATGATGCGGCCGTTGAAGGATTGGCTAAAAAGACGAACAATGAGCGTATGGCATGGGATTCTTACCGTCGATTCATTAACATGTTCGGTGATGTTGTTATGGGTGTGGAGCATGAATATTATGAAGAGGCTTTGGCCAAGGTGAAAAAGAAATACGGCCGAAAGCTGGATACGGAATTGACGACCGAAGAGTTGAAGGAAGTTGTTGCCGCCTACAAAGACGTTTATAAAAAACACGTCGGCAAAGGATTTCCGACTAACGCCCGTGAACAGTTGGGCTTGGCGATCAACGCAGTCATCGGATCATGGATGATCCCGCGCGCGGTGACCTATCGTTCAATCAACAAGCTGTTCGGACTTAAGGGGACAGCGGTCAACGTTCAGGCCATGGCGTATGGAAATATGGGAAATACCTCCGGAACCGGTGTTGCGTTTACACGGAATCCGGCCTCCGGGGAAAATAAATTTTTCGGTGAATATCTGGTCAATGCTCAGGGAGAAGACGTTGTGGCCGGGATCCGCACGCCGGAACCGATTTCCGATTTGAAACGGGATATGCCGAAGATTTATAAAGAGCTTGACGGTATTCGTTTGAAACTGGAAAAGCATTATCGGGATATGCAGGATGTGGAATTTACCATTCAGGAAGGCAAGCTGTTCATGCTGCAGACCCGTACCGGAAAGCGAACCGGATTGGCCGCGATCAAGATTGCGGTGGATATGGTTAAGGAAGGGTTGATTTCTGAGGAAGAAGCCCTGATGCGGATTGAAGGTGATCATCTGAATCAGATGCTGTTTCCGATTTTTGACCTAGATGACAAGGCCAAGGCTCTGACCGATGGGCGTATTTTGGCCAAAGGACTTCCGGCCGGACCGGGGGCTGCCAATGGGCAGATTGTTTTTACAGCCGATGACGCGGTCAAGTGGGCCAAGGACGGCAAGAAGGTGATTTTGGTTCGCAAAGAAACCTCACCGGAAGATGTTTCCGGGATGTGGGCGGCCCAGGCGATTTTGACCTCAACCGGAGGAATGACATCCCACGCTGCCGTTGTGGCTCGCGGTTGGGGCAAATGTTGTGTGGCCGGTTGCGGCGCGCTTGAGATTGATTATAAGAAGAAGGAAGTCCGTGTGGCCGGAAAGGTGTTGAAAGAAGGTCATAAGATTTCCATCGACGGTTCGACCGGAGAGGTAATGGATGGGGCTGTCAAGACGTCCGACTCACCGGTCATCGACGGGATTGTCAATAATAATCCCAAGGCCAAGAAACATCCGATCTACAAGATGTTTGTTCAGATTATGAAGTGGGCGGATAATATCCGAGAGATCAAGGTTCGTACCAATGCGGATTCTCCGCAGGATTCGGCCAATGCCCGCGCGCTGGGAGCCGAAGGGATCGGCTTGTGCCGCACAGAGCACATGTTTTTTGAAGGCGACCGGATCTGGGCGATTCGCGAGATGATTCTGGCTGCTGATCAGGAGGGGCGTGAAAAGGCTTTGGCCAAATTGCTGCCGTATCAGCGCAAGGACTTTGAAGGAATCTTCAAAGCGATGAAGGGCCTTCCGGTGACCATCCGTTTGCTGGATCCGCCGTTGCATGAGTTTCTGCCGCATGATGCTTCCGGTCAGAAAGAAATGGCCAAGCGTCTGGGAACAAGCCCGGCCAAGGTTAAGGCCAAGGTTGATATTCTGCATGAGATGAATCCGATGCTGGGTCATCGCGGTTGCCGTTTATCCATCACGTATCCGGAAATCTGCAAGATGCAGGTGACCGCAATTATTGAAGCGGCGTGTAACGTGGCCAAGAAAAAGATCAAGGTTATTCCGGAGATTATGATTCCGTTAATCGGAACCAGGCAGGAGTATGATATTCTGGAGGCTGTGGTTCGTGAGACAGCCGATGCGGTTATTAAGCAGAAGAAGGCCAGGGTTCAGTATATGGTCGGAACCATGATGGAAATTCCGCGTGCTACCCTGGTGGCCGATAAGGTGGCCGAGAAGGCAGAGTTTTTCTCCTTCGGAACGAATGACCTGACGCAGATGACGCTGGGATACAGTCGTGACGACATCGGAAGTTTCTTGCCGGATTATTTGTCCAAAGAGATCTTTCGTGAAGATCCGTTTGCCTCGATTGATCAGGAAGGGGTGGGGCAACTGGTTAAGGTTGGTGTGGAGCGCGGACGGAAAACCCGCAAAGATTTGAAATGCGGTGTCTGCGGTGAGCATGGTGGAGATCCCGCTTCGGTGAAGTTTTTTGTCGGAGCAGGCCTTAACTATGTCAGTTGTTCACCCTACCGCGTGCCGGTTGCGCGGTTGGCTGCGGCACAGGCGGTTATCGAGAAAAAAGGCGCGAAGAAGCCGTCCAGGAAAAAATAAGGTATTGAGTTAAGAAACACATCAGGCACTGTGGCGTCATGCTTCAGGACAAAAGAGCGTGAATGCCGCAGTGCCTTTTTTATGGAAAGGCTTGCAAAGCCGGAGTATTTTCTATATATTAAGAAAACATTTTCATCATTCTGGTTATGATAATTTCTTAAGAGCGTATGGACCCGATCAAAGCATATTTTAGAGATATCCGCAATATTCCTCTGTTAACCCCGGAGCAGGAGATTGAGCTTGCTCAAAAGATTCAGAAGGGGGATGAAGAGGCCCGCAAGGCCATGATTCGTTCGAATCTGAGGCTGGTCATCAGCATTGCCAAACGATATATTAATTTAGGCGTTCCGTTAAGCGATTTAATTGAAGAGGGGAATATCGGACTGATGCGCAGTGTGGAAAAGTTCGACCCGGATAAGGGATTTCGATTTTCGACGTATGCCGCCTGGTGGATCAAGCAGGCGATTTCCCGTTCAATTATTGACCAGGGCAAAATGATTCGTGTTCCGGTTTATATGAATGAGGAAATTCTGAAGTATAAAAAAGCGGTTGAGGCACTGACGCATAAGCTGAACCGCAAGCCGCGGGTTGCTGAAGTCGCCAAGAAGCTGCAGGTTCCCGTGGCCAAGATTCGGGAGTATCACCGCTCCATCGCCAAGATGTCCAGTCTGGATGCGCCGTTGGGCGAAGACGGAGACGGACAAATTAAAGACGTTATCGCCGATGGAAGTTTGGTCAGCCCAGAGGATCAGTTGGAAGAATTTTTTAATAAAGAGCGCGCTAAAAATTTGTTGGAAAATTTGACGCAGCGGGAGCAGAAAATTCTGTCGCTGCGCTATGGATTGAATGATGGAACGGCCCATACGCTGGCGGAGATTGCCAAAGAGATTAAGGTGTCGCGTGAGCGTATTCGTCAGATTGAGGCAGCCGCAATAAAAAAGATTAAGAAGATGATTCAGGATGAAAGACAGCTTGATGCCCGTCCGTAAGTCGAAGTCCCAAAAAAAGACAATTCTTGTCGTGGTGCCCCGCTTTGAAGATGTGGCGCATTCCTTTTATTCCGGAGAAGTGATTCGCGGAATGAGTCTGGGGGCCAGCCGTCTGGCCCTGGATTTGCTGGTCCATATTGTCGACCGGACGTCTCACCGGCAGTGGCTTGAGACACCGCTGCTGGATGCCCGACGGATCAGCGGCATTCTTTTTGCGGACATTGATAACGATCTGAATGTTGTTAAGCGGGCGATTAAGCAGGGCTTTCCCACCATGGTTCTGAACAATGATTTTAAACAGCCCTTGAATTTTATTTCTATTAATAATTATCAGGCGTCGTTTGACCTTGTGAATCATTTGGCCTCGTTGGGGCATCAGCGCATGGCTGTCATTGCCGGCGAGCAAATGACGCAGGCCGGGCAGGATCGATTGATGGGGTTTTGCGATGCCGCAAAGGCCCTGGGATTGAAGCTTCCCAAGGCATATATCAAATTCGGGGATTTTCTTAGAACTCCGGCGCGCAAGGCCGCTCAGCAGCTACTGAATCTGAAACATCGGCCCACGGTAATTTTTGCGGCGTCGGATTTAATGGCTTTAGAAGTCTTGCATGTGGCGCAGTCCAGGGGTGTGCGGGTGCCTTCGGAGCTTTCGGTTGTCGGTTTTGACGATCACCCCGATGCCGTATTGCCCAGGATTCGCTTGTCGACCTTTGCGCAGCCTTTGGTTGAGATGGGACGGTTGGGGGTCGAGCGTCTGAACAGTATTATGGAAGGGCGGGAGCGGTTGCCGTTTAAGATGCGATTGTCCGCTCAGTATATTCAGCGGGATTCTGTCGCACCTGTTTCAAAGTGAAGCGATCCATTTAATGAAAAATGAAAGCGGAGGAGTCGTGTCGCAGACGGTATTAAAAAATTTTATTCGGGACGTTCCGGATTTTCCGAAGCCGGGGATCCTTTTTAAAGATATTACCCCGCTGTTAAAAGACGCTCAGGCGTTAAAAGAAGCGGTAACATTACTGGCGCAGCAGTATGAGGGTCAAAGGATTGATTTTGTTGCCGGCATTGAGTCCAGAGGATTTATTTTTGCGACAGCTGTCGCGATTCGTTTGGGGGCTGGCTTTATTCCGGTTCGAAAAAAAGGGAAGCTTCCTCATAAGACCAGGCAAGTCACATATGATCTGGAGTATGGGCAGGACACCCTGGAGATTCATGAAGATGCCGTCACGTCGGGGGACCGGGTGCTGATCGTTGATGATCTATTGGCGACCGGCGGCACAGCCGGAGCTGTTGCGGATTTGTTGGAGGCCTCCGGGGCCCACATTGTCTCTGCAGCCTTTTTGGTGGAATTGGAGTTTCTGAATGGCCGGAAGAAGATGCGGGATATCCCGGTGCATTCGCTGATACACTATTAAGGCGATGGAAAGATTTGTTGCGTTTTTGCGCCTGTAGCTCAGTGGATAGAGCGCGGCCCTCCTAAGGCCGGCGTCGGAGGTTCGATTCCCCCCAGGCGCATAAGTTTTGTGCCGAGTCACCGGGTGTGGAAACAGCCGGATTGGTGTATTGAAAATTTTCTGTGAAAAAAAGCAAAGATTTTTTTTGACAGGGAATTGTAAGTATGTGAGAATACTCACAGTTTCAACTCAACCCAGTGATGATTTTAAACTGACGCCAAAGGAGGTGATGGATTTTTAAAAGTCGGAAATCATCAAACACTGGTCTGAAGCGGTAAATCACTAGGCCATTCATAGACTTAGTTATTCATAAAAAATATATTTTAATGACTTCTTGGGAGGAGAAATTAATTATGAGAAAAGCACTATTTATGATGCTTGCGTTAGCAGTGATGGCAGTGCCGGCGATGGCGTCTGTCCAGAATGTTAAGGTTAGCGGCGACATTGAAAGCACGTATCTTGTTCGGGAAAATTTTGATCTGGCCGGATCCAGTCAGAATGTCTTTTTGACGCAGACTCGTTTGCGTATTGATGCCGACCTGACGGATAAGGTTATGGCGACGATTGCCATGATCAATGAACGTGACTGGGGTAATTCCAGCCAGACGACAACAGGCACGGATATTGATTTGAATCTGGCCTATGTGACGATGAAGGAGATGCTGTATTCTCCGCTGACCGTCACAGTCGGACGTCAGGAATTTGCATTCGGTAATTCGTTTGTCATTGATTCTGCAGGAACGAACAACAGCGCACCGGCGGATTCCGGGCTTGCGAGCATCGCCGGGGATCTGACCAAACAGACCGCGCAAGATGCGATCCGTTTGACATTCGATTATGATCCGTTGACCATTGATTTGCTGTATGCGGCGATTGACCAGCGCACAGTGACCGGGCTGAAAAAATCCGACAACACGGATCTGTTCGGGATCAATGCTGCCTATCAGTTCAATGATGAAAACAACAGCATGGTTGAAGGGTATTTCTGGGTTAAAAATGAAAAGGGCAATGAAGTGTATATGCCGGGTGTGCGTGGAAGCATGAATGTGACTGATATGTGGAATTTGCAGGCCGAGTTCGCCGTTCAGATGGGAACGATTTCTTTTGCAGATACGGTCGGAAATTCCCAGTATGATCGTCGCGCGTATGCCTTGCAGCTCTTATCGAATTACGTTCTGCCGTTCGAAAAGACCAAAGAGTATCGCCCGGTTTTTGGAACATCCTATACAATGTTTAGTGGAGATAAGACATGGAACACTGCCAGCGCAGGGGATAGCGATTACACCGGATGGGATCCGATGTATGAGAATCAGGCCGGCGGTAAAATTATCAATGCACTGTTTAAGGCCAGTGACATTCAGTGTCTCGGGGCGACGCTGGATTTCGTTCCGGTTCAGGATGTGGCCGCGAATCTGTATTATGATTATCTCTGGTTGGATAAAGAGACATCATTTGCCTTGGTTCAGCCGACAGGCGGAACAGCCAGCCCGTCGCTGGAAGGCGAAGAGACTCAGCTGGGTCAGGAAGTCGGAATGGTTTTGACCTACAATTATACCGAAGATGTTCAGCTGGGCGCACGTGCCGGATGGTTTTTTCCGGGAGATGTGTTTGCCAATAAGGCTGAAACAGCATCTCAGATTCTGCTGAATGCCAAGGTGGCCTTCTAAGAGTTGAGAGAGGCGTAATGTTATAAAAAAAAGCCCCGCAGAAATGCGGGGCTTTTTTTTAGGTCCCCCATGTCCCAAGTCTCAAGTCTCATGTCTCAAGTCCCATGTCCCAAGTCCAAAACCTCTGGTCCCAGGATCCATCCAGCCAAGAATCAGTCTTATCCCATTCTCGATCTGATCAATCAGTGCAATAAATTGAGGCCATGGATTTATAAAATTCCACGGCATAACGCCGCCATGTTAATTCAGAAGGACAGCCTTGAATTACGACAGGTTTATTCGTTTTTTTGCTGATTGTTTTTGCATTCCTTATCGGAAGGATTTATGACGATATGCTCGGTGCGTCGGATAAGCTTTCATCTCTAAATTCACCCGCCGATGTTCTGTTCTTTCTTGAGACTTGAGACTTGGGACTTGAGACTTGAGATATGGGACTTGAGACTTGGGACATGAAACTTGAGACATGGAATCTTATTGGCACTCCTCCAGGGTGAGGCAGGTCGCATCCGTTGTCTCATCACAACAGACTGTTTCCGCATAAAATCCGTCATTGACAATCATCTTGTCCGTCCCGGAGTTATTAACGCCGGGACCGTTTTCGACCAGGAGGAGATAGGATTCGCCGTCAAGACTTGTCACGTAGCTATGATGGAATTCTTCAGATCCCATTTGGATCAGCGTGCCTTCAATCGTTTCCAGGATTTCAACTATCGGATCATCCGGAAGAATCGGCTCCGAGGTTTCGGGATCAGTCCCGTTAGACAGGATGTCATCATCTGAGCAGGTGGAGGCCCCGCATGTTGCATCGGGAGGAATAAAATAAGAGCCGTGTTTTGCTTTATAAATTTTATTGGCCGCATCAAAGCTCCGGAGCTGGATGGCCAGTTGTGATTCATACTGGTGTTGTAAAAATCGGATGTATCCGATGTTGGCCATGGAAGCCAGAACGCCGCAGATAAGAATAACAACCATAAGTTCTATTAATGTAAAACCTTGCGAATCAGTGTGCCGCATGCCCGCTCCTTGGTGGTTAACTATAATATAACATAAAAATATTTTCGGTAAATTTTTAAGTATAATAAAAAAATTTTTAAATGAAAACGGCCTGGCAAGAGAGTGGCAGGAAAATCAGGAAAAGTCTCGACGAGGACGAGAATAAAAAATAATGAAAAATTCTAAAAAATGTATTTTGTGAACGGGATGATTTTGTTATCATAAACTAAATGCGAAGAGAGGGATAAAAAATTTCGCCAAGTTTTAACCCTTTGATATAGATGGATTTGCGATATGACTCGAGACGAAATTTATGATCATTTAGCCCAGGTTTATCTTGGAAAAAAGAATACAGCTGAAGCGGCTAAACCGGTGAAGGAAAAAAAACAGTTCAGCACCTGGCTGGTGATTAATATTCTAATTACAGTTTTTATTTTTGCCACATCATTTTACGGATTCACGGCTTTTTTGACACGCCGTTCGGACTCGCTTCAGAATAAAATTATTTATGCGTTGAATAAAGGGCCGATTCGCGTACGCTATGATTTGACGTATCCTTATCCCCAAGTTAAGACATTTTCAATCTTTGTTTCGGATATTGATGCTGAAAAATACGGCTATCTGGAGTTCTCCGTTCGCGGGATGGAAGGCCGTCCGGGGACGCTCCGAATTGAAGTAAGAAATAAAGTTAATGAGACATCATCGGTTTTTGTGGATCAGGTCGGACCGGATTGGAGCAAGAAAAAGATTTCGTTCAAAGAGTTCGAACAGATTACGGATTGGTCTTCGGTCAAGGAAATTCAGTTTGTCCTTGAATCCTGGAATGTCGCTTCACAAAAAGGATTGCTGATGATTGATGATGTGTGTTTTTCCAGCGGCGCGGCGGAGAGCTGAGGAACGCGGGGAAAGACAAAGCGGAGTATATGGCAAAAAAATACGCGATAAAATCAATTTGTTTTTTAATGCGCATAGTATAGCACAACCAAAGGGGACCGCTTTATGAAGATTATTTCAATCGGAAATCAAAAAGGGGGATGTGGAAAGACGACGACGGCGATCAATTTGGCAGCCGCTCTGAGTCATAACGGCAAGAAGACTTTGCTGATTGACTTGGACCCCCAGGCGCATGCATCGCTGGGATTGAATTTTGAAAGTCAGGATAGCATGTATAACGTGATTTCCAGGATTGCCCCCCGGAAGTTGAGCATTAATCAGATTATTAAACGCGTTGAAAAGAATTTTGATATTATTCCTTCCAATCTCCTGGTCGGAACGTTGGAACAGGAGCTGGCCGATGAGATCGGCCGTGAATTAAAGCTTTTGGAGGTTCTGAAGCCGCTGGAAGAGTCGTATGATTATATCTTGATCGATTGTCCGCCGAGTCTGGGGTTTTTGACGATTAATGCGATGCGGGCCAGTGACGAAGTTTATATTCCGGTGGAAACCAGTCGTTTTTCCCTGCAAGGAGTCCATCATCTTTTGGACATCGTTCATTTGATTGCTGAACGTTTAAATCATAATCTGGAGCACAAAATTCTGATCACGATGTTTGATTCCCGCCTGAGGCATTCGTTCGCAATGTTGGCAAAGATCCGGGAGATGTTTAAAGGCAGCTTGTTTGATACGATTATTCATGTTAACGTCAAACTCAAAGAGTCTGCTGTTATGGGAAAAACCGTTTCATCGTATGATAAGTATTGCCGGGGATCCAAAGATTATTTTTCCTTGGCCAAAGAGATTATTGCGATTCATGACCAGCAGAATGCGCCGGTTCCAGAGGAGGTCTTTTCTCAGCGCATGCGCGGTGTTGTTCAGAAAGAGATGCGAGATTTTGCACAGCCGACACGATTTATTCTTGAGGCCCCGGAGGCCCAGTCGGTGTATGTGACCGGAAGTTTTAACGACTGGTCTCTGGATGAGAAATATTGCATGATTTGTAAGGAGGGGGTCTGGACCATCGATGTTCCGCTTAAGCCGGGGAATTATCGGTATCAGTTTATTGTAGACGGTCGGTGGCGTGAAGATCCTAAAAATCCTTCTCAGGAACGTAATTCATTCGGAGATATCAACTCCCTGATCGAGGTCGAAGGGCATGTCGAGTAAGGATGAACAAAATATTATCGAAGGAAAGATGTTTGCGGTATTAGGTTACCTTTCCATTCTTTGTATTATTCCATTACTTTTCAGAAAAGATAATCCTTTTGTGCTGCTGCACGGAAAGCAGGGTTTGGTGCTGTTTATCGGGCAAGTGGCCGTCTTTATTTTAAGCATTATTTTTCCATGGCTTTTGAAGCCGGGGTTGTTTATCTTATTTGCGTTTTCGTTTGTCGGAATTTTGGCGGTTCTTCAGGGGAAGAAGCTTGAACTGCCGTTCGTTGCGGCCCTGGCGGAAAAGATTGTCTTGTGATTCTCAAGCCGGAGGCTTACCGTCGTTGCAAATCTCGTCGCAGTTGTTCCATTTGCCGCCGGTTTTCTTCGATACGGCGTCGATTTTCATCCATCACCTGATCATGGCTTCGTTGTAACGCTTTCTGATCCAGTGTATGAGTGGAATCCTGCAGTTGACGTTTCGACTGATCAATGATATCCCGGTAATCCTGATTCAGGCGTTTGATGGCCCGGCTCTGTTCTGACAGAATTTCATCTGTTTGGCTTGGAGCCGGGATGCCCTGATCTTTCATGGACGTGCTGACCATGCTGACATAACTGAAATAGATAAACCCGGCGGCAAGGATAACCGTAAAAAAGATTAGATATTTTTGCATAAGTGTATTATAAAAGGAGCCCTGAAGAAATCAACGGTTTTGTCTTAAGAATGGGGACGCAGAATGACTCTTGTGGATGGTGTGATTATCGGTGTCTTGGTATTTTATTTTTGGAGGGGATGGTCGAAAGGATTTTTTCGTTCCCTTTTAGGGCCGCTCACTCTTGCGATGGCATTGGGGTATGCGTTTTTTTATTTTCAACGAACGCAAAATTTTTTAATCAGTGTTGGAATTTGTGTTCTGGGGCCGCTGGTTTTAAGTCTTGTCCTGCAGGCGGCTTATTTGTTTTTCAAACAGGCAGGCCATGAGCCAGGCCGTCAGCAAGCCTCCCATGAACTTCAGGATCGAATGCTGGGAGGGTTCGTTAATATGCTGTGGATGGGGTGTATGATTTTGCTGTGTCTGGCGATGTTTGTTTCCATTCCGCTCAAGATGCCGTTTTTGGAGGAGGCTCGCCGCGCTGTGCTGTCGTCCAGAATCTTTGATATGGTTCTGGCGCACCGGTTGCCGTTTTTGAATAAAGATTTTCGTCCGGTAGATCTTGATGGAGACCGATCGTATATGGACACGCTGCAAAAGAGTCCGGAATATCAGCAGTTGATGAATGATCCGAAGACCAGGACATTGTTTTCGGATCCTCAGATTCAGGAGAAAATCGAAAATCGGGACATCGCCGGATTATTGTCCGATCCATTAGTGCAGGAAGTTATGAAGGATCCTCAATTGATTCAGAAGTTTTTGGCGGTGAATCAGAGAATGATTGAGGCGAATCAGAAATAGAACGTAAAGAGAGGTGATGATGTCGACGATTTTTACAAAAATCATTCAGGGAGAGCTGCCGTGCCATAAGATTATGGAAGACGAGAATTATTTGGCGTTTTTGGATATCAGACCGATTCGGCGCGGGCATACATTGGTCATCCCGAAAAAGGAAACAGATTATATTTTTGATCTGGATGAGCAGGAATTGGCCGGCTTGATGGCCTTTGCCAAACAAGTGGCAGGGAAAATCCGATCGGCTATTCCTTGCCGGAAGGTTGGTCTGATGGTCTGCGGGATTGAGGTTCCGCATGTGCATATTCATCTGCTTCCTGTTGATGCCGTGGCGGATATGAATTTTGCCCTTGCCCAAGAGGCCGATCAGGCGGCATTGGCGCAGACGGCTGATTTGATCCGGAGCCGGTGAGCGGGTCAAAGTGCCGTTTTCCATGTTTTCCACGTCAGATTTCTACTTGCGTTCTTTTTTTGTTGGGTTTAAAATACTTCTGTTTTTTTGTCTCCCCCTTTAAAAGAAGCGTCTGAGATGCCGGGCATTGACGTCGGGAAATTATAAGACACCAGGGAGGGACGGCATCGAACATCAGAGCAAGATTTTCAGACCGATATAATGGACCGTTTCAGGAAAGGGGTTTTCACCATGCCGCAGGATTATCCAGTTAAAAATTTAGAGGGGATGTTTCGTCCCAGAGGCCTGGCCGTTGTCGGGGCCTCATCCAATCCGCAGAAGATCGGATATCAAATTATGTATAACCTCGTTGAGGGCGGGTTCAGCGGCGCGTTATATCCGATCAATCCCAAGGCGGATGAGATTCTGGGAAAAAAGGCCTATGCCTCCGTGTCGCAGGTTCCGGAAGAGGTGGATATGGCGGTTGTCGCCGTGCCGGCTCCGCTGGTTAAGCAGACTCTGGCTGACTGTGCTCAAAAAGGAGTGAAGAATGTCGCCATCATCACGTCGGGATTCGGTGAAGTCGGCAAGGCCGCCGAAGAGCAGGAGCTCAAAGATTTGGCGGACCGGCATGGAATGGCCCTGGTCGGTCCCAACACGCTGGGAATTGTCTATACGCCGACCAAAATGAATGCCAGCTTTGGTCCGCGTGATGTTCTTAAAGGGAATATTGCCTTTATTTCCCAAAGCGGGGCGTTGGCGATTTCTTTGATGGGCTGGACCATGATGGAAAGAATCGGACTGGCGTCGTTGGTCAGCCTGGGGAATAAATGTGACGTCGATGAAAAGGATTTGATTGAATATTTTAATCGTGACGATAATGTTAAGGTCGTTGTGATTTATATGGAAGGCATCAAGGACGGACGGCGTTTTCTGACAACACGCGTGAAAAAGCCTGTTGTCTGTCTGAAGGTCGGGCGTTCCCGGCGCGGAGCCAAGGCAGCGGCCTCACACACTGGATCACTGTCCGGGGCGGATAAGATTTATGATGCCGCGTTCAAACAGTTGGGGATTCTACGGGTGGATTCTTTCAGCGAGGCCTTTGCCTGGTCCACAGCGTTATCATTGCCGGCGCCTATCACCGATGATGCGATTATTATTACCAACGGCGGCGGGATCGGTGTGGCGGCCACGGATGAATGTGAAAAGTTCGGGATCCCGCTGCTGGATGATCCGCAGTGGACGGAAGAACGTTTCCGTAAGACGATGCCGGATTTCGGCAGCACGAAAAATCCGATTGATATTACCGGCGGCGCGCACGGCCATCAATATCGGGAAGCCGCCTCTGAGGCGCTTCAGAGTGATCGGATCGGATCAATCGTGATTCTATATTGTGAAACGGCTGTAACGGATCCGATGGAGATCGCGCAATCAATTGAGGAGGAATATACGCGCTCCGGGCGGACCAAGCCGCTGGTTGTTTCAATGGTCGGCGGCGAACGCTCGCGCCAGGCCCTGCATTTTCTGGATGAACACGGGATTCCGGCGTTCTCCTCGGTGAATGAGGCGATTTCGGCCTTAAACATTTTATACCGTTGGCGGGAAATTTCCAATGAGCCCTATGAACCGGCCGAAGAGCTTCCGGCACCTCAGGAGGTGGTGGATTTCATCGCCCAGGCCAGGGCGCAGGGGCGCACGGTTTTGCTGGAGCATGAGGCGCGTCATGTGATGGAATTATGCGGAGTGCCCACTCCGAAATGGGCCTTTGCGACAAGCCTGCAGGAGGCTCTCGAGAAGTCTGAAGAGTTATATCCGCTGGCCATGAAGATTACGTCCGAAGATATTCTGCATAAGACGGATGTCGGCGGAGTGGTCGTCAATATCCGCAACGCGGAAGAATTGAAATTAAAATATCAGAGCATGATGCAGACAGTTGCCGAAAAGGCTCCCGAAGCCCGTATTTTGGGAGTTAATCTGGTCAAGATGGTCCGAGGCATTGAATGTATTATCGGGATGAGTGTGGATCCGCAGTTCGGTCCGGTGGTGATGTTCGGATTGGGAGGGGTATTTGTGGAAGCCCTGAAAGATGTGACGTTCCGGATTGTTCCGTTTGGTCAGGGTCAGGCCCGCAAAATGTTGGGGGAGATCAAGGCGAAAAAGATTCTTCAGGGGTTCCGGGGAATGACGGCTCATCAGGAAAGTATTGTCGAGACGCTAATGGCGATTCAGCGTCTGGCACCGTTGGTCAAAGAGATTGATATTAATCCGTTGTTGACCAGTGATGAAGGCAGTTTCGCGGTTGATGCGCGAATTCTTTTGTAACCATAATTTTGCAAATTCGCTTGAAACATTTACGACAAGACAAACGGCAGCAGCAGAAGGTTGGGCGCGGATTCCATTCTGGGGCTGCCGTTTTTTTAATCGGGCTGAATCTGGCGGTCTTTGTGTTTACGCATTATACGCAGGCCGGCGCCGCATTTTTTCAACGCATGATCTTTTATCCCGGGAACTTGCTGACGGGAAATCTTTGGCCGATTCTGGTGTCCGGATTTTTTCATTCCAGCTGGAGCCATCTGGGCTGGAATATGCTGGCGGTTTTTGTCTTTGGCCGGATTGTTCAGGAGGGTCTGGGAGTTCGCACGACGCTTTTTATTTATTTCGGCGCCCTGATTCTTTCGATGCTGTTTTCATTGGTGATTTATGTGGGTGTTTTGCATCAAAATGTCGCGGTGATCGGGGCTTCGGGTGCCGTCATGGGATTGATGTCGGCGGCAATGCTGATCGCGCCGTTTTCCATTACCTGGGAGATGGTGCTGCCGATTCCGACCATGGTTAAGGGATGGTTGTTTTTTGCAGCCGACCTTCGCGGTTTTCTGGGGGGCGAACAGGATGGGGTTTCGCATCTGGCCCATCTTTGCGGTTTCGCGTCTGTTATGATTTTGGTATACTTTTTATCGTCGCATGAACGACAAAAGATGACAGCCGGTTTCTTGATTAACCTGGTTTCACTGGCGCTGGTTGTTTGGTTGAAGAAAACAGTTTTCCCTGCTTAAGGAGGACGCGGATTCGGCGCGGCCGGCACGGATACGACAATAATCATCAGCCCTCACTTATGGAAAGGAGAGGCCATGCCGCATGCAATTCTTTTGATTTCCTGTCCCGATCAGAAAGGACTGACGGCTGCGGTGACGCAGTTTATTTTTCAGCATGCCGGAAATATTGTGCATGCGGATCAGCATATTGACGAGCAGTCCAACACCTTTTTTATGCGAATCGAATGGGATTTGGAAGGATTCGCGTTGTCCCGGGAGGCGCTGAGAGCGGACTTCGGGGACGTGGCAGCGAAGTTTTCTATGGATTGGACGATGTTTTTCAGTGATGATCGGCCCCGCGTTGCGATTTTTGTTTCCCGTCACGTTCATTGTCTTTATGATTTGTTATGGCGGCATCGGGCCGGCTATCTGCAGTGTGAGATTCCGGTCATTATCGGGAATCATCAGGAGGCCCAGGACGTGGCCGGAGAGTTTGGGGTGGACTTTGTTCACATCCCGGTCTTTGCGCAGCACAAGGCCGAGGCAGAGGCCGCGCAGTGGGATATTCTGCAGCGGTATGACATTGATCTGGTGGTCCTGGCCCGTTATCATCAAATCCTGTCGGCATCATTTGTTCAGAGACTTCCCAACCGCATAATAAATATCCATCATTCGTTTTTGCCGTCGTTTCCCGGCAAACAACCGTATCTCCAGGCCTATGAAAAAGGGGTCAAAATTATCGGGGCCACCAGTCATTATGTAACGGCGGAGCTTGATCAAGGGCCGATTATCGAACAGGATACCGTTCGGGTGAGTCATCGGGATTCGATTGAGGATCTGATCCGTAAGGGTGAGGATCTGGAAAAGGTGGTTTTGGCGCGGGCCGTCCGCTGGGAATTGGAGCATAAAATTTTATGCTATGGAAATAAGACGGTGGTCTTTGATTAACTTCTCTCATGGCGCAGACAACAGATGATCAGAAAAAACCGGAGTTGCTTTCTCCGGCCGGAGATTGGGCGTCGCTTAATGCGGCGATTGATGCTGGTGCGGATGCGGTGTATTTCGGCATTAAGGGGCTGAATATGCGCCACGCGGCTGCGAATTTTCATCTTAATGAGATAGGTCGGGTGATGGAATGCTTGCGGCAGGCCGGAGTGAAGGGATATGTGACGCTCAATACAGTGATGCGTCAGACGGATTTGCCCAGGCTGAAACAGATTCTGGCAGCCGCCAGGGCGGCTCACGTGAACGCGGTCATTCTTTGGGATATGGCGGTCCTGGCGTTGGCCCGGGAGCAGGGATTGCGCATTCATCTTTCGACCCAGGCCAGTGTGGCCAATATCGAGGCGCTTCGGATGTATGTTCGCCAGGGTGTGTCGCAGATTGTGCTGGCCCGTGAGTGTTCGCTGGATGATATCGCGGTCATGGCCGGCGTGATCCGCCGGGAAAAGATCCCCTGCAAAATTGAGACCTTTGTTCACGGCGCGATGTGTGTCTCGGTTTCGGGCCGCTGTTTCTTATCGCAGGAGACGTTTGCCAAATCAGCCAATCAGGGGCAATGTCTTCAGCCCTGCCGCCGGGAATATTTCATCCGAGACCGCGAAGGAGAATGTGAATATGTGCTGGGTCCGGATTATCTTTTAAGTCCGCGGGATTTATGTGCGATTGATGTGGTGGATCGTTTAATGGCCGCCGGAGTTGATTCTTTTAAAATTGAGGGGCGGATGAGATCTCCGGAATATGTTCGGGAGACAACCCTGTGTTATCGTCAGGCGATTGATGCGGCGGCAGGGGGGTGTTTGACTCCGGCTTTGGCGGCGAAGTTGAGAAAACGTCTGGAGACGGTTTACAATCGTGGGTTTTCGCATGGGTTTTTGTTGGGGGCGCCGGGGGCTGAGGGATGGAGCCGGGGGTTGGCGCATACACGACAGAAGGTTTTTATCGGAGAGGTGACACGTTTTTTTAAAAAAATTTCTGTGGCGGAAGTCCGCCTGCAGTCTCATGCAGTGGCCCGGGGAGAGGAGATTCTGATTATCGGTCATAAGACGCCGGCCTTGCGTTGTCTAGTTGATGAGATGAAACGGGACGATGCGTTTATCGGGCGGGCCGTTAAGGGAGAGACGATCGGGATTAAGTTGCCTTGGGCCGTTCGTCCGAAAGACAAGGTGTTTGTCTGGTCGTTGCGCCATAATCATGGTGAGGGGAGTTGATGTGGAAAGGACGTTGGAATTTAATGCGGAGTTTTCCCGGGCGTTTGATTTGCTGGAAAATAGTAAACGCCATGTTTTTATTACCGGGAAGGCCGGAACCGGCAAGTCGACTCTGCTGGAATACTTTCGGGATCATACGGTCAAAAATGTCGCCGTGCTGGCGCCGACCGGGGTGGCAGCTGTTAATGTCAAAGGGCAGACGATTCATTCGTTTTTTCGTTTTAAACCCGATATTACTCCCGAGGCCGTTAAGCAGATTCGGCTGCGCAAAGAGGCTCGGGAGCTGTATCGCAATCTGGACGCGCTCATCATTGATGAGATTTCGATGGTTCGCGCGGATCTTTTGGATTGTATTGATGCGTTTTTGCGCCGGCATGGTCCGTCATCCCGTCGGCCGTTCGGCGGGGTTCAGATGATTTTGATCGGGGATCTGTATCAATTGCCGCCGGTGGTGACACGCTTTGAAGAGGAGATTTTTCGAAGCCTGTATGAAAGTCCGTATTTTTTTTCTGCCGGCGTTTTTGAGGCATTGGATATGGACTACATTGATCTTTCCAAAATTTATCGTCAGGTGGACGATGATTTTGTCTCGTTGTTAAATGCTATCCGGCATAATCGGGTTGATGATCAGGTGTTATACCGATTGAATCAGCGCTATATCCCGGAGTTTGTTCCGGCGGAAGATTCGTTTTTTGTCTACTTGACCACGACCAATGTTTTGGCGGACCGAATCAACGCGCATCAGCTGGCGCGTCTGCCGGGAGAGGAATTCGGGTTTCAGGCGGATATCGAAGGAAAATTTGAGGCGCGCTCGCTGCCGACCAAGGAGTTTCTGCAGATCAAGACCGGGGCACAGGTCATGCTGTTAAACAACGATCCGAACGGCCATTGGGTCAACGGCAGTATCGGCAAGGTGATCTCGGTTGCCGAAGATTTGGCGTCTACGGATTTGATTCAGGTTGAGCTTGAAGACGGGCGTTGTGTAGATGTAGGACCGTTCCGCTGGGAAATGTTCCGCTTTTTTTATAATGAAGAAACCGATCAGCTTGAATCCGAGAGTGTGGGATCGTTTCATCAGTATCCTTTGAAGCTGGCCTGGGCCGTGACGATTCACAAGAGTCAGGGAAAAACATTTTCCCGGGTGGTCCTGGATATCGGGTCCGGAGCTTTTGCGCACGGGCAGACGTATGTGGCCTTGAGCCGCTGCACATCATTGGGGGGGCTGGTGCTCCGACGGCCGATTGCCATCAAGGATATTATTGTTGATCCCCGTGTCGTTGATTTTATGGAGGGGGTTGTCGGGTGCTGTGCCTCCGGGGGCACGGCATGAATGCTTGTTTACAAATATTAATAAAAATATTATTATAAGATAATTTCCCAATAGCATCAAAGCCCTTCGCGGCTGCAAGGAGGCGTATGTCGTTTTTCAAGAAGATCGCATCGTTTTTTCTCGGAGCCCCAAAAGTCCAATCGTGCTCACCTCAATCACAGGAAAAATTACAGATGCCGCGGCCGTTGCGCCAGGATACCGTTTTGGTCAGAGGCGGGCAGAAGGCCGATCCCGTGACCGGCGCCTGCGCGGTTCCCATCTATCAGACAGCCTCTTATGAATTCCGCGACACGCAGCATGCCGCGGATTTATTTTCCCTCAAGGAATCCGGAAATATTTATACACGGATTATGAATCCCACCACGGATGTTTTTGAAAAGCGTATAGCGGAATTTGACGGCGGAGTCGGGGCCCTGGCCGTTGCCAGCGGGATGTCGGCGATTACGATCGCCATTTTGAATTTAGCACAGGCGGGGGATGAAATCGTAGCGGCAGGCACTCTTTACGGCGGAACCTATACGCTGTTTGAGTATACGTTCAAGCGGATGGGGATTACGGTGAAGTTTGTCGATCCTTCGGATCCGCAGAATTTTGCCCGGGCGGTAACACCCAGAACAAAAGCCGTCTATGCCGAGACCATCGGAAATCCGAAATTGAATGTGCTTGATCTGGAGGCCGTGGCAGCAGTGGCGCATGAACACGGGCTGCCGCTGATCGTTGATAATACCGCCGCGGTGTATCTTTGCCGTCCGATCTCTTTCGGCGCGGATATTGTCGTGTATTCGGCGACGAAATTTATCGGCGGACACGGCACATCCATTGGAGGGGTCATTGTCGATTCCGGACGATTTGTTTGGGATCCTCAGAAATTTCCTTTGATCGCTCAGCCGGATGAGAGCTATCATGGAATCAATTTTGTTGAGGCGCTCGGATCACAGGCCTATATTGTGAAGGCCCGGGTCGGGCTTCTCAGAGATCTTGGCCCGGCCCTTTCGCCATTCAACGCTTTTCTGTTGTTGCAGGGATTGGAGACGTTGCATTTGCGGATGCCGCGGCATGCGCAGAATGCTTTGGCCGTAGCCGAGTTTCTTGAACAGGATCAGCGCGTTTCCTGGGTTGTTTATCCGGGATTGGATAGCAGTCCCCATAAGGTTCTGGCGGAAAAATATTTGCCGCAGGGATCCGGGGCCCTGGTCGGATTCGGGATCAAGGGAGGGCTTGAGGCGGGCAAGGCCTTTATCAATTCCTTGAAGATGATTTCACATTTGGCCAATATCGGCGATGCCAGAACTTTGGCGATTCATCCGGCCAGCACCACGCATCAGCAGCTTTCAGCCGAGGAGCAGGCCGCAGCTGGGGTTTCCCAGGATTTTATTCGTTTATCCATCGGAATTGAAGACGTTCACGATATTATTGAGGATATCAGTCAGGCGCTGGGCTGATATTAAAAATCCTATGCACAGTCATCACACACTCTATCATCAATACCGTCAGAGTCTTCGGGCTTGTGTGGCTATGCCCGCAATGCTGTTAGTCCCGTCTCCGGCCTTTGCTCAGAGTTCTCTTCAGACACTGCTTCCCTTTGAAGTTTTGTTTTTGTTTCCCGTCATGGTTTTGCTGACATACATGCTGGTGATTATTGCGCATCGGTCCCGTTTAAATCAAACGCTGGTTCAGGCCCAACGTCAGCTCAAGAAGGAGCTCATTGACCATAAACATGCGGAAGAGGCCTTGATTGAATCGCGCTGTATGCTTCAAAATATTCTTGATTTGATTCCCGTGTGGGTCTTCTGGAAAGACCGTCATTCTGTCTTTTTGGGCTGCAATAAAAAGTTTGCCCAGGATGCCGGATTTTATACGCCTGAGGATGTGATCGGACGCACAGATGCGGATATGGCCTGGAAGGACATTGCTGCTCAATATCGGCAAGATGATCATGAGGTCATGAAGTCCGGGAAGGCAGTGATGGAGTCGATTGAGCCCAGAGTCGGACCGGACGGACGGCAAATCTGGTTGCGGATGCACAAGATTCCTTTGCGCGACCCCGCGGGCCGGATCATGGGAGTTTTGGGAGCCTATGACGATATCACCGAGTCCCGGGAGGCGCAGGAGGCTCTCAAGAAGAGTGAGGCCAAATATCATGAGCTTGTCGAGCGGATGAACAGTATCGTCCTGAGGGTCAACAGTGTGGGCGAGGTTATTTTTATTAATGATTTCGGCCTGAAATTTTTTGGGTTTGATCGGGCGGAAATTCTCGGCAAGAATATTGCGCAAACCATCGGGCCGTCTGATGTCAGTCAAGGCGGAGACTGGGCCGGGCTTTGGGGAAATATTGTTGATCAAATGATCCGCGGAGACTCGGAAAAAAGCCGCTTGACCGAGAGTGAAAACAGCAAGAAAAACGGAGAATGGGTTTGGATTGCCTGGGCCAATACCATCCTGACGAATGATGCGGGCGAAAAAGAATTATTAAGCGTCGGTTACGATATCACGGCGCGGCGAAAGATTGAAGAAGAGATGGCTCGACGGACTTACGCAATGGAGCAGTGTCAGAACAGCGTTATGATTACCGATACGCAAGGCCGTATTCAATATGTGAACGGCAAGTTCTGCGAAACAACCGGGTATGGCCTGGAAGAAGTTTTGGGAAAAAATCCCCGGATTTTAAAATCAGGTGAGCTTTCGGAGGATATTTATAAAGAGCTCTGGAGTGCGATTTCTTCCGGTCAAACATGGCGGGGTGAGTTTCATAACCGGAAGAAGAATGGGGAGATGTTTTGGGAGCGCGCCACGATTACACCGGTGAAAGACCGCAAGGGAAATATCACCAGTTATTTGGCCGTGAAAGAAGACGTGGGTCAGGAGAAAAAATTGGTTCAGGATTTGCGCAAGGCCTTTGGTCGTCTTAAAGAGATGGAGCGGATTATTAATTTGAGCAACGCCATCGTCTTTATGTGGAGTCCGCAGGAACGGGAAACCCCGGTCAAATTTGTTTCCGACAACATCAGACTGTTGGGTTATGAGCCGGAAGATTTTTATTTGCGGGGCATGCAGATTCGCGATTTTATTTTAGATGAAGACCGGAGCCTGGTGGCTGAAACCGTCAAACGTAATGTTCGGGCCAAGCATCTGGAGTTTTCACATCAATATCGTGTCAAGACCCGGGATCATCAGGTGCGCTGGTTTGAGGACCATTCATTTGTGACCTATGCCCGAAACGGGGAGCCGAAATATATTCAGGGGGTGGCATTCGATATTACGGATCGGCGGATTGCGGAAGAGCATATTCTCGAGGCTGTGAATATGAAATCGGAGTTCATCTCGATTGTCTCGCATGAGCTTCGCACGCCGCTGACTGCGATTAAAGAAAGCATCAACATTGTTATTGAAGAAGAGGCCGGCGATCTTGCGCAGATGCAGAAGAAATTTTTGGGAATCGCCAAGCGTAATGTGGATCGGCTGGGAACGCTGATTAATGATGTGCTGGATTATCAAAAATTGGATATGGGAAAGCTGAAATTCGACCAGCAAGATATGGACATTCGCCCGCTTGTTCAGGAATCGGTCCGCACCATGACCCTTGTTGCCAAAAGCAAAGGGCTGGCATTGGGATTGACGCTGCCGGACGGGGATCGTCCCGGCGTGCGTGTGGACGCGGATCGCATCATCCAGGTCTTGAATAACTTAATTAATAATGCGATTAAGTTTACAGAGAAGGGCGGTGTCAGCGTTGAGGTGGTGTATTTGAATAAAGGGGTTCAGGTGCTGATTAAAGACACAGGCATCGGGATTAAAGCGCAGGATATGCATAAATTGTTTCATACTTTTAGTCAGATCCGTTCGGGCTCGGAACGCCGCTCCGGAGAGACGGGGCTGGGCCTAGCGATCTCAAAAAAAATCATTGATTCTCACGGCGGGGCAATTTGGGCCGAATCCACCTATGGGCAGGGGTCGGTGTTTACCTTTACCCTTCCATTTCCGGATGCGTGATGAGGTGGAAAAACATTCTGGATGATTGAAGGGAGGAATGATGGGAAAGACTGTTTTGCTTGTTGATGACGAGCCGGATATTTTACAGGTTGTCGGATACCGGCTGGAAAAGGCCGGATATCGGGTGGTATCATGTGCGAATGGGGAGGACGCATTGCGCATGGTCAAAGAGGTTGCGCCGGATCTTGTTTTATTGGATGCGATGATGCCCGGAATAGACGGCTTTGATGTTTGCCGTCGTCTGAAAAATCAGAACAGCCTCCAGAGGGTGATTATTTATACGGCTAAAGTGGACGGTGTCAATGCCGAGCGGGCCCGGGATAGCGGGGCCGATGATTTTACGGTTAAGACGGTTGACTTAAAATATATTTTGGAGGCGATCGGAAATCTGGTTGTCGATGATGAGTAGGCGCATGAGCCGGTGCGCTCAAATCGATAGACCCACAGATCGCCGGAAGAGAACGGAGGAAGATATGCTGGAACGTGTATTACGCGGGATCGCCGGAACGGTTGTTTTGTTGTCGCTGGTTTTGGCGGTCACAGTGAATCTGAACTGGTTGTGGTTTACGGCCTTTGTCGGGCTGAATCTTTTACAGTCCGCCTTTACCAATTGGTGCCCGATGATGTCGATTTTGCGGCGTTTCGGAATCCGATAAGGCTGAGAGCATGTCGATTGCCATGCGGACCGCGGCGGGCAACAGCCGCGGATATTGTGTTGAATTATGCAGTCGGCTGCAGAGGCAAATTTTGCGGCGTTCATTTTAAAATGCAGTTGTCTTTTTGTTGAGATATGTTACAATGCCCCTCACGTTATGCGCACGGCATAATCTATTCGAAATCTCTAAAATTTCCATCACAAACCGGCGATCATTTGTCAAAAACACAATATGTAAGTATAATTACGTATTGACATACAAGATATTGTGTGTATTATGGTCTTTACCGTTCGCAATCATACAGGATCCGGTTTTATTTCTTGCAGTGTATTGACCAAAGGAGGTGTTCAGTGGTTCCAACAGCAACTATCACAAAAATTATCAAACGCGATGGTGTGATCGAGGATTTTGATCCTCAGAAGATCATCGAGGCCCTGGCCAAGGCCGGAGCCGCCACAGGGGAATTCGGCGATGTTGTCGCGCGTAATCTGACGATGCGGGTTGTGAATATTGCCCATCAGATGATTAAAAATCGTGCCCCCTCAGTGGAAGAGCTTCAGGACATCGTGGAGGAGGTTTTGCTGACTTCTCCCTATAAGAAAACAGCCAAGGCCTATATTATTTATCGTGATCAGCATGCCAAGATTCGTGAGATTACCTCGGCCAGTCAGGTCGGTCTTGTCGAACAGTATTTGGAACGTCTGGATTGGAAAGTCAATGAAAACAGCAACATGTCTTATTCACTGCAGGGACTGAATAATTATATTTCGACGGAAGTCACCAAGATTTATTGGCTGAACAAAATTTATCCGCCTGAAATCCGCGAGGCGCATCAGAACGGGGATGTGCATATTCATGATTTGGGGCTTTTGAGTGTTTATTGTGTCGGTTGGGATCTTCATGATCTTTTGATGCAGGGCTTTCATGGTGCCGTCGGAAAGATGGAATCATCTCCGGCCAGGCATTTTCGCACGGCCCTGGGACAGATTGTGAATTTCTTTTATACCCTGCAGGGCGAGGCGGCCGGGGCGCAGGCCTTTTCCAATTTTGATACTCTGTTGGCGCCGTTTATTCGTTATGATAATTTGGGATATGCGGAGGTCAAACAGGCTCTGCAGGAATTTATCTTTAATGTGAATGTTCCCACACGGGTCGGATTTCAGACGCCGTTTACGAACTTGACGCTGGATTTAACCGTTCCCTCTCATTTGGCCGATCAGGCAGTCGTTTGCGGGGGGAAATTGCGGAAAGAGACGTATAAAGATTTTCAGAAAGAGATGGATCTTCTGAACAAGGCCTTTCTTGAGGTGATGCTGGAAGGCGATGCCAAGGGGCGAGTGTTTACGTTTCCGATCCCGACGTATAATATCACCGAAGATTTTGATTGGGATAATCCCAACATTGAATTGTTGTGGAAGATCACGGCCAAATACGGTGTTCCGTATTTTGCGAATTTTGTTAATTCCGATATGAGTCCGGATGATGCGCGCAGCATGTGCTGTCGTCTGCGTTTGGATAACAGAGAGCTGCGCAAACGGGGTGGAGGGCTTTTCGGGGCATCGCCGCAGACAGGGTCGGCCGGTGTGGTGACAATCAACTTGCCGCGTTTGGGATATCTTTCGAAAAATGCGGAAGAATTTTATTCCCGGCTTGAGCATCTCATGCAATTGGCCAGACGCAGTCTTGAAATCAAGCGCAAGGTTCTGGAGGATTTTACAGAGTCGGGACTCTACCCCTATTCACGGTTTTATTTGCGCAATATCAAACAGCGGCTGAATCAATATTGGAAAAATCATTTTTCGACGATCGGGTTGGTCGGAATGAATGAGGCCTGTCTCAATCTTTTTGGTGAGAACATTTCAACGGAAAAAGGTCAGAAGTTCGCCGGAGATGTTCTGGATTTCATGCGTAATAAGCTGGTGGAATTTCAGGAAGAGAGCGGAAATAATTATAATCTGGAGGCCACGCCTGCCGAAGGGGTATCGTATCGTATGGCTCGCCGGGATAAGCAGCAGTTTGCAGATATTATTTGCGCGAATGAGCAAGAGGTTCAACAGGGTAAAGAGCCTTTTTATACCAATTCGACCCATCTGCCGGTAAATTATTCGGAGGATGTTTTCGAGGTGCTGGATATTCAGGATAATCTGCAGTCCAAGTATACCGGCGGAACGGTCTTGCATATTTTTGTCGGCGAACGGATTAAGGATGCCGAGTCGCTTAAACAGTTTGTCAAAACCGTATGTCATAAATATCGCCTGCCGTATTTCACATTAAGCCCGACCTTCAGTGTTTGTCCGAGTTGCGGATATGTGGCCGGAGAGCACGCCTTATGCCCGAAATGTGAAGATGAGTGCGAGGTTTATTCCCGGGTTGTCGGGTATTTGCGTCCGGTTCAACAATGGAATAAAGGGAAAAAACAGGAATTTTGCACCCGCAAGACATATGATTTATGCGTATAGGTGGATTTCAGAAAGTTTCGTTGATTGATTATCCGGGGAAAGTTGCGGCCGTGGTATTTACCCAGGGCTGCAACTTTCGCTGTCCTTTTTGTCATAATGTCGAGTTGGTTGTCCCGACCTGTTTCGGTCCGACGATTGATGAAGATGAGGTCCTGGCCTTCCTGACAAAACGGGTTGACAAGCTTCAAGGGGTTGTTGTAACCGGGGGAGAACCGACTCTTCAGCCGGATCTTGATCGCTTCCTTCAAAAAATCAAGGCCCTGGGTTATGCGGTGAAGCTGGATACCAACGGCAGTCGTCCCGAGGTTCTGCAACAGTTGCTGGAGGGCGCTCTGGTTGATTATGTTGCGATGGATATCAAGGCCTCGCCGGAAAAGTATGATTTGCTTTGCGGGGTTCCGGTGAATCTGATCAAGATCCGGGACAGCATCCGCCTTATTCTTTCGTCCGGAATGCCGCATGAATTCCGTTCGACATTTCCCAAAACGTTTTTATCAAAGAATGATCTTCCCGGCATGCTGGCATTGGTCGAGGGATCATCTTCATTTCGAATTCAGCCGTTTGTCCCACAGGAAAAAATTCTGGATATCAGTCTCATGGATAAAGGGCAATATACCGATGAAGAATTTGAGCATCTGCAGGAAATATTGAGGGTGTTGACGCAGCAGGAAGCCTGCTGAAACACGGTTATGTTGCTATTCCGGGTTCTCATCAGAAGCCGGAGTCTCGTCATCGGAAGGTTGCGGGAGCGGTCTGAGCGCCAGTTCTTTCACTGTCTTCAGGAGGCCTGTGGTATTAAGAGGTTTGCTGAAAAAGGCATCGGCCCCCATCGCTAAGAGAGAATCTTCCATGTTTTTTCTGGCAGACAGGAAGATGGTCGGGATATGCTGTGTTGCCGGATCACCTTTCAATTTTTTAAATAGTTCAAATCCGTTCATTTCCGGCATGAGAAAGTCGCAAACAATAACATTGGGTTGAAATCCCGATTCGATTGTGCGCCAGGCAACAATCCCGTCCTGCGCCTGCGAAACTTCAAAATGCCGATCGGTCAATAATGTTTGCACCAGTTCGGCTGTTGCCGGATCATCCTCTACTAAAAGCACTTTTTTCCCTTCTCCAAACGGTTCATGGATTTCGGCATCAAGGGGGGAATGGGTATCGGATGACGACGCGTCATTAGTTGTACGATCTTTATTCATAAGGTCATCATGAAGATGATTGAATCAAAAGTCAATGCTTGATTCGAATTTTTAAGTGCAAGCCCGGTGGGAAAGGGTCAATAATAAAGGAGCTTTATTTTTTACGCACTCTGTTATATAATATCCGCAATTCTTTGTTAACTTTTATTGAAATGAAAAAGGTTGGTCTTTGTTCGACGGCACGCAGCGTTCAGCCGGCGTGTTTCGGCACAAGTTTGTGACAGGCCTGTGAGGGATGTCAGGCCTCAGGGGATTAAAAATAAAAATTCCGGTGTAATGGTGTTGCAACTGAAAGGAAAATGATGTCTAGAGAAAAATTGATGATTGATGGAAATGAAGCGGCCGCTTATGTCGCTCACAAGGTTAGTGAAGTCTGCGCAATTTATCCGATTACGCCCTCTTCTCCAATGGGAGAGTGGTCTGACGCCTGGTCCACCCAGGGTCAAAAAAATATTTGGGGAACGGTTCCGCTTGTTCAGGAAATGCAGAGCGAAGGGGGAGCAGCCGGAGCGGTTCATGGAGCACTGCAGACAGGGGCATTGACGACCACGTTTACCGCTTCACAGGGGCTGTTGTTGATGCTTCCGAACATGTTTAAGATCGCCGGAGAATTGACGCCGACGGTTTTTCATGTCTCAGCCCGGTCGGTGGCGTGTCAAGCCTTGTCGATTTTCGGAGATCATTCGGATGTGATGGCGACACGTTCTACGGGGTTTGCCATGCTGGCCTCAAATTCTATTCAGGAAGTTATGGATTTTGCCATGATTTCCCATGCCGCTACGCTCGAGGCCAGAATTCCGTTTCTGCACTTTTTTGACGGATTCCGCACCTCGCATGAAATCGGAAAAATCGAAGCTCTGACAATGGACGATATGCGAAGTATGATTAGCGATGAGCAAGTGCTGGCGCATCGGCTGCGTGCGTTGTCGTCGGATCGTCCTGTGGTGCGCGGAACGGCTCAGAATCCGGATGTCTTTTTTCAGGCCAGGGAGACGGTGAACAAGTATTACAATGCCTGTCCTGAGATTGTGCAGAAGACGATGGATCAGTTCGCTAAATTGACGGGACGTCAGTATCATCTGTTCGACTATATCGGGGCGCCCGATGCCGAGCGGGTTGTCGTATTGATGGGATCCGGGGCTGAGGCGGTCGAGGAGACCATAGACTATCTTGTCAAACAGGGAGAGAAAGTCGGTGCCATCAAGGTGCGGCTTTATCGGCCGTTTGCGGCTGAGGCGTGTGTAGCGGCTTTTCCCAAGACCGTGAAGACCGTTGTTGTGCTGGATCGCACCAAGGAGCCGGGAGCCGGCGGAGAGCCGCTGTATCTGGATGTGGTTGGTGCCTTTGCGGAGTTCGGAAATGGGTTATCGCCGAAAATTATCGGAGGACGCTACGGCCTTTCATCCAAGGAATTTAATCCGGCCATGATCAAGGGGATTCTTGATGAAGCCAAGAAGGCCGATCCAAAGAATCACTTTACGGTCGGCATTGATGATGATGTGACGCAGACCAATATTGATTATGATCCGTCTTTTTCCATCGAGGATCCGCAGGGTGTTCAGGCCGTCTTTTATGGATTGGGATCGGATGGAACCGTCGGGGCGAATAAGAATTCCATTAAAATTATCGGCGGCGAGACGGACAATTATGCTCAGGGATATTTTGTTTATGATTCCAAGAAGGCCGGATCAGTCACGGTTTCGCATCTGCGTTTCGGACCGAATCCGATTCATGCCACGTATCTCGTATCCGAAGCCAGCTTTCTGGCTTGTCATCAGTTTTCTTTCCTCGAAAAATATGATGTCTTGGAAAAAATCAAGAAAGGCGGCGTTTTTCTGCTGAACAGCCCTTATGACGCCAAGGAGATTTGGGACAAGATGCCCAAGAGCGTTCAGCAGGCCATTATCGGCAAGGCGCTGAAGTTTTATGTCATTGACGCCTACAAGGTGGCCAAGGAAACTGATATGGGGGTTCGCATCAACACGATTATGCAGACATGTTTCTTTGCGATTTCCGGTGTCCTGCCCAAGGAGGAAGCCGTCGCGGCCATCAAAAACGCCATTAAGAAAACGTATGGGAAAAAGGGATCTGAAATCGTTGAGAAAAATTTCAATGCTGTCGATCAATCCCTGGCCTATCTGCAAGAGGTCGCTGTTCCGTCGCAGGTTACGAGTTCGTTTGACCGGCCGTCGATCGTGTCCGGGAAGGCTCCGGATTTCGTGAAAGATGTGACAGCGGTGATTATGTCCGGCAAGGGTGATACTCTTTCGGTGTCCATGATGCCGGAGGATGGAACCTATCCGACGGGAACAACCAAGTGGGAAAAGCGCAATATCGCGTTGGAGATTCCGGTCTGGGATCCGGATACGTGTATCCAGTGCGGAAAATGTGTTGCGGTTTGTCCGCATGCGACACTTCGAATGAAGGCCTATGATCCGAAGTGTTTAGACGGAGCCCCCGAGACCTTCAAGTCCGCGGATGCGAAAAATAAGGATTGGGCGGGGCAAAAGTTTACAATTCAGGTTGCTCCGGAAGATTGTACCGGTTGTGGACTTTGCCATCAGGCCTGTCCGGCAAAAAATAAGCAGGACCCCAGCAAAAAGGCCGTTAATCTGGCGCCTCAAGCTCCGCTGCGTGAATCCGAGCGGAAGAACTGGGAACATTATCTGACAATTCCGGAAATGGATCGCAGTAGTGTTGATAAGGGTTCTACACGCACCGCACAGGCGCTGGAGCCGTTGTTTGAGTTTTCCGGATGCTGTGCCGGATGCGGGGAGACGCCGTATATTAAGCTGGTGACACAGCTGTTCGGTGACCGGATGGTTGTCGCCAATGCGACAGGATGTTCGTCGATTTATGGTGGAAATCTTCCGACAACGCCGTATACCGTCAACAAGGATGGGCGTGGTCCGGCCTGGTCGAATTCACTTTTTGAAGATAATGCGGAGTTCGGATTCGGATATCGTCTCACCATTGATAAGCAGACTGAATTTGCCCGCGAATTGGTCAAAAAACTGGCGTCACAGATCGGGGATGTCCTGGCGACCGGGATTCTCGAAGCGGATCAGACGACGGAGGCCGGGATTTTTGCTCAGCGCCAACGCATTGACGAGCTGAAGAAAAAGTTGCAGGGAGAGACGTCCGTCGATGCACGGCATCTGTTGAGTCTGGCGGATATGCTGGCCAAAAAGAGTGTCTGGATTTTCGGCGGCGACGGATGGGCCTATGATATCGGATTCGGCGGGCTGGATCATGTTCTGGCATCTGATCGCAATGTCAATGTTCTCGTCATGGATACGGAGGTCTATTCCAATACCGGAGGACAATCCTCCAAGGCCACACCGCGTGCGGCTGTTGCCAAGTTTGCTGCCAGCGGCAAGCCGACAGCCAAAAAAGATCTCGCCCGTATCGCGATGTCCTATGGATCGATTTATGTGGCGAGCATCGCTATTGGTGCGAATGATAATCAGACGGTCAAGGCTTTAATGGAGGCCGAGGCCTATGATGGGCCGTCTCTGATTTTAGCTTACAGTCATTGTATCGCACACGGCATTGATATGCGGGCGGGCCTAGACAATCAGAAGGCCGCTGTCGCCTGCGGTCATTGGCCGTTGTTCCGTTTTAACCCGGTCTTGCTGGCTCAGGGGAAGAATCCGCTGTCGCTGGATTCCGCAGCGCCGAAGGCATCATACGAAGATTTCGCTTATCAGCAGAATCGTTTCAAGATGCTGGCCAAGAGCATGCCGGAACGGGCCAAGGAGCTTCTCCAGGTCGGGCAGCAGGATGTCGAATCCAAATGGAAAAGCTACCAGGCGTTGAAAGACCAGTATGATGTCATGCTGGGTTTGACAGAGAAATAATCCGGATTCCGGTATCAGAAAGGAACATAATCATGGATTTAAAAACCGAATATATGGGGATGGTTCTTAAGAATCCTGTTGTTGCCTCAGCGTCGCCTCTAACTAAAGATCTGGATGGATTTAAACAGTTGGAAGATGCCGGTGCCGGCGCGATTGTCTGTCATTCGATGTTTGAAGAGCAGATTCTCCGGGAGGCCAAAGAATTGGAACTCTCGCTGGAACAAGGTGCGGAGAGTTTTGCCGAGGCCTTAAGTTATTTTCCGACAGCGTCGGAGATTAAGGTCGGCCCTGAGGAATATCTCAACTTGATTGCCAGGGCCAAATCTCGGATTTCGGTTCCGATCATCGGTAGTCTTAATGGGTATACCAACGGCGGATGGGTGAATTATGCGAAAAAGATTCAGGAGGCCGGCGCAGACGCGATTGAGCTGAATATTTTCTTTTTGCCGGTCAACTCGGAAACCACGCCCGACGATGTGGAAGAGAATTATGAAAATATCGTCAACGCTGTTAAGGAGCATATCGGCATTCCGGTTGCGGTTAAGGTCGCACCGTATTTCAGCGCTCTTCCCAATATGATCAAGTGTTTTGATCAGACGGGTGTTGACGGTATTGTTTTGTTTAACCGTTTCTATCAGCCGGATATCAATCTGGAGACGCTTGAGATTGAACCGTCTGTGTTGTTTAGTAGTCCTTACGACTTGAGATTGCCGTTGCGCTGGATCGCATTATTGAGTCCGTCGGTCAAGGCCAGTCTGGCTGCCAGCAGCGGGATTCATGACGCCGGGGATGTCATTAAGGCAATTATGGCCGGGGCGGATGTGGCGATGATGTGTTCGGCCCTGCTTAAGAATGGTCCGGAGCATATCACGACGGTCTTAACGGATATGGAGGCCTGGATGGCGAAAAAAGGTTACGCCTCGGTGGACGCTATGAAGGGGATTTTGAGTCAGAAAAAATGTGCGCACCCGGCGGCGTATGAGAGGGCAAATTATATGAAGGTGCTTAACAGCATTTCATGATTATCCATGCCGATGGATGGACATTGCAAAGAGATTCATCATTGAGAGACAGGACAGGGCATGCGGATTTTCCGCATGCCCTTTTGTTCGACCCGGAGGGTTCTTTAAGTGAGAGGCCGTGTTCCGGGGGGGGCTAATGGGGAATCATGATCATGGAAGGGGTGTGATTTTATGCCCGGGACGAGGGAGGCGCAACGACAATCAATGCGACGCAATTTTTTGCCGTTCCTTTTAGGATTTATGGCGATGACCGGGCAGGCTGTGATTCTGCGCGCCGTTCAGGCTGTCTTCTATGGCAATGAGTTGTCCTACGCTGTTATTTTATCATCATGGTTGTTTTGGGTTTGTATCGGAAGCCTGTCAGCTGTTTGGGGATTTCACCGCTGGCGTAATCTTTTGTCCCGATTCTCGACGGAAATACTGATGCTGTTGACATTGGTCGTGCCGGCTGTCTTATTTGGAATTCGCTTGACGCGTCCAGTGTTGAAAATTCCGGCCGGGCAGATGATGGACATTTTTTCTATGGTCGGCGCCGCATTTATTTGGACGGCTCCGGTCGCGGTTTTATCCGGTGCGGCCTTTGTTATTTTATATCACTCCCAAACAGATCGGGAACATGCGGCTGGTGAAACCTATGTCCGGGAATCACTGGGGAGTGCTGTGGCGGGAGTGATTTTTACATTGATGTTGTTGTATCTGACCTCCCTGACTTTGCTGATATGGGTCGCGTCGGCCATTGTGCTGTCTGGTCTGATTTGGGTCTGCAGATCCCGACGAAAGCGGTCCCGGTTTCTTGCCGGATTGCTCGCATGTCTGATAGCGCTGTTGTGTTGGGATGCATTTGTTGATTTTGATAAAATTTCCCAGAAGGGCATTTATCCTCAGGGCGAGCTTTTGGCTGTGGCGGATTCGCCCTATGAAAATCTGGCGGTTGTTCAAACGGCAGAAGATCGGAGTTTTTATCAAAACGGCATGCTGAGTTTTACCATCGGGGATCACCTCTCGGCGGAAGAAAATGTCCATTTTGCCATGCTGGTTCATCCGCATCCTCGCCGGGTTCTTTTGGTCGGCAACGGGCTGGGTGGAGAGATTTCCGAGATTCTTAAATATCCCGGGATCCGTCTGGATTTTGTTGAGATTGATAAACGGATCATCGGCCTGTTTCAACGTTATGCTCCGAAAGATGATGCAGCGGTCCTGTCGGATCCGGCGGTGTCGGTCAAGATTGCCGATGCCCGGCAGTTTATCCGGACCTATGCCGGGGAAGGCTATGATGTGGTCCTGGTCAACTGCGGCGATCCGTATACCGCGGGCATTAATCGGTATTATACGCTGGAATTTTTGAAAGAGCTGCGTCGGATTTTAAATCCCGGCGGGATCGCAGCCTTTCGGGTGTCGTCTTCCGAGAATTATCTAAACCATGAAAACAAGGTCTTTTTAAGTATACTGGATCAAACCCTGCGGTCTGTTTTTCCGGATGTCCGTTCAATTCCGGGAGACATGCATACATTTTTGGTGTCCGACGTCCCTGACCGAATTCATTTGGATCCGGAGCCTTTGGTCGATCGTTTGAAATCTGCGAATTTGAAAAATCGTTTTCTCACGCCTTATACATTGGCCTTTTATCTTGATTCCCGACGAATCCGTCAGGTTGAGGCGGTGTTGGCGCAAATGTCTGAAGGCCTCAATACGGATTTGTTTCCTCGGGCGTATTTGTTTCGCACTGTCTTGTGGACGACCCATTTCGGTCCGGTCGCCGGCCGCATGATGGAGTGGTTTGCCATACCGTTTTGGATGGTTTTGATGTTTTCGGTTCTTCTTATTTTTACGATAGGATTATGGAAGAGTTTCCGGCAAGGGGTTTTTGGCACGATTGATCTGGCTGTTGCGGTTACGGGATTTTCAGAGATTATTTTTCAGGTGACCGTGATTTTGATGTTTCAGTCGCTGTATGGGACGGCCTATGAATTTATCGTATTGATAATTGCGGCTTTTATGATGGGGCTGGTTCTGGGAGCGGCTCAGGCGAATCGTTGGGTGTCGTGTTGTTCGAAACAAGAGGTGCTTCGGATTTTTTTAAGGGTACAGGGATGTATTGTTGTTTATCCGCTGGTTTTGCCGGTGTTGTTTGTGATGTTTCGTGACGCGGGGATGATTCAGCCGCTGGAAGGGATAAAGATGATGCTGTTTGCGTGTTTGCCGTTGGTTGCGGGGTTGCTGGGCGGGATGCAATATCCGTTGGCGGCATGCTTGCGTCAAAGATCGCCTGCGAACCGGGGAGAGGCTGGCCGGTTATATGCTCTGGATGCGCTGGGCGCGGCAGCCGGAGCTTTGGTTACCGGGTTGATTTTGATTCCGTTGTATGGAATGACGGCGGTATGTTTGTTAAGTGCCGCGCTGAATGGATTGATTTATTTTTTCTGTATGATGGCACGGCATTATCCGGCCAGGTCGTCGGCCTGACGGTAGAATTTAGCCCTGCGTCCTTTGGAAACAAGCGGGGCGGCGGGAGAGCGGGTTAGCGAACGAAATGCCTGCAGAACATAAAAAAGAACGGCTCCGGTCAGAATCTTTCCAAGGGTTTTTAAAAATTTTCGTCGAGTCATTCTAACACCCTTCTTATACGTTTGTTGATCGTCCGGGTTTTGACGTCAGTTCCAGATTCCCGGGATGATGTGCCCGCAGTCCGGGCAAGTGCCTGTTTTCAGGGCATTGTCCAACACCCGAAACCCTTCGCGTTTAATCAGAATACGTCCGCAGGACGGGCAGTGTGTATGATTGCCCGCGTGTCCGGGAACATTGCCGACATAAACATAATCAAGCCCCATATCCTTTGCGATGTCCCAAGCCAGATTTAAGGTCGAGAGCGGCGTGGGAGGAAGATTTTTGAGTTGGTGCATGGGCCAGAATTTCGAAAAATGCACCGGGGTTTCCGAACCGCAGAAATCCAGAATCCATCGGCATAATCGACGAATATCCTTTTCAGAATCATTCCAGGTCGGAACAAGAAGGTTCGTTAATTCGACAAAAACGCCGTGTCGTTTCATGGTGATAATCGCATCCTGAACAGGCTTCAGATGAGCATCGCTCATTTTTTGGTAAAATTCGTCAGTCGATCCTTTCAGATCGACATTGGCGGCGGCGATATATGGACATAAATCAATGAGGGGTTTTTGATTAATATAGGCGGCGGTGACCAAAATATTGAGCAGGCCGGCCGGTTTGGCGATCTGTCCGGTATCATAGACATATTCATAAAAGATCACCGGATCCGAATAGGTGTAGGCGATCGAGCGGCAGCCCGCCGCCAGGGCGTCTTGAACCATTTTTTCCGGCGACAGGTCATAATGCGTCAGATCTTCCGGGGCGCTTTGGGAAATTTGCCAATTCTGACAATAGCGGCAGTGGAGATTGCAGCCGGCGGTCGCAACCGAAAAGGAACGGCTTCCGGGCAACACATGAAACAGCGGTTTTTTTTCAATCGGATCGACATGGACGGCGCAGGGGCTGGCGTAGACGAGTGTCTGCAGAGTTCCGTCGAGGTTGATTCGCACCCGGCAATCACCGCGCTGACCGGGGGCCAGCAGGCATCGTCGGGGGCACAGTTCGCATCGTACGGATTGGATCATAAGTCTTCGTTTCTCCAGTAACGCGCCGGATAAAGCGCGAGTCCTGCGTCTTGAATCCGGCGTCGGATGTCTTCACGATCACTATAAGAGGGTCTCGGACCGGACGCAACAGTTTTTTGATGCTCATCGACTGATGTTGAAGGAACGGAATAGACCAGGGAAATGACGACGCTGCACAGCGCGATCAGGGCCAAAATGATGAAGATCAGAAAAACGAGATTTTGGCGACGGCTGCTTTTCGCAATATCACGGCAGGAACAGCTGACACAATGAAAACACTCGGCGGGCTCGCGGCAGGCAGCGATCGGCGTGCCGGGAGCGGGTGGCGGAAATGGCGGCCGCAGGGCCCATTGCGCCCAGAGGGCTTGAAAGGCCCCCAGCGGGCAGAGATATCGGCACCAGAATCGCGTAAAAAATAATGAAGCAGTGAGGACGATTGCCAGGAGAATCCAGGCCGGCAGAAATCCGCGTCCGGTAAAGAGGGTTAGATATGGTTCGACGGCTCCCGGACCGGCGTTCTGGGTCAGGGCGCATATGGATAAGAGCAGTAGAAGAAGGATGTATTTGATCCGGCGGCAGCGCCGGTCTGTTATTACATCGGGGCTAAATGTCCGTTTTGTGATTAAGGACGCGAGACGGGGCAGGACATCCTGGATCAGGGCAAAGGGACAGACGCCGGCGCAGAAGATGCGTCCCAGCAGGAGGCTGCCGGCCAGGGCGATGACAAGAAGGATATAGATCAGGGGATTCTGATGCCAGTGCGGAAGCTGTCCCAGCATCAGACCGCTGATGTGTGCCGTTGAAAGCATGTCTGAAAAGATGATCCCGAGAATGAGGCAGCCGGAGATCTGGGTGAGATATCTCAGCCAGCGCCGTCGCGTGAAACCGGTCAGACAGGCCAGGGCCGCGAGACAGAGGCTCAGGAGAATTTTGATGGACGAGGTGTCTTGCGGAGCAGATGAATGCCGGATCACATCAGATTGAATCTTTTGACATGATTGGTTGATTGTATCGATAACCGCGCGGCTGGTGATGGTCGCGCCGGTGACTCCGTCGATATTTTCGCCGAGAAACAGCGGATTCCGGATGGAATGGCCTTTCAGACGATCGAGCATGGATATGAGCGCGCCGGAATATGACGGAGTTTCGTGATGCCGGATAACGGCGCTGTTTAAGATGAGACCGTCGGGACTGATCCCCAGAGCGAGTTCAATGGGGCCGCCGTAGCCTTCAACATCATCGATCAGGTCGGAGGTGTCGATGGCATAACCCAAAAGCGATTGATGTGCATCAAGCGCTTCATAAACCGGACATTCCGTTTTGGCCCGTCGAAAAAATTCCGCTTCCGGAAAGACCGTTTGAAATATGCGGTTCATCTCGATATGGGAGGGCGCGGTCTGCGGCAGGAGACGGCAATACACCGCGCCTGCCAAGAAAACCAGAGTTGTAAGGATTGTCGCCATTTTCAGAGTGTTACGCATGGATTTATTTTAAAAGTTGTTTTTTCGAAACGCAATGGAAAAAAGCAGGATCCAAACGGAAAAAAACAGACACTCGGCGGGTCTTGGTGATATAATTGAACGACATTTAAGGAGCAGAGTATGGAAAAAAAGAAATTTCGTTATCTCTATGGTCCGGTTCATTCATGGCGTTTGGGCATGTCGCTGGGAATTGATCCGGTCTCGCAGGATCGCAAGGTTTGCAATTTTAATTGTGTCTACTGTCAGTTAGGAGAAGATGTCCTCTCCTGCCGTGATCGTAAAGTCTTTGTCCCCTCCCGGGTCATTCTTGAAGAAATCAAGGCGCTTCCGACGGAAGTGTCAGTAGATTATTTGACGCTGTCCGGACGGGGGGAACCGACTCTGGCTGAAAATCTGGGTGAGATGATTCAAGGGCTCAAGTCTTGCCGTCGGGGCAAGGTCGCGGTGATCACCAATGCCGGGTTAATGGATGATCCGCAGGTGCGTTCGGATTTGATGGCGGCCGACTGTGTATTGGCAAAATTAGATGCCTGTGATCAGCGATCGTTTGAACAGATTGATTGTCCGATGGGTGGGCAACAGTTTGATCGTATTGTTGAGGGCTTAAAACTTTTTGCCCGAGATTTTTCCGGACGGCTGGCGCTGCAGATGATGTTTGTGGAGTCCAATAAAGCGCTGGCGCCGGCCATGGCGTGCCTTGCGGCTGACATCAACCCCGATGAAATTGAACTGAATACTCCGCTGCGGCCCTGCCGGGTTGCGGCATTAAGTGAGGCTCAGATGCGCATTATTCAGAAGGATTTTCAAGGCCTGCCGGTGACCATGGTTTATGAGCGTGCCCGCAGAACCGTTGAAGCGATGGACGCGCAAGAGACCCGCCGTCGTCATGGGGATTATCAACAGGGTGAAGGTCAATGACGCATTCATATTCCGAAGAAAAAATTTATGAGCTTGAAAGCAAGATTCGGTCTTTTCCCCTCCGGATTATTGAGGTTCAGGAATCCGAGCGGCACCGGATTTCCCAGGAGATTCATGATGATCTGGGCCAGTCGCTGGCCGCTTTAAAGATGCTGATCCAGTCCAGCGTAGGGCAAGAGTATCTGGAAAACACAAAGAATCACCGGGCCTATCAGCGTGTGATTGATTATATTGATGAAATTATTGATAAGACAAGAGAGATTGCCACATCGCTGCGTCCTCGTGTTATAGAAACCATGGGGTTGACGCGGGCGATTAAAAAATTATTGGCAGCCTTCCGAAACAATAAAGGCATTCATATTGCGGCGCGTATCGGTAATCTAAACCGGATTACGTTTCAGGGGGACAGGATCAATCTTTATCGTATTCTGCAGGAGGCTCTGGCGAATTTATATCATCACGCGGAGGCAACACATGTGGAGGTGGTTTTTCGTCAGGGACGTCAGTCATTGACGATGATCATTAAAGACAATGGAAAAGGTTTTTTGCCGGACCAGGCGATTAAAGATATCGGACACGCGAGTAAACATGGGCTCTCAACCATGCACGAGCGGGCGCGTCTTTTAGGGGGAGAGCTTCGGATCAAATCCGCGCCGGGTCAGGGAACGCAGATCCATCTGAATGTTCCGGTTATTTTTACAGAGGCAGAGGGGAAAGGATGAAGCCATATCGTATTATTTTAGCGGATGATCACCGTATGTTTAGGGCAGGTTTGAAAACACTGATTGAACGTGAGGATCGTTTCGCTGTGATTGATGAAGCCAGCGACGGGGCTGATCTTCTGGAAAAATTAAAGGGAAGCAAATGCGACCTGATTGTGATGGATCTCTCCATGCCGCGGATGGATGGATTGAAGGCCATGGAACAAATTGTCGTGCGGTATTCCCGGATTAAGCTTCTTGTTTTGACGATGCAAAAGGATCCGGCCTTTTTTCGGGATGCGATGTCGCTGGGGGCCAGCGGTTATCTTCTCAAAGATGACGCCTTTGAACAATTGGTCCGGGCGATGGATGTCCTGTTGGATGGAGGGCAGTTTTTTTCTCCCTCTGTGACGCGGCTTCTTAAGGAAGAACATGAGGAGCAGCCGGAATCCAGTCAGCCCGCGGTGTCTATGCCGGCAATTGATGTCTTGACTCGTCGGGAACGGGAGGTTTTGCGTCTGATCGCGGCCGGACTGGCGAACAAGAACATTGCGCGTCAGTTAGATATCAGTGTTCGCACGGTTGAAGTTCATCGATCGAATTTAACAAAAAAACTCGGTGTGAAAAGCACGGCCGGGCTCGTTCGCTATACTTTGGAAAATGCGTTTCCGGAGCATGATTTTTCTTAAATTTTTCTTTTTTCGAAGAGGGATGTTATTATAATAAAGACAATATATCAACGAAGATAAATTATGACGCAAGATCAACAATCACACGACAAATTATCGGAAGACGCGGGATCGCCGATTGATCCTTCCGTTGATCCTTCAGTTGAACCTTCAAATGAAGCCGGAGCGTCTAGCGGTGATGATCCTTATGATGTTCCGTCTTCTGTCGGCACTGAAACGCCGGGGTCTTCGATGGAGGGCCCGCCAGATGATGCTGGAACTGATAATGCAGATTCGATCTCTCCTGAAAACGGGGATTCGGGACAGACGGATAATCCGCGAAAGATTCTTGACGCACTGGATCAGCAGGCCGGTCATCCGTCCGGGCAGCCGGATTCAAGTCAGAGTGATTCGTCCTCCGAAAATCTTGCAGAAGAGCAGGCATCCCCGGAAGATCTGCCGCTTCCGCCAGGTTTGGAAGAATCTAATGCCGATGAGTCAGCCCTTGAGCCGGCTGCTGAAGACTCCGGTGTTCCGACCCCCGATCATCAAAGCTCCGGGTTTTCGGAAGCGGCAGCCGGTGTCGATCCTGAATTTTTGATTTCTGAGGCCATGAGACGTCTGGATCAGGTCCTAGCAGAAATCGAACAGGAGGAAGAGACGGATTTAGGAATCCCGGAGAGTTCGGGAACGGATCAAGGTGAGGACTAAGACCTTGCGATCGTTGACCGAAGGGAGACCCGGGGCGGCGTCGAGATGAGACCTTTTTTGTTCGATAGAGGAATCGGGTATTCGCATAATCAGTGTAGCCGCGCTATCAGTAAAAAACAGAATAGACCATAACGGGATTTTTATGAAAAAACGCATTTTGATCGTAGATGATGAAGATGACATTGTGGCCGTTATTAAGGCGCGTCTGGAAACGGCCGGGTATGAAGTGGATTGTGCGTATGACGGGAAAGAGGGCCTGAAAAAGATTAAGGAGTCCCAACCGGATTTGGCGATTTTGGATATCATGATGCCCGGGATTAACGGATCAACGCTATGCGGCATGTTGAAATATGATGAAAATTTTCGAAACCTTCCTGTGATTCTTCTGACGGCCAAAGGCGCCCAGCTGGATAAAGAGATTGGAGAAACCGTCGGCGCGGACGCCTACATTGTCAAACCCTTTGAAGCGCAGGTGCTGCTGAATACGGTTGAAAATTTGTTGCGTCAGGCCGCGTCTTGAATGCGGTCTTAAACGGCAGAGTCGTTGTCCGCTGCCCCGGAAATGATTGGCTATGAATTCTGAAAAAACCATTCTGGTTATTGATGATAATCCCACAGATTTAAAATTGATTTCATCCCTGGTGGCTGCGGAAGGTTATCAGGTCGTGACGGCTAATGAAGCCCCGGTCGGGATTGAAGAAGCCATGACCCGAAAACCCGATTTGATCGTCCTGGATGTGATGATGCCGATTATCAATGGTTATAATATTTGCCGTTTGATTAAAGATCAGGATGATTACGCACATATTCCTGTGATTCTGCTGACATCCCGGACCAGCGAGGAAGATCATCGCATCGGCCGTGAGGTCGGGGCGAACGCTTATATTGCGAAACCTTTTGAACGATCCGAACTCCTGTCTGCTATTAAACAATTATTATCTTCTTCATTATGATGCGTTTCTTTGAACAATTAGGGTCGTCCGTGACGGCGGGGATTGCTGTCGGGATGAGGTTTCTGGATTTGTTTCTGGGCGCCGCGTATTGGATTGTGTTCGGTGTCTTTCATGACAAACCGGTCAAGCGCGCGCCGTTATTTGAGCAGATGGTGTTCATGGGGACGAAATCCATTATCATTGTTTTTTTTGTCTGTTTTTTTACCGGCATAGTCCTGGCCATGCAGTCGGCCTATCAGTTGGAGCGGATGGGAGGGACGATTTATGTCGCCAGTCTTGTGACCATCGCGATTTGCCGGGAATTGGGACCGGTTCTCACCGCTTTGGTGTTGGCCGGCCGGATCGGCGCAGCGATTACGGCTGAAATCGGATCCATGAAGGTGAATGAACAGATTGAAGCGTTGGAAACCATGGGAATCAATCCGGTGCGCTTTTTAGTGGCTCCGAAGGTCTTGTCGTTGTTTTTGATGCTGCCGTGTCTGACGATCATCGGAGACGCGGCCGGCATTTTCGGCGGGTATTTGGTCGGGGTTATGGATTTGAATATCAATGCGCATTTATATATGCAGGTCGCATTCAAATTTTTGACTCTCAAGGATATTTATACGGGCTTATCCAAGTCGCTGGTCTTTGCCTTGATTATTTCACTTATTGGTTGTTATCAGGGATTGAATACCCGTGGAGGCGCTGTCGGAGTCGGCCGGGCCACGACGATCAGTGTGGTGACCAGCTTTATTATGATTATTGCGGCGGATTGTTTGATTACCGGAATTTATTATTATTGGAACGTTTAGAGGTGCTGTATGACGGGGGAGTCTCAGATCGCGATTTCTGTCGAGCATTTGAGCAAATCGTTTGGCGGCCGCAAGGTGCTGGACGGGATTAATCTCGATATTCGCCGGGGGGAAATTTTTGTGATTATGGGCGGTTCCGGATGCGGCAAGAGCACGCTGCTGCGACATATGACCGGTGCGATCCAGCCTGATAGCGGACGGGTTTTGTTTTACGGACAGGATTTGACACGGATGTCCGGTGCGGAGTTGGAAAAGATCAAACGCCGTTTTGGGATGAGTTTTCAAAGTGCGGCATTACTGGATTTTTTATCGGTTGCAGACAATGTCAGCCTGCCCTTGCGGGAACATACCAGGCTGAGCGCCAAAATCATTGATATTATTGTCCGGATGAAGCTCGGTCTTGTCGGCATGCAGGGATTTGAGAGCATGATGCCCAATGAGCTTTCCGGCGGTATGCGCAAGCGAGTCGGTCTGGCCCGGGCGATTGCGATGGATCCGGAGGTCGTGTTTTATGATGAACCCTCGGCGGGACTGGATCCGATTGCCTGTGCCGTGGTCGATCGGTTGATTATGGATTTGAGCCGCAAGCTGTTGTTGACCTCAGTGGTGGTCACACATAATATGGATAGTGTTTTTCGGATCGCGGATCGGGTGGGCATGTTATATAAAGGACGTCTTTTAGAGGTCGGAACACCGGATCAAATTCGAAATTCCGCCAATCCGATCATTCAGCAATTTATTCAGGGAAATCTGGAAGGACCGATTGATATTCGGGCGGAAGAAGATGTTTCTTTGCAAAGGAGTTTATGATGAAAGTCAATCATGAGACACGGATTGGAATGTTTGTTGTCTTTGCCCTGGCGGTTTTAGGGGTTCTGACCTGGCGAACCGGAGAATTCGACCTGCACAAAGGCGGCTATGAGGTCAAGGTTCATTTTCGAAATATTGACGGTGTAGCGCTGAACGCCCCGGTGACCGTCAATGGTTTGGAGGTCGGCCGGATCTCGGATATTAATATCCTCTATGGGGAGCAGACATTAATGGAGGTGACCTTATGGCTGCAGGATTCCGTTAAATTGCATCAGGGGGTTCAGGCCTTTGTTAAAAATTTAGGATTTTTGGGCGAGAAATATGTCGGTTTGACCACCGGAGACGATCAGTTGCCCTTTTTGCGTCCGGGTGATATCATCATTGGGCAGGAACCGACCAGCTTTGATAAATTGCTGGATCAGGGAGATCGGATTGCGGATAATCTGGAATCCATTTCAAGTCAGTTGGATGAGCGTCTGCAGGTTAATGCCCAATCAATTGACAGCATTATTGCCAATTTGGATTCAACGGTTCGGGATGTCGCGTCGATCACCGCCCATATGCGGGAGATTGTTGAAAGCAGTAACGGATCCATCGGGCGGATTGTGGCCAATGTGGAGGGCGCGACCGGAAACCTGGAAGAGATGACCTTCGATTTGAAGAATAATCCATGGAAACTTCTTTATAAAGAAAAGAAACGGTAGGGGCCGGGGTTCGGAAAATATTAAAGTTTTTTCGACGTGATCAGAAAAGAGGAGGACATTATGCGGATGCTTATAAAAGCGTTAAAGATTTTGCTGACCGTTGTGCTTGTGGTTCTGTTGGTTTTTATTTTAGGCCGGAATATCATTGTGCCGGCTGTCGCCAGGCCGGTCTTGAAGGCCATGACCGGGCTGACGCTGGAGATGGAAAAGTTTGAACTTGGGCTTTTGAGTACCAGGCTTGATATTCAGGGACTAAAAATTTTAAACCCCAAAGAGTATGAAGACCGCGTGATGGTGGATCTGCCGCGGTTGTATGTCGATTATGATTTATCCGATATTATCGGCGGCACAATTCACCTGACGGATGTGAAGTTTTTTCTCACCGAGGTCATGCTTGTCAAGCGAGCCGATGGCTCATCAAATTTGGACGGGATTATGAAGCTGGCTGAAAAGAAGTCGGAGAAACCGGCTTCGAAGGAAGAGCCCGGAGCGGAAAAGAAAAAAGCGCCGCCGAAAATTGTTCTGGACCTCGTGGAGATTAAGGTCGGCAAGTTTGTGAGCAAGACCTATAATGCCTCCGGTAAAGCCGATGTGAATGAGATCAAAATTAATATTGATAAACGTTATGAAAAGAAGTCGGTGCAGGCGATTATGGCTGACTTATCTCAGTATACCTTTAAAGTACTGGCCCAGATGACCCTGAATTTGGGCTTGGGAGATATCAGTGGTATGTTGACCGGAACTCTGGGATCTGTGGCCGATTTAGGGCTGGGCACCGCCAGGAAAGGGCTGGAGACCGGGAAAGATGTTGTGGGAAATGCCACGAATGTCTTGAAAGATACGACCAAGGGATTAAGCGACCTGATTAAACTGCCGTTCGGGAATAAGAACTGATGAATCTAACGGGCGGACCTTTGGATTTTTTGATTGTTTTCATCGGTGGAATCTTACTGTCGTTTACGCCGTGCCTTTATCCCGTGATGCCGTTGACGGCCAGTTGTATTGCCGGGGCCAATACCAGCGGCAGTCGTTGGCGTGGACTGGTTTTGTCGTTGATCTATGTGTTGGGAATGGCCTTGACGTATTGCGCCTTGGCTGTTGCCGCGGCGTTGACCGGAAAGATTTTCGGTCAGTTTCAGAATCAGCCTGCGGTTTATGGTGTGATCGGCGGGCTGCTCTTGATTTTTTCTTTGATGATGTTTGATGTGATTTCACTTCCGCATTGGGGGCTTCAAGTGAAGCCCGCTTCCCGGCCCCGGAATTTTTTGACGGTTTTTTTATTCGGAGCAGTTTCCGGTTTGATTGTTGGTCCCTGCACCGCCCCGGTTTTGGGAACACTACTGGTGTATATTGGTTCCGGTCAGAATTTGTTTTATGGAATTTTGTTGATGTTTGTGTTTTCCTACGGGATCGGATTTTCGCTGATTCTTGTCGGAACCTTTAGCGGGCTATTAAGCGCGATTCCCAAGTCGGGTGCCTGGATGGTCTGGATCAAACGGCTGTGTGCTGTGATTATTTTGATTATGGCGTGTCTGTTTATTTTAAAAGCGTTAAGGATGTAATGGTGTATTACGCGGATTGTCATATTCATTCCCGGTTTTCCCGGGCAACCTCAAAAAGTCTGGATTTGGAATCATTGGCCCTTTGGGCTCAGCGAAAAGGGATTCAGGTCGTTGGGACCGGGGATTTTCTGCATCCCGGCTGGCTGAAGGAAATCAATGAAAAGCTGATTCCCGCTGAAGAGGGGCTGTTTCAATTGAAGCCTGATCTGCAGCACGCCGTCGACGCCCAGGTTCCCGGGGCATGTCGGGCTCCGGTGCGTTTTTTGCTTTCGACGGAAATTGCCAATATTTATAAAAAAGGGGATAAGGTCCGCAAGGTCCATAATGTGGTCTTCGCGCCGAACCTGGCGGCTGCCGGAAAGATGCGGGATCGTCTGGATAAAATCGGCAATCTGAATTCCGACGGCAGGCCGATTCTGGGACTGGATTCGAAATTATTATTGGAGATTGTTTTAGAATCGGATCCGTTGAGTTTTCTGGTTCCGGCCCATATCTGGACGCCCTGGTTTTCAGTGCTGGGATCTAAAGGCGGATTTGATTCGATTGATGATTGCTTTGAAGAATTGACGGAGCATATCTTTGCGGTGGAGACCGGATTGTCATCGGATCCGCCGATGAATTGGCGATTATCCCAGCTGGACCGGTTTGTCATGATGTCGAATTCCGATGCGCATTCCGCGCCCAAGCTCGGGCGTGAGTCTACGGTCTTTGATACGGATCTATCGTATCCGGCGATGTATGAGGCGATGAAAAACAATACGCCTGGGCTTGTCGGGACGGTCGAGTTTTTTCCTGAAGAGGGGAAATATCATTATGACGGACACCGCAACTGCGACTGCCGTCTGCACCCTAAAGAAACAATCGCGCATCAGGGGCTGTGCCCTAAATGCGGACGACCGGTCACCGTTGGGGTCATGGCCCGTGTCGAGGAATTGGCGGATCATGAGGAGGGGCGCAAGTCACCACGCTGGCGGCCCTTTTACAGTCTGATCCCGCTACCCGAGATTGTCGCCGAGGCCCGCGGCGTGGGACCAGCATCCAAAAAAGTCGCACAGGCTTATGAACAAATGCTTGAGGACCTTGGCAATGAAATGGCAATTCTCCGGGATGTTGAGATTGATGAGATTGAACGCCATGCCGGGAGCCTGATCGCTGAGGGCATCCGGCGGGTGCGGGCCGGTGAGGTCGACATCCAGGCCGGTTACGACGGCGAATACGGAACCATTCATATCTTTTCCGATACGGAAAGAACAGATGCGAAAGAACAATTGAAATTGTTTGAATGATCAGTGAACGGTGATGAGTGATGTCTGTGATGTTGTAGAATTTTTTTGAACGGTCCGCCGGGGCGCCTGCCGGCAGGCAGGTCGGACCCTACAAGTCAATGCGGGAATCTCTGATGGGTGTAGGGCGTGACGCCTCGGCACGCCGCTATATGGGTCGCCTGTCATAAGATTTTTATAGAGGGCTGAATCTTTATAGAAATTATAAAGAATACATGACTGATCACTTGCTCAATCCTTCTCAGCAGGCCGCGGTGGAATCGGATGCTCCGTCGCTGTTGATCGTAGCCGGTCCCGGTGCCGGAAAAACACACACCCTGACCTGCCGCATTCTGCATCAGATCAACAAACTCAATAATTCCCAAAAAATTTTAGCGATTACGTTTACCCGCAAGGCGGCCGGTGAAATGCGCGCCCGCCTGAGTCCGCACATTTCCTCGCTGGACGAAAAGATTTTTGTCGGGACGTTTCATCAATGGTGCATGGATATTTTGCGTCAGGATTCCGGTCAGGATATTGCCGTGGCTGACGATAATCAATGTCTGTCGATCGCGCAACAGGTTTGGCCGGATTTGAGTGCATCGGATTGCAAGAAGCGTCTGGAAGAGATTTCCCGTTATAAGTCCTGTTGTTTTGATCGGGACGAGCCGGAAGTCGTCTTGCACTACAATCGGGCTTTGAGAGAACGGAGATTTTATGATTTTGATGATCTGCTGTTGGAGACCTGGCGGCTATTGAAAAATCGTCCAGATGTTTTGTCGGCGGTGAAAGGCGTATATCCCGAAATCTTCGTCGATGAATATCAGGATATCAATGCGATTCAGCAGGAGCTGTTGAAGATCCTGGCCGGTCCCGACAATCACCTGACTGCGATCGGCGATCCGGATCAGGCGATTTACGGCTTTCGCGGATCGGATGTCCGGTTTTTTTATGCCTTCATGGATGTCTTTCCCGGCGCACAGATGTTGTCCCTCAATGAAAATTACCGCAACGCCCAGGATGTACTGGCGGCGGCCTCCCAGATGATGAGCCCGGGCAGAAGTCCGGATGTGCCGGCGCAGGCCGCGCGGATCCATGCGCAGGGACGGTTGACGATTCATGCCGCGTCCACGGACCGCTCCGAGGCAGAATATATTGTCCACACGATTGAACAGCTTGTCGGTGGCACCAGCATATTTTCGCAGGACTCGGGCCGGGTGGATTCTCATCACGACGGAGAATTGTCTTTTGGAGATATTGCGGTATTGTATCGTTTGAAACGTCAGGCCGTGGAACTTAAGAAAGCCTTTGAACGCAGCGGCATGCCGTTTCATGTCGTCGGGGACACCGCTGCAGATCAGGAGATTGAAGCTGATCTGTTCAGTCAACGTCACGCCGAGCCGGATGTGGATTCAGAAAAGGTTACTCTCATGACCCTGCACGCCTCCAAGGGCCTGGAGTTCGGCTGTGTGTTTATCTGCGGCTGTGAGGAGGGACTTTTGCCGTTGTCGTTGATGAAGATGACCGCGGACCGCGATGAAGAACGCCGGTTGTTGTATGTCGGCATGACCCGGGCCAGGCATCGGCTGTATCTGATCCATGCGGCCCGGCGCCGGCTTTACGGTCTGCGCCTTTCTAATCCGCCGTCCCCATTTCTTGCCGATATTGAAGAATCCCTCAAAAATCATTCCCGAACCGCCTTCAAGAAAAAAGAATCCAAAGATGATGGACAGATGACATTGTTCTAAAGACACAAGGACACAGGAATACAAGGACACAAAAGACGGATAATTTTGCAGGGTTCGACCCCGGGCGAACCGTCAAAAAATGATCTGTTTTTATTTTCGGCGTGCCGGGGGCGGCCCGCCCTACGCGCAATGATGTAGGGGCCGACGCCCTCGGCGGCCCGGTATTAAAATACCTTAAAAGCCAAATATCCCCCAAAAAAACAGCTATTTTTTGCAATTTATACTCAAATATCCCGTCAATCTTGTTTTTTCTATTATATATATGTTAAATTTAATACATATTATTAATCGTCAAAAATTTCCGCCTAATTGGGTTTTTATCAGACGCCACTTAGCATAAGTTCAATAGAGGGCCATGTTTACATTTCAGCGCAAGACATCCTTGTTCAGACGGCTGACTGCATCGGTTGTTCTGAGCGCCTTTTTTCTCTCCAGCATCATTGGGCCGGGCGGTACAGTCTATGCCCAGAATCTGGGCCCGACGGCGGTGTCTGTCATGACCCTGCCCGCCCCGGGCAGTCCGGTGAATCTGAGTCCGGCGTTCGCGCCGCCGTTGTTGAAAGGGCTGAAAGTCTATCCGGATGAGCCGCTGCGGCTGGATTTTATTCTGGACAAAGGGCAGGCGCCGGATGCCGGTGATGATTTTAAGGCAGAATCCACCCGGCTCATTAAATATTTCCTCGCCGCGTTGACCACTCCCGAAGATGACCTGTGGGTCAATCTTTCCCCTTATGAAAAAGACCGTATCGTGCCCGATTCCTTTGGCCAGACCGAGATGGGGCGTGATCTTTTGGCGCAGGATTATCTTCTCAAACAAATCACCGCGTCGTTACTGCATCCGGATAGTGACGTCGGTAAACAGTTCTGGGCGCGCATCTATGCCGAGGCGCAGGAGCGGTTTGGAAGCACGGATATTCCGGTGGAGACGTTTAATAAAGTCTGGATCGTTCCTGAAACGGCTTCGGTGTATGAAAACGCGCAGGCCGGCGCGGCGTATGTGACCGAGGCACGACTTCGGGTGATGCTGGAGAGTGATTATTTTGCGAAGCAAAATAATCAGACACAAAGGCACAAGGACACAAGGACACAAGGGTACAGGAGCACAGGAGCACAGGAGCACAGGAGCACCGGCGCCCCTGAAAAGATTTTAACCGGGGAACCGGGGATCCGGGATTCCGGGGAACTGGCTCAAGAGATTATGCGCGAGATCGTGATTCCGGTTTTGGAGCAAGAGGTCAATGAGGGTCAAAACTTTGCGCCGTTGCGGCAGGTATATCATTCGCTGATCCTGGCCACCTGGTATAAGCAGAAGATTCAGGCGAGCCTGTTAAGTCAGGGGTATGTAGACCGCAACAAGACCGCCGGGGTTGAGATTGCCGATAAAGAGGAAGCCGCAAAGATCTGGCAGCGCTACGTCGAGGCCTTTCAAAAAGGCGCGTATGACTTCATTAAAGAAGATATTGATCCGGTCACGCACGAACCTATCCCGCGGCATTACTTTTCGGGGGGTGTTGACGCGGCGGATATGTCCCAGATTGTCACACCGGATCAGGATGGCAGTATGATTAAACGTTCTCCGGAACCAGACCGTTATGTTATTCATTCTGTGCGCGTTGAGCCTGTGGATTGGAAAGATGGCGTAGAGGTATCCGCGCGGGAGCCGGATGAGGACGGAACCGTGGTGGGCGAGCACAACGCGGGGGTGCGGGAATTCGCGTTAAGGAGTGAGGTTGTCCGTAACGGTTTATTGCATGAGTCCTTTGCGGCTTATGCCATGGCGATTAAGAGGGTCGTGAATCCAGAGAATACAAAGACGGTGGGGGTTTATGGAGGATCCGGGGTGGATCTTGCTAACTTTTTATTATCCACTAATGCGCAACGGGCATATTTTGTTGACATGCGGCGTGTGGATTTATCTTTGTTGCGCGAAGAATTGGAATTGTGGGAGGGGGATGATGCTCATAAATCTCGTATGCGAAGAGTCAGGTATGAGGGAATTTCCAAGCATGGCGCGTTCGATATTGAGAAAAAGATTGTCGCACAGTTGAAGGGAATGGGGATCAGACAGGATGATGTTGATGTTGAAGAGATGGATGGGGCCATTTTGCTGAAATTTTTGTGGGCATATCCCGGGGAGGTCTTGCAGACGTATGAAATTGTCTTTGTTGAGGCGGATATCACACATCCGGAGCATTATCCGGCGATTTTGGAAACGGCGCTGCATCCAGGTGTGGATTTCTTTTATCAACGGGCCGGCATGGTGACGTCACTGCAATATGACAAGTTTATTGTGAATATTGTATCGCATCTCAATGAGGGTGGTTTTTTAATAACAGACGATATGGCATTGGAACGGGGTTCGATCATTACAGATAATCGAGAGCGCCTGGATGCGATTTTGCGGGAAAACCCGTATCCTTTTGTATCACTCACTGCGCAAGAGGCACCGGAGGTTCATGATGCGGCGCAACAGCTTATTCAGCATATCGCGATTAATTCGCCGGAGGAAGATCCGCGTTATTACCGTTACGGTGCCATTTTGAATATCCGGAAGCGTGTCGATGAGGTAATCGGCGTATCGGCGGCTGACGAGCATGATTCGGATCCGGCGGAGGTCCGTCAGAAGTCTAAAACGGCAGTGTCTGCTCCGTCTCAGTTTGGGTTCAAGGAAGCGGTGCACGTTCAAGGGGAACAGGCCGTTCTTAATACATCATGGACGCAGTTATGGAAAGAGTATGCGCTTAATTGGGGCTTAAATTCGGATACAATTCAGGCGTTACAGGCCCAGGGGTATCTGGTGATACAAGGATCTACGGATGTCATGATAGACGCGGTTAGAAAGTTTTTATGGAAACAGCTGGGCATAACGTCGCGTAATTTTAAAAACAGGGCGCTTAAGTATGGTTGGGAAGATGGCGGATTGCCGCATCAGATACATCATGTATTAGAAAATATTGATCAGCATGGCAGGGGGAATGGTTTTGTGCTCTGCCGAATTGAAGATTGGAAACCGCAGAAAGGGGCGGCACGTCTTGAGGTTATTGTCGCAGATCACGGGATTGGTTTTGTGAAGTCTTCCGGGGAGAAGATTAAGATTACTGATGCTGTTAACGGCCGTAATTTTGATGATGCAGGAGGGAGAATCCATCAGGCCCTGGGGCAGGTATCGAGATCCAGTTTAACATACCAGATCGTTGAAATACATGGATCCTCATCTGGGCGTGGAGGTTCATTTTGGGAAAAGCAAAACGGTGGCGTGATTAATGAGGGGCCATTGATGGCTGATGGGTTGCCTGCAGGGGTTATGACCAGGGTGGTTTTTAATACTCAAGTCGGCGGTAAAGACACCAAACGTCTGCAAACTCATCAAACGGACAACACGCAGATCACGCCGGGGCAGCGTCCGGCGGATATGTCTGAGGTATCTGAATCGCCGGGCGGTGAGGCACTAGAGTCTTTCTCCGATGCGATGAGGGCGGATCGACTTTTGGGCGACAGCCCTGTTTGGAAGAAATTTAAAGAGCTAAACGGGATGAATGATGTCGCTGTGCTGAAGATTGAGCATGATTTCGTGAATCCATCGCAATTACAGAAAGTTGTTCAGGATAAGTTGCAAAATTTTTCAGAGAATGATTTTGTGGCGTTGAGCATGGCTGTTTATGACAATATGATGCAATATGATCACTATGTGACAGTGGTTGATCGAGTTGAAAATATTCTGCAGGGACCGATTGGCCAAGGGGATTATAGGGCGGATTTATATGATTATAAATTTGTAAATTGGATTATTGTTGACAAACGAAATAAGAATATTCATTTTACGCGGTTATCATTGGGCCAAAGGGATGATATTTTTCATATGAGAAATAAAGGAATGTTAAAGTCGTTTTTTATGTATTTTGATGAGATTTTAAGAATTTTTTTTCCGGATTGGAATATCAGCACGGTGACTCAATCGGATGCAGTGCTTTCATTTATAGGGTATTTTGGCTCAAAAACAGTCTCAGACAGCGTTTTTAGAGAATATCGTGCGAGAAGATATGAGTCAATCACGATTCCCAGTGACGGAGGAGGCGAGAGAGTTGTTCCGGATATGCGGTATCTTTTAAGAGTCGGACAGATATTCTCCAATGACCGGGGGCATGAAAACACCGGCGGAATTGATCTGACGGACAGTGCGATGGATGTGCAGATTCAGGACGGTCCGGCGGGCGGGATTGAGTTTCACTTTGATCCGGCACTGCTGGAACTGCTGGAAAACGCCGACGGTCTGACGCCGGTGATCATTGATATGCAGCCCATGACATCACCGTCGGCTCTGCCCGCATTCTTGGGATTAACGGAAAAAGAGCCGATGGACAAAATGGGGGACGGAGCCCCATTGGCAAAAAGATAGATTTTAAATCGGCGCGTCGGGGGCGCCGCGCCCTACGCGCGATGGTGTAGGGGCCGACGCCTCGGCGGCCCGTTAAAGAGAGACCCCACCACGCACCCGCGGGCAGCCCGATAGCCTGGGAATTTTATTGTAGGGGCCGACGCCCTCGGCGGACCGAATAAAAGATGTGCCGGGGGCGGCCCGCCCTGCGCGCAATAAATCGGGGACGGAGCCCCATTGGCAAAAAGATAGATTTTAAATCGGCGTTCCGCCTGTCCGCCGGAATGGTTGGCGGAAGGGCGCCGCGCCCACATGCACACCTATTGAAAAATTCCTGAACTTGGCATGTGCTTCAATATCTATTGGGAAAAATTATTGAATTTTTCCTGAAGAGATACTGTAATGGACAAAAATGAGATATTCGGTATATTAGACTATGTAACGATTAACGGTTAAAACCATGCCGTTATGGAAATGATTTTTGACGGAAGGGGATGTTGGTGCCTGACCAGTAAGGCGATTTGAGCAGGCAAGGTCATTATTTTAGGATCATGGGAGGATCTATGAAAGATATTTTAAAGAAAGTGGATGAAGCGCAGGAAAAAATTAATGAGATGCGTCCGTTTTCAATCGAGATGAATCACCAGATTAAGGAATATTTCCGTATCGGTCTTACATATTCCAGCAACGCGCTTGAAGGCAACTCCCTGACGATATCGGAAACAAAAGTAGTGATAGAGGACGGGCTGACCATAGACGGAAAGCCGTTGAGGGATCATTATGAAGCTGCGGGTCACAGTGACGCCTTCGATTATATGTATGCGCTCGCGGCAGGACAAACGATCACTGAAGATGATATCAAAAAATTGCACACGCTTTTTTATCATCGTATTAACGAGAAGGATGCAGGGACATATCGAAACAACCAGGCGCTTATTACCGGCTCCCGATATCCTTTACCCAAACCTGACGCGCTTCCCGGAATGATGAAGAAATTTGTTGCGGATTTGGCTTGCTTAAAAAAAGATCATCATCCGGTTGTGTATGCCGCCAAACTTCATAAAGAGTTCGTGTTCATTCATCCATTTGTTGACGGGAACGGGCGGGTAGCCAGACTTTTAATGAATGTAGCGCTTGTGCAGGCAGGATATGCGATCGCGGTTATACCGCCTCTTAAGCGGGCGGACTATATTGCCGCACTTGAAAAAGCGCATGAGAACGATGCAGATTTTATCGCGTTGATCGCATTGTGTGTTTATGAGACACAACAGGATCTATTGCGAATGATGAATGGGGAAAGTTAACAATTCACCGAATCGCTTCTAAAATCTCCGCCACGGGATGGAATTTGTTCAGGGCGTAGAAGTGGATGCCCGGCGCACCGCCGGCCAGCAGGTCCCGGCATTGCTCAATCGCGTAAGCCTTGCCCGCCTCCAGAGTTTTTTCCGGGTCATCCTTGATCGGTTCAAAGATTTCTTTCACACGTTTGGGAATTGTAATCCCGTCGCGTGTCGAGAACTCCAGCAGTCGGTTATAGTTGGCAATGGGAAGGATGCCCGGGATGACGCGAGTATTGACCCCGATATCCATCAGCCGCCGGACATAGTGAAAGTAAAAGGTGTTATCCAGAAATAACTGGGTGATGACAAAATCCCCGCCGCTGCTCAATTTATTTTTCAGAAACAGGCTGTCTTTCTGCAGATCCCGGCACAGGATGTGCCCTTCCGGGAATCCCGCCACACCGATCGCGAAGTCCTCACCGTAATGCGTCCGGATGAATGCGCACAATTCATAACTGAAGCGGAAATTCTGCGGCCCGGGCTGCCAGTCCGGCTGATCTATGGGCGGATCTCCGCGCAGGGCCAGGAGATTCATCAGACCCCGGGATTTGATATCCTCGAGAATATTCTGGATCTGGGTTTTTGTGTTCAGCACGCAGGTCAGATGCGGCATGGCCGGGATGTGGTGTTCCTGTTGAATATGCTGGGCGATCTCAAAGGTCTTGTCACGGTTGCCGCCTCCGGCGCCGTAGGTGCAGGAAAAGAAATCCGGGTTCAGTGCGGCTAATTGCGCAATGGTTGCCTGCAGATGAGTGTATCCCTGTTCGGTTTTAGGCGGAAACAGTTCAAATGAAAATGTGCGGGATTTTTGATTGAAAATATCGGTAATTTTTTTCATTTTTCTTTCTTTTTTGAAAAATTTTCAGCATTATAACATGGATTCATTTAAAAAACAGGATTTTCTATACATATTAATAAAATATGATAAGATAAATTCTCAAATCAGGGGGGAAACCGACATGGCCGATATTGCGTTAATTACAGGGGCCTGTGGGCTGATCGGCTCGCAGGCGGCGGAATTCTTTTCACACAAAGGCTTCCAAATCGTTGGGATTGATAATGATATGCGATCCTATTTTTTCGGCCCCGAAAGTTCGACCTCATGGAACCGCCGACGTCTTCAAGAGACGATCCCGTCCTATATTCATAAAGATATTGATATCCGTCATGAGGCGGACCTGCGCGCCGTCTTTGAAGAATTCGGACAGGATGTTAAGACCGTGATTCATACAGCGGCTCAGCCCTCGCATGACTGGGCGGCTCGGGAGCCATTCACGGATTTTAGCATCAATGCCGTTGCCACGCTTAACCTTCTCGAACTGACCCGCCAGTATTGTCCCGGGGCGGTGTTTATTTTTACCAGTACCAATAAAGTTTATGGGGATACGCCTAACCGTCTGCCCTTGATTGAGACGGAGGCCCGCTGGGAGCTGCCGCCCGAGCATGTGTTTTTCGATGGCATTGACGAGACGATGAGCATTGATCAGTGCAAGCATTCGATTTTCGGCGCGTCCAAGGCGGCCGCGGATGTGATGGTGCAGGAATACGGCCGGTATTTCGGCATGCCCACGGGGTGTTTCCGGGGAGGATGCCTGACCGGGCCGCAACACGCCGGGGCGGAACTTCACGGGTTTCTTGCTTATTTGATGAAATGTTGTGCCCAGGGCCGGACCTATCGGATTTTCGGCTATCAGGGCAAGCAGGTGCGGGACAATATTCACGCCCACGATCTGGTTAACGCGTTCTGGCATTTTTATCAGCGCCCGCGTTGCGGCGAGGTCTATAATATCGGCGGGGGACGAGCCAATAGTTGTTCCATCCGGGAGGCCGTGAACATGTGTGAGGAAATTTCCGGAAAACAGATGACAACAGAGTATGTCGAACAGAATCGGAGCGGCGATCATATCTGGTATATTTCATCACTGAAAAAGTTTCAGGAGCATTATCCCGAGTGGAGCATCACGATCGGATTGAAAGAAATTTTGACGCAGATTCATGCGCGTCTGGATGAGGGGGGAGCATGATTCAAACAACAGATAAAATTTATGTGGCCGGACACCGCGGCATGGTGGGGTCTGCCGTGGTGCGGCATCTACAAGGACAGGGGTTTTCCAATCTGATTCTGCGGACACATCAGGAATTGGATTTATGCGATCAACGCGCTGTGATGGATTTTTTTCAGTCTGAAAAGCCGAATGTCGTTATTGACGCGGCCGCGCGTGTCGGCGGGATCAAGGCGAATAATGAGCACAAGGCTGAATTTTTGTATGAGAATCTCATGATTCAAACCAATCTGATTCATCAGGCGTATCTCAGCGGGGTTCGGCGTCTGTGTTTTTTGGGAAGTTCCTGTATTTATCCCAGGGAATGCCCTCAGCCTATGCGTGAAGACCATCTTCTGACCGGGCCTTTGGAGCCGACGAATGAAGGTTATGCCCTGGCCAAGATTGCGGGCATGAAGATGGTGGAGTTTTATCGGCGTCAATACGGGCTCTCGTGGATCAGCCTGATGCCGTGCAATCTTTACGGAACCAATGACTGTTTTGATCTGGAGAAATCCCATGTGATTTCGGCCCTGGTGAAAAAATTTGTCGATGCGGCGGATGGCGGCAGCGATCATGTCGAGGTCTGGGGAACCGGATCGGCCCGCCGGGAGTTTCTGCACGTGGATGACGCGGCCGACGGGATTGTGTTTGCCTTAAAGCATTATGATGCCGATGAGTTCGCCAATCTGGGGACCGGCAAGGATGTGACGATTAAAGAATTGGCCGAGCTGATTAAACACAAAAGCGGATTTGAGGGGGACATTTTTTGGGATGCCGGAAAGCCCGACGGGATGCTGCGTAAATGTATGGACGTATCACGCTTGCAGGCATTGGGGTGGACGCCGCACATATCTTTGGAAGATGGCGTTGGACAGATTATTGCGGAATACAGAACGTTAAAAGCCGGCGGATCCAGATAAGGATGTTATGGAGACACAACGACAGCGGTTGAAAATTCTGGACATCCTGATTGATGTCATTGATATGGAACAGGCGATCGCCCGGATCGGCCGATGGATTGCGCAATGCCGCAAGGTCTATATCTGTGTCGCGCCGGTATCGACGGTGATGAGTGCTGTGGACGATGACAACTACCGTAAGGTTGTGAATCAGGCGGATTTAGTGACGCCGGATGGAATGCCGCTTGTCTGGATTGCACGGGCGCGAGGGCAGCGTGCGATAGGTCGGGTTTGCGGCCCGGATTTGATGCGGCAGATCTGCACAGATCCGTGCCTGGCGCACTGGCGGCATTTTTTTTATGGCTCAACTTCGCGGACATTAGAAGAGTTGCAGCGGCAGCTGTGTGAATGGAATCCGGATATCAAGATTTGCGGGGCTGTTTCACCGCCGTTTCGAGAAGAGGCGCAGAAAGAGGATCCAAACGTTATTGAGCAGATTAACGCGGCACGAGCGGATATTGTCTGGGTCGGTCTGGGCGCTCCGAAACAGGATGTCTGGATGGCGCTGAATCGTGATGCGCTTGAGGCCCCGGTTTTGATCGGCATCGGCGCCGCGTTTGATTTTTTGGCCGGGATCAAATCCCGTGCCCCGCGCTGGATGCAGCGTGCCGGATTGGAGTGGCTGTTTCGGCTATGGTGTGAGCCTCGCCGATTGTGGCGCCGGTATGTGATCGGCAACACCAGGTTTTGCTGGGAGTTGCTGAAGAATTGGATGGGGATTCGTTATTCGGGAGCATGTCAGGAGAGTTTAAAAGATGTCTGTTGATATCATTTTAGTCAATCCGAATAATAAGAAACAGGTTTACGGCCCGTTGAGCGAGACACTCGCCGGCATTGAGCCGCCGTTGTGGACGGCATTGCTGGCCGCGGTCTTGCGGGAACAGGGCTTCACGGTTGCGCTGATTGACGCCGAGGCCCTGAATCTGGACGCGCCGGAAACTGTGCGTGAAATTTTATCGTATGATCCTCTGCTGGTCGGTCTGGGCGCGATCGGATCCAATCCGTCGGCGGCCTCGACACCCAAGATGGCAGCACTGCGTTCGGTGGCACAGGGTTTAAAAGATCAGCGTCCGAATATCACAATTCTGGCCTACGGCATTCATCCCTCGGGATTACCCGAACAGACATTGCGTGAAGAGCCGGTGGATGTTGTCTGCCGGGGTGAGGCCTTTGGACCGGTGGCGGCATTATTACACCGGATGAAAGGGGGCGCGCCGGACAGGTATGACATTCGGGGTCTCTGGTATCTTAAAGACGGTCATGTTGTGGATCACGGCTGGGCCGAGGTCGTCGAGGATCTCGACAGTCTTCCCATGGCGGCATGGGATCTCTTGCCTATGGAGCGCTACCGGGCGCACAACTGGCATTGCTTCGGTCATCCGGATCAGCGTTCTCCGTATGCCATGATTTATACCAGTTTGGGCTGTCCGTATCATTGTCATTATTGTAATATTCATGCGCTCTACGCGGGCAAGCCGGGAATTCGTTTTCGCAGTCCGCGGCGGGTGATTGAGGAGATTGATCATTTAGTGCGGCACTATGGCATCAAACATCTGAAGATTCTCGACGAGTTGTTTTTAATGCCGAATGCGCGGATTGAAGAGATCTGTGATTTGCTGATACAACGCGATTATGACTTGAATATCTGGGCCTACGCGCGCATTGACACGGTGAATGCGGATTTACTCAACAAGGCCCGCCGGGCCGGCATCCGCTGGGTCTGTTACGGCATTGAGGCGGGCAGTCACGCCGTGCGCGACGGTGTCTCCAAGGGGCGTTTTGACCGGGAGGCGATTCACGCGGCGGTGCGTATGTCGTCGGAGGCCGGGATGTATGTGCTGGGGAATTTTATGTTCGGTCTGCCGGATGATGATGTGGAGAGCATGCGCGAGACCCGGGCTTTGGCCGAAGACATCAATTGCGAGTATATCAACTATTATACGACCATGGCCTATCCGGGAGCCCCGTTATATGAAGATGCCGTTGCGCAAGGGCTGCGCATGCCGGAGTCGTGGGCCGGATTTTCTCAATTCAGCCCCAAGACCGTTCCGCTGCCGACCAAATATCTCTCGCCGCGTGAGGTCCTGGCCTTTCGGGATCAGGCCTTTGTCGCGTATTTCAGCCGTCCGGAATATCAGGACAAGATTCTCAGGACCTTCGGACAGGCGACGCTGGATCATGTGCGGACAGCGTTGACCAAACCTTTAGAGAGGGATTTGTTAAAAGTATGAGGTTCGGGTATAAGAAAGCAGGGAGTTAACAGTGAAGGAGAACACATGTACCGTGAAAAGAATCGCCGATCTTTATTAAAAACGATTTCCTGGAGACTGCTGGCGACCTGCACAACCGCCTTGATCGTTTATATTTTAACCGGAAAAATGGTGTTGGCTTTTTCTGTTGGAGGTATTGAAGCGGCGACAAAAATGATCTTGTATTTTTTTCACGAACGTCTTTGGAACCGGATTGATTTCGGCAAAAAAAGCGTTAAGCCATTTGTCATGTGGTTCACCGGTCTTTCGGGGTCCGGCAAAAGCACCTTGTCGGATAAGACCGCTGTTTATTTGAAGAAGTGCGGTCTTCGCGTTGAATGTCTGGATGGGGATGTGGTGCGGTCTATTTTTCCTCAGACCGGATTCAGCAAAGAGGAGAGGGACAAACATGTCAAACGGATTGGATTTCTGGCGTCAATTCTGGAGCGTAACGGCGTAGTAGTGTTGTCGTCTTTTGTCTCCCCTTATGAAGAGGCGCGTCAGTTTGTCCGGGGAATGTGCGGTAATTTTATTGAAGTTTATGTGAAGGCTTCTGTTGAAGAATGTGAGCAGCGCGATGTAAAAGGATTGTATAAAAAAGCCCGGGCTGGTGAGATTGTAAATTTTACAGGAATTGATGATCCGTATGAAGAACCGAGAGCCCCGGAGATTATTATTGAAAGCGGCAAGCAGTCAGTTGAGGAATCTTTTGAAATTTTAAAGAAGGAAATTAATAAACGGTTGGAAGTTTGAGTGGTTAAGTGGGGGAGTGGTTGAGTGGTTACGACTAAACGACTCACCAACTCACCAAATACAGGACGCAACCAAATTCGGAGCAAGAATGAATCATCTGGATCAATTAGAATGCAAGAGTATTTATATTCTGCGCGAGGCCTACGCGAATTTTAAAAATCTCGGCATGCTGTGGTCTATCGGGAAAGACAGCACGGTTTTATTATGGTTAGCTCGCAAGGCCTTTTTAGGTCATGTGCCGTTTCCATTGATTCATATTGATACGTCCTATAAGATCCCGGAGATGATTGAGTATCGAGATCGTCTAACGCGAGAGTGGAAGTTGACGATGATTTACGGTCAACATAAGGCGGCTTTAGATGAGAAGAAAACATTTCCTGACGGGGCGGTTGATCGGTTAACCTGTTGCCGTTTGTTAAAAACAGAGGCCTTGACGAATACCCTAAACGGGACATGGTCGCGGTTTCGTTTTGACCATGAACGGGGGCAGTATATTCTTGATACCAATACCGAGGCATTTACCGGTATTATTGCCGGGGTGCGTTCGGATGAAGAAGGTTCCCGATCCAAAGAACGCTATTTTTCGCCTCGTGACCGTGAAAACATCTGGGATATCGGAGATCAGCCGCCGGAGTTCTGGAATCAGTTTAACACCGATTTTCCTCCTGGGACACATGTGCGTATTCACCCTTTGCTGGATTGGACGGAATTAAATATTTGGGAGTATATCAAGCGGGAAGATATTCCGACCGTATCGCTTTATTATAATCAGGGTGACGGTAAACGGTATCGCTCGCTGGGATGTTATCCATGCACAAATCCAATTGAATCAACGTCCAGAAATGTTGATGAGATTATTGAAGAGTTAAAATGCGGTAAATTAAAAAATATTGCTGAACGCTCCGGGCGCGCCCAGGATCAGGATGATGGTGGTGGGCTGGAGGCGCTGAGGAGAGAGGGGTATATGTAGTCTGGTTGTGCGTAGTGTGTATTGCGCAGTTTGTCCTGTGTGATTGATGTGAAATACAGAATGCATAATGTGTAGTATTAATTGCCGAGAATGATTGATGTAATAATTGAGGAGATAAATTGAATACAAACGAACAACGAACTGCGGGCGACGCATTACATATCACGCATGACGAGCTTATGAACATCGTCTTTGTCGGGCATGTCGACCATGGAAAAAGCACTGTGGTTGGACGGATGCTGGCAGACACGCATTCGTTGCCGGATGGAAAATTGGATCAGGTTAAAGAAAATTGTGTGCGCAATTCCAAACCTTTTGAGTACGCTTTTTTGATTGATGCTTTGAAGGATGAACAGTCTCAAGGGATTACTATCGATTCCGCGCGTGTTTTTTTTCAGACTCAAAAACGGAAATATATTATCATTGACGCCCCCGGGCATATTGAATTTTTAAAGAATATGGTCACCGGGGCGGCGCGCGCGGATGCGGCGCTGTTGATTATTGATGCCCGGGAAGGGGTGCGTGAAAATTCCAAACGACATGGCTATTTACTTTCGATGCTGGGGGTCAAACAGATTGCGGTGTTAATCAATAAAATGGATTTGGTTGATTACAGCCAGGAGATTTATGACAGAATTGTCGAGGAATATCGCCGGTTTTTAGAGAGGCTGGGAGTTCAGGCGAAAGCGTTTATTCCAGTCAGCGGCCGTGAAGGTGATATGGTGGCGAAACGTGGACAGAATATGGATTGGTATGAAGGAAATACTGTGCTGGAAACACTGGATTGTTTTTCTGTGATCCAGTCGAAAAGAGAACTTCCGCTGCGCATGCCGGTTCAGGATGTATATAAATTTACAAATTTTGGTGATGATCGGCGTGTTATTGCCGGCATGATTGAAGCGGGCCGCGTTCGGGTGGGGGATGAGATTATCTTTTATCCGTCTGGAAAAAAGAGCACGGTCAAATCGATTGAACGTTTTAACAGCCCCCGCAGGGATGAGGCGTTTTCCGGGGAGGCGGTTGGGCTAACCTTGACCGAGCAGATCTATGCCCGGCGGGGAGATGTGGTCGTACGGTCGCACGAAAAAACGCCGTGCGTTTCATCCCGATTGCGTGTCAATGTATTTTGGCTTGGGCGCAATCCGTTTGTTATGGGGAAACGGTATACCTTTAAAGTGGGCACGGCCCGTGTCGGATGCCGCATCGACGAAATCACACAATCGATTAATGCGGTTGATCTTGAGACTTGTGAGGGAGCCGAACAGGTTGGACGCCATGAAGCAGCAGAGGTTGTTTTGCGGCTGGAACAGGCGGTCGCCTTTGACCGCAGTATGGATATGGAAGGGTTGGGGCGTTTTGTCCTGGTAGATAATTTTCAGATTGGGGGTGGCGGGATTATTTTGGAAGGCCTGGAAGATTTGTATGAAAAATTTCGTGATGAGGCCTTTATCCGAAATTATAAATGGATCAAGAGTGATATCTCCAGAGATCAGCGCCGGGAACGGTATGGCCAGAATCCGGCCATGATCGTGATTACCGGGCAGGCCGGTGAAAAGCGTAAAGAGATTGCCCGCGCTGTGGAGCGGAAGCTTTTTGACGAAGGCCGTTACGTGTATTATTTGGGGATCGGGAACGTGATTCATGGTGTGGACGCGGATATTCAGGTTCGGGAAGGCATGCGGCAGGAACATCTGCGGCGCTTGGCCGAGGTCGCACATTTAATGATTGATGTCGGCGCGATTTTAATTGTCACCGCCATTGAGCTGAATCAGGATGATTTAAAAATTATTCAGTCTATTGTGGATCCGGACTTGGTCAATGTTGTCTGGGTGGGGGATAAGGATGCCGGAGATTTTGACTGTTGTCTGAACCTGTGTTTGGAAACAGAAGACAGCGAAGCGGTGAATCAAATCCTGAAAATATTTCAATAAGGTGTAAGACTTTTAGAGAAAGAGATCATGAAAAGGATATTGCACTTTCCGCATGTGGGTTCAAAACAGACGGTATATTTTTTGCATATTAATAAGACCGGGGGCATGTATATTCGCAATATGTTGAATCCATCCGCCATCAACGCATCACAGATAAAATTTAAAATGTGTTCCCATGGTCAATCTGTCCTGGATGTTCCGGATGACCGGCCGTTTTTTTTCACTGTCCGGGATCCTTTTGACCGAATGTGTAGCGGTGTTTTTCATTTATTTCGAGCGTATAAAAAAAATGAAATCCATGGAGAGTTTTATAGCTCGTTAAATTCTTTTGAGGGGCCTGAGGCGTTTATTGAAAGCCTGTGCCGTCCGGATCATCATCAACATGCCTTAGCCAAAAGCATGCACGCAACCTTTCCGCATATCTCACGATCGTATTGGAGTTTTTTTATTTCGAAAGAGTATTTCAAATCAAAGTCATCACGGATTCTTTTGGCTCTGGAGACATCCCGTTTGTCTCAGGATTTCGCAAGAATGATGAGTGATATGGGAATCACGACATCCCAGAGAGACGATGCGTCTTTAGCATTTGAACGCAAAAGGTCGCCGGGGATTTCCTCTTATCGCAATCTGTTTACCCCAAAGATTTTTTCATATTATGAAAATTATATTGCTTGTGATGAATATGACTTTTATCAAAGCGCTCTGGATTTTTCGCGGTTTGATTTGCGCTATGAGATGGTTCTCAAGCGATTCGGTCTGTTTCAGAGCAATGCTTATTCGGAGTAATTGGCCGTGATGAAAAACAAAGAACCAATTTTTGTTATCGGATACCCCAAGTCAGGAAATACCTGGGTGACGAGGATTTGTGCAGATTTATTCGATTCACCTGTTGTGACAGGACGAGATCCGGTTAATCAGGCCGATCACAAGGGGTCTTATGCGGGAAAATATGAGATTTATAAATTGCATTCTTCTCACCGGGATAGACCGGATTTTGTCACGGATAGCAGCTATATTATCTATGTCGTTCGGGATTTCAGAGATGTTCTCGTATCCGGCTATTTTTTCAATCACAGCCATAAGGAAGACTGGGTGTTATTAGAAACCCATGGGACGGTGTTTCATCAACTGTGCCGGATATATTTTAGCCATCAAGTTAGAAGAATGATTTATCGTTGGACACCTCATGAATGGACGGCCTTTCAACAGTTTTTAAAGGGGGCCAAAAATTTTGTAGGGAATTGGAGTGAGCATGTTCGCTATTGGACCGGTTTCTCCAATGTTGCCGTGGTGAGGTATGAGGATCTGCTGGATGACACGTATTCTGTTATGAAGAAAACATTTATACAATTGGGGATTGATTATTCGGATGAAGATTTGTATCAAACGATAAAAAATCAGGCTTTTCAGAAACGAAAGAAAGATTTTCAATCCAGAGCGGATAAAGTCAATACGCGTTTTTTACGCAGAGGGGTTTCCGGAGATTGGAAGCGATTTTTAAGCGAAGATATGATTGAATCTATTAGGGAACATCACGGCAATATGATGAGATCTATGGGGTATGATATTTAAACAAATTTCGAAACATCTGAATGAGAAGAGGAAAACATGATCCCATTAATGAAGACAGCATTTTTTCATGAATATGAAGCCAAGGAGGCGTTGGCCGATTTTATTCGCGTCTCTGACCGCTTGAGTATGGGCGAACAGTGTTTTTTATTTGAAAAAGAATTCGCGACCTTTCAAGGACTCAAGCACGCTATTTTATTTAATAGTGGCGGTAGCGCCAACCTGGCCATGTTTCAATCATTGAGAAATTTAGGATTGTTGACGCAAGGGGATAAGGTCGGCTTTTCAGCGTTGACGTGGTCAACGAATGTTATGCCCATCATTCAGATGGGTTTTGAACCGGTGCCGATTGATTGTGACCCGCGAACATTGAATGTCATGTCGCATAATTTATTGGCCTATCTTCAGAATGCGGATTTGCAGTGTTTTTTTATTACCAATGCGCTGGGGTTTTGTGGGGATCTTGATGAGATCAAAAAAATCTGTGACGAGAAAAATATTTTGCTGGTTGAAGATAACTGTGAAGCCTTAGGTACAGAGTTATTGCAAGGCAAGACAGGAACTTTCGGAAAAGCGTCGAGCTTTTCATTTTTTGTGGCGCATCATATGTCAACCATTGAGGGCGGTATGGTGTGTACTGATGATGATAAGCTGGCTGAGATGCTGCGCATCGTTCGAGCGAACGGTTGGGACCGCAACTTAACAGCCGCCCAGCAGCATAAGTGGCGAAAGGAATATAATATTGTGTCTGAGTTTGACGCCAAATATGCATTTTATGATCTTGGTTTTAATCTGCGTCCGACGGAGATTACAGGTTTTTTAGGAAGGTTTCAATTGCAATATTTGCCGGAGAATATTAAGGCCAGAGAAAATCACTATAATCATTTGGCCGAATTTCTTGCTCAGAATGATGACCTCGTCAGTCTTGACCGTTCGCATATTACATTGTTGTCGAATTTTTCTTTTCCGGTGTTGTGTAAAACAGAGAAATTGAAGGATCAATATTTATCCCAGTTTGCCGGTGCCGGTGTTGAGGTGCGTCCGATGATTGCCGGAAATATTCAGCGCCAGCCGTTTTATCAAAAGTATGTCGCCAAAACGTTTGATCTTCCGGGAACAGATCAAATCCATCAGTGCGGATTTTATTGCGGTAATTATCCCGAATTGACGTGTAATGATTTAGAAACATTGGCGAGTTGTATTTCAAAATACTAAGATGTGAGGTCTGCATGAAAGTTGCGCCTGTTTTGTTGAAATATGCTTATGGGAAAAAGGAACTCGGGTATTCGCTGAATTATCAGGGAATCGTTCCGGGGATCAGAGCAGCTGCTGACCACACTGTTCCTTTTTGGATGGATAGTTATTTGCAGAGTCCCGAACGTCTTCATCAGGATTTGATCCGGTTCGTTGAAAAAGAAAGACCGGATATCGTGTTTTTTCTTCTAATGCAAGATGAGGTCGGATGCCACACACTGGATCAACTCAAGAAAGATTATACAACAGTTCATTGGTTTGGGGATGACACGTGGCGTTTTGAAGAGTTTACACGTTATTGGGCTCCGCATTTTTCTTGCGCGGTCACGACAGATAAATTTTCGATAAAAAAATATCACGGGATCGGGTACAAGAATGTTGTCTTAAGCCAGTGGGCAGCTTACGATGTATTGGATCATGTCGATATCAATAATATTGATTATCACTATGATGTGACATTTGTCGGGGCTTACAGCGGCCACCGGGCGTGGGTTATCCGCCAACTCCGCCGGGCTGGATTTCAGGTGGAATGTTTTGGCCCGGGTTGGCCGAATGGCGTTGTATCATTTAAGACCATGCAGGAGATTTTTCTTGCAAGTCGTGTTAACTTGAATATTTCTAACAGCGTCAGCCATGATATTCGCTGTTTGACATCCTCTTTAAAGTCATTGCGGGAATTTGCCGGATCAGTCGTAAAAAAGGGGAAAAAGACAGCCGAACAGATTAAAGCGCGAAATTTTGAGATCCCGGCCTCTGGAGGATTTCAGTTAACCAATTATGTGGCAGAAATTGAGGACTATTTTCATATTGGTCACGAGATTGCTGTTTATAGTACGGTGGAGGATTTGATCCGGCAGGTCGATTATTATCTGACCAATGAGTCCGATCGCCAGAAAATTTTACACAACGGCCATCAGCAGATTATCGGTCGCCATACCTACACGCAGCGTTTCAAAGATATTTTTACAGCGATAGAATCCGGACCAGGAAATACCGTTGCCGCCTGAGAAACCTTGGGAGAGATTATGAAAAAAATATATTTGGTTACTCGGGACCCTTCTTGCAATGGAAATAATATTTTCAATCTGGATCATCCGGGAAACCGTGATAATTGTTATTATCCTTTTTATTGTTTAAAAAAATTTTTAGCCGATTCCGGGGCGGATTTAAAAACTTATGATTTTTTGAAGAAAGAGAACCCGGATGAGTTTGAACTGTTATTTTGTGATATTCCCCGGGATATTGATGCCATTGTCAAAAAGTATCCAACGGTACGTAAAGTTTTATTGCTTTGGGAAACAGAAGCCGTTTATCCATTGAATTGGAACAAGAAAAAACATCAGTTTTTTTCAACCATCTTTGTGTGGAACGATGACTGGGTCGATCAGAAAAAGTATTTCAAATTTCATTGGCCGATGCCGATTCTTGATCCCTGCGATGTGACGGCAGATCAAAAAACAAGATTCTGTGCACTCATTTCAGGCCACAAGCTGATGAGCCATCCATTAGAGCTTTATTCCGAGCGCTTAAAAACGATTCGCTGGTTTGAGCAGCATCATCCGGAGGACTTTGATCTCTACGGGATAGGGTGGGATCGGCGTTTTTTTATGCCGCCACTGTCAGTCCTGAATCGCATAGGCTTGTTAACGCGTCTGTGTAATCCGGAGTTTCCATCGTATCGCGGGAAGGTAACTCTCAAAAGAGATGTGTTGCGTCAGTATAAGTTTTCCTTTTGTTATGAAAATATCCGCGATCTTCCCGGTTATATGACGGAAAAGATATTCGACAGTTTTTTCGCCGGATGTGTGCCCGTTTACTGGGGAGCGTCGAATATTGAAAAATACGTCCCGGAAAAAGCCTTTATTGATCGACGCGAGTTTACATCGCTTGAAGATCTTTACCGATTTATGAAGAATATGACGGATGATGAGTATCAAGGCTATTTATGTGCAATGCGTGATTATGTAACAGGGGATGCGATTCGTCTTTTCAGTGCTGAATGTTTTGCGCAGCTTATCGGCAATGTGCTTTTGAACTGAACTGTGAGGATCAAGATAAGATGATCCGGTTATCAAAAATATTTACCCCCAATTCTGCAAAGTTTTTGAAGAGGCATGAAATTAAAACGTGATTTTATGATTGTCGCCGCGGGGCACTTTTTTCAGACGATGGTTTTGTTTATCACCACACGTGTGATGACCTATGTGCTATCTCCCCGGGAAATAGGGCAGTATGCGCTGCTGTATGCTTTTATTACGATGTTTTTTGCCGTATTTATTACGCCGCCGTCGTTATATGCGCAGCGGTGTTTTTTTGAGTGGAAGAAAGTCGGGGCGCTTGCGGATTACTCTAAAAAATTTGTTCTTTATATTCTGATCTCCGGCTGTTTAGCGGGTGCTTGTTCTGTGTTATTAAAATCCATGTTTCATGTTGATCTGACGTTTTCAAATGCCGCAGTTTTCTGGCTTGTCTTCGGAGTATCTGTTTTTATGAACTTGGGTACTTTTTTTTCCGGTTCCCTGAATATGCTTCGGAGGAGGACTCAATTTATCCTCTGCACAGCCTTAACGGGGTTGTTGGTTTTATGTTTTGCGTTGATATTTGTGACTAAGTTTGGGAAGAGTGCTGATCAGTGGATATTGGGACAAATCTTAGCTTATTTTTTAACAGCGTGTTTAGGAGGGATGCTGTTTTATCGGGCGGTTGAATTGAAAGAATCCAGACCGGAGATGTGGACATGGACTCGGATCGGCGTGGATATCAGGGATATGCTGAAGTTCTCTTGGCCGTTGTTTATTGCCAGCTTTGTTTTATGGGTGCAAAATGAATCATATCGTTTTTTGTTGGGAATGGTAAGCGGCGTTCAGGTTGTCGGGATGTTTACGGTCGGATTTAATTTGGGCAAAAAGATCAATCAGAAGGTCATCGCTCTTACAAATCATTTTTATCATCCGATTTTTTTTGAGAAGATTTCCGGGACGACACAAAAAGAACGTTCCCGTGTTTGCGCGAAATATGCCAGTGCATTTTTTCCATTGATTATTTTGTTGGGAGTTTTTGTTTCTTCGGCGAGCGCGTTTTTAGCGGTTATTTTTGTCGCACCGGCCTTTCAACCCTCGACGGCCATTGTTTTGTTTTGGTCAGGAATTTTTTGTGTCTTTTTCGGCCTGTTAAATATTTACCGTATGTATGCGGTTACAGAGATGGATATGCGAGTGGTAATTATTCCGTATGTTTTTGGAGCGTTGGCGGTTGTTATTTTGATCCCATTGCTTTGCCGGTCAAATCCTTTTGCCGGGGCCGGCATGGCATTAGCGGCTGGCGCGGCTGTATCATGCTGTTCTTTGATGATCAGAATAAAGAAATTACTATATGTCCCGTTTCCCTGGCGCCGTGTTTTAAGTGCCTGCGTATGGGTTGTCCCGTTTGGTCTTGTTTGGTCGGGGTTGCGTTATGTCTTTCCAAATCCTGGCTTTCGGCAGTCCATTATTGCGGTTGTAATTTTGGGACTGCTGGAATTGATGGCGCAATTATGGCTGGCCAGGCCGTGGATTTTTCCTTTAAAGTTTTTCGGTCATGTTGAACAAGAGGACTTAATATGACGTTGCGCGAGCAGCCGTTGGTCAGTGTTTGTTTGGCGAGTTATAACAACGGAGCTTTTTTGCGCCCGGCCATTGACTCCATTCTTGCTCAGACATATGAGCATCTTGAGATCATCATCGGAGATAATGCGTCAACAGATGAGACGGCTGCGATATTAAAGACATACGATGACCCAAGAATCCGCTGTGTCCGGCAGGATCAGACGATCGGCTGTTTAAATCATTGGAATGTATTGCTCCAAGAGGCGAAAGGGGATTATATTGCGCTTTATCACGCGGATGATGTTTACCATCAGGAAATTGTAGAGAAAGAAATTCATGTTTTATGCACACATCATAATGCCGGGGCGGCCTTTTGTCTGGATCGTTTGATTGATGAACAGGGAAATTATGTTCGAGATGGGATTGTTTTGCCGAAAGGCTTTCGGGTGAAAAGGACCCTGGATTTTAAAGATGTGCTCTCTGAAATGGCGCGGCGCTCATCAAGTTTTTTAGTGGCGCCGACATTTATGGCGCGTCGAACAGTTTTTGATAAGATCGGGTGGTTTGATGAAAATGAGGATTTCGGAGAATCGATCGGCGGAGCAGGAGATGTTGAAATGTGGATGCGTATTGCGCAAAAATTCGGCATCGGCCTTGTCCAGGAACGGTTGATTGATCGACGCATTAGTCGTTTTCAGGGATCCACGCAATATGAAGGGGCGAGAGGCGAACGTGCAAATCATTTCACTGTGATTGACCATTTTTTAAGGGGAAACGAAAATATTCTTTCTGAAAATGTTCTCAAACAGTATCAATTTAATCAAAAATGGGATGATGCCTTAATCGCTGTTAATTTGCTTGCGCAAGGCAAGCAGCCGGAGGCCGCACAGATTATCGGCAATCTTTGTTTAAAAAATGAGCTTGCGGTTATTTTTGATGACATCAAGAACATATTCAAATTGATATTGATTTTACTTTTCAAAATAACATTTTTTCTGAACGTGCCGCAAATTGGAGTGAAAGTGATTCAGGGCGCCAAACGCCAATATAATAAATTTTAATATGAAGATAAAGATCGCACTTATTTCACAGTACACATCAATGGGCATTTTGTTGCTTTTGATGGTTTGCTATTCATTGTTCGGGTCGGAGTTTGCCGAGTTGCATATTACATGTTCTTTTTTGAATTTCCCTGTTTTCATTGGGGAGATTGTATTGATGATATGCGGTGTCTTGTCGGCGGTTTCTTTTTTATCCAGGGGTGTCAAGGGTAAGAGATGGATGTGTGTCTTCCTGGCGTACGGGGTGTGGATTCTAGTAAAGGCATTTTCAGGATATGCGGCATTTGGCCCGCTGGCATTTCGTCACGCGGCAATGTTTTATTATGCAATTTTTTCCATATTTTCATTTTCGTCGATAAGAGACAAGGAAATGCCGCCGTGGCTGTGGATGGCTGCGTTTGTTTTTTTACTTGGTTTAGTAAAGTTCTTTGATGTCCGCGGCTATTTTGCCACAATGTATTTTACGGCATGCGTTCTGTGTGTGGTGCAGTTTAAAGGAGGGAAATGGAAAATCCCCGGTGTGTTGGTCATGTTATGGGTTTTTTCCTTGTCCAGGTCTTTTTATGGAGGGACGTCCCTTATTTTGGGGAATGTCGGGGCGGCCGGCGCTTTTTTGACAGTTTCTTTTTTCGCGGCTAAAAACACATCACGCCGGGTGAAAGTATTTTTTGGCGCGGGTGTTATGTCGCTTATTGTTGTTGGAGTTGTATTTATTGCGCCTAATTGGGAAATAGAAACGCTTGTTGCGCCCGGTAAAATTCTAAAAGAATACAGGAGCGTTGATGCGCGGATTCATCAAGACAAGTTTTCGACATTTACATTCGGCAAGATCTCGCCAAAAATTTATCACCCAAATGTTAGGAAGCGAGCTGTTGTTTCTGCTGATAACAAAAAGCGACAAGGGAAACATTCCCTGACAAAACAAAAACAAGCTCAAATTGCGAGAAAATCTGAGCCGGTGAAATCGAATTTGAGTCAATCAGAGAGGGGTGTTCGACCATTGACTCAATTCGCGACGTCATTATTTGATCGGATTCCAGTTGAAGATCAAAAACGATTATCTCGCGTTGCCTATAATAATGTTCTTTTTCGGTTGTTTCTTTGGCGAGACATGGCCCTGGAGTTTTTTTCGGATAATGTTGTGACTGGCGTGCCCTTTGGCCGCCCTTTTCGGTCGCGCTCCATTGAAATTATTCAGCAGGCAAAAAGCGAATGGTCGCGGGATGGATGGATTGAGCCGCACAATTCGTTCTTAAATATGATTTATCGTGGGGGAATTGTTGGTGTACTGCTGGTCGGGATGATGATTTTTTGGATAGGGCGTTTTTTTGTTGTTTTTGCGAAAGCGGGATCTTATCGCGGGATTATGATGACATCTGTTCTTGTTCAGTGGAATATTGTCGCATGTTTTATGGTCATTTATGAGCTTCCCAAATATGCCATTCCTATTTGGATATGGTGGGGGATAACGTATTTCTATTACAAAAAGCAAAAAAGCGTACTGTTGCATGAAGATATTAATTATTCATAATAAATATTTGTATCACGGTGGGGAGGATGCGGTTGTTGAATCAGAACGTGATGTGCTGAAACAGCATGGCCATGAAGTGATGACATATCACCGCTCCAATAAGGAGTTTTCCGCTTTAAACAAAATGACGATTTGTCGATTGAGGTGGTCGAGACGGACGTATCGGGAATTAATCCGCCTGATTGATAATGTGCGTCCGGATGTGGCTCATTTTCATAATCCGTTTTTTTTGATGACGCCGTCGGCGTATCAGGCCTGTCATGACCGGCGTGTCCCGATTGTTCAGACGCTTCATAATTATCGGTTTTTATGTGTGAATGGGGTGCTGTTTCGCAACGGGGAGCGCTGCGAGGCCTGCGTCTCACGCGGACTTCATGCAGCGATCATGAATCGCTGCACGCATGATTCGTTTTTAAAGTCAGCCGTTGCGGCATGGCTGTGTCGCGCGTATCGTCAATATCGCGTTTTAGATTTATTCATTAACGCTTTTATCGCACCCAGTCAGTTTTGCAAAGAGATGTATTGTCGTTGTGCCGGGATTGATAGTGCGAAGGTGGAAATTAAGCCTCATTTTGTTGCGGATCCCGGTCCGGCCGGGGGGTGCGGGGAGTATGTCCTTTATGTCGGGGCGATTCGGGATTACAAAGGAATTCAGGTTTTGTTGGAGGCGGCCCGACGGATGCCCGAGGTTCCGATCAGGATTGCGGGCAAGGTCCTTCCGGAATTTTGTCTGCCGTCGGATTTGCCCAATGTGGAATTTCTGGGCGAGTGTTCTACGGCGCGGACGATCGCGATCATGAAAGACTGCGCGTGTCTGGTGGTGCCGTCGTTGTGTTATGAGACATTTGCGCGGGTTGTGATTGAGGCCTATGCCTGCGGCCGGCCTGTCATTGCCAGCCGTCTGGGTGCCCTGACGGAGCGGGTTGATGAGGGCCTCACGGGGTTTCTGGCCGAGCCCGGCAGTGCGCAGGATTTTGCGGACAAGATTCAGCGGCTGATGCAGGATCCGGATCGGCGCCGAATCATGGGGGAGGCTGCCCGCCGGGCGTATGAACAGTATTACACGCCGCAGCAAAATTATCGCCAATTGACGAATATTTATGAAAAGGCTCTGGATGAGGGGTAAGGATTTTTTTATAATGAGGCCGGTCATCGGTTTTGAGATACGGTTGAACGTAATATTTTTGCAACAGGTGAAGTGATATGAATCAATTCTGGCGTTATAGCATCCGCTGTCTGTATATGGCAATGGATATTGTGGCGGGCTATTTTTCCATTGTGGTTGCGTGCCGTCTGCAGTCCAAGAAACTGCCGCCGTCCTTTGATCATTCTGGGGGGATGATATTTCAAACGCAGAATCCGTTTCGCGTGACCTTTGTGCTTTGGTTGATGGCCCTTGTGGTCATTGCGTATTTGTATCGGTTGTATCACACGGACCGGACGGCCAGTGAGTGGCAGGAATTATGGCGCATTATTCAGTCCAGTGTCATTGCCACGGCGGTGATGATTGTGCTCGGATATCTTTTAAAGATTGAGGGACTGCCGCGGACGGTTACAGGATCTGCACTGGCGATGATGATTGCGGCGTTTTCAGTCTGGCGTGTAGCGAAACGATTGTTTGTCGAATATCTTGTCGCCCATGGATATAATAACCGCAATCTTTTAATTGTGGGAACCGGTATGGTTGCGCGTTCGCTTCAGGAAGAGATCCAGCGGTATCCGGCGATGGGGCTTCGGGTGAAGGGGTTTTTGCATCATCCGGGAGATCCGATCGATCAGGAATTGAAGCCGCAGGTCCTGGGAACGTTTGCGGACTTTCGCCGGGTGGTGACACAGCATTTTATTGAGCATGTGATTTTTGCCGGACACTATGAGGAAGAGGTTTTTCTCCGGTTTTTGGTGCAGGCCCGAAAGTTCGGTCTGGCTGTGGATGTTGTTCCGGCCGGGTATGGGATGATCAGCGGCGATATTCGTCAGCATCGGATCGGGTTTGTTCCGGTTCTGGAATATTCGCGTCTGGGCAAGGGATTCCATCATCCGGGCAAGCGTCTGTTTGATATCATCGTTACAGCGCTGGGGTGTCTGGTTCTGGCTGTTCCGATGCTGGTCATCGGGTTTTTGGTTGTCCTGGACAGCCGGGGGCCTGTTTTTTATTATTCGGAACGCTTCGGCCGGGGCGGTCGGCGTTTTCGGATGATGAAATTCCGGACCATGGTCAACGGTGCCGATCAGCGGCAGAAAGAATTTTTGGACCGCAATGAGGCTGACGGACCGATTTTCAAGATGCGGCGGGATCCCCGGGTGACCCGATTTGGAAAATTTTTACGCAAATACAGTCTGGATGAACTGCCTCAGTTATTGAATGTGCTCAAAGGGGAAATGAGCCTGGTGGGTCCCCGGCCGTTTCCGGTGGATCAGATTGAACCGAGTGATTTGCGGCAGCTGCGCCGGCTGGGGGTGCGTCCGGGGATTACCGGATTGTGGCAGGTCAGAGGCCGCAGCGATACGACCTTTCATCGTCTGCTGCGCTGGGACAGCTGGTATATCAGCAACTGGTCGTTCGGTCTGGATTTGCGGATTCTTTGGCAGACGGTTCCGGCGGTGGTGAAGGGACGGGGGGCGTATTGAGGTCATCGTTACCTGCAAGAAAATTAAACAGATTGTCAAATTATGATTATTCCAGCGATGGGATGTATTTTGTCACGATATGTTCCAAAGACAGATCAAATATTTTTTCAGATATCAGAAATAACGTAGGGACAGGGCTTGCCCCTGTCCGATTAGAATTATCGCCATTAGGATTCATCATTGATCAAAATTGGAAAGACATCACCATTCAATATTTGGAATATATCCGGCAACACAATTTGAATATTTCGGGTCAAATATGGCAACGTTCCTTTCACGACCATGTGATCCGCAATGAGAAATCCTTGGCAGAAATTCGCGCATATATTATCAATAATCCATTAAATTGGGAAAACGATAAAAATAATATTCAAACGAAGACATGTTTTAAAATTCAATTTTAAAACGTGTTTGACATTTTAATTGATACCTACAACATCGGAGAACATATGTCACAGAAAATAGCTTTTATCACTGGGATCACCGGTCAGGATGGGTCCTATCTTACAGAATTTTTGTTGGACAAGGGGTATGAGGTTTACGGGCTGATCCGGCGGTCCAGTTCGTTTAATACCGAGCGGATTGATCATCTGTATCAGGATCTGCATATTAAAGATGCCCATATGCGACTGGTTTACGGGGACCTGACCGATGCGAGTTCTCTGGCCCGTCTGCTCAAGCAGATTAATCCGGATGAGATTTATAATCTCGCAGCGCAGAGTCATGTGCGCGTCAGCTTTGATATCCCTGAGTATACCGCTGATGTCACGGCCCTGGGAACCACGCGTCTGCTGGAGGCGATCCGCGATACCGGGATTCACACGAAATTTTATCAGGCCTCGAGCTCCGAGATGTTCGGCAAGGTCTGTGAGACGCCCCAGAGTGAGACAACGCCGTTTTATCCGCGCAGTCCGTATGGCGCGGCCAAGGTCTATGCCTACTGGATGACCGTGAACTACCGTGAGGCCTATAATTTGTTTGCGTGTAACGGAATTTTATTTAATCATGAATCTCCCCGCCGGGGAGAGACCTTTGTCACGCGTAAAATCACCCGCGCCCTGGCCCGGATTAAGCACGGTGTGCAGGATAAACTATATCTGGGGAATCTGGATGCCAAACGCGACTGGGGCTTTGCCGGCGATTATGTGGAGGCGATGTGGCTGATGCTTCAGGCTGGGAAGCCGGAGGATTATGTGATCGCCACCGGCGAGACCTACGCGGTGCGGGATTTTCTCACCGAGGCCTTCGGGTATGCCGGCCTGGACTGGCAGGAGTATGTTGAAATCGATTCCCGCTATTTTCGTCCGACGGAGGTGGATCTCTTGATTGGGGACAGTTCCAAAGCCCGGGAGCAGCTTGGCTGGCAACCGCGTGTGAGTTTTTCGGAATTGGTCCGCATGATGGTCGACGCGGATATGAAGAATGTTGAAGAAGAGCTTTATGGAACGCAAGGAGAAAAGGTCTGATTCGGATAACTGGAGAGACCCTTTTGATCAATGAAAAAAGTCCCCACACAGAAAAAAACCTTTTTTAACTTATATTTTATCATCATAACACTGGTGTATGTTTTATGGCGGGTCGTTATTTTTATCAGCAGATAAAAAAAATAGGATGGGCGCATCTTCCGGCCGTGATGTTGCTGTTGGGGTATGGCGTGTATTGGCTGGAATTATATGTGATGCCCTGGAACGCGGGTGTAACAACGCTATTCGCCTGGGGGTTGTTTGCGGCGCTGTGTTTCATAAAGGGGTGCGTCGCAAGAAATTCAGAGGGAAAGATTACGCAGGCTGTCCATGCGTTTGCCGGTCAGTCGCGATGCGATCGGGCGATGATTCTTTGCGGAGTGCTGCTGGTCGCGGTCATGGCCGCTGTGATTTTTTATGCGTCATTATTGCCGCCTCATTTTCCCCAGGAAGGCGATGCCTTGCGTTATCATCTGTCGTTGCCTCGTCAGCATTTGATTATCGGGTCTTTTTTTCAGCACCTCTCATGGCACTGGGCAGATCTGAGTTTAATCCCTCTTGACTACGCGCTGGCACCCTATTGCTTGATCGGCGAAATGCCGAATAAGTTGGCGCATGGCATTGTTGTGTTGGGGCTTTTGGGTGTGACGGCAAATTTGACGCGAAGATTTTCCGGGGGGAGATGGCTGGCTGTGGTGTTGTCTGTCTTCGCCGTGTTGGGATCGCATGGTCTTGGCATTCAATTCGGGACAGCCATGATTGATCTGATGATCGGCTATTTGTTTTTAGCGGCGCTCGACAGTTTGTTGTCAGGCAATATGTTTTTAGGCATGATGGAATTCGCATTGTTCTTTTGGTCCAAGGCCTTTATTCCGGTTCAGACCCTGTTGATCCTTTTGATAATGGCCGGATTATATGTTGGCATCAGAAAAACACCGCATACGATTTGCTGGAGTTTGGCGTGTACGGACGATCAGGTGTCATGCAACATTTCTGCGCGCTTGGTGGTGGTGTACGGTGCGGTTTTTCTGATTTTCAGCGTTTTGATCGCGGGGCCATTCTTGGCTAAATCGCAATATTATGCCGGAACACCACTTTATCCTTTCGGCACAGGACTGGTCAGCCCGTCGGGAGTGAGTCTGGAGTCTGACGAATGGGCAAAGATTCTTCAGACAAGTCGTGATTTAATGAAATTTAAAGACAGTTATGGACACGGCCGATCAGTGGGTGATTTTATTAAACATTTTTTTCTGATCGCTGTTCCTGAAAAAGGCGTCAATAATGCCTATGATTATCCGGTGGGATTGCCGTATTTATTATGTCTTGTGCCGTTTTGTGTTTATACATGGGGGAAAGTGAGGCAACGGCAATATCCCTTGTTGGCCTTGTATGTTGTGCTGTTTTGGGCCACGTGGTGGATCGGGTCTCAGCAAGCACGGTTTTTATATATCCCAATCATTTTGCTGATGCTTCTGGTGTGCGCGCGTCGGCAATCGGGGTCTGTTTTTTTGGGGGCGCTGGTCGTGTCGTTAATGCTGAATGTGGTTTCCACCGTCAAAAATCATCGTGTTGATTGGTTTAGAACCAGACAGGATGTCATCACGGCTGCGGACCGTTCTACGCTGGCGATGAACCGGGAATATCTTTTGGCGGGGCGGATGGATGTTGTTGTTGTGCGCCATCCTTACACAGCCTTTGCCCGCTTCCCCGTTTGTTATATTAAAGAAAAGTAAACGCAGATGGAGTGTCATGATGAAATTAAGTGTTTTGATGGCGGCGTATAATGAAGAAGAGTGGATTGAACGCGCGATTAAGAGGGTGTTGGCACAAGAGGTATCAGGTGTTTCGGATATGGAACTGATCGTTGTGGATGACGGTTCGGAAGATCAAACGCGCAATATTGTGGACCAGTTGGCGAAGCAGTATGGCGATAAGATCATTGTTGTATCGCATGAAACGAATCAGGGCAAAGGCGCGGCCCTGGTGACCGCCATTCAAAAAATGACGGGGGACATTTGTCTTATTCAGGATGCGGACCTGGAGTATGACCCGGCCGAGTATCCGTTGTTGCTGGAACCTATTCTTTCGGGCAGGGGAGATTGTGTCTATGGATCCAGATTTATCGGGAGCCAGTCGCATCGTGTGTTGTTTTTTTGGCACAGTGTTGGCAACAGGTTTTTGACATTGTTCAGCAATATGTTTACCAATTTGAATTTGACGGATATGGAGACGTGTTACAAGGCATTTCGCGCGGATATTTTAAAGCGGATTCCGATTCATTCCCGGCGCTTTGGATTTGAGCCGGAGATTACCGCGAAGATCGCGAAAGAAGGCTGCCGTATTTTTGAGGTCGGCGTCAGTTATGATGGGCGCACTTATGCGCAAGGAAAAAAAATTCACTGGAAAGACGGCGTCGCGGCCGTTTTTGTTATTTTAAGATATGGACTGTTTTATCGATAACAATCACGACAGGAAAGGCGGGTCTGCCACGAGGGGATTCGGCCTGCTTGAAAATATCCTGGCCCGGCAACGATATCGTATGGCCGACAGCCTGATTGCCGATGGGCAGCGTCAGGGAAAAATTCTTGATATCGGATGCGGTGAATTCCCTGAGTTTTTAACGCAGACGCCCTTTAAAGAAAAAGTCGGACTGGAGAAAATTCCCCGGGAACAGCGTCATGAAGCGGCGGATGTTGTTATGGTGGATTTTGATTTTGATCATCAGGATCGCATGCCACTTGGCGACGAGGATGTTGACGTGGTGACCATGCTGGCTGTAGCAGAGCATCTGGAGATTGAGCAGTTACGCGTGTGTTTTAAGGAGGTCTTCAGGATTCTTAAGACGAACGGCACGTTTATTTTGACATTGCCGGCATTCTGGACAGAGCCGGTTTTGAAGATTCTGGCCCGGTTAGGGTTGGTGAGTTCTGTTGAAATCGCGGAGCATAAGTGCCATTACAAAGCCGAACAATTGAAGCCGCTGTTGGCGTCGGCCGGTTTTGCGAGGGAATATTTGCAATATGGCTATTTTGAATGTTTTATGAATATGTGGGTAAGAGTTGATAAGAAATGAGGGTGTGCTGTTGATGGAAAAATTTTTTCGCGTGTTTTCCCGCATCATCCGCTGGTGTCTTTACGGCCTGGCGTTGTCGATTCCCATCGGCAATGCCCCGGTTGAAATTTTTTCGAATCTCGCGGCTGGACTGTTTCTTCTGGAATCTTTGGTGCGGGGGATTGTATGGATGTGTGGGCCAAAACACGGCCGTCAAGGGATGATCCGGGATCCTTTTTTTGTCGCCATGGGATGTTATGTCGTATGGAATGGGGTCTCGGTCTTTTTCAGTATTCATCCGACGCAGAGTGCCACAGCGGTTTATACCAAGCTTTTGGAGGTGGTGCTGATCTTTTTTTGTGCGGCGCGGCATCTGCGGCGTAAAGGGCATTTGTTTATTGTGCTGGGATGTTTGGGTGCCGGTGCGATTTTGGCCTCGCTCAACGGTCTAATTCAGTGGATGACCGGGACCGATCTCATCCGGCATTCATCGGTGATGTTTCGTCATGACGGCCGCAGGGTCAGCGGGGCCTTTAAGCATCCCAATGGTCTGGCCGGGTATCTGGCGGCGCTGATCCCTCTGGGGGTTGCCTGGGTTTTGTGCCTGTTTACTGCCGGGGAGCGGCGTAGTGAATCTGATGCTGCTCACCGGGGATGTCCGCCGCTGTGGCCTGGAATTCTTGCGGCGGCGGGTGTGGTGGTGTGCACGATTGTCTTTGGCCTGACCTTTTCCCGTGGCGCCTGGCTGGGGTGTTTCGCGGGTCTTTTATTGTTGGCTTCTCGCAATAAACGATTTTCAGGTTTGATGATTGTGGCGGTGATGGTTTTCAGCGCGGTCTTTGGACCATGGATGTTGAAAAGCCGCAGCCGGGCCTTCGGGCTGACACCCGACGGTTCGCTTAAGGCCATGGCCGGCCGCAGTCTGACTCGGATCGTTAAGGAGACATCGTCCGGCCGTTGTTCATTCTGGCGGGATGCCTTTGCGATGGCCCGGGAAAATCCCTGGACCGGGTCCGGACTGAATACCTATACAGAGTTTTTGAATGCCCATCCTGATACCTTTAAAGGATATTATGCGCACAATTGTTATTTGCAGATGGCGGTTGAGATCGGATTTGTCGGCACGGTATTTTATATTTTGATGCTGATTTTTTTCTTCCGCTTTATTTGGAGAGAGGCCCCGCGGCTGAGAGACCCGCTGATGTCTGCGCTGGTGTGGGGATCGGCGGCCGGGGTTCTGGCCTTTTCAATCCATGCCGTTTTTGATACCACCATGTATTCCGTCCAGTTGGCCGGTCTGCCCTGGCTGTTGATGGGGCTGTCTTTTGCCGGGCTTTCCGCTGAAAGTTCCGGAAAATGAATTTGTCAGGGTTTGCGGGAAAGAGTGTTCCAGTTCAATTCCCAAAAGGGTGAATCCATTTAAAATTTCAAAGAGCCTGATTTCTTTCAGTCATTTTTCTTTTTCCTTCAAAATTGACAAACCAGGACCTTTCGGTATAATACAAAGGTTCTTTTTCTTTATTTATTAATATTTATTATTAAATAAGAAAGTTGAGGCCATAATGAATAAGAAAACTGTCAAAGATATGGATTTAAAGGGAAAAAGGGTGATTATGCGGGCGGATTTTAATGTTCCGCTGGATGAGAGCCTGGCGATTACGGATGACCGCAGGATCAGGGCCGCCTTGCCGACGATTCAATATATTTTGGATCAGGAACCGGCCGTGTTGATTCTCATGAGTCATCTGGGCCGGCCCAAGGGCGAGATCGTGGAGTCCATGCGACTGACGCCTGTTGCTGAACGGCTGCAGGAGCTGCTGGGGCAGGATGTTTTAAAGCTGGATGAATGTGTGGGGTCTGAGGTTAAGGCCGCGATTGACGGCGCTTCGGTCAAGGTTGTGCTGCTTGAGAATCTGCGGTTTCATAAAGAAGAGACCAAGAATGACCCGGGCTTTGCGCAACAGTTGGCGGATCTGGCGGATGTGTATATTAATGACGCCTTCGGCACCGCGCACCGCGCGCATGCATCGACGGAAGGGATTGCCAAGTATCTTCCGGCAGCGGCGGGGTTTTTGCTGGAAAAAGAGATTGAATTTTTGGCCCGGGCGGTGGCGAATCCGGAAAAACCGTTTGTGGTGGTGCTGGGCGGGGCCAAGGTTTCATCCAAGATTGCCCTGATAGAAAATATTCTGCCCAAGGCCGACAAGATTATTATCGGCGGCGGGATGTCTTACACGTTTCTTAATGCCCAGGGGATCGAGATCGGCAAATCATTATTTGAGGCGGATTTTGTGGAAACGGCCAAGTCGGTTCTGAGTAAGGCCAAAGAGATGGGCGTTGAGATTTTGTTGCCCGAGGATTACGCGGTGGTGCGCGAGTTTGATCAGCCCCAGGAGAAAAAGGTCATTTCCGGCAATATTGATCCGGATTGGGAAGGGGTGGATATCGGGCCCAGGACAGCTGAAAAATTTACCGCGGCCCTGCAGGGAGCCAGGACCGTGGTCTGGAACGGACCGGTCGGGGTCTTTGAGTTTGATGCCTATGCCAATGGGACCCGGGCGCTTGGTGAGTGCATCGCGGGGCTTAAAGACGCGGTGACGATTGTCGGCGGCGGAGATTCTGCGGCGGCAGTGGCGAAGTTCGGACTGGAAGAGGGGATGACGCATATTTCCACCGGCGGTGGGGCATCACTGGAATTGCTGGAAGGAAAAGAGCTGCCGGGATTGGTGGCGTTAAATGATAAGTAAGGTCTCGGAGTTCCGTGCAGAGGGGTTCTCTAAACAATAATCAACGGGTTTGGAGCCTTGGGACTTGAAACTTGAGACATGAGACTTGGAAACTTAAACAAGAGGAGCAGGTTCATGAGAAAGTTATTTATTGCGGGAAATTGGAAGATGAACAAAACGATCGCCGAGGCGGTGGAGCTGGTCAATGGGCTCAAGCGCGAGATTGGAGATGTCGAAGCGGTGGATGTCGCGGTATGCCCGGTCGCGGTGTGTCTGGCCGAGGTCGCCGATACCGCCGGGGGTTCGAATATTAAGGTCGGCGCGCAGAATATTTACTGGGAAGATGCCGGAGCCTTTACGGGTGAGATTTCAGCGCCGATGGTGAAAGATGCCGGGGCTGCCTATGTGATTTTGGGACATTCGGAACGCCGGCAGTTTTTCGGTGATACCAATGAAACGGTTAATAAAAAAGTTTTGGCTGCGCTGACGCACGGATTGCTGCCGATTGTCTGTATCGGGGAGAGCCTGGACGAACGGGAGGCCGGCAAGACCATGGATGTGATTAAGGAACAATGCGACGGGTCATTGGCGGGGCTGACATCCGAACAGATGGGGCAGGTTACGCTGGCCTACGAGCCGATTTGGGCGATCGGAACCGGCAAGACCGCGACCGCCGAGCAGGCCCAGGAGGTTCATGCCTTTATCCGCCGTTGGTTAAACGAGCGTTTTGATGAAGACACCGCGAATGATGTCCGGATTCAATACGGCGGCAGCGTTAAGCCGGAGAATGCCCAGGAACTGTTGTCTCAGCCGGATATTGATGGCGCTCTGGTCGGTGGCGCGAGTCTCAAGGTGGATTCGTTCAGTGCGATGATTCAAAATGTGGTCGGGGTGAAAAAGTAACAGCGTTTCAAACGGCGGCTGCTGTGGCGGCTGCCGGTTTGAGGCCGTAACGTTAAGGATGAATTTATGACAGGATTATTTATTGTGGTTCACGTGTTGATCTGTCTTGTGCTGATTGTGATTGTTCTGGCGCAATCCGGACGGGGTGGAGGACTGACCGAGGGGTTTGCAGCCGCGGAGTCGGTTTTTGGGGCCAAGACCAATGAATTTATGGTGAAGGCTACGGCGGCAGCCGGGTCGATTTTTTTGATTACAAGTTTGTCGCTGGCGTATCTGTCCGCCCGGGCGGAACGCTCATTGATGGATGACCAGAAAACGATTGAGGTGGAATTGCCGGTGCCGGAAAAGACCGTTAAGGATTTGATGGCCGATATCCCGTCGAAGGTGACCTCACCTGAACAAGATCCGATTGAGGATTACAATCGTCCGATCCAGACACAAACGACACGCGAGACCGTACGTTAAATTTTTGAGGGGAGATCCCAATCAGGATCTCCCCTCATGATGTATGAGGTTATGCCAGATCACATCCGAAAAATTTGTGCGGTTGCAGGACTTTTTATCCTCTTGTCTTTGGTCGCTGGGCAAAGCGCCGGGTGGTGTGCGGCTCCGTCTCGCGGAGGCCGTCTGGTTCTGGCCCTTAGCAGTGATCCGAAATCTTTTAATCCGGTGATGGCGCAGGAAACGAGCACCAGCGTCGTCACATCCTACATCTTTGAAGGTCTGACGACGCTGAATGCCGAAACGCTTGAGCCGGAACCGAATCTGGCCGAGAGCTGGAGGGTGAGTCAGGATGGTCGAACCTGGACGTTTCATTTGCGCCGGGATGTCTGCTGGAATGACGGTGAACCCTTCACGGCCGATGATGTTGTTTTTACCTTTGAACGTCTGATTTATAACGATGCGATTCCCAATTCCGCCCGTGATATTTTTACGATCGACGGGCAGGCCATCACGGTCAGCCGGGTGGACGAGCACACGGTGCGGTTTAGATTGCCGGTCAAGTTTGCTCCCTTTTTGATGGCCTTGAGCCAGCCGATTTTGCCCCGTCATTGCCTGGAACAGGCGGTCAACGACGGGGCCTTTGCCTTTACCTGGGGCATCGACACCCCGCCATCGCAGATCGTCGGCACCGGAGCGTTTCGGTTGACGCGTTACCGGCCCGGGGAACGTCTGGTCTTTGAGCGCAATCCGTTTTACTGGAAACAGGATGAAAACGGGGAGCGCCTGCCGTATCTGGACGGACTGATTTTGTTGATTGTTCCTAACCAGGACGCGGCAGTGCTCAAATTTCTGGAAGGGGAGGTGGATTATTGTCCGGTGCGCGGTTCGGACTACGCGTTGCTGAAAGGCCTGGAGAAGAAAGATCATTTTACAATTTATGAAACCGGCCCGGATTTCGGCAGTAATTTTCTGCTGTTTAATCAGAACCCGGGATCCGAACCCGGGACCCCTCCGCGGCCTTACGTGGAGCCGCGCAAGCTGCGGTGGTTTACCGACCGGGATTTCCGCCGGGCGGTGGCGCATGCGATCGACAAGACCCGGATGATCGAAATCGTCAACAACGGTCTGGGGTATCCCCAGGATAGTCCGCTCAGTCCCAGCGCGGGATTTTTCTTTACAGAGAATGTCCGCCGTTACCCTTACGATCTGGAGCGGGCCCGGTTGGTGTTGTCCATGGCCGGCTACCGGGATCGGGATGGAGACGGGATTATCGAAGACGCCTCCGGTGAGCCGGTGGAATTCAATCTTTACACCAACGCCGGCAACACCGAGCGTGAGCAGATCGCGGCCATGATCCGACGGGATTTAGGGCAATTGGGGATGAAGGTCAATCTTTTGGCCCTGGAATTTAACAGCCTGATCCGAAAACTGAATGCCTCCTTCGACTGGGATGCGGTGGTGATTGGTCTGACCGGCGGCATTGAACCGCATTTCGGAAAAAATGTCTGGGATTCGTCGGGCCAGTTGCACCTGTGGTTTCCGAAGCAGGCGGGTCCGGCCACGGACTGGGAGCGGCGGGTGGACGAAATTTTTATCCAGGCAGCCCAGGAAATGGACCGCGAACAGCGCAAGGTTCTTTATGATGAGTGGCAGTTGATTGTATCGCAGGAATTGCCGGTGATTTACACCGTGTTGGGAAGCAATGTTTTTGCCGTGCGCAATATTTTTGGAAATCTTCGGCCGACCAGTTACGGCGGAGCGTTTCATAACATTGAGGAAATTTATATTCAAGGACACACGGACACAACGACACAATGACACAAAAATCATTGGTCGAAGGCGTGATAAACGATTCCGGAAAAAATGAACGATATTCAGGATGGGTTCGAGAGTGTTCATACTAAACGTGTCTCTAATGTTATTTAAGATCAGGTTGTTTCAGGTTTAAAGTTTTTTGTGTCTTTGTGTCATTGTGCCCAGGTGTCTTTAAAGGACTAAATGTTATGCTTAAGTACATTCTCAAACGATTGCTGATTGCGATCCCGATGCTGCTGATTATGGCGCTGCTGACCTTTGTATTGATGCAGAAGACGGCGGGAAATTACTTCGACGTCTTAAAAATGGATCCGCGGGTCTCACCCCGGACGATTGAACGCTATCTTCAGCTTTATCATCTGGATCGTCCGGTGCTGGTTCAGTTTTATGCCTGGCTGAAAAATTTGTTTCATTTGGAGTTCGGTTATTCGTTTTATTACAACATCCCGGTGGCCCGGGTCATCGGCGGCCGTCTGTTGAACACCTTTTTACTATCCTTTGTTTCAATTTTGCTGACATGGTTGATTGCGATTCCGCTGGGAACGCTCGCGGCCCTGCACCGTAATCGTCTGACGGACCGCTTGATTCAATTGTGTTCTTATATGGCGCTTTCAACACCGTCATTCTTTTTAGCCATGCTGTTGTTGTTCATGGCAAGCAAGACCGGGTGGCTGCCGATCGGCGGGATGCACAGCGCCCGCTATGAAGAATTTTCTCTGGCGGGTCAGTGGCTGGATCTGGCGCGTCACATGGTCATTCCGGTCATCGCTCTTTCAGTAGCCTCTATCGGAGCCTTGCAGCGGATTATGCGCGGCAATATGCTGGAGGTTCTGGGGCAGCAATATATTTTATCGGCCAGAGCCAGGGGCCTGCCGGAACATCGGGTGATTTATCATCACGCCTTGCGCAATGCGATTAACCCGTTAGTCACGCTTTTGGGATATGAGTTTGCGTCCCTGCTCAGTGGCGCGGCGTTGCTGGAAATTATTTGTTCCTGGCCGGGATTGGGAGCGTTGATGCTGACGGCGGTTCGGTCCAAAGATATCTATTTGGTGATGGCCAGTTTTATGATGGGAGGCGTTTTATTCCTTATCGGGAATTTGATCGCGGATATTTTATTGGCCCGGCTGGATCCCCGGATCCGGTATGAGGCCAGAGGGTAACGAACGGAAAAAAGGATCAGGGATTCAGGATGACGGGCGGTGTCAAAAAACAAGAGCGAAAGCAGAAACATCAGTCTGAATTTCAGATCGCGATGCAGGGATTCTGGAAAAACCGTATCGCAGTGGTGTGTTTGTTTCTTTTGGCACTGCTCTATGCGACCGCACTGTTCGCCGGATTTTTATCTCCCTATCGTTATGATAACGAGCAGCGGGAGTTTTCCTATTGCCCGCCGATGAAAGTTCATATTTTTACGCCGGATAAAAAACTGACCCGGCCGTTTGTGTACGGCGTGACACTTGACTTTACCGAAGATCACCGGCGCGTCTATCATGAAGATTTGCAGGCGCAGTATCCGATTAAGCTGTGGGTCAAAGGTGATCCGTATCGCGTGATGGGAATCTTTTCCACGGATCGGCATCTTTTTGGAGTTGAGGCTCCGGGGAGGCTGCATTTGTGGGGCGCAGATTCACGCGGGAGGGATTTGTTAAGCCGAATTTTTTACGGGGCCAGGATCTCGTTATCAATCGGGCTGATCGGGGTGGCTATTTCCTTTGTGATCGGATTGATGGTCGGCGGCGCGGCCGGTTATTATGGAGGATGGGTGGATCAGCTGTTGATGCGCTTGTGCGAAATGATTATGATGGTTCCCGGGTTTTATCTTTTGCTGGCGTTGAGGGCAGTGGTGCCGGCCGGGTTCAACTCGGTTCAGGTCTATTTTTCGATTGTGGTGATTTTGTCGTTTATCGGGTGGGCAGGATTAGCCCGGATTATTCGGGGGATGTGCCTGTCGCTGCGCGAACGCGATTTTGTCCTGGCGGCGCGGACCATGGGTTTGAGTGACTTTCAGATTATCCGGCGGCATATTCTGCCGCATACGGTTTCGTATTCCATGATCGCGGTAATGCTTTCGATTCCCGGTTATATTTTGGCAGAGTCAGGGCTGAGCCTCATCGGGCTTGGGATTCAGGATCCGTATGCCAGCTGGGGCAATCTTCTTTCCGAGGCGATGAGTATTTTGCGTATTCAGTCTGCACCCTGGATTTTGATTCCCGGCGCATTTATTTTTGTGACGGTGATGTGTTTTAATGTGATCGGGGACGCCCTGAGAGATGCCCTGGATCCGAAATTAACATGTGAACGGTAACCGATGTCAGGATAACACAATGTTGCTGAGTTTTTATAATCTGACAGTTTCGCTGAAAACAGACGGACGCCGGATTCTGGATGATGTGAGTTTGAAAATTTATCCGGGAGAAATTGTGGCGTTGGTCGGCGGATCCGGCAGCGGCAAGACCACTGTGGGTATGGCGGCGATGAGGCTGTTAAGTTCGGCACTTGCGATTGATGGCGGACAGGTCTTGTGGAAGGGTGAAGACATCGCAGGCTTTACCCCGCGTGAGATGCGGCGGCTTCGGGGCGGTGAGATGAGCATGATTTTTCAGGAGCCCCTGAACGCCTTTAATCCGTTGCTGCGGATTCGTCATCAGATTGACGAGGTCTTGCGGGGGCATTCGGATTTTCCGAAGCCTCAGCGTTATGGACAGATTTCACGCGTGCTTGAGCTGGCGGGGGTGACGGATCCTCAGCGGGTGATGATGAGTTATCCGCATCAACTCAGCGGCGGATTGCGGCAGCGGGCCATGATCGCCCAGGCCCTGGCCGCGGAACCAAAATTGATTATCGCCGACGAACCGACCAGCAGTGTGGATGTGACCACGCAGGCCAGGATCGCGGATGTCTTTCGGCATCTGCGGCACCGATTAAATCTATCGATTTTACTGATTACCCATGATCTGGGGCTTGTGCGGCACCTGGCGGACCGGGTGTATGTGTTGAACCAGGGGCGGCTGGTGGAATCCGGCCAGGTAACTGAGGTGCTGGGCGCGCCTCAGCATGCGTATACCCGATCATTAATTCAGGCGGCGGATGCATCATGAATCATTCTTTGATTGAATTAAATCATGTGACGAAAACGTATGCGGCATCGGCAGGATTTGGTTCCCGGCGTCGGCGGATTCGGGCGGTGCATGAGGTGAGTTTGGCACTGGAATCCGGACGGCATTTAGGTCTGGTCGGAGAATCCGGATCCGGCAAGAGCACGCTGGCGCGGCTTTTGCTGCGTCTGGAAAAGCCCGATCGGGGCACAATTATTTTTGACGGAACGGATCTTTCAAGATTGTCCCAGCGAAAAATCCGGCCCTTGCGCCGCAAAATGCAGATGGTCTTTCAGGACCCGGACAGCAGTCTGGATCCCCGGTTTAGTGTTCGCCGGATTTTGGAAGAGGCTCTTGCTTGTTTGCCGGAGCGTCTAAAAAATCAGCAGCGCACAGAAAAAATGGTTCAGGTGCTTGAGGCGGTGGGGTTGCCGGTCGACAGTCTGACGCGGTTTCCGCATGAATTCAGCGGCGGCGAGCGGCAGCGGATCGCGATTGCCCGTGCGCTGGTCATGGAACCCTCACTGTTGATTCTGGATGAGGCGGTTTCGTCGCTGGATGTTTTGGTGCAGGCCCAGATTATCGACTTGCTGAAAGCGATTGAACAACGATTCGGTGTGACCTATTTATTTATTACGCATAATCTGCGTGTGGCCCGAAAGTTATGCGAGCGGATTGCGGTCATGTATCAGGGCCGGATTGTGGAAGCAGCCGGCACGGCAGAGATTTTTTCCGATCCGCGGCATCCGTATACGCAACGGTTGTTTCAGGCGGCGATGGATTATCATTTGCCGGATCAGGATGAGGCGATTCTTCTGCCCGGGGAGGCCCGTCTGCAAGATCAGGGCGGGGGACATTTTGTGCTGGGGGCGTAGGCGCGTCGCTGTGATGGCGAATGGTTTACGGTGGACTCGGGTTCTCGGGTTCCAGAGCGCCCCGGCTCTTATTGAGATTTGTCAAGGAAAGGACCGTCATGTCGGATACATTTTATCGTAGATTGAATTTGATTTTCGGGTTTCTGGTGCTGGGCGCGATTTTTGCCATGCAGACCTTTGTGGCCAATATTGAGATTAAAGATCTGGATCTCTGGCTGCATATCGGCACCGGCCGTTTTATTGTGGAAAACGGATTTCATGTTCCGGGGGTTGATTTCTTATCCTGCACGATTGCAGGGCATCCGTGGGTCAATCATGAATGGCTGTTTCAGGTGATTGTGTATTATATTTATCAGGCGGCCGGTCCCAACGGGTTGATTCTGATGCAGGTGATTCTCAGCGGGATCACGGGAATGATTTTATTTTTGCTGGGATATAACCGCAAACGCCAGTTTTTGTGTCTCTTGTCGTTTTTGTTTGTCTGCCTGATTTATCAGATGCGTTTTACGATCCGGCCGGATTTGTTCAGTCTTTTATTTTTCGTCTGTTATGTTCTGGTGCTGTCGTTTTTTCTGGAGAGGCGATGGTCCAGTGTGGTCTTGTTTGTGGTTCAGGTTCTCTGGACCAATATGCACGGATTCTTTTTCTTCGGTCCGTTATTTATTTTGCTGTCGTTAACGGGCGAGTTTTTCAAGCGCCATGTGCCGCTGCCCTGGGAGTGGAATCGTGTGGGACGGCTCAGCGATGAGGAATACCGGCGTCTGAAGTGGTTGCTGGGTTTTACGGTGCTGGCCTGTCTGCTTAATCCTTTGACGTTTAAAGGGGCGTGGTATCCGATCGGAGTGCTGTTTCAGATCTCGGGTGATTCCGCGATCTTTTTCAGTCATATTATGGAATTGAAAAAACCGATTACGATGTCCTCGGTGTGGTCGATGGCGCAATATCCCTACTATAAAATTCTGATTCTTCTTTCCGCGTTGAGTTTTTTCTTTAATCGCTGGAAGATTGATTTGACCGCGTTGTTGTTCTGGAGTGTCTTTTTGCTGTTTTCTCTGGCCGCGATTCGTAACATGGCATACTTCGCCTTTGCGGCCCATCTCGTTTTTATGGCGAATATCTCGAGTATTGATCCGCGGGATGTCGTTCCGATCCGCATTAAGGATCATAAATTTATCGATTCCATCGGTCTGGTGTTCAAGGTGCTGTTGCTGGTCTGGATCTTGCAGTATATTATCAGTGCCTCGGGGCATGGATATTTCGACTTTGACCGATATGAACGCAAAAGCGAATTCGGCGGGATTAGTCAACGCAATTTTCCCGAACACGCGGTGGATTTTTTGGTCGACAACCATGTTCGGGGAAATATGTTTAATGAGTTTAATAGCGGCGCGTATGTTGTGGGACGGTGTTTTCCGGATATCAAGGTCTATATCGACGGAAGAACCGAGGTGTATGGGCCGGAGTTTTTCAAACATTATCTGAAGATCGTGCAAAAGGAAGATGCGGAAGTCCTGCAGGAGGATTTGGACCGTTATGATATCTCAATCGTTCTGATCAACACGGTTCGGGAAGAGGGGCCGGAGAAGATCCTGAAATATCTTTATGACCAGAAGGATTGGGCGCTGGTGTATTTAGGCCATGACGGGCTGATTTTTTTAAAACGCATACCGCTTAATGCTGAGGTGATCGCGGCTCACGAAATTGATCCGAATGCCTGGACTGTCAGGCCGTTGGACGAGTTTCGGTTGGGATCCCGAAAGGTTGTGCCGTATCAGAATATTAATCGGGCGTATTCCCTGGAAGCGCTCGGATTTTCGGAGGCGGCTCTGAAGGAGGCCAGAGCGGCGCTGTATGTGTATCCCGGGTATCCGGCGGCCTTTGCACTGATGGGAGAGATTTACGCGCAACAAGATCAGATTTCGCGGGCCTTTCATTTTTTCCGTCTGGCCTTAACGTATAATTCCGACAGCCGGAAGATTCGCGGTAATATGGCCAAGATGTATGAGCTGATGGGACAATATGATGAGGCCTTGAATCAGTATGAAATTTTGACGCAGCGATTCCCGGAACACGCCGAGGCCTATTTTCTGGCCGCCCGGACGCTCATCAAATCCGGGAAGCCTGTCGAGGCGCGGCAGTATGTTCGGGCGGGGTTCAATCTGGATCAGAAGACCGCGCGCGATATCATTGAGTTGGGAGATCTGCTGATGGATCAGGGGCGTTATGCCGATGCGGTGGATACCTATGCGATTGCGCTGCCCGGACCCCGGCGTCAGGGAGAACTGCGCTTGAAGCTGGGGGATGCCTTCGCAAAAATGGGTCAGCCGCAGCGTTCAAAAGAAGAATGGACGATGGCCATGACGGCGGCTCAGACAGATGAACAGCGTGAGACGATTACAAATCGGCTGGAGGGACTTGACTTTTTTCAAGGTGAGTCATCGGGGGCCAGTGCGGAAGAGCCCGTAGATGGTCAGCGGTGATCAGTGGCGCGCAATTTTTTGTCCGCGCGTCTGCGTTTGTTCACGGGCCGTTAAGGACGCGCCGCTGTTGACTGATCACCGATCACGGATAACGTATTAAAAGGGAGTGATCATGCGAAATATTCTGACGTTTGTTTTGGCTGGAGGCAAGGGAGAACGTTTGAACCCGTTGACCAAAGACCGGGCGAAGCCCGCGGTTCCTTTCGGAGGGATCTATCGGATTATCGACGTGACCCTGAGTAATTGCATTAACTCCGGTCTGCGTCGAATTTTTGTCCTCACGCAATACAAATCGTTTTCGTTACAAAAACATTTACTCTCCGGGTGGATGGATATTGTTTCATCTCAGCTGGGAGAATTTATTGATCTGATTCCGGCTCAGCAGCGCATCAGTCACGAATGGTATTTGGGAACAGCCGACGCGATTTATCAGAATATGTATGCCATTCAGGATCATGACCCCAGACATATTTTGATTTTAGGCGGCGATCATGTCTACAAAATGAACTATGAACAGATGTTTCGTCTGCATCAGGATCAGGATGCGGATGTCGTGGTTTCATGTATTCCCATGCCGGTCGAGACCTCTACATCCTTCGGCGTCATTGAAGTGGATGAGGACTTTCGGGTGACCGGATTTCAGGAAAAGCCTAAAAAGCCCAAGACCATTCCGGGACAGCCTGACAAGATTTTGGCCTCGATGGGGATTTATTTGTTTAAGCGCGATTCCCTGTGCGAAGAGTTGGGACTCGACGCGAAAAAGACATTATCACATCATGATTTCGGGATGGATGTCATTCCGCATATGATCAAAGCCGGCAAGAGAGTCTATGCCTTTAATTTTGTTGATGATAAAGGCGGGCCGGCCTATTGGCGGGATATCGGTACACGCGACGCCTATTATCAGGCGAATATGGATTTGGTGGATCCGGATCCGGTCTTTAATGTGCACGACCGGAAATGGCCGTTGCGCACCAATCACATTCAATATCCGCCGGTCAAGGTGAAGACCGGAGTCCTGCCTAACGGTGAGCATCGTGATGCCGTTGTCCTCAATTCGTTATTATCGGGAGGGTGCGTGATCGAGGCCGCGCGGGTTGAAAAATCCGTTCTTTCTCCTAACGTGCGCGTTCAGGAAGGCGCCGAAGTCGAGGCGTCCGTATTGATGAACGGGGTCACGGTGGGCCGGGGGGCCAAAATTCAAAACGCGATCATTGATAAAGAGGTCGTTGTTCCCGACGGCGCGCAGATCGGTTTTGATATGAATCTGGACCGTCGGCGTTTTGATGTCACCGCCTCGGGGATCGTCATCGTGGGCAAGAAACAGGTGATTGAATAGTGTGACTGCGGACATGTTTTTCTCTAAACAGGAGATTTCGAATGAAGATTGAATCAATAATACTGAAAAATTTTAAAGCTTTTAGAGAAATTGAGATGAACGATATCCCGGATTTTTGTGTGATTGTTGGAGCCAATGGGAGCGGAAAAAGCACTATTTTTAGTGTGTTTGGATTTTTAAGAGATGCTATGAGCGGAACAATTAATACAGCCCTGGCTCGGTTGGGAGGAAGTCGGGGGTTTCAAGAAGTTCGTTCAAGAGGAGCTTCAGGGGCGATAGAAATAGAACTTAAATTTAGAGACACACCAAATACGCCGTTAACGACATACTTTTTAAAAATTAATGAGCAAAATGGCCGTGCTTATGTTGAACGAGAAATTTTAAAGTATCGCAGAGGAAGCAAAGGGCAGCCGTGGCATTTCTTGGATTTTTCAAATGGTAAAGGTACAGCAGTAACGAATGAGTTAGAAGCGGTAACCGATGTTAAGGATTTGGCCAGAGAGGAACAAACGCTTAAATCAAATGATATTCTTGCGATTAAGGGGCTTGCACAGTTTGAACGTTTTCCGGCTGTGGTTGCTTTAGGAAATCTTATTGAGAATTGGCATGTATCGGATTTTCATATCAGTAAAGCCCGACCGGAGCAGGAAGCCGGATATGCGGAGCATTTGTCAAGAGAAGGGGAGAACCTGTCCCTTGTTATTGAATATCTTTACAATCATCATCAAAAGACTTTTGATAAAATTTTAGAGCTTCTTAAGCAAAGAGTTCCCGGCATGACTCATGTCGAGTCAAAAACAACCGAAGAGGGACGAGTGCTTCTTAAATTTCAGGATGGCGCGTTTGAAGATCCGTTTCTTGCCCGATATGTCTCAGATGGAACAATTAAAATGTTGGCTTATTTGACACTGCTTTATGATCCCAATCCGCATCCGTTGTTGTGTGTGGAAGAGCCGGAGAATCAGCTTTATCCCAAACTTTTGTGGGAATTAGCGGAAGAATTCAGATCATACTCTAATCGGGGTGGTCAGGTTTTTGTCTCGACGCACTCGCCTGATTTTCTTAATGCGACAAGTATTGAAGAAGTTTTTTGGTTGGAGAAGCAAAACGGATATACACAAATCAAAAGAGCAAGTGAAGATGAGCAAGTCAGGGTTTATATGCAATCCGGTGATCAGATGGGGTATCTTTGGAAACAAGGGCTTTTTGGGGAGGTTGATCCATTATGATATCCTTGATATGTATGCTTGAAGAGCCGTCCGCTAAAGAAATGCTGCAAGTTGTTCTCCCTAAAATTTTACCTGATAATGTATCTATTTTATATATGGTATTTGAAGGCAAGCAAGATTTGGAAAAGCGTCTTGAAGGTAGAATGCGCGGCTGGCGGACGCCAAACACCTGTTTTTTAGTGATGAGAGATCAGGATTCCGGTGATTGCGTATCAATAAAAAATGGTTTGGTTGAAAAAGTTATGAGAAGCGGAAAGGCGGATAGAACCATTATTCGTATTGCTTGTCGCGAGTTAGAGTCTTTTTATTTAGGTGATTTGAAAGCTGTCGAACAAGGGTTAAATTTGAATAATATTTCAAAGCAGCAGACCAGGGCAAAGTATCTATCTCCGGATGAAATTAGCAGGCCATCAGAGGAGCTCTATAAGCTGACAAATAATGTGTATCAAAAAGTGCAAGGTTCACGCTTAATCGCTCCGCATCTTAATCTTGACGGATCAAATGCCTCCAGTAGTTTCAATATTTTAATTTCCGGTATAAAAAAACTCATTACTGTTAGTGGTCCGTATTAAGAATCTATGAAGTTTCGGGAGAGGGGACTGTGAAGCAATTTGAAACGATGATTAAGAAAAGGTTTAAGAATCTGGTGTGAAGCACAAGGGTGTAAGACATAAAAACAGGAACGCCGAACATTGTGATGTTCGGCGTTCTTATTTTTTTACTGCTGTTTCCTGACGATTTACTGATTCAAGACCTCTTTAAACTTTTTGGTTAAGAGCGGCACGATTTCAAAGACATCGCCGACAATACCGAAGGTGGCCACGCTGAAGATCGGCGCGTCCGGATCCTTGTTGATGGCGATGATGATATCAGCCGACTGCATACCGACGAGATGCTGAATCTGTCCGGAAATGCCGCAGGCGATGTAGATTTTGGGGCAAACCGTTTTGCCGGTCTGGCCGACCTGATGCGAGTAGGGCATCCATCCGGCGTCGACAGCCGCGCGTGAGGATCCCACCGCGCCGCCCAGCACCTGGGCCAGGTCTTCAAGAATCTTAAAGTTTTCCGGGCCCTTCATGCCGCGACCACCAGAGACGATAAAATCCGCCTCCGCAATATTAATGGTGGATTCAATTTCTTCAACGATATCCATGAGTTTGGTGCGAGAGGTCAGCAGATTACCGGCAACCTCTTCTTGAATCACCTTGCCCTTGCGGGACGTGTCGGCCTCAGCCTCTTTAAAGACCTTATGGCGCACCGTGGCCATTTGCGGGCGGTGATTTTTGCTCAGGATGGTGGCCATGATATTGCCGCCGAAGGCCGGACGGGTCTGCATCAGGAATTTCTCTTTCGGATCAATATCCAGACCGGTGCAGTCTGCGGTCAGTCCTGTATGTAATTTGACGGCAACACGAGAGATTAATGAGCGGCCCATGACGGTGGCTCCACACAAAAAGACCTCGGGCCGGTATTTGCGGATTAATTGTACCAGGGCCCTGGTGTAGGGCTCATCCATGAAATGTTCGAGTTTGGGATTATCGACCACGATCACCTGGTCGGCTCCGCGGTGGATGAGCTCCCGGGTGGTTTCCTCCTGAATATTATGTCCAAACACCACACAGGTCAGATCGGTATTGAGTTTGTCGGCCAGTTCGCGTCCTTTGCCCAGCAGTTCAAAGACGATCGACTGGATTTGTCCGCGTTTTTGTTCGCCGAAGACCCATACGCCTTTGTATTCTTCCAGGTTGGGGGTCTTGTTGCTGCTGCGTTTGAGTTCAATGGCCTTGAATTTGCAGGAATCCACACAGGCGCCGCACAGGGTGCATTTGTCGTATTCAATGACAGCCTTTTTGGCCTTCATGCTCAGGGCGCCGAACGGACAGACCTTGGTGCAGATGGTGCATCCGGTACATTTTTCATCAATAATCCGTATGTTCATTTTACTTGAGCCTATCTTTTAACGCGTTAACAAGATTCGAGACCGCGGCCTGGGGATCGCCCTCAAAGATATCGCCTTTGGGGCGCGGCGGCGGCGTAAAGATTTTGGAAACCCAGGTCGGAGATCCGTTTAAACCCAGTTGTGCCTCATCGACATCCAAATCAATGGCCTTCCAGGAAGTGATCTCGGCTTTTTTTGCGCGCATTTTTCCTTTGAGCGAGGGAAGACGCGGCTCATTGATTTCTTTGACAACGGTCAGCAGGCAGGGCAGGGAGGTCTGAATAATCTCAAAGCCTTCTTCCGTCATGCGTTCGGCCGTTAAGGTTTTGTCCTCGATGGATTGAATTTTTTTGACGTAGGTCACCTGCGGAATATCCAGTTGGGTCGCGATGCCGGGTCCCACCTGGGCGGTGTCGCCGTCCGAGGCCTGCTTGCCGCAGAGAATAATATCAAAATCATCGATTTTTTGGATAGCCGCAGCCAGGGTGTAGCCGGTGGCCAGCGTATCGGCGCCGGCAAAGGCCCGGTCGCTGACGAGAATTCCATCGTCGCATCCCAGACTGATCGCCTCACGCAGAATCGCCTCGGCCTGGGGCGGCCCCATGGTCAGGGCGATGGCCTTGCCGCCATGAAGCTCCTTGAGGCGAACCGCTTCTTCAATAGCGTAGGTGTCAAACGGATTGATGATGGATTCCACGCCTTCCCGGATCAGGGTGTTGGTTTCCGGATCGATTTTGACTTGCGTTGTGTCAGGGACTTGTTTGATGCAGACAATAATGTTCATTTTTTATTGAGTTCCTTGATCAGGTTAAGCGCAATGATTTGACGCTGAATTTGGTTTGTGCCTTCGTAGATTTGGGTGATCTTGGCATCGCGCATGTATTTTTCAGCCGGGTATTCCTTAATATAGCCGTAGCCGCCCATGATCTGCACCGCATCGGTGGTGACCTTCATAGCCATATCCGAGGCGAACATTTTGGCCATGGACGATTCTTTGGTGATGTTGGTCGCGCCGGCATCAATCTGACGGGCCGTGGCATAGATCAGAGCGCGGGCGGCCTCGATTTGGGTGGCCATATCCGCGAGCATAAACTGAATTCCCTGAAAGCTTGAGATCGGTTTGCCGAACTGTTCGCGTTCGGAGGCATATTTGATCGCTGCGTCAAATGCGCCCTGGGCGATTCCCAGTGCCTGGGCCCCGATCCCCGGACGGGACATATCAAAGGTTCGCATGGCGATCAGAAAACCCTGACCTTCACGGCCCAGCAGATTTTCTTTGGGAACCTTGCAGTCTTCAAAGATCAGCTCGCGGGTCGAGGAGGCGCGGATTCCGAGTTTTTCTTCTTTTTTTCCGAATGAAAAACCCGGAGTGTCTTTTTCCACAATAAAGGCGCTGGCTCCGCGGGATCCTTTGGCTTTATTGGTCATGGCAATGATCGTGTATGTTTCCGCGTCGCCCCCATTGGTGATAAAGTGTTTGGTTCCGTTCAGGATGTAGTAATCGCCGTCTTTTTTTGCGGTGGTTTGCATCGCGCTGACATCGGATCCGGCGGCCGGTTCCGTAATGCCGTAGGCAGCCAGTTTTTTCCCGCTGGCGATGTCCGGCAGGTATTTGGCTTTTTGTTCATCGTTACCGAAGAGAAGGATCGGGTCGGTTCCCAGAGCGGTGCCCGCCAAAGAAAGCGCGATTCCGGCGCATCCGCGGGAGAGTTCCTCCACCAGGATGCAGAGTTCGAGAATCCCGCCGCCCATTCCGCCGTATTCTTCCGGAATATAAACGCCGCACAAGTCCGATTGTGCCAGGACCTTGACGATGTCCCAGGGAAATTCTTCCTTCGCATCATACTGCGCGGCAACCGGAAAAATTTTCTCTTGTGCAACTTCACGGCACAGGTCGCGCAACATGACTTGTTCTTCGGTAAGCAGATAATCCATGCAAGTTCCTCCTCATTCCAATGGTGAATTAGTGTCTTGGATAAAATAGATGAGACTGAAAAAACTTTTTTCTATTATCACAAGATTCCCGGAAAACGCAATCATTTTTTTCATTTTCGTTGAAGGATTTCAGACGAAATTCCCGGAAAAGGCATAAAAAAACCGGAATACTTGTTGACAAAAATGTCTGCGATATCTACAGTGAAGATGTTATTGGGAAGGATGGCAACAAAACAGAATCAAATGAATTTAAATTGTCAAAAACGTCAAATAATGTTAATGAATGTCAAAGGAGCCTCGGACGGATGGATAGTGTTGTGGAGCAATTGATGACGATTGATGAGGTCGCCCAATATTTACAAGTGAAAAAGCGCACGGTTTATGACTGGCTGAAAAAAGGCAAAATTCCGGCTGTTAAAACAGTCGGGCAGTGGCGCTTTAAAAAAGAGCAGATTGACGGCTGGCTGGGGCAGCAAGCCGGATAGGTATTGAACATCAATAAATGATGCCGGTTGATTGTGTTCGGCCGAGCGATGAGTGAGGAGGCGTTCATGTCGGAGATCGTTAATATCGAAGAAGATATTCGGGAATTGGTGGCCGAGATTCTGGAAGAAGACGCTCAGACGATTCAGGGGGATGCGAATTTTATTAAGGATCTGGGAATGGATTCCATGATGGCGCTGGAGATTCTGGCCGGCATTGAAAAAAAATACCGCATTACGATTCCGGAAGACATGCTGCCGAAGTTTACGGATCTGAACACGACCGTTGCGTTGATTCAGGATTTATTACAAAAATGATGTGTTAATATTTTGAGTTCAAAGGAGACGCTGTGTATTTAAAGAAACTCGAGGTCTTTGGATTTAAGTCGTTCGCCGATAAAACGACATTGAATTTCGGTCCTGGAATCACCGCGGTGATCGGTCCTAACGGTTGCGGCAAGAGTAATGTCTTTGACGCGATCCGCTGGGTGCTGGGAGAGCAGAGTGTCAAGGAACTGCGCGGTTCATCAATGGAGGATGTGATCTTTAACGGGACGGATAAAAAACCCGCCCTGGGATTTGCCGAGGTGAGCCTGACGTTTTCCAATGAGTCCCGCACCCTGCCGGTCGAGTATAATGAAGTGATGATTACCCGTCGTCTTTACCGTTCCGGGGAGAGTGAATATCTGATTAATAAAAATCCTGTTCGGCTGAAAGATATCACCGAAATGTTTATGGGAACCGGCGTAGGCGCCGAGGCCTATTCGATGATTCAGCAGGGCAGGGTCGACCTGGTGGTCAGCGCCCGTCCCGAGGACAGGCGGATGATTCTGGATGAAGCGGCCGGTGTGACGAAATATAAAGCCAAACGCCGGGAAGCGCTTAACCGGCTCAAAGCCACTGAAAATAATTTGTTGCGGATTAATGACATTGTCGTCGAGGTTAAGCGGCAGATCGCGACCTGTGAACGTCAGGCAAAAAAGGCGCAGCGTTATAAAGAAGAATTTGAAAAGTTGAAGGTTCTTGAGGTTCGTTTTGCCCGGCATGAACTTGAGGAGTTTCACCGCAATCAGGCTCAGCTGGAGATCAGGCTGGAAGAGATGCAGGAAAACCGCATCCGGCTTGAAGGGGAGCTGGAAGAGTTTTCCAATATGATTGAGCATCAGAACAGTCTTCTGGAAGAGGCGGAAGAAAAGATTAATCAGATCCGTGCGGATGAGATCAAACTGGACAGTCAGATTGATATCAATCACCGCCAGATCGGATTTCATGAAGAGCGGATCGGGTCGATTGATGAAACGGAAGAGCGAATTCGCACGGCGTTTGAACAATTAGAACAGCGATGCGCCCAGCAGGTTGAAAAAATCAAAGAGATTAATCAGTCGTTATCGACGCTGGATCAGGAAGTGCAGGATGATATGCGTTCGCTGCAGGATAAACGGGCGCAACTGGATCAGATCGCGGTTTTTATGGAGGGCGCCCGGCAGGAGATTAAAACACGCGAAGAGAGAATTCTGGAGTTGACGTCCGATCAGGTTAATATAAAAAATAAGCTCACGGAAAACATGAAGCAGATCCAGAATTGTCTGGCCCGTCAACGCCGTCTGGAACATGAGCAGCAAAAGGTGCTGGGGGAGAAGAGCGTGGTTGATCAGAAATTGGAAGAGGTCAAGTCCGGTCTGGAGCGGGTCGGCGCAGAGACAGAAGATTTGCGTGCCGATTTGTCCCGGCGCAATGAAGTGCTTCAGACGCGTCTGCGGGAAAAAGAAGACCTGATTTCTGCGATTGCCCAGATGGAGCGCCGGAATATTTCTTTGCGTTCTCAGAAGGAATTTATCGAGAAGCTGAGTGCGCAGTATGACGATATACCGGATCCGGTTTCTTTGGGCCGGTTGATTACCGATGCCCCGCCGATGCCGCATCATACCGGGATTGTCGGGAAGGTCAAAGAGGTTCGCGAATGCAGCGATGAGGACCGACAGCGTCTGCAGCCGCAGAGTCAGGATGGCCGGCAGTTATATGAAATTCTCTGTGAGACAAAATTTATTGAATTGGATCCGGTTCAGATTTCTCTTCGGATTGAAGAAATTACCGGGCAGATTCAGGTCAAGAGTCAGGATCGGGATGCGGTGAGCCATCAGATTGAGGAGTTGACCCGGGGAATTCAGGAGACGGAGCAAGTGCTGCAGGAGCGGGAGAAAGAGTTCTCGATTCTTCAGTCCCGCAGAGAGGCGGTGGAGCAGGAAGTCCATAAACTTCAGGACGAGTTGGACCTTGTCAAGGTTGAATTGGATGAGGTTGTTTCATCTTTGGACGCTTATCATCAGGCAGAGACCAGTTTGGGGCATCAATTGGATGTCTTGAATCAGGAGGTGGCGGAGATTCAAATGAAGATCCGTGATTTGCAGGAGCAGGTTCAAGGCAAGACTCTGGAGCGGGAGGACTTGACGATTGCCGCGGCGCAGCTTGAGACAGAATTAAAGTCGGTTGAGGACAAAAAGACCAGCTTTGCTGAAAACATTAAAGTCTTTCAGGAAACGCTTGAAGCCGGTCAGGCGGAGATGGCGCGTTTGAATCAGGAGCGCTCGGAATTGGAGGGGCGCAAGGTTAAGTTTCATGAAGATATTGCCCGGATCCGACAGGATGTGGGCCGTCTGAATGATGAAAAACAGGCCCTTGAGGATGTTTTAAACCGGCACCTTGGCGAAAAAGAAGAGTTGCAGCAGCGGTTGAACAGCTTGCGGGCGAATATTGCCGGCTATACGCAGGATATTGAACGGATTCGCAATGCCGTTCATTCCGAAGAGATGAAACAGCAAGAGGTCGGATTTAAAGAGAAGGAAATCAAAGACCGGTTGTTACAAAAATATAATATTGAGCTGGATGCTGTTGATGATTCTTGTCTGGATGACAGTGGTCTGGTTGCAGAGTTTTCTTCTGACGGGCCCATGCCGGTCCAGGAAATGAAGATTGTTATGGACCGTCTGCGGAAGCGCTGTGAGTCGTTCGGAACGGTCAACCTTGTTGCGATTGAAGAGTTTGAAGAGCTGAAAGAGCGTTTTGAATTTTTGACCAAGCAGCAGAGTGATTTGTTGACCGCCAAGGATTCCTTGCATAGCACCATTCGCAAAATTAACCGGGAGACCCGGCAGATGTTTTTGAACACCTTTACCCGTGTCAGCGAAGAGTTTCGCATTTATTTTCGAATGCTCTTCGGTGGAGGGGAGGCTCAGTTGGTGTTGCTGGATCCGGAGAACGTTCTGGAGTCCGGAATTGATATCATTGCCAGGCCTCCGGGAAAAAAGCGGCAGAATATCAGCCTGCTTTCCGGGGGAGAAAAGACATTGACCGCCATTGCGCTGGTATTTGGTGTTTTTAAGGTGAATCCCAGTCCGTTTTGTGTTTTGGATGAGATTGATGCCGCGCTGGACGAATCCAATGTCGGGCGGTATAGTTATCTGCTTAAGGATTTTTCCAAAATCGCGCAGTTTATTGTGATTACCCATAATAAAAAGACGATTGAAAGCGCGAATGTTTTATACGGGATTACCATGCAGCAAACAGGGGTCTCGAAGGTTGTGTCGGTAAAATTCGGGGAGAAGGGGTCTGAGGAAATCGATGCCAACCACCCGGCAGGGATTCCCGTGACCGCGGCCTGATGCTTCGGATCAGATTGTGTAGCGTTAATCATGACAGCCTCTGGATTGAATCAGAGGCTGTTGTTTTATTGTCGCGAAAAAACCGCGGCCGGTTTAGGCCGTGGGTGAAGCGTTGCCGAGGTCGTTGTGATTTGAGATGCGTCTTGGTTTTGGGGCGGGTTTATAACCCGCCTGCTGATGAGGGAGGGGCATCGACCCTCCCCTGCGAAAATCAGAGGCCGTGAGGCCGTAGAGTTTCAGTGATCAGGAGCGGCAGGTTTTATTTTTTCCGGTTGTCTTGGCCCGGTACATAGCCTGGTCGGCTTTAGCGATCAGTGTGTCTTTGTCCAGAGCGTCTGTCGGAAAACAGGCAAGTCCGATACTGACGGTAAAATGCAGATGTCCCATTCCCGAAGGAGATGGAAAGTCAAATTGCTCAATGCGCTGACGCAGACGTTCGGCGATTTCAAGGCCCTGGTCTTGATCGGTGTTGGTCAGGATCGACGCGAATTCTTCTCCGCCGTATCGGCAGATCCAATCCTGGGTACGCGCGGATTCTTTGAGGGTTTTGGCGATGATCTTTAAGATTAAGTCGCCGTGCTGGTGGCCGCAGGTATCGTTAAGCTGTTTGAAGTTATCGATATCGAAAAACAGCAGGCAGATTTTTCTGTCCTGGCGGCGGGCGGCGGCGATTTCTTTGGTCAGGGTTTTCTGGAAATAGCCGTGATTCCAGAGTCCCGTCAGAGTATCGGTCTGGCTTTGACGGACAACGATCTCAAAGAGACGCGAGTTTTCAATCGCGAGTCCGGCCTGGTTCGCCAACATGGTAAAAAATTTAATATCGTGTTGAGAAATCGGTTTTTTGGTATAGATATTGTCCGCCACGATCAGACCATTGACAAGGTCCTTGGATTTTAACGGCATGATGATCAATTCATCGGTCTTAAAAGATCGCAGCAGCAAGTCGTCTTTATAGTGCGTAATATCCTCGGGGGTCAGTCGCCACGGTTCAGCGCGGTGATAGGCCTGTGTCAGCAGACAGGTCTCATCGTTCAGATTGAAGCAAAGATTTCTGAATTCATCGAACAGTGTATCATTGTCGGTTGCTTTTTTGCTCTGGGCGGCCTCGACAAGATCATCCAGGTGAATATCTTCCGCTTCAATGTATTGCCAGATCAGATTGGCCTGTTCTCCGGATTTGGGTCCGATCGCCATGCGGCATTCCAGACATTGTTTTTCTTCATTGAGCAGAAACAGCAGGGCACGGTTATACCCCAGCCCCGAATGAGAGGTCACGCCGGTCAAAATAATATAGAGAATTTGATCAAGTTCCAGTGTTGTCTGCATCGCGCAGCTGATATCATACAGGACCTTGAACTCGTTTTCGGAATTATGGGAAGGCGCAGTGTTCATATGATGAAAGTATGCGTTAGTATTTTTTTACGCGTACGATTGAATTGATCGAGCATACGTTTCCAGAAAAAATATCATCTGGAGAAATAATTGTCAAGGAAAGAAGAATAAAAGAGGTTTTTTCTGTAATCTCTTGAAAATAAATATGTTAAGTGCTTTGTAAAATTTTGTTTTTGGAGGGAGCGCTTTCTTGACACCCCATAGGGGGTGTGTTATACTTGAACAGTTTAAGTCGATTATTATCAATATGTTGGAAAGATTTTTGCTCCCCGGATTCTGAACGACCCATGGTTCGACAATTTTTTGCAAATTTTACATGGTTGGATCTCTGCTCAGCTGTGATTGTCGTCCGGGGGTGTTGGATCGGTTTTCAAAAGGGCTTTTTAATTGAGGTTTTTAAATTAATCGGGCTTATTGCCGCTGTTTTTGTCGGATTTCATTTTTATATACCGTTTGGAGACTTTTTGAACGATGTGTTACGGGTTCCGAAACCTGTAGCACATATTTTTTCATACGGCCTCTTAATCGGTGTGACAGTCGGTCTTTTTCAGATCATGCGAGGCGGTCTCATTGTTTTATTGCGGGATCAGGATCAGGAGGAAGCAGCGTGGCAGCGTTTAGTCGGATTGATTTTCGGGTTGTGCCGCGGCGTGATATTCAGTAGTCTTGTGATCGTCGGTTGTTTGGTATCGGGTCAGTCCGTATTGACCAGAACGGTTCGGCATTCGTTTTCGGCTCCGGCGTTGGCGCCGGTTTCCCCGGCCATTTATTCGGGGATATTTCGTGCGGCGGTCCGGCCGATTTTTTCGAATGAAACGGAAAATACCAGGATTTCGACTCTGGTGAGTATGAATCAGCGCGTTTACGAGTGAGACGGATAGCAGAGGTTGAGAGCCATGGGATTTATTCCCGAGGAGAGTGTTCAGCAGATCCTGGATCGGGCAGATATTGTGGAAGTCGTTTCGACGTATATCCCCTTGAGACCCGCCGGGAGAAACTTTAAGGCGTTATCGCCGTTTCGGCATGAAAAGACGCCGTCGTTCATTGTCAGTCCGGATAAACAGATCTTTCACTGTTTCAGTTCCGGAACCGGTGGAAATGTCATCTCGTTTGTTATGAAAATGGAGCGGGTATCCTTTCCTGAGGCGGTGCGTTTGCTTGCCGAGCGTTATCACGTCGAGATTCCGGAAACCCGGTCTCCCAGGGATGATGCGGCAACAGCATTGGCTAAACAGATTTATCACATCAATCAATCCGCTGTTGATTTTTTTCATTCGAATTTATTGAAAGACCGTTCGACGGAAGCCGCAGAGGCGCGAAAGTATTTGAAGGGACGCGGGATTGATCTGACAGCGGTGCAGAGTTTTCAGTTGGGATTTGCGTTGAATCAGTGGGATGCGTTGCTGAAGGCGCTTGAGCCCTCCGGACGTTTGGCCGTTATGGAAAAGGGGGGATTGATTGTTTCCCGAAAAAGCGGGTCCGGATATTATGACCGTTTCCGCAATCGGATTATTTTTCCGATTTTTGATGAACGGGGACGGCCCGTGGCCTTTGGGGCCAGGGCCATGGATCCGGACAACCCGGCCAAGTATTTGAATTCTCCGGAGTCACCGGTTTATGTAAAGGGACGGCATCTTTACGGGTTTCATTTATCCAAGCAGGATGTTGCCAGGGATGACCAGATTATTATTGTGGAAGGCTACCTGGATTTTATTACACCGTTTGTCGCGGGCGTCCGGAATGTGGCCGCGTCGTTGGGAACGGCCTTGACGGTGGAACAGATTCGATTGATTCGTCGTTATACGCGCAACGTCGTTATGTTGTTTGATGCCGATCCGGCCGGCGAATCAGCGATGAATCGCAGCCTGGACTTGTTGATTGATGAGGGCATGAATGTCCGGATCGCTGTTTTAAGCGCACAGGAAGACCCGGATTCCTACATTCGGTCTTATGGTGTGGAGGCCTTTCGACAGCGTTTGGATGAGGCCAAATCGCTGATTGATTTTAAGATCGGATTTTTGACAGGGCGCTATGGCCGGGAAACTGTTGAGGCGCGTTCGCGCATCGTTTCCGAGATGCTGCCGACGATTGCCAGATTTCAGGATGCGATTCCCCGAACGGAAGCCGTCAAGGCCCTGGCCAGAGCGGTCTCTGTTGTTCAGGGGGCCTTGATGACCGAAACGGCGTTATTGGAAGAATTGCAAAAAATGGTGCGTCAGGGACGTGAGACCCGGTCGGCATCCGCGACGGACAATGCCGGGGATTCCGACAGGAGGAGTCTTGATTTGGTGATGTCATCGGCAGAGCGGACGCTATTCATGCTGTTGTTGATGGATCGTCATTGCATTGAGCTTGTCCGGTCGCATGATCCGTCGGTGATCTTTCATGATGCCCGTGTCACAACACTGGCGGAAAAAATCTTTCAAATGTATGATCAGGGCCGGGAGGTCTCTCTTTCGGTTTTGATCAGCTTATGCGATGAACAAACAGGAAATTATTTGTCCGGCCTGGCGGCCGATACAGCGGCCCTCGCCGGAGATAAGATAAAAATGTGTCAGGACTGCCTCATGCGGCTGGAACATGACCGGCTGCGTCAGCGACGGCGTTTGATTTTAGCTGAGATGGAAGTTGCCCGCGAACACAAGGATCAAAAGCGGCTGGAAGAGCTCACCCAGGAGTTTAACCGGCATATCAAAGGGGTGTCATAGCATGGATATAAAAGAGTTAAAGTCAGATCTCGAGAAATTGATCGTCTTGGGAAAGAAGAAGGGATTTCTGACCTATGATGAAGTCAATACGATGCTGTCTGATAAGGTTGATGAATCGGATGATATTGATCAGGTCTTTGACGTCCTCGATGGAAAAAACATCAAGGTTGTAGAATCTGATGATATCGAGGTGGATGAGGAAGTCGGTCTGAAAGACGATGAAGAGAGTCGGGAACAGCAGGTGCGCCGGGTCAGGGCCGAGCAGACGCAGGATGATGAATATGCATCGAAATTTATTCCGTTGGACGATCCGGTCAAAATGTATTTAAAACAGATGGGCTCGATTCCTCTGTTGACCCGGGAAGAAGAAATTGCGCTGGCCAAACGTATTGAAGAGGCAGAAAAACGTCTGGCCGAGGCGCTGTATGTGACAGCCTATGCCCGTCGGGAAGCGATAACCGTCATTCAGAGGGTTCTGGCCGAGGAGATCAATGTTGAAGATGTGATCAAAGATGAGCTGGAGCGCCGTTCCCGCTTGACGGAAGATTTGCAAACAATTTTGAAGCAGGTCAAACGTGTTCCCATCGGATCCGAGAAGTCCGCAAAGTTGTTGGCGGATTTTAAATTAACGGCCGGATTTAACGAGGACGTCATTCAGAAGGTTACGGATCTTGTCTGGAAGATTGAAAAGTTGAACCGTTCCCTTCGGGGCGCCCGCCGCAATAAGGGCAATGAGCATCTGTTTAAAGACCGGGATCGGCTGGAGAAAGAGCTTGGTCAGCCGCTGAAGGAGGTTAAAGATCAGTTGCGGGTTATTCGTCTGCGGCAGTCGAAGTTCAGCAAGGCTAAAAAATTGTTGGTTGAGGCGAACCTGCGTTTGGTCGTCAGTATTGCCAAGAAATATATTAATCGCGGGTTATCGTTTCTGGATTTGATTCAGGAAGGGAATATGGGGTTGATTCGCGCTGTTGAAAAGTTCGAATATCAGCGCGGGTATAAGTTTTCGACATATGCGACCTGGTGGATTCGTCAGGCGATCACCCGATCCATTGCGGATCAGGCGCGGACGATTCGTATTCCTGTTCATATGACGGAAACGATCAACAAAATTATTCGGGTTTCCCGTATGTTTGTTCAGGAATTCGGACGGGAACCGACCTCACAGGAAATCGCCAAGCAGATGCGTCTTCCGGTGGCGAAAGTCAAAGAGATCATGAAGATTTCTCAAGTGCCGATTTCACTTCAAACGCCGATTGGGGATGAGGGAGATACGAATTTCGGTGATTTCATTGAAGACAAGAAAGCCGTGTCGCCGGCAACGGCGACGCTGCATTCCATGCTCAAGGAAGAAATCCATGATGTCCTTCAGACCCTGGATGAGCGGGAACGCAAGATTCTGGAACTGCGGTTTGGTGTTCATGACGGCACGAGCCGGACTCTGGAAGAAGTGGGGATGGAATTTAACGTCACACGCGAGCGAGTGCGTCAAATTGAGTCCAAGGCATTGCGCAAGTTGCGTCATCCCACGCGTTCCAGACGGATTCAGCAGTTTTTGGATATGTCGTTGAAAGATGATGAGGTGATTTTTTAAGATGCGGAAGGATCAGTTCTTTCTAGAATGATTGAAGAAGGGTATGGCATGCGCCATGCCCTTCTTTTTTTCTGCAGGGATCAATCGGCAAGAATTTTATGGAAAGACATTGTATTTTTTTGATAAAGAAATTATGATATATTAACATTATGAAGCTCTCTCATACAATCAAACATTTCATTCTTATCGCGGCGGCCGGAGTTGTTTTTACAAGTTTCGCGGCCTATGCGGAGCCTCCGATTGATATCCCTCCGGAAACAACGGATGTGAGCAATCAGGTGATGTTGTCAATTTATCAGGATATCATTGATGCGAAGGATGGGCACGTAGAGCTGTCTGCCTTTGGCGAAAACGCACTTTTTAAAAATAAAAATGGTATTTATGCCATTATTTATGAATACGCAGAGGCGAATGCTGATGAGCCTTACAGCTTTGGGATTACGATTAATGATATTGATTCCGATGATTTTTGGAATAAAAAAGGGCGATTCAGTTATGGATTTCCAAAAATTAACCTGAAAATCGTCGGTTTTTTTCAAAAACATCCCATTCGATCCCAATATGATATTATGCCGGTTATTTCAAGGGGTGGAATGATTTTGTCCGAATATCAGCAGAAATTTATGCCTTTAAGGGTTTTTATCCGTCCGATCAAACAGGAGTTTCGCGTTAAAGAAGATATTGAGTTTGATGTGGTTTTGCGTAACGTTAGTAAGCGTCATATGGTCGTCAAGGACTTGGGTCAGAATTCACTTTATATTCTTCTGGGTAACCGCATTTGGGGAACCAACCCTCTGGACGGAAAGCCCCAAGGGAAAAACGTGATTTTAAAGTCCGGTGAAGACATTGAACTGCGGCTGAAAGACAAGGGCTTTTCGGAACCGCAGGATCTTGAGATGACGTGTTTTTACGGGATGAGTTTAGGTGGGGTCAATCCCATGGCCAAAACACCGATCCGCATTGTGGAGTAATCGGGCGTTTGGGACGGTTTTCCCGGCGTGTAAACATGCCGGAAGGCAGTCTTTTCTAATTGAATAATGAGCCTTTAGGAGAGTTGTTGAGGGCGAAAATTTTGTTAAAAAGTTTCTGTCTTTCCCGCTGAACAATTTCAGCGTGTTGGTTATCATTGAGACGATTAAATTCTTGGTCAAGTTTTTTGAATGAGACTCCTTTTTTCAGGTATTTTGAAGAATTGGGAAGACTTTTCAATTTGTCGTAAGGAGTAGCGTAGTCTTCTTGTTTGTAAATTTTTTTAATTTTACCATTCGGCAGTTCTTTGATTGAAGCAAAAGCGCAGGGGCGATGATAGTTGAGGTACTCGTTGAAGCAGCCGAAGTAGAATTGATTCAGATCACGGGCGAATTGTTTATCAATAAAGCCGTAGCCAATCCAGGTTCGGATGACAGATCCGTTTTTGGATTCGACGATGGCATTGTCGTTAGAGTGCCGAGGGCGGGATTTTGTCATGTCGCTAATTAATAGTTCGTTGAGCAGATCGACGACGTATTTGTTGATGAATTCACTGCCATTGTCGCAGTGGAATCCGAGTATTTTGAAGGGATAAGCTTTGAGGATTTGTCTAAGAAGAGGGATGAGCGTCTCCTGAGTGATCGATTCGGCGGCACCGATAAATTCGTATTGAGTTACTTCATCAACGGTGTTGATATGATAAACGCCTTTGATTCCATTACGATCGCCTTGATGGACGGTATCAACGCGGACAAAACCCGGACGGCCATTTGGTTGAGGTTTGGCGCGTCGACCGATTGAAGATTTAGTGGGTTTTGTTTTTTCAAGATGTTTGGTCATGCGCTGGTAGCGTTTGGATTTGCGCAGCTTATAGATATGCGCGACGGATATCTTGGCAATATTTTCATAACGTTTATCGTCGTGAGCTAGTCGGTGAAGACGGGATTTGATCGCGCAGTCATTGGGGAACCCATGAAGCTCATCGGTTTGGGCAAGTAAACGCAGATCTTTGTCAGAGAATTTTTGTGCAAAGCAATGGCGTTGATAGTCGGTCTCTTCAATGTAGCCGGTGTGCTGATAGAGGCTAACAAGTCTGGTGATT